>Ga0213833_1000094_pt1 | contig 187325 bp, 155 predicted proteins | sample SWATP21_FD_160575 | JGI IMG/M metagenome (GOLD analysis project Ga0213833, IMG submission 160575) | Coastal seawater microbial communities from Marineland, Florida, United States - SWA TP2 #1 | ecosystem: Environmental > Aquatic > Marine > Coastal | place: USA: Florida | collected 2016-08-14
GGTGCATTGGAAGCACCAGCTGTCGAGAGATGTCCTGACTGGATGGGTTGCCCACGCACTCGCGACCCTGGCACCGCTCACGCGCTCGCCGCGCAACATCGACCAAGGCTGCTGTCCGCTCAAGGTGCTGGAGTCGATGGCCGTCGGCACGCCGGTGGTGGCATCCGACCTGCCGGTGGTGCGCGACCTCATGACGCACCGCGAGCATGGCTGGCTGGTTCCGCCCGAACGACCCGCAGCACTGGCTCGTGGCATCCGCGTGCTGGCCGACCACCCCGACCTCGCGGCCTCTCTCGGAGAACAGGCGCGCGCCCACATCCGCGCGCGCTTCACCTGGGAACACGCCTCGCGGCAGCTTACAGGGGCCTATGAACGCCTGGCGGCGCTGCCCCGCCGGGACGAGGGGAGTGCGCCGTGAGCGTGTTGGCCGCCCGTGCTGCATGGAAGGGACTGTCGCCCGCCGAGCGCGACTTCGTGGAGCATCCGCGACTCGATGGCTCGGCCTCGCCCGACGAATGGCTGGCCCGGCTGGCTGGTGTGGTTCGCTACGATGGCTTCGTGAACCGTGTCCTGGCCCGGCTGATGGGCTGGGGAATCGGTGGGATTGGCCTGGGGGTCGCGCTGTTCATCGTTGGTGGCTTCCTCTCCGGGCCGGCGCCACACCTCACCGTGCCTGTGGGCCTGCTCGCCATCGCGGCGGCACTCTTCGGGGTGGCGTCGTTCGTGTACCGGTACATGTGGTCGAAGGTCGACGTCCCCGACGTTCTCGCCGAGACTGTGCTGCCGCTGCTGTCGCTGATGGCCATGGAGCTGCCCGACGGTGACCCCGTCCAGCTCACCCTCGACCTCCGCGGCTCCGAGCTCGACGAAAAGAAGCACGACTACACCGAAACAGGCTCTTGGTCGTCGCTTCCGCACCACAAGAACACCTTCTATCTCGACCCCTGGCTCCAGCTCGACGCCACCCTCGTCGACGGCTCCCGGATGCGCGTGTCCATCCGCGATGTCCTGCGCGTGCGCAAGACCACCAAGCGCAGCCAGTCGGGCAAGCGCAAGATGAAGACCAAGCACAAGGTGAAGCGGCGCATTCGGGCCCGCCTGTCCGTGCGCCCCGACCGTGGTCTCGAAGCGGTTGGCGGTGCCCACATCCGGGTCCGTCATGGTGGCAAGCGGCAGCACATCACGGCGGAAGCCCGCTATGTCGCCGACGAGGCCCTGTTCAGCACGCCGCCCGATGCCCTGGTCCAGGTGATGACCCGCTGCTTCGTTCACACCGCCCGTCGGCCGGAGCCACCATGCCCATGACCCCTCGCAAGACTTCCGGGTGCCAGGTCCGGGTGGGCTTCTTCATGCTCCGGGACTGTGGCGAGCCGGTCCATGCCGCCTGCACCGAGTGCGGTCGAGACGCCTGTGGGGTGCACCTCGTCGAAGACGGTCGCTGCATCGAGTGCGCCGCCAAGGCCTTCCGGTACAAGCCGGGCCATGAGAAGTGGGCCTGGTACGCGCGCCACACGGCGGTCGACAAGCACGGCCTGCGGCCCTTCTACGATGGAACCATGGGGGTGGGGGACGGCTACTACGACGCCTGGGACCTGCGGCCTTTGCGTGCGGTCGACGACACCGACTGGCACGACGACCCCGACGACCGGTTCGACAGCTGATGGCGGCCGACCTGCGAGCGCCGAGCGAGGGTGTGCCCAACGTCCTCTTCGTCACCGGACACTGGCCGCCTGCACAGGGCGGCATGGCCACATCCGCCGACCGCATCGTGCGAGGACTTCGCGAAGATGGCGTGGAAGTGGATGTTCTCCACCTTTCGTCGCGGGCGAGGGCCAGCCGGGGGGCGCGGATGCCCGGCGGGCGCGAGCTGGTGTGGCCCGTGGGTTCCGAGCTTCCGGAAGACCTCGCGGCGCTGTTGCCGGCGCTGGGCCGACGCGGGCGTCCGTGGCAGGTGGTCGTGGCGTTTGGCGGGCCGCTTCCGGTGTTCGTGGGCCCCACGCTGGCCGGCTGGCTCGGGGTTCCGCTGGTGGTGGCCCTCCGCGGCGCCGACATCGACACCGGCATGTTCCATCCCCGCCGGGTGGTTCACCTGGAGCGTGCTCTGCGCCGCGCCGACCTCGTGGTGGCGGTCAGCGGCGACAAAGTGCACAAGGTGCGCGCTCTGGGCTGCGTGGCACCGGTTCGGGTGGTGCCCAACGGCATCGACCTCGCCGACTGGGAGCCGCTCCCGAGCGACCGCATGCGTGCCGCCCGCCTGCGGACCGAGGTGGGTGGGCCCGACGACGGCGTGGTGGTGGGGTGTGTGGGCCACCTGAAGCGCAAGAAGGGTGTGGCCGAGCTGGCGCAGGCCATCGTCGACGTCGAGCTGCAGGAGGTGGTGCGGCTGGTGCTGGCCGGCGACGCCACGCCCGATGTGGTCGCGGCCATCGATGCGCAGGTCGACCGAGGGCTCGTGGTCCATCGCCTTCCGTTCGTCGACCGCGAGCGGCTGCTCGGCGTGCTGCCCGCGTTCGACGTGGTGGCGCTTCCTTCGGTCCACGATGGCATGCCCAATGTGATGCTCGAGGCGGGTGGCCTGGGGCTTCCGCTGCTGGCCAGCCGGGCGGGCGGGATGGGGGACCACCTGGAAGATGGCGTGCACGGCTGGCTGTTCGACCCCGGCGACCAGGCGGGGCTGCAGAGGGCGGTGTGGCGCATGCATCGCGACCGTGCTCGGTTCACGGCATTCGGGCGCGCATGGCAAGACCGCGTGCGCACGTGCTTCACGTCAGAGCACGAGACCGCGGCCTGGCGCGCGGCTCTGTCGTTGGTGACCGTGGTGGAGGGAGGGTGATGTACCAGCTGGCGGTCGGACTGTAGGTGACCACCCTCCTCTACGCGATGGGCACCGGCCTCGGACACCTCGTGCGGGCCCGCGCCTTTGCGCACGGACATGGGCTGCGGCCCCTCGTGCTCACCACCCATCCACAGGCTGACCGGGTGCTCGGCGACCTGCCGCGGGTGGTGCTGCCCGACGACCATCGCCTGGAGGGGGACCGACTGCGGTCGGCGCTCGCGCGTGTGATTGCGGAACATGGCGTAGAGCACGTCATCTTGGATGTGTTTCCCGCCGGCATCCGGGGAGAGCTTGGGGACTGGACGCCCCCCGGTGGACAGGTCTCGTTGCTGGCCCGTCGCCTCGGTCGTCCGCCCCGTGCAGGGCCGCCCATTGGCGTGGCCTACCGGTGTGAGGCACTGGAGCGGTGGCAGGATGACTGGCTGACCGCGCGTGCCGATGTGGTCCAAGACGCCCGGCTGGTCGACCCTCCGGCATTGCTCCCACAGCCGGTGTCCGCCTGGCTCGATGTCTTGCCCCGGCCCATCTGGGCGGTCGTCCACAGCGGCTCGCTCGACGAGCTGCACCTCCTCGTCGACCATGCCCGCGACGACGCCTTCGCGCGGGGGCTGTCGCCCACTCTCCTCATCGTGCACCCCGACGCCCCGCCCATCCCGGGCACCCTGCCGTGTCGCCTTCAGCCGGCCTGGCCGCTGTTTTCGAAGGTGGACCGTGTCGTCGGGGGCGCCGGCTTCAACCTGGTCCGCCAGGCCCTCTCCGTGCGTGTTCCGCACCTGGCGATTCCCCTTCCGCGCCGCTTCGACGACCAGCCGGGGCGGGCGCGTGCACTCCGCACCACAGGGGCTACGCCCGGGTGAGGTCTGTGGGCGACAGGTCGGGGATGCGGTGTCCGGCGGTGGTCCACAGCGCCAGTCGGTAGCCCGAGTCCACCGCTTCGACGGCTTGCACGGTGCCTTCCAGAGGACCTGCGAGCCCGAGCCTGCGGGCGGCATCCTCGGTGAGACGAGCGTGCTGAAGGAGCTTCCAGTCGGTGTGGGTGGCGGGCTGGAGCCAGGCCGCACCGGCGTCGATGACCCCGCCGAACCCCTCGGGGATGCTCCAGGCGTTGGGGCGGCCGTTCTTGCGCAGGTAGTCGGCGATGCCGTAGGACCGCACGCCTGCGGCACAGTAGAGCGCGAGCAATGGGCCGTCTGGAAGGGCCGCCACCAGACCCTCGAAGCGAGACATGGGCGCGAGGATGGCGCCGCGGGCGTGGCCGCTCCACAGCTCGTGGAGCTCGCGTACATCCACCAGCACGATGTCTTCGCCGTTGGCCATGCGGGCGAGGACCGCCTCGGCGGGCAGCTCGAGGTCGGGGGGCTCGGGCTCGGGCTCGGGCTTCCACTCGGTGCGGGTGGTGGGAGGCGCGCGGTCGGGCGCACGGGCGCTTGGGATGCGCGGACTGCTCTGCACAACGCGACGCGCCGCCCGGCGAACCAGGCGGCGCAAGCGGTCTCTCAGCATGAACGAGCCCCTTGGCTCACATTCCCCGTCCGTAGAAGAGGTACGTGCCGCCCACGAAGCTCGACGACGCGGGCGCACCCAGCAGGATGTCGTCGGTGCCGTCGCCGTTGCCGTCGACGATGTCGATGTGCGAGCCATCGCCGATGGAGCCGGTGGCCAGGAAGCTGGAGTCGGCGTCGTCGGTGGTGAGGGTGCCGGCGGTGATGGGACCGAGGAACACGTAGGCGCCCACGGTGCCTTCGGACGAGGAGTTGCTGGTGACCACGAGGTCGGTGTTGCCGTCGCGGTCGATGTCGCCGCCGAGGTGCACTCCGGAGCCCAGCCCGAGGCCAGCGCCCGTGCCATCGGTGATGGTGAGGTCGGCCGAGGCGGGGTCGAGGGAGCCGCTGATGGCGCCGAAGTGCACGAAGGCCGCGCCGGCGTCGGAGTCGTAGGCGGGCGCGCCGACGGCCAGGTCGACCAGGCCGTCGCCGTCGATGTCGCCGCCTGCATCGAGGCTGGAGCCGTACGAGGCGGTGGTGGACGAGCTGAAGGTGAGCATGGCGTCGTACGACGTGGTGGCGTCGACCGAGCCGGTCTGGGGCCCGTAGAGCACGTAGGCGGCACCGGTGGCGCCCAGGAAGGAGCTGTCGGTGTTGGGGGCGCCAAAGGCCATGTCGTCCGTGCCGTCGCCGTCGAAGTCGGCGGCAGCGAGGACCGAGCCGAAGTCGTCGCCGGTGGTGCCGGTGATGGTGGCGGTGGCGGCGGTGGCGGCTTCGCCCGATGCGGTGGTGGTGCCGAGCACCAGGTAGGCGGTGCTGGCGCCGGGTTCGCCCAGGAGGAAGTCCACCACGCCGTCGGCGTCGAAGTCGGTGCCGGTCTCGAAGGCCGAGCCGAACTCGCCCGAAGCCGAGGAGCCCCGCCAGGTGGCGTCGGCGTCGGCCACATCGACGCTGCTGCCGTCGGTGAGGGGGCCGTGGACCAGCCACGCGGAGCCGTAGGTGTCGCCGACGCTCAGGGGGTCGCAGTTGTCGCAGCCCACGAGCAGCTCGTCGTAGCCATCGGCGTCGAGGTCGGAGACTGCGGCCACAGCACCGCCGGTCTCGCCGCCCGTGGCATCGGTGACTTCGGCGTCGGCTTCAGCGGTGGCCTGCAGGGTGCCGGAGAGGCCTCCGAACAGGACGTAGGCGGTGGAGTCGGCGTCGGCGCCGGTGATGAGGTCGGCCATGCCGTCGCCGTCGAGGTCGCCCGACATGTCGGCCGCGCCGCCCATGCCCGAGTCGGCAGCATCGCCGTGGATGTAGGCGCCACGGGACGTGTAGTCCAGCGACAGCGCGCACTCGGGGGCGTCGCCGGAGCAGTCGTTGTCGATGCCGTCGTTGCAGACCTCGGCCATCCCGGGGTTGGCCAGCGGCTCGTCGTCGTCGCAGTCGGTGCCGCTGTGGAGGTCGGAGTCGTAGCCGTCGGCGTCGGCGTCGTAGTCGTTGTCTTCGCCGCAGTCGGAGTCCACGCCGTCGTACCAGATCTCGGTGGCGCCGGGGTTGATGGCGGAGTCGGTGTCGTCGCAGTCGTCGGTGTTGTCGGCGAAGCCGGACGGGGGGGACTCGCAGCCGAAGCCGGTGGTCTCGGACACGACGCCGTACCCGTCGCCGTCGGCGTCTTCGTAGAACATCATCCCGTTTTCTTCATCGACGATGGTGTCGTCGTCGTCGTCGACCAGGGAGTCGCAGTCGTTGTCGACACCGTCGCACAGCTCATCGGCACCGGGGTGGACGGCGTTGTCGGTGTCGTCGCAGTCGTCGGGGGCGAGGGCGTAGCCACCGGGCTGCTCGCAGGCGGTCCGGGTGACGGCGTCGCTGCCGTAGCCGTCGAAGTCGGTGTCGATGTACCAGACGGTGTCGGGGTTGAGGTCGGCGTTGTTGTCGTCGCAGTCGAGCGGGTTGTCGGCGTACCCATCGGGGGCGTCGCAGGCGTACATCAGCTCGAATTCGGTGCCGTAGCCGTCGTTGTCGCCATCGAGCCACCAGGCGGGCTGGCCGTGGACGTCGATGTCGTCGTCGTCGACCTTGGTGTCGCAGTCGTCGTCGATGCCATTGCAGCGCTCGAGGGCCCGCGGGTACACCAGCGGATCGGTGTCGTCGCAGTCGCCTCGGTGCTCGGAGAAGCCGTCGCCGTCGTCGTCCACCATCAGCGGGTCGTCGGGAATGTCGGTGGTGCCGCCGTCACCGGAGTCGGTGTCGGTGTCGGTGGTGCCGTCGGAGGGGCCGGTGTCGTCGCCGGTGCTTTTGTCGGAGCAGCCGACCGAGATGAACAGCAGCCCGAGTGCGAGACTCGTCGTGATGGTGCGCATGGTGTCTCCTCTGCTGCTTGGCCAGTCGGACGGGTGGCAGCGGTCGGGGGACGGTACCATGGGCCCCACCACCGCGTCACACGGTCTTGACCGGCATCCACAGGTCCTGGTGCACAAACGTCATCGAACGGTCATGGAAGCGTTGGAATTCGCCGGAATGGTCGACAACCAGCACCTCACTGGATGAAGAGTCCAGGTGGAGTGGTCTGTCTGGACCGCGTGCCGTCGAGAGGTGTGGATGTCGTCGCCCAACGCTGCTGGTTCCCCTCCGGATGCCCACCTCGCTGGTCGTGTTCGTGCTCTGCTGTGGTCTCTCGACCCCGCCCGCCACGACGGCCGGGCCCCGGTGGAAGAACGGGCCGCTTTGCTGGAGCGGTCCCGGGATGCGGTCGCCGCGGGAATGCCGGGGGCAGCCGACCTCGAAGCGGTGCTGGCCATCGAGCCCGAAGCGGTGGGTGGCTGGGAAAAGTGGCGTCGGGCCGCGCTGCCCGCCTACGAGGCGTTTGCGGCGTTGGTGCGGGAGGCCGGGCATGCGGCGCCCAGCTTGCGGCCCTCCAACCACACCCGCGCGGTGTTCCATGTGATGGGCGGTACCACCGCAGCGATGCTGGTGGAGCACGTGCTGCCGGCTTCCTGGTTGCTCCCGGTGGCTTTGTCGTTCGCCGCGCTGGCGTGGACCATGGAGATCAGCCGTCGGTGGGACTCCCGCATCAACAGCTTGCTCATGAAGCTGTTCGGACCGGTGGCCCACGCCCACGAGGCCTGGCGGATCAACTCGGCCACCTGGTTTTCCACCGCGCTCGTGTGTGTGGCGCTGATGCAGACACCCGTGGCGGCGGTGGTGGCCTTCCTCGTGCTGGGCTGGGCCGACCCGGCGGCGGGCATCATCGGGCGCCGGTATGGCCGCGTTCGGCTGGTGCACGGCCGTTCCCTCGAAGGCACCCTCACGTTCGCGCTGGTGGGCTTCGTGGTGTCGTTTGTGGCCCTGGCGCTGTGGCACGGCGAGCTGTCGACAGGCATGCAGGTGGGGCTGGCGCTGGCCGGTGCGGTTCCCGGTGCGGTGGCCGAGCTGTTCGCGCGCCGAATCGACGACAACCTGGCCATTCCGGTCACGGCCGCGATGGGCGTGGTGGCTGCGCTCGCGATGATGGGTGGATAGACGCGAAAGTGCCCTTGGTCACGTTGTTCTGTTGGTTGTGTGGCCGGAGTTTGCATTGGATGACATTCCGAGACAGCCGCATGTGGTGACATGGCGTCGCGGTTGTGCCCCCGAGTAGGCTGTTTTCGCTGACGGGTCGGTCCGCCGCAAGGTCGCTACGATGTCGTCGCCAACCCCGACAGTCCCCCCGGTCTGCACACTCTCACTGGTGTGTGGTCTGCTCGGTGGCTGCGAGCAGGTCAACAAGTATCCCGTCACCGCCGAGATGTTCGAGGGACGGCACGCCAGCACGTCCTCCGCATCCGACCCTCCCGATGGCGGCGGTCCGCTCGACGACACCCACACCGACACTCCCGACGGGTATGGGATCCAACTGTGGGAGATGGGTCAGCTGAGCTCCGATCTGTGGACCGGACTCATGGCGGACGACGGCGAGGTCTATGTCGCGTCCGTCTTGGGCGCTCGGGCCGTGCTCTACGACCTCTCGGATGGTCTCGACGCCGTCGACGAGCCGGTCTTGTTGATGTCGAACGAACCCATTCCCGGCTTTCGCCTCACCGACATCTCGGTCGTGCGCACGGGTGACCGGTTGGTTCTTGCTGCATCCAACCCGGAAGCCACCGACATCGTGCTCGCAGTCTACGACCGCAATGGTCGGCCCATCGTGGCGCCCCGGCGCGTGGTGGAGGGGTCGGGCGCACCCACCAACGACATGAAGCTCGTGGCGCGGGATGGGCTGGTGGTGCTGAGCTTCGGCGCCGACGGTGATGAGAAGCACCGGATGGTGTTCGACCGCGACCTGGCCGTGGTGTCTCCCGACACGGTGGTCATCGACCCTGCGATGAGCTCCCAGCTCGGGTGTGTGGTGCCCACCGACGACGGCTTCGTCCGAGTCGCCGGAAACATGCGCAACCACGGCCTCGTGGGCGTCAACTACGGGGTGGACTGGACCGCCACCGACGGGGATGTGTTCACCCTTCCCATCCCGGCCGAAGAAGACGAATGGATCTGGTTTTCGTCGGGATGTGTGCAGGACCCCCAGACCGACGACTGGTACGTGGCCTACCAACATATGTGGGACGGCGACGATGCAGACACGCAGTCCTCTGTGTGGATTGCGCGGTTCGACCGGGACTGGACCTTCCTCGAGGAGTCGCGCCTGTCCGACCCCGTGGGCTTCACGCGCCCGCAGCTCGCCATCGACGAAGACACGCTCTACGTGTCGTTCGACATGCGCTTCGACGTGCGGGTGGGGCGGGCGTTCCTCGACCCCGACCGGTAGCGCTCCGCCCGAGCGCTCAGGGGCTGCCGAGCTGGGCTGCGATGTCGTTGAGCAGCTGGGCCGCTGGACCGGTGCGCTGGGCCTTGATGCAGCGCTTGTAGGCCTTCCACAGCTCACCGAGCAGGGCGTCGTCGACCAGCTTGTGTTCGTCGGGCCAGGTGTCGTTGAGGGGAAGGTCGGTGCTGGCCATGCCGCGGCGGCGGTGGAGGGTGCGCATGGAGCGAAGGAAGTGGTGCGCGGCACGCGGATCGCCACGGCGGCGAAGCTCGCAGTAGGCCCGCCACAGAACGCTCTCCGGCATGACGTCGTCTTCGCCCATTCGGTCGGGCTGGTTGCGGAGGACCCGCACGAGCTGACGTGAAGGGGCGGAGCTGTCGATGTCGCGGACGTTCAGCATGGACTCTCCCGATGGCCATCGGCTGTGGGGGGCCGATGCACCTGGCGTGGCAAACAGGGGACTGCCTGTGGCAGGGGAGCCCGGTGAGGCCACCACCTTCCGCAGAGCGCGGCGATTCTAGCACGCCACACAACTGTCACGGATGCAGGGGGGGACCGAGGCCCGGGCGTGGCCGGAGGTCGACCGGTCGCTTAGGCGCTCGAAGCGGGTCATGTCGTCGGCCCGACCCCGACGGACTTCGTCGTGGCCGACCCCGACCCGGGGATTGGAGAGGCTCCGCGCATGTCGCGACACACCCACCAGATCGAGGCCCCGTTCCGCTCCTCCGTGCGGTCCCCGGGCTCCTTCCGCCCCCTGGCCGCAGCCGGGCTCCTCGTGGGCCTGGCGAGCGCCCCTGGCATCGCGTTCGCCGACGACGCCTCCACCCTCCTGCCTGCAGGCGCCACCGTCGAGACCCTCGACAACGGGCTGAAGGTGGTCCTGCTTCCGATCGACACCCCCGGGCTGGTGGCGGTCCAGACCTGGATGCGCGTGGGCTCGGGCGAAGAGACCGTCCCCGGCCTCACCGGCTTCGCCCACTTCTTCGAGCACCTGATGTTCCATGGCACCGAAGAGATGCCCGGTCCGGTGCGGGAGAAGAAGCTGCTGGCCCTGAGCGTCACAGAAAACGCCTGGACCTCGCAGGATGCCACCGTCTACCACCTCATGCTGCCTGCCCAGAACCTCGACGCCGTGCTGAAGATCGAAGCCGACCGCTTCCAGGCGCTGTCGCTCGAGGCCGACGGCGTGCGCAAGGAAGCCGGTGCGGTGTACGGCGAATTTCGTAAGGGGCGCGCCAGCCCCGACCGCGCCGTGTGGGAAGCCACCTGGGCCACGGCGTTCTCGTCGCATCCGTACCACCACACCACCATCGGTGTGGAGGCCGACATCGCGGCGATGCCCGAGCAGCTCGATGCGGCGCGGCGGTTCTTCACCACCTGGTACCGTCCGGAAAACGCCACCCTCGTGCTGGCGGGCGACCTCGAGCCCGGCAAGGCGCGGGCCATCGTGCTGCGCACCTTCGGTCAGTGGGCACCCGAGGCCGAAGCCCCCCCGTGGCCCCCCACTCCTGTCGAGCCGGCCCAGACGGGCCTGAAGCGGGCGCAGGTGGTGTGGGAGGCGGGTCCGGTGAACCCTCGGCTGGCGATTGCCTGGCGTACCCCGGCGCATGCCCCGGGAAGCGCCGACGCGGCTGCCCTGTCGCTGCTGCCGGCCTTGTTGAGCAGTGATGTGGCCCCCCTGCACCGCAAGCTGGTCGACGACGAGCGGCGCGTGCGCTGGATCTGGGCGATGGAGCCCGAGAACCGCCATCCCGGACTGTTCTTGATGGAAATGGAGCTGGCGGAGGGAGAAGACCCCGCCGCCGTCGAAGCCGACGTCCTGGCCGCGGTGAAGGCGCTGGTCGACGACGACTCCCCCGAGGCTGTGGCACGCCTCGACATGACCCGCGAGCGCAAGCGGCGCGAGCTGCTGCTGGGGCTCGACTCCGCCGAGTCCTGGGCCGGCGCCTTCGGTCGGGCCAGCCTCTACGGTCCTCCGGTTCGCACGCTCGACGCCGAGGTCGCGGCCATCGCGGCGGTCACCCGAGCCGATGTGGTGCGTGTGGTCGAGCGCTACCTGCTCCCCGACACCGGGCGCACGGTCGTCACTCTGGTCGCGCCGGATGCGGCCGACCCCGACACCCCTCCACCCCCACTCGGTCCAGATGCGCCGGCTGCAGCGGGAGGTGCGCAATGAACCGCGCCATCCTCGGACTGGTCGCCCTCGCCACGGTCGGCTGCTGGTCGGGCAACCCCGGTCCTGTGCCGGTCGACATCGCCTCTGCGCCCGTCCGCATCGTCGCCCAGCCCGTTCAAGGCCCGGTCACGTGGATCACGGTGGCCGTGCGTGCCGGAAGCGCCCACGACCCCGTCGGCAAGGAAGGTCTGGCGGCCCTCACCGCGCGCATGCTCCGAGAAGGCGGCGCCGGCGACCGCACCCCCGAAGCCGTCGACAAGCTGCTGTACCGCCTGGGCACCGACATCCAGGTGGTGGTGGGCAAAGAGCTCGTCACCTACCGCGTGAAGGTGCTCACCGAAGACCTCCCGCTGGTCACCTCGCTGCTCGCCGACATGTTCACGGCACCTGTGCTCGACGCCGACACCCGCACGCGCATCACCGAAGAGCTGTCCGACACCCTCACCAAGGGCATCCTCGCCGACGACGAAGCCACCGGCCTCGAGGTCCTCGACAACTGGATGTACGCGGGCCACCCCTACGGGCACGCGGTCTCCGGGCGCGGCGGCGTGGTGAACACCCTCACCGTCGACGATGTGCAGGACTTCCTCGACACCCGGTACCTGCGCAGCACGGTGGTCCTGGGTGTCGCAGGTGCGGCCGTGGCCGACGACGGCGCGTGGGTGTCCGACCTGCCCGCATCCGCCGACCTCGACGCCCTTCACGCCGCGCTGTCCACGCTCCCCGACACCATCTACGACGCCCCCACCCCCAAGCGGGTGCCCGCCGTGAACGGTCGAGAGCTGCTGGTCGTCGAGAAGGCCACCGAGAGCACCGGCATCCACTTCGGTCACCCCACCGAGCTGCACCGGGGCCACCCCGACTGGCCCGCCATGCTGCTGGCCTTCACGGCGCTGGGTGAGCACCGGCAGAGCCACGGCCGCTTGTACCAGGCGCTCCGCGAAGAGCGGGGCCTGAACTACGGCGACTACGCCTACATCGAGCGCTACACCCAGGCTGGCTGGTCGAGCCGACAGGAAACGGGCACGGGCCGGGTCCAGAACCCCTTCTACGTGTGGGTGCGCCCCGTGGCGGCCCCCGATGGTCCGTTCACCCTCCGTGGCGCCACACAGCTCATCGAGGCCTTCGTGGCCGATGGTCTCACCGAAGACGAGTTCGCCCTCACCCAGACCTACCTCCAGGGGCGGGTCTCGATCTGGGCCGACGACCCCGGACGACGTCTCGGCTGGGCCGTGGAAGCCCGCGCCATGGGCTGGCCCGACCCCATCGACAGCCTCCCCGAAGCGGTCGCCGGGCTCACCGCCGATCAAGTCAACACGGCCATCGAGGCGCACATCCATCCCGAAGACCTCCGCTACGTGGTGGTCACGGGGGATGCCGACGAATTCATCCAGGCGGTGGCCGACGACGTCAGCTCGCCCCTCGCGTCGGAAGGGCACACCCCGCCCGAACCGGGCAGCCCCAGAGCCTCGGAAGACGCCGAGTGGGCCGCCGTTCAGATCGGTTGGTCGGAGGTGTCGTCTGTGCCGGCAGACGGGGTGTTCCGATAGGGTGTGCGCGCGGGGTCGACCTCGACACACGGTTGGGGTTCGGGCTCAGGTGCCGAACCGAACGCGGGAAAGGCAGGAGGTAGTGGATGGCCAGTCAGCCCCGATGGGCCACAGAGGCCCACGAGGACGTCATCGGGCAGGACCGCCTCGCGCGTTCCTTGCTGCGGGTCATCGCGCGGATGCCTGCGGGCTCCATCGTGGCCGTGCACGGCGCTCCCGGCAGTGGCCGAGATGAGTTTGTGCGACGGCTCGCGTGGCTGGCCGGTCCCGGGCGGGGGCGCGCGGGCGATGTTCCGGCGGGCATCCACCCCGAAGTGCTGTGGCTCGATGCCTGGTCGTGGTGCAAGCAAGGGCACGTGGTGTCCGGGCTGGTGGGGGCTGTGGCCAACGGCTTGCGACAACAGGGCCCCACTCGGGAACGCGCTCGGGAGCTCGCTGCGGTGATGTCGCGGATGCGCTTCGACGGCTCGATGCCGGAAGTGCCCGGCTCGGCGTTCAGCTCGCGTTCGGTCGACCCCGTCGCCGATGTGGGCCGGGCCTTCGCCGGCCTGGTCGACAAGGTGCGCGAGCCCCGCGGTGGGCGCCTCGTGCTGGTGGTCGACGGTGCGGAACGGCTCACGCCAGCGGGCATCTGGCAGCTGCTCGACGGCATGCGGGCCACGCTGGTGCTCGCCCCCGAGATCGTGATGGTGCTGAGCATCGGACGGGAAGCGGTGGTCGAGGCCCTGCGGGTCCACCACGGTGAGATGGCCGAGAGCAGCGCCATCCGCATCCTCGACGACATCTTCGACCTCACCGTCACCGTGCCCAACCTCGAGGTTCGGCGCATCGGCACGTTGCTCCGCGAGTACATCGGCAACGCCGAGAACACTGTGCGGCGGTCGTTTGGGCGAGAGGCCCTCACCGGCTTGTCCGCGGCCGTGGCCCACCGTCCGCTCGGCTCGCCCCGGTTCCTCAAGCGGCTCGCCTGGCGCACGGTCCTCCTGGCCGAGTTCGCCGCTGAGATGCGCGCCACCCGGGTGCTCTCGGAAGCCCAGTGGGCGTGGGTCATCATCAGCGAGCGCTGGCCCGACTTCCGCCGCTTCATGATCCGGGGCGGCCGGAAGCGGTGGGTGGAGCTCGCCCGAGCGGTCCAGAAGATGAAGTCTGGCAAGCCCGACCTTGTGGCAGTCAGCGGGGGTGCTGCCCCGGTCGCCCTTCGATCTGGCATCGCCGACTGGCTCGCCGACGACCTCATCCTCAACGACTACCTGCGCCTGCACGCCGAAGGCTTCGCCCACGACGGCGAAGGCATCTTCTGGCTCGAGAACCTGATGCTCGCGGCGGGCCTCTGAGCCGGTCCGAGCGGGTGGCGCGGCTCGTCCTGGGCGGCGGGCGCCTGGTGTATTCGGTGGTGCCCGAGCGGATGCGTCGGAAGCTCGAGGACCGGTTCTTCTACGCCGTGTTCCAGGTCACGCGGGTGGAAAACGACGACTACGGCCGTCCCATCGACCCCGACTCCGGTGGCTCGGGCGCAGACGAGGCCGCCCGGCCCCTCCGACGCGGGTAGCGAAGCCTTCCCGCCGTGCGTCCAACGCACTATGCGGCGCGCGACTTCTGGAGGGCAGCATGGTCGGCTTCGGTCCACGCGCACGCGCGCGCCTGCATACGGTGAAGAACCCCCTGGTGGTGGGCATCGACCCCCACCTCCACCGGCTGCCTGCGGTCCTTCGGGAGCGCTTCGAGGGCCAGCTGCACACGCCGGCCGGACGGCAAGCCGCTGCCGATGTGGTCGCAGAGTGGGCGCTGCCCGTCGTCGACGCCCTCGCCGACAAGGTGTGGGGCATCAAGCCGCAGGCCGCGTTCTTCGAGCAGCTCGGCGCGCCGGGTGTGGCTGTGCTGGAGCGGGTGTGTGCCCGAGCACGTGAGCAGGGGCTCCTGGTCATCCTCGATGCGAAGCGGGGCGACATCTCGTCCACGGCCGCAGCCTACGCGCACGCCACGCTGCACCCGGAGGGTCCGATGGCTGCCGATGCGGTCACCGTGAACCCGTGGATGGGCATGGACACCGTGCAGCCCTTCCTGGCGGTGGCTCGGGAGCACGGTGCCGGGGTGTTCGTGCTGCTGCGCACCACCAATCCGGGCAGCGCGATGTTCCAGAAGTACGGCTCGCCGCGATGTGCGGACAACCTGGCCGACGCCGTGGCCGCTGAGAATAGCTCGGATGCCGGCTCTGCCCTTGGGGTGGTGGTGGGGGCGCAGGCCGCAGCAGAGGCGCCCGACCTCCGAGCCCGAATGCCTGCCGCGTGGTTCCTGGTGCCGGGCCTCGGTGCGCAAGGGGGCGGACTCGCCGATGCCCTTGCCGGCGCGGATGCCGATGGGGAGGGTGTGCTGCCCGCCGCCGCGCGCTCCGTTTTGTTCGGTGGTGTGGACGAACCGGATCCCGGGACCGACTGGGTGGGACCCATCGTCGACCGCGCGGAAGATCTCGCCCAGAAGCTTCGTGAGTACGGGGTTTCTCGGGGTTGGTCCTGGGCGGTTGTGTGACAGAAATGTAAAACGGTGTGGCGTTTTCGGGTGCCTTTGTTGCAGGCGCGCCGGTAGCATGGAGACCGCGGGAGGTCCCATGCGTGGTGTCGTTTCTCAGTCTGCTTCCCTCACCCTCGTCCTCTTCGGCCTGACCGCCTGTGTCACGAAGGGCTCCTTCGAGGCCACCATCGTCGATGGCCTCACACAGGCGCCCCGGGCCGACCTCCAGGTGGTGCTCAAGGCGCCGGCGTCCACCGACCTCACCTGCAAGGTGCTGGACGGAAAGACCGACGCCTCGGGCGGGGTGCGCATCGAAAACACGTGCGCCAACACCGACTACCGGCTGTCGGTGGGCGATGATGGCCTGCTGGTCGTCGGAGACACGAAGGTGGTCGGGGGTGAACAGGATGCTGGCGCCCGGCAGCTGCAGGCCTGGCGTGCACCCCGCAACCCCGGCGTCTACCTGCTCGCCGACGACGAGCCGGGTCGGGTGCGCACCAAGACCCGCCTGATGCGCGATGAGGTCATCAAGGGCACCGATGTGGTGGCGGTCTACCCCGAGTCGGTCTTCAAGAAGCCGTCCACCGTGGCCGACGGCCACCACATGCTCCTCGTGGGGGCGGCCACCATCGAGAAGACGCAATTCATGCCCATCATCCCCGAGCCCGAAAAACGCACCTTCGAGAGTGGCTCCGCGCTCACCGGGCACGCGTTCGTGGGCATCCGCTTCACGTCGGACGAAGCCTACGAAGAAGTGGCCGCCGTGCTCGACGAGACGAAGGTCATCGACGTGGGCGAGGGCGACCGGAAGGTGCGGTACATCCCGTCGGACGCATTCCCGCCGGGACAGTACGCGGTGTGGAAGGACGGCGACCGCGAAGCGCTCATCGTGGGCTTCGGCGAGGTGGCCGCCCCGGCCACGGCAAAGGCCGAGTAGTCGTCCGACTCGGCCATCGAGGGTTCAACCTTCGTTGCTCAGCCCTCGGTGAACTTGCCGAACTCGCGGCGCTTCATCCACTCGGGGAAGCCCTGGCCCATGTTGGTGCCGGCCCAGTTGCGGCTGATGCGGGCCACGAAGATGCGGTCGCCCTTGTCGAGCTCCAGGAACTGCTTGAGGTGGTCGCGGATGCCGCGGGCACCCATGCGGTCGGTCTCGAGCAGGTAGACGCCGGGCATCCGGTTCGACCAGTTGCCGAGGGTCTTGATCGACGCATCGACCTTTTCTTTCACCACGACGTCGCCACTGCGGACGTCAACCGAAATCATGAACATCATTGGGACCACCTCCCCGGGGTTCGTGTACACACGGTCCCCGCCGGGTAACCCGGGCCCGGCCCACAGACCGCTCCCGCGATAGAGCGGTCCGCCCCCGTGAGGCTTGGATGCCCTGGAGTTGTTCATGAATGTGCTCGTCACCGGCGGTTCTCGAGGCATCGGTCGTGCCATCGCCGTCAAGCTGGCCCGTCCGGGCGGCACCGTGGTCATCAACTACTTGCGCAACGATGCGGCGGCGAAAGAAACGGCCGCGCTCGTGGAAGAGCAAGGGGCCACTGCCATCGTCGTCCAAGCCGACGTCCGCTCCGAAAAAGACCTCAAGCGCCTTGCCAAGGCCGTGGACTCGGTGGATGTGCTCGTCCACAACGCCGCGGTGGGGGCCATGAAGCCCTACAAGAAGCTGCGCACCTCGCACTGGGACCTCACACTCGAGAGCTCGCTGCGTCCGTTCTGGCTGCTCACCAAGCTGGTCACGATGAACGAAGGGGGCAGCGTGATCGGCATCTCGTCGATGGGCTCCCAGCGCCACATCCCCGGGTACATCGCCATGGGTGCAGCCAAGGGTGGCCTCGAGGCCATGACCCGCCAGCTGGCCGTAGAGCTCGCGCCGCAAAAGGTGCGGGTGAACACCGTGTGCGGTGGCCTCATCGAGACCGACACCCTCGCGTACCTCACCGAAGGCGAGAAGATGCTCGACTTCGCCCGTGCGTACACGCCCCTCGGTCGCGCAGGAACGCCCGAAGACATGGCGTGCGCGGTGTCCATGCTGGTCTCACCGGATGCGCGCTGGGTGACCGGACAGGTTGTGGTGGTGGATGGGGGGTTGTCTCTGCTGTGATGGGGGGCAGGACTGCCGCGGAGGTGTCATGTCCGACCACCAAGACCGTCCCTCGCCGCCTTCGGTGGCCCCCGACATCATCGACGTCGACCCTGCGTCGGTGCCTCCCGAGGCCGACCCTCCCTCCGAAGACGCCACCGATGACGAGGGGCGGGGGTTTGGCTTCGACGACCTCTTCGACGGCGACGTCTTCAAGCGCCTGAAGATCGAGGTGGACCCCGACCGGGTCGACGAATCGGTGGAGCGCCTCACCGAGCAGGTGCGCCGCGCGGTGGTGCGGGGCCGGTACACCAAGGTCCGCATCCTGTACCGGGGCAAGCCGCTCATGCGCGACATTCCCCTCGGTGTGTTCGTCGCCGCGGAGGCCGTGAGCTTCTGGTACGCCGGCCTGCTGCGGGCGCTCGTGGTGAACCTGGGTGCCCGTGCGGTCCTCGAGGTTGTGTTCGTCCATGAAGCCGACGAAGACGTGAAGCGCGGGCGCCTGGCCTACGAAGCGGGCGAGGTCACCGAAGCGCAGGCTGCCTTCCGGTCGGCCCTCGACAAGGAACCCGAGCACCAGGAAGCGCTGTACCGCCTGGGTGTGCTGCTGCGGGTGACCGGCCAGCGCGACGTGGCCCTCGAGCTGCTCGAGAAGGCTGCCAGCATCGACGGACCGCTGAAAGAGCAGGCGCAGGAGGCCCTCGACCGCATGAACCGCGGCCCCCGCAGCCTGTAGACCGGCCTCGATCAGGGATTGGGGCCGGTCCGTGGCTCTGTCGCGATGCGGCCGATACCTCCGGCTGCATGAACAACCCCGACGTGCACGCTGTCCCCCGCGATCTCCTCGGCCGCCACGCCCTCGTGTGTGGCGCCAGCGCCGGCATCGGTCGCGCCACCGCCCTGGCCCTGGCCGCCCGCGGTGCCTCCATCACCGCCCTGGCCCGTCGCGCCGAGCGCCTCGAAGCTCTGCTCCCCGAGCTGGTGGCCGCCGGAGCACCCGCAGCCCGCGCACTCGTCGCCGACCTCGACGACCGCACCGGCCTCGCCCAGCGCGTGGCCACGCTCATCGACGCACACGGCCCGGTCCACATCGTCATCAACAACACCGGTGGCCCGCCGGGAGGCCCGCTCCTCCAGGCCTCCCCCGATGCCTTCGCCGTGGCCTTCGGTCGGCACGTCCTCGCCGCGCACATCCTCGCGCAGGCCTGCGTGCCGGGCATGGCGGCCGCCGGGTACGGTCGCATCGTCAATGTCGTCTCCACCAGCGTGTACGAGCCCATTCCCAACCTGGGCGTGAGCAACACCACCCGCGCGGCGATGGCCGGCTGGGCCAAGTCCCTTTCTCGCGAGCTTCCCCCGGAAGTCACCATCAACAACGTGCTTCCGGGCTTCACCGACACCGAGCGCCTCACGTCCCTCGCAGCTGGCCGGGCCAGGCGCGAAGGCTCGTCGCCCGACGCCGTGCGCACCGCCTGGCTGTCGCAAGTGCCCGAAGGCCGCCTGGCCCAACCCGAAGAAACCGCCGCTGCCGTGGCCTTCTTGTGCTCGCCGGCCGCCGCATACATCCGTGGCGTGAGCCTGCCGGTCGATGGCGGACGCCTGCGGGGCATCTGAGCGCACCAACCTGTGGGGTGAGTCGATGGACTACGACGTCTTCTTCAGCATCAGCCAGACGCCCGTGGCGGGCCTGCTACCGTCCGAAGCCCAGATGTTCCGGAGCTTCTTTTCGCAGGTCGAGGCGGCCGATGCCCTGGGCTACGGCACGGCCTGGGTGGCCGAAGCCCACCTCTCCACCGAGGTGCAGAAGCGCCACGCCCACCCCGTCGTGCCCCACTGGCAAGGCGAGATTGGTCTCAACACCGACATCTTCCAGCTGGCGCACCAGGTCTTCCGCCGCACCACATCCATCCACGTGGGCAGCGCGGTCACCAACATCGTCTGTAACGGCGGACCGGTCGCGGCAGCCGAGCGCGTGGCGGCCTTCGGAGCCTTGCACGGCCTCGACCCCGATGAACAGCGGCGCCTGCGCTTCGGCTTCTCCGCCGGGCGCTTCCAGTTCATGAACCGTGCCTACGGCATCCAGGCCCGCGATGCCATCGAAGCGGCCGCGTGGCCGGCCCTCCGCGGGCAGGTGTTCTGGGAGGCGTGCGAGATCTTCCTCCGGCTGGTGAGCGGTGAAGCCATCGCCGGCGCCGACGTCCGCCCCACCCAGCTCACACGCGCCAACTTCCGCTCCGACGCCGACTGGGCAAAGGTCCAGGCCGCCGCACGCGATGCCGGCCACACCGCGGTCGACCGCATCGACATCCCCCGACGCTGGGACTTCGACGTCCTGCGCGTTGTTCCCACCGACTGGCGGCGCGAGCTGGTCGACCTGATCCTCGGCAGCCACGACCCCGCCCTCCAGGTGGCGGTCAACCGCTGGCGGCCGGTCAAGGTGTTCAACCTGTCCATCACGCGGCCCGAGGTCATCGACGCCACGCACGCCCGGATGGCCGAGTCCTTCCACCCCGAAGGCGGGCCGTGGAAGCGCTCGTACATGCCGCGCACAGTCATGGTGTTCCTCAATGCACAGCCCGGCAAGTCGGCTGCCGAGCAGAACGCTGCGGCACACGAAGAAGCCCAGCGCGCGCTGTCCGCCTATTGGACCGCCCTCGAAGGCACGCTCGACCCCCAGAAGGTGGAGCGGGCGTCCAACAACGCCATCATCGGCGACCCCGAGTCGGTGGCCCGTCAGGTGGCCGAGCGCTTCCACCCCGACGACCGCCTGATGCTGTGGTTCGACTTCTTCAACCACGACTGTGAGCGGGTCATCGACGACATGCGGGCCTTCCGCGAGCAGGTGGCGCCGCGCGTGGCGGAGCTGCAGGCCGCGTCGTCGGGTCAGATGTAGAGGTCGGTGAGGGCGTGCTCGACGCGCTGCGCTTCTTCGACGAGACGCGCGATGAGTGGGGCCACTTCGGCGATGTCGTGTGACTTGGCAGAGCGCTCCAGGGTGCGACACAGCTCTTCCACCCGGCCTGCACCCACGGTGGCCGATGCCCCCTTCAGGCGGTGGGCACAGCGGCGGATGACGTAGAAGTCGCCGCTGCCCAGGGCGCGGGTGAGCACCTTGTGGGACTTGCCGAGGTCGTGGATGAAGTCGGCGAGCACCTGGTCCACCACATCGCGCCCGCCGGTCATCTCGAGCAGGGCTTGGATGGTGGCGGGGTCCATGACGGGGACGTCTTGCGCACCGAGGGCACCGTCGCCCTTCACCACTTGCTCACCCCACAGCGCCACTTCCAGGTCGCCCGCGTGGATGGGCTTGGGCAGCACAGCGTCCACCGTCACCTCGGCCATGCCGCCGGGGAGCTGGCCATCCATCATGCCGGAGGTCGCCAGGATGCGGTCGGGGCGGTGGCAGCGGGGCAGGCGCTTGAGGCGGTTGTAGACGGCCCGTCCGTTCATGTCGGGGAGGAGACAGTCGAGCAGCACCACGTCGTAGCGGGTCTTCCCCGCCATCTGGATGGCCTTGCGACCCGTCTCGGCGAGGTCGACGGGGACCCCGAGGCGGTCGAAGTGGCCACGGGCGAGCATCGCGGACACCGGGTCGTCTTCAACCAACAGAGCGCGCAGAGGCCGGCGTCCGTCTTCCGCTCGGGCGTCTTCCACTTCAGCCGGGACGGCCGTGGCCACGAAGCCCACATTCAGGCCGTCGAGAACCACCTCGATGCCGGAATTGGCAGCGACCGCCGCCAGCTCGAGTCCGGGCTCGGGGGAGGGGGAGGGGGACAGAGTGACGGTGATGGCGGCATTCTGGACGTCGTGGCTCACGTGCAGCTGTGCCACCGTGGCCAGTGAGGCGTGCGCTGCCACCAGAGCGCCAAGGCCGATGCGGAAGTCGCGCGGGGAGCCTGCGCAGAGGTCGGGGAGAGCGGCGTCCAGGCGCAGCTCGATGGGGCCGCGGGCGTAGCGGATGGCGCGGTTGAGCTCTTGGGCGGGCGACCAGGTGCGGTCGCCTGTTGGGTCGAGCACGGCGCGGAGCTGGTGCTCCATGCTGCGGTCGGCCTTGCCTGTGCCTGACAGGACCTCTTTCAGGGCCTGTTCGGTGGGACGGGCGTGGCCGTACAGCTCTCGACACAGCTCGGCCACCCGCTTGCCCGGGTCTTCGCCGGACAGGGGGGTGGCGGTCACGAGCAGGCGGTCCATCGGGTCGGAGAACAGCGCCGCCACGTGGAGGGCCAGGCGGTCCCCCGATGGGCTGTAGACGACGGGAAGCTCGGCCTCACCAAGCATCTGGCAGGACTCGAGCGCTTCCTGGAACGGCCCCTCTTCGGTGGTGCTCGCGAGGTCGAAGCGCTGGCCCACCAGCAGAGAGCGGTCGGACTGGAGCAGCCGGGACATCGTGAGGTTGGCTTGCTCGATGATGCCCGACCGGTCGATGACCGCCACGCCCACCGGCAGCGACTCCAGCAGTGTCGCTGTGGACACGTGCGGGGTGTTGTCCTGACGCTGCGCGAGCATGGTGGCTCCGGGAGGGGTCGATCAGAAGAGCGGATCGAAGGCCCCCGAAGTTGACCCGATTCGCAGGTGATCGGACTCGTTCTGGTCATAAAGTTCCAGCGTCGTGCTTCCGCTCCCCCTGGTGCATGTCCGAGCCACCCCTCGGAATGGATGACGTGGAGCAACCATGGTGAGACCGCAGCCAGAGCCAAGCCTGTTTGACAGACTCCTCCAGTGGCTGGGGCTGGCCCCGACGCGGTCGCTGCCCCAGCGCAAAAAGGTCAGGTCCAGAGCCCGTAGGGCAGGAACCAAGAAGGCTCCCTGGAGTGGCCAGACTCCCCCGTGGCGCCCGCCGCAGGTTGCCACGTCGCTCGACCCGGTCGACCTTCGTCTCCAGGTGCGCGATGACCTGCTCGCCCGAGTGGAACGCCTGGAGGCCCTGTCGGCCGACCGAGTGAAGGGCGACATCGCCTTTCTGACGCGCCTTTCCCGCACCATGTCGTCGAAGTCGCTCGACCTGCCCGTCTTCCCCTCCGTCTCCATCGAGCTCGACCGGCTGCTGCGAGGCGGCGACCCGAACAGCCGCGAGGTGGTGAAGCTGCTGTCGCGTGAGCCTGACCTGCTCCGGCGCGTGTGGCAGCGGGCCAACTGTGCGCTCTACCGCGTTCCGGTCACCGACATCGACAAGGCCATCGCGCGCATCGGCTACGACGAGATCTGGCGCATCGGCATGTCGGTCTGCCTTCAGGGGACGGTGTTCCGTGCAGGCCCGTACCAGCCGCAGGTTGAAGAGCTGCGCTCGATGGGCATGATCGCCGGAAACATGGCCGCCTGGCTGGAGCGGACGCCGCGCGGGGAGTCGTACCTGGCGGGGCTGCTCCATCCGGCCGGTGCGATGTACATCCTGCGCCACGCGGCCCAGTCTCGGTCGCTGCGGCCCTCGGATGCCTGCATCGCACAGGTCATCCACCAGCACTCTGCCGCGTTGTCCGTGCTGATGGTGCGGGCCTGGAACCTGGGCGACAAGGTGGCCGCGGGCGTGGGGGGCTTCGGTCAGCCGCGTGAGGCGCCCGAAGACGTGCGTCCGTTCGTCGAGAACCTGCGCACGGGCGTGCTTGCTGCGCACATCGGGAAGGGTGCGGTGCGGGGCGGTGGCTCGGCGGAAGACCGCATCCTGCTCCAGTCGTACCTGGACGAGGCCTTCGAGGTCGACCGCGTGGTGAAGCGGGCCGAGCGCGCCTGGAAGGCCGAGACCGACGGCGAGCAGATCGACGAGAAGGTGGTCGAGCAGGACACCGTGGCGTTGTCTGCCTGAGGGTCAGCCCGCGGCCCGTGTGCGAAGGGTCTCGGGGGTGGTGCCCGTCCAGGCGTGGAAGGCCCGGTAGAACGAGTTGGGGTCGGCGTACCCCAGCAGGAAGGAAATCTCGGCAGCGGGGAGCACACTGCTCTCGAGGTAGTGGCGGGCCAGCGCCTCGCGCGTTTCGTTGAGGATGGCCTGGTAGGTGGTGTCTTCGGCGGACAGCCTCCGCTGGAGGGTGCGCTTGCTGGTGCACAGCTGGCGCGCCACGGTGGACATGGCGACGTCGCCGGCCGGCAGCAGCTCGAGGAGTGCCGCCCGGACCCGTTCTCGTGTGGTGGCGTGCTCGGTGAGGGCGTCGAGGCGGCGGCGAAGGTCGGGCTCGAAGAAGTTCCACATCGACTCGTTGGCGGTGAGGAACGGTCGGGCGGCGTCGAGCGCCGAGAAGGTGATGCTCCAGGTGGGGCCGGCCTCGATGGGCACGCCCGCGAAGTCGGAGAAGTCGGCGGGGCAGGGGGCGGTCATGGCCAGCGGCTTGATGCGGGTGCGTGTGGTGAGGCGAGCCAGCCCCACCCACCACAGCAGCTCGGCTTGGGCGAAGGAAAGCGGCGGCGGATGCAGGACCGGCCAGTGGACCGTGAGCCGGGTGTGGTGCGGGGTGCGGTCGACCTCGAGCCGGAGCGGTCCGATGAGCGGCTTGAAGTGGGCCAGGCGGACCAGGGCGTGGTTGAGGTCGGGGCTGCAGATGGAGGCGAAGATGGCCGGGTCGAAGGCTTCGACGCTGATGGTCTCGGCCAGTAGGCGGGGGAGTTGGTGGGCGCCCACCTCGGCTTCGAGGCCTTCCCACATCCGGTAGAACTCCTGGATGGCCACGCGGGAGCCGGCCTTTCGGAACCAGTCGAGCGGCAGGCCCGCCCGTCGGAGCAGCCGCGGAAGGGGCACGCCGAGGTCGCGGAAGAGCACCTGACAGTTGGCGGGTAGGGAGAAGGTGGCGGCGCTCAAAGGGGCCTCCGGAGTGCGGGTCTGTGCCAGTGTAGGGCGGTGCAGGCGACCACGGACTTGCCGAGCGCGCCATGGTGCTCGCAAGATGTGCCAGGTTCAGGGCCCGGCGATGGCGCGAACGGTGGGGCCCAGCTCATCGAGGAAGCGGCTGCCTACCTGGCTGCGGTTGCGGTCGTCGCGGCGGTGCCAGGAGAGGTCGAGCTGCTTGCGCGCTCGGGTGATGGCCACGTACAGCAGGCGCCGTTCTTCGTTGATGCCTTCGTCGTCGTTGTTGTCGCGCAGTCGCTTGACGGAGAACCAGTTCGGCATGCCGCCGTCGACCAGCCCGGGCACCCACACGTGGTCGAATTCCAGCCCCTTGGACTGGTGCATGGTGAGCACACGGACGCCGGGGGTGCCGTCGAGGGCGTCGACATCGCGCACCAGTGCTGCCTGTTCGAGCACGCGGGCGAGGGCGCGCTCGGGGGGGACACGGGGGTCGTCCATCTTCTCCACGCGCTGGGCCAGCTCTTCGAGGTTGCGCAAGCGGCGGGGGGCTTCGGCGTCGGAGTACTTGAGGATCTGACGGGTGATGGTGCGCAGGAGGTCGGCGGGACGCGCGGGGGTGGCGGCCCAGCGCTCCAGGGCGCTCCGGAGGCGGGCGAAGGCGGGGGCTTCTTTGGCGAGCAGCGACCACCGACGGGCTCGACCGGACTCGGCTCGCTTTGCGAGGGCGGTGGCGAGGGCAGCGGTGGCCAGGACGTCGTCGAGGGCCCGGTGGGTGGCCTCGAACGGGATGGACAGGTGCTCGACCAGCGTGCCGAGCTTGTGGTTGGGGGCCGAGCGCACCAGCCGGCGGGCGAGGGGAAGGGTGTCGAAGCGGATGGTGAGGTCGAGCGGCACCCCCGCCCGTGCGCTGTGGCCTTCGAGCATGCGGCGGTCGAAGCCCACGTTGTGGCCGGCGATGGGCAGTGAGCCGATGAAGGCGCTCAGCTCGGCGAACACTTCTGCGGGTGGGCGGCCATGTGCGGCGAGGTGGGCGTCGGAGATGCCATGGACGGCTTCGGACTTGCCCACGGGCACGGTGTTTCGGAGGAGGGCCTCGAAGCGGTCGGCCGGTCGGTCGGACACCGCGCCGCCCCGCAGTCGGACCGCTGCCACCTCGATGACTTCGTCTTCGTCGGGGTCGAAGCCGGTGGTTTCGGTGTCGAGGATGATGCAGTCGGGGCGGTCGACCACCCAGAAGGGGTCGCCCTGGCGGATGGTGGCGGCATCGAGGAGGTCGGTGAGGGTGAGGCCGACCGGCCGGCCGTCGTCGCGGATTCGGCGGAGAGTGGCCTGACCGACCCCGCGCACCATGCGCCGGGAGATGCGTCGGGCGGCGACCTCGTCGTGGCGGTCGTGGACGAGGCGGGCCACCGACAGGGCGTCCTTCACCTCGGCTCGTCGGAAGAATTTGAAGTGCTCGACGGTGGTGTGGGGAATGTCGGCCTGCTTCATGGCGGTGGCGATGCGGGCGATGGCCTTGTGGGTGCGCACCAGCACGGCACAGCGGTCGGGGGAGAGGCCACCTGCGAGGGCGCGCTGGACCGACTGGGCCACGCCTTCCGCTTCGGTGCGGGAGGTGGAGTAGCTCGTGACCCGTGGTGGCTCGCCCGCGAGGAGTCCTTCGGCGGGGCGCATGTCGGAGGCGCGGTCGGGCATGGCGGCGGCGAGCGCGCGGGCGGCGGCCAACATCTGGCGTGTGGACCGGAAGTTGCGGGTGAGGTGCAGCGGCACCACGGGACCGAAGTCGGCGTCGAGGTGCGCGAGCAGGGCCTTTGGAGCGGAACCCCGCCAGGAGTAGATGGTCTGGTCGAGGTCGCCGACGAGGCACAGGCTGCTGGCGCGGGCTGCGAGCACCCGCAGCACCTCGTACTCGGAGAGGTGGGTGTCCTGGACTTCGTCGACCAGCACCATGTCGAAGGCGGTGGACCAGCGGCCGGCGGCGTCGGGCACCCGGGTGAGGAGCGCGCGGGTGAGGTAGACCAGCCCGGCGAAGTCCACAGCGCCGCGGGTGGCCAGGGCCTCGGCATACCGGCTGCCCCAGTCGAAGTGGCCCACGCGTCCGCGGTGCCAGGCGACCACATCGCAGGCGCCGAGAGGGGCGGCCGATGCGGCTTCGCCCAGGCCGTACATCGCTCGCTGGGGGTCGGGGACCTCGAGCTCGCGCATCAGCTCGATGGTGTCGTCTTCGTCGAGGATGCGGAAGTCGGCGGGCAGGCCGGCGCCGGGAGGGTCGGAGCGCAGGATGCGCGCACACAGGGCGTGGAAGGTGGAGATGGTCATGCGCGCGGCGGCGACCGGACCGGCGATGGCCTCGAGGCTGCGGGCCATGTGGTCGGCTGCGCGGTTGGTGAAGGTGAGGGCGAGCACGCGCTCGGGGCGCAGGGCGGGGTCGGTGGCCAGGGCGTGGGCGATGCGGTGCGACAAGGTGGTGGTCTTGCCCGACCCGACCGCGGCCAGCACCAGCACGGTGCCGGACAGGTGCTCGATGACCGCCTGTTGTTCGTCGGTGGGGACGATGGGCATGGGTCAGTCCGTGGTGGCCGTGAACATGGCCTCGAACACCCGGTAGTGTTCGCCGTTCATGCCCAAGCGGGTGTAGACGGCCTGTGCGCGGGTGTTGCGGGTGTCGACGTACAGGCGCACACCGCCGGCGCCAGCGGCTCGGGCGTCGTGGCACACCTTTCGGTAGAGCGCGGCGTACACCCCCGTCTTGCGGGCTTCGGGCCACACATACACCGACTGGATCCACCACACTTCCCGGTTGCGCCAGTCGCTCCACTCCCGCGTGACCATCAGCTGTCCGAGGGGTGTGCCGGTGTGGGGGTGGTCGACGAGGAAGTAGGCGGCTCCCACATCGCCACCGAGCGCGCGACGGACGCCAGCCCGCAGAATGGTGGGGTCGAGCGCGAGGCCTTCGGTCTCGAGCGCCATCGCCAGGTTGCCCTCTACCAGGGTGTCTTCGTCGGCTTGTGTGGCGGGGCGGGCGCGGTGGGGAGACGGCGTGTCGGTCATCGGGGCTCGGGGCGTGTGTGCCCGGAGGAGACCGAGCGGAGTCAGAGGGGCTGGGCGGTGGGGCGCAGCAGGAGGTCGTGGACCTGGGCTCGTTGGGGTGCAGCGAGAGCGTACAACACCGCCTCGGCGACATCTTCGGGCTGGAGAACCTCGAAGCGGCCGTAGGTCTCGCGCGCCTTTTCTTCGGAGTCGTAGTACACCCGCGCGAAGCCGGTCTCCACGTATCCGGGGCTGATGCTGGTGACCCGGATGCCGGTTCCGAGGGCGTGCAGCTCCATCCGCAGGGCCTCGGTGAGGGCGCGGACCGCATGCTTGGTGGCCGAGTACATGCCGCTGTTGGGGGGCACGCGGTGGGCGGCGAGGCTGGAGATGTGGAGGATGTGGCCCTTGCGCTTGCGCTGGACCATGCGGGTGGCGGCTTCGCGGGTGCAGATGGCCAGGGCCATCACGTTGACGTCGAGCATCTCACGCCACTGCTCGGTGCTGCCGGACAGCAGGGGAGCGTGGTGCCCCAGGCCGGCGTTGTTGACCAGGACATCGACCGGACCCCACAGAGCTTCGATCTCGGCGAACATCTGGAGGATGGCCACTTCATCGCGGAGGTCGCAGGCCACAGGATGGAAGCGGCCGCCCAGGCGCTCGCGGAGGTGCTGGAGGCGGTCGACGCGGCGGGCACATCCCACCACGCGCATGCCTTCCGCGTGCAGGCGCCGGGCCACTTCGGTGCCGATGCCTTCGGACGCTCCGGTCACGAGGGCCACGCAGTCGGTCCAGCGCTCCATGCCGAAGACTTCCTCGGTGTGGGCGTCTTGGATGGTGTCTGAGTCAGCTGCGAGCCATGGACTCGACGGTTGCGACATGCCTTTCTCCCGCTCGGCGCAATTCTCGCCGGCCTGCTCGTATCCTGCTCTTCGGTGGACTTCCCCTGTTCTGAAAGCCAACGGAAGGTGGCGTGACAAACGGTGGTGTGGGATACGGGGGGCGGCGGCCCGCCGGTCTCTTTCGCGCGACCCGCCGAGGCCTTCCCCATGAACCGCGCGCGCGCCGGCACCATCCTCACTCTGGCTCTGCCCATCATCGGGGGGATGGTGAGCCAGAACGTGCTCAACCTGGTCGACACGGCCATGGTGGGCGTGCTGGGCGACGAGGCGCTGGCGGCGGTGGGCATCGCCAGCTTTGGCAACTTCATGGCCATGGCCTTCATCACAGGCATGGGCGCCGGGGTGCAGGCGATGGCCGCCCGGCGAAAAGGAGAGGGTCGCACCTCGGAGATGGCGGTCCCCCTCAATGGTGGCTTGCTGCTCGCGGGCTGCCTGGCCATCCCGTGGAGCCTCCTGCTCACCTGGCTCACACCCGACCTCTTCTTCCTCCTGAACACCGACCCCGCGGTGGTGTCCGAGGGTGTGCCCTACCTGCAGGCGCGCCTGCTGGGCATGACCGCCATCGGCATGAACTTCGCCTTCCGTGGCTACTGGAACGGGGTCAACCTGTCGCGGCTGTACCTGGGCACCCTGGTGGTGATGCACGTCACCAACATCGGGCTCAACTGGGTGCTCATCTTCGGCAACCTGGGGGCGCCGGCGATGGGGGCCACCGGTGCCGGCATCGCGAGCGCCATCTCCACGTACGTCGGCACGGCCACCTACGTGGGCCTGGGCCTCTCGTATGCCCGCGAGGCCGGGTTCTTGCGGGGGCTGCCGTCTCGCGAGCAGATGCGCACACTGCTGCGCTTGTCGGTGCCGGCGGGTGCACAGCAGCTGTTCCTGGCGGCGGGCTACACCGTGTTCTTCCGCATCGTGGGGGCGGTGGGCACATCGGAGCTCGCGGCGGCCAACGTGGTGCTCAACGTGATGCTGGTGGGGTTGCTCCCGGGCATCGGCCTCGGGTTGGCGGCCAACTCGCTCGTGAGCCAGGCCCTCGGTCGGAAAGACCCCACCGACGCCAAGGCCTGGGGCTGGGATGTGGTCCAGGTGGCGCTCGTGGTGATGGTGTTGCTGGGGCTTCCGATGGTGTTCGCGCCCGACTTCGTGCTCGGCTTCTTCCTCCACGAGCCCGACACCCTCGCCATCGCACGACCTGCGCTTCGGCTCACCGGCGCCATGCTGGCCCTCGATGCCATCGGGATGGTGCTGCTCAACGGCCTTCAGGGCGCGGGCGCCACCCGCACGGCTGCCACGGTGGCGGTGGTGTTCCAGTGGGGCGTGGGCCTGCCGATGGCGTTCGTGATGGGGCCGGTGCTGGGCCTCGACCTCGTGTGGATCTGGGCGAGCCAAGGCATCTACCGTGCCGGTCAGGCCGTGGTGTACGCGGTGGTGTGGCGGCGTGGCAACTGGGCACGCATCGAGGTCTGAGATGAACACCCCACTCGAGCTGGTCACCTGGGACCTCGACGGCACACTCTACGACCGGGAAGCCCTCAAGCGGTCGGTGCGGCAGCGGCTCACGAAGGCGGTGCGACCGGGCTCCTGGCGGTCGGCGCGGGATGCGGGGCGTGCTCTGCGCAAGCACCGCGTCCACGAGGCACGTGTGCGGGCGGCCGGCGGTGTGGTGGATGCCGCGGCAGCTGCGTTCTGGACCGGTCCGCTGTGGTCGGCCTTCCTGGCTGGCTTCTTCCTGCCGGCGCTCGCGCACATCGGTCCGTGGCCGGGCGTGCGGCGGCGGCTCGACCGGGTCGCTGCTGCTGGTGTGCGCCAGGTGGTGGTGTCGGACTACCCGGTGCACGACAAGCTGCGTGCGCTGGGGCTCCAGGACTGCTTTCAGGGCGGCTTCGCGGGAACCGAGGTGGGGGTGTTGAAGCCCCACCCCGGGCTCTTTCGAACGGTCCTCGGTGGGCTCGATGTGCCGGCTGCAGCGGTCCTTCACGTGGGCGACCGACCCGACACCGATGGAGCGGCCGCAGCGTCGGCCGGAACGCGGTTTGCGCACGTGCTCGCAGGGGACTTCGTGCCGGTCGACGCGCAGCTCCAGGCGGCCGGAATTCCGTCCAATTGATTGTTCGGCGAATGTGAAGACCACCGTCAGGTCTGCCGATGGAACCCGACCGCGGGAGCTTGTGTGGTGAAGGCGATCGAACGGGTCCTCGACCGAGGTGTCCGGGACCACCAGGGTCCGTCGGAGCGGATGCGGGTGCGCCTGTCCAACGAGATCGCCCTTGCCGACGGCGTGACCGCCCTGTTCTTCGGGCCGTTGTGGGCGGCGCTGTCGGGCCAGTGGTGGTGGGCGCCGGTGTTCTGGCTGGCGTTTGTGCCGAACGTGGCGCCGCTGTGGTGGAACGCCCGGGGCCGGTACCGCATGGCCCGCAATGTGAGCATCGTGTGGTCGTCGGTCATGCTCGCGGGCATCGCGTTGAGCGCGGGCGCTGGTTGCCACCTCGAGCTGGGGCTGCTGGTCACCGCGTGCGGCACCCTGGTCTTGCTGCCGCCCGACGAACCCCACCACCGCCTGTTGTCCACCATCCCCATCGGGGCGCTGCTGTCGGTGTTCGTGGTTCGGGCGATGGTGCCCATCGATGGCCTGGTTCCGGTCGACTACCAGGGCGCGGCCTTCGTGCTGGTGGTCGTGGCCACAGCGGGCAACCTCACGGCCAAGGTGCGCCTCCTGCTGGGAGAGGCGTCCGAGCGCGACGACCGCCTGCGCGCGGCTTCGCAAGAGGCGCGGTCGGCCAGCGATGCCAAGTCTCGCTTCCTGGCGCAGATGTCGCACGAAATCCGCACGCCCATCGCCGGGGTCATCGGGCTGACCGACCTCATGCTCGACACGGCCCTCGACGACCGCCAGTCCAACTACGCCGAGCGCACCCGCGCAAGCGCCGAGCACTTGCTGCACATCGTCAACGGGCTGCTCGACCTGGCCAAGATTGAAGCCGGCGCGATGGAGCTGCACCCCGAGCCCTTCGACCTCTCACAGGCCATCTCCGAAGCCATCGACATCGTGGGCCCGCGGGCGCGCAGCAAGGGCCTCGACCTCCATGTGTCCCTCGAGCTGCCGTCCGGGCCCTGGCGGATGGGCGATGGCTTTCGCCTCAAGCAGGTGTTGGTGAACCTCCTCAGCAACGCCGTCAAGTTCACCGAAGACGGAGGCGTGGTGGTGCGGGTGTGGGAAGGCGACGCCGACAGCGTGCACATCGACGTCGACGACACCGGCCTGGGGATGGATGCCGCCGCCCTCGACCGGGTGTTCGAGCCCTTCCACCAGGCCGATGCGTCCACCGCGCGCCGGTTCGGCGGCACGGGGCTCGGGCTGTCCATCACCCGCTCGCTGGTGCGCCTCGCGGGCGGAGACATCGACTGTTCCAGCACTCCGGGGAAAGGCACCACCTTCCACATCCGCATGGTCCTTCCGATCACGCGGGAGCGGCCTGCACGGGATGGTGGGCCGTCGGAAGAAGACAGGATTCCGGTGGGGATGCGGGTTCTCGTTGCGGAGGACAACCCGGTGAACCAGCTGGTCATCCAGTCGCAGCTCCAGGCGCTCGGCGTGGAGGCCACCATGGTGGGCGATGGGCAGGCCGCGCTCGACGCCTTGGCCCACACGCCCTTCGACCTGATTGTGATGGACATGCAGATGCCCGGCATGGACGGACCCGAGGCCACCCGACGGCTCCGGGCGGATGGCCGGGCGGTGCCGGTGTGTGGGCTCACAGCCAATGCCCGAGCGGCTGATCTCCAGCAGTGCCTGCGGGCGGGCATGGACGTGGCGTTGGCCAAGCCCATCGATCTCGGCACGCTGCGGACGGTGCTGCACCATGCTGCTGCGGGTGGGCTGGCCGAGTGGGGACGTTCCCGGGGCTTCAGCCCTTCGCAAGCTCCGACTGCAGGTTGACAAGCACCTGCTTCATGCCCTTCATCAGGGCATCTTCGAGGCCGGCAGCCAGGGCCAGGCCACCGAGCAGGCTGCCCGGCTCGAAGTCGTAGTGCAGCGTGACCAGGGTGTTGGTGCTGGGCTTCATGGTGCGCATGCTGAAGCTCATCGTGCCGCGGAAGCGCTTGCCTTCGGTGCGGATGTAGATGCGCCGGCCACCGTGGCTGTCGTCGGCGCGGTCGAAGCACCACACGAGCGAGCGGGTGCGCGGACCGGCCTTCACGGTGAGCACGTAGGTGCCTTCGGACTGCTCGGACATGCCATCGAAGGTGCCGGACAGGATCCGCCCGTGGTTGACGGGTGCGCCGAGCCAGGCGAACACGGCGTCGCGGCGCACGCCTTCGATGAGGAGGTCGGTGGTGAGGACGGCCATGGGGCGCTCCGAGCCCTCGGCGGGGATGCTGGGGGACCCGCCGCGGCGCACCCGGGCTAACACGGACCGGCGGTCGTGAGCGTTATGCACGACCGCCACCGAGGGTCCCATGCCCGTACTCGCGCTCATCCCGTACTACCCCCCATTCATCTGGGAGCTCGGACCCCTCGTCCTGGACTCCTGGGCCCTGCTCGTGAGCATCGGCTTCATCTTCGGTCTCGAAGTGGCTCGCGCGCGTGGCATCCAGAAGGGCCTCGATGTCCGCGACGTCGTCGACAGCGCGGTCTTCGTGGTGGCGATGGGCTTCCTGGTCGGCCACATCGTGCACGTGGTGGCCTACAACCCCCACCAGCTCGACGAACAGGGCATCTGGGCCATCCTCAAGGTGTGGGCGGGCTTCTCCAGCACGGGTGGCTTCATCGGTGCCGTGCTGGGCTGCATCCTGCTCTTTCAGGTCTTTCCGCGGATGTTCGGCGCGCGCCGGGATGCCTTGCTGGCGGAGAATCGGCCGCTGGGCGTCCATGAGATGTTGGTCGACTGGCTGGGGCGCCCCCGGACGTTCTGGCCCCATGCCGATGTGCTGATGTACGCCTTCCCGTTCGGCTGGACCCTCGGCCGGCTGGGATGCTTCAGCGCGCACGACCACGTGGGCGCCAAGTCCGACTTCTTCCTCGCCGTCGACTTCCCGATGGCCGGCTACGGCGGCCCCCGCCACGACCTCGGCCTCTACGAAGCCCTGTGGACCGCTGTCATCGCCGCCACGTTCTACGCGCTGCGTCGACTCGACGTGCGGCCGGGCTTCTTCGTGGCCCTGTGGTGCGCCATGTACGCCCCCGCCCGTCTCGGCTTCGACTTCCTGCGGCACACCGACATGGGCGGCGCAGACGTGCGGTGGGTGGGCCTCACGCCGGCCCAGTGGGGCAGCATCCTGATGGCGGTCGCTGGCGTGGGGGTGCTGGGCTGGTTGCTCAAGAGCCCGCGTCCGGCTGGCGAGGAATAGGCGTGCGCCCGGCGCTGTTCGTGGTGGTGGCAGGGTGCACGCCCTACGCCCCGGTCAAGCTGGGCGACAGCGGGTTCCGGCTCGAGCTCGACTCGGGCACCGTCGACGACTCCACGCTGTGCAACCCGGTGATTCCCTCCGTCACCACGGTCATCACCACTGCGCAAACGCTCGAGGGGCCCGGCCCGTACTTCATCTGTCCAGCGGTTCCGGTGACGCTGGTAGACGACGAAGCGTGGGCCTACGTGTCCGAGTACGCCACCGCCACGCTCAACGGCGACCGTGCCGTCGCCTATGCCAAGAACGGCGCGCAGGTGCATGCCAGCGGCGACCGCTCGGCCATTGTCGCCGAGCCTCAAGCGTTGGCTTCGGTCGCACGGGCTTCCTCCGGCATCGCCACCTGCGACCAGATCCGGTGGTCTGTGCACTGGGACACCAGCTGCCCGTAGCTACTCGACCCGGCCCTCGGCCAGCACCAGCCGCTTGCCCAGGCCCTGTGCAATCTTCTGGGCCTGCTTCTTGAGGTCCACCTTGTCGTCGGCGTCGAAGAGCACGCGGCCCTTGTCGCCTTCCAGCACCAGGTAGATGGTGGAGCACATCGGTGCCTCGGCCGCGTCTTCACCTTCGGCTGGCGGAGGGTCGGGCAGCGGGATGCGCCGCAGCTCGATGGCTTGGATCTGGGCTGTGGAGAAGCTGGTGCGGTCGACCTTGCCGTCTTTCATGTGGCGGTCGATCTTCACGACGCTGCCGTCGGGCGGAATGGCCGTGAAGCGCTTCTCCGACGACCGACAGGGGTGCTCGGGTGGTGCGGTGGACTCGACCGTGAAGGCATCGGAGCGGGTCATCTGCCGACCGGAGGGGTCGCTCACGTAGATGTCGACCTCGCCCGCCGACAGCGAGCTGGCGATGGTGCCTCTGACCGTGTGTTCGTCCACCACGACCAGGCCTTCGAGGGGCTGCCCGCCCACCTTCACCGTGATGCCCTCGGTGAGGTGGTCGCCTTGGATGGTGACTTCGGTGCCGGGGGGGCCCGACTTTGGTGAGACGCCCGACACGGAAGGAGGCTCGGACTCGCAGGCCACGAGGGCGGTGCCCATCAACAGGGCGGGGATCCAGCGCAATTGAGTCATGGGGTCTTTCCCTCCAAGGGGCGATTTGGCGAAAGCTCCGACGTCAGGGGCCGATGGCTCGGTCGTACCCGGAGGTTTGTCATGGAACGATGGATGCTCATCGGAAGCCTGGCAGGTGGGTTGCTCGCTGTGGGTGTGCGTCAGCTCACCGTCTCCGACGACCAGTCTGCCACGCCGATGGTGCCCGAGGCATCGGTCCAGGCGCTGTCTCCCCAGCCGATTGCGGTGGACGTGCGCGCGCGCACTTCTGGCATCCACTGTGTGCTCACCAGCGCGGTCCGGACCCTCCCGGATCGGGTCGAGCTGCGCACCCGTGGACAGCTGCGTGAGCTTCGGGTGCGCAACGCCCGCATGAAGACCGGCCAGGCGGTGGGCGACGTGGTGCTGCCCTATGCGCTGCTCGACGACGTGAACTGGCGACTGTCGGAGCTGTCCTTGGTGGCTGAAGACGGGGCACGCGCAAAGCTGGACGTCGACCGGGCCACCGGCAGCTGCATCGCTGCACTTCCGGTGGCACCGTCGGTTGTTCCCACGGAGATTCGCTGTCCGGTGCGGGGCGGTGGTGCAGCACCGAGCGTGCGCGACATGCACGTGTGGGACGAGGACCTCCTTCCCATGTCGTGGTCGCCCGCCACCGCAGCGGCCGATGGCGACGCCTTCATCCTGTTCGACGTGGCCCCCACGGGCACGGCCGAGCTGTCCATCGGCAGCGGTCCCGGAGTGCTGGTGCGCTGGCGAGATGGTGTGTGCGGTCCGGTGTCGGTCGAGGTGGACGCCCAGCTGTGCGTGCATGTGCCCGACGGGGACCTCCTCCACGATGACCCCTCCTACGGTGTCTTCATCGACGACGAGCCCGCTCGCCTCGACCCCTCGGGTGTGGCGTGTGCCGAGACCCGTGTGGGCGAAGCGATGGTCACGCAGGCATGGCTGGTGGGGGACTCCACGGTCGAGCGCACAGTGGTCGCGCAGGTCGATGAACCGGCCCGCCAGGACGTCGAGCTGCACCGCCATCCACTGCCCACCGCTGCGGGGGTGATGCTGTGGCCGTCGGCCGATGGTCCGCGTGTGTTGAGTGTGCATGGTCTGGGTGAGGCCACGGGGCTGCAGGACGGCGACATCCTGCTCTCCATCGACGGTCAGAGCACGGAGGGCCGGCCCTTTGTCGACGTGGTGGCTGCGCTGGATGGCTCGCGGTCGGCTGTGGCTGTGGTGGTGGACCGAAGGGATGTGGAGATGGACTTCATGTTGGTGTTCGACGAGGTGGACGGGGACGACGACACGGGGATGTAGGGCGGATGGATGTCGCCCCCTTGAAGGGCCCTGAAGGGGGAGGACATCGCGAATCCCAGCGCCTGCCAGGCCAGCAGCCTCATCGGTAGACGACCCGGCCGACAGAGGACCAACCACGGGGCCCCCTCCGCCTCGCTGCGCTCGGCACCTCCCCCTGAAGGGGGAGGACATGGTCGTTCTCACAGTCCTCCCCGTTCAGGGCCCTGCAGGGGAGGACTCTGACACGCAACGTCCTCTTCATGCACGGGCTGCAACCCGCACAAGAGCCCAAAGGGCCCACGAGCTCGGTCAGCCTCGACCATGTCGTTCGGAGCGTGAGCGTCAGCGAACAAAGCGACGAATCTGGCACCAACCCATCGATTCGTCGTCCCCCGAGCCCATCGATGCGCAGACCCGACAGCCGACCCGGGATCGGGCACCAGGCTTCGAACCCTGCGAACCATTGTCCGTCGGCACCGGGCCCGCCCAGGGGGTCCAGGGGGACGTACGGAGTAGTCCCCCGGCCGGAGGGGCCCGGGGAGGACGGAGTTCTCCCCGGAAACCAGGGGGTGTTCGGGGGACGGAGTCCCCCGCTGATGCACGAGCAGTCGGCCTGGAGGCAACCTCGACAGTGGACTCTGTGTTCTATCGGTGGAGCGTACGACTTGTGCGGGTGGGAGACCCCGAGAGGACTTCGCGGTAGAGGGCTCTCTGGTGGGCCCCCTCCGACCGCTTCGCGGCCACCTCCCCCTGAAGGGGGAGGACATGGTCGTTCTCACAGTCCTCCCCGTTCAGGGTCAGGCGGGGGAGGACTCTGACACGCAACGTCCTCCCCCGGCACGGGTCTGCAACCCGCACAAGAGCCCAAAGGGCCCACGAGCTCGGTCAGCCTCGACCAAGTCGTTCGGAGCGACGCCGTGGCCACTTGTGCGGGTAGGAGACCCCTGAAGGGGGAGGACATCGCCACTCCCAGCGCCCGCCAGGCCAGCAGCCCCATCAGCAGACGACCCAGCCGACAGAGGACCAACCACGGGGCCCCCTCCGACCGCTTCGCGGCCACCTCCCCCTGAAGGGGGAGGACATCGCCATTCCCAGCGCCCGCCAGGCCAGCAGCCCCATCGGCAGACGACCCAGCCGACAGAGCACCAACCACGGGGCCCCCTCCGCCTCGCTGCGCCCGGCACCTCCCCCTGAATGGTGAGGGCATCGTGGTTCTCACAGTCCTCCCCCTTCAGGGGGAGGTGCCTGCGGAGCAGGCGGAGGGGGCCCGCGGAGGGCGCTGTGCGCCCGCAGCAGCGGAGGGCGCTGTGCGCCCGGAGCCCGGAGGGTGCTGTGCACCCGGAGGTCCCGCCAGCTCGTGCTTATGGTGCCGCGGTGAGTGCTGCGTCGACCGGGCCGCCTTCCAGGGTGAGCAGGAAGGCTTCCAGGTCGGCCAGCTCGGTGTCGGTGAGGCCGAGGGGGACGAAGCGTTCGTCGCGTTCGCCTTGGAAGGGGGTCTCGTCGAGCACGTTGTAGTAGGCCAGGACTTCGGACAGGGTGTCGAAGTGGCCGCCGTGCATGTAGGGGCCGGTCTGTTCGAGGTTGCGCAGGGTGGGCACGCGGAACTGGCCGAGCTGGTCGTCGGTGCTGGTGAGGCCGTCGAGGAAGGCCTCGGCGTAGGCGATGTCGTCGCTGTACGGGCCCACGCCGGAGAAGGTGTTCTCGTAGATGTCTTCGGCGGCTTCGATGCGGCCGGTGTCGACCTGGTCGAGCCAGTCGCGCGCTCCCAGGCCCGTGTTGGCGAAGTCCTGGTTGGTGAAGAACGGGCCCTCGTGGCACTCGATGCAGTTGGCGTCGCCGGCGAACAGGGCGTAGCCGTTGAGCTCGGACTCGGTGAGCAGGCCGCCGCCGGAGGTGTCGCCGGCCGCCACCAGCTCGGCGAATTGGTCGAAGCGGGAGGGGCTGGACACCACGGTGCGCTGGAAGGCCTCGAGCGCCTTGGCGAGGTTGGCGAACACCACGTTCACGGCGTCGCGGTCGGCCTCGGCCATGGCTTCCCAGGCGTGGTGCATGGGGGTGTCGGGGTTGAGGGGCTCGGGCTTGGCTTTTTCGGGGAAGCGGGGGTCGGACATGTCGGGCATGGCGCCGAAGATGGCTTCGTAGTCGGCCCGCAGCACGGCGTTGTCGTAGATGGTGCGCGCCAGCTCCACCCGGTTGGCGTCCATCTCGGCCGCGGCTTCGATGGGGATGGTGGCCTGGCACCAGATGGTGTCGCAGCCGCCGTCCCAGAGGTGCCAGTCGTAGTAGGCGGTGTCGACGATGGACAGGGCGTTTCGAGCCACCACACCGTTGCCTTCGGCGGTCTTCTTGCCGTCGGTCCAGGTGAGCTCGGGGTCGTGGCAGCTCACGCAGGGGAACTCGCCCGACGGCGACAGGGTGGGCTCGTAGAACAGGGCGTGGCCGAACGCGGCGGCATCGGGGTCGTCGGCGTAGGCGTTGGTGGGCGACGGCGGGACGGCGGGCAGCGGCGACAGGCTCGCGGTGAGCGTGAGCATGTCGGTGTCGATGTTGTCGTCGGGGTCGTCTTCGTCGGTGAGGTGGCACAGGCCATCGGCCCCACGGACGGAGCCTGTGGGGCAGGGCTCTTCCTTGCCCGAACAGGCCATGGTGGCGGCGAGCAGGCTCACCCACAGGGGGCCTCGGAGCGATTGTGGGCGCACCTGCACGGTCGTCTCCTACTTCACGAGCTTTGCCGGAACGGTACCCCGGGTGCCGTCGAGTAGCTGGACCTGCACCGTTCCACCGTCTTCCGAGAGCACCACGAACGGGGTGCCCTTGTCGACCTTGACGGGCTCGCCGCTGTCGACGGTCAGGTCGACCTTCTTCTTGGCGGCGGCGAAGTGGCCTTCGGGTCGGGCCGGGCAAGCGCCGAGGTCGGGGTCGGTGATCTTCCAGGTGAGGCCGTAGGCGTCGACCATCTGGGCGACCTCGGCCTTGCGGGCGGTGACGCGCTCGAGGCCATCGCGTCCGAGCTTGGTGGACTTGCGGCCTTCGGCTTCGGTGTAGGCGGCGATGGAGAGGTCGTGGTGGCCGAGGGCTTCGTACAGGCCGCCGAGGGACAGGGGGGCGGCGAAGTCGTCGGGGAGGCCGTCCTTGAGGTGCTCGAACATGCACATGGCGCCGGTGTGGTCGCCTTCCTTGACGGTGGCGATGGGCATGGCGGTGCCCTTGTTGCGCTTCATGCCCACCCGGAACACGTGCCACGAGGGCATGATGTCGAGGATGACCTCGTTGCCGAGGCCGTAGGCGGCGCCCTTGGCCAGGGACTCCACCGACTTCAGGTTCTTGATGTCTTCGGCGCAGCGGTCGTCGGAGAGGGTGTGGCTCTTCTTGCCGCTGGCTTTGCTGTCCCCGCCGGCATCGAGGGACCAGGTGAAGGTGTTGGTGACGTTGCGGCGGCGGCACGACACCTTGGTCTTGAGCGGCACGCCGTTTTCGTCCTTGATGACGTTGCCGTCCTTGTCTTTGAGGTCGACTTCCTTTTCGTAGGATTCGTCTTTGTGGGTGACCTTGAGCGCGCCGCCGAGGGTGCCCTTGCCGCCGGACGTCTTCACCTCGAAGACGTCGATGCGCAGGCCATCGTCGAGCTGGAGCTTGTCGCCTTCGACGGCGCCGGCAGCCAGTCCGCCGACGGTCTCGGTGGCCGTGGCGACAATCTTCCCACCCACCGGAATCTTGCTGGCGAGCATCTGGCCGCCCACCTGGGCGCCGGCCTGGATGACCCCACTGGCGACGTCGCCCATCGTGCCCATGCCCACCTGTCGCTCGGTGTCGGCGAGCCCGGCGAGGAGCTCCTTGCGCACCTGGTCGCCGCCGGTTCCGGCAATCTTGGGGACGGAGAGGCTGGGCACGCCGGCGACGATGGTGCCGGGGGCCTGGACCTGCTTGACGGCGATGCCGGCGCCCATGGGCTTGCCGGCGAGGGCCGTCGTGGGGAGCGCCATGGATGCGGCGAGGAGGATGCGGACAGGGCGAGACATGGGAACCTCCGAAAGTGCGCCGTTGTAGCGCATCACAGCAGGTTTGGGCCAGTCGACCGACCGATCTGGGGCAGGTCGGGAGACGGTTGGTGCCGTCTGCGGAGAGGGGGGGGAGGTGTGCGCCCTGATGCGCCGTGGTGGTGATCGGTCCCGCGGGCGCTACGGGCGCTGGTGGTCGATGCCTTCGATGAACCGGGTGATGGCGGATGCTGTGGCCTGCGGTCGGCCGAAGGGCAGGTAGTGGCGGCCACCCCAGATGAGGGTGGTGCGCGCAAGATGACCTCCTCGACGGTGTCTTGCGGCCATCCATAGGGCGCTGGGCCAGGGGGCGAAGCGGTCGGCGGTGCCCCACACGGTGTGCAGCGGAACGCCGGTGGCTCGGAGCTGCCGGGGTGTGCGCGCGAGCTGTCGAAGCCCCAGACCGCGGGCCATCTCGCGCATGCGGTCGGGGAGGGTGGGGTCGGCGCGGTGGTGGCCGAAGGTGTCTGCGAAGGCTTGGCGTCGAGACGGCCGGACGCCCTGGTGGTGCCACAACCCACCGCCGAACGCCCGATAGAACAGCAGGTGCGGTCCGGGCAATGCACCGAGTCGGGCCCAGGTCCAGCCGAGGCCCACCGGTGCCGAGATGAGGGTGAGAGACCGCACGCGGGTGGGGTCTTCGATGGCGAGACGGGCGCCGAGGAGGCCACCGTAGTCCTGGCCCACCACGTGGCACGGACCCGAGATTGTCTGTTGGTGGAGCCAGGAGCGGAGCCAGGCCACGTGGGCATCGACGGTGGCGGGGACGAGGTCGGGGCCGCCGCCGTAGCCGGGCATGGAGGGGGCCAGGACGGGGTGGTGCGGGGGCAGGTGGGTGCGGAGGTCGTCCCACAGACGGGCGTCGGCGGGCACACCGTGGAGCAGGAGGATGGGGCTGGACATGGGGGCTCCGCTGGACAGATGGGATACCCCGGCGCGGACCGAGGCTGGAGGGCGAGCGGTGTCGAACGCGCAGACGAACCCGGACGTGCTGGTGGTGGGAGCCGGGCTGGCGGGCCTGTCCGTGGCGTGGTGGCTGCGGGGCCGGGCGCGGGTGCGGGTGGTGGACATGGCACCGCAGGCGGGTGCGGAGGCATCGTCGCAGAATGCGGGCATGTTGCGCCGTCTGGGCGAGGACCCCTACGAGCGCACGCTGGCGTTGCGGGTGCATGCGCTGCTGTCCAGTCCGCCCACCGAAGCGCTGGCCGACCCCCTCCTCAGCCGCACCACCGGTGCTGTGCTGGCCCTGGCCCACGACCCCTTCCACCTCCACGATGCGGTCAGCGGGCTGCGGGCGCGCGGGGTGGTGCTCGAGGCGCTGGATGCGGAGCAGCTGGCGCGGGTGGCGCCGGCGATGGTGGGGTCGCCGCTGGTGCGGGCCTGGTATCTCCCACACGAGCGGGTGGTGGATGCCGGGCTGCTCATCGCCGCGTTGCTGCACGACCTACGGCAGCAGCCGGGCTTTCGGCTCGACCTCGGCACCCCGGTCACGGGGCTGGTGCGGGAGAAGGGGCGTGTGTGCGGTGTGAAGGTGGGGGATGCGGTGTGGCGGGCCGACCGGGTGGTGCTCGCAGGGGGGGCGTGGTGTCGTGGGTTGGTGGCGCCGCTGGGGGTGTCGCGACCACTCATTCCCATCCGACGCACCTTGGTGCAGACCCGCGCGACGACGGTGTCTACAGGGCACCCCTGGTGTTGGGTGGACGACGTGGGGGTGTATGTGCGGCCGGAAGGGGAGGGCTGGCTGGTGAGCGGCTGCGACGAGGCGGTTGATGCACCTGCGGGCTTCACGCCAGGCTCTCGCGGTCCGGTGGGGGAGGCGGAGCGGGCGCTGGCGCTCGACAAGGTGGGCCGGTGGTTCCCGGCGCTCGGAGACCTGGCGCCCGTGGGGGGCTGGACGGGCCTGCGCACATTTGCCCCCGACCGACGGCCGGTCCTGGGCGCCGACCCCGACCTCCCCGGGCTGTGGTGGTGTGCGGGCCTCGGAGGCTTTGGTGTGACATGTGGGCTGGCTGCCGGTGAGGCGGTCGCAGCGTGGCTGATGGACGACACGGTGGACTTTCTCCGCGACCCACCCTCGGTCTCGCCCGGCAGGCGCTTCTTTTCGCGGTGGCCCATCCGACCGGTGGGCGACATGGCCCGGATGAAGCTGGTCCCCGTGCGTTGAGCTGTGGCATCCGAGGCCCGGTCCGGGCGCGATTGCGTCGGGATTCGACCTCGTCCTCGACGGTGTGCCCGGCTATTTGTGTGGGCTCGACCCGGCACCACCACCCGCGAGGCCCCGGATGTCCACCGTCACCGAAGTGCGTTCCACCTGGTCAGAGGTGCGCGCGTGGCTGGCCGAAGCCCGGCCCGACCTCGCCGCAGAGCTGCGTCCGGGTGCCGACGACGAAGCGCTGGCCGAGCTGGCTGCGCTTGGGCTGCCCGAGGAGTGGCGGGCGTGGTGGAAGACCAACGATGGCGCCGGACCGGTGCTTTTCCACGGCTGGACCTGGCTGCCGGTGCGTGGGGTGGTGGACTCGGTGTTGTCCGAGTACGACGCCCTCCTCGAGATGGCCACGCACCTGGCCCATGAGTCGCCGCCTGCGGCCGAAGGTCCGGTGCAGCCGGTGTGGGGGCACCGCGACTGGGTGCCATTTGCGGTGGACTTCGCGGGCTGCCTGCTGTGCATCGACCTGGCCCCTGCCGAAGGTGGGCACCGCGGTCAGGTCATCCTGGTGGACGACGACACCCGAAAGGTCCTCTACGACGGTCCCGCCTCGTTCTTCGCCGACTGCCTGATGCGCATGGAGATGGGCATCCACCCCGACGACGAGCCCGACCCCGACACCGACGAATGGGCTGGCGAGGGCAACTTCGACCACATGGTCGCAGGGCAGGCCCCGCCGCCTCCCCCGGAACCGAAGGTGGCGCCGCCGGTCCCCAAGGCGCCGCCGAAGCCCGCTGAGCTGGCGCGTGAGCCCACGGTCCGGGCGGAGGCGGTGCAGCACAATGGGTGTGCGGTGGCCACCATTTTGTTGGATGCGGCCGAGCGCTCGAAGGGCGGCACGGTGTTTGTGCGCCAGCTGGGTGGGCATGTGGTGGGGGTGCGGGTGCCGGCCGGTGCGTTTGATGGTGCGCGGCTGCGGCTGCCGGGGCTTGGTGGTGAGGGCGTGGACTTGGAGCTGGTGGTGTCGGCTGGGGCCCCCTCCGTCGGCTTCGCCGCCACCTCCCCCTGAGAGGGGGAGGACTCTGGGTGGGGCTTCTTGGGGTGCCCTCCGTCGGCTTCGCTGCCACCTCCCCCTGAGAGGGGGAGGACATTGGGTGGGACGGGCTCTTGGGGCCCCCTCCGTCGGCTTCGCCGCCACCTCCCCCTGAGAGGGGGAGGACGTTGGGCGGGGCTTCTTGGGGCCTCCTGCGTCGGCTTCGCCGCCACCTCCCCCTGAGAGGGGGAGGACTCTGGGGGGGGCTTCTTGGGGTGCCCTCCGTCGGCTTCGCCGCCAGCTCCCCCTGAGAGGGGGAGGACATTGGGTGGGACGGGCTCTTGGGGCCCCCTCCGTCGGCTTCGCCGCCACCTCCCCCTGGGAGGGGGAGGACGCTTGGCTGGAATCTGAGCTCCGGTCCTCCCCCTTCAGGGGGAGGTGGCCGCGCAGCGGTCGGTGGGGGCCCCTACTCCCGCACATCCTCGAAGCGCAGGTCGAATCGCGCCAGGTACTTGCGCAGGCGGTCGGCGTCGTTGACCGACTTGCGCCGCTTGCGTGACTCTGAGAATAGCGTGCGGCCGGCTGCACTCAGCGACGCACTCCGGCGGCACACCGCGATGACTTCGGCCAGCTGCACAGCGTCGAAGCGGTCGAGCTGGGCGCGGGCGTCGTCGTCCATCACCTCGTCGAGCACCGCCTCCCACGGTCGTTCCTTGGCCCGCGAACCCCGCCAGGCCCGTGTGAGCCGAGCGGTCTCTTCTTCCACAAGGTCTTCGGTGATGCGGCCCCCCTCGGCGAGGGTGGCCATGCGTCGGACGCTGGCGCCCAGGTCGCGGAAGTTGCGCGACCAGGTGGATGAGGGGTCGTGAGCGAAGCGCAGGTACCGGGTGCGGGCTTCGCGGTTGAAGCGCACGTGGCGCCCCTCGGTGCGGGCGATGCGCTCCAGCTCGTAGGCGAGGTTGGGCTCGATGTCTTCGCGGCGGTCGGCGAGGCCCGGGAGGCGGAAGGTCCAGGTGTCGATGCGGGCCAGGAGGTCTTCGCGGAAGCGGCCCTCGGCGGCGTCGGCCACGAGGTCGCGGTTGGTGCCGGCGATGAGCTGGAAGTCGCTCGTGACCTCGCGGTCGGAGCCCACCGGCAGGAACCGGCGCTCTTCGAGGGCCCGCAGCAGCATCGCTTGTTCGTCGAGGCCCAGCTCGCCGATCTCGTCGAGGAACACCACGCCCTTGTCGCCGGCCCGCAGCAAGCCCGGTCGGTCGCGGACGGCGCCGGTGAACGCCCCCCGCACATGGCCGAAGAGGGCGGCCATCGCGGCATCTCCGCGCAGGGTGGCGCAGTTGAGCTCCACGAACGAGCCCGTGACCTGCCGGCGCTTGTGCTTGAGGTCGTAGATGCGGCGGGCGAGGCGGGACTTGCCGGCGCCGGTGGGGCCCAGCACCAGCATCGGCTCTTTCGAGCGCAGCGCCACCAGCTCGATGCGGTCGATGAGCCGGTTGTAGGCGGCGTTTTTGGTGTCGATGCCGTCCTTGAGGACGTGGCGGGCCTCCTGCAGCTGCTCGGCGTGGCGGATGGCCAGGCGGTCGTAGCGGGAGAGGTCGAGGTCGATGATGGCGTGCCGGCCGTGGGTGCCGTGCTCGCGGGAGGGCCCGGTCTGCAGCAGCCGGGCGGGCAGCTGGCGGGACTCGGTGAGCAGGAAGAGGCAGATCTGGGCGACGTGGGAGCCCGTGGTGATGTGGACCAGGTAGTCCTCTGCCTCGGGGTCGAAGGGGTACGACCGCGCGAAGTCGGCCAGCTCGTCGTACACCGCCTCGAAGTCCCAGGGGTCGGCCATCTCCACGTGGTGGCGCACCACGTCCGTCTCGGGAGACAGGGTGCGGATGTCGGCTTCGACCGTGTCGGCGAGCTGGGTCCACTTGGGCTGGTGGAGCATCACGAAGCGGTCGACCAGGAGGTCGGGCTGGCTGCACACCGAGACCGTGGGGCGCCAGCGATTCCAGCGCTTGGCCTGGGCACCGCGGTCCAGAGTGGTGCCCAAGAGCCCGAACACCACGACCGGTCGGCCCTGGTGCCCGGTGCGGGCGTGGATGGGGTCGGTCATTCGTTCACGAGGCCGCGGTGCCGCAACAGAGGCTCGACCTCGGGGTCGCGGCCGCGGAAGGCGCGGAAGGCTTCGGCGGCGTCGACCGAGTGGCCGCGCGACAGGATCTGGTCGTGGTAGGCCTGGACGAGCGTGCGGTTGTAGTAGCCCTGTTCCTCGAACGCCTCGGCGGCATCGGCCACGAGGGTGTCGGCCCACAGGTAGCAGTAGTAGCCGGCGGCGTAGCCCTCACCCGAGAAGACGTGGGCGAACTGGGGCGTGCGGTGGCGCATCACCACGGCCGACGGCAGGCCCCACTCGGCGAGCACCTTCTTCTCGAAGGCGCCGGGGTCGACGGTGTCGGTCTCGAGGTGCAGCAGCATGTCGACCACTGCGCTGGCCAGGTACTCCATGGTGCCGAAGCCCGACGCGGCGTTGGCGGCGGCTTCCATCTTGGCGAGGAGGTCGGCGGACAGCGGTTCGTCGGTGTCGATGTGGCGGCCGAAGCGCGTGAGGAGCTCGGGCGTGGTGAGCCAGCGCTCGTTGAGCTGCGAGGGGAACTCGACAAAGTCGCGCACCACGCTGGTTCCGGCGAGGCCGTTGTACTTCACGCGGCTGGCGAGGCCGTGCATGGCGTGGCCGAACTCGTGGAAGAGCGTGCGGGCGTTGATGGGCGTGAGCAGCGCCGGGCCCTCGCCGGGCTTGAGGAAGTTGCAGGTGTTGAGCACGATGGGCGGGATGCGCGTGTTGCCCCAGTACTGCGTGCGGTAGGTGCTCATCCACGCGCCGGAGCGCTTGCCCGGGCGGGCGAAGGGGTCGAAGTGGAACAGGCCCACGTCGTCGCCGCTGGCGTCGCGGATGGCGTAGACCGACACATCTTCATGGGGCACGGGCACGTCGACCTGCTCGAAGGTCCAGCCGAGGGTCTCGGTGGCGGCCCAGAACATGCCGTCGCGCAGGCGGTCGAGGCTGAAGTGGGCCTGCACGAGGGCGGGGTCGAGGTCGTGGTCGCGGCGCCGCACCTTCTCACCGTAGAAGCGCACGTCCCAGGGCTCGAGGGCGCCGGTGATGCCGTCGTCTTCGGCGAGGGGGCGCATGAGGTCGAGCTCGCGCTCGAAGGTGGCCTTTGCGGGGCCCCACACCTTGCGCAGGAGGTCGAGGGCGGCCTCGGGGGTGCCGGCCATCGTGCGGGCGAGGGTCTTGTGGGCGTGGGTGGCGAAGCCCAGGAGCCTGGCGCGTTCCTGCCGGAGGGCGAGAATCTCGGTGATGAGCGGGCGGGTGTCGGTGTCGGCGCGCAGCTCACCGCGGCCGTAGAAGGTGCGCCACACCTGCTCGCGGAGGGTGCGCTCGGGGGAGAGCGTGAGGAAGGGCTCGACGGCCGAGCGGGTGTTGGCGATGGCCCAGCGCTCGGGCTGGCCGTGGAGCGCGGCGGTGGACTGGGCGGAAGACACCCAGCTGGCGGGCATTCCCGTGAGGTCTTCCGCGTCGAGCCACGTGACCAGCTGTTCCTCGTCGGCCAGCACCTTGTCGGAGAAGTCGGTGAACAGGGTGCTCAGGCGCTGGTTGATCTCGGCGACCCGGGCGCGGGTGGCGTCGTCGAGGTGGGCGCCGGCGTCTTCGAAGTGTTCGAGGATGCGTGCGGCGAGGCGCTGCTGGTCGGAGTCGAGGCCGGGAAGGCCGGCCACCTGCTTCACCCGCGCGTACAGGGCCACATCGCCGTAGAGGGCGTCGCGGCGGGCCGAGAACCGGGGCTCCATGGTGCGACGGAGGGCGCGGAGGTCGTCGTTGGCGAAGCTGAGGCAGAAGTTCTCGTAGATGGACCGCACCCGCGCGAGGCGGTCGCCCAGGCCATCGAGCACCAGCAGGGTGTTCTCGAAGGTGGGGGTGTCGGTGTTGGCGCGGAGGGCGGCCAGCTCACGGTCTTCGTCGACCATGGCGGCCTCGAGGGCGCCTTCGAGCAGCGGAGCCGTGACCCGGTCGAGCGGAGGGGCGCCGTCCATCGGACCAGTCCACGGGAGAAGGAGAGGGTTCTTGGCGTTCATGGGCGTGCTCCGGGGCGCGAATCGGGGGGGACGCACTCTATCGGGACTGCAGAAGAAGGGGAGCGATTGGTGTTTCGACAGTGGAGACGGCGTGGCTGCGCGAGAGGTATCGCAATCTATCGCATGGGATATGGTGTAGCGAGGTGCGATGAGAGCCCCGGGACCGCGAGTCGTGGTGAACGCCCGCTGCTACGTCTTTTTGGACGTTTGTTTGCCCGCCGCCAGAGTTGGCACAGTACATGCTTCTGGTCTGAGCGTGTCGCCGAGCACTGTCGGCTCCCACAACCTCACTCCGCATCAACTGGAGTCGCTCATGTCCAACTACGACGTTCTCTTCCGCGAAGGTGGCCGTCCGGTCAAGGCCTGGACCCGTGGGGTCGAAGTCGCCGACAACGCAAAGGAACAGCTGCTCAACAGCGCGTCGCTGCCCTTCATCCACAAGTGGGTGGCTGCGATGCCCGACGTCCACTGGGGCATGGGCGCCACCGTGGGTTCCGTGATTCCCACCAAGGGTGCCATCATTCCCGCTGCTGTGGGCGTAGACCTCGGGTGCGGGATGATGGCCTGCCAGACGTCGCTCACGGCGTCCGACCTCCCCGATTCCCTCCGCCAGATCCGCTCCGCCATCGAAGCCGCCGTCCCGCACGGTCGGTCGCACAATGGGGGTCGTCGCGACAAGGGCTCGTGGGGCGATGTGCCCGACACGGTCGGCCGTGAGTGGGCGACGATGGTGGGTGAGTTCGACGAGCTCTGCGACCGCCATCCCAAGCTCCGACGCTGCAACAACGTCGTCCACCTGGGTACCCTCGGCACCGGCAACCACTTCATCGAGCTGTGCCTCGACGAAGCCGACCGGGTCTGGGTGATGCTGCACTCCGGGTCGCGTGGCCTCGGAAACCGCATCGGGAGCCACTTCATTGCGCTCGCCAAGAACGACATGAAGCGGTGGTTCATCAACCTCCCCGACATCAACCTGGCCTACATCCCGGAAGGGTCGAAGACCTTCGGGGACTACGTCCAGGCCGTCTCCTTCGCCCAGCGGTTCGCGCGCGTGAACCGCGAGATGATGATGCGGCATGTGATGGAAGCCCTCGCCGAGCTCGACTTCCTGCCCGACTTCAACGCCGAGGTCTCCGCCGTGAACTGCCACCACAACTACGTGGCCCACGAGGAGCACTACGGTGCCAAGGTCTGGGTGACCCGAAAGGGTGCCGTGCGCGCCGGAAAGGGCGAACTGGGCATCATCCCGGGCAGCATGGGTGCGCGGTCGTACATCGTCCGTGGGAAGGGCAACCCCGAGTCCTTCTGCTCGTGCAGCCACGGGGCCGGTCGTCGAATGAGCCGTGCGGAGGCCAAGCGCCGCTTCACGCTCGACGACCACGCCAAGGCCACCGCGGGCATCGAGTGCCGCAAGGACGCCGGTGTCATCGACGAGACGCCCGCCGCCTACAAAGACATCGACGCTGTGATGGCGGCCCAGTCCGACCTCGTCGACGTGGTGCACACGCTGCGCCAGGTCGTGTGTGTGAAGGGCTAGTCAGCGGTCAGCGGTCAGCTTGGTTGTTCCGCCTCCGGACGCTGGGCTGACCGTTGGGTTCGACTGTCCGCCACGTCTCGTGACCATTCATGTACCTCCATGGAGCTGACGGCTGAACGCTGACGGCTCCAACCTCGAGTTGAACCATGCTCACCATTGACGGTCGCCACGGCGAAGGTGGGGGCCAGATCCTGCGCTCCTCGCTCGCTCTGAGCCTCATCACCAGCACGCCCTTCACCATCCACCACATCCGTGGGGGGCGGAAGAAGCCCGGCCTGCTGCGCCAACACCTCACCTGCGTGCGAGCGGCGCAGGCGGTCGGAGATGCCCTGGTGGAGGGTGCTTCGCTGCGGTCTGACCGGTTGGTCTTCCAGCCGCGTGGCCTCACCGCCGGCACCCATCACTTTGCGGTGGGGTCGGCGGGCTCCACCTCGCTCGTCCTCCAGAGCATCCTGCCGGCGCTGCTGTGTGCGTCGGGGGACTCCACGGTTCGGGTCGAGGGGGGCACCCATGCCATGTCGGCGCCGCCCTTCCACTTCCTGGCCGAGTCGTTCTTGCCCGTGCTCCAGCACATGGGGGCCACGGTGCAGGCCGAGATGGTGCGTCCGGGCTTCTTTCCCGCTGGCGGGGGAGAGGTGTCGTTGCAGGTCTCGGGTGGGCGGGGAGCGCCGGTTCGCCTGCTCGACCGAGGCCCCATCGAGCGGGTGGAGGTGCACGCGTGGGCGGTCGGGCTGCCCAAGCGCATCGCGGTGGTGGAGGCCGAGCGGGTGCGGTCGCGGCTCGACCTGGAGCGCCGAGACGTGCACGCCACCGGCCTTCGGGGCGCACGCGGGCCGGGCAATGTGGTCTGGTTGACGGCCCACACCACGAGTGGTGGGCGTCCACATGCGGCGGTGTTCACGGGCTTCGGTCGGAAGGGTGTGCCGGCGGAAGACGTCGCGGATGGCGTGGTGGACGACTTCATCGCCTGGCGAGACGGCGGTGCACCGGTCTGCGGACACCTCGCCGACCAGCTGCTGCTTCCGCTGGCCCTCGCCGGTGGTGGCGCGTTCCGGACCGGGCCGCTGTCACTGCACACGCGCACCAACATCGACACGATGCGTCGGTTCCTGCCTGGCGTGTCGGTGCAGGTGACGGAAGACGGCGCCACGGTGGTGGTGGAAGTGGGAGGGTAGGGCCGACCTACCAGCGCACCACCATCATCGCCGTGTTCAGGCCGCTGCCAATGCCCATGAGCGCGGCGTTATCACCTTCCTTCAGCCAGCCGCGCTGCACCGAGCCCGACAGCGCGAGCGGCACACCACATGCGCCCACATTGCCGATGTCGGGGTACACGCGCAGCGCCTTTTCCGGAGGGACCGACAGGGCTGCGCACACGGCGTCGTGGTTGGCCTTTCCGACCTGGTGCAGGGCGTAGCGGGTCATGTCGGCGTGGCCGAGACCGAGCTCCTGCTGCATGACGGCCCATGCTTCGCCCGCCAGCTTCACGCCTTCCTTGAGGAGGGTGGTGGGGTCGGTGGTCATGCGGTCGGGGGTGCCCACGCACAGGCGGTTGTGTTCGGTGGCGGCCAGCACCGTGCCACCGATGAAGCGGTGCGGGGTGGTGGCGATGGAGTCGTGGACCAGGAGCATCGCCGCAGACGCGCTGCCGAGCGTGAGGGTGGCGATGTTGTCGCGCATCTGGCCCATGTTGGTGGACGGCTGCATGAGGCGCCGTACGGTGGCCCGCGTGACGTCCCGGCTGCCTTCACCGGCGACCACCATGCCGGCCTTGATTTGGCCCAGCTCGATCATGTTGGCCACGACGGTCATGCCGGAGAGGAAGCCCAGGCAGGCGTTGCCGACGTCGAAGTTGAGGCACCGGCGCCCGAGGCCCAGGTTGCCATGCACCAGCGCCGCCGTGGACGGCTCGAGGTAGTCCTTGCACACGCTGGTGTTGATGAGGATGCCGATGTCGTCGGGGTTCACGCCGGTGTTTGAGAGCACCTTGCGGGCGGCGATGGTGGCGGCATCGGACGGCTGGACGCCTGCATCCCAGAACCGGCGGGCGCGGATGCCGGTGAGCATCTCGAGGAAGCCGGGCTGCAGGCCGAGGCGCTGGTAGGTACGCCCCATCATGCGCTCGAGGCTGGCCGTCGTGATGACGGTCTCGGGGACCTCGGTGACGAGAGCCTCGATGGCGACGTGTTGAAAGCGCATGGCACCCGGGGAGCTACGAGAGCGAGCCCGCGGGTAACACAGCATTGTGGTGGCGGCGGGAACGAACGCGTGCCGCGAGAGGGCCCCCTCCGCTTCGCATCGCTCAGCACCTCCCCGTGAGAGGGGGAGGACTCTGACGACCCCTGGATGGCGGGAGTGAAGGCGTGCTGCGGGGGCCCCCTCCGCTTCGCTTCGCTCAGCACCTCCCCGTGAGAGGGGGAGGACTCTGATGACCCCTGGATGGTGGGAACGAAGGTGGGCTGCGGGGTCCCCCTCCGCTTCGCATCGCTCAGCACCTCCCCCTGAGAGGACTCCTACCCGCACAAGTGCCAAGAAGGGTGGGAAAACGGATGTTCTTCGCCGATTGGAGGACTGTTGAGTCCACGGGCTCGGTCAGCCTCGACCATGTCGTTCGGAGCGTGAGCGTCAGCGAACAAAGCGACGAATCTGGCACGTACCCATCGATTCGTCGTCCCCGGAGCCCATCGATACCCAAACCCGACAGCCGGCCCGGGATTCGTCACCAGCCTTTGAACACTGCGAACCATCGCCCGTCGGCACCGGGCCCGCCCAGGGGGTCCAGGGGGACGTACGGAGTAGTCCCCCGGCCGGAGGGGCCCGGGGAGGACGGAGTTCTCCCCGGAGAACAGGGGGTGTTCGGGGGAGCAAAGCGCCGGGCGCGAAGCGCATAGGAGGCGCCGCGGTAGTCGCTCCGGAGGAGCAGTCCCCCGCTGATGCACGAGCAGTCAGCCTGGAGGCAACCTCGACAGAGGACACAGAGTTCTGTCGGAAGAACGCACAACTTGTGCGGGTACGAGACCCCTGAGAGGGGAGGACTCTGATGACCCCTGGATGGTGGCGACGAACGCGTGCCGCGGGATCAGGTGCCGGACTGCATGGTGAGGGCATCCCGGCGGCGCTTCATGCGCTCAGTGACTTCGCCGTGCCACTGGACCCGCACGGCAAAGCCCACGCCTTCGTCGTAGAAGCGGTAGGCCTTGTCGCGGAGGACGCTGGCGCGCTCGGCTACCTGCTGCCGGTAGAGGTTGGCCTGGTCGTCGGTGAGCTTGCGGGGGGGCGGCGCCGAGATGAGGTCGTCGTGGAGGGCGATGTAGGCGTCGCCGAGGGCGAGGATGCCGGCCAGCGCGTACTCGGGCTCGCCGGTGCGGGCGATGGCGATGACCTGTTCCTCGGCGGCTTTGAGGGCTTCGGCCCGCTTGACGAGGTTGCGGGCGGCCTTCTTGTCGCCGGACAGTTGGATGTCGCGGGCGTCGTCGAGCACCTGGCGGGTGAGGGCGAAGCGGGCGCGGGAGCGGGCCCAGGCAAAGTCGTCGCCGCCCGCATCGAGGGCGGCGAGGGCTTTGGTGATGCGCCTGGCACCCTTGCGCTTGCCGAGACCGGCCTCGGCCACGCCCAGCTCGAGGTCGACCACGGGGATGGCGGCGGGGTCGAGGGCATCGGACTTGCGCAGCGCCTTGGCGATGGACCGGGCGGTGTCGTGGTGGCGGAGGTCGTTGTGGGCGATGGCCTGGCGGTAGTGGATGTCGCGGGCGAGCAGGGGGTCGTCGGTGCGCTGGAGGGCGCCGTCGTAGGCGTCGAGGGCCTCGCGGTAGCGCTCCTGGAGCTCGTAGCTGCGGCCTTGCTCGAACCAGGCGATGGGGGCATCGGTGGTGTCGACGAGGAAGGTGAGCCGATGGTCGGCGGCCGGGAAGTCGCGGGTGTCGATGCGCAGGCGGGCTTCGGCCAGGACATCGTCGGCGGGCTGCTTCGCCCAGACCGCGCGCAGCTCGGCGAGGGTGGGTGGGGGCGGCTCGACCTCGACCTCGTCGACCTCTTCGGTGCCGTCGAGCTCCACCGGGACCGCTTCGGTGGGTGCGGGTTCGACGGTGGGCTCGACCTCGTCGGCGAAGGCGGTGGGTGCCAGCAGGGGCAGGGCGAGGGCGAGCAACAGCGACGACATCGAGACTCCGTGAGCGCGGGCGAGGTCCGAAGCGACCCCCCGGGATCCTTGACCACTCCCGGGGCATGCGGTTCGCCCATCGACCAGATTGGGGCGTGCGTGAAGCCGGATGAAAAAGGAAAGAACCCCCTCGATGGGTCGACTCTGGACACACATCGAGGGGGGACCCGCCATGATCGTGGCTGTACGGAGGCCTGGGCCCCCTAAGAATAGGGGGGCTCCAGGTCGTCGCTTTCGATGTCCTCGCCAGAGAGGCGTGTCGTCCACGACGAGATTCTAGATCCCAAGGATCAAGCACGGGGGCCGGGCACCGAACAGGGCAACACGGACCGGGCAGGCCCCCACAGTGTACCCCGGGCACAGGCCAGGGGTGGGCCGTGTTTCAGCCGATGCCGAGCAGAGTGCCGAGGTAGTCGAGGCTTGCGGCGGCACCAGACCGAATTCGGAGGTCGACCACGGGGCTGACGACGGTGGCGGATGGGTTGATCTCGGCCGCGAGGCCGCCGGCGGACTGGATGATCTGGACGGGGGCCGCGATGTACGGGAACAAGCTCGACGTGCCCACACTCACCACGACGCCGAAGCCACGCCCCAGCTCGGCTTCGTAGCGCTCGACCTGTGCGGGGGGCAGGGCCTCGCCGAAGAGCACGACCGGCGGACGGGCGATGCTGGCGCACACGGGGCACCGGGGGACGGGCGGCAGGGTGGACAGCGCGGGCATGGGCGACGACCACGCACACTGGGTGCACTCCAGCTGGGAGAGGTCGCCGTGGATCTGGATGACCGAGCGGGAGCCTGCCTTGGTGTGGAAGCCATCGACGTTCTGCGTGAGCACCACGACACGGTCGAGCGACTGCTCGAGGGCCGCGATGATGTGGTGGCCGCGGTTGGGGCGGGCGCCGTCGCAGGCTTGGGCGATGGTGCGGATGTGGTGCCAGGTGAGGTGCGGCCGACGACGGAAGGTGTCGATGTGGAGGGCATCCTCGATGGGCATGCCGCTCTCGGTGTCGGTGCCGTCGTAGAGGCCGCCCACGCCGCGGTAGGTGGGCAGGCCCGAGTCGGCGGACAGGCCGGCGCCGGTGATGAACAGGACGTCGCGGTCGCGGGCGATGGCACGGGCCAGCGCTTCGAGGTTGGTGACGTCGGCCGGAGTGAGGCCGTCTGGCGGTGTGGACATGGGCGCCTCGCACGGGTCGGAGGCCGCGTATCAACCTTCGCGGAACCTTGACGGTGTCCGCGGCATCCGGTACCACCCGTTGCCCCGGGGTCCGGGGGAAGAGAGAGAGTTCCCCCCGTGTCGCCCCTCGCCATGCAGCTCGTCACCGTCTATCTCGGCCTGCTGGGCGTCTTGTCGGCCTATGGGCTGCACCGGCTGTTCATCCTGTGGCTGTACAACCGGCACCGGGCTGATGTTCCGCAGGGCACGACGGTGGACCACCTGCCCGTGGTGACTGTGCAGCTTCCGGTCTTCAACGAACGCGCGGTGGTGGAGCGGCTCATCGACGCCGCCTGTGCGTTGGACTGGCCCCGCGACCGCCTCCAGGTGCAGGTTCTCGACGACTCGACCGACGACACGGTGGCCGTCTCTCGCGCCGCGGCCGAGCGCTGGCGGGCGCAGGGCATCGACATCGAGGTGCTCCATCGCACCGACCGCACGGGCTTCAAGGCCGGCGCCCTCGAAGCGGGCACGCAGGCGGCCAAGGGGGCCTTCCTCGCGGTGTTCGACGCCGACTTCGTGCCCGGCCCGGACTTCCTCCAGCGGGTGATGCCGCACTTCGCCACCAGCGACAACGTGGGCATGGTGCAGGCCCGCTGGGGACACCTCAACGAACACTCGGGCCTGCTCACGCGCCTCGAAGCGGTGCTGCTCGACGGCCACTTCGTGCTGGAGCACACGGCCCGCAACCGGTCGGGCCGGTTCTTCAACTTCAACGGCACGGCGGGCGTGTGGCGGCGCGACTGCATCACCGCGGCCGGCGGCTGGCAGCACGACACCCTCACCGAAGACCTCGACCTGTCCTACCGTGCCCAGCTTGCTGGCTGGCGGTTCGTGTTCCTGAAGGACCACGTGGTGCCCGCGGAGCTGCCGCCCGACATGGCTGCGTTCAAGACGCAACAGCACCGCTGGGCGAAGGGCACACTGCAGACGGCCCGCAAGCTGCTCGGCCCCATCGTGCGCGCCCGGGTGCCGGTGCGCGTGAAGCTCGAAGCTTTCGTGCACCTCACCCACAACCTCGCCTACCCTCTGGTGCTGGCGCTGGCGGTGCTGCTGCCCCCCACCGTCCTCATCCGCGGCCGCTCCGACCTCGGCGAGCTGCTGCTCATCGACCTTCCGGCCTTCCTGTTGTCGAGCGTGAGCGTGGCGGTGTTCTACATCGCGGCTGAGCGGGAGGCGCACGGGACCGCCGCGGGGCGCGTGTGGCGGGTGCCGCTCGTGATGGCTCTGGGCATCGGCATGGCGGTGAACCAGAGCCGTGCGGTGGTGGAAGGCCTGTTTGGCACCGACGTCACGTTCGTGCGCACGCCCAAGGCCGGCGACGTGGACGGCCAGGGTAGAGAGCGGCCGTCGTACCTGGCGGAGGTGGGCTGGACCCCATGGGTGGAGCTCGGGCTGGCGGTCTACTTTGCAGTGTTCGTGGGCATCGTGCTGGCCAACGGCTGGTACGCGAGCCTGCCGTTCCTGCTGCTGTTTGGCTTTGGCTTTGGCTACGTGGGTGTGGGGTCGCTGCGACCTCTGCTCTCGCGACAGGCTTTGGCTGTCACCCCCGACTCCGGACCCTCGGGAGCGCTCCAATGACCCTTCCTCGCATCGCGCTCCTGGCAGCCCTGTTGCTTGCAGGCTGTGGGGAAGCACCGCCGCGGCTTCCCGACCCCCCCAACCCCGGCAAGTACTGGGTGGAGCGCTCGGATGCCGAGCTGAAGGGGGTTCTCGATGAGTCCTGTGCCTCGGCCAAGGCGGCAGGGAAGCCGGTGCTGCTGGCGTTCAGCGCGCCGTGGTGCATCGACTGTCGGCAGATGCGTGCACTGGAAGAACAGCCGGAGCTGGCCTCCGAGCTGGTGAACTGGGAGAAGGTGGTTGTGCACGTGGGCCGGCTGGACCGCCACAAGCCGCTGCTGGAGGCGTTTCGCGTGGGGGCAATTGCCCACTGGGTGGCGCTGGACCCCAAGGACTGCTCGGCCGACGTCACGGACTGGCCGGTGCTGCGGGCGAGCACGTTTGAGCCCCAGACGGGCTGGTTTGGCGCGAAGACGGCCCCGGAGATGCGGGACTGGCTGGTGAAGGCACGGGGCGGCTGAGGCGGGGTGCGGTGCTTCGGTCGAGAGAGCCCGACCTGTCGACAATCGCCTCGCTGTCCCAAGCCAGGGCCCCCTCCGCCTGCTCCGCAGGCACCTCCCCCTGAAGGGGAAGGACAGTGAGAACGACGATACTCTCGCCCTTCAGGAGGAGGTGGCCGCGACGCGGTCCGAGTCTGGGGCCCCCTCCGCCTGCTCCGCAGGCACCTCCCCCTGAATGGGGAGGACTTCAGGAGGAGGTGTCCGCGACGCGGTGCGAGCCTGGGGCCCCCTCCGCCTGCTCCGCAGGCACCTCCCCCTGAAGGGGGAGGACAGTGAGAACGACGAAGCGCTCGTCCTTCAGGGACCGCGGGATGCGCCAGACCATCAGCGCGCTGCGGCGTGAATCCGGGCCTGCTCTCGGAAGGGGTTCCGGGGGGTCCAGGTGGGGGTGGGCAGTGCGCCCGCAGCCCAGCCCAGCATCGAGTGCATCAGGAACGAGGGGTGCCGCACGTACACGGGCACCTCGGTGGGCGTGGCGCCCACGGCGCTCTTGATTTCCAGTGCTGTGCGGCCCAGGCACGTGCGCGTGACGCCGGCGGCCAGGGCTTCCTCGATGAAGTCGTAGAGGATGTTCTGGTAGAGCTTCAGCGAGCGGTTGAGCTCGGGGTTGAAGCCGACCAGCAGGCCTTCCACCGACTCGGAGGTGTGGAGGCTGACGGCGAAAGCGACGAGCTGGCCGTTGTAGTGGTAGGCGTGCACCCGGCAGGCGTCGCCCAGGGTGCGCTTGAGGTTGACCACGGTGGCGCCCGTGGGGGACGATAGGGTGACCGGGGCCTTCTCGATGATGGGCGACAACAGGGCGTCGAAGGCGTCGATGTGGGCTTCAATCTCGACGGGCGACAGGCGCGTGCGGCTGACCTTCTTGGCCTTCTTCCGCGCGGAGCGGGCGCGCTGCCGGTACTTGGGCCGCATGGCGCCCAGGTAGTCGTCGAAGGTGGTCCAGGAGGGGTCGAGCTCCACCCGCATCGGCGGCTCGGCCTTGTCGATGCGGTGGTAGCCGAAGGTGGGGAGCGCATCGGCGTGGGGGCCGAGGCTGCGGGCGCTGCAGGTGACCATGCAGGTGGACACGCCCATGTCGATGCGGGCGGCTTCGGCCATGGCGTGGAAGAGGCCCGCGGGCTGGCTCACGCAGGGGGAGAAGTGGGTGCCGGGGGTGTCGGAGCGGATGATGTCGCCGGCGACGACCACGTAGGGGCTGCCGCAGTGGGCGGCGGCGAGGAGCTTGAGTGCGGTGCGCATCCGCCAGGAGGCAGCGTTTTCGAGGGCACCGAGCTGCCCCACTTTCAGGGGAATGCCCTCGAAGAAGCCGGCGCCGATGAGGTGGTCGTCTTCCCAAGCCAGCACGCACCGGGTGAGGCCCCCTTCCGGGAGTGATGCGCGGGCCGCTTCCATCCACTCGGGGCGGAGCAGGCAGTGGTCGGCGGGGACGAGGTCGAGCCACGCGAGCGGGAGCTCCCGGGGGTCGGTGATGGTCTCGATGCGAACGCTCGGGCCAGGAAGGGCAGCGAGCTTCCGACCGGTCAGAGGACAGTCCATCACAGCTCCAGGGCGGTTGCGAAGAGAGGACGAAGCAGGAGGCCGAGTCCGGCGAGGCCGAGCAAGACACCGCTGACACGGCGTGCTCGGGTGAGGACAGGGCCTGTGAGGTGTTGCGACAGAGCGCTCGCAGCACCGGCCTTGAGGAGGTCGGTCACCAGAATCGTGGTCACCATACCGCTGAACGTTGGCACCAACACGTCCAGTGTCCACCCATGGCGTGTTCCCACGCCTCCAACCGCGCCCACCCAGAAGCTGAAGACGAACGGGTTGACGAAGTTCACGGCAAATCCAGCCCAGAACGGCCAGGCCACGCTGCGCCGTGACGGTCCGGTGTCGACCTTGTGGGCCTTGAGCGCGAGAACAGCCCCGAAGCCGAGCAGGATCAAGCCGCCGAGGATGCCGAGCACCTGCTCGCCCACGGGATGGGTGAGCACGGGGCCGAGACCGGCCACCACGAGGGCGATGGCGACCACATCACTCACCGCGATGCCCAGGGCCACGCGGGCGCCCGCGAGGAAACCGCCCTGCAGCGAGGCATCGAGGAGGGTGAACAGCACGGGCCCCACAAAGAACGCGCACACCACGCCCAGGAGCACGCCTTCGGCGTACAGCGCAATCATGGGGAGTGAGTGGGGGAGTGGGGCATGGGACTCGTTCGCGCGCGGATGCCGTGGGGTGGACGAGGTTGCGAATGCGGTGCGCCAGCGGCCGGAGGAGGCCGCCGCAGGCGGGTGCCGGCGCAGCCGGTACCGAGGGCCCAGTGGCAGCCACCGGACGAAGGACGGGGGCGCACCGCGTCTCGGGGACCGAGCCTCCGGAGAGACGCGGTGGCCGCCCGACCCCGGGGAGGGGGCGGGGGGGCAGGCGCCCAGAGGAGACCGTGGCGTCAGGCGAGCTGGGGGAGTGTGGCGAAGGGGTGGGGGACGAGGAGGTGGTGGGGGGCGACGGGCGGGGGCTCGGATGTGGCGAAGAGGCCGACGGCGCGGAAGGGTGCCGGGTTGTGCACACCCCACAGCTCGAGGGTGTAGTGCTTCGCGAGGAGGGCGAGCATGACGGCGCGTTGGGCGCCTGCACCGGTGGGGGGCGGGCCGGTGAGGAGGGCGGTCCAGGGGGGCCGGTGGGCGGCGAGGGCTGCGCGGAAGCCGGCTTCGGTGCCGAGGCCTTCGGGGAGGGCGGCGTGGAGGCGGAGGGTGGCGCCCGGTGCGAGGGGCGGCTTGGGGGACAGCGCGAGGTAGGTGGCGGCGCGGCTGGCCTGGTAGAGCGAGGCCGCCTTGGGGCCCGGGACGCGCAAGACGGCCGTGTGGAAGGTGTCTTGGACGATTTGCCAGGGTGAGAGGCGGCGGGCGGCGGCGGCGATGAGGGCGGTGGGCTCGCCGAAGCCCCATTCGTCGAGGGTGGGGAGATAGACGAGGGCGTGGGTGCAGCCGGCGGCTTCGCCGAGTGCGTCGACGGCCTGGCGGAAGGGGTTGCCTGCGACATGGCCCACGCGGACGCCGGGTGCGGTGACGCGGTGGCGGTGGTGGAGGGCCCGGATGGTGTGGCGCCCGCCGAGCCCGACCGAGACGGCCTTGTGTCCGCCGGAAACGCCGGCGTACTGGTGCAGCTCGACGATGCCGACGCCGATGGCGCGCGAGAAGCGGGTGAGGGGACGGAAGACGGCGCCCGGGATGCCATCGATGGTGCGTGTGGCGATGCAGTCGTCGGGGTTGTGTTCGGTGGGTGACCACGCTTCGAGGGGGGCGCGCTCGGCAGGGAGCATGCGACGGTGCAGGCCGAGGCCCACGAAGACGCCCATCTGGCCGGTGATGTGGGGCCGCAGGGCGCGGAGTGCGGGGCGGGGGTCGAGGGGCCGGGTGGCGTCGGGGATGCACACAGCGGCGGAGCCATCGAGGCGGATGCCGTCGAGGACGGCTTGGGGGGTGGGGCCGAAGTGGGTCATGCGGAAGGCGCTGGGTAGGGGCCGGGCTGGCCGATGCGCTTGAGGGCGTCGTAGGCGAGCAGGGCGAAGAACGGACCGTAGATGGCGAGCCGGGTGAGGGGGGACTCGTGCCACTGGCCGGTGGCGGGGTCGATGGTGGCGAGAACCACGTAGGCGAGCGGCATGAGCGCGGCGAGCAGGGTGAAGGCGCGCACACCGACGATGAGGGCGGGAACCCAGGCCCAGGCCACGTACCAGGGGTGCACGGTGGGGGAGAGCAGGACGAAGGCGCCGCCGGCGAAGAGGGCGACCTCGGCGGGGTCGGTGCGCTTGCGGAGGGCGTAGAGGACGATGAGCGCGCCCACACCGACGAGCAGAGGCCGGGCGTAGGCGCCGAGCACGAGCTCGGTGAGGGGATAGATGCTGCCGTTGAACGACCAGTGCTGGGCGTAGGTGCCGAAGCCTTCGAGCAGGCGGGGGCCGGCGTCGAGGAAGGGCCAGGTGGCGCCGAGGCCGAGCAGGAGGACGACGAGGGCTTCGGGCCAGGTGCGCTTGGGCCGACGGAGGAGTGCGACGAAGAGCACGCCGGGGAGGAGCTTGAGCAGGGCGCCGAGGCCGGCCCAGATGACGCCGGTGCGGCGGCGGTCCCAGGCGTCGATGGCGAGCACGAGGCACAGGACGGCGATGGGGTCGAGGTGGCCGCTGCCGGCGGACTCGATGGCCCCGAGGGGGAGCAGGGCGTAGAGCCAGGCGCCGGCGGTGCTGTGGCCGCGGTCGGTGAGGATGCGGGCGAGCACGAAGGCGGTGCCGGCGTCGGCGAGGCCGGACACGAGCTTGAAGGGGAGGGGGTCGGCCCAGACGGCGGCCAGCGCGGTGAAGAGGCCCATCGCGAGCGGGGGGTAGATGCTCGGGATGTGGGGGTGGTTGACCATGGCCCGGTGGGCGTCGTGGACCAGCGCGGGGAGGACGGGCTCGGCGGGGGCGGTGAGGTAGGGGTTGCCGCCGTGTGCGGTGAGGGTGCCTTCCCAGACGTACCGGAAGAGGTCGTCGGACAGGGTGGGCGGCGATGCGAGGAGCACCACCCGCACGAGCAGGGCGACGATGAAGATGGCGCGGATCGGGAGCTTGGGGCGGGGCAGAGCGAGCACACCGGCCCCCCACACGAGCAGCACGCCGACAGCGGGCAGAGCGCTGTCGCGGAGGTCGCCCAGATAGACGATGCTCAGGGCCCCGAGGACCGCCCAGACGATGGCAGGCACGCGGTGGGTCTCCAGACCGGTGGGAAGGCCGGGTTAACGCAGCTCGGGCGTGGCCGATGTAGGGGTACGTCCCGGGGGAGTTCGCTGTCTGAGACCCCACCGCCCACAGGCTCTCGGTCCCGCCCAGACCAACGCTGGCGGGTGGTGCTGGTGCGGGTGCCGCCAGTGGCGCGGACCGCCGTGGAAGCGGTGATGCCGGGGAATCGGCGGGTGCGGGCGCGCGACCTGCCCCTCGTGATTCGCACCACGGGCGACCGCAGCCAGGCGCAGCTCACGGCCGTGCGTCTGCGGGATGCCGGCGCGGTGGTGCTGGTGATGGAGGAGCCGGCCGAAGGGGAGGGGGCCTTCTGTGCCGACCACCCTGCGCGGATTGCGGCGCGGTTGTGTGTGGGCTGTCGGCGGCCGGTGTGCACCACCTGCTCGCTCGAGTCGGGCGGCGAAGATGTGTGCAGCGCGTGCCGGAAGAAGGGACGCAGCCCGCGGGCGCGTGTGCGACGGCGGCAGCTGTTCGTGATCTTCCTGTTCGCGGTGTTTCTGTACAAGGTGGTGGACTACATCCAGTCCGACACCCGGGCGGTCGATCCCAATGGCCACGTGCGGGTGGCGGTGTTCCAGTTCGTGCCCCCCGACGAACCCTACGCCGCCATCGTGCGCGACCTGAACCGCCTGCCCGAACAAGAGCGCCTGCCCACCTCGCTGTACGACATCGCGCCCTGGTTCAACGCCGAGCGAAGGCGGTATGGCGGTGCCAAGGGCTTTCTCGACGTAGACGTGCACGGGCCGTGGGGCCGGGTGGTCGAGCCGCCCGACCTCGAAGACCCCGACCTGCCGCCTTGGAAGGTGGGGCTGCGGGCCTGGCAGTACGCCCAGTACTTCCACGAGCTGGTCACCGACCAAGGCAAAGACCCCGACGACTACGCCGCGCGCGTGTATGTGGTCTACAGCCGCAACTCCGACGACCTCGCGTCGCACTCGCGGGGGTCGGAACAGGGCCGGGTGGCGGTGGTGTACGTCGACCTCGGCGAGAAGAATCCTGGCTACGCTGCCCTCACGGTCGCCCACGAGATGGCGCACACCCTGGGCGCACAGGACTTCTACGAGCCCGCCACGTCGCTGGCCAAGCACCCCGAGGGCTTCGTGGAGCCGTTCGCCGACCCCCTGTACCCCCAGCGCTTCGCCGAGCTGATGGCTGCCGATGTGCCCACGGGTCCCCGGGCCGAGCGTGAGGTGCGGTCGCTGGACGAGGTGCGGATTGGCTACGCCACTGCGCGCGACATGGGCTGGATTGATGCGGGGCTGGCCAAGATGTTCTACACGCCCGACTTCGTGACGCCCGAGGAACGGCTGGGCACCACCGACGACTCAACGCGGCCAGGCACCACGGAAGACGGGGGGGACCCCGAGTGAGTCGAGCACGGCGAATGCTTGCTGTTGGCTGTCGTAGTGGGCGATGTCGGCGCGGGGATGGGTGGCGCACAGCTCGGGGCTGGTGACAAGGATGTACTGCACGTACCCGGTGGCGCGGTCGCGGTAGAGGCAATGGCGCCACTGCAGAGTGTGGGGCTCGGGGACGAGGTCGTGGAGCTCGCGGGTGCGGTCGTCGGCGAGTCGGAGCTCCCCATCGGCATCGCAGGTGAACAGTGCGCCGGCACCCTGCTGGGCGAGGCGGCGGTCGAACTCGGAGCCGAAGTCGGCGCGGGGGGTGTCGTGCAGGCTCATCGGCGGGGGCGCTCCAGGAGGCCGGTCCACTGGGCGTAGCCACCGACCAGGTAGCTGGCGGGGATGCCGTGTCTGCGCAGCCAGACGGCCATCTCGGCTGCACGCGCACCGCCAGGGTCGACCACGAGGACGTGCCCGCGGCCGGGCAGTTCCTTGGGGCCACGGTCTTGCAGCTGTTCGTAGGGAATGTTTTCGGCGTGTGCGAGGTGTGCGCGGGCGAACAGGCCGGGTTGGCGGATGTCGACGATGACATCGGGGGAGATTTCACCGCATTGCAGCTGCCAGCCTGCGATGTCGAGGGGCACGTGCACCGGTGACTACTCCTTTCCTTCGAGCCCGACGGCCACCACGGCGGCTGCGAACACGCCCAGGACGGTGAGGGCACCGAGGATGTAGACGAGGACCATGGGGACGGCCGGGGTGTAGGTGCGGGGTTCGATGTGGGAGGGTACCCCGCTGCGACCCCGCTGTGCAGCTGGCATCGGGGCCCGGTTGGAGGTGGTGATGCTCGGAATGTGGATGGCGGTGGCGATGGGTGCGCAGGCGGCCGATGTGGGTGCGGTGTTCGCCCGGCACGTGGATGGGGCGGGGCGTGTGGACTACGCGGCTGCCGCTGCAGACGACGAGCTGGAAGCGGTGGTGAAGGCGCTCGAGACCGCCACCGAGCCCACCGAACGCGCCGCCAAGATGGCGTTTTGGATCAACGCCTACAACGTACTGACGGTCGACCTCGTGGCCGACAGCTGGCCGCTGGGTTCCATCCGCGACCTGGATGGGGGCAACCCCTGGGATGCCCGGACGTTCACCGTGGCCGGCAAGCAAGTCACGCTCAACGACATCGAGCACAAGATTCTGCGGCCGATGGGCGACCCCCGCATCCACGCCGCGGTGAACTGCGCGAGCCTGGGCTGTCCGCCGCTGCTGGCCAAGCCCTTCACCGCTGCTGGCCTCGACAGTGAGCTGGACGCAGCGAGCCGGACCTGGGCCACCACCACCGGCGTGCACATCGACCAGGCGGCCAACACGGTGGCGCTCAACAAGATCTTCGACTGGTATGGCGACGACTTCAAGAAGGACGCCGCGGCGGACGTGCCCGGTGTAGAGGGCAAGGCCGACGCGGCGGTGCAGTTTCTGGCGAAGTATCTGCCGGAGTCGGAGGCCAGCTGGCTGATGGCGGGTGGGTACACCACCAGCTGGGCTGGCTACTCCTGGCGCGTGAACGCGAAGTAGTCTCGAATCAGTCGCGACGACGGCGACGGCGGCGGTTGCGGTCGCCGCCTCCGGAGCGCTCGCCACGTCCGCGGCCCGAGGACCGGCGGTCGCTGCCGCGGCGGTCGTTCTTGCGGGAGCGCTTCTCGTCGCGGGCTTCCTGGAGGGCTTCGACGGAGTCGGCGCCGCTCTGGGCCACGCGGCGCTGGCGTTCCCACATGAAGAAGCCACGCAGGGCGGCAGCCAGGAGCACATCGCCGTCGGGGCGGGCCTTCAGGGCGCGCACGGTGCCGAGGTAGCCCTCGAAGGCCATGGTCTTGGTGGCTTCGCGGATGACCTTGGCCTGGCGGTCGACGCGTGCGGCTGCAGCCTCTTCCGGAGTGGGCATGGGCCGCTCTTCGAAGTTGATCTCGAAGCGCTGGGTGAGGGTCTGGCGGGTGTTGAAGTCCGGACCACCCACGAGGGAGATGGCGATGCCCTTCTTGCCGATGCGGCCGGTGCGGCCGGTGCGGTGCATGTAGACCGCGGGGTCGGCCGGGAGGCTGTAGTTGATGACGTGCGAGAGGTCGGAGATGTCGATGCCGCGGGCAGCGACGTCGGTGGCGACCAGGAATTGGGTCTCGCCGGCCTTCACGCGGGCCATGACCTGTTCGCGCTTGTTCTGGGGCAGCTCGCCGCTGATGAGCTCGGCGTCGAGGCCCTGGCGGGACAGGTAGGTGGCCACGGTGGCGGTGTCTTCGCGGGTGTTGCAGAAGATGATGGCGCTGCTGGGCTCTTCTTGGTCGATGATGGCCAGCAGGGCGCGCGCCTTGTGGAAGTTCGGGGAGGTCTCGTACGCGATGTGCGTGATGCCTTCGACCTTGTCGGTGTCGGTGGACAGCCGGATGTCGAGGGGGTCCTTGGCGTACCGGGTGATGAGCGAGCGGACCCGGTCGTCCACGGTGGCGCTGAAGAACAGGCACTGGCGGGAGTCGGGGGTCTGGTCGAGGATCTTCCGGACGTCTTCGTAGAAGCCCATCGACAGCATCTCGTCGGCTTCATCCAGCGTGGCGAAGCTGGCCTGCGAGAGGTCGAGGTTGCCGCGACGGATGTGGTCGAGGATGCGGCCGGGGGTGCCGACGACGATCTCGGCGCCGTCTTTGAGGGCCTTCTCCTGCGAGCCGAAGCCCACACCGCCGTAGATGACGGCGACGTTGATGTCCTTGTGCTTGCACAGGGCTTCGCACTCGGCGGCCACCTGGCGGGCGAGCTCGCGGGTGGGGGCCAGGGCGATGGCGCGGGTGACGCGGTCGCCGGACTTGATGCGTTCGACCATCGGGATGCAGAAGGCGGCGGTCTTGCCGGTGCCGGTCTTGCTGCGCACCACGAGGCACCGACCTGCGAGGGCGGGCTCGAGGGTGGCGGCCTGCACGCCGGTGGCGGTCTCGTAGCCGTGCTCGGCGATGCTCTTCAGCACCTCGGGCGACAGCGGGAACTCGGAGAACTTCCGGGCGGAGTCGTAGTCGCTCTTCACGACCAGCTCGTTGGGGTTCTCGGCGGGGGCGTCGGCCGTGGCTTCGGCGGCGGCTTCGGTGGCTTCGGGCGCGGCCTCGGCGGCTTCGGCCTCCACCTTCTTGGTGGTCTTCTTCTTGCGACGGGGCTTGGGCTTTTCTTCGCCGTCGTCGGCCTTGACCACCTTCTTCTTGCGGCGGCGCTTGGGCTTTTCGGCGGCTTCGGCCTCGCCGTCGGTCTTCTTGGTGGTCTTCTTCTTCCGCACGGTCTTCTTCTTCTTCGGTGCGGCTTCCGCTTCGGCCTCGGGGGCGGCTGCGGGGGCTTCGGCTGCTTCGACGGGCGCGGCAGCGGCTTCGGGCGCGTCGGGCGCCTGCTGGGTGTCTTGGTCGGTCACCATGTCTCCGGTGTGGGGCGCGGCCCGCTCCGTGTGGGGGCCTGCGATGAGTGGCGCCGTGGGCGGGGTTCATTCTCCGCACGGTGGACGGCGCTGCAATCAGGGGCCGGCGCTTCTCCCACGCCAGCCATCCGGTCGCCGCCCGAGTGGGCTACCCGGGCGATGTGGCCGTAATCCCCGACCCCTTGCGCGGCCACTGGTGGGTGGGGTGCCGACCCGTGCCGTGCGATAGTCGTTGCAGAGCGGTCGTCGCTGCGAGCGGATGGAGGACGGCTTGGAGCACGGGCGCGACGTCACAACAATGCTGCGCGAACCACGTGTGGCCCGGAGCATCGGTGTGGGCGTGGCTGTCGCGCTTCTGGCCGGTCTGGCCCATGCGTTCGTGCTGCGCTGGACCTGCGACGACGCCTTCATCTCGTTTCGGTATGCCCGCAACCTGGTGCGGGGGCAGGGCCTCGTGTTCAACCCCGGTGAGGCGGTCGAGGGGTACACGAACTTCCTCTGGACGCTCGGGGTGTCGCTCGGGATGACGCTCGGCATCGACCCCATCGACTGGAGCCACGCCTGGGGCCTGTTGTCGTGGTTGGCGGTGGGGGTGGGCCTGGCGGGCCTGGCCTGGCGGTCCGGACGGCTTCCCGTCGCAGCGGTGGCCTGGGCGGCCTTTCCGTATGGTCGGGTGTTCGCCACGAGCGGGCTGGAGACCATGGGCTTCACGGCCCTCGCCACCGGCGCGGTGCTGCTGGGGGTCTCGGCCAGGAGTCGCCAGGGTGCCCTGGTAGCAGGTGTTCTGGCGTCGATGGCGCTGCTCACGCGGCCCGAGGGCGCTCTGGTGGTGGCGGCTGTGGGGGCGGTGGTGACGTGGCGGTCTCGGCACCTGCTGGTTGCGGTGGCGTTGCCCGTGGCCGTGTTGGTCCTGCCCTGGCTGGCCTTCAAGCTCCACTTCTATGGTGAGCTGCTACCCAACACCTACTACGCGAAAGCGGGGGCCGGTCCGCGCTGGGGCGACGGCCTCGCCTATCTGGGACTGTTCTTCGGGGTGAACGGCGTGCTGGGCCTCGGGCTGCTGGGCTGGCTGATGCCCGACCGCCGCGACCGGGTGGGACAGGTCGTGGTGGTGGGCTTTCTCGCGGTCTACTTCGTGCACATCGCCCGGGCGGGCGGTGACTTCATGTACGCCCGCTTCCTGGTGCCGCTGGTGCCTCTGCTGTGTGTGGGACTGGAACGCCTGGTCGACCGTGCAATGCAGCACGACGGACGGCTGGCTGTGTTGGGTGTGGCGGTGGCGCTGGGTGTGTTTGCGGCCCCGCCGCCCGACGGCATCTTCCAGGACGTCGACCCCGATGATGTGGGGGCCGGGGGCGTGGTCGACGAACGCAGCTGGTATCCGCCCGAAGCCATCGCGCTGGCGCGGGAGCAGGGGGCCGCGCTCCGAGAGTGTGTGTCCAAGACGTCGGTGCGGTCGGTGTACTACGGCACGCAGGCGATGCTGATGTTCTACGCCGACCTACCCTACGCCCTCGAGCCACACGTGGGCCTCACCGACTACGATGTGGCGCGCATGCCGCCCCCGGAAGGTGTGCGGGTGGGGCACGGTCAGAAGGCCGACACCGCCTACCTGCGGTCCCGCAACATCGACCTCGCCCTGGGCTACCGCCTGCAGCTGCCCACCACCAAGGTCACTCGGATTGCCTTCCCGGGCGACATCTCGGGGCGGCTGCTCACCTACCGCCGGCCCGTGGTGGCCGAGCTGCGGGCCTGTGGTGCACGGGTGCTCGACTTCGAGCGGTTCCTCGACCAGTGGATCGTGGAGCTGGACACCCTCGACGACGACAAGGTGGCCAAGGCCTACGCCAGCTTCTCCGACTACTACTTCGACCACAACCACGACCCCGAGCGAGAGGGCGCGTTCCGGGCCCGCCTGGGTCTGCCGCCGAAGGACGACTGATGGCCTTCAACCCCCGTGTGGCCCCGTCTCCCGAATACGTCCGGGTGCGCCCCGACCCTCCCTCCACCCCCCTCACCGCTGGGCTCGCGTCGCCGCCTCCGGGCATGGCCGACCTCCGGCACGCGCTGCCCGATGCCCGCTATGCCATCGCCTACGCCACCCCCGTGAACTTCGTGGGAGCCGCCCTTCCAGGCTATGCCGCGCCCGGAGCGTGGCTGCGAACAGGCGCCGTGGCGGGCATGGTTGCGGCTGCCCGGGCTGCTGTGTCCGAGGGATACCGGTTCATCATCTACGACGCCTACCGGCCCGTTCGCGCCACCGAGGCGATGTGGGACTGGGCGGGCCACACGGGCAACCGGTGGCTGTTCGATGATGGCTGGGTGGTTCGCCGAAGCCGGCACAACACCGGCGTGGCGGTCGACCTGTCGCTGGTCGGACCGGAGGGTCGGGTGGTCGACATGGGCAGTCCGTTCGACGCCTTCGTGGAGTCGAGCTGGACGGCGAAGGCCACGGGGGTGGCGGCCCACAATCGGGCGCTGTTGCGCAGGCTCATGGTCGACGTGGGCTTTCGACCCCTGGACCAGGAGTGGTGGCACTTCGAGTGGCCGCTGGCGGGGGCCGCTCGGTGCGATGTGCCCTATGGCCTCGACGAACCGCCCGGCGCGGCCGTGGTGCCGTAGCGTTCAGTCGATGACCACCGCGATGCTGGCGGAGTGGGCCACCGGGCAGCCTTCGTCGGTGTCTTCGCAGCCACGGGCGGTGACGGTGGCGGTGAAGCGGACTTCGTCGCCCGTGCACACCATCGGTCCGACCACGGCCCACCACTCCATGGTGGACCGCTCGCCGGCGTCCAGAGCCTCGACCCATTGGTCGGCCTCGGGAATCTCGACGTCGGGGTGGTCGGAGGTGAGCACCAGGCCCGGGTGGTGGAGGTAGTCTGCATCGCCGGTGTTTTCGAGGTCGAAGGCGATGTAGACGACCTCGCCGGCCCGGTAGAGTTCGTCGTCGCTGTCGGACACCACATCGGGGTGGACGGGACGCAGGCCGTCATATCCGACCTCGGCGCCCCCTTCGGCGGCGTCGAGAGAGGGGTCGTCGTCGGCCTCCCAGGTGGCGTCGGACGGTGCGGCTTCCCCGCCGGTGTCGGACCATGCTGTGGAGGAGGCGTCGGCTTTGGCGTTGACAGCGCTGTTCTCGGCACATGCCACGAGCCCGGAGAGGGCGAGGGTCGCGGCGATGGTGCGGAACAGGGGGTGCATGTGGCGTCCGGGGCCCTGCACCCTACCCGTGTGCGCGAAGACCTGCAGCGTGGATCGGTCCGGTCAACCGCGGAGGAGCTGGGCCTTCACGCGTGTCATGGCGTCGACGTCGGCCGCGCCGGTCTGTTCGCGGATGGAGTGCATGGACAGCATCGCTGCGCCGATGTCGACCGACCGAATGCCCAGCTCGGCCGCTGCGAGCGGGCCGATGGTGGTGCCGCAGGCGAGGTCGGTTCGGTTGATGAACTTCTGGACGGGGACTTCGGCGGCTTCGGCGGCCAGCTGCACCCGTGCGGAGGACTCGGCGTTGGTGGCGTAGCGCTGGCTCGCGTTGCTCTTGATGACCACGCCGCCGTTGAGCATGGGCTTGTGCTGCCCGTCGTGGCGGTCGGCGTAGTTGGGGTGCACGCCGTGGGCCATGTCGGCCGAGATGATGAAGCTCTGGGCGCTCGCGCGGGCGAGTCCGCCGGGGGACTGGGCCTCGGCAGCCGAGATGATGCGGTCGAGAATCCGCACCAGGAGCTGGCCGGCGGCTCCGGAAGACGACCGGCTGCCCACTTCTTCGTGGTCGAAGAGCACGGCGCCGGTGGTGGCAGCGACGGGGTCGGTCTGGCTCACCAGGGCCTCGATGGCCGTGTAGCAGCTGGCCTGGTTGTCGAGCCGTGGGGCGAAGACGAATTCGTTGTGCACGCCGCCCACCACCGGGACCTGGAGGTCGTGCAGCATGAGGTCGCCGCCGATGAAGTCCTTGGGGTCGATGTCGAGCGCATCCGAGATGAGCTTGGGCAGGAGGTCGGGGGCGTCGTCCTGGAAGATGCCCAGCATGGGCGGCAGGTGCTGCTGGTGGTTGGGCTTGAAGCCGTCGGTGCGGATGCCGCGGTTCAAGTGGATGGCCAGGCTGGGGATGCGGGCGATGGGTCGGTCGATGCGCACGTTGCGCAGCACGGGACCGTTCGAGCCGCGGAGGACGGCCCGGCCCGACAGGCCCAGGTCGCGGTCGAACCAGGTGTACGTGAGGATGCCGCCGTACACCTCGACGCCCCACTGGCGGTAGCCTTCGCGCACGTAGTCGGCGTTGGGCTTGATGCGCAGGTTGGGGCTGTCGGTGTGGGCGCCGATGAGGCGGAAGCCGGACTCGGGGATGGCGCCGGTGCCCATCCGCCAGGCGACCAGAGTGCCGTCGCGGATGACGTAGTGGGCGGCGCCGGGAGGCAGATGGGACCAGACCTCGCGTTCCTTCAGCTCGGTGAAGCCAGCGGCCTGCAGGCGCGCGACCGATGTGTCGACGCAGTGGTAGGGAGACGGGCTGGCCTGGATGTAGTCACACAGGTCTTGACCGCGGTTCGTCATTCGTCCTCCGGGACCCAGCGGCGTATCCGGTCTGGCCCGGACGGACTCGTCAAGGCGACGTTTGTCTGTCCGGGACCAGGGAGTCGGGTCAGCTTGCGCGGCGCTGCTCCGAGCGGTGTGCGTCGAGGGCGGCGATGCGGTCGGGGATGGGCGGGTGCGATGAGAACCACCGTGCCCAGCCGGTTCCCCGAATGCCGAACGCGGCGAGTGACCGGGGGAGCTCGGACGGCTCGCGGAGGCCGCCCAGGCGCTCGAGGGCCGAAATCATCGCGGGAGCACCCACGAGCTGGGCTGCACCGGCGTCGGCACGAAACTCGCGGCGGCGGGAGTAGGCCATCACGATGACGCTGGCGATGACGCCGAAGACGAGCTCGGCTGCGATGCTGGTGAGCCAGTAGCCCATGCCCGGGCCGCGGCGTTCGTTGTCGCCCGACAGCCAGGCGTCGACCAACGAGCCGGCGATGCGGGAGAAGAAGATGACGAAGGTGTTGGTGACCCCTTGAAGCAGGGCCATCGTGACCATGTCGCCGTTTGCGACGTGGCTCACCTCGTGGGCCAGCACCGCTTCCACCTCGCGCTTGTCCATGGCCTGGAGCAGTCCGGTGGAGACCGCGACCAGGGCGGCATCGCGTCGGGCGCCGGTGGCGAAGGCGTTGGGCTCGGGGGCGTCGTAGATGGCGACGTCGGGGGCGCCGATGCCCACCTGGCGGGCCTGTCGGTGGACCGTGTCGAGCAGCCACGCTTCCGAGCGGGTGCGGGGCTGGGTGATGACTTGCGCGCCCGTGGCTCGGAGGGCCAGCCACTTGCTCAAGAAGAGCGAGATGATGGACCCGGCGAAGCCGAAGAGGCCGGAGAACGCCAGGAGCGCGGCCGGTTGGAAGCCCGAGGCCATGAGCGTGGCATCGAGGCCGGTGACGCGCAGGAGGATGCCGACGAGGAAGACGACGGCGAGGTTGGTCAGCAGGAAGAGGCCGACGCGGCGGACGTACGTGAACACGGTGTTCCCTCGGACTCCAAGACGGCATGCCTCGAAGTGACCAGAGGGTGCGCACCGTGTCGGCCTTGGCAAGCGCACGCATGGGCACGTGAGCAGGCGCCATGGCGGGAGGGCTCAGCCGCCGGCGGCGCGTCGGGCTTCGCTGCGGAGCTGGCGGTCGAACTTCTCGCCGCCTTCGTTGCCGTCGAAGGTGCACGGGATGGTGACGGCGCCGGCGTCGGTGGTGCCGGTGGCGGTGACCGCGACGCCTGTGGTCTCGGTGCCTTCGGTGGTGATGTCGGTGATCTGGGCGTAGGGGAGGATGCTTCCCACGCCGGCGTCGACCCGGATCAGGCGGTCGTCCATCATCGCGCAGGCCACGGTCGCGTCGCTCTTTTCGGCGTGGTAGGCGAGCGGGATTTCGTCGACTCGAAGCACCTTGGCCTCGCGCATGGGCGCCAGGGCCCACACCGCAGTCTGGGTTCCGGGCTGCAAGGGCAGCGGACCCTTGGTGTCCTCTTGCATCAGGACCCCCACGAAGCCTCCCGCCATGCCCGCCATGCCCACAATGCAGAGAATGCCGAGCAGCACGGCGTAGGCTGCGAGGCCACAGCCGGGAAGGCCAGAGACCTTTTCGTCGGTGGCCTGGGGGCTTTCGTTGCGGCGGATGATGTCCATGGGGTCCTACCGTTCGGTGCCGATGGGTGCGGCCCCGCGGGGTAACGCGTCCCGGACTTCCCCGGGCTGTGGCGGGGAGCAGCGGGCGGCCGATTAGGGGGCGGGTCCACACCCCACGGAGGACCTGCGCATTGGCCCAACCCGACGACCCCGTCTCCCCCCTGCTCGACCCGAGCGTCCACCACCGCGAGCTGCACGATGGACGCACGGATGGCCTCACACCGCTCGAGTCCCTCGATGTGGGCGCCACCCCGGACATCGACCGCATGCTCGAAGCGATGGGACGCACCGCATTTGGTGGGCGGCGGATGGGCGACGCGGCCGACGTGCTGATGGAGATGGTCACAGACCCCGAGTGCTCCGTCATCCTCACGCTGTCGGGCGCCATGACAGTGGCCAAGATGGGGCTCGTCATCACGGAGATGGTGGAGCGTGGTTGGGTGCAGGCCATCGTGTCCACCGGCGCGCTCATGACGCACGGGCTGGTCGAGCTGGCCGGCATGGAGCACTACAAGGCCGAAGGTGAGGTCGACGACGAAGACCTCTTCCACAAGGGCTACAACCGGGTCTACGACACCTACGAGATGGAGCAGAACCTCAACGACCTGCAGGCGCTGATGGTGCAGGTGTTCGAGGCCATGCCCACCGACCGCCGCTGGGGCAGCCGCGAGCTGTGCACCGAGACCGGGCGTCGACTCGCGCGTCCGGGCGTGCGGGGTATCATGGCCAGCTGCTTCAAGAATGGCGTGCCCATCTACATTCCCGCGTTCACCGACTCCGAGCTTGGCCTCGACCTGGCCGCCTGGATGGTGGCCCGCCGGGTGCAGAGCGCGGGCACCACCGCCCACGACGCCCTCGCCCACCTCCACTCGGGCTTCGACCCCTTCCTCGACCTGGGCCACTACTCGCGCCTCATCCTCGACTCTCCGCGCATCGGCATCTTCACCATCGGTGGAGGGGTTCCACGCAACTGGGCCCAGCAGGCCCCGCCCTTCGTCGACCTTCTCACGGTGGTGGGCGACGAAGCCCTCGAGCTCAACCGCTTCCGGTACGGCGTGCGCATCTGCCCTGAACCGGTCCACTGGGGGGGGCTGTCGGGCTGCACCTACAGCGAAGGTGTGAGCTGGGGGAAGTTCGTCCCGGCCTCCGAAGGCGGCCGCTTCGCCGAGGTGTTCGCCGACGCCACCATCGCCTGGCCATTCCTCGTGAAGGGCGTCGCGCAGCGCATGGAACGGCTCGGTCGCACCGCCGGGTCACCGCAGCTCGACCTGCCCGGCCTCGGCTGATCGCACCCTCGCGGAACTGCACATCGACCCCCAATTGTGCCCCATGGAATGTGCGGTTCCGGTGTTGATGCCGGTCGAGGTGCGCGCCACATTGTGTGTAGACAGAACGCGGGCGGTGCCCGAAGGAGACGGCATGCGGTGGACGGCGGGCTTGGTCCTGGCAGCGTGTGCGGTCGGCTGTCTGCGCGACCCCGACCCCGGTGGACAGGAGGGGGAGGAGATTCGCGACGTAAACCACATCGGCCACGAAGAGGATGGGGGCGGGGTGGACTCGGGCACGGTGGAGGACGTCGACACCGGCGACATGGTCGACGGCGGCGGCGATGATGCCTCCGTGTGGGCCGGCTGGTCGGGCCGGCTTCGCGTGGAGCGGGGGGCCGGAGATGCGCCGGGCGCGCTGGACTGCGCCGTGGAGTGGGAGATGACGGGAACCCGCTCCGAGCTCGACTGCGCGGGCTGCGACGCAGTGTTCGATGTCGAGCACACCCGCGTGGACGCCGACTCGTTTGGCATCGCAGCGTGCGCCGACCTCCCCGAGTCCTTCTCGCGGACCTATGGCGTGGTGCAGACCGCGGGCGACACGGTGGAGCTGGTGGTGTGGGACACCGTGGCGTCGTTCGGGCCGTACGCCGTGGCCGACCTGGTCGATGGGGCGCTGAGCTGGCAGGTGGGCGCAGTGGATGTGCCGGCCACCGACACCGACGGCAGCACGCTGTACCGCACCGATGTGGAGCAGGGGGCCGTGGTGGTCGACTGACCTGTGGCCCAAGAAACAGAAGCGGCGCCGCGGGACGAAGCCCGGGCGCCGCTTGTTTGATCGGTGGATCAGAACTTGACGCTGATACCAGCCTTGAGGCCGTACGAGCTGTACTTGGCCATGGTGTCTTCGTCGGGGGTCTGCTCGCCCTTGTCGTCGAGGGCCTTGCCGTTGCCCATCATGTACTCGAAGGCGGGGTCGAAGGTGGCGCCCTTGACGAGGCGGATGCGCATACCCAGGTTGGCACCGTAGGTGAGGCTGCTGAGACCGCTGGTCATCTCGCCGTCTTCGTCCTTGTTGGTCACCTTGCCGCTGATGACGAGGGGCTGCACGTAGCCGCGGAGGCCGTCGCTCAGCTTGAAGTTGTACGAGCCGGTGATGCCGACGCGGCGGGTGGTGCTGTGGCTGCTGAAGTCGTCGTCGTCGCCGGTGACGGCCTTGGCGTTGGCGAAGCCGAGAACCAGACCCGCTTCGATGTTCGGGTTGATGACGTAGGTGGCTTCAAAGCGGGGAGTGCTCTGGAAGAGACCCATCGTGGTGTTCTTGCCGGTAGCACCCTCGATGTCGCCGTCAGCGTCCACGCCCTGAGCGGTGGAGACGTTGAAGAGGTCGGAGTTGACCTTGAGGCGGATGCCCACGTCGTCTCCGGCGGAGGCGGTCTGGGAGAGGCCAGCAGCAACGAGAAGAGGAAGAAGAGTCATGGTTGTCTCCTTGTGGGGGCCAGGGCCCGCGCCGAGATGAGCCGGGCAGTTTTGGCCCGTCGGTTGTGTGGTAGCAAAGGGGAGGTCAAGACGTCGAGCGTTGAGCGGGCGCTGCGACGAACTTGCACCGGTTCGACACAGGGTCTCCGGGCGTCGAAGTGCCTGTATCCATCGACCATTGTGGAAAATGGCCGGCTGTTCCCCGGTGTAATGGTGCCGAAACGCTCGTGCGGGCGTTGGTTTGTGCGCCTGTTCCATGGCTGACTTTCGACAGCTTGGGAATGCAACACGTTCTCGTGTTGTCAATCCGTGGCGGCGAAGTCTTTGATTTTTTTCGGGCACCCCGATCGCGCTGCGGTGGTGGCGTGGCGCGTCGGGCTCATGCCAAGGCTCGGACTTCGGCCTCCACTGCGTCTCGGGCGGCGGGGTCGCCCATGGCGTCGAGCTGCTGCCAGGCCAGACCGTAGGCGGAGCGTGCGCGGTCGACCTCTCCACCCCGCACCGCCTGCTTGGCTGCGAGGATGGCGAGGTGTGCGTTGTCTCGGTCGACCAGACCGGTGCTCGCGAGCAACGCGCCGGCCCGCCCGACGTGGTGGTCCCAGGCCGACCAGTCCCCGGCGTCGGCCACCGTGACCAGCAAGATGAGGTGAGCGGCGGCTGCAAAGGTGGGGCGGGCGCGGATCCCTGCGCTTCGGAGGAGGGGCTCGATGAGGCGGCGGGCCTGGACATACTGGCCGCCTTCCACCAGCACGACGCCCAGGTTGAGGCGGGGCATCGTGGCGGCGGCGTGGCCGATGGCGTCGAGCTCTTCCATGGCTCGCCGGTAGTGGGCCCGGGCTGCACGCCGGTCGCCGCGCAAGCGCTCGAGCTCGCCCAGACCATTGACGGCTTCGGCGGCTCCGGCCCGGTAGCCGAGCTTCTGGAAGCGCTCCCAGGCATCGTGGATGTCGAGCTCGGCCCGGTCGAACTCACCGCGGGACAGTGCGACCCGGCCGGTGTGCCAGCTGCAGTCGGCGAGCCCGCGGTCGTCGCCCAGACGCGCGAAGATGTCGCGGGCCTGGCCGAACGCACCCATGGCGCGGTCGGGCTGGGCCAGCCGGAGGTGGACGGTGCCCAGGTGCACCCAGGCTTGGGCGGCGAGGGGGTAGTCCTGGAGGCGGATGGCACGGGTGCGGGCTTCGTCGAGGGCGACCAGAGCACGCTGGAGGTGGCCGGCCACGAGATGTTGTCGGCCGCGGACCAGGCGGGCGCGGGCAGCGACGCGAGGCCAGTCGTGGGCTTCGGCGGACCGCTCGGCACGAAGGAGGAGGGGCTCGCCGTCGGATGGGAGGCCGTCGTCGAGGTCGAGGGCGGCCCGTTCCACCCATCCGAGGCCCCACAGCTCGTCGTCTTCGGGGAGCTCGAGGCGCTTGAGGGCGCGGGCGCGGTGTTCGAGGAGGCGTCGGGCGGCGTCGGACTCACCGCGGTGGTGGCGGTCGCGGGCGCCTTCGAGGAGCTTGCCGAGGGCGGGGACCACGTGGCCCGACATCAGGAGGTGGCGGCCCAGTCGTTCCGAGCTGCCGGGCGCACGGACGGGCTGGCGCTCGAGCATGGTGGCGCATGCCCGGTGGTGGGCGTGGAGGCGGCCCCCTGCGCGGGCTCGGCGGATGAGGGCTTCGCGGAGCATGGTGCGGGGGAAGTGGAAGCCGTCGGTGGTGTCGCGTTGGATGAGTCGCTGCGCCTGGAGGCGGTCGACAACGCGGTCGCTGGGCCGTAGGTCTGCGATGGCACAGGCCGTGCGCCACTCGGTGCCGTCGACCGGGTTGCCCAGCACGGCGGCCAGCTCGAGGGCTCCGCCTTCATTGGGGAGGAAGCCCACGAGGCATCGCTCGACGCGGTCGTCCCACTCGCGGTCAGCGCCGGAGGGGAGCTCCACGGCGGCCCCTTCAGCCAGAGTGAACCCTTCGGGGCCGGGATGCAGCAGGCCCCGGGCAATCCAGTCGCCCACCAGCTGGACGGCGAATTCGGGGCTTCCGGCGGTGCGGGCTGCGACCCGCTCGACCAGCTCGCTGTCCATGCCGAGCAATGTGCGCACCAGCACGGCGTGTTCGTGCTCGGGGAGGGGCGGCACCGGCAAGGTGTGGCAGCGGGGGTGCGCGGCGATGGCCTCGAGGACGCGGGCGACATCGGGTTCGTCGGCGGCGGCCAGGCCTTCGTCCTGCACCGAGATGAGCAGCAGGACGGGCACGGGGTCGGCGGATTGGGTCTCGAGGAGGTAGCGGCAGAAGTCGAGGGTGTCGCTGCCCAGGTGGGCGTCGTCGAGCCACACCACGGCGACGGCTTCCCAGTCGTCGGTGGAGTGGCCGGTGGACTCGCGCTCGATGAGCCGGCGGACCAGGGAGTACCGCTCGCGTGCATACCGGAGGCGGCGGGCCAGCAGGCTGTCGGGGTCGCCTTCGTCGGGGCACAGGAATTCGGTGAGGGCTTCGACGTCGCCTTCGACGAGGTCGCCGGGTGGGAATGCGCGGGCCAGCCGGTCGCGGACAACGGTGCGGGGGAGGCCGGCACAGCGGAGGTACCGGGCCACCATGGGAACAACGCCGTTGACGCCTTCTTCGGTGTTGTCGTGGCGGGCCGTGAACACGCGTGCGGCACCGACTTCGTCTGCGCGCTGACACAACCAGCTGCCCAGGCGGGTGCGTCCCATGCCGTTGGGGCCCCGCAAGACCACGGCTTGTCCGATGCCGGTGGCGTAGACCTCGCGCAGCGCTTGCCACAGGAAGTCACGCTCGGCGATGCGCCCGACGAACGGTGGTGGGCGGATGCCGAAGAGGTTGAGGCCCACGCCGAAGAGGTGCTTGGGCGGGGAGCTGGGCCCTGGAGCGCGCCAGGTGGCGGGGATGGGGGTTCCGGCGCGCTCGGGTGGGTCGTGGTCGGTGGGGCGGACCACCACGACCGGGCGGGTGGTGTTGGACTCGGTGATCTCGGTGGGTTCGTCTTCTTCGAGGAGGTCGTCGTCGTCGAGCTCTTCGTCTTCGAGAACCGGAAGGGGAAGCGGGCTGGGAGCGATGCCGGCACCCACGCGCTCGCGGGTGGCGGAGACCCGGGCCAGGCCCCAGGCGGCATCGGCAGCACGCGGGAAGCGCTCGGCGATGGGCTTGGCCAGCAGGCGCCGCAGCCAGCCCTCGAAGCCGGGTGGCACCGGCACCACGGGGACGAAGAGGGGCGGGGGCTCGTGCAGGTGGTGGTGGAGGGCGTCTTCGAAGGGTTGGTCTTTGCCGAAGGGCGGGGCGCCGGTGGCCATGGCCCAGGCCAGACAGCCCACGGAGTAGAGGTCGGTCCAGGGGCCTTGGTCGCGCCACCGGCCCTGGAGCTGCTCGGGAGCCATATACGCCGGAGTGCCCGCCACCACGGCATCGGCGGCGGAGTGGCGGTCGAGCGCCTGGGCCAGGCCGAAGTCGGTGAGCTTGACCTCGAGGGGGTGGTTGGGCTGGAGACGCTTGAGGCTGGGCAAGCGGCCCGAGGGCAGGGCCAGCAGCACGTTGCCGGGCTTGAGGTCGCGGTGGACGACGCCGCGGGCATGGCTGTGGGCCAGCGCATCGAGCAGCTGCAGGAGAACGGCTCGGATCTGGTTCCACGACAGCCGCCCCACGAAGCGGTTCATGGGCCGGCCCTTCACGTACTCCATCACCAGGTAGGGGGTGCCGGCGTCGAAGTGGCCGAGGGTGGCGAGGGGGCTGTCGTGGTCGAGAACGCCGTGGTCGACGACCGACACGATGCCGGGGTGGTCGAGCGCAGCCACCGCCCGGACCTCGTTGCGGAATGCCTCCACCGCCCATGGGTCCGCCGCGGTGGTGCCGTGCAGCATCTTGATGGCGACTTCCACGCCTTGTGCGCGGTGGACAGCCAGCGACACCTCGCCCATCGCTCCGCGGCCGACGGCGCGCAGGATGTCGAACGGACCGAGACGAAGCGGAGGGGCGGACATGGGGCGCACTCTACCAGTGCGCGATGTCAGCTGCCGTCACAACAGACCAGCACCAGTTCTGTGCCGTAGGAGGTGTACCGGGTGCCGGTGTTGTCGGTCCACGAGACATCCGGTGCCCAGGTCACTTCGCGGTATCCGCAGTCGGCGCGCTCCCAGGCCACCTTGTAGTCGATCTGCACGATGTCGTATGTGGCCGGGGCGGACAGGTCGTCGTCGTCTTCGGCGCCCGACATCTTGAAGTACCAGGTGTGGGTGGTGGAGCCGTCGGAGTTGGACGTGGAAGTGCTGGGGCGCACGGAGAAGTCGTAGCCCCGGGCGCCGGCGGGGAGGGTCTCGGAGACCTCGATGTTGCTCGAGTCGCGGCCGATGTTGACGACTTCGATGGTGAGCGGCGCTGCGGTGCCGGGCTGCATCTCGAGGTAGTTGGGGGTGCGGCCGACCACGTACACGGGGTTCTCGGCGAGGTGGTCCCAGATGTTGTGGTTGGTCCAGGGCGCGCCGGTGGTGGGGTCGGCATAGTCGATGTGGTCTTCCATGCCGTTGCCGTTGGTGTCGGTCTCGGTGTGCACGTAGTGAAGGAGCGGCTCGGGCGCGCGGGCGCCGGTGAAGCGGTAGGTGGAGCCGTTGGCGGTGAGCTGCGTGCGCTCGATGCACCACCAGGCGGGGCCGCCGGCTGTGCGGGCGTAGACGTGGCCCCAGAGGTCGTCGATGTCGATCTCGTAGGCGTCGTGGGGCTCGCCGGGCCAGGTGACGTCGGTGTGGCCGGCGATGGCGTCCTGGGAGACGTCGGAGAAGTAGGTGTGCCAGCGCCCGGAGCACAGGGGGTAGGGGCCGTCGTTGACGACGTCGAGGTCGCCGTTGAGCTGTATATGGGCGAAGCCGCGGTCGACCGCTTCGGCGATGGAGATGCACTCGGTGGGCTGGGGACAGGAGAGGTCGCGGCCCCAGGGGTCGTCGCCCGTGGACGGTGCGGTGTCGCCGCTGTCGGTGGGGGCGGGAGACTCGCTGGTGCCGTCGAGGCCGGTGTCGTCGTAGAGCGACCAGTCGGTGGCGCCGTCTGTGCCACCGTCGGGCAGCTTGGATTCCTGGTCGAGCTCGCAGCCGGCCGTGAGCCAGACGCAGAGCACGGCTCCCATCCGCATTGTCGTGGACGCGTGCATGAGGCCCTCCGTGGCGAAAAGGTAGCCCGGGTGGCCCCGGCATGGGAGGAGGTGTTCGTCTGACCTCATTTCGTCAGGTTGCAGGTTGGCGGGCGCGGTAAGGTACGCCCCGGAGGTGACATGGTGCGCGTTGGAGCAGGACTTCTGTTGGCGCTCGGTGTCGTGGCTTGCGACGGCGGGGACACCAAGCAGGACGGTGGGTCGGACGACGGCACCACCGACGGCACCACTGGTGGCACCACCGACACCTCGGAACCCGACGAGGTCTTGGCCGACTGCCGAGATGGCAGCCGCTGGTCGGCGGGCACGTCGGCCTTTGTCGATGCCTCGGCCAGCTGGGGCTTGCCCGACCTCGCTCCGGTGGGTGTGCGGGTGTCGGTCGGCGACATCGACGCCGATGGCTGGCCCGACTTGATCGTGCGCAACAGCACCGGTGGCGAGGACTTCTCCGACGGCGGCACCCGGCACACCTGGCTCCTGCGCAACCAGGGCGACGGCACCTTCGCCGACGTCACCGAGTCCAGCGGCATCACCACCGCCCGCGCAGGGGGCACCGCACGCTCGGCCCCGGTCGTGGTGTGGGGAGACGTCGACAACGACGGCGATCTCGACGCCTACATGGGCATCCCCGACAGCGGCAATGCCATCGCCGAGACCTCCGAGATTCTCCTCAACGACGGCAACGGACAGTTCACGCTCGGGCCCGAGTCCAGCGACCTCCGCGTGCCCCGCGGCGAGATGCCCTACGGCGCGTCCTTCCTCGACTTCGACCGCGACGGCTTCCTCGACCTCTTCGTGGCCGAGTACACCCTCGACGGTGCGCCGGCCCAGGACCGCATGTTCCGCGGCGACGGCACGGGCGCCTTCACCGAAGTCACCAGCGCTGTGGGGCTCGAGACCGAAGGCTGGAGCAGTGTTCTCGTGCTCAACACCGCGCGGGCCCACACCTACGCCTGGTCGGCGGCCGCGTGCGACTTCAACAGCGATGGCTGGCCCGACCTCCTGTCGTCTTCCTACGGCCGGTCCCCCAACCACCTCTGGCAGAACGACGGCGGCTCGTTCACCAACCAGTCGGTCGCCTCGGGCTACGCCTACGACCACCGCGTGGACTGGTCCGACAACGAATCGGCCCGCTGCTGGTGCACCCTCCACCCCACCGCCGAAGACTGCGAAGGGGTCCCCGAGCCCGAGCACATCGCCTGCTCCACCGACGACGACGCCTTCCGCTGGGACCACACCTACGACCGCGAGCCCTTCCGGCTGGGGGGCAACAGCGGCGCCTCGGTGTGCCGCGACATCGACAACGACGGCTATGTCGATATTCTCACCACCGAAATCGTGCACTGGGACGTGGGCGAGAGCAGCGACCCCAGCGAGCTCCTGTTCAACACGGGCAGCAGCGACATCGCCTTCGAGCGGCCGGGCAACGACGCCACCGGGCTCACCCGCACGCACTCGGGCGTCACCTGGGACGACGGCGACATCACCGGCAGCATCTTCGACTTCGACAACGATGGCTGGGCCGACGTCTACATCGGCTCGTCCGACTACCCCGGCACCCGGGGCCTGCTCTACCACCAGTCCTCCGCACGGTCCTTCGAGGCCGTGCTGCCCGAAGAAGGCATCGACCACACCCGCAGCCACGGCAGCGCCATCGCCGACTTCGACCGCGACGGCGACCTCGACATCGTGGTGGGGCACTCGAGCATGCGGTGCGCCGGCGACTGCCGCGACACCTTCGAGGTCCGGCTGTTCGAGAACCAGATGGGCGACGACAGCAACTGGATCCAGGTCGACCTCCGGCCGGGCTCGGGCGCGAACGGAGCCGCTGTGGGGGCGCGCGTGACCGTCACCACCGACTCCGTCACGCAGGTGCAGGAAGTCTCCGGAGGCTACGGCCAGTGGGGCAACCAGGACGACCGGGTGCTGCACTTCGGGCTCGGAACAGACTGCATGGCCGAGGTCACGGTGCACTGGCCCAATGCCGCTGGAACCGAAGAGACCTTCTCCGTTGGAAGCGGCTACCGGTGGGTGCTCTCGCAGGGTGGCAGTGCCGAGGCCATCGTCCGCTGAGCTTCCCTTCACCCGACCTCGAGACCGTCCATGGCCATTGACCTCCTCGACCTCATCACCGAGGCAGAGCGCGTGCTGCGCCGCGGTGACGCCGACCGGGCCGTCGTGCTGTTGTCCCGACTGCGCCGCATCGCCGCCCGGTCCCGCTCCCGCGAAGACACCCTCGAGGCCGACGTCGACCGGTACCGCGACATCCTCGCGCGCACCCTCGAAGTCACGGTCGCACAGGGGCTCTCGCCGGTGTCCTCCCAGGTGCTCGACGGGGTCATCTCCATCGTGCAGGCCCGCCGTGGCTTCCTGGGCCTGGTCAGCGCCGATGGCACCTGGTCGGTGCTCGCAGCCCGACACGCCGGTGGGGAAGCCATCGCCGACCCCACCGCACACCTGTCCACGTCCATCGTCGCCGACTGCCTCGCCGGCGGGCAGGCGGTGGTCACCCAAGACGCCGGTGATGGGGACTTTGCCGCGCAGGCATCGGTCACTCGACTGGAGCTGCGGTCGGTGGCCTGCCTTCCCTTGCAGCGCAACGGCCGCACGGAAGGCTTCATCTACCTGGACAACCCGCTCGCCAAGGGCCTCTTCGACGACGCCGCCCTCGCTGCGGTCCAGGCGTGGCTGCCCTTCCTGAGCATGTGCATCGCCCGTGCCGTGGCCGAGTCCGAGCCGGCACCAGAGGGCTTGCCCGGTGTGGTCACGCGCTCACCCCGGATGCAGGCAGAGCTCCAAGAGCTCGGGCGCATCGCACGCTTCGATGTGTCGGTGCTGCTCACAGGCGAGACCGGCACCGGCAAGAGCCTCGTGGCCCAGCGCCTCCACGCCGCCAGCTCTCGCCGGTCCAAGCCCTTCGTGCACGTGAACTGCGGGGCCCTGCCCGAGTCCCTCATCGAAGGCGAGCTGTTCGGAGCGGAAGCCGGGGCCTACACCGGGGCCAGCCAGCGGCGTGTGGGCAAGTTCGAGGCGGCCGATGGCGGCACGCTCTTTCTCGATGAGCTCGACACCATGCCGCTGTCCTGTCAGGTGAAGCTGCTGGTGGCGCTCCAGGAACGCCGCATCCAGCGACTGGGCAGCAACCGCACCATCCCGGTCGACGTGCGGGTCATCGCGGCCATGGGCTCCGACCCCAACCTCGCCATCGATGAAGGCAAGCTGCGCGAAGACCTCTACTACCGGCTCGCCGTGTTCGTGGCGCACCTGCCGCCGCTGCGGGAGCGTCGCGACGATGTGCCCCTGCTGGCGCGGCATTTCCTCGCCGAGTCGGCCCAGCGCTACGGCTTGCCGCCGCTCACCCTGTCGCCTCGTGCGGTCGAAGACCTCATGGGCCACGACTGGCCGGGCAATGTGCGCGAGCTGTCGAACACCCTCGACCGGGCGGCGCTGCTGGCCCGCGACGGAACCATCGAGCGGGTGGACTTCCGCCGACGCCGTGGGGCTCCGGGGCGTTCCGAGCCGGCCGCGGCATCTGTGATGGGAGCGCTCGAGCGCCTGGCCGACCGCTTCGTGGTGGCGATGGACGAACGGCGCCGGCTGCGGTCCCTCGACTCGGCCGACGTCTTTCGCGCGCTCGTGCTGCTACAGGCCGTGCGGCGTCAGGGCGGACGCGCCGAAGCGTTCCATTGGCTGGGACAAGGCGCGCAGGTCCGCAACCGCAACCACAACCGCGTGGTCAAGCGCGAGGTGGGGCGGGTGCACAGTGTGGCGAGTGCGCTCGGAGAACAGGTGTCCGACGCACTCCTCGACGCCGCGGAGTCGTAGCGTTCAGCCGCCTGCGGAGGGGGCTTCGGCACCGTCTCCGGCTTCAGCGGCAGCGGCTTCTTCGGCTGCCTTCTTCGCTGCGGCTTCCTCGGCTGCCTTCTTTTCGCGCTCGACGCGCTCGGCGACGGACTTGGCCACCACACCCTCGAGGGTGGCGAGGCCCTTTTCGTACTCCTTGCCGAGCATGTCGTCCATGTCGATGAAGCCGGCCATCACCTTGCCGAAGCCTTCGTTGTCCTGGTCGAAGGTCCAGGTGACCGTGACCTGGTCGCCCTTGGCTGCGACCTGGAAGCCGGACTCCGACACACCTTCCCACGGCTCGAAGAACTCGAGCTTGTGCGTGACGCTCTTGCCCTTTTCTTCCTTCACGATGGTCATCTTGCCGGTGCCGACGTCGTCGTTGCCCGACCAGCTGTACCAGGCGCCTTCACCCGACGTCTTTTCGGAGAACTCGTTCTTGGCGTTGGGGTCCATCTTCGACCACGGGCTCCACGCCGTGAAGTTCTTCAGGTCGGCGACGTGGGGGTAGACGTCGTCGACGGTGGCCGTGTAGGTGGCGGACCGCTCGACATGGGTGTGGGCCGGGCCGCAGGCGACGGCGAACGTGGCGGGGACGAGTAGAGCTGTGGGGTTGAACCAGCGCATGGACCTCTCCGGGTGCAGGATCTCGCTCGGGCAGGGTTTGGGTTCGGCGACGCTACACCAGGGGTCGACATGGATCGAGGCCGGAGGGGGGGGAGGGCCTACTTTTCTGGCTTGGCCTTGCTCTTGCCCGACCCGAGCTGGATGGCCGCCCCCACCACCGTGAGCCCGCAGATCAGCAGCAGCTGCGTGGGGCGGTCCGCGGCCCAGGCGATGGCGATAGCACCCACTGCTGCGGTGATCAGGGGGAGCAGGCGCTTGTAGAGGGCGGGGAAGAGGAGCAAGCCGATGAAGCCGGCCGCCGGTGCCGCAAACCACGGTGCCTTCGGCCAGACGAGCGGCAGGACGGCGTGTGTGGTGGCGGCGACCAGGAGGCTTCCACACAGGCGCACTGCGAGCTGTTCGATGCGCGAGCTGACGAATGCACCCACCGCACCCACGGCGACGAGGATCCCCATTCGCATCAGCTCGTCGACGCGGCGGCCGTATTCGTCGAGGGCCCAGGCTGCGGCGAAGACGCCCAGCAGGAAGCCCGGCGCCATGACCGCCATCCGGTAGAGCCGTGCACCGGCCACGAGCAGCAGCACGCCGAGGATGCCCGCGAGCAGGCGACCATCGGCGCCGTAGGCGAGAATCATGTCCAGTGCGTCCTTCATGTGAACTCCCATGCGCGACGGCGACCGACCGGAGGACCCATTATGGGGGCGAGCAGGCTATCGTCCTGCAGGCTCCGTGCGGTACCGCAGCAACCACCCTCCTGCAGGGGCTTCTGTGGCGAGAGACGAGGAGACACCGTGGAGATGATCATTGCCGCCCTCTCGGGGATTTGCTGTCTCTCGGGCTTGGTGGTCGCAGTCGTCGCGGCGGTGATCTTGTCCCGGCGGTCCAAGGGCGGCGCGGATGCGTCGGAAGGGCCTGCCCCGAGCGGTCCCAAGGCCGTCGAGCCGCCCGCGTCGAGCAGCTCCCCCTTCCCGGCGTCTGCTTCGGCGGATCTGTCGTCGGCTGGTCCAGGTGCCTCGCTGGTGCCGCGTGCGGGTGGCGAGGTGGAAGACTTCGACGAAGACGGCCCCACCACCCTGGTCGACACCGCAGCCCGGCGTCCGGCGGTCCAGCGGCCCGTGAGCCCCTTCTCGCCCACGCCCACACAGGCGCCCACCGAGAACATCCGGCGCTCGCCCATGCCCCCGGCGCACGAGCCGCTCGCGCCCACCGAGCGCATCCAGGCCCCGCCGCGCTCCAGTGCTGCTGGCCGTCCGCCTCGCTCGTCGGGCTTTGGCCATGTTCCGGCCCCCGACGAACCGCCACCGCTGCCCCGCTCGCACGCGGGAGGCCCGCCGTCTTCTCGCCGTCTGCACCTTGACCCGGGCCTCGTGCCCGATACGTCCACCCTCCAGCCGGGGGCCACCATCATCCCTCCGGATGACTGGAACGACGACTACATCGACGACGACGAAGCGGACGAGACGATGCTGATGGCCCGTCCGCCCCTGCCCCCCAAGAAGTAGAGCGGGGTCGCCCCGGGAGCTCTGGTCCCAGACGGTGGCCCCGTCCGGAGCCCCGCATGGCCGAATCGCCTCTGGTTGCCGTCCACCGTGCTGCCGCTGCCTCCCTCACCGTGATTGACGATGTGGAGGTGGCTGCCCGCTACCCGGGTGCGCTCGACGCGCCGCTTGCTTCCACTGATGTGGTGTGCGCCGACCTCGCCCATCGCCCTGTGTTCCAGCTGGTGGGCGACGATGTGCGGCGCTGGACCAACGGGATGTTCACCAACAACACCCGGGCGCTGCAGGTGGGCCGGGGCAATCGGCACTGTGCTTGCGACGACCGCGGCCGGGTGCAAGGGGTGCTCGACCTCTACCTGGTCGCCGAAGACACCGTGCGCATCGTGCTCGACGGCATGACCCGCGACGCCTTCGAGTCGCGCTACCGCATGTACCTGATGCTCGACGACATCGAGCTCGACGACGAATCTCCCGAGCGCACGGTGCTCACGGTCCAAGGTGCCGCGGCCGCCCCGCACCTCGAAGCCCTGGGGCTGCCCGTCCCCGCTGTCGACTACGCCCACCTCGACGCCACTGGCGACTTTTCTGGCGTCACCGTCGCCCGCAGAGACCGCATCGGGCGAGGAGGCTTCGACCTCTTCGTGCCCGCACACCTCGCGGCGTCGGTCTGGGCCGCACTGACCCACCGCGGCGTGCGCGCTCTGGGGGTTGCCGACCTCGATGCCCTGCGCGTGTTGGCCGGACAGGCGGCCTTCCCCACCGATGCCTCCGACAAGTCCATGGTCCATGAGTTGGCGCTCGACAAGGCGTGCTGCTCGTTCAACAAGGGCTGCTATGTGGGCCAGGAGGTCATCAACCGCATCGACGTGAAGGGTGCCATCCAGAAGCGGCTCACCGGCGTGGTGCTCGACGGAGCGGTGCCCGTGGGCGCGAAGGTGATGCTGGGCGACAAGGCGGTGGGCACGCTCACCAGCCGGGCCACGTTGTGGGGCCGTGAGCTGGGCCTGGGTGTGCTCCGGAAGGCCGTGTGGGAAGCCGGCACCGAGGTGCAGGTCGACGACGGCACCGGCGGTGTGGTGCGTGGAGTGGTGACCACCGCGCCGCTGGTGGGCTGAGGGCTACTGCTCGGCAGGCTGGATGCGCAGCTCGGCGAACACACCGTAGTGGTCGCTGAGCTCGTGGGTGGCGCCGCGGATGTCGACCGGATCGACGTAGGACAGGCCGGTCTCGGCAATTCCCACAGTGCCGTCGGGGGCGCGTAGGAACAGGTGGTCGAGGCGCGCCGGGTATTCCGCGCCGCCGTACGACGAAAAGTACAGGCTGTTGCAGTCGGTGCCCGTGAACACATTGCCGGGAACGAGCCCGCAGTCGCCGTTCAGGGGGCGCTTCAGCCAGCCGCGGTTCCACTCTGGCAGGGCGTGCATGGCGGGAACGTCGCCCAGGTCGGTGCCCACCACGCGGATGTCGTGCAGGCCGCCGTAGTGCTGCATCACGGGCCAGGTGAGGCTGTTCTGCCACCACTCGCCCACCGGCTCGCCTTCGTACTCTCCGAAGGTGTCTTCGGGGTAGTACGGCCCGGCGTTGAGGTCGGTGCCCAGGACAACGATGGTGTCGTCGGGGGTGGCGCCCAGGTCGATGCCGAGCTGGCGGGCCTGGAGGGTGCGGACGAGCCACCAGCTGGCCCACGCCTGGGGATGGGCCGTGGCCACGCGCATCCGCTGGCCGGTGGGGGAGTGGGTGAAGGTCCAGGTGAGGTAGCCGCGCTTGATGTTGGGGCCAGGCCAGCGCTCGATGCGGCGTTGGTCGTCGAACTGGCCTTCGGTACGGACCTGGGCGCCCTCGATGAGGGTGCCGCGCACCAGGATCATCTGACCGTGCTGCTTGTGCTTGCGCTTGGAGCCGGCGAACCAGACGTAGCCTTCGCGCTCGGCCGCCTCGGCGAGCCGGACCACATCCGACCAGTCCCACACCTCTTGCAGCAGCACGACGTCCCAGCCGTCTTTCAGCACTTGCGCGGGCAGGGCTGACCGACGGGCGGGTACCTTGGGCATCTGCACCCGCTGGAGACCGAGCAGGTAGCCGCGGTCGAGCAGGGCCACGTTGTAGGTGAGTACGCGGAGCGGCACGCCGTCTTGGGGGCCCTTGTCGACCGCCTGTTGCCGCTCGAAGTGGGCGGTGGGGTCGGGGGCTGTGACGAAGCGTGGTCCGGCCTTGTCGAGCACCGACACCAGCCGCTTGTCGGCGTCTTCAGGCAGCGACGCGGCCAGGTGCTGGAGGACGGGGATGTCCGCCATGGGCACGGTGTCGGCCGGGTGTTCGCCGATGGGAACGTTCTTGGGCGCCGGAACGGCACGACCGCCGGCCACGGAGACCGACGGAAGCAGGAGGGCGGTGAGCAGGACGCGCGCGGACAGCATGGGGCCTCTTCGGGCGGGCCGCCTAACCGCCCTCGCCGGGAGTCGGTGGAGCGGCTTCCGGTGCGGGTTCGTCGGCCGGTGTGCCGGTGGCCGCGGTCGGCTGCATCAGGGCGTCGAGGGCGTCGAGGTGGGTCTTCAGCTCCACCAGCGCCTCGCCGTAGCCTGCCCAGTCACCTGCGCGCTGGCGGGCTTCTGCGGTGGCCAGTGCGGTGCGTGCCAGAGACACCAGCTGGGCCTCGGAGCGGTCGCCTTCGGAGGCCGGTGCGGGGGTGGGGGCCGGTGTGGTGGCGGGAGCGGTGGGCGTGGGCAGGTTCTCCGGCATCCCGCCGAAGACCTGTTCCAGAGCACCGTCGAGGGTGGGCGCCATCGCGATGCGCTTGCCGTGGGTGACGATGACCCGCTTGAGCTCGGGCAGCTCGCGGCCCCGTTCGCTGCGGTTGTTGCTGCTGGCCTGCAGGTAGATGGGCTCCACGTACATCAGCGAGTCTTCGATGGGGATGGCCAGCAGGTTGCCGCGCACCACGCTGGAGCCGGCCTGGTCCCAGAGCGTGAGCTGCTGGCTGATCTCGGGGGTCTGGTCGAAGCGGGACTCGATCTGGGCGGGGCCGAAGATGAGCTTCTGCTTGGGGAAGGTGTAGACGATGAGCCGGCCGTAGTGGTCGCCGTCGCTGCGGGCGGCCATCCAGGCAATCATGTTGTCTTTGTTCTGGGGCACAAAGGGCACCAGCAGGATGAACTCGGCGCGCTCCTCACCGGGCAGCTTCATGATGAGGTAGTAGCTGTCCATGTGGTCGGACTTGGCGTAGGCCGCAGTCGGGATGTCCCAGAGGTCTTCGCGGTTGAAGAACACTGTGGGGTCTTGCATGTGGTACTGGGCGTACAGCTCGGCCTGGATGTCGAAGAAGTCGGACGGGTACCGCAGGTGGTCGCGCAGCCCTTCCGGCATCTCGGCCAGAGGCGAAAACGTGTTCGGGAAGATCTGGGCGTAGGTCTGGATGATGGGGTCGGTGGTGTCGGTGACGTAGAAGCTCACCTGGCCGTCGTAGGCGTCGACCACCACCTTCACCGAGTTGCGGATGTAGTTGGCCGACAGCGCCTGGTTCGGGACCCGCGCACGCTCGGAGTAGGGGTACCGGCTGGTGACGGTGTAGGCGTCGAGGATCCAGTGGATGCGGCCATTGTCGACAACAGCGTAGGGGTCGGCATCGTAGACGAGGAAGGGCGCGACCTCGGAGACCCGCTGGCGGATGTTGCGGTACATCAGCACCCGGCTGTCGCGGCGGATGTACTGGGACAGCAGCAGGTCGAGGTTCTCGAGCTTGCCGGCGAACAGGAGGGTGCGCAGGGCGCTCGACAGCTCCACGCCACCCTTGCCTTCGTAGGTGGTGGTGACGTTGGAGTCGCCCATCGGGTAGTCGAATTCCTTCTCGCCGGTGCGGACCACCACGTAGTCGTCGGTGCGCTCGCCGTAGTAGACCTCGGGGCGACTCACGTCGAGGTCGATGGTGGTGGTGGGCGGGATGTCCTGGACGAACAGCTCGGGCAGGCCGTCGGGGGTGACCACGTTCACGGGGCTCATGGTGAGGCCGTAGCCGTGGGTGTACTGCAGGTGCTGGTTGACCCAGTTGCCGGCGCCGGGCAGCGCCTTGACGTTCATCTCGCGCACCGCGAGCATCACCTGGCGGGGCTTGCCATCGATGGTGTACCGGTCGACGTCGACGCCTGCGAACTCGTAGTAGGTCCGGATTTCCTGCAGCTGGGCGTACGTGGTGAGCAGGGGCCGGGTGTCCCACACACGGATGTTGTCGATGGTGTCGGGGTTGTTCTGGATGTCGGCCATGGTGAGGTCCGACTCGGCTTCGAACGGCCGGACGTCGATGCGGTCGAGGGCGTAGGCGGTGCGGGTGCCTTCGATGTTGCGGGTGAGGTACGGGCGCTCGAGCTCGAGCTGGCTGGGCTGGACCACGTACTGTTCGGTCATCTCGGGGAGGGCCGACGTGAGGACCCAGCGCGCGCCGATGTAGACCGCCACGGTGATGAGGGCGTTGCGCCAGCCGGGGCGACGGGCCGACACGACGAGGGAGACCGCGCAGCCGATGGCCACCAGCGCGGCCATGGCGTAGCCGGGGAGGCGGGCCACTTCGTCGGCGTACCCGATGCCCACCACCGCGCCGTTGGACTCGGTGAGCAGCTCGAAGCGGGCCAGGTACCAGCCCACCGCCGTGACCACGAACATCAGCGCGCCGATGAACAGCAGGTGCTGGCGACCGGTCTCGGGCAGCTGGGGGCGCTGGGGGTTCTGGGCGGCGGCGGACAGCAGGTACCAGCCGGCCGTGACCATACCCGTGAGCGCGAGCACCCCCATGGCGTAGCCGCGGAAGAACTGGAGCAGCGGCAGGGTGAAGACGTAGAAGCCGACGTCGAAGCCGAAGACGGGGTCGGTGGTGCCGAAGCCGGTCTGGTGGAGGAAGGCCAGGACGTCGAGCCAGGCGGTGGCGGTGGCCTGGGCGAACATCGTGCCCACGAGCACGGCCACACCCACAGCTGCGAACCGGATGATCTTCGACAGCTTGCGGGGATCGAGCGGCGGAGCGCCATCACGCGTGGCGGCGGCCACCTGGAGGCGCCAGAACTCGACCGGTGCGCGCTTGGATGCGACGAACAAGCTGGCGGCCGCCACGCCGGCGGACACCAGGAAGCCGCCTGCGAGCAGGGCGATTCGGGTGAACAGGGTGGTCTTGTAGACGGTGAGGTGGCCGAGCGACTCGAACCACATCCAGTCGACCGAGATGTCGACGACGCTCCGCCACGACATGCCGACGATGACCACCAGGACGATCCCGACACGAATCCACAGGGGGATCTGAAGCTGCATTCGGCCTCCCAGTCACCGCTCGTAGCACGACCGCGTGTGCGTGGACGAGTTGGGAGGAGGTCTCGGCACCCCGCGCCGTTGAGCCGGGAAGAGTGGCGACGCGGGGACCGATACATGATTGATTTCGGGTGGTCGGGGGGCCAACTTGAGTCAGGGTTGACACGTCTGGGGTGTTTTCTTGGGTCGAAATTGGTCTGAAATGGTCACTGATGACCTTCTGGCGCTGCCTTTCGACGGCTGGGATAGGGGCGCCCCGAGGTGCCACCATGTCCCCATCCATGTCATCCGTCTCCGACTCCGGTGCGTGGCTCGACCGGCCGGCCTGGTCGCTCGCCGCCGACACCCGGAGCGGGGCCATCGACCCGGTTGACCTCGTCCAGGCCCACATCGCGCGCATCGAGGCCGTCAACCCGGCCATCAACGCCCTCGTCTCCGACCGCTTCACCGCCGCCCGCCGCGAAGCCATGCGCCTGCGCAGTGTTCCGCCACCACTTCGGGGTCCCCTGTTCGGGCTACCCATCTCGGCCAAGGAGTTCCTTGGAGTGGCTGGCATGCCCCAGACGGGGGGGATTGCCGCACGCGCACACCACACGGCCGCCACCGACGGCACCGTGGTCGCGCGGATGCGGGCCGCCGGGGCGATTGTCCTGGGCGTGAGCAACGTGCCCGAGGGGGGCCTGTGGATGGAGACCTACAACACCATCTGGGGCCGCACCCGCAACCCGTGGGACCGCGCGCGCACATCGGGGGGCTCATCCGGAGGAGAGGGCGCTCTCGTGGCGGCGGGTGCCGTGGCGCTTGGGCTCGGCTCCGACATCGGCGGCTCCATCCGCATTCCCGCGGCGTTCTGCGGGGTGGCGGGCCACAAGCCCACCGGCGGCCTGGTGCCCAACACCGGCCACTTTCCCCCGGCCTCCCCCGACGCCGGCCGCTTCTTGTGCACCGGGCCCATCGCCCGCACAGTCGCCGACCTGCGGCTGGCGCTCTCCGTCATCGCGGGCCCCGATGGCGCCGATCCCGCCTGTACCCGCTCCTTCTCGCCCACCCAGCCCCTGCCCGACCTCCGCGGGGTACGGGTGCTGCCCATGCCCTCCAATGGGTCGATGTGGGTGCGGCCGGTGATGCGACAGGCCATCCAGGAAGCCACCGACGTGCTCCAGGCGCGGGGGGCCACGGTGGTCCATGCGGAGCTTCCGCGGCTGAAGAAGGCCTTCGGCATCTGGTCGGCCATGCTGTCTGAGGCCAGCGATGAGCGCTACGACGTCATCCTGGGCGATGGTCGTCCCATCTCTCCCGGTCGAGAGCTGCTCGCGATGCTGGCCGGTCGGTCCCAGCACTCGCTCGCGGGGCTGCTGCTCACCCTGGGCGACAAGCTGGCTGGCTCGCTGCCCGGCATGGCCCGGTCTCTCGTGGAAGACGGCCTGGCGCTGCAGGCCGAGCTGGAAGACGCTCTCGGACCCCGCGGCGTGCTCCTGCACCCGCCCTATTCGCGGCCTGCCCCACGGCATGGTGATGCCTGGCGCACAGCCACCGATGCGGCGTGTACCGCCATCTTCAATGTTCTCGAGAGCCCGGTCACGGTCGTGCGCACCACCTTCGAGTCCCGCGGCTTGCCGGTGGGCGTGCAGGTGGTGGGCTGTCGGGGGGCCGACGCCCTCACGCTCGATGTCGCAGAAGTGCTCGAGGCCGACCTCGGAGGCTTCGTCCGCGCCGAGCCTGCATGACCGCTCGGAGGCCTCCGGATAGGCACGCGGCTCCGCTCCCCCCCGCCCGAGGCCAGCTGTGGGACTCTTCGACGTACACGCCCATCTCACCGACCGGCGCCTGGCACCACAGGCCGACGCCGTGGTGGCCCGCGCCAAAGAAGCCGGTGTCACCACCATCGTGAGCAACGGCCTCAACCCCACCGACAACGCCGCCACCCTCGCACTCGCCGCCCGCTTCGACATCGTGAAGCCCGCCATCGGCCTGTACCCGGTGGACGCCGTGCTGCCCGAGATGCTCGCCGCCGGTGTGGAGTACAAGCGCGACGGCGACGGTCACCCGCCCTCTGCCGAAGAGGCGGTGGCGTGGGTGGCAGACCACCTCGACGCGGCGTTCGCGGTCGGGGAGATCGGCCTCGACCGCTACTGGGTGCCCGAGCCCTTCTGGGAGCGCCAGGAAGCCGTGTTTCGGCAGCTGGTGCGCCTGGCGATGGCCGCCGACAAAGCCATCATCATCCACACCCGCAAGGCGGAGCGGCGCACCCTCGAGGTGCTGCGGGAAGAGGGCGCCCGGCGGGTGAACTGGCACTGCTACAGCAGCAAGGTGAAGCTGGCCCGCCAGATCGCTGAAGAGGGCCACTTTCTCAGCATTCCGGCCAATGTGCGCAAGGCCCAGAACTTCCAGCGGATGGTGGAGACCCTCCCCCGTGACCGCCTGCTCCTCGAGACCGACTGCCCGTACCTGGGGCCGGTGCGTGGGGAGCTCAACGAGCCGGCCAATGTGGCGGTCACCGCCGACTACGCCGCGGAGGCCTGGGGCTGTACCCGCGCAGATGTGGAGGCACAGCTGTCGGCCAACTTCGAGGCGTTGTTCGGCGTGGCCCCCTGACGCCCGGCGCGCGGTCGGGAGCCGGGGGCCTGCGCACGGTCAGCGAACCCGGAAGATCCGGATCTGCTTGATGTTGTCGTTGAGCGACATCGCGCCGGAGCGTCCGAAGGTCCAGCCCTCGGCCTTGTCGATGTCGGCCACCTGGGGGAAGGACTGCTGGAAGTCGGGGTCGGTGCGGTGGGCGTTGGCGGCATCGCCCCAGTCGAGGTCGGGAATCCGCACTGCGCGCTTGCCGTCCTTGGTGCGGTAGCCGTGGCCCTTGATGATGCGCATGGCGCGCCAGGGGCGGGTCTCCCAGCCGATGTCGAGCACGGAAGTGCACAGCACCACGGTGGTTCCGAGCGGTGCAGCGATGGCGATGGAACGGAAGGCGAAGTCTTTGAGGGAGTTGCCCTGGCGGCCGCCCGCGGGGTGGACGCTCGCCATGCGGCGCTCACCGGAGAAGTTGATGCCCGACCAGACGTAGATGTCAGCGCGGGTGTGGGGTTCGAAGTGCCACTCCATGGGAGCTCCTGAGTGCATGCAAGCGAAGGGAGGGGGAACGGTGTCCCGAGGACCCGGCCCCCGGGTCGGCGGCGGCCTTTGGATGGCTGCGCAGCATACCAAGGGGGTTGGAAGGTTGACGGAGCGGCGGCGGAAGGGTACTCGCGGCGTCGGTCTACCGGCGGCGGTTTGTCGCCGGGTGGGTTGTGATTTCCCACCGCCGGGCCAGTTCACGCTGCGGTCACTCGCGGCGCATGTGAACGGCCAGGCGCTCCCCGCTGCCACGAAGCCCCTGGCTTCACGCACCAGGGGGCCCGGTCTGGCGGGTTGAGCTTTCTCGATATTCGCGACCGCCCTCCTGGTGGTCTCTTTCTCTTCGGAGTGCTGATGTACCGTTGCGATTCTTGTGGTGTTCTTGTGCCGTCCGGCATGCGTGCTTCCTGGGTGACCACCAAGGTCCGCCGGAAGGTGTACCCCTTCCGCGCAGGCGCCATCCCCGTCGCTGGCAAGGGCAAGAAGCGTCGCCGCAAGGACGACAAGGGCGGCCAGGGCTGGGAGCGCGTCGACCAGATCAAGGTCTGCGACAACTGCTTCGATCGCCTGTCGCAGATGGAGCCCGAGGTGGTGGGCGGCGATGAGCCCGTCATCATCGACGAGACCGAGTACGTGGAAGAAGCTGCCGCCGTCTGAGCGAGCGCCCCTTCCTCCAGCCTCCTGAATCGGCCCCGAACCAACCTTCCGGGCCGATTTTGGCCGTTCTCGGGTTCCCTTCGCAGCGGCGAGCCGGTTAGTGCCGGCAGCCCTGTTTTTTGTCGCTCTGGCGTGCCGACTCCCGAGGTGCCCCCTGACCGCACCGACAGCGATTGCAGCCTTCTGCGCGGGTCTCCGCGACGTTGTCCTGGCCACCCCCGGGCGCTCGGTGCTGCTCACGGGCCCGTCCGATCCAGATGGCGACAGCATCGGAGCCTGTCTGGGCCTCGCCCAGGCGCTGCGGCAGCTCGGGGTGTCCGATGTCACCGTGAGCGGAACGCCCGGTGCGCGGTATCGGTTCCTGCCCGGAGCCGCCCAGATGGTCCCCGACCACCTGGTACGCGACGACTACCACGTGGTGATCGTGCTCGACGGCGACCGCCACCGCTTGCATCCGGTGGTGGCCACGGCGTTTGCGTCGGCTCGGGCGCGGGTCATCCTCGACCACCACCGGTCCACCCGGGCCATCGGCTACGAGCTGTCGCTCATCGTTCCGGATGCCGCAAGCACGTGCGAGCTGGTGGTCGCGGTTCTCGACGCCTGGGGCCTCCCCCTCGACGCCCCCCTCGCCACGGTCCTGTACACGGGCGTGGTCTTCGACACCGGCGGCTTTCGGCACGCCAACACGCAGCCCGCCACCTTCGCGCTGGCTGCGCGGCTCATCGCCACTGGCATCGACCACAGCGCCATCACCAACCGGGTCCTGTACGAGCGTCGGGCGCCCGGCATTCGGTTGCTGGGGCGGGCTCTGGCCGGGGCAACGCTCGAAGACGGCCTGGCCTGGGCCGCGGTCCGCCTCGCCGACATCCAAGCCGTCAATGGCGTCTACACCGACCTCGAAGGCATCGTCGACCAGCTCCTCCTCACCGAAGGCGTCGAGCTGGCCTGCCTGTTCATCGAGCGCGACCCCGGTCGCGTCAAGCTGTCGCTGCGGTCCCGCGCTCAGGTCGACGTCAGCCGCCTCGCGCGGTCACTCGATGCCGACGGGGGCGGGCACCGCAGGGCAGCTGGCGTGGAGCTCCACGACTCCATGGACACCATCCTCGAGCGTGTGCCCCCGCTGCTGGCCGCCGCTCTGGCCGCTTCAGTCGGGTAGCGCGCGCGGCAGGATGTGCTCCACAAGGGTCCAGCCGTTGTGCATCGCTTCGGCCCAGGTGGGTCCGCTGCCTTCCAAGAGCACCACGTTGGCGGTGGTGAGCACGAGGCGCTCGCCGCCCAGCACGCTCGCCGCCAGCTCCCAGCCCGGGTTGTGGCCGAGCACGAGCATCGGTCCGGCCTGGTGGTCTGGCCATGTGGCGGCCACTTGCCGGATGTCGTGCAAAGAGCCGTGGTAGAGGGTGGGATGGAAGGAAGCAGGTGTGGGTGCCAGCACCTCCGCCATGCGTGCCCAGGTCTCGCGGGTGCGGGTCGAGTCGCTCGAGTGGACGGCCTCGGGTGCCCATCCGCGGGTCTGTAGCGCCTGCGCCATCTTGGGAGCATCCCGCCGGCCTCGCGCGTTCAGAGGACGGTCGTGGTCTGCCATACCGGCCACCTTCCAGCTGCTCTTCGCATGGCGCATGAGGATGAGACGGCGGCGCATGGCAGACCTCGGGTGGGGATTGGGATTGCGATCGCAAGACAGACCCTACCCGGGATAGTCTTGACGAGGCAAGAGGTAGATCTGCCAAGCCCTGGAGGCGTGATGCCCACAAACCCCATCTTCTCGCGGATCTTGCTGGTTGCGGCGATGTGCCTTCCGGCCTGTGGCGGCAAGGGGCTGCACACCGCCATCGACTGCTACGCAGAGCTGCCCGAAGACATCAAGGACAGCCCCAGCAAGGACTGGCGCGCCACGCCCACCCGACCCGGCCCGTTGGTCGAAGGCACCGCGGTCACCGAGCAGCTGCAGGTCTCCAACGCCCGTCGTCCCGGCGACACCGAGACCCTCTTCGAAGACATCTCGGAGGAGTGGGTGGGCATCGCCTATGACCCCGCGCACGCCGACCCCACTTCGCCGTCGCAAGACTGGGACCCCGACTACGTCTTCGATGTCGAGTTCTCCGACCGCCAGCCGGCCGGCTTCTCGAACGCGTCCGACCACTTCGAGCCCGACCGGGGCGCGATGGTGTGGGCCCTGGTCGACCGCATCGGCATCGACCTCGAGCTCACCGACCTCCAGATGGTCATCGCCGACCACGACTGTCGGCGGTTGGTGCCATCGGCCAATGGAGAGTTTGTCGTGGATCTGGAGGTCCCCGACTCCAGCGAGTGATCGCCCGCGCTGGTTAGGAAGGGCCGGCGATTGGGGTCCCCCGTCGCCCGGACTCGGAGCGCGCCATGGCGTTGTCGCAGCAGACCACCTTCCGACTCATCGGCGGCGGAGACGCCCGCGGACTCTCTGGCGATGCCCGTCGGGTGTTGCCCCCCGAGCCCGCGCTCGACTTCTTCGATGCCTGCCTGAAGCAGCATCGCTCCCCCATCGACCTCGTCGCCGACCCCGACCAGGTGTGGGAGGTGGAGACCGAAGGCGGCCGGCCCATGGGCCTCGAAGCCCACCTGCGCACCGCCAGCCGCGAGCGCCTTGTGTCGCTCACCGATGTGCTGGTCATCGTGTCCGACGACGACTGGGGGCGCGCGCAGCAGAACCACGGCGCCCGCTGGACCCGCCACCTCACCGGCGGCCTGCGCGCGAGCTTCGAAGACTGGTGCGGTCGGGCCGGCATCGAGCGCCGCAACCCCCACCGTCCGCTGGGCGTGCGCGTGGTGGTCGATGGCAGCAACGACACCTTCGGCCATCGGCTCGGGCTGGGGCCGGGCGAGTTCGTCACGGGGCTGCTGCCCAACCTCTACTCGGGTCCTGCCGTGGCGTCGCGGGCCCTCATCTCGGTGATGGTCAACGTCCCCGGAGAATGGGACGGCTACCGCGAGGTGGTGCGCCTCTACGACGACCAGGACCTCCTCACCCTGGGCGACCACTGGCTCGACAACTTCAGCCACCCGGCCCTCGGGGCGCCTGCGCTGTACCGCCTGCAGTACCACCCCGAAGAGGGCCTGGTGCACCTCACCAGCCCTGATGTCGAAGGCGACTTCGTGCTCACCCGCCACGACGGCGCTGATGGCTCGTCGGTGTACGGCATCGTGCGTGGCGACGGTCATGTGGTGGCGTGGCTCGTGCTCGCGGTCGTCGAACAGCCCAAGGCGCCCGCCCCCACTCCGGTGCTGGTCGAGTCGGTCCCCACCATCGATGGATGGGTCACCGAAGACGACGCCACCGTGCCCGATGCGCAGAGCGACAGCACCCACGCCTGGCTCCTCGACCGGCAGCCGAGTGGCGACGAACCGGTCGCCGGTCCCAACGACCCCACCCTCGAAGACGCACCGGCGCCCGCCGAGGCCGGTCCCAACGACCCCACCCTCGAAGATGTGCCGCCCGTCGCCGCCGACAGCTACGCCGACCGCGACACCATCTCCGACCGCACCGCCTCCGACCCTCCAGTCGTGCCGCCACCCGAGCCCCCATCCGAAGAGCTGCAGGTGGAAGCCCCTCTCGGCGGTCCGCCCGTCTCGCGGGTCTCGGCCCCCTCGGTCCCGGCCACCGCCGAAGCCACCGGACTGTCCAGCGGCCTCGTCTCGGTACGCGAGTCTGGCGTGCTGCTCCAGCGGGTCCACTTCCGCGACTTCATGCTCGGCTACGAGGTCTACATCAGCGCGTCGGGCGAGATTGGCTCCGACCTCGCCGACCCCGCCGCCACCGTCCAGGTCGTGGGCCGCCGGGTTCGCCTGTTCGCCCATGTGCGCGGCGTGCGGGTGTCGGGGGTGGCCGTGCCCGTCAACGCGGCTGCAGTCCTCGGGGCCTCCACGCAGATCGACGTCAATGGCGTTGTTCTCGACTACCACGACCTCTCGCGGGTGCGCCTCAAGGGCTGGCCCTACCTCGCCGAGATTCGCCGCCCCGGCTCCAACATCCACCTCACCCCCGGGGCCGTCCACCGCATCGGCCGCGACCCCAGCAGCCAGGTCCGTCTCCCCGACGACAGCCACCACGGCAACATCCACTGGCGGCCCGAGGTCGACGCCGGCACGGTCATCCGCTCTCGAAACGGCGACATCCCCAAGTCCCGCTTCACCCTCGACTCCATCATGGTCGCGTCGCAGCACGCCGAGATCGACCTCACCGTCGCCCCACCGCGGGTGGTCAACACCGCCGGCAGCTGCTTCTCCTTCGTGCGCCGGGGGGCGGGTGACGCCCGTGCCTGGATTGGGCTGTCCCGCCAGGAGCGGGCCATCGGCGACCACGACACCCACCTCGAGCCTGGCGACGAGCTCTACATCGGCAACTGCATCTTGCGGGTGGACTGGTCCACCGAGTCCGAGGCGCGCGAAGTGGCCCTACAGCCGCCGCCCGTCGCGTTTTCGCTCGCCGAAGACCTCCCCGAGTCCCCCTTCGACGCCCCGCTGCCGCCGCCGCCGCTGCTGCCCGTCCCGCCGGTCCCCGACCTCCCCGCACCGCCGCCGCTGCCGGCCTCTCATCGCGACACTCCGCCCGTCGCGCCCACCTGGGTGGATGCCAGCACCAAAGACGACGACCCCACCGGGCTCCCCGGATCTGCGCCTCCCGCGCCGTTCCAGCCGGTGGCTGCCGGAGAGTCGCTGGTGGAAGACGTCGCCGAGCCCTCGGTCCCGGTGGCTGGTCCCCCGCCGCCTGTGGACTCGGTCGACGATGCGTGGTCGCCCTTCTCGAGCGCCATCGACGACGACCCCACCGCCGTCCCGCTGCCGGGCTTCATGCGGAAGACCACCAGCTGAGCGAAGCGGCGGGCTACTTCGCGGCCGCCGAGCCTCGGCTGTCGCTGGCTGCGCGGGACAGGGCGTCCTTGAGCATCCACAGCTTGGGCTTGTTCTCGTTGAAGAACAGGAAGCTGAAGAGGCTGCCGGCCTGCACATACTTGGCCACATCGCGCCAGCTCTGGATGGCTTCGAGGTGCCGGGCCAGCGTGACCGGCCGGAAGTAGAACTCGCGGTAGAACTTCCGGTGCAGCTGGATGAGGTCGTCGGGTTCGAGGCCCCACGGCACGAAAGTGGGCTCCCAGAAGCTCTTTTCGCTGTTGGTGCGGTTGACGATGCGGCCCCACTTCTGCCCTTCGCGCTTCCAGACTTCCATCTGGGGGGTCTCGGGGAGCAGGGTGTTGATCTGGACCGTGACGTCGTGCAGTGGCAGCGACTTGGCGAATTCGATGGTCTCTTCGATGCTCTCGCGGGTGTCGGGCATGTGGCCGACCATGAAGAAGGCCTTGGGCCGCAGCCCCACCTCGTGGGCCGACGTGATGGCCGCCCGAATCTTCTTCTTCGTGATGCCCTTGCTGATGAAGTCGAGCACGCGGTCGCTGCCGGACTCGATGCCGAAGCGCGTGCGCCAGCAGCCGGCGGCCTTCATCTTCTCGAGGAGGGGCTTGTCCACCACCTCCACGCGGCTCGAGCAGGTCCAGCTCACCTGCTTGTGGATGCCCCGCCGAATCATCTCATCGCAGATGGCGTGCACCCGGCGCTTGTTGGCGCAGAAGAGGGAGTCCACGAAGGCGATGTCGCGCACGCCGAAGTCGCGCACCAGGTGCTCGATCTCGTCGACGACATAGCCGGGGCTGTGGCTGCGATACCCGGAGCGAGACTTCTGGCAGAAGGCGCAGGCGTGGGGGCAGCCGCGGCTGGTGACCATCGCGAACTTGGGGAAGGCGTGTTCGTCGACCGGGACCGGGCGGTAGATGTTGGGGGGCAGCAGGTGGCGGGCAGGGAAGGGGAAGCGGTCGAGGTCGCGCACCTTCTTGCGCTTCTTCGTGAAGACCAGCTCCTCGCCGCTGCGGTAGACGATGCCCGGGATGTCGGCGAGCTCCTTGCGGCCTTCGAAGTAGTCGACCAGCTCGAGCATGGTCTCTTCGCCCTCGCCGAGCACGCCCACGTCGAACTGGGGGTTGGCCATCGCTTCGTCGGGGACGAGCGTGACGTGGTAGCTGCCGAGCACGATGGGGACGCCGGGCAGGGCCTCTTTCAGCGCAGCGCCGAGCTTCTTGCAGGTCTCGAAGGTGACGGTGAACGACCCGATGCCGATGAGGTCGGGCTTGAACTGTTCCACCTCGCGGACGGTCTGCTCGACGTTGAACAGCTGCGCTGCGGCGTCGATGGCGGCGACCTCGTGGCCGGCCTGCTCCAGGACCGAGGCGATGTACAGCAGCCCGAGCGGCGCCGAGTTGTAGAACAGGAAGCTCGTGACCGGGTTGGCGTTGCCGTCTTCGAGGACCTGGTCGATGGGCGGGTTGATGAGCATCACGCGCATGGGCGGCTCCTGAGCAGACCCATCCGTAGCCCGGTGGTCGGTGGGTGCGAGCGGCGAAATCCAGATGCGGGACGGTCAGGTGGCGTCCCAGATGATGGCCACGACCCATGCCACCCAGCCCAACACGATGACGCTCACGCACCCGCATGAGAGAGTCCATTGCTGCCAGCGCATCCGACCGCGGTTGCCGTGGGCGACGTCGACCCACGAGCCCTTGGCGTCGACGGGGTTGTCGAGGGGGCCCCGTGCTTCGATGGCGACCGCGAGGCGTTCGAGGGTGTCGTAGAGGAGCTCGACCCGGCGGCTGTCGAAGAGGGTGGCGCCGTCGCCGTCGACCCGGAGCATGAGGTGGTCGGGGTAGACGGTCACGAGGGCTTCGGCCTCTCCGATGCCTGCGAGCAGCGACTGGAGGTCGTCCCAGAATGCGCCTTCGTTGGCGAGGGCCCGGGCGAGGTCGGGGTGCGTGCTGCGGACGTCGACCTCCACCCGGTCGAGCAACAGCACGTGCTTTACACCGGGGGGCGACCACACCTGGAGGTAGGGGCTGCCGCGACGACACCACACCATGCGGGTGCCGGTGTGGGCGTCGATGCCGAAGGATGCGCGGGTGTGGCGGGTGACCGGCGACGCCCCATCGAGCGAGACGCTGGCCGACCGGGCCCGTCCGTTGTGGGTGCCCCGGTACTCGGCGCCGTGGCCTGCGTCGCCCTTGCCGGTCATCTCGAGACCACCGAAGAGGCGGTCCATGCGCTTGCGTTCGCCCGATCGGAACAGGAGCAGCGGAACCATCCCGAGCATGGCTGTGGCCACCACGCCGCCCACGCCCATGCCGATGGCGATGGGGTCGCGGAGGCCCTCGAACTGGCCCGGCAGCGGCAGCAACATCGAGATGAGGCCGGCCGCCAGAAACACTCCGATGAGCGCGGTGCCCATCACGCACCCAAAGGCGGACTGGGCGCGCTTGCTGGCGGGTGTGGGTGGGGCGGTGGACATGGGACCTCATGCGGGGGCTATCCGTGCCCGGCCCGACCGCCCTGCTCCTGTGACGTGAAGGTGTGGGCTACTTCGTGGCGCGCAGGTCGATCTTCATCGTGAGCTCGTCGTTGTTCTGGATGGCGCCAAAGCCCGTGGAGTAGGGCGTGATGCCGAAGTCGGAGTGCTTGAACTTGAGGGTGCCCTTGGCGCGCAGGTTGTCGCCGTCGACCGTGACCTGGAGCGGCACCTTCTTGTTGGCGCCCTTGCCCACGATGGTGAGCGTGCCGGAGACCGTGTCGCCAGTGCAGCTCGATGCCTTGAAGGTCATGGACTTGTGCGCGCCCACGTTGAGCTGGTCGCTGGCAAACATGTTCTTCTTGATGTCTTCGACCTGGCCGGCGTCGACTTCGCCTTCGAGGCCCATGATCTTGCGGTCGCTGGTGTTGTCGACCCGGAAGCTCGGGACATCGACGTGGACGTCGAAGTTGCAGCCTGCGCCGCCGTCCTGCCAGGTGATGGTGCCGGTGGTCTTCATGGACCGGATGGCGTGGTCGTGGGCCAGGGCGCCGGCGATGCCGCCCTTGTAGGTGCGGACGATGAGGATGGACTTGCCGGAGTTGATGGTGTAGCTCACGGGGCCTGCGGGGGCGGCGGGCTCCTCTGCGGCGGGTTCCTCGGCGGGTGCGTCCTGCGCGACGGCAAGCGAGGGAAGGGCGGCAGCGAGGGCGAACAGGGCGGGTCGCATCATCAGGAGAGCTCCTTCGTCGTGGGGCACGCGGTCGGCGCGTGCGGACCGTGGCGACTATGCCAGAGTGCGGAAATGGTCGCACCCCGTACGGGGCCCTGGACGACCCCCGGGCCGCGGGATTCGATGCGCGGCCAGCGGATGCAATTGGAGTGGAGGACCGGATGGGATGGGCGACCCTACGCGCCGGTTGGCGGTCCACCCGCACCCCTGCAGTCGTTCGGAACGACGTACAGCAGCGCCTGGACGACCTCCTCGTCGGTCGGCTTCCCCCCGCCGCGTTCCAGGCCGTCCATGACTGCACACGCAGCTCACTTCGCCTCCACACCCGTGCGCACTGGGTGGCGCTCCGCCTGGAATGGCGCGACGGCGGGCAGATGGGAGTGGCTCGTCAGATCCCGCCCTTTCTGCTGGCATCCGTGTCGTCGGCCGGAAGGAGGCTGGCTGGCCTCGGGTCGGACGCGCCTGCAGACCCCTCTCTCTGGACCACCTGGAGGCGGGTGCTCTCGTGCTGGAGTCAGCCGTCGTCCGACCGACCCACCAGCCGGGTCGCGCCGCCCAGGTGCAGGACCTGACCCACGTGTAGCTCGACCCGGTCTGTCATCTCGACCCTTCCCACCCGGACCGGGCGACGGCACTGGAGGCGCCCGGGTCCGACCCACTGCACGTGCTGGCGCGAGACGCGGGGGTCGATGAGGGGGGTGCCTTCGTAGAGGCTCCACGCGCTGGGGGCGCTCGATGACGGTCGGCCGATCCAGTCCCCGGGGGAGGGTGTCAGGAAACGTCCGTCTTCCGGACCGCCGAGCACTTCAAGGTGCGTGGCGGGGGGGGAGGGCATGAACCGCGCCGTTCCCACGGTGTCGAAGGAGGCGTCGCGACCGACCGCGTGGGCTGGAAGGTCGAGCAGCTCGGCCAGGAGCGGGCTGGCGCTCCGGAGAAGGGGCCGCCAGAAGCCTTCGAGGTCGGTGTGCGGTGGCAGGCTGGCGAGGTGGGTGCGCAGGCGGGGCGACCAGTCGGGGGTGTGGGCGGTGACGCCGGGGCGGAGCGCGCCGAGCTGGGCCTGGATGCGCTGGCGGTGCAGGCGGGCCCGATAGCGCAGGGCTGCGAGGCTTCTGGGAACCTCGACGTCGATGAGCGCGAGGAGCAGGTGCTCGAGCCCGCAGTAGCCGGAGAGGAGGGTGTCGGCGTGCACCCGGGCGGCGGCGAGGAGGGTGTGGATGCCGGGGCGTGTGGGGGCGAGCGCCACCTGGAGACCATCGACCCGTGGGACGAAGACGCGGAGGCGGTGCCAGCGGGCGTCGGGCCAGGGGAGGGCGGCTGCGCGAACCGACCGCCACCCGGCTGCGATGGCGTCGAGGACGCTGTTGTGGGTGCTGTCGGCGAGTCCGCGGGTGAAGGCGGACAAGGCTTCGGGAGAGACGGTGTCGGCGGATCCGACCACGACAGGGGCTCCGGCGTGGACCAGCTGTGCGGGCAGCTCGGCGAGGGTGCGCGACAGAGTGCCGCCCCCATGGCAGACGGCGAGCAGGGTGACCACGGCGTGGGAGAGGTGCGGTGCCAGCTGGTCCATCGCGACGGAGCTGTCGGCTTCGCGGGTGCCGAGCTGCAGGGCGAGGGTGCCGGTGTCGTCGACGGCGCCGTGGGCGATGACGTGTAGCCAGGTGGCGGTGTCGGTCTTCGGGGGAGACAGCGAGGCGGACCACGCGTGCTGGAGGCCCTCGACCACCTGCTCCACGATGGGGTCGGCGGTGTCTCCCAGGCGCCAGACGGCGGGCACGGGCTCGGAGCGAGAGGTGGGCGAGGCTTCGGGCCCGGGGCACAAGCGGGCGATGAGGGTGCGGTGGGCCAAGGCCATCGGAGGGGCGTCGGGGGTGTGGGCGAGCAGCTCCCAGGGCAGGGCGCGTGCGCGGAGTGGGTGGGCGTCGATGAGGACCACTCCGCCGTGGTCTCCCAGCCTGGCAGCCGCCACGCCCCACGCGCGGAGCAGGTCGGGGCTCGTGGAGGTGGCCCGGAGGAGGCGCTGTCCGATGGCGGCTTCGGCGCGGACCTGTTTGCGGTCGCGTCCGGGCACGAGCACCCGACCCGGTCGGGCGGCCAGCTCTGTGATGTCGTCGACCAGGCGCTCGACGGCTTCAGGGGGGAGCAGGCCAGAGGCGGGACGGGTGCCGGGCGGACCGAGGCTGATGGTCCACGGGCCGGTGTCGGGGCCCATCACCTGCAGGACGAAGACTGGAGCGGCCACGGCTCAGCGAAGGCAGGCAGATGAGAGGAGGTCGATGCGGTCGAGGGGCAGGCCGGGTCGGCCGGGGAGGTCGAACAGGGCTTCTGCGCCCGACCGGGGACGGAACCGCATGGGCAGGGTCTTGCCGTCTTCGCGGCTGGTGAGGAGCGTGCCGTCGGCGGACCGTGTCCAGGTCCAGTCTCGCTGGAAGTCGGGGTGGGCGGTGTCGTCGCAGGTGGTGTCTGCGGCGAAGAACCGCTGGTTGGGGCAGAACACCAGGCAGAGCTGGCCTTCGGGGAAGGCCATGCCGGTGCCGTACCACACACCCACATGGGCCAGGGTGGGGTCGACCGGGGCGGGTGGTGGGGGCTTCGCGCAGCCCACCAGGCCACAGAGGACCACCGCGAAGGAAACGGCCAGCCTGCGCACGGTGCTCAAGCGGGCAGGAAGCCGCGGCCGAAGAGCACGTGCTGGATGGGGTGCTGGCCGTGGAGGATGGTGAGGCGACGCAGCAGGCCGTCGATGGAAGACAGCTCGGCGCGGCCGGCGTCGAGGGTGACGATGGCGCAGCCCGGGCCGTTCTGCTGGATGTCGGAGATCTCGTGGAAGCGGCCGTGCTGGGCGGTGCCGAACTTGCCGTCGAAGCCGTCGCGGTACCAGTCGCCGATGATGGGGTCGAGGACATCCACGGGGTGGGTGTCGGTGTCGACGAAGCGCACCTGCACGGAGAGGTCGTTCCAGGGCACCTGGGAGCTGGCCCACACGGTGAAGGGCCAGTCGCGGTGCGGGTACGAGACCACCACGGGCGCGCGTGCGAGGGGCTGGTACTCGGCGAGTGCGACCACCATGGGCTGCTCGCCGATGCGACCGGGCTGCCCGGAGCTGGGGTCGACCAGGTCGACGCGAACGGCAGCGTAGTCGCGGGCGCCATCGGGGATGATGGGCACCACGTTGCCGTTGTCGTCGCGCTGCATGCGGGCGGCTTCGGCAATCCAGCCCTTGGGTTCCATCTGGGCGGCGTAGTGGTCGAACATCTCGACGTAGCTGCCGCGGTGCGCCGAGAGGAATTCCTTGGGGTGGATTTCCTCGGTGACGAATTTGCGCAGGGAGTCCACGAAGGCTTGGGTGGCTTCGAGGAACTTGGGCTCATCCTGCTTGTCGGTGAGGTACTGCTCGAGCATCGCCAGGCCATCGGTGATGCGACCGGCTGCCACGAGGAGGTACCCGAGGCCCTGGGTGCCACGCGGGTTGACCGGTTCGTGCTCGAGGAGCAGGCGGTAGGCGGCCTCGGCGCCCTTGGCGTCGTGGAGGTCTTCGCAGGCTGCGGCGCGCACGAGCACGATCTGGGGCATCACGGTGCCGGCGGTGTCGTCGCGGCGGGCGTGGGCCACCTGCTCGGCGTGCATGGTGATCTGCCAGGCCTCACCGGCGTTCCCACGGCGCAGCTCGGTGACCGACAGTGCGTGGAGGAGGTCGATGCGGTCGGGGGCTTCGGCGAGCAGCTTGCGAAGGGTGCGGCTGGCGAGGTCCGGGTCGTCGCCGCGGAGGGCTTGCATCGCCTTGGCGGAGATGTCGTCTCCGGCGCCGTTTGCGGGTCCGCGCATGGTCATTCCTGCGGGTGTTGGCACCCCGGTGGGGTGGGTTCAGGTGGGCGGGTCGTGCTCCCACGAGGGAGCGTCCGCGGGGCGTCCGGCTTCGGCCTGGACCTCGGGGGGGTACGGGCAGTGCCGGCAGCCAGCGCCGCAACAGTACCCCCTCGACTCGAGGTAGTGGGCCGTCATCACGAAGAAGCCGGTGTTGGGGTCGATGTAGCTGTTGTCCCGCCGCCGACAGGCTCGCTGGTGCGCGCGGAGGACTTCGGCGGTGCTCGCCATGGTTTCCCCGATGGGTTCGATGCGACGACCTAAGCGGTGTGGTGCGGCCGGGCACGTCCCGAGTGCGGTGCGTCGTTTGCTTCGCGGTGGACCACGGACGGTTTTTCTGGCCCCGAGAACGACGACACGCCCCGAGGAGTGGGGCGTGTGCGTCTTGGGTGGGGCGCGTGGTACCGGACGGTCACTTGGCCTCGGCCACCGGGGACTTGCGGAGGTCTTCGCTCACGAGGTCGAGCAGCGTGGTGGAGAGCTCGATGATCTGCTCGTGCGTGAAGCCTTCCGTCTTGAGGCGACGGTAGAAGCTCTTGGCGACGGTCTTGTTGCGGTTCTGGTACAGGCTGTTGGTTTGCATCGGTTGTCCTCGTCTCTAGCGTCGGGTCTCGGGGGCTGGGGGCGGGCCATCCGAGGAGTCGACGAGCGAGTAAGCAAGCACCGTGCCAGGTCCGTGTAGCCATGAACACGGCGTCTTGGTCCACTCAGAGGGTACGGGCGTTCGCACTGGCCCGGGTCAGGTGCGAAATTCGGTTCGCACCTGACCCACGCAGGTGCGCTCGACGAAGAAGCCGTCCTGGTCCGTGCATCGGATGGACGGCTCGAAAGCTGTAGGGCAAAGGCGCCCGGGAGAGGACGCAGCCTGCGCAGCTCAGCGACGTTTCTTGAGCTTGCGGGAGGTCATCTGGATGTAGCGCTGCAGCCCGGGGATGGAGGGGTCGCGCTTTTCGGCCTCGGTGAGGTCGTTGTGGGCCTCGGCGAACATCCGGCGGTGGTAGTGCGAGATGCCCCGCCGCGAGAACGCCATCGCGTGTCGGTTGTCGAGGTCGATGGCGTGGTTGTAGTACGTGATGGCCCGCTTGTACTCTTTTCTCGCGAAGAAGAGGTTGCCCATCTCGACCAGCGGCTCGGGGGAGTCGGGTGCGATGTCTTCTGCGCGGGTGAAGTCACTCATCGCGCTGCCGTAGTCGCCGAGGTCGACCAGGCACCGACCCCGGCCGAGGTGGCCGGACAGGTTGTGGGGGTCGTGGCTGAGGAGGTCGTCGTAGTGCACGACGGCGTCGCGGAGGTTGCCCTTGCGCTCGGCCGCCCGGGCCTGCTCGAGGAAGCGCTCGGCCTCGGATGCGGCGAGGGAGGTCTGGTTTGCGCGGGAGGTGCTCGGCACGATGACGCCGTCGGGGGACAGCATCGCGGGCTGGTGGGGCGTGGCCACGTCTTCGGTGAGCACCGGGATGTGCGGGCCGGTGGAGGCCTCTTCGGGCTCTTCGAACTGGAGGCTGAAGCCGTCGTCGCCTTCGCGGGGGGCTTCCATCACCGGTGTGGCGGCGGTGTCGTCTTCGTCGGGCGCCTCTCCCAGCTCGAGGGTGGGGGTGAGGGTCTGGGCCATGCCCACACCCAGGATCTGGATGGCGGCGGCGCCGGTGTGCGCTTCGAGGGAGTCGTTCGACCGGGGCTCGACCACCCGCGGCACGGCCAGGACGGGGGTGGGCGCCGGCTCGTCGACCGGAAGGACGGGGCGGTGGATGTGGGTGCGGTCGAGGGGGTCGTCTTCGAGGACGTCGGGGACCGCGACATCGGGCTCGGGCTCGGGCTCGGCGAGCTGGGCGTCGGTGGGGGCGTGCTCGATGTGTTCGTCGGCGAAGGACGACACGCGGGGCAAGGCGACGTCGTCGGCGTCGTCGAGCTCTTCGGGGGACGCGAGCGGGTACCGTGCGTCGGCTTCTTCGGAGAGCGGGTCTGCGGCTGGCTGGCTGGGGTCGGACACTGCCCAGTCGGCGGACGCATCGTCGCCCCAGTGCAGCTGGTCGGGGCCCTCGGAGACCTCGGACGCGGGCACGGACACCGCTTCGTGGCGGGTGTCTCCGTGGGCGTCGCCCCAGTGCAGTTGGTGGGCGGACAGCGCGAAGTCGTCTTCGGGGTCTTCTTGGGCAGGGGTGTCGGCCGCTTGGATGGCTTCCAGCAGCGCGGCATCGGGGGCTCCGATGCGGGTGCGCTCGTCGTCGGGCTCTTCGACCAGGGTGTCGGCGAGCACGGCGGGGCGGGGGGCGAGGGTGTCCTCGAAGCTGCCGGAGCGGTCGTTGGGGTCGTCGTCGCCCCAGCTCAGGCCGCCCACCACACCTTCGTCGACGATGGAGTCTTCGTCGTCGACTTCCCAGCCGGCGGTGGGGTCGAGGTGCGCGCCGAAGATGTCGGCGCCCTGCAGGAGTGTGTGTTCCAGGCTGCCCGACTCTTCTTCGATGACCTCGGCCACATCGGGTTGCGATTCGGTGACGACCGCGGGGTCGGCCTCTGCGGTTTCTTCGGCGGGGAGGTCGTCGGTGGGGTCGAGCGGCTGGGCGTGCCAGCTCTGCGAGGGACCGTCGGCGGCGAGCGTGCCGGGGTCGGTGTCTTCGTCGCTGGTGTCCTCGTCGTCGTCGATGTCGAGCGGCTGGGCGAGGGTGGGGTCGGACGCCTGGAAGACCTCTCCGCCCCGTGCCGATGCGATGGCCGCGCGCAGCTCGTCGTCCATGGCGATGATCTGCGTGGATTCGTCGTATTCTTCGGGAACGTCGACGGGCTGGCTGTCTTCGAGCACGGTCTCGTCGACTTCGGGCGCGGGGGAGACGGGTTCCGCTGCGACGACGGCGGGCTCGACGTGGACCGGGATGGCGACCTCGGGCTCGGCCTCGATGGGGTCGGGCTCGGGGGGGGCGGCGACCTCGGGCTCGATGGTGGGCGCCTCCACCACGAGTGCTTCGACCACCGGCGCCTCGACCTCTGGGGCTTCGACCACCGGGGCTTCGACCACGGGGGCCGCGGCGGGCGTGTCGGGCACGGGGGCGACCACCGGAGGTGCCGGGCGGGCGACCGTGGGCATGGAGCGCCCGACCAGGACGTGCATGTCGAGGGCGAATGCGCGGCCAGGGGGGAGGTGGTGGATGGCGAGCGCGCGCACGTGGGCCTGACCGGCCTGGATGGTGGCGAGCAGCTTCTCAGCGGATTCGAGGCGGTCGGTCATCGACGATTCCGAGCGGATGGGGCGGGGGAGGGGGACGCCCGAGGGCTCAGTCGGTGCCGGCGCCGGCGAGGCGCTTCATGTGGTGGGTCTGGCCGCTGATGCTGTTCATGATCTCGTCGCGCAGAGCCTTCATGCGAGCGATGTTCTCTTCGATGGTGCGCAGCTTGGTCTTGAGGTCGGCGTTTTCCTGGCGGAGGGCCGATGCTTCGTCTTCCAGCTCGGCGAGCCGGCGGCGGTCCTTGGCGTTCGCGGCGTCCGCGGTGCGCACCACCTCTTCCATGCGCTCGAGCTCGGTGCGCTTGGCGTCGCGGTCGGCCAACACGCCGGCATGCCGGGTCTCCATCTCCTCTCGACGGCTCGCAAACTCGGCGGCTTCGGACTCGAGGCGGGTGAGCTCGCTGGCCATCCGAGCGTGGTCGCGGGAGTGGCGCTGCATCTCCATCTCGGCGGCCACGATGCGACGGGTGGTGGCTTCGTTTTGTTGGAGGGCTGCGGAGAGTGCCCCGAGCCGCTCTTCGAGGATGCTCGCGAGCTCCTGCTGGATCTGATCGAGGCGGTCGGTCGGCTGGCTGCTGGACATGGAGGATGTCTCCGTCTGCTGGTTTCTCGAAGAGGGGCGTCTCGAACGCGTGCATCTCGTAGGCGGGCATCTCGTCCGAGGCTGAGGCCGCGGCGAGCTCGGGGTGCGTCTATCGGACCGGCCACCACCGGGTGGAGGTCCATGCGCGAAGGGGTGCCCGTCCCGGCACCGAAGCACGGCTTCGAATTGGGAACTGCGGGTGGGAGGCACACTGTATGCGGCCGCTCGGCTGCACGCCGCGGTGGGGTCGCCGGCGGGGAACGAAGGGCCGCATCGGAGAAGGTGTGCTCGGGTGTGGAAGGAGCGGCGCCGGGTCGGACACACGGCGTGGAGAGTCCACCCAAAGCTCTGAACCTGCGCAGCAAAGCGGACGCTACAGGGGGGCGGGCGCAGGTGTCAATCGACGGCGTTTTGTCGGATGTGTCGCCAAGGCCGTGACTCGGATTGGGGTGACGGGTCGCATGCTGTACGCTACGCCACCGGTCACCCAGAGGCAGACCATGGATCGCAACCCCCATCTCAAGGTCATCGAGGGGGCTCTCGCCGGAGAGTCCTATGAGGTGACCACCGAAGGCGTCATGGTGGGCCGGGGCGAGGACTGCGCCGTGCGGCTCCCCGACCCCGGTGTGTCCCGCGAGCACGCGCGGGTGTTTCTGCACAACGCAGGCGTGTGGGTGCAAGACATGGGCAGCCGGAACGGCGTCTTTGTGAAGGGCTCGCGCATCTCGCGGCCGAAGTCACTGTCGCCCGGGACGGAATTCACGGTCGGAGATCACCGGTTCACCATCGCGCTCGACGCGGAACAAGAGACCGAAAAGACCGCCCCGCCGGTGGTCACCATCTCCGAAGGCCCCACATCGATCACCAACGAGCCCACGGTCAACATCCCGTCGGCACCCAACCGCACGCCCCTGATTCTCGGGGTGGTCGGGGTGTTGTTGGTGTTGGGGATGATTGCGGCCTCGCTGTTCGCTGGATAGCCCCGTCCGGCCTTGGGTACGGGCGCGGAGGGGTTCCGCCGACCCGAATTGCGGAATCATCACCGCTCCGAGGCGGACCACGACGGGCGCCAGGCGCCGACGGCGCGCCCGACCGGGACTGGCGCCGGGAGGACGGGAAACGTGTCGAGCCGGCAAGTGGAACTCGTGGTTCGTCGCGCTGGGAACCCCGAGCAGCGGCTGTTCCTGGCACCTGGGGTCACGCACCTCGGGCGGGCCGAGGACAACGACCTTGTGCTCGCTGACATCGGCGTCAGCCGGCGCCATGCCCGCATCATCGTGAACGAAGCCCAGGTTCGCTACGAAGACCTGGGCAGTGGCAACGGCAGCTTCCTCCGTGGGCGCCGCGTCGACCGCCATGTGATCGCGAACGGCGATGAGATCGTCATCGATCCGTTCCAGCTCACCTTCCGGGTGCATGGTGCCCGGGGGCCGGTCCCCGAAGACGACGAAACCGTTCGTTCGCCCGAAGCCGAAGAGCTCGAGTCCGCGCCGGCGCGCCTCGTGGTCCTTGCGGGGCACCGCCTCGCTGCGGCCTACCCTGTGTCCGCAGCGCCCTTGTCGCTGGGGCGCTCGGAAGTGCGTGATGTGGTGCTCTTCGACCCCGCGGCCAGCCGCGACCACGCCGCCATCGAGCTCCGCAATGATGGGTTCTGGCTGATCGACCGCGGCAGCGCCAACGGCACCTACGCCAATGAGCTGCGCGTCTCCGGCAGCCATCGTCTGTCGGCCGGCGACCGCATCCGCATCGGCGCCACCGAATTCCGGTTCGAGCTGTCGTCCAACCCGGCTGTTCCGGCCCCGTTGGCCCCCCCGCCGGTGGCTGCAGCACCTCCGCCGGTCGCCGCTCCGCCGCCCGTTGCTGTCGCTCCGCCCGTTGCAGCACCCGCGCCGGTGGCTGCTCCGCCGGCTGCACCGCCGCCGCATGTGGCTGCACCGCCGCCCATGGTGGCGTCTCCGCCCCCCGTGGCCCAAGCCGCTCCCGCACCGGTGGCCCAGCCGGCACCCGTCGTCCAGCAGCCTGTGGCCCCGCAGCCCGCCCCGGCTGCACAGGCGCCGGCAAACCGCAACTGGCTCGTCGTGGTTGTGGCGGTCGTCGGGTTCTTCGTGGTGGTGCTCGGTTGTGCTGCGCTGGTTGGCGGGTACTTCCTCTACAAGAACGGCGGCCTGCCCACCTCCGCCCCCACGCCGCCGGGCGTCGGCGAGGTCTGGTCCCCGGCCGAAGGCAGCGAGGCCGAGGTGGCTCGGCTCATGGCCCAGGGCGCCCAACACGACGGCCACGGCCGCCACTTCGAGGCAGCCGGTCGGTACTACAAGGTCATCAAGATCGACTCGGCGCACCCCGAGGCCCGTCGCCGCGGGTACCTCGCCTGCGAGAACATCGCGTTCGGTGTGCTTTCCGACGACCTCGCCGCCCGCGATGTCGATGAACGCGCCTTGGCCCGCGACGTCAAGGCTGCCCTCAAGCAGGGTCGGGCCGCGGTCGACGGCAAGGCCAACCTCGCCGACACCTTCGACCTCCTCCACGGCCTGGCCACGCAGCTGCCCAACAACACCGAGCTCGCCGACGCCGCCCGCCGAGTGAAGTCCGCGGCTGCTCGCTTCGCCAGCTCCGACGACGGTCAGGCGCTGCAGGCCACCGTCGGCGAGCACGTCGAGACGGGCTTCGCTGCTCTGTCCGAGTCCGACTTCGACGCCGCCGAGGCCGCGTTCAACGAAGCCGTCGAAGCCGACCCCGAGCGTCAGGCTCCCCAGTCCTTCCGGGCCCGCGATGGCCTCCACGCGGTCGAAGTCGCCCGCGCATCCGGCAGCTGAGGCCGGGGATCATCCCCCGCATGCGCCTCCCGCTCCCGCTTTGGCTGCCGGCGGATTTCGCTCGGAAGGGATTTTCGGGCACCGCCACGGGTCCCCGGGGTCGATGCACACCATGAAGACATCCGCCCTCGCTCTGCTCGCCCTCGCTTCCTCCCTCGTCGCTTGCGCAGCCCGCCGGGCGCCGGTGGCTTCGTTCGAGGTGGTCGACCCATCCGTCCGCGCAGGTGTGGATGGTCCTGCCCTCGCGCTGCTCGATCAGTACGCCCAAGACGTGGACGGCCCCACCCGTGCAGCAGCGCTCGAAGTGCTGGTCCGGGCCTCGGTCGACCCTGCCGGTGGGCGCTTTGGTGTCGCGGCGACCTGGGACCCCGAGCCGTGGGTCCAGCGCGCCGCGCTCCGGGCGCTGTCCCAACGCGGCAACGAACCCGAGTCGGTCGCCCGCCTGGCCGAGCTGGCGGCCCGCTCCGACGTCGACCCCTCTGTGCGGTGCCGGGCGGCGGTGCTCCTCCCCACCCCGGTCTCCGAGTCGGTGCAAGCAGCCACGCGCGCAGGCTGGGAGCGTGCACCGCTCTGGCGCGGCCTGCCCTGTGCGGCGGCGGATGCCGGCTGGGGGTCCGAAGCGGCCCGCGACCGGGTGCTCGAAGCGGTGGAACAAGGCGCCATGGCCCTCGACCCCGACCTCGTCCGCACGCTCGCGGCCATCGAGCTGGCCGGCCTCGAAGGTGCGCTCGTGAGCGGGCTCGAAGCAGCCGACGAGCTGGTCCGACCTGCCCTCACCACCGCACTGTTGGTTCGCGGCGATCCCGCCGGCCTCGCAGCGGTCCGCGACAGCCTGTCCGACGCCGACCCCCTCGTCCGGATGGAAGCCGTGCTGTTGCTCGCTCCCATCGACCGCCCCGAAGCGACTCAGCAGCTGGCGAAGGCGGCCAACGACACCCCCGAAGGCCAGGTGGCGTCGCTGGTGCTTGCTGCGCGTGAGGGCTCGGGCTTTCGGGTCTTCGAAGAAGCCTTTGACAGCGACAACCGCGACATCCGGCGAGCGGCGGTCCGGTACGGCGGGGAGCACGTCCAGCGCGAAGAGTCGGCCAGCTCGGGTCGGTCGTCTCGGAAGCGGTGCGAAAAACTCCTGGCCCGTGCGCTGGTCGAGCCCGACCCCTCCACACGCGCAGAAGCCCTCCGCCAGACCGGCCTGCTGGGCATGACCGGCCTGCGCCCTGTGGTGGAAGCACTGCTCGCCGACACCGACGCCGAAGACCACGTCCGCATCGCTGCTGCCGGTGCCCTCGTCTCCCTCGACGCCCGGCTCTGAGGCCCACACATGGGAAGCATCGTGGTGTCCGTGTTCCTCGGCGATGGGGAGGCCGCCGTGATGGGGCGGACCGCGCGGGTTCGCATCCATGCCTCGGCCAGCGGGCCCGCCGTGCTCTGGGAGGCCGAACGGGTCCCGGCCTTCGTCGATGGCCCCGACCGTGTGCGCGTGGTCCTCACCCCCGACCCCTCCACCGTCCCCGCGCTCTTCCGCCGCACGCTGCGCTTCGTCTCGGTGTGGTGTCCCCAGCGCCGCTCCTGGTCATCCCGCGCCCCCTTCGACGGCACCCCGCTCGTCCAGCACCACCGGCTGGAGGCCCTGTCCGGCCGCCTCACCGCTGTCGAGTCAAGCTGGCAAGACGCCCGCATCGCCGATGTCCTGGTCGCCTTGCGTGAGGCGCTTGACGACCACGAGCGACGCCTGCAGGCCCTCGAAGCGCTCGCGCCGGTCCGGGCCCTCGAAGCGCGCGCCGACGACCTCACCAGCCGCCTCGACCGCCTCGACCAGGACGACGGTCGCCTCGTCCGCATCGAAGACGAGCTCGAAGACCTGGTCGGACCGCAGGGGGATGTGGTCGACTTCGAGGCCCGCCTGGTGCGGCTGGAGCGGGCGCTCGTTCGGATGTCGACGACTTCGCAAGACCCTGCGCCGTCCTGACGTACGCGCCGGTCATTTGGCACCCCCCACCTTGGAGGACGTGATGCCCGACTCTCCCACCGTCCCTTGGGAAGACGCCCTTCGCGACGCCTACCTGGAAGGACGCGCCAACGTGTTCCTCCTGCACGGCGCGGTCTACGACTTCCAGTTCGACCCCACCGAAGGCTTCCTGTCCCTCGGCGAGTCGGTCGGTCAGCTGCTCGGCCGGTCTCGGTCCTTCGTCGTCACGGTCGACGGAGCGGGCGATGCGGAACTGTCGCACGCCGACAAGCCGGCCACCGTTCGGTCGGCCTTTTCATGGGCCCGGCCCGGCACCCGCGACATCGCCGAAGTCCTCAACGGCGGCCCCACCGTCCTCTTGCCGGCCCTCGGACGCCTGCTGTGCGCACCCGCGCATCCCTGTGGCGTCGTCCTCCTCCAGGCCGAGCTCCTCCTCACCAGCCCCGCGTCGGTCGCCAAGGTGCGCCGCTGGCTGGATGCGCCCGGCATTCGCCAGACCAACAACGTCGCCGTGCTCATCGCCGACCGAGCCGACGCTCTGCCGACTCAGCTGCTCCAGCACCCCCGCCTGTGCGCACTTCGGGTCGGTCGTCCGTCCGCAGCGGTGCGGGTCGCAGCCCTCCGCAACGAGCTCGGTGACCGCCTCGCCGGTGTTCCCGATGCGCGCCTCGCCCTCGCCACCCACGAACACACCCTGATCGAGGTGGCCGCCCTGTGCAGCCGTCTCGCCGGCGCGACCGCAGAGTCTGTGTCCCAGCACTTCCCGCACGGCGCCGACGCACCTATGGGGGACAGCGCCGCACCCGAGTCCGAACCCGCCGTGGAGTCCATCGATGCCTGAACCCGTCCTGCCTTCCTGGGCCGACGAGCTGCGTACCCGCTACCAAGCCGGCGCGGCGTCCATCTTCCTCGCCCACGGGGCCATCTCCGACCTCCAGGCCTACGGCGACGACTCCGGGCAGACCACGTGGCTCGAGCCCCGTGCCTTCATGCTCCAGTTCCTCGGGCGCACCCGTCCCACCGTCGTCTACGACGCCTCCGCGCGGGTTCTCGAGTTCTCCAGCGCCGAGGCCGAGTCCGACATCCAGGCCCGCATCAACCTCCGGCGCAAGGCCAAGGGCTTCGACCCCATCACCACCTGGCCCGACGCCCCCCGCGAAGTGCTGCCCCTGCTCAAGTCGATGTTGGTCGACCGGTCGTACCGCATCGCCGTGGTGGTCACCGGGGTCGACGTCCTGGCACCGGCCGACACCACAAGCGCCGACGCCGAGCTCACCCGGGGCCGCGTGTACGACCTCGTCTACGATGCTCCCGCGGGCGTGGTCGACGGCGATGGCCTCCTGGTCTTCACCACCACCGACCTCGACACCCTCGACCCCCGGGTCCGCTCCGCTGCACGGGTCGCCACCGTGGCCGTTCCGCTGCCGGACTTCCGCGGCCTCAAGGCCTTCGTCGACGACCGCATCGGCGACGCCGACCACGACGCCGGACACATCGCTGCCGGCCTGGTCGGCCAGACCCTCCGCGACGCCGGCCGGGCCGTGGCACGCGTCCTTCGCGGTGGCGATATCGCCGAAGCCGTCGAAGCTGCGCAGGAAGGCCCCTCGCTGCCCATCTGGGCCACCGACCTCCGCGAGCGCTACCTGGCCGGCGAAGCCAGCATGTTCCTCGTCCACGGCAATGTCCGCGACGTCTACCCCTGGGAAGACGCCTCGGGCGAGGTCACGTACGTCACCCTCCGCGAGTTCATGGAGCGCTTCCTCACGCGCGCGAAGGAGCTGGTGGCCTACTTCAACGTCAGCGAGGGCATCGAGTTCCCCGTCCCGGGCATGCGCCAGCGCTTCCTCGACGCCATCAACACCCGCCGCCGCAAGCTCGGCCGGGCGCCGCGCACCAGCATGTCACAGGTGGGCGACAGCGTGCTCTCCACCTTCGAAGAGCTCATCACCGGCGGCGACGACAGCCCCAGCGCAGCCGTCATCCTCGACTATGTCGAGATGATCGTGCCCATGGGCGACCTCTCCTTCATGGGCGACCGCGACAAGTCCAACCTCGTGGCCTTGCAGCGCTGGTCCAGCGACCCCGCCTTCCTCGACTCCGACAACGTGGTGGTCCTCTGCACCGAGAACCTCCCCGACGTCCACCGTCGCCTCGTCGCCAGCCCCCAGCTCGCCCCCATCCAGGTCCCGCTGCCGTCCGAAGCCGAGCGCCTCGCGTTCCTCCGCAGCCTCGACCACACCGGCATCGAGCTCGAGATGTCCGACGCCGCATTGGCCAAGGTCACCGCTGGCCTCAGCCTGGTGCAGGTGCGTGGCCTCTTCCGGCGGGCCCGGCGCTCGGGCGAGACCGTCACCTTCCGCACGGTCAGCCGGCGCAAGAAGTCCATCATCGAGCAGGAGTGCCACGGCCTGGTCGAGTTCGTCGACCCCAACCACGACTTCAGCCATGTGGGCGGCATGGAGCGGCTCAAGGGCGACCTCATGCGGGTGGCGCGGGCAATCAAGAACGGCCACCGCAACCGCGTTCCCATGGGCATCATCTTCGTGGGCCCCATGGGCACCGGCAAGACCTTCATGGCCGAGGCCTTTGCAGCCGAGAGCGGCCTCACCTGCCTCAAATTCAAGAACTTCCGCGAGAAGTGGGTGGGGTCGACCGAAGGCAACCTGGAGAAGATCCTCCAGGTGGTCGACGGCCTCGGCTACGTGCTGCTCATCGTCGACGAAGCCGACCGCTCCATGGGCTCCGCCACCGACGGCGACGGCGGCACCTCGAGCCGCGTCATCGCCCGCCTCAAGGAGTTCATGAGCGACACCAGCCACCGCGGCCGCATCGTGGTGCTCATGATGACCAACCGCCCCGACAAGCTCGACGCCGACCTCAAGCGTCCCGGCCGCTTCGACCTCAAGATTCCCTTCTTCTTCCCGGAAGACGACACCGAGCGCAAGGCCGTGCTCGAAGCCCTCACCCGGAAGAACAAGCTCACACTGGCCGAAGACGCCGACCTCGACGCCGCCGCGGAAGGCACCGAAGGCTACTCCGGAGCCGAGCTGGAGAGCGTGCTGCTCGCCGCGGGTGCCAACGCCGCCGAGGCCGACCAGGAGACCATCCGAGCCGAAGACCTCGCCCGTGCTGTCGAAGACGTCATCCCCAGCCGCGACACCCGGATGCTGGAGTTCATGGAGATGCTGGCCGTCTTCGAGTCCACCAACCGCCGGATGCTGCCCGAGCGGTACCAGTCCCTCGACACCGACGACGTCCACCAGCGCCTGGATGCCCTCCGGATCCAGCTTGGCCGGCGTGCCTGAGCGCAGCTGCGAGGCGGGATCGTCCGGTGGGACGCTGTCGCCTTGACAGACCCTGCCCGACCGCGTACATGCGCACCGCTCGGAAGAGGCAGTTGCCTTCACGGTCAACGCTCCTCATGTGCGGTCGGCGCATCCTCCGCGTGGCTCTCCACCGGTCCCGTGCCCCCACTTCGGAACGTCTCTTCCTCACCGCATCGGTCGACTTCCCTCTCCGAGGGGCGAAGACCTCCACCGGCCTCGCCGGTCCCTTGATTTTCTACCGGCCTCGGCCGGCCTCGTTTCGCACCGGCATTTGGCCGGCCGCAGAGCAAGTCATTGCTCTGGATTGGAGTCCAAGATGTACGCCGTGGTCCGCACTGGTGGCCAGCAGTACAAGGTGTCCGCTGGCGACACCATCACCGTGAAGCGCCTCGAAGCCGAGGTGGGCACTGAGATCGAGCTGGGCGATGTCCTGCTCGTGGCCGGTGGCGAAGCCGGTCCCCAGATCGGCGCCCCCACCGTCGACGGTGCTTCCGTGAAGGCGCAGGTCGTCTCGCATCAGAAGGGCGCCAAGCGCGAGACCTTCAAGTACATCCGTCGGCATCGGTCCCGCGTTCGTCGTGGCTTCCGCCCGAGCGAAACCACCGTCACCATCACGGCCGTCGAGGCCTGAGGAGAACCCACCATGGCTCATAAGAAAGGTCAGGGCTCGACCCGGAACGGCCGCGATTCCAACGCGAACTACTACGGCCTGAAGCGCCACGATGGCCAGGTTGTCACCTCTGGCAGCATCCTCGTGCGCCAGACCGGCACCAAGTTCCACCCCGGTGAGGGCGTGGGCCTCGGCCGCGACTACACCGTCTTCGCCCTCCGTGATGGCGTGGTGCGCTACGAGCGTCGCCGCAACCGTCGCCAGGTGTCGGTCTACCCCGTCGAGGCATGAGCCTCAGCGGGCGGTGAGGTCGGCTCGGTCGCTCCTCACCACCAGCACCCACATCGCGAAGCACACGAAGGGGTCTCGGGCAAGCGCTTGAGACCCCTTTCTGCGTGGCGGCCGGACATGTTCCGTCGCTCGCACCTCCTCCAGCGGAAGACACCATGCGATTCATCGACGAAGCCCGGATCCAGGTCGCCAGTGGCTCCGGTGGCAACGGCGCCGTGTCGTTCCGCCGGGAGAAGTACGTTCCCTTTGGCGGACCCGACGGCGGCGACGGTGGCCGGGGCGGCAACGTGGTTGTCCGAGCCACCACCCGGCGCAACTCTCTGCTCGAGCTGCGCGGCCGCACCCACCTCTCCGCCGACAGCGGCGAAAACGGTGGCATCCGCCAGATGACCGGCGCCGGCGCCAAAGACCTCATCGTTGAAGTGCCCGTGGGGACGCGGCTCATCAACGACACCACGGGCGACATCATCGCCGACCTGGTGGAAGAAGACCAAGAGGTCATCGTGGCGAAGGGCGGCAAGGGCGGAAGCGGCAACATGCGCTTCAAGTCGTCCACCAACCGTGCACCCCGCACCGCCACACCGGGCGAGCCTGGCGAAGAGGTGCGGCTGCGGCTCGAGCTGCTGCTGATGGCCGACGTCGGGCTGCTGGGCTTCCCCAACGCCGGCAAGTCCACCCTCATCCGGTGCGTGTCGTCGGCACGCCCCAAAGTGGCCGACTACCCCTTCACTACGCTGGTCCCCAACCTGGGCGTGGTCGACATGGGGCTCGATGGCACCTTCGTCATCGCCGACATCCCGGGGCTCATCCGCGGTGCGGCCGACGGCGCGGGGCTCGGTCACCAGTTCCTGCGGCACCTGTCGCGCAACCGGCTGCTGCTCCACCTCATCAGCCTCGGACCCGATGAAGCGGAACCGCCCGCCGAGCGGTATCATCACATCAGACGCGAGCTGGAGCACTTCGATGCTCGGCTGCTCGACCGTCCCGAGGTGATTGTCCTGACCAAGATCGACACCGTGCCCCCGGAAGTCCGCGACGAAGTCGTTGCCGAATTCCGCGCTTCTGTGCCCGGGCACGATGTCTTCGTCATCTCGTCCCCCACCCGCCAAGGCATCGACGCCCTCAAGAACGACGTCTTCCGTCGCCTGCAGTCCATCCCAGCCATCCCGGCCCCCCTCGAGTCGGGAGAGCATGCGTGAGGACCGTCGCCTGGATGTGCGCCATGTGGGTCGGATGTGGACCGTCCGATCCCGACGCACCCACTCTGGGCGATGCGTCGCGTGAAGTGCAGTTCGAGTCGGTCGACCGGCTGGGCCCGCACCACTACCTGGCCAGCATCAAGCACCGCATCATCCGCGACGACGGCGAGGTCGACCGCACCGACGAAGCCGTCGAGATTCGCTGGCAGAACTGGGACACCTTCGAGTTCCGCCGCGTGGTGAATGCCGAGCTGCAGAGTGCGGTGGTCACGGTCGACGGTCGCCCCTGGAGCCTTCGGAGCAAGGGCCGGTGGGAGCTCCGCGAAGACGCCGAGCCGTACCGCCTCGACCTCCGCCAGTCGTGGAATGCCTGGGACCAGGCCCTCGAACCCTTCAAAGAGCGCATCGAATTGGAGGAAGAAGGGTCAGAGCTGTTCGAAGGACGCGCAGTTCGCCGTTATGCGGTGCGCCTCGTGCCAGAGTCGGAAGAACCGGAGCTGGAACGAGGCAAGGGCAAGGGCAAGCGCCGCCGCAAGGTCCACCAGCCAGCCAACACCGACCAGTTGATTTCTCTGTCGGGGCGGGTGTGGGTGGACGAAGGCACGGCGGTCCGCCTCCAAGCCGAAGTCACTGGCGAGCTCGAGCAACGCGGTCGTCGACGCACGGTCGACCTGCAGCTCACGCGCTCCGGCATCGGCTTGCCCCAAGACATCTCCCCTCCGGAAGGCGCCTCCAAGCGGCTCCGTCCGGCCAGCCTGCCCGAGCCCACCGAACCCGACGCTCCGGCCGACCCCTCCCAGCCACCGGCTCCCTGATCGAGGATTTCATGTCCGCAGTTCCCATCACTCCACCGACCGAATCCGCCTCCGAAGATGAGGCCGTGGTCGACCAAGGCGGGCCGGCCATCGAGTTCGTGCCCGAAGAGGAGCTGGAAGACGCGGGCTACGACCCCGGTCCCCTCGATGACTCCGTGCGGGCGCTGGCCCAGTTCGCCGTGCGCACCGTGAGCGAGCTCAAGGTCGAAGACATCACCGTGGTCGATGTGCGCGGCCGCACGTCGTACTGCGATGTGCTGGTGCTGTGCACGGCGGCGTCCGAGCGCCAGCTTCGTGCAGCCGCCAGCCAGCTGGTGATGGGCCACAAGCGCACCGGTCGAGGCCGTCCGCTGGGTGTCGAAGGCCAGGACTCCGGCCGCTGGGCGCTCATCGACATGGGCGACATCCTGGTGCACGTCTTCTACGACCACTGGCGCGGCTACTACGACCTCGACGGCCTGTGGATGGACGCCGAGCGCATCGAGATGGACGAGCTCGGCCTCACCGAAGACGGCCTGCTGCCCGCAGTCGAGGCCACCGAAGAGTGAAGGCGGTCTTGCTGCGGGTGGGCCGCGGCAAGGTGCGCTGGGCCGACCAGGCGGTGGCCGAGTACCTCAAGCGCCTTCGGGGCAGCCAGCTCCCGGTGGAAGAGGTGCTGCTGCCCACCACACGCTTCCGCGGCGACATCGAAGCGGTCCGTGCCGACGAAGCCGCGCGCATCCTGGCACGCGTGAAGCCGCGTGACCGGCTGGTAGCCGTGGATGAGCGGGGCCAGACCCCCTCCACCGAAGCCTTCGCCAAGTGGATCGATGCCAGTGCCAAGGCCGGCACGCCCCGCATCATCTTCGCCATCGGCGGACCCTACGGGCACGGGCGGGCGGTGCGCGATGCGGCGTGGCGCACCCTGTCGCTGTCGTCGATGGTCACCAACCACGAGCTGGCCCGCGTGTTCCTGGCCGAGCAGCTCTACCGGGTGTCCACGGTGTTGTGGGGCGGCAAGTACCACCACTGATGGGTTGCCCCGAGGTGTGACCGTCCGTGACGAGCGACGGACGGCCGGGCGGGTGACAGGAGCCCATGCAGTGGCTCGATCTCGCCCTCGACCTCATCCTTCCCGAGCCTTGCCCGGGGTGTGGGGGCGTGCCTGCGCGGACGCTCCCGGTGCCCCTATGTGGTGACTGCGTCGATGCGCTCTGGCCGCTTCCCCGGCCGCTTCCCCTCGGGTCCGGGCAGCGCACGGCCGTCGCGCTCGGGCACTATGAAGGTCCTCTGGGGCGGGCCTTGCTCAATGCGAAGGCCCGCGGGCGACCGCGCGTCTTGCGGGCACTCGGCGGGCTCGCAGCGGAGCGTCTCCATCGGCGCGTGCCTGTCGTCGATGCGGTCGTGCCAGTGCCGTCGTCGATGCGTCGTGGCGTGGACTCCGCCCAGCTCATCGCCGGCCCCATCGCTGGCCGGTTGGGCGTGCCCGTGCGCCTTGTTGTGGAGCGGGTGTCTCTGGCGGGGCAGAAGGGTCGCAACGCCCTCGAGCGGCGTGTGCACGCAGCCGACGCCTACCGGGTTCCGGTCACAGCAAGCACGCGCCTTCCCGAGCGGGTGTTGCTGGTCGACGATGTGTACACCACCGGTGCCACACTCCAGGCGTGCACCGATGAGCTGTTGGGGGCCGGTGTCCGCCGGGTCCATGTGGCTGCGCTCACCGTGGCCGGAGACGACTTCTTGGAGTCGGTGGAGGGCCTGCTCGGCGAGCCGGAGCCAGACTCCATCCGGTTCTGATTGCCACCGCTGCTACGGGGTGCGCCGTGCCACTGCGAGCCCGAGTCCCACGGTGAAGCGCTGGCTGGACTCGCCGAAGGCGGCCGCCGCGGACAGGCTCGGTCCGAGCTGGAAGGTGCCCGTTCCCCATTGGGGCCGGGTGACCGCGACGCCCAGCGACGGTCCCCCCACACTGCCCACCACCGCCGACGGCACCCGGCATCCGCCGCACTCGGCGAAGGTGGTGATCTGAGCGAGCTCGTAGCCCACGCCGAAGTGCGTGCGGACCGAGCCCAAGGCGAAGCCCGGCCCGACCCTGACCCCCAGAGCCCGCTGTCGACCGGGTGAGGCGGCCTGCACGGTGCCGGTCTGTGCGTCCTGGTTTGCGGGTGCACCTGGCGCCCACGTGTTCCCGAAGTAGGCGTCGAAGCGCAGGGAGTGGGCGGCGTTCAGCGCCCAGTCGGCCCCTCCGCTCACGCGAAGCTCGGCACCACGGGAGCGGGTGGACACGCTCGATGAGTGGTCGGTGAGGCTTCCATGCAGCGAGCCGACCGCGCCCGCGCGGCGAAGAGGCGGTGGAGTGGGGAGTGGAGGCGGGGGCTCGGGGCGCAGGTCGACGACCAACGCTTCGCCTGGCGCGACCTGCAGGATGACCGCCCGGTTCGCGTGTCCGTCGGGGCCCACGGCTTGCACAACGTGGGTGCCCACGGCGGCCACCACGAGTCGTTGGTCGAGGGGAGCGCCGTCCAGCCACGCCGTGGTGTCGGCCGACCAGAGGACCTCGATGGCGCCGCTGGCTTGTGGCGCGCTGGTGGCGAGGTCGAAGGCCGCCTGATGTTCGGCAAAGACAGGGTCGCGGGTGGAGCGGTCGATGTGGGCGGCGGTGCGAAACGCGGTGTCGCCGGCTTCGGTTCGAGGAGGGCGCGCCGAGTGGTGCAGGGCCCCTTCGAGGAGGTACCGGGTGGCGAGCTCGGTGGGGGAGGGGGGCGGACCGCACTGCAGAGAGGCGTCGGCGTCGTGGAGCAGGGCGGTGACCGTGGACTCGTCGGCGAGGCCCATGTAGGCCTGGCGGGCGTCCTCCAGGATGCGACCGTAGTCCGGGCAGTCGTCTGCTCGACTCGGGGCTGGCAGGAGGACCGCACTGGCGACCAGGGCCAGCCCGAAGACGCGCAGCGACCTGGTGGCAGCTACTGGGCGGTGACGCGGTTGGTGGTGGTGTTCCACAGGAAACTCCCGGGTTGGTCGGGTCCGACTTGGATCAGCTGCGAGTGGGTGTTGGTGTCCGATGTGAAGGTGACCTTGTGCTGCCCGGTGGAGAGCTCGAGACCTGCGCGGACCGGGAGGTGGTGCTCCTTGTCGTTCACCACGAGTCGGGCCCCCGAAGTGTCACCGGAGACTCCGAACTGGACCCGCACGGTCTCGGCGGGTGGCTCGGGCGGTGGGGGCTCGGGGGTGGGCTTGCTGGGCTTCCGCGCTTTGGGGGCGGGAGGCTTGGCCGCGAGCGCAGTCTTCTGCTCCTCTGGCTCCTGCTCGGTCTTCTCGGTCTTCTCGGTCTTCTCGGTCTTCTCCGGCTTGGGCGTTGGAGGGGACGGTTGGTCGTTCCGGTTCTTCCCGGTGTCGTCTGAGGATGGAATGGGCAGAATCGTCGGTGGCACCGCCGGTGAGGCATGGACGCGAGTGAAGATGCCCACCGTCAGGACCAAGACCGCCACCAATGCCCCGACTCCGGCCGACGCGAACAGAGTGGAGCCGGGACGGGGGGCTGTGTGTGGGCCGGCCGGTGCGGTGTCCGGAAGGACCGTGGCGGCTTCAGCCACGATGGTGTCGGCGGAGAGGGGTGCGGGTCCGGGGGCGGGCGGCAGGGACACGATGGTGGCCGGGGCCTCACCCGAAAAACGTGCACGCGCAGCCTGTTCCAGCGATGCGCCCGGGGCCGTGCGGGCGAGCTCGGCCAAGGCGTCAGCCGCCTCACGAGCGGTGGGCCGCACCTCATCGTCGTGGGCAAGCATGTGGTGCACGAGCTCGAAGAAGCGGTGGGTCCACTCCGGGGGCCCGGGTTGGGCGTAGAGCGCTTCGAGCCGCTGCGGGAGCACGTGGTCGAACTGCTTCTTGCGGTAGGGGAGCTGACCCACCCGCGTGCCCATCACGGCCTCGGCCAGCGTGAGTCCGAGCGCGAAGACATCGCAGGAGGGGCCCGTCTCGCCGTCGATGCGCTCGGGCGCCATGTATGGGCGGGTGCCCAGCACGTGGATCGACTGGGTGTGGCCGTTGCGTTCGATGGCGGCTCGGGCCACGCCGAAGTCGGCGAGCTTCACCTCTCCGCGCCGTCCGATGAGGATGTTCTGGGGCTTCACGTCGCGGTGGATGACCCGGAGGGGGTGGCCGGTCTCGGGGTCGGGGTCGTTCCAGGCTGCGTCCAGGGCGCTGGCCACTCGAGCCCCCAGCTCACACGCGGCCCGAAACGAGATGGGGTTGCCGCGCGAGAAGCGACGAAGGTCGGAGCCGTTCACGTACTCCATCACCACTGCGGGCCGCCCATCCAGCTCGAAGACCGCCTTCACGTCGATGATGGCCGGGTGCGCGAGCCGGGAGAGGATGAGGGCTTCGTCGTGCAGGCGGGCCACCGCTTCGGGCTCAGCGGTCGCCGACACATGCATCAGCTTGATGGCCACGCGCCGGGTGACCCCGCCCCCTCGGCTCGTGCCGCGAAAGACCGTGGCGAAGCCGCCTTTGCCCAGGACCTCGTCGAAGGTGTACACGTAGCCGTGGGCGGTACAGGAGGATGGCAAGGCAGTCATCATCGGAGCTCAGTTCCCTTGGCCGAACACGAGGTAGGCCGCGCCTGTGTGGGTGGACGTGGCGTTGTGTGCACCGTGCGCACCCACCACGAAGTCGTTGAACGTGGCGTCGGCCACGCTGTCTCCGTTGAGGTCGAGGCCCGAGGCGAGCGCGCTGCCGAGGGTGGCAGACTCGGAAGCGCCTTCGAGCTTGGGGTGGCTTGTGCGGTCCAAGGCGATGGTTCCCGAGACCGGTCCGAGCACGACCCACACGGCGCCGGCGCGTGCGTACGTGCTGTCGTCGGTGGGGGCGCCCACAACCAGGTCGTGGGACTGGTCGCCGTTCAGGTCGCCGGCATCCACCACCCGGGCGCCCAGTGAGCTGCCCGAGCCCGAGGGGGCGGTGATGGTTGCGTCGGCCGTGGATGACGTGAGGGAGGTGCCGCCCAGCGACCCGAGGGTGGCGTTGCCGTACACCACATACACGGCGCCGTCGGTGCTGGAGGTGCCCGGTGCTCCGACCAGGAGGTCGTCGTAGCCGTCGTTGTTGGTGTCGGCGCTCGCCACGGCGGTGCCCAGGTAGGTGTCGTCGCTCGCCCCCCGCAGTGCCCGCTGGTCGGCCAGGGCAGCGGTCCCGGACTGGCTCGTGTCGGCCACGTAGACCACCCCTCGGTGGGTTGTGGCGGCGTAGGGTGCGCCGACGACGAGCTCGTCGAAGCCCGTTCCGTCGGTGTCTACGAATGCGAGTGACAGGCCTGCGCAGTCGCCGATGGTGTCGCCCTGGAGCGCGATGCCGGTGTGGTGGGCCTGCGTGGGGTCGAACCAATTGGTGCCTGTGCCGCCGCGCAGCACGTACACCATGCCCGCGCCCGCGTCGGTCATGGTCGCGCTCGAACCGGACGCCCCACATTGCGGTGCGCTCACGGCGAGGTCGTCGCGCCCATCGTGGTCGAAGTCCCGGACCACGGATGCCCACCCCAGGTGGTCGCCTTCGGCCAGGCCGGCCATGTCTGCAGACTGGTCGCCTTCGGACACGGAGAGCGTGGACGCCGTGATGGGCCCGAAGAACAGGTAGGCGGCGCCCGCGTTCTGGGTCGAGCCACCGGGTCCCGTCGCCGCAAGGACCGCGCCCACCACCAGGTCGGCGATGCCGTCGTGGTTGAAGTCGCCGCTGGCGAGACCGGTCCCGAAGCGGTCTCCTGCGTCGCCGCCGAGGATTTCGGTCTGGAACGAGATGGTGGATGCGATGGCGGAGTCGAGCGGCTGTCCCTCCACGCTCGAGGCGATGTAGACCGCGCCGGAGTTGGTGATGGGCTCGAGGGCGGTGCCGTGGTCGCGAAGGTACGCTGTCACGACGACATCGGGCACACTGTCCGCCGTCAGGTCGGGGACCACTGCCACGCGGTAGCCCAGGCCGTCGCGGAGGTCTTCGCCGAACCAGGTGGTGTCGGCGGCCTGGTCGATGTCGGCGGACGTCAGGGAACAGGAGCTGGGGTCGCAGTCGGCGTCGATGCCGTCGTTGCAGGTCTCGGGGGCGCCGGGGAAAGTGGTGTCGGCCGTGTCGTCGCAGTCGGTACCGTCTTGGACGAAGCCCGGGGGCACGTCGCACGACCAGGTGGTGACCAGTGGGTCGCCAAAGCCGTCGCCGTCGTCGTCGGCGTGGAAGGTGCGGAAGGTCTCGACATCCACCGAGTCATCGGCGTCGTCGGCCAGGCCGTCGCAGTCCTCGTCGTCGTTCGGGCCGTCGCAGACCTCTTGGGCCGCAGGGTGGATGTCGGCGCGGGTGTCGTCGCAGTCGGTGTCGTCGGCCACGAAGTCCCGGGGGGCGACGCAGGCGTTGGCGGTGACCATGGGGTCTCCGAAGCCATCGCGGTCGGTGTCGGCGTAGAACGTGGAGAAGCCTTCCGGGGCGACGGTGTCGTCGGCGTCGTCCACCTTGTTGTCGCAGTCTTCGTCGGTGTTGGAGTCGTCGCACACCTCTTGGGCGCCCGGGTGGACGTCGGCGCGTGTGTCGTCGCAGTCGGTGCCGTCGCCCTTCAGCGCGCGGTCTCCGTCTCCATCGGCGTCGAAGTCGTCCTTCCCATCGCAGTTCTGGTCGACGCCGTCGTACCAGACCTCCGTGGCGTCGGGGTGGATGTCGGCGCCGGTGAGGCCGGTTCCCGCGGGCCCGTCGGGCAAGTCCCAGCAGTCCCCATCGGCTGCGGCGAGGCCGTCGCCATCCAGGTCGACTGGCTCCAGGTCGTCGAAGCACCCGGCCGCCAACACCACAAAGACCCACCACAGAGCTGTCCATCGCGTGGTCATGTGCCCCCCGAGGCGTGCCCCGAGGGGCTGTCTGCGTTGTCTACACCGGCGAGCCTGACCGACCGGTGCTACCCGCTGGACCCGGGGAGCGTTGCCCGCTCGGGCTCACCAGCGTTGGGAAGAGGGTAGCCGGATGGCTACGCGGGGAACAACCTGCTCGGGATGGAAGTGTCGCAGCGACCGGGACGCTCAAGGGGGGGGAGGTCGACGTTCCACAGGGATCGGTGCGCCTTCGCCCAGAGCAAGCGGAGCGGACGCGGCCCATCGCTGGACCGGTCCGCTCACCAGGAAGGCGCGGCGAAGCGTCAGGGGCAGTCTTCGTTGTCTTCGCCGGGAGAGCCCGAGTCGCCTGCCGAGCCCGACCACGCCACGGTGGCGGCACACCAGGCGGTCTCGCCGGCGTTGCTCGGGGTGTCGGTGTAGCGGGGGTAGCCCGTGGAGCTGTCGTTGTCTAGCTGCAGCGAGGCGCCCGTGGGGATGGTCCAGGGGGTGAGGCCGTCCCAGTCCACTTCGTCGACAACAATCTCGGTGAGGGCGTCTTCGGGGTTGTAGTACGACATCGTCAGCACGTCGCCGGCTTGGGCGAGGAGGCCGACACCTGCGCCGCCGTACACGAAGTCGCCTGTGACGCCGCCGTTGATGCTGGTGGGGCCGAGCTTCGTGAACACGGCGTAGCCGCCGGCGGTGATGGTGTAGTCGGACGGCGGGCTGAAGCCCGAGCCGGTGCCGTCGTAGAACTCCCAGTCGCTGTTGAGCACGACATCGAAGCTGTTCGGGTTGTGGACCTCGAACCACTCGCCGTTGACGTCGGTGACGGCGCTGGGGTCGATCATGATCTCGGTGATGAGCAGGTACTCTTCGCCGGCGATGATGACGCCTTCATCCACGTAGGTGTCGCAGTCGTTGTCGATGCCGTCGGCGTCGGCGGACACCGTGCCTTCGGTGCCACCGGGACTGACAGCGGAGTCGGCGTCGTCGCAGTCGGTGTTGTCGGCCACGTGGTTGGTGGGCGCATCGCACTGGGAGTCGGCAACGTCGGTTTCGTCGCCGTAGGTGTCGCCGTCGGCGTCGAGGTACCAGTCGGTGAAGCCTCCCGAGTCGACCGAGCCGTCGTTGTCGTCGGACAGGCCGTCGCAGTCTTCGTCGGTGTTCGAGGCGTCGCAGATTTCCTGGGCGCCTTCGTTGATGGCACCATCGCCATCGTCGCAGTCCCCGTCGACCGCCACGTAGTTGGTGGGTGGGTCGCAGTAGAGCGTGTCGGCGGCGTTTTCGCCGTAGCCGTCGCCGTCGACGTCGGGGTAGTACGTGCTCTGTGTGCCCGAGTCGACCGAGGGGTCGGCGTCGTCGGACAGGCCGTCGCAGTCTTCGTCGACGTCGGAGGCGTCGCAGACTTCCTGGGCGCCTTCGTTGATGGCTGCGTTCCCGTCGTCACAGTCGCCATCCGCCGCCACGTACCCGGTGGGCATGTCGCAGAAGAGCGCGCCGCCGCCGGTGAGGCCGTAGGTGTCGGAGTCGCCGTCGGGGTAGAACGTGGACTGGGTGCCGGAGTCGACGGAGGGGTCGTTGTCGTCGGCGAGTCCGTCGCAGTCTTCGTCCACGTTGGAGGCGTCGCAGACTTCGGTGGCCCCGCCGTTGATGGCGGCGTCGGTGTCGTTGCAGTCGTGCGTGGAGGCCGCACCCGTGCCGGCGACCATCGCGGTCATGGCGGCGTCGGTGTAGGTGGCGAGGCCGCTGTAGGAACTGTCGACGTAGAGGTCGAGGTCCTGGTCGTAGTCGTCGGCTTCGTCGCAGTCGTGGTCGAGGCCGTCGTACCAGGTGTCGGCTGCGCTCGGGTTGAACGCGGCTTCGTCGTCGTTGCAGTCGCCGCCGTTGCCGCCGGTGGCGGTGTAGACCACAGCGAGCACCACGTTGGTGTCGTCGCCCACGTAGGCGTCGTCGACGAAGCTGTCGCCGTCGGCGTCGTAGTCGTCGTCGCTGCCGCAGTCCTGGTCCTGACCGTCGTACCAGGTCTCGGTGATGCCCGGGTTGTAGTCGGTGCCCACGTAGCCGAAGACGTTGCGGTCGAGGCAGTCGCCGTCGGGCAGTGCACCGGTTCCGGCCACCAGGAAGGTGCTCGAGACCATGTCGTCGAAGCTCTGGTAGGTGGCGTCGCCGCTGTCTTCGTCGCGGACGTAGCCGTCGGTGTCCTGGTCGTAGTCGTCGGCGCCGTCGCAGTCGGCATCGGTGCCGTCGTAGAAGGCATCGGACTCGTCGGGGTTGACGTCGTCTTCGGCGTCGTTGCAGTCATCGACCGACAGGGAGCCCGTGCCGGCCACGTTCGAGCCGTCTTGGGTGGTGGTGGTGTACGTGGTGTACGCCGCGCTCACCGCCGATGCGTAGGCTGCCGTGGCGGCGTGGCCGTCGGTGTCTTCGTCCCAGTCGTCGTTGTCTTGGCAGTCGTGGTCGATGCCGTCGTACCAGGTGTCGGTGGCGCCCGGGTTGTAGGCGGAGTCGTCTTCCACGCAGTCGTCGCCGGGCAGGCTGCCCGTGCTGGCGAGGATGTACGCGGCATCGTCGATGTCGGACTGGTAGGTCTCTTCGCCCACGTAGGCGTCGGCCACGTAGCCGTCGCTGTCGATGTCGTAGTCGTCTTCGCCGCCACAGTCGCTGTCGGCGCCGTCGAGCCAGGTGTCGGTCTCGCCCGGGTTGACCGTGCCCTCTTCGTCGTTGCAGTCGGTGGCCGGCAGCGCGCCGGTTCCGCTCACCGCGTAGGCCGCGGCCGAGGAGGTGCTCTGGTAGGTGGTGGCGTAGGTGCTGTAGGAGGTCGCCCCCGAGGCCGTGGCCGCCGCCGAGGTGGCTGCGTAGCTGTCGGTGTCGCCGTCCCAGTCGTCGTTGCCGGCACAGTCGTGGTCGATGCCGTCGTACAGGGTGTCCGATGCATCGCCGTGCACGGCGGAGTCTTCGTCGTTGCAGTCGTTGGCCGAGAGGCTGCCCGTGCCGCTGACGTCGTCGGAGCCGTGCTTGGTGGCGCCGTAGGTGGTGTAGGCGTGGCTGACCGCGCTGGCTGCGGCCGAGGTGGCGGCCCGGCTGTCGCCATCGGCGTCCCAGTCGTCGTTGTCGGCGCAGTCGTGGTCGAAGCTGTCGTACCAGGTGTCGGTGGCGGCCGGGTTGTAGGCCGAGTCCGCCTCGACACAGTCGTCGCCGGGCAGGGAGCCGGTGCTGGACAGCTCGTAGTCGGCGTCGGACGAGCTCGACTGGTAGGTGGCCAGGCCCACGTAGGCGTCTTCGACGTAGCCATCGGTGTCGATGTCGTAGTCGTCGTCGCCGCCACAGTCCTGGTCGACGCCATCTTGCCAGGTGTCGGTGGCGCCGGTGTTGACCGTGCTGTCTTCGTCGTTGCAGTCGTCGACGGCGAGGCTGCCGGTGCCGCTCACGGCGAAGGCCGCGGCCGACGAGGTGCTTTGGTAGGTGGTGCCGTAGGTGGTGTAGGACGACGCGCCGCCGGCCGTGGCGGCTGCCGAGGTGGACGCGAAGTTGTCGGTGTCGCGGTCCCAGTCGTCGTTTTCGGCACAGTCGCTGTCGACGCCGTCGTACCAGGTGTCGGTGGCGCCGTCGTAGATGGAGCTCTCGGTGTCGTTGCAGTCGTCGACGTCGAGCACACCGGTCACCGCAACGTCGGTGTCGTGCATCGTGTTGCCGTACGTGGAGTACGACGACGCACCGGCGTTGGTGGCGGCGGTGGAGGTGGCCGCGTGGCCGTCGCCGTCTTCGTCCCAGTCGTCGTTGTCGGCGCAGTCGTGGTCGAGGCCGTCGTACCAGGTGTCGGCGGCGCTCGGGTTGTACGCGGCGTTTTCTTCGACACAGTCGTCGCCAGGCAGGGAGCCGGTGCCGGCCACCACGTAGTCGCTGTCGGAGGACGAGGACTGGTAGGTGGCGAGGCCCACATAGGCGTCTTCGACGTAGCCGTCGGTGTCTTGGTCGTAGTCGTCGTCGCCGGCACAGTCGCTGTCGATGCCGTCGTACCAGGTCTCGCTGGACGAGCCGTTGAACACGGTGGCGTCTTCGTCGTTGCAGTCGTCGACGGAGGCGGAGCCGGTGCCCGACACGGCGTAGGCGGCGGTGGCCGAGTTGCTTTGGTAGGTGGTGCCGTAGGTGGTGTAGGAAACCCCACGGATGGCGGCCGCGGTGGAGGTGGCGGCGTGGGTGTCTTCGTCGGCGTCCCAGTCGTCGTTGCCTTCGCAGTCGTGGTCGACGCCGTCGTACCAGTCGTCGGAAGCACCCGCGTAGATGTCGTCTTCGTCGTCGTTGCAGTCGGTGGCGGCCAGCGCACCGCTCACAGCGACGTCGGTGGCGTGCATGGTGTCGCCGTAGGTGCTGTAGGTGGCACCCTTCGCGGCCGCTGCTGCTGCGGTGGCGGCCTGGCCGTCGACGTCTTCGTCCCAGTCGTCGTTGTCGGCACAGTCGTGGTCGAAGCCGTCGTACCAGTCGTCGGTGGCGCCCGGGTTGTACGTGGCGTCTTCTTCGACGCAGTCGTCGCCGGGCAGGCTGCCGGTGGACGTGAGGAGGTAGTCGGAGTCGCCCGTGGCGGACTGGTAGGTGGCGTCGCCCACGTACTGGTCTTCGACGTAGCCGTCTTCGTCGGCGTCGTAGTCGTCGCGTTCATCGCAGTCGTGGTCGATGCCGTCGTACCAGCTGTCGGTCTCGCCCGGGTTGATGACGTCTTCTTCGTCGTTGCAGTCGTCGGTGGACAGGCTGCCGGTGGACGACAGGACGTACGCGGAGTCGAACGAGGTGCTCTGGTAGGTGAGGTCGTAGTCGGCGGCTTCCTCTTCGGAGGCGAAGCCGTCGTCGTCGGCGTCGAAGTCGTCGTTGCCTTCGCAGTCGCTGTCGACGCCGTCGTACCAGTCGTCGACTTCGTCGGGGTTGATGTCCTCGTCTTCGTCGTTGCAGTCATCGACGTCGAGAACACCGGCCACGGCGACGTCGGTGTCGTGCATCGTGTCGCCGTAGGTGGCGTACGACAGGCCGCGGGCTGCTGCTGCGGCGGCGGTGGAGGCGTGGCCGTCTTCGTCGTCGTCCCAGTCGTCGTTGTCGGCGCAGTCGTGGTCGAGGCCGTCGTACCAGTCGTCGGTGGCGCCGGGGTTGTAGTCGGCGTCTTCTTCCACACAGTCGTCGCCGGGCAGGCTGCCGGTGGCGGACAGGACGTAGTCGGTGTCGCCGGTGGCGGACTGGTAGGTCTCGAGGCCCACGTAGGCGTCTTCGACGTAGCCGTCTTCGTCGGCGTCGTAGTCGTCGCGGTCGTCGCAGTCGTGGTCGACGCCGTCGTACCAGCTGTCGGACGCGCCGGGGTTGATGACGTCTTCTTCGTCGTTGCAGTCGTCGGTGGTCAGGCCGCCCGTGGACGACAGGACGTACGCGGGAGCGTGGGTTGTGCTCTGGTAGGTGAAGTCGTAGTCGGCGGCTTCGGCCTCGGAGGCGTAGCCGTCTTCGTCGGCGTCGTAGTCGTCGTTGCCGGCGCAGTCGCTGTCGATGCCGTCGTACCAGTCGTCGTCTTCGTCGGGGTTGATGTCGGCGTCGACGTCGTTGCAGTCGTCGGCCTCGAAGGTGCCGGTGCCCGCGATGTCGCCCGACTCATTGCGGGTGGGACCATAGGTGGACGCGAAGTCGGCGTCGGCGTGACCATCGCCGTCTTGGTCGTAGTCGTCGTATTCGTCGCAGTTGTCGTCGTCGCCGTTGTACCAATCCTCGGGGTCGCTCGGGGAGATGTCGGGGTCGCGGTCATCGCAGTCGTCGGTGGCGAGGGTGCCCGGGACGGCCACCACGGAGGCGTGGTAGGTGTCGCCATAGTCGCCGTGGGTGTTCTGCTCCTTTTCGGAGGCGTGACCGTCGTCGTCGGCGTCCCAGTCGTCGTTGTCGGCGCAGTCCTTGTCGAAGCCGTCGTACCAGACGTCGGTGGCGCCGGGATTGTACAGCGCCCCATCGAGGTCGGAGTCGGAGGCGTTGGGGACATCGACACAGTCGTCGCCCGGGGCGGAGCCGGTGCCGGCGACGAGGTAGTCGGTGTAGTCGGATGCGGTGTGTTCGGACTGGTAGGTGGCCAGGCCCACGTAGGCGTCGGGGACGTAGCCGTCGTAGTCCTGGTCGTAGTCGTCTTCGCCGTCGCAGTCCTGGTCGACGCCGTCGTACCACACCTCTTCGGCTTCGTTGCCGGGGTTGATGAAGCGGTCGGTGTCGTTGCAGTCTTCTTCGGACTGGTACTGCGAGCCCAGGGTGTCCCACGAGTAGTAGGCGGTCCGGGTGGAGCCCTGCAGCTGAGCGGCGTCGGGGTCGGTGGCGTAGAAGTCGCCGTCGACGTCGAAGTCGATGTCGGCCTGGCAGTTCTGGTCGGTGCCGTCGTACCAGGTCTCGGTGGCGCCCGGGTAGACCTCGTTGGAGTCGAAGCCGCCGGGGTTGATGCCGTCGGCTGTGCCGATGTCGAGGTAGGCGTCGTTGTCGCACATGACGAGGCAGAATTCGTACAGGGGGTCGCCGGCCACGGCGCCATCGCAGTCGTCGCTGCAGTCCATGCAGTCGTCGCCGCTCACGAGGCTTCCAGACCCGGAGTCCGTGTACCACTGCACCTGGGACAGCTCGCCGTCGCCGTCCCAGTCGTTCTCGACCTCGGGGGTGGCGTCGCCGGCGCAGTCCTGGTCGACCATGTCGTAGGGGAGGTCGTAGGCGGCCGGGTTGACGTCGAAGGCGGTGAGGTTGGGCGTGCCTTCGTCGCCGTCGAGGTCGTAGACGGTGAACTCGCTGCTGTCTTCGGGGTCGGCTGCGGCGTTGAACTCGTAGACCACCTCGCCGGGGAAGCCCTCTGGAGGCGTGTCCTGGTCGTCCCAGCAGTCGGTGAACTCGGCATCGGTCGTGTCGACGGTTTCGTCGGGGAGCTCGTCGCCGCCGGGCAGAGCCGCGATGCGGGCGTAGTAGTCGACGTCCCAGTAGCCATCGCCGTCGGCGTCGCCGTCGGTGTCGGCGTTGCCTTCGGAGTCGACCGGGCTGCAGTTGTCGTCGACGCCGTTGTAGGGGACCTCTTCCCGGGTGGGGTCGGGGTAGGCGGTGGCGACCTCGTCGTTGCAGTCGCGCAGGATGCCCGTGTAGTCGCGGCAGACGCTCTCTTCGGGAACCTCGGAGGTGTCGCCTACCGGGGAGCCGTCGCCGTCGAAGTCGCAGTCGATGAGGACTTCGTCGATCTCGAGGCCCGGACGGTACACGCCGCCGCAGTCCTGGTCGGTGCCGTCGTACCAGGTCTCGGTGGCGCCGGTGTAGATCTGGTCGGCGTCGAGGCCACCGAAGTTGATGTCGGGGTCGTCGTCGGGGTGGAGGTCGAAGCAGTCGTCGCCCTCGGCACCGTATTGGTCGGCGAGCTGGTTGGTGCGGTGACCGTCGTAGTCCTGGTCGAAGTCGTTGTTGAGGCCACAGTCGACGTCGGGGCCGTCGTACCAGGTGTCTTCCTGGTCGGGGTGGACGTCTGCGGCACCGACCTGGTCGCCCACCACGTTGGTGAAGATCATGCCGTGTTCGAAGGCGTCAAAGTCGTGTGGGCGGGCGGGGTCGTTCCAGCAGTCGCCGGCGCCGATGTGGTTGCCGGAGCCCTCCACACCGAGGGTGGTCTTGCCCACATGTTCTTCGTCGATGACGTAGCCATCGCCGTCGAGGTCGTAGTCGTCGTTGCCGCCGCAGTCGGCGTCGATGCCGTCGTACGGGAGGTCTTCGGCGCCGGGGAAGATGTCGCTACCGGAGAGGCCGGAGCCCGGGGGTCCTTCCGCGCTGTCCCAGCAGTCGCCGTCGGCGAGAGACACGCCGTCGCCGTCGCCGTCGGTGCCTTTCCAGGTCTCGATGCAGGCGGTGCCGAACAGTGCGATGAAGAGGGACGGAGGCAGCAGGCTGCGCGTCATCGGGAGTCTCCTCGTGCCCCCCCGGGTGGACACCACGGGAAGAGGAGCGGAGCGTACCTCCCACGAAACCCGGGATCAACCCGTCGACCCGAGGATGCCCATCTTGCAGAGAATTGCGCGTTGGCGGCGCAAGGCAGGGAGTCTTGCGCGCTGGGATCCGTGCCGAGTGGTCAGTCGCCCTGACCGAAAATGATGTAGGTCGAGCCCTTCTTGGCACCGCTGTCTTTGGCGGTGTTGGCGCCGACGACGATGTCGTTGATGGGGTTGGTGGCGCCGGTGGTGTCGGGGTTGAGGTCGTAGCCGGACGCCACGGAAACGCCGGCGAACTCGGTGGCGTTCTTGCCGGTGAGCTGGACGTTGGTGGAGCTGTCGAGCGTGATGGTGCCCGAGAGAGGCCCGTGGGCAATCCACGCGCCGCCCGCGTTTGTGCCGGCGGTGTCGTCCAGCCAGTTGCCGATGACCACGTCCTCGGTGCCGTCATCGTCGAGGTCGCCCGTACCGGCAAGGCTGTAGCCGAGCTGGCCTTGGGTGCCGCTGGGCGCTGCGATGGAGGCGTCGGCGGTGGTGGTGCCCAGGACCGAGGCGGGGGTGCTGCCGAACGTGGCGTTGCCGTACATCACGTAGACCATGCCGTCGTCGCTGGTGACGCCGGGAGCGCCGATGAGGAGGTCGGCGTAGCCATCCCCGTTGACGTCGCTCTTCGCGAGTGCGGTGCCGACGTCCTGGTTGTTGCTCCAGCCCTTGAGGGCCAGCTCATCGGACAACAGCTGGGTGCCGGACTGCGTGGCGTCGGTGATGTAGACGGTGCCTCGGCTGTTGCTCACGGAGTGGGGGGCGCCGACGACAAGCTCGTCGAAGCCGGAGCCATCGGAGTCGATGAAGACGAGCGCGAGGCCGGCGCAGTCGCCGGTGGTGTCGCCCAGGAACTCGATGCCGTTCGAGCTGGACTGGGAGACGTCGAACCAGGAGGTGCCGGTGTCGCCCGGGAGGACGTGCACCACGCCGGCGCCTGCATCGGTGGTGGTGGCGCCGGTGGAGGACTCGGCACACTGCGGCGCGCTCACGGCAAGGTCGTTGTAGACGTCGCCGTCGATGTCGCCGACGGCCGACGCCCAGCCCAGGTTGTCGTCTGAGGTGGTGCTGCCGGTGTAGACGTCTTCGTCGCCACTGCGGGTCTCGAGGGTTCCCGCGGAGATGGGACCGAGGAACAGGTAGAAGCGGCCGCTCTGCGAGAAGGAGCCGCCCGGACCGTTGTCGGCGAGGACTGCGCCCATGACGAGGTCGCCGACGCCATCGTTGTTGAAGTCGCCGCCAGCGAGGCCGGTGCCCAGGCGGTCGGCGTCTTCGTCGCCCAGGATCCGCGTGGTGTAGGAGACTGTGGAGACGGTGCCGTCGTCGAGCTGGACGTCTTCGAGGCTGGACGAGATGTAGACCGCACCGGAGTTGGTGGCGCCGCTCGCGGTGGTGCGGTCGTGGAGGTACGCCGATGTGACGAGGTCGGGGACGCCGTCGCTGTTGACGTCGGGGACGATGGCGACGCGGAAGCCGAAGCTGTCCAGCACATTTTCGCCGCGCCAGACCACGTCGGAGGCGTCTTCGATGTCGCCGGACTCCAAGATGCAGTTGGTGGGGTCGCAGTCGGCGTCGACGCCGTCGTTGCAGGTCTCGGGAGCGCCCGGGTAGGTGGTGTCGACCGCGTCGTCGCAGTCTTCATCGACGTCGGCGTAGCCGGAAGGCTCGTCGCAGGCGTCGAGGGTGGTGCCCGAGATGCCGTAGCCGTCGCCATCGGCGTCGAGGTAGAAGGTGGAGTAGCCGCTGGCGTCGACCGAGCTGTCGTCGTCGTCGGAGTCGCCGTCGCAGTCTTCATCCACGTCGGCGCCATCACAGACTTCCTGTGCGGCCGGGTTCACATCCGAGCGGGCGTCGTTGCAGTCCTGGTCGTCGGTGACGTAGCCGGACGGTTCGTCGCAGGCGTCGAGGGTGGTGGCGGCGTCGCCATAGCTGTCGGTGTCGGCGTCTCGGTAGAAGGTGTCGTACGTGGTGATGTCGACGGAGCTGTCGTCGTCGTCGGAGTCGCCGTCGCAGTCTTCGTCCACGTCGGCGGCGTCACAGACTTCTTGGGCGCCCGGGTGGATGGCGTTGTCGCCGTCGTTGCAGTCCTGGTCGTCGGCCACGTAGCCGGAGGGGACGTCGCAGAGGTCTTGGCTCACGGAAGCGTCGCCGTAGCCGTCGTTGTCGGAGTCGGCGTACCAGGTGGTGTAGCCGCCGGAAAGCACACCGGGGTCGTCGTCGTCGGACAGGCCGTCGCAGTCCTCGTCGGTGTCGGAGGCGTCGCAGATCTCGGCCTCGCCGGGATTCACTGCGGAGTTGGTGTCGTCGCAGTCGACGTCGGGCTCTACATCGGGGTCGACATACCCGGAGGGCTCCGAGCAGGCCTGAGTGGTGGTGGCGGAGTCGCCGTAGCCATCGCTGTCGGCGTCGGCGTACCAGACGTCGGTGGAGCCGTAGGAGACGGACGAGTCTGCGTCGTCGATGTCGGTGTCGCAGTCGTCGTCGATGGTGTTGCAGACTTCTGTGGCCGACGGGTTGACGGCGCCCGAGGTGTCGTCGCAGTCGGTGTTGTCGGCGCTGTAGCCACTGGGGACGGCGCAGGCGGTGGTGTCGTTCAGGGGGTCGCCGAAGCCATCGGAGTCGGTGTCGGCGTAGAAGACCGTGCCGGTGGAGAGGTCGACGGCGGGGTCGAGGTCGTCGGCGAGGCTGTCGCAGTTGTTGTCGACGCCGCCGTCGCAGATCTCGGTGGCGACGGGGTTGATGTTTTCGTTGGTGTCGTCGCAGTCTTCGTCGTTGAGGGCCAGCTCGTCGCCGGGGTCGCAGACGTTGATGGGGTCGCCGGCACCGTAGTCGTCGCCGTCTGAATCGGCCCAGGCGACGTCGGTGTCGGCGTAGGCGATGAGGGAGGGGGCGTCGTCGTCGTCGGAGAGGCCGTTGCAGTTCTCGTCGACGTCGGCGGCGTCGCACACCTCGTCGGCGTCGGGGTGGACGTCGTTGCGGGTGTCGTCGCAGTCGGTGTTGTCGGCCACCATGCCGTCGGGCAGGTCGCACACGATGATGGCCGTGCTGTCGTCGCCGAAGCCGTCTTCGTCGATGTCGGCGTAGGCGGGGAAGGAGCTGTCGGGGTCGACGGATGGGTCGTCGCCGTTGACCAGCTCGTCGCAGTCTTCGTCGATGCCCTCGGGGTCGCAGAGCTCGTCGAAGGTGCCGGCGCGGATGGGGTCGTCGTCGGCGCAGTCGGTGCCGTCGCCTTCGGTGGACGAGCGGTCGCCGTCTTCATCGGCGTCGTAGTCGTCGCGGCCGTCGCAGTCGTGGTCGACGCCGTCGTACCAGGAGTCGGGGGCGCCGGGGTTGAAGTCGGCGGCGGAGAGGCTGCCGGGGTCGACGGTGGAGAGGGGGTCGACCGTGATGCCGGCTTCTTCTTCGGGTGTGTTGATGCAGTCGCCGGCGCCTTGGTGGTCTTCACCGGAGCCCGGGATGCCGAGGGTGGCCTGGCCGATGTGGGCTTCTTCCTTCACCCAGCCATCGCCGTCGGGGTCGAAGTCGTCTTCGCCACCACAGTCGCTGTCGACGCCGTCGTACCAGGGGTCGTCGGCGCCGGGGTGGATGTCGGCGCCCGAGAGACCGGAGCCCGGCGGCCCTTCGACCTTGTCCCAGCAGTCACCATCGACCACGCCGTAGCCATCGCCGTCGGCGTCGGAGCCCTTCCAGTCCTCGATGCATCCGGTGACCCCGGAGACCGCGATGAGGAGCCCGAAGAGGCCCGAGCGTTGGGGGCGACGAACGCTGGGGGTGCGGTCGTCTACGAGCAGGCCGTCGTGGGGGGAGGGGCGATGCATGCAGGAGTCTCCACTGCGTCTCGGCGTTGCTGCAGGATAACCGAGCGGACGGGTTGCCGACCCTGGTGGGGTGAATAGAGCGCCCGCCGTTTCGGAGTCGGGAGCCGGTTGGTTCGGCACGGCTCGCGGCCAACGCGGTCTGCGGAGGACGACATGATCGAGGTCGAGGCGCTCACACGGCGCTACGGCGACTTCACGGCCATCCGCGACGTGTCCTTTTCGGTGGGCCGTGGCGAGGTGGTTGGCTTCCTGGGGCCCAATGGCGCGGGCAAGTCCACCACCATGCGCATCTTGTGCGGGTGCATCGGCGCCACGTCCGGTCACGCGCGCGTGGGGGGGGTGGACGTCCTCGAGCGCCCGTCGGAAGTCAAGCGTCGCATCGGGTACCTGCCCGAGGTCCCGCCCCTGTACGGCACGATGGTGGTCGAGGACTATGTGGCGTTTGCCGCGAGCATCAAGGGGGTCGACCAGCCCGAGGCGGCGGCGTCTCGTGCCCTCGAGCGGGTGGGCCTGATGGACGTGAGGGAGCGGGTCATCGACCACCTCTCCAAGGGCTACCGGCAGCGTGTGGGGCTGGCTCAGGCCCTGGTGCACGACCCCGAGGTGTTGGTGCTTGACGAGCCGGGGTCGGGTCTCGACCCTGCCCAGCGTCGCGAGATCCGCAAGCTGCTCACCGAGCTGGCCGAAGGTGACCGCACCGTCATCCTCTCCACGCATGTGCTGGCCGAGGTGGAAGCCGTGTGCGAGCGGGTGGTCATCATCAACCAGGGCCGCATCGTCTCCACGGCCCGAGTCGACGACCTCGCCGCGCGTCGACACGGCGTGAAGCTGCGGGTGGGCCGGGTCGACGATGCGCTGCTCGACGCCCTTCGTGGAGTGGCCGGGGTCACGTCGGTCTCCACATCATCCGCTGGTGTGCTCGAAGTGGGCGCCACCGAAGAAGTGCGTGCCGAGGTCGCCCGCATCGCCGTCCACGCCGACCTCCTGGAGCTGTCGCCCATGGACACCCTCGAAGACGCCTACCTCGAGCTCACCGGTGGGCCGGCCGGCGCGGAGGAGCCCGCATGAAGGCCATCCTCGCCATCGCCCGGCGCGAGCTCGACAGCTACTTCGCCACGCCACTCGGGTGGGTGGCGCTCACGGGCTTTGTGTTCATCACGGGCTTCTTCTTCACGTTCTTCCTCTTCCAGTTCAACCAATACGCGGTGAGCGCTGGCTACGACCCCTACGGCGCCGGCACAGTCGACCTCAACGAGGTGCTGCTGCCGATGTTCTTCGGGAACTGGATGGTGGTGCTCCTGCTGATGTGCCCGGCTGTGTCGATGCGCATCTTCGCCGAAGACATCCACCAGCGGAGCTTCGAGCTCCTGCTCAGCTCGCCGGTGAGCAGCGGCGCCATCGTGCTGGGCAAGTTCCTGGGCGCGATGGGATTTCTGGCGGTCACGTTCGCGTCCACGCTCTACCAGCCTGCCGTGTTGTACTGGCTGGGCGCCCCCGACCCTGGCGTGCTCACCGGCAGCTACCTGTCGATGATGCTCTTCTCCGCCTGCTGCATCGCGGTGGGGATGCTGGCGAGCGCCTTCACTCGCAGTCAGATCATCGCGTTCATGGTGACTTTCGCGGCTCTGCTGGTGCTGTTCCTGCTCCCGGGCCTGGCCGAGGGGGCTTCGGCCGAGTGGATGAAGGCTCTGGGGCAGGTGGGGATGGGCGCCCATGTGGAGGAGTTCGGCAAGGGACTCGTCCACACGCAAGACGTCATCTACTTCGTGTCGTTCATCGGCGTGTGTCTGTTCGCGACCCAACAGCGGGTCGAGTCGTTCCGGTGGCGGTGAGGCCAGCATGAATCGATTTTCCTGGATCCTCGGCGCACTGGGCATCTTGGCGATTGCCGCCTTCGGGGTGCACGCCGCCACGGCCGATGTGTGGCTGGTGGAGTGGGAGGTGGCCGGTGGAGTGGGCCTGGTGCTGCTGTTCGGCGCACTCTGGGCCGACCGTGCAGCCCTTCGTCAGTACCTCCAGTCCCGGGGTGCCCAGTACTCGGCCATGGCCTGGGCGCTGGTCACCGTTGCGGTGGGCGTGGCCGTGGCAGCCAATGTGATGGCCCAGCGCTACGACCACCGCTTCGACATCACCGCCGGTCAGCGCCACGCTCTGGCACCACAGACCATCTCGATTGTGGCGGGCCTCGACCAACCCGTCGAAGTCCACGCCTTCTTCCTGCCCGGTGTGGTGGAAGGCGAGACCCTCCGGTCGATGCTCGACGGCTTCAAGGGCCACACCAGCCAGCTCACCGTGGCCTTCCACGACCCCCTCACCGAGCCCCTGGTCGCCCGCGAGTTCGAGGTCACGTCCGAATTCGGCACCGTCATCCTGAAGTCGGGCGACGACACCCAGCGCCTGGAGAGCCGCTTCGACGAAGAAGCGGTGGTCAACGCCCTGGTTCGGCTCACCGCGGGCACCGAACACATCGTGTGCTTCACCGAGGGCCACGAAGAGGTCGACCCCGACGACGACACCTCGGGCGTGGGCATGGGTGCTGCGGTCGTCAAGCTCGAGGGCCAGAACTACACGGTCAAGAAGGTCTTTCCTGCGCGGGAAGGCCACATCCCCGACGACTGCGAGGTCGTGGTCATCGGCGACCCACAAGTGGACTTCCTGCCCGCCGAGCGCGAGATGTTGGCCGCGCACGTGGCCAGCGGTCGGTCCCTCGTGGTGCTGCTCGAGCCCACCCGCACGCCTGGCCTGGCCACCGACCTCGGCCGCTACAACATCGCGGTGGGCGACGACCTCGTGCTGGAGCAGAACCCGAGCTACCAGCTGGTGGGTGGCGATGCGTCGTACATCGTGCTCGCCGGGGAAGCGTTCGACTTCCACCCCATCACCAACCCCATCCGGGGCGCGGTGCTCATGCGGGTGGTGCGCAGTGTCACGCGCCTCGACCCCGACATGGCCGGCATCAACGTGCAGGAGCTCGCCAAGACCTCCGCGTTCGCGTGGGGCGAGACCGACTACGACAAGCCGGTCGACCCCGTCCCCGACCCCGGCCGCGACCGCATGGGACCGGTGCCCGTGATGGCGGTGGCCGAAGTCACCGACCCCTCCGTCATCGGCGTGGGCTCCACCCGCGTGGTGGTGGGGGAGGGGGCAGGCCGGTCTGCACCTCCCGACGGAGAAGACGCCGAGGCCCCCCCCGAGCCGCCCGATGCCGGCGTCCCCGAGTACACCCCGAAGGCGGGTGGCAAGGTGGTGGTCATCGGCGATGTCGACTTTGCCACCAACGAGCTGCTCGACCAATTCAACAACCGCGACATGCTGCTCAACACCATCGCCTGGGTGGTGGGCGAGTCCGACCAGGTGAGCATCCGCACCGACGACGGCGCCGGCGGACGGTTCAACATGACGGAAGGGCAGTTCCTCATCGTGGGACTGTTGGCCCTGCTCGTGGCACCCGGCTTCGCCATCATGGGCGGTGTGGGTGCGTGGCGAGAGCGCCGGCGTCGGTAGGCCGGCTGCGAGAACGACGAAGGCCCCGCGGTGTGCGGGGCCTCTTGGGTTTCCGAAGCTGGTTCAGGCGAGCAGCTTCTGGAGCTTGGTGGCCTGGCCCAGGTTGGAGACCTTGAGCTTGCCGGTCATGACCTTGCCCACGGCCGAGCCGGGGTTGTCGAGGATGTCTTCCCAGTCGCTCTGTGCGGCGGTGATGACGCAGTCGGGGGCGTCGTGGGTGCCCGCAGCCACGGTGTTGTCACCCTTGAGGTCGGCGTACCACTCGCCGGCGCCAGTGATGTTGAACTGGAAGGTGGCGGCGACGCTCTTGGCGAGGTCGGGGTTCTTCTCGATCTTGCTGGGAAGGTACTCGTTGAAGAAGCCTGCGGTCTTCGACATGGAAGTCTCCAGTGGCACACGGGGTGCGGCGATGGGGGCGGACCGGTGCGTGGCCCGCAACGATGACCGGCCCGACGATGGGCGGCGGTCTGAATGAATCCTCATTCAGAAGAGGTGTACCGCCTTTCCCCCGGGCGGGTCAACCGATGGGGCTGACAGAATCCTGTGCGGCGGGCTCCGGGCCATCCAGACGCGCCAGGAAGGGCGCGATCTCGGTGGCTCGAACGCGGAAGGAGCCCAGCCGGCCTCCCCAGCCGTGCCAGTCGCTGCCCCCGGTGACGACGAGCCCGTGCTCGAGCGCGATGCGGGCGAGGGCTGCACGCTGGGTGAGGGAGGCGCTGGGCCGGATGGCTTCGAGGCCATGGAGCCCGAGCGTGGCGAAGGTGGCGGTGTGTTCGGCGGCGTGGTCGACGCGGGGATGGGCCCACACGGCGACGGCGCCACAGGCGTTCATCTTGGCGAGGGCATCGGCGACACCCAGCTCGATGGACGGCACCACGCCCTTGCCCCGGGCGAGGGGCCCCATGAAGGCGGAGTGGATGCTGCCGCAGTGCTTGTGTTCGACGAGCGCCCGCGCGAGGTGGTGGCGGGTGAGCGCACGTTCGCCCGCTTGGGCCTCGGGTGGGGCCGGGGGGAGGCCGAGGGCGTGGGCTGCAGCGTTGTAGCGTTCGGCCCTGCGCTGGGCCCGGTGCCGCAGGAAGTCCACGAATTCCTGCGGCATCTCACCCGGAAAGTAGGCCAGCAGGTGGAGCTCGGTGCCTTCGTGCAGAGCCGACACCTCGGCGGCGTGGATGAGCCGAATTGTGCGGTCGCCGACGGTGTGTTCGCCGGCAGGAAGGGCCGGGGGGACATCGTGGTCGGTGAGGGCGATGGTGCGCAGGCCACGGCTCGCACAGGTGTGGAGAACCTCGAGCGGCGGGTACCGACCGTCGGACGCGGTGGAGTGCAGGTGGAGGTCGAGGCGGGGCTCGCTCGGCGGACGGTTGGCGCGAGCGTTGCGCTTGGCTCGACGGCGGCGTGCGCGGCTCATCGGGCGGCCGGTGCTTCCCGTCCGAGGTCGTCGATCGTGCGCGCGTATCCTTCGAGAACACCACGAAGGTCGGCCAAGAGACGGGCTCGGCTGGACCGGAGTCGCACGATGTCGGCCTGGAGCTCGCGGCGCTCTTCGGAGACCTGCAGCAGGACACGCTCGGCTTCGATGCGTGCTTCGCCCACGATGACATCGGCTTCGCGTCGGGCGCGGCGTTCCATGTCGTCGGACACGCGTCGGGCGAGCATCAGGGCGTTCTTGATGTCGGACTCGCTGTTGCGCAGCTCGGCGATTTCGGCGTCGCGGCGGGCCACCTCTTCGCGGAGGCGCTGGTTGGACCGGAGCGTTTCTTCGAGCGACTCGCGGACGGCGTCGAGGAAGTCGCGCACTTCGTCGGGCTCGTACCCGCCCCTGCGAGACTCGCTGAACTGCTTCTGGATGATGTCGAGCGGGGTGACGCGCATGATTGTTCCAGCTGAGTCGGGACTATAGCGGCGAGACGATGGGGCCGGCCAGCTCTGCCGTGGCGACCGGCGGACGGCTGCGGGCGATGTCGGCGCGGGGATGTGCGGAGTGCATCATCTGTTCGAGGGCATCGAGCGGCGCGGGATGTTCGGCCGCATCGAGAACGAGTCGCTCGAGGTCGTCGAGGCCCCTCGGGCTGGCGATGAGCGCGACCTGGTCGCCGGGGAGGCGGGTGCGAAACTCGCCATAGCCGGTGGACCACGCGCCCCGTGCGGACCGCAGCGACCGGTGGATGATGCGGACCTGGTTGTCTTCGACGATGACGACGTCGAGCACGGCTGTGTCGGGGACATCGAAGCTGACATCCCAGCCGTCTTGGGCCGGCAGGAAGTGGGCGTGGACTGGCGTGGGGGACAGCACGGGCTCTGGCTGCGCGATGGCGATGCCGAGGGCGATGGTGGCCGCGGCGATGACCAGTGCGCCGGCCCACCAGCGATGGGCGGACGGGGGCGGGGGAGCGGGAAGCGGCAGAGCGGGGCGACCGCAGACATCGCCCCACGGTGCCGCGCGGGCGGCGTCGATGGCTGTGGTGGCGACCGGACCGAGGAGGGTGCGACCGGCCCACCGACCCGAGCCCTCGCTGCGAGCCGCACGGATGTGGTGGCGGGCGGGACGGCCCTTCTCACAGAGGCTCACCAGGCCTTCGTACAGCGCGGTCTCGTGCTCGAGCGGCACCAGCCAGGTGCCGGGGCCCACCGACGCAGCCCGGTCGTCGAGCAGGGCTTCGATGTGACGTGCGTGGCGTCGGGCATCGGGGTGCAGGTTGAGACCGACCACGGTGATGGTGCCGCTAGCGGGGTTCTTGGCTTCCTGCGGCGGGAACAGTGCCCGTGCGCCCAGGTGGCCCCGCTTGATGAGGCGCACGGCACGACTGGTGCGCGGGCAGCTCTCGGCGTGGGCGAGACCGGCGGGGCTCATCAGGCCAAGAGGCCCCGGAGCGCCCGGTGCGGCGAGGGTGGCCAGGCGACGCAGCACGGTATCGACGGTGGTGTCGCGGGTGTCGGCTGTCCAGTCCGTGCAGGCGGTGAGCTGGGCACGAACGGCCGTGCGGAGGCGCGACTGGGCGGCCTCGAGCGTGCGCGGTGCGCAGCGCAGGTGGCGAGCCGCTTTATCGAGGGGGAGCCCCTCTGCGTAGACGAACCGGAAGACGGCCTGCATGCCGCGGTCGGCGTCTTCGAGCAGGTGGTCGCGCCAGGCGGCGGCGGGGATGAACACCTCGGGGCCAGGAACCGGCGGAGGCTGCACCTTTTCGCTGACCCGACGAGACAGGTAGTCGTCGGTCCAGGCCGCGCTCAGCCACTCCACCTGGTCGACCGTGAGGGTGGGGTCGATGCCCCGCAGCAGGTGCTCGCGGGCGTCGGCCAGGAGGGCCGGAGTGACCGTGTAGCCGCGTTTTACGAGAGTCCACGCGACATGGACTGTGACCGGGAGCCAGAGGTCACGGAGGGGCGTGACCGCGTGCCCGGGAGGCGGGGAGGGGGGCATGGAAGGGCCGGGAACGGAGGGTGGCGCCCCTGGGAAGGGCGCGCGGGGGGCGTCAGTCTAACGCCACGCGCGCCGTTCGGGGAGCCATCGATCCGCAGGCACGGCCGGTCTTCACGCTGCCGCGGCCTGCTCTGGCTGCGCTGCCCCGGCGGTGAGGAGGTCGTTGATGACCGCCGCGGTGGCGACGGACGCGATGTCCTCGTCGCCGTAGACCGCCATGAACTGATCGAAGAAGATTCGGATGAGCTCGCCGATGTCGGTCTCGTGGCGCGTCATGGTGCTTCTCCTGGTCTGTCGGGAAGACGCCGCTCGACAAAGCAGGATTCGTGCCAGGCCCAACTCGAGACGTTTCGCGACGCCTCCGGGCCTCATGGATGCCAGCCCCGTGTCCGTCGTTGCGCAGGAGGGCGTCGTGATGGGCGTTCCTGGTCGCCTGGCGCAGGTCGGGCGGTGTGTCCGAATGTGGTCGTGTGTCAGATATTTCGGACAGGAGTGTCGACCGACTCCGGCTGTGTGGGCACTGGCCATGACACGTGTGTCACGGATGATTCGGTGGCCTACCCGGACCCGAAGATGGCGGGAGACCGGACGAACCATCCAACAAGCGCAATGCCCAGGCTCAGCACTGTGAGCGCCAGGCAGGCGAGCGCGGCGAGGTCGACCCAGCGGGGAGCGGTGCGGGTCTCGTGGCGCGGAATCCAGAACCCGAGGGCGATGCCGGTGAACAAGCCGCCCGCGTGCCCGAAGTGGTTCACGCCCCCGATGCCCAGGCTGATGAGCACTGCGAGCACCACCCAGCGCACCATCTGCTGCTTGATCTGCTCGCCCACCTGGCCGCCTCGACGGTACCCGAACGTGGCGAGGGCCCCCATCAGGCCGAACAGGGCGCACGATGCGCCGGCGGTGGGGCCGCCCCAGACCAGGTTGCTGAGCAGGAAGCCACCGATGCCTGTGAGGGTGAACACGATGATGAAGCGTGCGGTGCCCCACAGTGCAGTGGCGGCCCGGCCCAGGCTGCCGAGCCACATCAAGTTGAAGCCGATGTGCAGGATGCTCAGGTGCACGAACGACGCTGTGATGAGGGTCCAGACGCGGCCGGCGAGGAGATCGGGCTGCCAGGTGGCGCCGGAGAGCAGGACCACGCGGGTGCTCGGCGCGCCGATGCTGAAGAAGCTGGTGGGCTGCAGCAGGACGTCGCGGTCGACGATGAAGGTGAGGCCCAGGTGCAGGACGAACACGGCCCCACACACGATGATGAAGGCCTCGACGAGGTCTTCGGCGAGGATGCGCTGGACCGCGGGCCCCAGGCCGAAGAGGGCAGGGTAGCGAACCCCGCAGTGGGGGCACTTTGTGTCGGTGCGTGCGATGAGCTTGCGGCAGTTGGTGCAGAGCGTGCTGCTCGGCGGTTGTTGGCTCATGTGGAGGACTCTCGACGGCGAACGCCCCACAGCGACGCAAGGCCGGCCATCCACACGGAAGAGGCCCCCGCCGCCAGCGTGGAGCAGCCGTCTGCGCCGGTGTATCGGGTGCCCACATCGGGATCGAGCACCACGACGTCGATCTCATCGGGGGAGGACGTGGCTTCGCCGGCGCGGACCGTGAGCTCGAAGGTGTAGCGCCCGGAGACCTCGGCGTAGAAGCTGGGGCGCGCGCTGTCGGCGTCGTCGAGAGGGACGCGGGGGCCGCCGATCTGCACCCATCGGTACTGGAGGTTGTCGCCGTCGGATGCGGTACCGTTGAGCCGGACGGACTCGCCCGGGTACGCCAGGAAGGTCTGGCCAGCCCGCGCGACCGGCTCGGCCACCGCCGCCGGTGTCGCCTGGATGAGGGCGATTAGCACGGAATACATGGGAAGCTCCGAGGGCCGGAAATAACGCACTCGGCGGTCCGTAGGGGCCGCCCGTCCGCATGTGGTGTGCGGGTGTGCATCGGTGGTGCAGGCGCTTGCGCTCGCCTGAACCGGCGACTAATCCGGGCTACCTTGGGAAGGCCGTCGCGCGCATTCTGCCGGCCGCCGTGCTTCCTCGCCCCTCCTCCAGCTGGAGTCGAACAACATGGGCTTCTTCGACCGTCTCTCTCAGGTGTGGAAGGGCTTCCTCAGCCTGTGGATCTCCGACATCGAGAACCGGAATCCGGAGGCCGTGTACGAAGCGGCCATCGAGGAGCGAATCAAGAAGCACCGCGAGCTGAAGAAAGCGGTGTCGGGCATCGTGTACCTGCGCAACAAGCTGCAGGCCGAGCTCGACCAGAAGGAAAAGGAGCTGGCGGAAATCCAGCTCCAGATTCCGGTCGCGGTGGAAGAGGGTGAGGACGAAGCGGCACTCGTCCTCATCGAAAAGAAGGACGAACTGGACGTCGCCATCGCCGGGCTCCAGGCCGAGCTCGACAAGGTGCGCAACCAGGCCGAAGACGCCAAGTCTGGCCTCCTCCAGTTCCAGTCCGAGATCGAGAAGCTGAAGCGCGAAAAGATCGAGATGCTGGCCAAGAAGCAGAACGCCGAGGCCCGCATCAAGATCCAGGAGACCCTCGAAGGGCTCTCCACCGACGCCGACATCAAGGCCCTCGAGAACGTCCGCGAGACCATCCACAAGCGCGCTGCCGAGGCCGACGTCTCGGGCGAGATCAAGGGTGAGTCCCTCGACGCCAAGCTCAAGAAGATCAAGGCGAAGACTGCCAACGCCGCGGCGCGCAGTCAGCTCGCAGAGATGAAGAAGCAGCTGGCCGCCAAGCGGGCCGCCGAGGCCGCCGCCGGGGTCAAGAAGACGATGTAGGCGGCTCCCTCGGAGCGTGCTTCGCCCCGGGGCGGTTCGCTTCGGGTGCACGCTGTTGGGAGCGGGGATGGACGACGTGCCACGACGACTGGCGCACTGGTGGGGCGGGCTCGACGATGGGGCCCGCCGTCATGCCTCTGTGCTGGCTCTGATCAGCGCGGGGTTCATTGCGCACTACCTGGTCTTCACCATCCCGCAGCCCTTCTTCATCGAAGACGCGGGCATCTCCTTCGCGTACGCCCGCAACCTGGTCGAAGGCGATGGACTGGTGGGGTACCCGGGCGGTGAGCGGGTCGAGGGGTACTCCAACTTCCTCTGGACCATGCTGGTCGCGGCCTTCTACGCGCTCGGCGTCCCGCCCTGGACCTCCGCCAAGGTGATGGGAGCGGTGTTCGGGGTGCTCACGCTGCCCCTCGTGTACCGCATCGTCCGCAAGGCCCGGCCCAACGGTGGCGGTGGCGCTGCGCTGCTGGCCGCCGCGATGCTGGCTGCGTCTCCCCAGTTCGTGATCTGGGCGGCTGCCGGCCTCGAGAACAGCCTGTTCTGCCTGCTGCTCGCAGCCGGAATGGACAGCGCCCTGCGCGAGATGGACGGCGACGTCGACCACACCATCCCGCGGTCGGCCATCTTCTTCTCGCTCCTCGCCATGACCCGCCCCGAGGGCGTCGCGTATGGCGGCATCGCTGGCTTCGCGCTCGTGCTCGATGGCATCGCGCGTCGACGGGTGCGGCACATCCTCGTGTATGGCGTGGTGCTGGTGCTTCCGCTCATCGCGTACCACGGCTGGCGCTACTGGTACTTCGCGTGGGAAGCCCCCAACACCTACTACGCAAAGCTGGGCATCGGCACTCGCTTCAAGCCGTTCAGCTGGACTGGCGGCGGCTGGAAGTACATCAAGAAGTACTCCGAGAACCACTACCTGCACTTCGTGTTGCCCCTGTTCGTGGTCGCCACGGCCGGCCTGCGCGACTGGCGGCGGTGGGTGGGCCTGTCGGTCCTGCTCGTGGTGGGCGTGCTGCTCTTCTGGGATGGCAAGGCCGGCCTCTCCACCATCGGCATCGACGAGCTCCCCGACTTCTGGCGCACCGTCACCACCTACTGGGTGAAGATGCGGGTCTGGAGCATCGCCATCGGCGTGGCGGTGTTGGGCGGCCTCACCTTGGGGCGTCCCGGCTGGCGAGCGCGCGGCCTCCTCTGGACTGTCGCCAGCTTCGCCGTGTTCTTCGCGCTGTACGCCGGCGGCGACTGGATGGCGCAGCACCGCTGGTTCAACATGGTCGTGATGGGAATGGTCCCCATGCTGGCCATCGGCGTGGTGGAGCTGCTCGACGGCCTCGACATCCGCAAGCAGCTGGTGCGGGTGCCGGCGTCGACGGAGAAGGCCCCTGCCTTCCTTCGCGAAGGGGTGCCGCTGCGGTCCATCCTCACCGTGGCCGCGTTCGGGCTCTGGCTCATTCCCGAGGTCCAGAACACCAACCACTTCGCCAACCAACCCGAGACGTCGGTGCGCGACATCATGCGGCGTGTTCGGTACATGTCGTGGGTGCAGCGGCGCCTCGACCTCGACCATGTCGTGCTGCTCGACGTCGACATGGGTGCGCACATGTACTACTCGGGCTGGGAAATCGTCGACATCGCCGGTCTCATCGATGTTCCCATGGCGCGTCACTCGAACTTCGACATGAAGTTCATCCGCCACTACATCTTCGAAGAGCGGAACCCCGACTTCGCGCACGTGCACGGGGGCTGGGCCAAGTCCAGCAAGATCCCGCGGCACAAGCAGTGGAAAGACCGCTACATCGAGATTCCCGGCTACGCCATCGGCGGCACCCGCCTCCACATCGGCAACCACGTCCGCCGCGACCTCTTCGTGCGCACATCGCGCGAGCCCATCCGCACCGACGCCCCGCGCTTCGACGGTCGGGTGCGCCTGCTCAAATTCGATGTTCCCTCGCCCGAGGTCGCTGCGGGCACCCGCGTGTTCTTCGACACCGAGTGGGCTGCGAGCCTCCGCGAACACGACTTCCGCATCATCGCCTTCCTCTACAACGACGACGGCGTGGCTTCTTCGGTGGCCTTGCCGCCCGGGTATGGTTGGCTGAAGTCCGACGACTGGAAGACCTCCGACCGCGTGGCTGGCCGCTACCGCTACCTGCTCCCCAAAGACCTCCCCGAGGGCGAGTACAAGGTGGGCGTGGTGCTGCTCGACGAACACTCGGGCCAGGTGCTCCGGTGGCGCAACAAGGGCGACCCCTCCACCCAGCCCACCGTCTTCATGGATGGCGAGTACCTCCCCGACACCACCATCCGTGTGGTCGACCGCGACACCGCCTTCGAAGAAGCCAAGGCCGACCGCAAGCTGGCCATCGAGACCGCCAAGGCTGGCAGCTGTGAGCCCGCGTGGGCCACTTGGAAGAACGCCCGTCGTCACGTCGACGACCGCGCCGACTGGATCCGCGACCAGGACCGCGTGGTGCGCCGGGCCATGGCCAACTGCTGGGTGGCCCAGTCAGACGACGCCCCCAACCTCACGGTGCAGGTCGAGTTCCTCGAGAAGGCCCGCAAGATCGACCGGAAGAACCCCGGCCTGCTCGAGCGCGCCGATGTCGTGGCGGATGCCGCCGAAGAAGCCGGTCACGCCGCCTTTGCCGAAGAAGACTGGGAGAGCGCCTACTTCCACTACGCCCAGGCGCTCGCGGTCGACCCCTCCCGCAGCTGGACCCGGCGCAAAGCCGAAGATGCACGGGACTACTGGCATCGCATCGTGCGGCCGGGCCGGTCCAAAGACGACCTTCCCCCGCGGCGCACCGACCTCAAGAAGGCCGACAAGGCCGACAAGAAGGCGGATGCCAACACGCGCCCCGACCCCAACGAGCGTCCCGACCCCAACGAGTAGTGCGGCTCAGGTGGCGAGAGACCGGAAGTCGCGTCCGGCGAGCTCCACGAAGTCGCACATCTCTTGGAGGCGGGACAGCACGCGGTCGCCCACGCGGTCGCCGAGGGTCTGCGGGTTCACGTCCACCAGCGCGGCGTTTGCGGGCGCGGCTCCGGTGGCGAAGGCTGGCTTGAAGTTGGTGGACCCGAGCGTGCAGGCCATGGCGTTGTACCGACGACAGATGATTTCGTCGATGATGGTGAGCTCCCAGTCCGTGAGCCGGCCCTTGCCCAGCTCGTCGATGGCGAGCACCGGGATGTTGACCAGGGGGTCGATGACCTCGGAGCCGGACCGACCCGCGCTGTAGCCGGCCTTGAGCTGGGACAGCAGGCGCGTGAACTCGACGAACCGGGCCGGGACACCATGCCGCAGGATGAGGTCGCGCACGACTGCCACGAGGAGGTGGGTCTTTCCGCGGCCGACCGGTCCGTGGAGAATCAGCCCTCGGTTCTCCTGCCCCACCTTCCAGGCGCCCATCCATCGGCTGACATCCTGGAGAACGCCCATGCTCTCGGGTGAGTGGCGAAGGATGCCCTTGGTGTAGGACTCGAGGGTGGCGTCGGTGTAGCGACCCGGGATCTGCGCTGCCGTGAACAGGCGGGCGCGGTCGGCCGGACGCTGGCACCGACACCGACCGGTGCGCACGTGTCCGTCGACGATGGCAGTGACGGTGCCGGAGTCGAGGCAACGCCCGCAAAACGGCATGCAGGCGCAGCGCTGGGCCGTGGCCACTTCACTCACGGTGCGAAACGAAATCCCGGTTCCGTGGCAGTCGGGGCAGTCGCGCCTGGCTGCGGACGCTGCGGGGAGGTCTTCGAGCTTCTGGATGCGCGTGCTGGCCGGGGCGTCCTGGCCTCCTCGCCAGCTCGGGGTCTTGATGTCGTTGTTGCTCACGACTCGGCTCCTGCCTCGAGGGCGGTCCAGATGGGCTCCACCGCGATGTCCGGGGCCATGGCTCGGACGGCTCGGCGCACATGTTCGTCGACCAGGTCGGTGAACACCTTGGCGCTCACCACCGCTTCCAGTGCAGCCAGCTCGGTGCGGGCTTGCTCGGCGAGGGCGTCGTGCATGGGCTCGGTGGCCACCCAGAGGGCTTCGTGAAAGGCGCGCACCTGGCTGGCGGCGGAGCGGGCCACGACTTCCTGGGGGTCGTCGGTGTGGGCCAGGGCCGTGAGCTCGGACACCAGCGTGTTGCGCGCGGAGTGGGCCACGGGCGGGAGGTCGGCGGCGGCGATGCGATCGGCGACCTGGCGTACGCTTGCCCGAGGGGAGGTGCTCAGGGTGGAAGCGCCGCGCGAGCTGGTGGTGTGCGGAACCGAGACCGTTCCGATGAGCTTCTTGACCTCGCCCTTGCATGCGCGGAGGGTGAGTCGGGTGCGGAGGTTTTTTCCCGCGCGCCGGTGGGCCGTTCGCTCGATCGCGCTGAGAACGGCCGCTATCGGGACACCCTGGTCGAGCCACTCGACGAGGAGTCGGCCGTCGGATGCAGAGAGGAACGGCGCACCACCCCGCACAGACACGAGGTACGCCCGTACTTCTTCTGCGAGGACATGGTGCTGGTCGGCATCCATCGTGGAGGAGGCCCGGCTCGGCTCGGTCATGTTGCGCCCATTTCGGGGCCGTTCTATCATCCCGGCCCCCCGCTCGTCGGAGTCGTGATGACCTTCACCCTTTCTTCCCTCGCCGGTCTTCTGGTGGTGGCCCAGCTCGGCCTCGCCACGGCCGCTGACGACGACTTCGATCTCGACCTGGACGACGACAGCGGCGACGACGAGCGCGACGCCCCGCCCGCCACCGACCCCGATGGTGGTGAGCTGGACGCCGACCCCGACGACGACGAGTGGCTGCCGCCCGAAGACGACACCGAAGGCGAGGAAATCGAATTCGACGACGACTTCGACGACCCCACCGAAGACGGCACGGTCAAGCCGCAGGGGCCCGGCGAAGACACCGCCAAGATCTACCGGGAGGCGCTCACCGCCTACTCCCGGTTGGCCCCCGACGAAGAAGCCCTCGCGTGGGAGCGGTACCTCCGCCGGTACCCCAACTCCATCTTCAAGAGCCAGATCGACAGCCGCATCGAAGAGCTGTCCTCCGAGCTCTACGAAGACGCCATGTTCGGCGACGGCTCCGGCCGCGTGGTCGATGCTGCCAAGCGCCAGCTCCACTTCGCCCAGCCCATGCTCCTCGAGAGCATCGACCCCCGCACCAAGCTGCGTGCGGGCTTCGAGTGGGGCTACCGCGACTGGGTCAACCTGATGGTCGACTACGAGTACGCCTTCATGCGTGAGCTGTCCGCGCACGTGGGCGTCCGCCAGCGCTTCACCGGCTACACCCTCGAAGCCGGCCCCCGGTACTCGCTCATCAAGTCCACCCGCATGGGCCTGCTGGTCACGGGCATCGGCGACGTCCGCGCCAACTTCAACCCCGGCTTCGCGGCCTTCCGTCCGCAGCTCGGGGTGGGCAAGCGCTTCCGCATGGGCGACATGCACCTCGATACCAACCTGCAGGGTGGCTACGACCTCGTGTTCTACGACGGCGTGTCGCCCCGGCTCGTGGGCGGGGCCAACGTCAGCCTCGCCGCGTCCGACAACCTGCGCATCTACATCGAGTCGTCCACCTACATGAAGGGCATGGGCGCCGAACAGATCGGGTCGTTCCGCTTCAACCAGGTCACCTTCGGCATGAAGTTCCTGGAGAAGAAGTCCAAGACCAAGGACAAGTTCGAAGCCGGCTTTGGTGCGTCGGCGCCGTACTCGGTGAACTACTGGCGCTACCACTACGGCGCGATTGCGGGCGACGTGAACATGTACCTCGAGTAGGTCGCGTCCAGCTGCAGGGACCACCGCGCCGGCCCGACATCACTTCATGTCGGTGGCTGGCCGACCGTTCCCGGACGTGTACGGAGTGGAAACCATGGGCGACACGATGTGGGCGCTGACTTTCGACCGGTCTCGTGAAGACTGGAAGACCTCCCGTGGGCTGGTGCGCGAGCGAGTGCCCGTACCCACCCTGGCCGAGCCCGACGGCGCAGACCGGTCCTGCTGCATCATCCGCGTGAAGAAGGCCGGGTTCTGCGGCAGCGACCGCGGCATCTGGTGGCGCAAGGCCTTCGGCGACATGATCCTCGGCAGCCTCGACGACGAACGTCGCGACAAGCGGGTCATCGGCCACGAGCTGCTCGGCGAGATCGTTGCCGTGGGCGACCGGGTGTTCGACAAGTACGGCTACACCCCGGGCATGGTGGTCTCCACCGAGAGCCACATCGTGTGCGGTGTGTGTGCCCAGTGTCGAGTGGGCGACCAGCACGTGTGTGCCGACGACAAGATCATCGGCATCTCCACCGATGGTTGCTTCGCCGAGTACGTGAAGCTGCCGGCCAAGGCGCTGTGGCCCACCGACCTCACCCGCATCCGGCCCGAGGTCGCTGCGGTGCAAGAGCCCTTCGGAAACGCGGTCCACGCCTGCCAGGCCGCCGAGCTCCGCGGGCGCACCGTGGCCGTCATCGGCTGCGGAACCATTGGACTGTTCGCCATCCTCATCGCGCGCGGGATGGGGGCCCGCCGGGTCATCGGCGTCGAGGTCGACCCCAAGCGTGCCGAGATGGCGCGTCAGCTGGGCTGCGAGGTGGTGCTCACGCCGAACCTGCCCCCTGCCGACCGTCCCTGGGCCTCCGACCCCACCCTCATCGAGCAGGTGCACGAGCTCACCGAAGGGGTGGGCGTGGACGTGGTCCTCGAGATGGCGGGCTTCAACAGCGCGATGAACAACGCCCTGAAGATGGCCCGCCGAGGTGGGCACGTGGTGCTGTTCGGCGTGAAGAACGGCGATGCACGGGTGGAGGACTACCACCGGGTCATCATGAACGGCCTGCAGCTACACGGAGTGGTGGGCCGCCAGATCTTCGGCACCTGGGAAATGACCCGCGCACTGCTCGAGAACACCAGCAATGGCATCCAAGATGCCGTCTGGAAGGTCATCCTCAATGAGGGTGAGGGCACCCGGGTGCACATCGACGACTGGGATGCAGAGACGTTCGAGCAGATGATTGGCCAGCACCCGAAGGTGCTCATCGAATTCGAGCGGTAGGCTCGACCTGGACTTGGATGGAGGATGCCGTGGGGAAGCGGGTTGTGAGGCGGGCCGAGCGTGTCTGATCGCCTGTCTGATCCTCTGGCCTCGTGGTGGCCGGGCGGGCATGATGGTGGGGTGCGACAAGGAATCGGAGGGCATGACCGTGGCGGAGTCTGGTGACGTCGAGGCCGTGCTGGCCCGGTGCCTGGAGGCCCAGTGGTTGGCGGAGTCCGTCTTCGGTGGGGACCACGCGGTGCTCCGGTTCTCCAACGGCATGCACCTTGTCTGCCAGCGGCTCCGAGGCGACCGCGACCGCGACGTTCGGAAGGCGTTGAGCGTCCTCGGCGAGTCGGTCCATGACGGCGTGGAGCCTGATGAGGTCGAGGTCGGCGTCAACCTGGGCCGCAATGCCCGCCGCGTGGTCGAGAGCGTGACCGTGTCGCAGAGCGGTGGCCTCCAGCTCACGTTCGATGGCGGGTGGATGGTCGAGGCCACCACCGACACCGACATCGTGGACTGGCAGTGGTCCGTAGGACTGACCGGCCTCAACCCCTACGTCGCAGCCACCGTGGCTCACTTCACCTTCGAGCTGGAAGCGGGTCGGCTGCTCCCACAGTTCGCGGACCCGGGTTCGCCTGCCGCTGGGACGCCCAGCCCTTTCGATGATCTCTTCGTCATCGACGACACCAACGTCGCAGAGGCGTATGCCGCCGTTCGCGACATCCTCTACCTCTACCAGGATGCGGTGGAGTCCTACGGGGGCATCGGCCACAACCTCGACACCGGCAGCTTCGACCCGTTCCGGTTCGCACGGGCCGTTCTGGCACCCCGCCCGGGCTACACCTTCGGGCTCGATGTGGTGCTCCTGCATCAGGGGGCGGCGGTCGCCCTGTTGTGCGACCTGAGTGACCACATCGACGACACCGACACCACCCCGGGCGGCTTCGGTCGGACCCGGCTCATCCGCTTCGGGGTCGAACGTGGGCTGCTCGACGCCACGCCGCTTGCTGCCGAGGCGGCCAAGCTGGCGTTCGCGGGTCGGGTGGATGAGTTCAGGCAGGCCTTGGGCAAGGTCTACCAGGAGTACGTGCTCGGTCACTTCCGGCGTCTGATCGGAGAGGAGCATGGACGCTGACGACCGATCGGCTGGGGCTTCCTTTGCGATGCCGTCCACGCCTGGCAGAAGTCGTTGTCACTTCGTGGTGGAGAACACCATGAGCACGACGCTACGGCTTCGGTACATCTGGTCGGTCTACAGCCCGGACTCCGACGAACCGACAGAGCACCAGGTCCTGTTCCCGTCGCTGGCGGTGTGTCCAGATCGGCTGCGGGGCTTCGCGGAGCAGGTTCGGGCCGATGCCAACGCACTTGGGAGGTCAGCCGCCGCCGAGCACGTTGGAGACCGACCGGCGACGGGCGGCTTTCGTTCCGCGTTGGCGGAGATCCTTGATGGTCGGTTCCGAAGCGAAGTCGGGAGCACGAGGTCGTGATTCAACTTGCTGACGCCCGCGTGAGAGCCCTGGCTACCCTCGAACTCATGGCGGGGGAGGCGGGAGTAGAACTGGCTCTCATCGAGTCGGCCACCCGGGAGCTTCCCTACGGCTTCGCGTTCTTCTACCAGTCCCGGGCGTTCGTGGAGACGGGCGATGTGACCTCGGCCATCGGCGGCAACGGCCCCCTGGTCGTGCTCCACTCTGGCGTGGTCGAGCCGTTGGGTAGCCATGCACCAGCGGATGTCGTGCTGGAAGAGTTCGCGAGCACGCTTCCCCCCATCACGCCGACCGGGGACTTGAAGCGGGACACGAGGAGGGCTCTGGAGACGGGGGCGACGCTGGCCGACCTCGCGGCCCTGCTGCACCATCACCGGGCCGAAGGCATGACCCGACCGAAGGCCCAGAGGGTGCTGGAGAGCTTGCGACCGACACTGATCGAGGCCGATGAGGACCGCGTACTGGAGATGCTGGACATGGTGACAGGGTTCGCACCAGCTCATCTTCGGGTGTGGGACCAAGACTTGTAGAGCACCCCGAACTGCTCATGATGATGGACCTCGACCTGGTCGATGAGCTGATGTGCGAGCTGCTCGACTTCGCTCCCGGCCAAAACCCTGGTGTTCAAGAAACCAAAAGGCCCCATCCCTTTTCAGGGATGGGGCAAATGGCGCACCCAGGAGGAGTCGAACCCCCAACCTTCGGATCCGTAGTCCGACGCTCTATCCAATTGAGCTATGGGTGCATGAAGACGAAAATGGCGGAGACGGAGGGATTCGAACCCTCGGTAGGCATACACCTACACGGGATTAGCAATCCCGCTCCTTCGGCCACTCGGACACGTCTCCGTATAACAGACAAGGGAGATTGAGCAACCCTTGTTTTTTATTTCAATCGGGAACGGAGGCGGTGGGATTCGAACCCACGGTCCCTTGCGGAACGGCGGTTTTCAAGACCGCTGCCTTCGACCACTCGGCCACACCTCCTGGCGGGCGCCACGCTATTACTCTTCCCGATCTGAGAGCGCAACAGAAAAGTGCTCCGATCAGACGGGTTCCTGGTTCGGCGCGCTGTAGGCCGCCCACCATCGGCGGAACTCGGCGGCGAAGATGTCGGCGGCTTCGCGCATTCGGGGGGTGCGGTCTGCGTGGTCGGCCACACGGGTCACCAGCGAGCTGTCCATTCCGCACGGATCGATGCGCTGGTAGTACGCGAGGTCCACGTCGATGTTGAGCGACACCCCGTGCCACGTCACCCACCGCTTGCAGGCGATGCCGATGGCCGCAATCTTCCGTCCGTCCACCCACACCCCGGTGTTGCGGTCGTCTCGCTCGCCCTGGATGCCCCAGCGGTCCAGCACCCGGTCCACCACCTCCTCCAGCCCATGCAGCCAGGCGTGCAGGTCCTGGCGGTGATCTGGCAGAGCACAGATGGGGTAGGCGGTCAGCTGGCCCGGGCCATGAAAGGTGACATCTCCCCCCCGCTCCACATCGACCACCGGCACCTCGCCCGGAGCCTTCACGCTGGCCCGGGCTCCCCGGCGGCGACCGACCGTGAACACCGGCGTGTGCTCCACCAGCAGCAGGGTGTCGGGGATGTCTCCGGCGATTCGTCGGAGGAGGGCATCCTTCATGGTGGCATGGACTTCGGTGTAGGGCTTGCGGCCCAGCCACTCCACGCGAAGGGGACGGCGTCCGGTCATGGGGCTCCTGGCCGCTCGGACCTTGCAACGGAATGCAACGCGTGTCCGGAGCGGGCTTTCTTTCCTGTACCGCGGCTGGGAGGATGTCGATCCTCTGGCCGGATGTCACGCCCCCCACCCTTGTCATCCGCACCCCCTTCAGGAGGACCCATGCTCCCCGAGATGCCCGGCCGCATCGGCAGGTACGAGATCGATCGTCGCATCGGAGCAGGGGGCATGGCGCTCACCTACCGGTGTCGCCTCGAAGGCCTCGGTGGGTTCTCGAAGAAGGTGGTGGTGAAGGTCCTCCACCCCGACCACGTGGGCGACGCCTCCTACGTGCGGATGTTCCTCGATGAAGCGCGGGTGAGCGCGGGCCTCCACCACGCCAACATCGCCCAGGTCTTCGAGGTCGGCTCCGACCACGGCATTCCGTACATGGTGATGGAGTTCGTCAACGGCCCCAACCTCGCCTCGGTCACCCGCCGCATCGGCCCCTTCGGCGACCGCCCCTACGGCCTCATCGCCCACCTCCTCGCGGGGGTCGCACGGGGCCTCGACCACGCCCACACCCGCATCGGCGAAGACGGCCAGCTGCTGGGGCTGGTCCACCGCGACGTCAGCCTGGGCAACATCGTGGTCTCCCGCGAAGGCTCGTCCAAGCTCATCGACTTCGGCATCGCGAAGTGGAACGACAAGCAAGACGTCACCGAGGTGGGCCTGCTCAAGGGCAAGCTGCACTACATGGCCCCCGAGCAGCTGTCCGGAAAAGCCGACCACCACGTCGACATCTACCAGCTGGGCGTGTGCCTCTACTGGCTGTCCACCGGTCGACCGCCCTTCCACCACGAAGACCACGCGGAAGTGTGGAAGATGCGGCTCGCGGGCAATGTCCCGAAGCCCACCGACCTCGTCCCCGGGTACCCGAAAGAGCTCGAAGAAATCGTGCTGGCAGCGCTCGCCACCGAACCCGGCCAGCGCTGGACGTCCGCCGCCGAGATGGCCGACATGCTCGAAGCCTTCTGCTACAGCCACCCCAAGTACGCGGCGTCCGACGAAGCCGTGGCCGAGTGGATTCGTGGGCTGGTGCCGCCCGAAGAGTTCGAAGACCCCTCCTCGCGCATCCTCGCCCCTGTCACCGGAACCCGTCGTTCCCTGGGCGAGCTGGTCCAGGAGAGCACGAGCACCTCGGTCGCGACCGTCGAGCCGCCCGAGCCCACAGAAGGCGCCTCCGAGCTCACGATGCGCCCCGACACCCCGTCGTCGCGCACCCCGTGGAAGCCTGTCGCGCTCGCGTCGGTGGCGTCGGTGGCTGTGGCTGCGGTGCTTGGTCTGCTCCTGTTCTTCACGATGGGCAGTGCGGCCGCCGACCGGGCTGCGCGGGTGTACTTCGACGAAGCCGTGCGCATGGCGGATGCCGGCGACCGGGAAGGTGCAACGCTTCTGGTCGACCGCGCCCTCGCCGAAGACCCCTCCGACCCCGAGCTTGTGGTCGAGATCACCCGACTGCAGCGCACCCTCGTCGGCACCACTCCCTGACCCCTCCGGATGGCCGTGACTTCACGCAGATTCCCCGCCCGCCTGTGGCTCCGTGTCGATGCGCTCGAGCCGCTCACCTGCTCGGTCCGCTTCTCGCTCGACCAGGGCGAGGGCTACCTGGTGTGGCGTGCCGCTCCGGAGTCCACCGCTCGAGCAGGGTCCCGAACCGGTGCCGCCGGCGGGCTCACCATCGCCGACCTTCCCGCGCTCACGCTGGTGCACCGTCCACACCCATCGCGGCTGTGGGAACGCACCCCCCTCCCGCTTCCCCAGCTTCCTGCCGATGCCCGCACGCGTCTGGGTGAGTGGGTGGCGGTCGACCCTGCCGCCAACCCCGAAGCCGATGCCACCGACCTCGTCTTCGCCACCGATGTCCTCGAGACCGACCTCCCCGACGACGACACGGGGCCCGATGTCGCCGAGCTGGAGTCCAGCCCCACCCCCGTACCTGTCGAAATCACCGACGACATCGATGTGCTCGATGAAGCCATCACGCTTCCCGGCACGGCCATGGAGCCCGCAGACACCCCATCCCGGCCAGGGGCGTCCAACTCGACGTTGGTGCGGTCGCTCGTGCGGCGCATCCGCATCCAGGAGGAGGAAATCAAGGCGCTGAAGCTGCAGGTGGCGTCGCTTCAGACCCGCCTCGACGCCGCGCGTTCCTGAACCTGGCCCACGGCCTCTGCGATGCGTCGGGCCACCGTCTCCACGTCCTGCGTGCCGTCCACCCGCAAGATGCGGTCGCCGCGGGCTTCGAGCATCTCGAGTCCGGTCTCGTAGCAGCTGCGGATGGCGGCCAGGCGGTCCACGTCCTCGAACCGTTCCAGGGTTCCCCCGCGGGCCACGATGCGGCGCATGCACTCGGCGGGTGGCACGTCGAGCACCACGGTGAGGTCGGGGGCCGGGAACGCGGCGTTGAGGCCGAAGGCGTCTGCGACACCGATGGTGAGGCCTTGGTACGCGAGCGAGGACGGCACGTAGCGGTCGGAGATGACTGTGGTGCCCGATGCAAGCGCGGGGCCCACGATGCGGTCGATGTGGTCGCGTCGGTCTGCGGCGAAGAGCAGTGGCAGCACGGCGTCGGAGAGCACCGAGGCGGGGTCGTCGGGCTGGAGCGACCGGCGGATGAGGCGTCCGACCGGGCCGTCGGTGGGTTCGCGGGTGGTGTGGACGGCCTGCCCGGCGTGGGTGAGCCAGGTGGCCAGCATCCGCACCTGGGTGGTGCCGCCCGACCCGTCGAGGCCTTCGATGGCGATGAATGTGCCCCGAGACGACATGCAGGCTCCGGTTCCAGAATTTCGGCACGCCTTATCGTCCTCCAGTCGACCCGGGGACGCGACAGGGGAGGGGACCGCGGGGTATCTGCGCCGACGAAGTCTCCGGGACCCTCTCGTGGGCCGGACAGGAGGTCGAATGCGACGCACGATGGCACTGGTGGCGCTCACCGCATGGTTGGGTGGTTGTGGCCTCTTTCACGGCGGTGAAGCCACCCCGGTCGAGGTCTCTGAAGACGGCTGGACCACCTACGGCACCCCGCTCGGCGACGGTGCCATCATCCCGGCCAAGACCCTCCTCGCCGACCCCTCCAAGTACGTGGGGCAGGCGGTGGTGGTCGAAGGCCGCGTGGCCGACGTCTGCAGCAAGGCCGGCTGCTGGATGGTCATCGCCGAGGGCGACACGACCATGCGCATCCGGATGAAGGACCACGCCTTCTCGGTGGCCAAGGACGGCGCTGGCTCGGCGTGTCGCGTGGCCGGTGAGGTGGTGAAGCTCGAGGTCGACCCCGACACCGTCGCCCACTTCGAAGGAGAGTCCCGCAAGCCGGAGCTCATGCCGGAGAAGTCCGCCAAGGGTGCGTTCATCTACGAGATGGTGGCGTCTGGTGTGGCGATGAAGCCGAGCGCCAGCCTGTGAGCTCCCCGCTCTCCACGATGCGAGAGCACGACCTTCGCCCCCGCGGCCTCTCGATGCGCGTGTGCGCGTGGGGACCCGCTGCGGGACCGGCGGTGGTGTGCTGCCATGGCTGGCTCGACCAAGGTGCTGCCTGGGATGCCGTCGCGGTGCAGCTGGTGGCGCGCGGCTACCGGGTCTTTGCGCCAGACCACCGTGGGCACGGTCACTCTGACTGGACACCCACCGGCAGCACCTACCACTTCATGGAATATGTCGCCGACCTCGACGCCCTGCTCGATGTGCTCGAGCTGCCATCGGCTGTGCTGGTGGGGCATTCCATGGGGGGCACCATCTCTTCCCTGCTGGCGGGACTTCGGCCGCAGCGCGTGACGGGGCTGGTGTTGCTCGACGGCCTCGGTCCACCCCGGGTGTCCGACGACGACGCCTCCGACCAGGCGGTGGCCTTCCTCGACCAGAACCGCGCCCCTCGCCCCCAGCGCCCCATGGACTCCCTCGACCGGGCCGCGGAACGCATCCGGCGCACCAACCCCCACCTGTCCGCGCAGGGAGCGCGCGCCTTGGCCCACCGTGTCACGCGCGCCACGCCCGACGGCCTGATCTGGCGATGGGATCCGCTCCACCGCACGCGGGCCGCCGTGGCCTACGACGCCGACCGCCACCTCTCGGTGCTCCGACGCATCCGCTGTCCGGTGGCCGTGGGGTTGGGGGCCGACGGCTGGTATGCGCACATGTCCGACCTCGAGCAGCGGATCTTGGCCATTCCGCGGGTGGTGGCGCATGACGCATTCTCGTGTGGCCATGACCTGCATCACGCCGTCCCGAGTGCCGTTGCCGACCGTGTGGACGCCGTCTCGGGGGCCGGTACACTCCCCTCCTGAGCTCGAGGACGGCACGCTCTTCGAGGGGGGGGAGGAATGCGGTCTACCGCACCCGGCCGACCATCGCTTATAGTGGGGCCCGAAGTCGGGGTGCGCCATCGCATCACCGACCCTTCTTCATGGAGCCCCCATGCTTCGCCATCCCGCCACCCGCGTGGTGCCTCTCCTTGTCCTGGCTGCTTGTGAAAGCGACTCGGGCGTCAAGGTCTACAACGAGGCCCCCAACGTAGAGATCACCTACCCCACCGATGGCGAGACCATCGAGTCGGGAACCACCGTTGTGATGGCGGGCACGGGCAGCGACCCGGAGAGCACCGAAGCGGAGCTCATCGCCACCTGGACGGTCGACGGCGAGATCATCTGTGACAGCGTCGCGCTCGATGCTGTGGGCCTCACCGAGTGCGCCACGGAGTTCGATCCCGGGTCGTACACGGTCGGCCTCACCATCACCGACCCCGCCGGCGCGTCGTCCTCTGCCTCGGCCTCCATCTACGTGGAGCCCAGCAACGCGCCGTCGGTCGAGATCACCGAGCCCGGCACGGGCGGGGTCTACTACGCCGACCGCTCCACCACGCTGGAAGGCATCGTCTCCGACGCCGAAGATGCCCCCGAGGCCCTCACGGTGGTCTGGGAGAGCAACGTCGATGGCGACCTGGGGCTGTCCACCACGGCCAGCACCGCCGGCGTCACCACCGGCGATGTCGTCCTGACCGAAGGCGACCACGACATCACCCTCACCGCCACCGACTCCGACGGCCTGTCGTCCTTCGATGTCGTCACGGTCACGGTCCTCGCCACCAACACGGCCCCCACCTGCGGCATCACCAGCCCGGTCGACGGCACGTACGCCGACACCGGCACCACGGTCGAGTTCGAGGGTGTGGCCTCCGATGCCGAGGTCGACTCCGACTGGCTCGTGGCCACCTGGAGCAGCGACCGCGACGGCGACCTCTACGAAGCCGAGGTCACCGCAGCGGGCGAGACCGCCTTCGCGAGCGATGCGCTGTCGGTCGGCACGCACCTCATCACGCTCACCGTGGTCGACGAAGCCGGTGAGCCCTGCATCGACTCCGTCACCTACACCGTGGGCTCGCCGCCCACCTCCACCATCATCCAGCCGAGCGACGGCGATGTCGTCAACGAAGGCGACCTGGTGGAGTTCATCGGTGAAGCCGAAGACAGCGAAGACGACGGCCTCGACCTCGACGTAGAATGGACCAGCAGCCTGGATGGCTCGCTGGACACCTCCCCGCCGGCCGCTGGCGACCCCACCGTCGGCTTCATCACCGACACCCTCGTTGCGGGCGAACACGAAATCCGCCTGCGCGTGACCGACTCCGACGGCCTGTACGCCGACGACATCATCAACTTCACGGTCAACGGCCTGCCCTCGGCACCGGTGGTCTCCATCGACCCCGACCCCGCCGTCACCGGCAACGACCTCAACGCCGTCATCGACGCCGACTCGGTCGACCCCGAAGGCGCCACCATCTCCTACGCCTACGACTGGACGGTCGACGGCGTGGCATCGGGCATCACGGCCTCCACCGTCCCCGCCTCCTCCACCACGCGTGGTGAGGTCTGGGAGGTCACGGTCACGCCCTTCGATGGCCTCGGCATGGGCGCCACCGCCACCGCGTCCGTCACCATCGACAACTCGCCCCCGTCGGTCGACGCCGCACCGGTGCTCGGCCCCGACCCGGCCTACGAAGGCGACACCCTCACCTGCACGGCTGGCGTCACCAGCGACGACGACGGCGACTCCGTCACCTCCAGCTACTCCTGGATGGTGAACGGCGCTGCAGTGGCCGCCACCGCCACCACGCTGGGCTCCACGTTCTTCAACTCGGGCGACTCGGTCTACTGCCTCCAGACGCCCAACGACGGCCTCACCGACGGCACCGCGGTGCCCTCGAACACGGTGGTCATCACCAACACGGCCCCCACGGTCTCCGCCGTCAGCATCACCCCCGACCCCGCCACGGCCGGCGACACCCTCACCTGCAACTACACCTTCGACGACGCCGACGGCGACGCCGACGCAAGCACCGTGGCCTGGACGGTCAACGGCACCGCAGCAGGCTCGGGCACCACGCTCTCCAGCGGCTTTGTCCGCGGCGACACGGTCAGCTGCGAAGTCACCCCCAACGACGGCACCGACACCGGCGCGTCCGACTCCGCCAGCATCACCATCTCGAACTCGGCCCCCACCATCTCGGCCGTGTCCATCTCCCCCGACCCCTCCGTCACCGCGGATGACTACACCTGCACGGTGGCCAGCTCCACCGACATCGACGGCGACTCGGTCTCCTACACCTACTCCTGGTACGTGAACGGCGTCTCGGTGGGCGTGTCCTCCGACACCCTCGCGTCCACCTTCCACGTCCGCAACGACACCGTGTACTGCCGCGTGGTCCCCAACGACGGCTACGAAGACGGCACCGCGGTCGACTCCAGCACCGTCACCACCGGCAACACCGCCCCGGTCGTCTCCACGGTCACGCTGTCGCCCTCGAGCCCCGGCACCGAAGACACCATCACGGCCACGGTCTCGTCCAGCGACGCCGACAGCGACACCGTCACCATCACGTACGACTGGTACGTCAACAGCACCCTCGAAGTGTCCGGCACCTCGAGCTCGCTGGCCACCTCGTACTACGAACGCGGCGACGACGTCTACGTCGAGGTCACGCCCAACGACGGCACCGACGACGGCTCCACGCTGTCCTCCAGCTCCGTCACCGTCGTGAACACCCTCCCCGACGCCCCCGAGCTCGCGTTCGACCCGGTCTCCCCGGAGCAGGGCATCGACGACCTCTTCTGTGAGGTGGTCACCGATTCCGTCGACGACGACGGCGACACGGTCACCTACACCTTCACCTGGACCGTCGACGGTGCGGCCTACACCGGCGCCAGCACCACCGACCACACCGGCGACACCGTCCCCGCTGCCGACACCGAGCTCGGCTTCGACTGGATCTGTACCGCCACGCCCAACGACGGCTACGGCGACGGCACCGCAGAAGCCATCCTGGTCACGGTGCGCGACGTCACCGACCCCGACGCCCCCACCATCGACACCCCCGACCGCTTCCGCAACGAAGACGACCTGTCGCTCACCGGTACGTGTGAGTTTGGCGACTGTGTCGACGTGGTCATCGACTGTGACAGCAGCTCGCTGAGCCAGACCGACACCGTGAGCTGCCAGTCCGGCGACTCCTGGTCGGCCAGCTTCGCCAGCCTGTACCGCGACGAAACCACGCTGTGTACGGCCTACTGTGTCGACGGCTCCGGCAACGAGTCGGGCGACTCCAACACCGTCAGCACCGACGTCTGCGCGCCCTTCGACGAGTACGAAGACGGCGCAGGCACCGGCGACTCCGATGCCTCGGCCATCGAGCCCTGGTCGGCCATCGCAGAAGGCTCGTCGGGCACCATCAGCGCCAACATCCTCGGCACCGACACCGTGGACTGGTACCTGGTCGAGAGCTCCGACGACGTGGCAGCCGACCGCTCGGCCACCATCGACTACTACAGCCTCGACATCCGCCTCCTCGACCCCGACTCCGGCATCGAGAGCACCGACTACACCATGACGGTGTACAAGGGCTCCACCGCGGCTGCCTCCTGCTCCACGGCGTCTGGCTACACGGCCTACACCGACTACTGGTACGACCGCGCCGACGGCAGCCACTCGGCACCGAGCGACCGTCGCCGCTGTGCCACGTCCTCGGCGTCCTACAACGACTGCGAAGACATGACCGAGAGCTACTACGTGAAGGTTGAGCGCGTCAGCGCCTCCGTCACCAGCTGCGCCGGCTACACCGTCTCCGTCACCAACAACGGTGGTGTCTGCGACACCTCCACCGAATGCCCCTACTGACCCCTACCCACGATGGGTGCCCGCCGGTGGCGGCACCCGGGAGTGACTCCATGACTTCTCGACGTGACGTCCTTCGTTCCATGGGCGTGGGGGCAGCAGCGGTGGCTGCGGTCGCCAGTTCCTCGGCAGCGGCAGCGGCGGCGGTCGCACCCTCGGTCGACGCCTTCGCCCGCGGTGGCTCGTCCAAGCACTCGCCCTGGTGGATCCTGTCCCCGCTCCGTGAAGGAAGCTCGGTGGGCAAGGGCTGGTCCATCGCTGCGCTCTCGGGCGTGAAAGACGGCGCCGCAGTGCTCACCCTGGCCAACCGGGATGGCCGCCAGGTCGACCTCCACATCTGCGCCCGCTCCGGCCGTGGATCTGGCCTCGCCCAGACCGCCCTGTTCGACCTCGTGTCCATGGACGGCCGCGACGGTGTCGACGCCACCCCCGAAGACCTCGGCCGGGTGGTGGTCTCGCTTGCCAAGCGCATCCGCCGCAACGAGCTGCAGCACGCAGGCGACCTCCGCGCCTTCTCGCACCTCATGAGCCACACCGACCGCGTGTCGCTCTACGGTCCCGAGCGCCTGCTCTTCGGTGAAGACATCGGCTGAGCCGGCTGTCTCTCAGTCGTCCACGTAGCCCAGGTCGCGTAGCATCTGGTTCGTGGACGCATCGACATCGTCGTTCCGAACTTCTGGTGCTTCCTCGGCAAGCACCAGGTTTCGGTCTTCCCAGTCCGACAGCACGCTCGCCAGCCTCTTGGTGACACTGGGCTCCTGCTCGGCGATGTCGTCGTTCGCCTCCCAGTCGGCCGCCGTGTAGAGCGAGTCCGCGTACGGGCCGGTCTCGGTGGGGCGGTCGTACACTCGGATGAGGTGGTGCTTGCCGTCGAACACCATCGACAGGTGGCGCTTGCGGAAGAAGGTCTCGGCGTAGGCGAAGGTGTGGGCGGCCACGGTGGTCTGGCCCAGCACGGCGCCCTTCTGGGACAGGCCGTCGACTTCGCTGGGGGTGTCGATGCCCAGGAGGTCGGCGATGGTGGGGAGCACGTCTACGTTCATCGACCGCCCCGAGACACGCCTGCCCGGCTCGGGAAGCGAGGGGTGGTAGACAATCCACGGGGTGTGCGTGGTGGTGCGGTACACGTGGTTGCCGTGCTCCGGACCGTGGTGTTGCGGTAGGTAGAGGCCTTCGCCGTGGTCGGCTGCGAAGATGACCAGCAGGTTCGGCCGCGTTGCGCGGAGCTCGGTGAACAGGCGGGCCAGCTCGGCGTCTACCGTGCGGAGGGCGGCGTCGTACTTGGTGAGCCGCTCGGGTTGGTCGGCGAACAGCTTGGCGTAGCGCAGCTTGTACTTCTGCGGAAGGTGCGTATCGAGCACGTTCACGCGCAGGTAGAGGCGTTCGTCTGCGGGTACCTTCGCGGCCATGCGGAGCGCGTCGTCGACCACCTCATCGGCCCCTGGAATGTGCGGCCGTTCTTTGTAGGTGCCGTCGGGCTCGGTGTAGTCGGAGAAGCCCTGGGCGAAGCCGAAGCGGGTCTTGAGGTTGGGGTTGGCCACGGCGCCGATGGCCGTGTACCCGCTGGACACCAGCAGCTCGGACAGCAGAGTGTGGTCGTCGTGGAGGATGGCCGAGAAGCCCTTGCCGGCCCCCGGGTTGTCGAGCTTCAGCGCCCGGGGCCACCGACCGGTGAACAGCGCGCCCATGGCGGGCCGGGTCCAGGGGGTCTGGGTGAAGTGCTCGTCGAACACCACGCCGCGCTCGCCGAGGGCGTCGAGGAAGGGAGTGGTGGGCAGCGAGTGGCCGTAGAGTCCCATCCGGTCGCGGCGCAAGGTGCACGCGGCCACCACCAACACGTCGGTGTCTTCGGCGGTGAGCGGAAGGCTGGGATCAGCGGCGAGGGCGACATCGAGGCGGGAGGGCTCGACGGTGTCGGGAACCACCGGATCGACGGGGCGTGCGACGACCCAGCCGTAGGTTCCGAGCCCGCCCATGAGCAGCACGAGGCCGACCCCCCCCATGAGCCGGCGCACGGGTGGGCGGATGGCGGAGAAAATCGAAGGCATGGCGCGCGTGTAGCACGCGACCGGGGCACACTCACCCTTTCCCGCCGTCTGGACGCGTTACCAGGGGGCCAATTGGGCGACGCCCTCTGGAGGAAAGATGCGATTTCATTCTTGGACCGTCCTCGCCGTCCTGGCACTGGGTGTGGGCTGCAGTGGCGACAAGTCGAGCGACGACGACACGTCGGAGTCCGGCACCACCGACGGCACCACCGCCGCCACCACCGACACCTCGGACACCGGCGAAGACACGGGCGACACCGGCCCCGAAGCGGTGTGCGAAGAGCCCACCGACGTGAGCTGCGTCGACGCCCTCATCCTCGACCTGTCCCTGCACGACGACCGCACGTCGGAAGGCGATGTCTCCACCACCACCGATGGCGCCGACTTCGTCTCCGAGATCGATGCCTCCGCTGGCGGCTACGAGCGCGCCCACCTCAACGCCTGGGTCTACGTCAAGTTCACGCCCGATGGCCTCGAGAAGGTGGAGATCGACGACGAAACCGCCCTCGAGTCGATGGACTGGGACCTCTCCCTCCGCCGCTACATCCTGCGTCTGAACGGCGGCTCGTCGGGTCCATCGTGTGTGGGCGCGGCTTCGTTCCACGAGTCCACCTACGCCGACCTCACCTCGGTGCCCGATGGCATCCCCTACGTGCAGGACGACTACTACACGAGCGACTGCACCATCACCACGGACTCCTCCGGCCTGCCCGGGAGCCCCTCGGTGGCGCTCGGCCCTTGGTGGTCGTACGACGGCTGCGTCCAGACCACCCTCGTCCCCCACCTCATCCAGCTCGCCGACGGCCACGTGGTGAAGATGGTGGTGGAGGAGTACTACGAGCAGGACCAGGAGACGTGCAACGAGAACGGCTCGGGTGGTCGGAACTCGGGCATGTACACCATTCGCTGGCAGTACATGAACTGACCCTGCGCCGACCGCACGCCCGCACAGGGGTGGGGTCAGCGCGTGCCGGCTTCCAGCTCGACGGCTCGCTTGTAGGCGGGCCGTTTCATCTGGGTCTGCGCGTAGGCTTGCAGTGCTGGGGGCAGGGTGTCCCAGAGGCCGGCGGCACGGGCCCAGAAGCACGTGTGTCCGAGGAAGACATCGGCCACCGTGAACGCATCTCCGGCCGCAAACGGTCCGTCGGCGAACATGCGCTCGGCGACGGCTGCAGCGCGCTTGAACTCGGCATTGGCGGTCTCGCGGACGGCGGGCACGCGGAGCTTCTCGGGCAGTGCGAAGGTGTGCTTGGCCTTGGTCCAGAGCGCTTGTTCCAGCTCGGTGGTCACGAAGAACAGCCACTGGTCGACCCGTGCGGCGGCGAGCGTGCCTTCGGCGGGAAGCAGGCCGGCGTCGGGGTGGCGGGCGCACAAAAAGCGGGCGATGGCGGCCGACTCGGTGATGGGGGTGCCGTCGCAGACCAGCACGGGCACCTTGCCGCCGGGGTTCAGCGCGAGGAATGCCGGGCTGCGGTGTTCGCCCTTCCGAAATGACAGGGGGTTCCAGTCCCACGCCACGCCCAGCTCTTCGAGGACCCAGGCGATGCGGGTGGAGCGGCTGCGGGTGGCGCCGTAGAGCTGGTAGGCGGTCATGTGGACTCCGGGGGTTGTGGGGTTCGGCGGGACTGCCACTCGGGCGCACCCATGAAGCGGCGGATCTGCAGGTATTGGTCGGTCATGGTGCCGTCGGCCTCGCGCACCACGATGGGCGGACCGTCGGCGCGTGTGCCCCCGAACGCGGCGGCCCACACCACGATGGTGGGCTGGCGGTTGCGGCGGAAGTAGACGTCGCGGCGGTCGCGGATGGTGAGACCGGCCTCGGCGAGCGCGGCTTCGGGGCGGGGGTCGCCCCAGGCATGCACGATGCAGAGCAGGCCGTCGGGTGACAGGGCGCGGGCTGCGACTCGGCAGTAGTCGAAGACGTCGCCCCGCAGCTCCATCCGGCAGGCGGCGCGCTGGGGATGGGGCGACACCACGCCCTTGCCGAGCGGGATGTAGGGCGGGCTGCCCGTGACCAGGTCGTAGGTGCCGTGCTCGGAGGCGGGCACGGCGGCTTCGGCGCGGAAGTCGGAGTGGCGCAGCTCGACCACGTCTTCGAGGCCTGCGCGGCGAAGGGTGTGGCGGTTCAGGCGGTGGCTGACCTCCTGGGCCTCCACCCCCACCATCAAGGGCTTGGGGAACGCGGGATCAACGCGCTGGCGGCCTTCTTCGGCGTCGGGGCGGCCCAGTCGGTGCCACAACACGAGCGTGCCCACCGAGCCGATGCCGGTGCCCAGGTCGAGGTGTCGGCGGGGGGTGGGTTGGTGCTGAATCGCCAGCCATGCGGCCAGCATGTCGTCGGTGCTGAACCGGTGGCCCCGTGCGAGCTGGTGGATGTGCCAGTCGCCGGAGATGCGGTCGAGGGTGACGGGTTCGTCGATGTTGGCGAGGGTCACGTGCTCGTCGCGTCGGGGCATGGGGGGACTCCGGGATGGAGGCGCTCGCTATCGTCCCGGGACGGACACGGGCACCTGGAAGGTGGGCACCGGCGGGCAGTCTGTGCGCGTGACCGTGCAGGGGAGGAGCGGCTGGTCGGTGGGGGCCGCTTGGGTGCCGGGTGCGAGGGCGTCCACCACACGGTCGATCTGGTCGGCGCGGAGGGGGTTGCGGTCCAGGCGTGCGGCCCGAGACCAGGCCCGCAGGACCGCCACCGACGTGGGGGCCTGGACGGCGGCGTCGCGGAGGTGATGGGCTGCGTGCCCGGGCTGCTGCAATCGCTCGGCGAGGATGCTGGCAAGGACCCGGGAGGCCACGCTGTCGCCTGAGCGCTGGAGTGCGTCTGCGGCGGCGGCGGGTTGCTGTCGCAGCAAGGCGGCCCGAGCCCGGAGGAGGCTGGCCGGGCCGTCGGGGAGGTCGGTCGTCTCCAGGAGCGCTGTGGCTGCATCGACCGCACCGACTCGGAGGTAGGCATCGGCCGCAGACAGTCGCCACGATGCCGTGAGGTCGGGTGTCTTGCCGATGGTGTGGTGGGCCGCGGCGAGCACGGTGCCGCTGGACACCACCGCTGGAGCGCCGACGAGGCGAGGGCCGGGCGCGTGGTCGAGGTCGGGGGTGCGGTTGCGGCGGGGACGGTGGCGGTCTTCCGGGCAGGTGGACCACGTGTCTTCGGGTGGGTGCGCACACACCTTGGCATCCTGGAGGGCGTCGCGGTCGAGGCGGTGCAGCACCACGTCGAAGTGGGTGGTGTCCGGGGCGACTTGGAAGCGGACCAACCGTGCGGCTCCGGCCGGCTGTGGGGGAAGCTCGGTCGACCCCAGCACCACGGAGCGGCTGCTGGATGCGTGCGGTCCGGTGGAGACCACGAGCACGTTGCGTTGGTCGTCGGGGGAGGGGAACGCGTGCGGAGACCCGGAGAGGCGCATCACCACGTCGATCTGGAGGCCCTCTGGTGTGGGGATGGCGGCGACGACGCGCAGGTCGACGCGCTCGGCGCTCTGGTGGTCGACTGCGGCGCGCTGGGCGGTGGTGGTGGCGGCGCTTCGATGGGCTCCTGCGAAGCGATGGCTGTGGCCGGTGTGGGTGGGGGGGGTGGGGGGCGCATCCGGGAGGCGGTCGGGGTAGGTGCGGGCCCGCTCGGTGCTGGGTGCGTTGACGACCGCCCGCTCGACCTCTGGCATGTGGCAGGTGGTGCAGGCCGGGGGTGTGGGACGGTCGACGAGCGGCAGCAGGTGCGTCCCGGGTGCGTCGTGGGCGCCGGTGTGGCAGACCGTGCAGACATCTGCGGCGGCGAGGGCGGTCCGGTGCAGACTGAGGTGGTCGGGCGAGGTGGGCGCGCGAGTAGACGCCGAGAGTGCCGGCACCGACGCCAGATCTGCTGGTTCGGCGGGGTGTTCGGCCCCCCCATGACAGGTGCGACAGACCACCGCGGCGTCGGGGTGGGCTGTGGTGGCGCCCGGAGCGTGGCACGCGAGACAGGTGGGGTCGGGGTCGGCACGAAAGGCCACCGCAAACCAGGGGTTCGACCCGGCCGAGTGGCGGTGCAGGCTGTCGGACCACTCGGCCACCACACTCGGGTGGCATGCCTGGCAGGCCCGGGTGCTGGTGTGTTCGGCGGTGTCGGCACGGGGGCCGAGAGCCGGCGGAGCGTCTTCCACATGCTGCACCACGACCGGCTCGGGAGGAGGGTCGGCACAGCCCGCCCACAGCACCATCCCGATGAGCGCGCCCGGGCGGTTCAGCGGATGCTCAGGGTCTTCACGTTCACGAACTCGCGGATGCCGAAGTCGCCCAGCTCGCGGCCGTAGCCAGAGTCTTTCACGCCGCCGAAGGGCAGCCTCGGGTCGGAGTACGAGAACTGGTTCACGAACACGCCGCCGGTCTCGAGGCGGGCGGCGAGGGCGCGGGCGCGGTGGTGGTCGGCCGTCCACACCGAAGCCGAGAGCCCGAAGCGGGAGGCGTTGGCCAGATCGATGGCGTCTTCGGCGCGGGCCACCTTCCAGACGGCTGCCACCGGCCCGAACAGTTCTTCGTCGGCGGCGGGGCTTCCGTCGGGAATGTCGACCAGCACGGTGGGAGCGAAGAAGCTGCCCGGACCGTCGAGCGGGTTGCCGCCGCACACCACACGCGCGCCTGCTGCGACGGTTGCCTGGACCTGGGCGGCCAGGAGGTCGCGGAGGTCGGGGCGGGCGAGCGGACCCACCTTCACGTCGTCTTGGGTGGGGTCGCCCACGGGCAGGGCCTGCATGCGCTCGGTGAAGCGCGCCAAGAAGGCTTCGTAGACGTTGGCTTCGACGAAGAATCGCTTGGCGGCGATGCAGGACTGGCCGCTGTTGAGGGTGCGGGAGACGATGGCGGCGTCGACCGCGGCGTCGAGGTCGGCGTCGGCGCACACGATGAAGGGGTCGGAGCCCCCGAGCTCGAGCACACACTTCTTGAGGTTCGCGCCTGCTGCTGCGGCCACGGCCTTTCCTGCGCGGTCGCTCCCTGTGACGGTGACCGCAGCGATGCGGCGGTCGGCGATGACGGTGGGGACATCGGCCACATCGAGCCGGGCGTCGACCAGCAGGCCATCGGGGAGGCCAGCGGCTGCGCACAACCGGGCCAGCTCGGCGGCGGTGCCGAAGGTGCTGGGGGCGTGCTTCATCACCACGGCGTTGCCGGCCATCCACGCCGGAGCGGCGAACCGGAGCACCTGCCAGGCTGGGAAGTTCCAGGGCATGATGCTGAGGATGACGCCCAGCGGGGTGAAGTGGAGCTCATTGACCGGTGCTGCGGCCGCGACGGGCACCGGCTCGAGGATGCGGGCGGCGTGCTCGGCGTAGTGACGGCACACCCATGCGCACTTGCGCACCTCGGCCCGGGACTCTGCGATGGGCTTGCCCATCTCGCGGGTCATCTCGGCAGCCAGAGCGTCTCCATCGGTCTCGAGCGCATCGGCCAGCCGGGTGAGAACCGTGGCTCGCTCGGCCATCGAGCGCACTCGCCAGGCCGCTTGTGCGGCGGATGCGGCCACCAGCCCGGCCTCGATCTGGTCGGCGGTCCAGTAGGTCCAGGTGCGCAAGGCCGCACCCGTGGCTGGATTGTGCGTGGTGTAGGTCGACATCCGTGGCTCCTTCGTCCGCCCGCACGACCGGATAGCGCGTCTCATGACCCCACTTCCACCAGGTGTGCCCTCCGGACTGCTGTGGATCCCCCGGGCATTCTCGGCCCGAGCGGCGGAAGACCACCTGCACGCGCTCATCGCCGACGTGCCCTGGGAGCAGCACACCTTCACCATCTTCGGGCGCACCGTGCCCATGCCCCGCCGCATCCAGATGTTCGGGCCCCATGGCTATGACTACTCGGGGGTACACCACCCTCCGCGTCCCCTGACGCCCCGCCTGCAGGGCATCCTCGACCGGGTCGAGCAGCTCACCGGCCGCCGCTTCAACTCGGTGTTGGCCAACCTGTACCGCGACGGCGCCGACTCGATGGGCTGGCACACCGACGACGACTACCCCCACGGCGGTCAGCCGATGGTGGCGAGCGTGAGCTTTGGCCAGGCGCGTACCTTCCGGCTTCGACCGCGCGACCGCAGCGTCCGGTCCTCGGTGGGCTTCGTGCTCCCGAGCGGGAGCCTGCTGGGCTTCGAGGGTGCTGCGCGGACCGACTGGCAGCACGCCTTGCCCCGCTCGCGGAAGGCGATGGGCCCCCGCGTGAACCTCACCTTTCGGCACATGATGGGGGCGTAGGCCGTCAGGCGCGTCGCCGTCCCACCAACGCCAACGCCAGCACCCACACGCCACCGGCCAGTCCCCCGGCGGTGGCGCATCCGCCCTTGTCCGCACCGTCTCCCGGCTCGGCCGTCACGTCGCTCGTGAGGTCGGGAGAGGCCGGTGGCGCGGTGTCTTCGGGCACTTCGGGAGGGTCGGGGACCGGCTGCACCACGAATGGAGGGGCTTCAGCGGCCTCGGAGGTGGTCCAGGCGTCGCTGGCCGACACGACCCAGGTCACCTCGGCGCCTTCGAACAGCACATCGGTGAGGTCGAGCCAGGTGTCGGTGAGGTCGGTGTAGACCGTGGGCTCGACGGGGGTGCCGGAGTCGCCCGAGTCTGTGGAGTCAGCGCTGGGGTCGACCACCAGGACCGAGACCGTGTAGCGGAGGGGGTCGCCGTCGGGGTCGGTGGGGGCCGACCACTGGAGCACCACGCGGTCGGCGTAGGGGTCGGCTGTGGGACCGACGGGCTCGGGGGCTTCTGGACCGGAGTTGGCCACCGCGAGAACGGCCGCAGCAGCATTCACCCGACCACAACCGTACGTCTCGCTCCAGCCCGCCGAGTCGTACCCGGCCTCGGCCACCTGCACCTTGTCGGCGGTGGCACAGAGCACGGCGCGGGCGTCGTCGGCGGTGAGCTGTTCGTTGGCGCTGAACATCAAGGCCAGCACGCCCGACACGATGGGGGCGGATGCGCTGGTGCCCGAGAAGCCCGGAGTGTAGTCCTGGTCGCCTTCGTAGCTGCCGTAGCCGGCGCCGCCGGAGATGTCGGTGGTGAGCACCCCTCCGGAGGGTCCGGCCACGTCCATCCAGCGACCGTAGCTCGAGTAGCCTTCCTTGCGGTCGTTGCGGTCGAGAGCGGCCACGCTCACCACGGTGGGGTGGGACTGGAGGCCGTCGCCGTCGATGTTGCAGTCTCCGTTGCCGGCGCTGAACACGATGACCGACCCGAGGCCCCCGCGCCCTTCGGTGTCGGCGTACTCGAAGGCGTCTTCGATGGCGCCGGGCAGGGCGTAGCTTCCACAGCCGTCGGAGAAGCCCCAGGAGTTGTTGATGACCGCTGCACCGGCGTCGACGCTGGTGGTGAAGGCCCCGCGGAGGTCGGAATAGGAGGTCGACCCCCCCACGAGGCGCACCCCGAAGATGTCGGCGTCGTAGGCCACGCCAGCCACGCCGATGCCATTGTTGCCGATGGCTGCCACCAGGCCTGCTGCGGCCGTGCCATGGGCGTTGCCGTCGGTGGGATAGCAGTCGTCGACGTCTTCGATGTAGTTGTAGCCGCAGGTGACCCGCAGGTCGGCGTGTGCGGCATCGACGCCGCTGTCCACCACAGACACCACCACGCCAGCGCCTGTGGCCAGCGCCCAGGCGGGCTCGGCGTCGATGTCGGCATCCACGGTTCCGCCCGACTGGCCCACATTCTCGAGGTGCCACTGGGCGTCGACGTAGGGGTCGTCGGGGAAGGCGTGGGACGTGAGCGAGAACGCGAGGTCGGGGTGGGCCCAGACCACGTCGGGGCGTTCGAAGAGGGCCCTGGACACCGCAAAGTCGTCGGCATGGGGCCCCAGGTCGAGGCGCAGGACGTGGCCCGGGCCCGCCAACCGCTCCACCACCTGTGCACCGCTCTGTCGTTCCACCGCTTCCGCAGCGAGCGGGGTGGTCACGCGCACCAGCACCACACCCGTCCGCCAGACCGGCGTGCCCCCCAGCCGACCATCCGCCACGACCGACCGCTCCCCGGCAGCGTTCGCGAAGAACCAGCCCTCGGAGGTGGGCAGCATCCGCTGGGGCGCTGCGTGGGCAACAGGAGCCGCCAGAGCCGAGCCGGCGACCAACACGAAGGCGAGAGGGGAGGGGCGCATGCCCTTCTTGTACTCCACGCTGCGACCCATCCGGCCGTGAAGTCGTCAGGAAGCGGTAGGGGCCCCCGTGGGTGCAGGAGACCTCCGTTACGGTGGAGGCCCTGGAGGTCCCATGCGGGCAGCTTTGGTCTACAGCCTGCCGCTGGTCGTGGCGTGTGCCGACCCTCCGAGCCAGACCAAGGCCACCCCGGTCGACGGCTACAGCTCGGGCGACAGTGCCGAGGTAGTGGACTCCGCCGAGCCCTGGACTCCACCGGGTTGTGGCGACGGCGTGCTCGATGCGGGTGAGCTGTGCGACGACGGCGCAGCCAACAGCGACACCACCCCCGATGCCTGCCGAACCGCCTGTGTGCCCGCAGCCTGTGGCGACGGGGTGGAAGACTCCGACGAAGCCTGCGACGACGGCAACACGGCTTCGGCCGATGGCTGTGATGCGGCTTGTGTGGTCGAAGATGGCCTGCTGGAGGTTGAACCCAACGACCGCTGGCGCTCTCCTCATGCCATCTCCGATGCCCGCAAGGTGCACGGCACCCTCCCCGAAGGCGACGCCGACTGCTTCCTGCTGCCGGTCCCGGAGTGTGGCTCGCTGGCCGCCACGGTGACTGGAGACTGTGCCGGCCCCCTCTCCATCGCGCTCCACGGACCCGACGGCGCAGTGGTGGCCTCGGGCTCGGGCACGGCCGACGCCTGCGCCAGCCTCAACCCCGACGACACCGAAGGCGCGCGCTTTCTCGACGATGCCGACTGGGCGGTCTGCATCGAGTCCCCCACCGGCGACCCCCTCCCCGGGTACGTGCTCACGCTCGACGTGTTGGCCCTCGACGAGACCGACTATGCCCTGCCCGCCGGCGAAGACCCCGACGGCGACGGCGTGCCCGACCGCTGCGACGACGACGACGACGGCGACGGCATCCCCGACCTCGACGACCTCTGCCCCGACATCCCCGACGGCCCCGATGCCCCTATGCTCACGGTGTCGTCGGGCGGCTTCATCCGCACCTGGCTCGCGGCCGGACCGTACACCGGCACATCCAGCACCGACCGCTGCCGCCCCTCCGACGACGCCCTGGTGCACGCCACCGACGACAACCTGGCCGTTCCCGAGGTGGCCACGGCAGCGGGTTCGAAGTGGTGGACCACCCTCTTCACGAGCGGCGACCGGGTCGACTTCCTGGCCGACTACGGCGGTGTGGGCGCCCCCCGCGAGGTCTACACGGCGGCCTGGGTGCGGGCCCCCGCCGGGGATGCCCGCCTCGCGCTCGGTCCCGACGATGGCGTGCGCGCATGGTTCGACGGTGTCGAGGTTCTCGACATCTCTGGCTGCCAGGGCACCAACATCGACCAGTTCCAGGCCGACGTCGCCTTCACGGGCGACTGGCAGCTGCTCCTGCTGAAGGTGCGCGACCAGGGTGGTGGATGGGGGAACTACACCCGATTCCTGGATACGGCGGGGGCTCCCATCACCGGTGTGGAAGTGGCGCTGTCCCACGACGGCGCTCCGCTTCCTGCCACCGACACCGACGGAGACGGCCTCGGCGACGCCTGCGACCCCACCCCGGTCGAGTAGCGCTCCGGCCCCGCGCACCTGTGCAGCTCCCGTCCCTCTGGATCCCATGACCCTCGAAGCTCCGCAGCGGGCGCCGCTCCTCCTTGGTGTGGCCTCGCTCGACCTCACCCCGCCGCCCGGCCGCCTCTGGGGCCGCCTCCGCGGGCTCGTCATTGTGGGCGAACACGCCGGCCAGCTGCGTGCACTGGTCGCCGTCGACTGTGTGCGTGTGCCCGCCGGCACCACCGCTGCCATCGCCCAAGCGCTCGGCTGGCCGGCTTCGTCCATCGCGCTGTGGCCCGGGGGCGCTCCCGCCGTCGACCTGCCCGTGGATGCCGTCGTCGACGCCATCTCGCGCGCCTGTGCCCGCCTGCTGCCCGGCTCGCTCCACGTGGGAGTCGGCCCGGCATACGGCCTGCGCGCCGCCGACCCCGACACACCTCTCCTCGCGGGCCAGCGGCTCGAGCGCTCCCACCGCCAGCTGCGCACCCGCGCCCCCGACGACCGCCTCGATGCCCTCGTCACGCGGCTCAACCAAGGGGCACCCCCGCCCGGCGGCCAGTGGGGCCACCTCCTCGTCGACCAGCGCATCGGCCGCGTCGAGGCCCGCGACGCCAGTGGCCAGATCATCGGCGTCATCGGTCATGTCGCAGGCACCGACCCCTTCTCCCCCGGAGGCTGGCCGTCGGCTGGACTGCGGGGAGCGCTCGCCCGCCGGCTCGGCGCACCCGACCGCGACACCCGCCATCCCTGTGTGGTCGTCGGACCGCATGCGCCCGGCGTCCTGGGCACCGTGCCGCGGCTGCCGTCCGATGCCGGGGCGGCCCGTCGGCAGGCCGAGCAAGGCGCCGATGCCCTCGTGAAGGCCTTCGAGCGTGTCCCCCTCGAAGCGGTGGCCCCCGATGCCTGGTGGTCGGCCTTGGTGTCCACCACCCACGCCCACCACACCGTCGACCTCGGGCTCACCCGCCTCGGTCCGCTCGCCGTCGTGCAGGTGCCGGGCGGTGTCACCGATGGCCTCAACCTGCGCCTTCGCGAGGCCCTCGGCACCGAAGCGCTGCTGACCGTCGGACCGTCTGGTGGGAATGCAGGCCTCTTTGGCACCCCCCGCGAGGCCCATCACGCGTCCGAGGTCTGTCCCACGGGCGACCAACAGGGTGCCTGGCTGGTCGACCAGGTTGCCGCGCTCGAGGCGGTTGTCGGCCCCACCCCCACGCCTCCGGTGCCGCCCGGACGCCCCCGGGTTGCCGACCCGGTCCCCGAGCAGCCCACCCCCCACCTCATGGGCTCGCTCCGCCGCGGACGCGCCCGCCAAGGTGCCCAGCGCACCCTCGACCTTTCTGTTCGCTTTCGCGTGCAGGCCGATGTTCCGGTCGAGGCGCCGGGGGACCGCTGGCAGCTGTGCATCGAGTGGGAACGAGGCGGGACCTGGACAGCGGCCCACTTCGACGGTCGGCCGGTCGACGACCTCCACCAGGGCTTCCGGCTGGTTCGACTGCAAGAGCGGTCGGGCCCCGTCGTCCAGGCACGCTGGACCATCCCCGAGCCCCGTCGCTGGGTGGGACGACGCTTCCGGGTGCGGTTGGGGCCCGCATTCGGCGGTCCGGCCGTCTCCGCGCCCTTCAAGCTGAAGTAGCGGCGCGCGGAAGTGTGGGAAGCAGGCGGTCGAGGTCGTGGAGGACGTCGGCCATCGCACGGGTGGAAGGATAGGCGGGCAGGCGCACCAGCACACCCTCTTCGCCCACTCGGGTCCCGGCGTGCTCCAGCAGGAGGGGCAGGAGTGCATCGGCGGGAAGCCGGGCCAGAGCCTCGCGGGACGGAGGGTGGGCTGCCCGCACAGAGATGTGTTGGTCGAGGATGGGGTTGAACGTCTTGTACCCCTGGCCTTTCCCCGGCACGATGGCCAGGCCGTTCACCAGGGGGTGGTCGACCGGCGTGGCCCGGATGGTGACAGTGCCCTCGTGGTCGGTATGACGGAGGTCGAGGTCGAAGCCGTGACGGGTCCCCGAGAGCACAGGGTAGCCCCCCGACCGGGCATCGGACACCCGCAAGCCTTGGGTGGCGGCAAATGCCCGCCAAGGCCGCTCGACCGCATGTTCCAGGGCCCGGGCCACCGCTCGGGCCGCGCGCAAGACCTGCAGCGGCGCCACCGAAAACACCACCGCGGGCCGCACGAGCGACACCACACCTCCGAACACCTGCGAGCCACGCACATCGGCCACGTGGGTGGCGAGGATGTCGATGAGTGCGGTGTCTTGAAGGAGCTCTCGCGTGGCTTCCACTCCTGTGGGTGAAGCGGATGCCGCCAACGAACCGCTCGCGGCCTGGAGCGGGAGCGGGACCGGGTCGCCCGAGACGTTCAGGGTGTCGCGTCCGCCCACCCAGAACCCGGGCGGCAGGACCACCTCCAGGCCCAGCTGGACATGCACGTGCCCGCGGTCGTCGAGGCGCTCCACCAGCACGTTCCGACCGCTCCAGCGCCCGTCCCAGCGTGGCAGGGCGGGGTCGGCGTGCAGGCCGAGGTCGGTGCAGGCGCTGGAGAGCGCATCCGGCGCCTGGCCTTCGACCTTCAGCGGTGTGTGGAGCTGGGTGGCGAGCTCGGCCATCCACGCGAGCTGACCGGCGAGCTGCTGCTCACGGGCGATGGGAAGGGTGGCCACCAGGTCGCCCCCGGCTCGGGTGACGGGGGCGACGTGGGGGGGCGGTGCGGACAGCGCGCGGGGGTTGGCGGGTGCATCGGCGAACAGACGAATGTGCCAGTGCTCTCCAGCGACCCCGCCCGTGCGCAGGGGCTTCCACTCCCGGGTGACCGTCACTGCCCAGCCCGCGACCCGCCCATGCAGCCGCAGGTGTTCTTCGTCTACGCGAAGCCCGGCCTGGCGTGCCACCAGACGCAAGCGGGCCCGCGCCTGGCGTTCGGCGCGGGCCTCGATGGAGAACACTCGGGTGAGCTGTCGGGTGCCTGCCCACACCGCACCGGCCGCCACGGCAGCACCGAGCACGGGGAGGAGGAGGTCCCATTGACCAACAGACTCGAACACGCGGGCCTCGGGCGGCGGGGTGTGCCTCCGGTAGCCCGTCGTGCGCGGGTCAACCGCCCGCGCCACCCGTTGCGGTGTTGCTCTTGAAGGTGGCGTTGAGCGTGATGGCGTCGTGCGGAGCCGTGATCTTGACCTGCATGGGGGCCGTGCGCTCGAGCTTGGTGCCCGGAGCCACGCGCACCACGAGCGGGACGGTCATGGCTTCTGCAGCCGGCAGCTTCACCGGCGGTGCGATGACCTCTGCACCGGGCAGGCCTTCCACTGTGAGCTCGAACTCGGTGGGGTCGCCCGGATGGTTGTTCACCACGCGCACCAGGTACGTGTTGCGAATCCAGCCGTCGTCGTCGACCGTGAACAGCGTGCCCGGCGTGCGACTCACGGTGCCCTGGATGTCGTGACGGTTCGCAGCGAGCACGGAGAAGGTGATGCCGATGCCCAGCAGGAGGGCAGAATAGAGCACTGTGCGGAATCGCACCCACTTGTGTTCCTTCGCGCCCTGGTCGAGGTTCACAGTGGAGTACCGCACGAGCGTGGGCTGCTTGAGCTTGTCCATCACGCTCACGCAGGCGTCGACGCAGCGGGTGCAGGCGATGCACTCGAGCTGGAAGCCGTCGCGGATATCGATGCCCTGCGGACACACGGCCACGCACTTGTTGCAGTCGATGCAGGCGCCCACATTCTCCATGCCGGGCTTCCTGCGGCCCTTCTTCCGCGGCTCACCGCGCATCACGTCATAGGTGACGGTGTAGCTGTTGGGGCCGGACATGGCGCCCTGGAAGCGTGCGTAGGGGCACAGGTAGTTGCAGAACTGCTCGCGGAACCAGGCGAAGTCGGCGTACCAGAGCACCGTGAAGAACGCGACCGTGAGGTACTGGGCCAGCGAGCCGCCGCCGGTGAACAGCGTCTTGGTGTCGGCGAACCACGCCACGGTGGTCATGGAGACGAACAGCGCCAGCACGAAGAAGATGGCGTGCTTGAGCACCTTCTTGCGAATCTTCTCCCCGGTCCAGGGCTTCTTGTCGAGGGCCATGCGCTTGCCGCGGCTGCCTTCGATCCAGCCTTCGATGCGGTGAATCCAGCCATCGAGGAAGACGGTCTGGGGACAGGCGTAGCCACACCACACACGCCCCCAGAGCGCGGTGATGAGAAACAGCGTGAACGCCGAGGCCAGGATGGCGAGGAACAGGAAGACGGTGTCTTGGGCGGTGTAGATGCCGCCGAACACGAACATCCGGCGTTCCGCGAGGTCGACCTGGATGAGCGGCAGGCCCTTCCAGTAGATCCACGGGGTGACGAACATCCACGCCTGCAGGACGAGGAAGGTCCAGCGGCGGATGGTGTCGAACTTGCCCTTGATGCGCTGCGGGTAGACCCACCTGCGCTTGCCGTCTGCGAGCTCGACTTCCGGTTCTTTCGGGGTTGACTTCGAGGACATGGTCCCTCCGATTCGGGACACCCTCCCTGCAACGAGTGTGCCGGGCTCGTCCCCCCGGGGTCCCGTGTGGGGCCCATCGGTCTCGCTCGGAACCGACTCAAGTCACCCCTGGAATCCCCCCCCTGCTGACCTCCATCAGGTGATCGTGCCGCTGAAATTCCCGTGTGGTCGATGTTTCGGCGGTTGGTTCACAATCAGGTTTCGCTGAAACCCTATGCGGGAGGCCCTGCCTGACGCTGTTTCCACCAACGCTGCACCTGACCGATGCGGTGGTAGATGGGGGTGGGGCTGTCGTCGGTCCGTCGAATGGCGGGGCCGGTCTGGTACGGGACGTACATGGACCGTCGGAGGCTGTCCCAGCCATCCTTGCTCGAAGGCGCCACGCGGTGCCACAGCCGACCGTCGTGCACGGTGAGGTCGCCGGGCCAGGTCTCGACCATGATCTCGGCGGGGTCTTCGCGGTGGTCGAAGAAGTAGAACTTGCGGAAGCACATGTCCCACAGGCCCTGCTTGTGGCTGCCGGGAATGAGCCGCAGTCCGCCATCTTCGGGGGCGATGCGGTCGTAGTGCATGCCGATGTTGAACATGGCCTCGGGCATGCGGAAGTAGGCGAGGTCGCGGAGGCCGTCGGTGTGCCAGCCCAGGCGCGGGTAGGCGCTGCCGGTGGCCTTCACGTACCGGTTGAACACCACCCCATCCATTTCATCGTGGCCCACGCGGGCGTCGTCGCCCACCAGCTTGCGCACGGGCTCGAAGCGGTCGTCGAGCACGAACTTCCGCAGGAAGGGGGAGAACATGGACGTGAAGGTGAAACGCTGGATGAACGGCTGGCCATCGGGGTCGCGGCCGACGAACAGCGGGATGCCGTGCACGTGGGTGCGGCCTTCGGCAATCCACTCGGCCTGGATGCGGTCGACCTCGCCCAGGATGGCCGTCACTTCGTCGGGGCGGGCCACCTGGTTGAACACGAGGTAGCCATGGCGGTCGAAGAAGGTGCGCTGGACAGCCGTGATCTCGTCGCCCAGCGCGAAGCGGGCATCGAGCGGAATGGCGTCCACCACGGCATCTACGACACGTGCGGGCGGGGCTGCTCCCCGGATGGCGGTCTCGGGGAGGCCGGCGTCTTTCAACAGGGCGGCTTCATCGACGACGGGCGGCGGGGCAGACGACACGGCAATCCTCCGATGGTGCGCCCGCCTAATTCGGTCCCCCCCGTGCGTGGTCGGCTGAAGACCCCGGGTCGACGGACCGCTATGGTGGAACACAGGCACGAGGAGTCCGCATGCGCAGCGGGTGGACAGCGCTGTTGGCGGCCCTGGTGGGGTGCTACCAGCCGGAGTTCGAGAAGGACTCGGGGGTGTCTGGCCTGGACACAGCCGACTCCGGACCCGATGGCCTTCCTGAGACCACAAGTGCGTGCATCACGGCCTTTCCGGTGACGGGCACCGACGACCTCCACAGCGACGCTCCGCGTGTGGGCGCCCTCGACACCACGGTGGACGACGTCCTGGGCGACTGCGACCTGGCGGGTGCCGCGTGTGATGCCGATGCCTGGATCGGACACGACGCCGCCACCTGCATCGGTCCGCACGTGGGTGTGGATTCCGGCGTAGACGGGCAGGTGTACGCGGCCCTGCGCTTCGACGCGCCGCTCGGGCTGGTGGTGTGGGCGGTGGAGAACGACCTGGGCGAAAACGACGACACTGGCGATGTTCGCGGCATGGGTGTGCTGCTGGATGCGGAGACGGGGGCGGTGGTGTCGGGACCGTATGAGTGGCGGCTGTCGGGGGGGTAGGTCTCTTGGCCGGGGGCCCTCGCTGACTCTGCGGGGTCACCTCCCCCTTCAGGAGGCACCCCGCAACTGTCGTCCGACTCGAACAGTCCAGCCACGTCCTCACCCGGGGGGCAGGCCCCCCGACACCCCCCGGTGTCCGAGAGACGCTCCGCTCTCTCGGGCTCTCTCGGCCGGGCGGGGACCACATCGCTGCGCTCGTGAGCGTCCCCCCCTGGACCCCCCCGGCCCGCCCGGGAGGGCGGGTCTGGCTGCCGGGTCGATGAGGTAGTGGCTGGTACCTGCGCGTGCCCGGCCCCGACGTGGCTACCGAGAGTGCTCACCGGCGCTTCGAAGAGACGGCATCTCGGAAGGTGGCATTGGTCCCGTTCTTGGCTCGCTGCGCTCGCGAACGGAACGCGATGGTACGTGCCCATCAGAACCCCCGTGTCCTCCCCCTTTTGGGGATCTCCAACCCGCACAAGTGCCCAAAGGGCCCGAGAACAGACGTTCTTCGCCGAATAGAGGGCTGATGTGCCCAGGTGCTCGGTCTGCCTCGACCAAGTCGTTCGGAGCGTGAGCGCCAGCGAACAAAGCGACGAATCTGGTACCAACCCATCGATTCGTCGTCCCCCGAGCCCATCGATGCCCAGACCCGACAGCCGGCCGGGACCAGACACCAGCCTTCGAACCCTGCGAACCATCGCCCGACGGCACCGGGCCCGCACAGGGGGTCCAGGGGGACGTACGGAGTAGTCCCCCGGCCGGAGGGGTCCGGGGAGGACGGAGTTCTCCCCGGAGAACAGGGGGTGTCTGGGGGAGCAAGGCGCCGGGCGCGAAGCGCACAGGAGGCGCCGCGGTAGTCGCTCCGAAGGAGCAGTCCCCCGCTGATGCACGAGCAGTCGTATCCGCTCGACCAACCCACCCTTGCGAAGCGTGCGCATCCGACCCACCAGGTTCAGCGGCGCGTCCGGCCCGACCTACGCGTCCGTTTCACCGAAGCGTGCGGCCCAC
>Ga0213833_1000097_pt1 | contig 182725 bp, 147 predicted proteins | sample SWATP21_FD_160575 | JGI IMG/M metagenome (GOLD analysis project Ga0213833, IMG submission 160575) | Coastal seawater microbial communities from Marineland, Florida, United States - SWA TP2 #1 | ecosystem: Environmental > Aquatic > Marine > Coastal | place: USA: Florida | collected 2016-08-14
CGCCACAGATCTGCTCGCCGCCCTCCCCCACACCACCCCCCGCGTGTGGCGCGCCCGAGTCGCCGAAGTCGCCCTCGGGCACGGCATCTCCAGCTGCCCCATCGCCGAGCCGGTCCCCGCCTCCGAGCCGTGGGCCCCCGCCACCGAAGCACAGCCCCCAGAGGGCCCCACCAGCCACACCCCCGACCTCCACGCCGCCACCCTCCGCGCCGTCATGGGCGCCAAGAACGGCCTCCGCGCCTGCACCACCCCCCACAGCCAGCGCTTCCAAGGCAGGCTCACCGTCGGCGTCACCGTCCACCCATCGGGCTACCGCACCACCGTGGTCAAGCCCATCCAGGGCACCCCTCCCGATGCCCTCACCGCCTGCATCATCGCCGCAATCGAAGCCGCCCGATTCCCCGTGCCCACCCACGACACCCTCGAGTGGGCCATTCCCCTCACCTTCGAGTAGCACCTCCGGGGGGCTGGCCCTGCGGGCCACCGGGTGCGCCCTGCGGGTCGCCGCCGAGAACCCGTCCAGCCGCCTCGTCCCTCGGCGTCTACCCGGGGCGGCTCCGTGGTCGCTGCGCGCCCACCGGCCCCCCGCTGCGCGGCGGCCCGCCTCCGGTTCCCCCCTGCCCCACCCACGCGACCCATCCGCTATCCTACGGCCAGCTTCTCCCAAGGCAGGCCCCCATGGTTGTCCCCGCCCCTCGCGTCACGCTGCTCGCAGCCTGCACCATCCTCGGTGCGTGCACCCCCGACACGGGCAACAAGGCCGCCGACTCCGGCATGGGCTGCACCACCCCCTCCCCGCCGGACACCGCAGCTCCAACCGACGACACCGGCTCCACCACCGACACCGCCGACACCGGTGAGCCCGTCCGAACCGACGCCGACGCCGACGGCTACTACGCCGAGGTCGACGACTGCGACGACACCAACCCCGAGGTCCATCCCGGAGCCACCGACACCGTCTGGACCGACCGCGACTGCACCCTCGGCAGCGCCCACAGCCTCATCGGCACCCACATCGTCCCGGCCGATGGCATGGAATTCCTCGGTGAGCGGGTCCGCGCCCTCCCCGACCTCGACGGCGACGGCATCGCCGAGCTCTGGGGCATCGCCGAGACCGCCTCCAACCACCAGGCCACCCTGATCTGGTCGGGCGCCACACTCATCGAGGGCGGCACCTACACCACCGCCGACGCCATCCTCCAGATCGACACCATCAGCGCCGACGCCGACGACCACACCATCATCGGCGACCCCATGGGCTGGGGCAGCCCGGCCGTGGCCATGATCTTCCCCATCGACCACATCTCCCGGCACAACATCTACATCGGCAACCTCGGCGCCATGGTGGCCGGCGAGGCCCCCGACTTCGACACCATGCCCGTGATTCAGGGCGACCACCTCGAAGACAGCACCCTGGCGTCCGCCGTGGTCATCGGCGACTACGACTACGACGGCGACGGCCTCAAGGACCTCGTGGTGGCGTCCCGGGAGATGCGCGTCAACGACCATGGCGACTACGGGCGCGTCGACATCCACCTGGCCGACGGCCTCCGCGCCTCCCCGCGCCGCGTCCCCGACGACGCCGACGTCTTCATCCAAGGGGAGTCCTACAACGACTTCGGACACACCGCAGCCTCTTGGGGCGACGTCGACGGCGACGGCCTCGCCGACCTCGCCGTGGGCGCGCCGTTCACCCGGGGCGCCACACTGCACTACGGCTCCGCAGGCGCAGTCTACGTCTTCACCGGCAGCACCACGCTGCCCGTGTGGTCGCTCGCCACCGACGACGCCCGCACCACCATCCGGCCCCCGGAGCCCGAGGGCGCGTACGTCCGGCTGGGCACGGAGGTCGGCGAATACGGCGACCTCACCGGCGACGGACAAGCCGAGGTCTTCATCGGCGCCCCATACTGGGGCCCCTCCGGCTCCGGCGGCGCCTGGCTGCTCGACCCCACCCAGCTCCCCGCCGGTGCAGCAGGCGTCGACGACACCCACCTCACCATCCACGGCGACCACCCGCTCCACCAGCTCGGCACGCGCACCTTCGGCGGCTTCGACTACGACGCAGACGGCCTCGCCGACGCCATCCTCACCGACCGCGACATGGGTGCCCGGCACGTGTACGTCCCCGGTTCGGCGCTCGTTCCGGGTGAAGCCAACCTCATCGGCGACGGTGTCGGCGACCACACCTGGGCCCAGGTCCCTGACCACGGCGGCCTCGGCATCCCCTCCGCCGATGCCGTCGACCTCGACGGCGACGGCGACCTCGAGCTGATCCTCGGCGCGTCCCCCTTCAACTTCCCCGAGACCTACTTCGGCGGCATCCACTTGCTCTTCGAGCGCCCCTGACGCCCCCTTCAGGGAGGTGGCCGTGGAACGGTCGGAGGGGGCCCCGCCCGCTGCGCAGGCACCTCCTCCAACCGCGATGTACCCCGAGAACATCGACGTCCTCCCCCTTTAGGGCCCTATAGGGGGAGGTGGCCGCGAAGCGGTCGGAGGGGGCCCCGCCCGCTGCGCAGGCACTGTGTCCTCGGTTGAGGTTGCCTTCAGGCTGACTGCTCGTGCGTCAGCGGGGGACTCCGTCCCCCGAACACCCCCTGGTTTCCGGGGAGAACTCCGTCCTCCCCGGGGCCCCTCCGGCCGGGGGACTACTCGCTTCGCTCCGTACGTCCCCCTGGACCCCCTGTGCGGGCCCGGTGCCGACAGACGATGGTTCGCAGGGTTCAAAGGCTGGTGTCTGGTCCCGGGTCGGCTGTCGGGAATGGGTATCGATGGGCTCGGGGGACGACGAATCGATGGGTCGGTGCCAGATTCGTCGCTTTGTTCGCTGACGCTCACGCTCCGAACGACTCGGTCGAGACTGACCGAGCTTGTGTGCCCACTGGGCACCAGTGCGGATTGGAGGCTCCCCTGGCCGCGAAACGGTCGGAAGAGGGCCTCCCAAACACCAAGAATCCCGAGAACAGCGACGTCCTCCCCCTTCAGGGGGAGCAAGGCGCCGGGCGCGGAGCGCATCGGAGGCGCCGCGGTAGGCATTGCGCAGCAGGGCCGCGAAGCGGCCGGAGGGGCCCCCTGAACACCAAGAACTGCGAAAACAACGACGTCCTCCCCCTTCAGGGGGAGGTGGCCGCGAAGCGGTCGGAGGGGGCCCCTACCCGCTGCGCAGGCACCTCTCCCAACCGCGAAATGCCCCGAGAACAACGACGTCCTCCCCCTTCAGGGGGAGCAAGGCGCCGGGCGCGGAGCGCATCGGAGGCGCCGCGGTAGGCATTGCGCAGCAGGGCCGCGAAGCGGTCGGAGGGGGTCACCCACCCGCTGCGCAGGCCCCCCATACGCCAAGAATTGCGACAACAGCAACGTCCTCCCCCTTCAGGGGGAGGTGGCCGCGAAGCGGTCGGAGGGGGCCCCGCCCGCTCCACAGGCACTGTGTCCTCGGTTGAGGTCGCCTCCAGGCTGACTGCTCGTGCATCAGCGGGGGACTCCGTCCCCCGAACACCCCCTGGTTTCCGGGGAGAACTCCGTCCTCCCCGGGCCCCTCCGGCCGGGGGACTACTCGCTTCGCTCCGTACGTCCCCCTGGACCCCCTGTGCGAGCCCGGTGCCGACAGACGATGGTTCGCAGGGTTCGACGGCTGGTGCCTGGTCCCGGGCCGGCTGTCGGGTCTGGGTATCGATGAACTCGGGGGACGACGAATCGGTCGGTGGGTGCCAGATTCGTCGCTTCGTTCGCTGACGCTCACGCTCCGAACGACTCGGTCGAGACTGACCGAACTTGTGTGCTCTCTGGGCACCAGTGCGGGTTGGAGGCTCCCCTGGCCGCGAAGCGGTCGGAAGAGGGCCTCCCAAAAGCCAAGAACTGCGAGAACAACGACGTCCTCCCCCTTCAGGCGAAGCAAGACGCCGAGCGCGGAGCGCATCGGAGGCGCCGCGGCAGGCATTGCGCAGCAGGGCCGCGAAGCGGTCGGAGGGAGCCCCCACCCGCTGCGCGGGCACCTCCCCCAACCGCGAAACACCCCGAGAACAACGACGTCCTCACCCCTCAGGGGGAGCAAGGCGCCGAGCGCGGAGCGCATCGGAGGCGCCGCGGTAGGCATTGCGCAGCAGGGCCGCGAAGCGGTCGGAGGGGGCCCCCACCCGCTGCGCAGGCACCTCTCCCAACCGCGAAATGCCCCGAGAACAACCACGTCCTCCCCCTTCAGGCGAAGCAAGACGCCGGGCGCGGAGCGCATCGGAGGCGCCGCGGTAGGCATTGCGGGGCAGGTCCGCGAAGCGGCCGGAGGGGGCCCCCTGAACACCAAAAACTCCGAGAACAACGACATCCTCCCCCTTCAGGCGAAGCAAGACGCCGAGCGCAAAGCCCATCGGAAACGCCGCGGTAGGCAGTGCGCACCAGCACCTCGAAGCGGCCGGAGGGCCCCCCTCCCCCCTCCACAGCCCAACACCACAAACCGCACAGTGGGGACCCAACCCCGGCGCCCCGCACCCCTGACAAACGCTCCACAACCAGCACATCCAGGATGTCCCGGATTGTCTGAACACCCACCACCGGGCCACTCTGACCCAATCGAGCCAACAACCGCACCACCAGCGCATCCTCGCGCATAGAAGCAAGAACAACCCCACCCCACCCCAACACGCCAGCCAACCAGCCACGGGGGGGGACCCATTCAGGCCCGTAGGATTCCGCCCACCACGTCCCACCGCGAGTGTTCCCATGTCGTCCATCGGCCGCGCCCTCTGGCCCGCCTCGGTCCTCCTCGCCACCGTCGCCTGCGGCCCCGACAGCAGCGACAAGGACCTCGACGCCGACGTCCCCGACTCCACCACAGCCGGCACCACCGACGACACCACCGACACCGACGACACCGCCCCACCCACCGACTCGGGTGACTCCGGCGGCACAACCGAACCCGAACCCGAACCCACCGACGCCGACGGTGACGGCTACTACTCCCCCGGGACCGACTGCGACGACACCGACCCGGACGTCCACCCCGGCGCCGAAGACGACACCTGGCACGACCGCGACTGCGACCTCGGCGTCGACCGCGCCCTCATCGACACCCGCATCGTCCCCAGCCCCGACCGCCAGTACCTCGGCTTCTTCGTCGAGGCGCTCCCCGACCTCGACGGCGATGGTGCAGCCGAGCTGTTCGCCAGCAGCGAGCGCGGCGGCGGCGCCGACTCCATCCACATCTGGTCCGGGGCCACGCTCTCCGAAGGCGCCAGCCTCACCACCGACGACGCCATCGCCACCGTCACCACCGCCGCAGCGCTGTCTGACTGGCACATGGTCGGCGGCGACCCCATGGGCTGGGGCGGGCCGTCCGCATCCCTGGCCTTCCCGCCCGAACCCACCGCCGAAAACGACGTCTACCTGCTCAACCTCGCCGCCATCGCCACCGGCACGGAAGCCGACCTCGACACCGCCCCCATGGTGAGCGGCACAGACCTCCCCGCCGGCAGCGACCACGGCATCCAGGTCGTCTCCGATATGGACTTCGACGGCGACGGCATCGACGACCTCATCATCAGCGCCACCGGCGGCACCGGCACAGTCTACGTCCACCTCGGCGCGGGCCTGCGCACCTCCCCCCGCCGCGCCGCCACCGACGCCGACCTCATCCTCGAAGGCGAGGCCCGGCACCACTTCGGCAGCGGCCTCTCCAGCTTCGGCGACGTCGACGGCGACGGCATCGAAGACCTCGCAGTCGGCGAGCCCTACGCCCGACCGCCCTCCACCGACTCCGCCTACGCAGGCCGGGCCTACGTCTTCACCGGCGGCACCTCCCTCCCCGACGGCCCGCTCGGCCCCTCGGATGCCCGCACCACCATCGGAGGCACCGAAGACAACCGCAACTGGGGCAAGGTCGGCGACACCATCGGCGTGCTGGGCGACATCACCGGCGACGGCGTGGCCGAAGTGTACGTGGCCGCTCCAGAAGGCGGCTCCAGCTGGGCCGGCGCGGTCTGGTACCTCGACCCCACCACCCTGCCCGAGGGCACCGCCACCATCGACGACGCCCACCATGTCGTCGAAGGCAGCCGCGGCATGTTCTGGGTGGGCACCTGGGTGTCCGGCGGCTTCGACTTCGACGAAGACGGCGTGAACGACACCCTCGTCACGCAGCGCGACAGCGGCGCCATCCTCCACCTCGTCTCCGGATCGTCGCTCACCGCCGGCGGCACCACCGTGCTCGGCGAAGACCCCACCCTCGGCGCCTGGCGCAGCTCACCTCCCGGCGCAGACGCCACCCACGCCGAAGGAGACGCCGGCGACTTCGACGGCGACGGCCGCCCCGAGCTGGTGTTCGCCGGCGCCCTCGACCCCGTCGCAGGAGTCGAGCAAGGCTCCATCTACATCGTCCACGACCGCCCCTGAGCCCCGAGCCCATCATGCGCACCCGCCTCCTCCTCGCACCCGCGCTCGTCTTCCCGGGTCTGCTCGCCTGCAGCACCGACCACACCTCCGACAAAGACCTCGGCGCCTACGTTCCCGACACCACCGACGACCCCGGTGGCACCACCCCTGCCCCCGACGACACCGGCGACACCGGCGACACCGGAGCCCCGCCCGACCCCACCCTCACCGACACCGACGGCGACGGCTTCTACGCCGAAGAAAACGACTGCGACGACACCGACCCCACCGTCCACCCCGGCGCCGAAGACGACCCCTGGACCGACCGCGACTGCGTGTGGGGCATCCACCGCGACCACCTCTCCACCACCATCACCGGGGGGCCCGGCTCCGCATTCCTCGGCCTGCACACCCGGGCCCTCCCCGACCTCGACGGCGACGGTGCAGCCGAGCTGTTCACCACCCACGTCGGCACCGACGACGTGAACACAGCCCTGGTCTTCTCCGGCCGCGACCTCGTCGAAGGCGCCCACCTCACCCCGGCCAACGCCATCGGCAGCGCCGCGCTGTCCGGCTGGTGGTCTCGCCATCGCGTCGGCGGCGACCCCATGGGCTGGGGCGGCCCCGCCCTCATGTCCGCATACCCCTCCGGCAGCACCGACGAAAACGCCCTGATTCTGGCCGATCTCACCAGCATCATCGAAGGCGGCACCCTCGACCTCGACACCCTGCCCATGGTGTCCGCCAACACCCTCCCCCCCGACAGCAACCACGCCTCCAACGCCCTCTCCAACATCGACCTCGACGGCGACGGCATCGACGACCTCGTCATCAGCGCCGACATCTACCCCGACGCCGCCGACAACTGGAACGGCCGCGTGTTCGTGCACTACGGCGCCGGCCTGCGCACCAGCCCCCGTCGCGAGGCCGAAGACGCCGACGCCATCATCGAGGGCCTCACCGACAGCGCCTTCGGCCGTGGCCTGGCCGCCTGGAACGACATCGACGGCGATGGTCTCGACGACCTCGGCGTCGGCGCTCCGTACTGGGAACACACCGAAGAAGGCGGCTACCACGCCGGCGTGGCCTTCGTCTTCACCGGCGACACCCTGTCGAGGGGCGGCACCTTCTCCGCCGCCGATGCCCGCACCTCCATCCAGCTGCCCGACGGACCCGCGGGTTCGTCGCAGGTCGGCGACACCCTCGCCAAGTGGGGCGACATCACCGGCGACGGCCAGGCCGAGCTCGCCGTGTCGGGCACCTGGGGCGGCTCCATCGGCTCGGGCATCGTCTGGCTCTTCGACCCCACCGACCTCCCCGAAGGCACCGTCAGCACCGACGACGCCTACCACGCCATCGACGGACCGGGATCCATCTACGAGCTCGGCTCGTGGGTGGGTGGCGGCTTTGACTTCGACGAAGACGGCCTCTCAGACGGCTTTGTCAGCCACCGCAGCCACGGAGGGGTCCACCACCTCCTCTCCGGCGCCGACCTCGCGCCCGGCGGCCACACCCTGCTCGGCACCGACCCCAACCTCGCCACCTGGTCCAGCAGCACACCAGAAGCGGGCATCACCCACGCCGAAGGCGACGCCGCCGACTTCGACGGCGACAGCCAACCCGAGCTGGTCCTGGCCGCCGGCTCCGACGCCACCGAAGCCGGCGCCACCGGAGTCCTCTACATCGTCCACGACCGCCCCTGAACCTCCGGACACAACCCGCCACCGCAGGCGGTCTGCCCCTCCTCCAATCCACCCCATCGTCTTGGGGTCCCGGCGCCAACCCGACCTCGCGGAAAAACAGGGTGATACCCGTGCCCAACACCCGTCCCCCGGCCGAGCCCCATGCCCCCCTTCTGGTACCTCCTGCTCTCCGCAAGCGCCCAAGGGGCCGACCTCCACACCGACCTCGACCACATCTGCAAGGCCCTCGACACCTGTGCAGACTGTGCCGCAGCCACGGGCCCCACCCAACGGGAGCACCTCTCGAAGCACCTGCTGCCGCGCATCGCACATCACGATGCCATCGCACTTGTGGCCGACCTCCCCACCTCCCCGGCGGCCGACCTCCACGCCAGGCTCCTCACCATGGTGGAGACCACCCACCCCGACTCCTGCGCTCTGGCCGCCGTGCTCCAGCCGCCGGCAACTCCCGAGCAAAGCGCCGCCGTCAAGCAGGCACTCGCCAGGTATTCCCCCATCCTCAAGTCCTGCTACCACACTGCCGTCAAGCAAGGCTCCCACCTCCAAGGCAGGATGGTCCTGGAGCTCACCGGGCTCGGAGACGGCCACGTGCGGGGCCGCATCGTCGACCGCGTGGGCATCGACAACCCCGCCTTCGTGCGCTGCATCGTGGAAGACACAGCCACCTGGGTCGTGCCTATCCAGAAGGGCTTCACCTTCAGCTTCCCGCTGTCCTTCGAATAGACCGGACCTGCTGGCCTTGACGCATTCGTGGCATCTCTCCCGGTAGACTGCCCCCACTCCGGAGTCGCCATGCCCCTGCTCCTCGCCGTCCTCGCCTCCACCGCCTTCGCAGCCGGTCCCACCGTCAACGTCAACCTCGACGAACAGCTCATCCAGAGCATGGGCGGCGACGTCGACGAAACCTACGACCTCTTCGCGCAAGAAATCGAGAACCGCTTCCAGCTCAACGCCAACCCGGCCCTCATGCAGCGGCTCGCCCTCGCCAACGCCCATGCCGTGCGGGGGCTCGGCGTCGACTACGCCTCCAACCCCAAGAAGTTCGTGTTCGGCCTCTCCGCCGGTCCCGCCGTCAACGACTCCGGCTTCGACATCTTTGCCCGCGGCGAAGACCTCCTGCCCGAGAACGGCTTCACCCCCCAGGCCGGCATCATGGCAGGGGTCAACCTGGGGCTGTTCACCCCGGGCGACGATGAGCTGCTCGACCGCTTCGTGGTCTACACCAACGCCATGCGCGCCGCCCCCGCCGTCGCCGACTTCAAGGCCACCGTCTGGACCTGGGGCCTGCACGGCCAGTACGCCATCGTCGAGCCTGTGAAGAAGGGGGCGGTCACCTGGGGCGGGGTGGACGGCACCACCGGCTTCGACCTCGCCAGCTACTCCATCGAGCTCACCCAAGGCACCCCCGTCGACGGCGGCCTGGGCACCTGGAACGCCGAGGGCAAGTACCTCGTGAAGGCCCGCGCCACCACGATTCCCGTCGAGGTCAGCACCAGCGTCACCGTCCCGGGCGCGAGCCTGTGGGTGGGCCTGGCCGGCGACCTTGCCCCCGGTGCCCGCTCCGAGCGCGAGGTGTCCCTCTCCGGCGACATCACCTACGACGAAGACCCCGCCATCACCCTGGGCACGGTCACCGCCAAGCTCGACGAACGCGTGGATGTGCAGCCCATCGGCGGACGCTTCTTCACCGGCTTCCAGTTCGACATCATGGCGGCCAAGCTCTACACCCAGCTCAACTTCAGCACCGACCAGAGCGTGGGCGCCCACGTGGGCCTCCGGGTGGCGATGTAGGGCTCCGGGGTGAACGACCGCCCCTCCTCGGCACCCCTGAAGGTGGCCCGCCCCGAAGCGGATGGGTAGCAGGGCCGTCGTGCCTCGGAGTTCCGATGTCCTTCGCCCGTTCTGCAGCCCTCGCTGGTCTCCTCGCCGTCCTGCCATCTGTCGCGCAGGCCACCCAGGTGGTGTGGCGCAGCGGCCCTTGCCCCGTGGGCGACGACACCGTGCGCGTGTTCTCCAAGGTGTCCGAGAACATGCTCGGCGGCTGGGACTCCGACAACGCCACCTACTCCGCCAACGGCCAGTGGCGGACGCACAAGGTGGCCTCGTGCGCGGAGAGCCTGTTCTCGCTCTACGGCGAAGACATGCCCACCTTCCAGCCCGAGCCCGCCACCGCCCGCGTGCTCGAACAAACCCTCGCCCAAGCCCTCCGCGAGCTCACCGACCCCGACAACCCACAGGTGTGGGAGCGCTACCGCATCGCGGCCCGCCTCTACACCGAAATCGGTCGCACCTCGATGTTCATGGGCACCCTGTGGCTCGAGGCCGGCTGGACCATCCGCGACTCGGGCGTGGGCTACTACGAAGGCCTCACCGGCCCCGAGACCACCCGCGTGCTCCTCGACGCCGGCGAGAAGGAACTGGCCAAGGGCCTCCCGCCCGCACAGGAAAAGGCGGTACGGTTCAACCTGGCCCGGGTCGCCCATCGCGGAGGGTACGCCGCCGAGCGCGAGGCCCACATCACCCGCTACAAGGCGCTCGGCACCATGACGCCCCGTGAGTCGGATGCAGTGGGCAAGCTCGAACGCGCCGCAAAGCTCGAGCCGTTCTACCAGAAGGAAGCCCTGCGCCACTTCCAGCTCGCAAAAGACGACACCAAGCTCACCGAGCCCGAGCGCGCCCGCGCCGCCTACCTCGTGGCCGACATCCAGCGCCGCCTCGGCAACCCCGCAGAAGCGAAGGCCGGCTTCGCGGCAGTCGTCGACAACCCGCACCTCGACCCCAAGCTCGCCGAGATGGGTCGGTTCCTGCTCCACGAGCTGCAGTAGACGCCCCGAGAGTGGCTCGCGCCGCACCGTCACAATATGCCCCGTCGCCGCGCCGTCCCCCTGTGAAGGGTCCGGGCGCAGCTGGAAGCCGGATGCGCATCGCCATCGTCGTCTCAAGCGTCCGGTCCATCGACGCCACCTGGACCACCACGCACCTCGCCCACGCTGCACTGGCGGCGGGCCACACGCTGCGGGTCATCGAGGTCCACGACTTCGAGATCACGAGCAACGGCCGCATGGTCGCTCGCGCCTGGTGCCTCGACGCCCCCATCGCACATGTAGGCGAAGTCGGTCGCGCCATCTCCGGCCGCCGCCTCGAGCGTCGGTATGTCGAGCTCACCGCCTGCGACCTCGTCCTGCTGCGGGTCAACCCCCTGCCCTGGCACATCCTCCAGCTGGCGTCGATGTGTCGCGCCGCCAACGTGCCGGTCCTCAACGACCCCCACGGCGTGTGCCTCACGCGCGGCAAGGCGTGGCTGGCCGGGCTCACCGATGTCCCCCGCCCCCCCACTCTGGTCACGTCCAACCGCGGTTCCGTCGAACAGTTCGCCGAACAGCACCCGGGCAAGCTGGTCATCAAGCCCGCCACCGGAAGCGGCGGCCGCAGCGTCCAGCTCGTCGACCCCAAGAAGCGGGGGGCCCTGCACCGCGCCTACGACATCGTCCGGAGCGTCGGCGGACCGGTGGTCGTCCAGACCTACCTCCCCGCTGCCCGCGATGGTGAAAAACGGCTGGTCTGGGCCGGCGGAGAGCTCCTCGGTGGGTATTTGCGCAAGCGCGCGCCCGGAGACTTTCGCCACAACCTCAAGCAAGGGGGGCGTCCCCACGCTTGTGAGATTACGCACTCCGACGAAGCTGTGGCCCGAGCCATCGGCCCGCACCTCCTCCAGCACGGAATCGGCTTTGCCGGCCTCGATGTCATCGGAGGACAGTTGGTCGAAGTCAACACCCTCAATCCGGGGGGTGTGCACTGGGCCGACACCCTGGGCACACAGCCTCGTGGATCGATCGCGCGCCGTGCAATCCAGCTCCTGGAGACCACAGCCGCCACCCTGCAGCAGAGGAACTACCGCTGATGAGCAGACGACGTCGCCGCGCAGTCGCAGAAGTAGACGACTACTCGGGTGCCCCTGGCACGCTGAGCCGAAAGCAAGTCCAAGACGCCATTCGCCGCCGCACCTCCCTCCAGAACGCCGACATCCGCGGCCTGGACCTCAGCGGCCTCAACTTCGACGGCATGGACCTCTCCCTGGCCAAGCTGGCCGAAGCCAACCTCACCTCCTGCAGCTTCCGCAACGCCAACCTGTCCGGGGCAAGCATGTGGTGCGCAAACCTCCAAGACGCCGTGCTTGACGGCGCCTTGCTCGACAACGCCGACCTCGACCTCGCCAACCTCGACGGCGTCACGGTCAAGGGTGCGCGCATCAAGAAGACCATCCTGCCCTTCTCCAAGCTCCCGATGGACACCGTGCGCACCGCCGTGAAGACCGGCGCCCGGCTTCGGATGGAGCCCGGCGAGATCGAGAGCTGACGAAACGTGCTCTTCGGCATGCTGTTGGGGGTCCTCACAGGCCCAACCGACCAGGAGCTGGTGCGACGGGTCCAACAAGGGGACTCCGCCGCATTCGGTGAGCTGGTCACCCGCTACCAAGACCGCATCTACACGGTGTGTCTTCGGCAGCTGGGCGACCGCACGCTCGCGGAAGAGGTCGCTCAAGACGTCTTCCTGAGTGCGTTTCGGGCGATGGGCAACTTCCGCGGAGACGCCAAGCTGTCCACCTGGCTGTTCCGCATCGCCATCAACCAGTGCAAGAACCAGAAGCTCTACCACCGCCGCCGTGCCCGCGGTCGCCACGAGCCGCTCGAGGGTGAACCCCACCCCGACCGCCCGGTGCGTGAGTTCGCGCACCCCGACCGCGGCCCCGATGCCGGCGTGCATCGCACCGAAGCCGAGCGCCTGGTGGCCGAAGCGCTGGAAGAGCTGGAGCCCGACTACCGGGCGATTGTCGTGCTGCGAGACGTCGAAGACCTCGCGTATGATGAGATTGCCGACGCCCTCGGGATTGCCAAGGGCACGGTCAAGAGTCGCCTGCATCGGGCCCGCGCCCAGCTTGCAAAGCTACTTTCTCGGAACCTCAAGCGAGAAGACATACTCTGAGGACGGGCGGGGTTCGCATCGTGCGGTCCCGCCCAGCCCCGGAAGCCCGTGAAGCCATGGACCCTTTCTTCGCCAGAAACCGCCTCTCCGCGTACATCGACGGCGCTCTGCCCGAGCGGGAAGCGTCCGAGGTGGCGGAAGCGATCGCGCGCGATCCCGAGCTGCAGGCCGAGTACGACGCCCTCCGAGCCGCCGTGAGTGCCCTCCGCCAGCACGGTCCGGTGTCGGCACCCGAAGGCTTCAAGGCCCGCGTGATGGCGTCGGTCGAGCGAGAGCCCACCCAAGGCGGTGTGGTCATCCAGCTCCGGCGCTTCTTCACCCGAGTCCCCATCGAAGCCCTTGCGGTCGCTGCAGCCGCTTTGCTCGTGGTCTTCGCCACCGCCTCCCAGATGCAGGACGCCACCCCCGACCCCATCGCCAGCGTTCCGGTCCCGCCGGCCAAGTCCAAAGACGCCGTCGACGCTCCGGTCCCGAAAGATGCACCGCCCGAGGATGTCCGCGCCGCCACGGCCACCGACTCCCCCGAGAAGAAGGAAGCGGCCCCGCAGTCCAAGGAAGCCGCTCCCGAGAAGCGCAAGAGCATCACACCCCAAGCTGCAGGCTCCACGGGCGACGCCTACGTCCCCGAGTGGGAAGCCCAGCAGAAAGCCGACGGTGCGGCATTCGGTGGCACCGAAGGCATGACCCTCTCGGTGTCCGACCCCGACGTCCTCGGCAAGCTCTACTTCATCACCGAACGCGCTGGCGGCCGCATGGTCGACGAAGCCAGCCAGCCACTGAGCCCCTACGGCTTGTCCGCCGACGACCCCGTGGCCCGCGTGCTCCTGCTCGTTCCGGTCGACCAGGCCCCCACCCTCCGCGGACAGCTCGAGGGCCTCGGTGCGGTGGCCGGTCCCAGCCCCACCGGCGCCCCCACACTCGCCGCCGGCTACACGGGCTTCTACGTCGAGACACGGCTGCTCACCGAGAAGAAGTAGCCAGGGCCCAAGGAGGGGGGGGACGACCAACCCGACGGTCGTCGCCGCCTGACCGCCCTTCGGCACACCACACCCCACCACACAGGCCCGGGCGCGCGCCATGCACCGGGGCTTCGGACTCCAACCCGGGGAGTCTGAATGTCCCGCCCTCGTCTTCGTGAGCACTACGCCACCTTCGGTCCCGATGGACACGGTCCCGCCGACCTGCTCGCTCTGGTCATCGGAACCGGCAGCGCCGGAAGCTCCGCCCGCACCATCGCCACCCGCCTCCTGGACGCCTTCGGCTCGCTGGCCAGCTTGCGCGACGCCCCGGTACACGCCCTCGCGCAGGTGTCCGGAGTCGGGCCCGCCCGCGCCGTCCGCATCCACGCGGCGCTGCACCTGGCCGTCCGCGCCCACCAACCCACCCAGCCCGGCCGAGTCGACCATCCGCAAGCCTTGATGGCGCTGCTCGCCCCGCGACTGCAGGTCCAGCCGGTCGAGACCTTCTGGGTGGTCGGCCTCGATGCCCGCCTCGGGGTGCGGCTGTGTCGGGCCATCAGCCGTGGCAGCCGCCGGTGCACGGTGGTCGACCCGGCCGAGGTCTTCCGCACCGCCATCGCGTCCGGTGTCGCCGCAGTCGCGGTCGCGCACAACCACCCCAGCGGCGACCCTGCCCCGTCCAGCGAAGACCACACCCTCACCCGACGGCTGGTGCAGGCCGGCCAGCTGCTCGGGATCCCCGTGCTCGACCACATCATCATCGGCGGCGACCGCTACTGGTCCTTCGCCGAAGAGGGCGCCCTCCCCCAGCACGCCGACTTCCGGACCTTCACCGGCGCCGCCACCCCGAACCTCAGGTGGAGCGCACCTCGCCCCGCATCACCTTGTTGAGGTACCGCACCCGCTCGGGCTCACCGATGACGATGAGCACGTCGCAGGTGCTGATGAGGGTGTCGGCTTGGGGCGTGACCACCATCTCGCCCGAGGGCCGGCGAATGGCCACGATGAGCACCCGGTGCTGGTGCCGCTGGCCGAGCTTGGCGAGCGTCCAGCCTTCGAGCCGGGCCTTGGGCTCGACCTCGATCTCATCGAGCATGAGGTCGTCGTGTTCGGCGAGGGTGGCGAGGTCGAGGAAGGTGGTGGTGTGGGGGCGGGTGAGGCCGTGGGCCATGCGCCAGCCGCCCATGATGTGGGGGCTGACCACCCCGGTGGCGCCCGCGCGACGGGCCTTCACCGCCCCTTCGTCGCTCTCGACCCGGGTGAGGATGGGGATCTGGGGGTTGAGCTGGCGAGCCGACAGCGTGACGAAGATGGCTTCGGCCACGGGCGCAGCAGTGATGGCGATGCCGCGGGCGCGCTCGATGCCCACCGCGCGGAGGCAGTCGTCGTCGGCGCCGTCGCCTTGGATGACCGGAATGCCCGCGTTGGCGATCTCTTCGCAGACAGCAGTGTCGCGTTCCACGACGGCGACCGCGTGGCCGGCGTCGATGAGCTCACGGGCCACGATGCGACCGAGCCGGCCGTAGCCGATGACAATCTGGTGGTGGTTCAGCTTGCGCATGATGCGTCGCCTCTGGCGGTCGCGGTAGGCCCGGATCACGTCGCCTTCGAGCACGGCCCGGGTGAGTTGGGTCATGGCGTAGGTGCCCACACTCACGCCGCTCGCGATGAGCAGGATGGTGAAGATGCGACCCGCGGGGGAGAGCGGTCGGACCTCGCCGTAGCCGATGGTGGTCAGCGTGATGATGACCATCCAGAACGCATCGAGCGCCGGCCAGCCCTCGATGGACATGTAGCCAGCCGTCCCAAACGCGAACACACCCGCCAGGAGCGCCACTGCGCGCTGGAAGGGCAGACGGGTGCGAAACCCGCCGACGCGATGGGTTTGGGTCGGCCCTACCAGGGGAGCTCCGGACCATCCGCGTGCCAGAACCGACCGGTGGTGTCGAGCGTGAGCTCGTCCATCCGGGCGATCAAGCCCCGTGCGGCGTGGTCCGGGTCCACGTAGCCGTTCCCTCCCGTCATGTCCGTCCGGACATAGCCAGGATGGAGCAGTGCCAGCGCCACTCCCCTCGGTGCGAGGTCGTGAGCGAGGGAGACGCCTGCCGCGTTCACGGCGGCCTTGCTCATGCGGTAGCCGTACGCCCCACCCGAGGTGTTGTCGGCGATGGAGCCCATGCGGCTGGTGAGGATGCCCACCTTCGCGCCCTGTCCCAGGTGGTGGACCAGGTGGCCGATGGTGCGCAGCGGCGCCAGAGCGTTGACCTCGAACTGCCACCGGATGCGGTGGGCGTCGAGGTCGGTGAGTGTCTCGCGGGAGAGCACGCCGGCGTTGTGGATGAGCTGCTGGACCGACCGCCCTTGCAGCGCGTTGGAGAGCGCCTGGAGGCCCTCATCGCGGGTGACATCCACACCCTCCACCACTTCCACACCCACCGCCTGCAGTCCCGCGCTGGGCGTTCGACAGGTGGCCACCACCGTGTCGCCCCGTTGATGGAGCTGCTGGACCAGTGCCAGGCCGATGCCGCGGTTGGCCCCCACGACCAGGGTGACGCCAGCCATCAGTGCTCCTCGGAGACTTCGTTGCGGCTCCAGGCCGGGATCTCGACTTCGACTGTCTCGGAGCCGTCGGGGACGCACTGGCAGGCCAGCCGCGAGTCGTCTTCGAGGGCGGGGGCGAAGTCCAGCTGGTCTTCTTCTTCTTCGATGGGCTCGTTGGCGGTGTCGAGGCCCTTGCGCACGTAGATGTGGCAGGTGGAGCAGGCACACACACCGCCACAGGTGTGGTCGAGCTCGACGCCGTTGGCGAGCAGGATGGACAGCACCGAGCCCACATGCCCCTCTTCGTGCGTGGGCAGGTTCTCCGGGTCGACCCGGAACTCCTGTCCGGTGTTGACCAGGCGGAGCGTGTAGGCCTGCTTGGGAAGGGGGGGGGCGGCGGCGTCGATGTAGGGATTGATGGCCATGGGACCTCCGGGGAGCCGGCGTATCCCAACCGCCCGGGCCCGCACGGCGAATGGCCAGCCGACGGCCGGGTGGGGCTGGAAACACCCATCCAAGAAAGCAACAAGGCCCTGGATTGACCAGAGCCTTGAGGAGGTGGCACGGGCGCGAGGACTTGAACCCCGGACCTGCGGATTTGGAATCCGCTGCTCTACCAACTGAGCTACACCCGTTCAGCGCTCCCCCCAGGTATGGCGGGGGTGGCGAGTCGTCAAGGCCGAACCGCTACAGGAATCCGCCCGGTCCCCAGAGCCCATAGGCGATGGCGGCCACCGACAGAGGGGCCAGGTAGTACGCAAAACGCGAGAAGTCGCCTGAGCGCACCAACCGCAGCAACAGCACCAGCGCGCCCCAGCCGCTCACGGCCGCGGCCACGAAGCCCACCGCCAGCGGCCAGACGGTGTGGGCGGTGTCGAAGTCGAAGTCCTTGGCCTTCAGCACGAACGCGCCCAGGATGGCCGGCACGCTGAGCAGGAAGCTGTAGCGGGCGGCGAGGTCGCGGCGCAGTCCCAACATCAGGGCCACGGCGATGGTGGTGCCAGACCGGGAGATCCCCGGCGTGATGGCGAAGCCCTGGGCCAGGCCGATGAGGAGGGCGTCTTTCCAGGTCATGGCCTGCAGGGACCGCCCGCCCCCGGGGATCGACCGGGTGCGCCACAGCAGGACGGCCGTCACGGCGAAGGCCACGCCCACGGACAAGGTGGTGGTGAACAGCTGCTCGAAGATGTCTTTGAACAGCACACCGATGATGCCGGTGGGGATGGTGCCGAGAATCACCCAGGCGGCCAGCCGCAGGCCGTCGCGCTCGAGTGGGGGCCCCTCTCCTTTCAGGTCGGCGAAGACCCCTCGGATGTCGGCCCGGTACATGATGAGCACGGGCAGCAGCGTGCCCACATGGAGGACCAGGTCAAAGGCGACGTGGTCCTCGATGCCCATCACGCCCTCGCCGAGGACCTGCTGGAAGAGGACGAGGTGCCCAGACGAGGACACGGGGAGGAACTCGGTGAGCCCCTGGACCACGCCCAACAGGACGGCAAACAGCAGGACGGTCATGGGGCCGGGCGCTCAGGGGGTGGGGGCGAAGGAACGCAGGTAGGCCACCAAGCTGTCGAGCTGTTCGGGCGTGAGGCTGCCGAAGGCCATCATGCTGGTGCCGGGCCGGCCGGTCTTGATGGCGGCCTTCACCTTGGCGTCGGTGGTCTTCGACCAGAAGTCGGCCGTGTTGAACGGCGTGGGGGGCGGTCGGAGGGCCCGGGCAGCCGGACCATCTCCTGCGCCTTTGGCCCCGTGGCACGCGAGGCAGTTGCGCTCGTAGATGGACTTGCCTGCGGCTGTGTCGTCCGCGAGCGCGGGGCTGGAGAAGCTGGCGGCAGCGACCAGCAGGGGAACGACCAGCGGGGCGAGGAACGCGCGCATGGAGCCTCCGAAGTGGGTTTGAGGGGTCGGTGGCAGCCTGGACGCAGCAAAGCCACGTGCCTTCGGCTCCGGGGCTATCACGGCGCAGGTTCGTTGGCGTCGGGACCGTCGGGGTTGGCCGGGGCGTTGCCTTCTTCGGCGTCGGCGTCTGGCTTCTCGTCGTCGTCGTTGCCGTCGTCTTTCTTCTTGGCCTTGGCGGCCTTCTCTTCTTCGGCCTTCTTCTCGAGGCTCGGGCCGTCTCCCGTCTCGGGATCCAGCTCGTCGAGCCACGTGAGCACCGCACGAATCGCCGAGCGGTCGATCACGGGCGCGAAGGCCGGCATGGTGCCCTGACCGCGGTGCACGGCCACAATCCAGGTCTCGCGGTCTTCGGGGACACGACCGGCGAGCGCTGGCGCAGGAACGGGCCCTGCTTCCGCCAAGGGACCATCCCCGAGGGCGCGCTTGCCATGACAGTGCCAGCAGTTCTCGAGCCACAATTCCTCGCCGCGCTCGACCGGCGGCGGCAGCTTCTTCGGGACACTGGCGGTGGCCAGACCGGGCAGGAGACCCACCAGGGCCCCCAGCACCTTCACCTGCTTCACATACGTCCGCACTGGCCCTCCTCGACGAGGCGCGGCTTGCACTAACGGGACAGCCCCGGCCCCAGCCCCTTCGTCCGCCCAATCTGCACAGAAGGAAATGTGGGGACCAAGAACGAATCGAGCCCGAACCATGACGGTTCGGGCTCGAAGAGTGGCGGGATAGACGGGACTCGAACCCGCGGCCTCCGGCGTGACAGGCCGGCGTTCTAACCAACTGAACTACTACCCCAGAAGGGGGTCCTCGGGACTCACTCTCGCGAGGAGAGTGGGGAATGGCGGGATAGACGGGACTCGAACCCGCGGCCTCCGGCGTGACAGGCCGGCGTTCTAACCAACTGAACTACTACCCCAGATTCCCGAGGACCGGTGCTTCGAAAGAAGCGCTTGAAAGAACAGGAAGGGAGTGGGCGGAACAGGGCTCGAACCTGTGACCCGCAGCTTGTAAGGCTGCTGCTCTCCCAACTGAGCTACCCGCCCGAGCTGTGTCTTTAGTGCCGGCCGTTCTGACCCGCAGCACCTCTCGAAGGCCCCGCCCTAATATACGGGGGTCAGGAGTCCGGCAAGGAGAAATCAGCCGGTTCTTTCACGTCCACAAGAGAAGAGCGGGTGGCCCCTGCAGCCTCTAGCCAGGCCGGGACCCCATCCGGCCACGCCAAAGCGTGCCGCAACACGGCATCCATGTGGCTCACCACCCGGATGTCGAGGCCGTGGCGAACCTCCCCCGGGAGGTCGGGGAGGTCTTTTTCGTTCACCTCGGGCACCAGCACCGTGGTGAGTCCGCGGCGCCACGAAGCCAGCAGCTTGGCCTTCACTCCGCCGATGGGCAGAACGCGGCCCCGCAAGCTCACCTCTCCGGTCATGGCGAGGTCGGCGCGCACGGGCACACCGATGAGCGCGCTCACGAGGGCGGTGGTCATGGCGATGCCGGCGCTGGGGCCGTCGGTCTTCAGCGAGTTGCCCGGGTAGTGCACGTGGAGGTCGTGGGTCTCGTGGACGTCCACCGGCACCCCCAGGGCCTCCGCACGGCTGCGCACGTAGCTGAAGGCAGCTGTTGCGCTCTCCTTGAGCCAGTCGCCCAGACGGCCCGTGAGGATGAGCTTGCCCTTGCCGGGCAGCACCGAGACCTCGATCTCCAACACCTCGCCCCCCCAGGGTGTGACGGCGAGGCCCTTCACGAGGCCCACTTCGTCGGCCCGACCCAGATCGGCGCGCACATGGCGTGGCACACCCAGGATGCCGTCGACCGCTGCGGCATCCACCCGCACCGAGACATCGTCGCCCTCTTCGACCACCCTCCGGGCGACCTTGCGACACAGCCGCGCCAGCTCACGCTCCAGCCCTCGCACACCGGCCTCGCGGGTGTACTGCTGCACCACCCGCGTGACGGCTTCGGGCAGGATCTGGATGTTGTCGGCGGACAGCCCGGTGGCTTCGCGCTGCTTGGGCACCAGGTACCGCTCGGCGATGCGCAGCTTTTCGTTGGCCGTGTACCCGCTGAGCTCGATGATCTCGAGGCGGTCGCGGAGGGGGCCGGGGATGCCCGACAGGCCGTTGGCCGTGCACACGAACATGACGCGCGAGAGGTCGTAGTCGAGGTCGAGGTAGTGGTCGGAGAAGGTGCCGTTCTGTTCGGGGTCGAGCACCTCGAGGAGTGCGGCAGATGGGTCGCCCCGAAAGTCGGTCGACATCTTGTCGATCTCGTCGAGCAGGAAGACGGGGTTGGACGCCTCGGCCCGTCGCAAGCACTGCAGAATCTTGCCGGGCAAGGCCCCGATGTAGGTGCGCCGGTGGCCGCGAATCTCGGCTTCGTCGCGCACACCACCGAGGGCCTGGCGCACGAAGGGTCGGCCGGTGGCCCGTGCGATGGAGCGCCCGAGGGAGGTCTTTCCGACGCCCGGCGGCCCCACGAGGCACAGGATGGGCCCGCGCGACTTCTCCACGAGGGTTTCCACCGCCAGCTGCTCGAGGATGCGGTCTTTCACCTTCTCCAGGCCGAAGTGGTCTTCGTCGAGCACCTTGGCGGCGAAGGCGAGGTCGCGCTTTTCTTCGGTGACGGCATTCCAGGGCAGGCCGAGCAGCCAGTCCACATAGTTGCGGACCACCGTGGCTTCGGCGCTCATGGGGCTCATCATGCGGAGCTTGCGCAGCTCACGCTCGCCTCGGGCTCGGGCAGCGGCCGGCATGTCCTTGGACCGAAGCCGCTCCTGCAGCTCGGCGAATTCGGCCTTGAATTCGTCTTTCTCGCCGAGTTCCTTCTGGATCGCCTGCATCTGTTCGTTGAGGTAGACCTCCTTCTGGTTGCGCTCCATCTGCCGCTTCACCCGCGACTTGATCTTGCGCTCCACCTGGAGAATCTCGTTTTCGCCCTGCAGGTACCGGAGCACGCGCTCCAGCCGCACCATGGGGTCGACCACTTCGAGCAGCGCCTGGCGGTCTTCCACCTTGAAGCCCAGCAGGTGGGCCACGAGGAGGTCGGCGAGGGGGCCGGGTTCGTCGATGGACTCCACCCGAATCATCATCTCGGGCGGGATGCCCTTGTTGAGGCGGGCGTAGGTCTCGAAGGCTTCGCGGAGCCGGTTGACCTCGGCCGCAGCGGCGGCTTCATCGGGAAGCGGGGTGTCTTCGAGGAGCTCGACGCCCGCCAGGAGGAGGTCGCCGTGGGGGTCAAGGGCACCCACACGCGCGCGCTGGGCGCCTTCCACCAGCACCTTGAGGTTGCCGTCGGGCAGGCGTACACGCTGCAGCACACGGCCCACCGTGCCCACCTCGTGCAGTGCTTCGGGGGTGGGGCGGTTGGCACTGCCCGACCGCTGCGTGACCAGCAGGAGCTGGCGTCCGCCTTCCCAGGCGTGGTCGGCCGCAGCCTGGCTCCCGGGACGACCGACGATGAGGGGCACGGTCATGCCCGGAAAGACCACCAGGTCTCGTAGCGGCAGGACCGGGAGCATGTCGGCTGCCGAGCTGCCATCACGACTGAACACGGAAACTCCTGTGGTGCGGACGCTTCACGCGCGCAGACCCGCCCACCCCTACCGCGGGGCCCGGCGGACGCGCATCCCGAAGGTGGACCGGGGCCGCACGCAGTTCACCCCGCCCACCCGTGCGTGACACGGAGAGACGGGGTGTGGATGGAACGAGGCTGCGGAGCCGTCAGGCCCACTCGACTTCGTTTTCGTAGACGAGGATGGGGTCTTTCTTTCGGTCGACCACTTCCTCGCTGATGATGCACTCGCGGATGTTGTCGCGGGAGGGGAGGTCGTACATCACGTCGAGCATGATCTCTTCGAGGATGGCCCGAAGACCGCGAGCACCGGTCTTGCGACGGATGGCTTCGCGTGCGATGGCCGCCATGGCGCCGTCGGTGAACTTGAGGAAGACCTCTTCCATCTCGAACAAGCGCTGGTACTGCTTGACCAGGGCGTTGCGGGGCTCGGTGAGGATGCGGACGAGCGCTTCTTCGTCGAGCTCTTCGAGGGTGGCGGCCACGGGCAGGCGACCGACGAACTCGGGAATCATGCCGAAGCCGAGGAGGTCTTCGGGCTCGAGCATGGCCAGCAGCTCGGACTTGTTGAGCTTCTTCTTCTTGCCCTTGACCTTCTGGCCAAAGCCCATGCTGCTCTTGTTGACGCGGCCTTCGATGATTTTGTCGAGGCCCACGAAAGCACCGCCACACACGAACAGGATGTTGGTGGTGTCGATCTGCAGGAATTCCTGCTGGGGGTGCTTGCGGCCCCCCTTGGGCGGCACGTTGGCCACGGTGCCTTCGATGATCTTGAGCAGCGCCTGCTGCACACCCTCGCCGGAGACATCGCGCGTGATGCTGGGGTTTTCGCCCTTGCGCGCAATCTTGTCGATCTCGTCGACGTAGATGATGCCCTTCATGGTGCGCTCGACGTTGTAGTCGGCGGACTGGAAGAGGCTGAGGATGATGTTCTCGACGTCTTCGCCCACGTACCCGGCCTCGGTGAGGCTGGTGGCGTCGACGATGGTGAACGGCACGTTGAGGAACCGGGCCAGAGTCTGGGCGAGGAGGGTCTTGCCCGTGCCGGTGGGCCCGATGATGAGGATGTTCGACTTCTTGAGGTCGACGTCGTCGTGGGTGGAGCGGCTGTCGATGCGCTTGTAGTGGTTGTGCACCGCCACGCTCAGGACCTTCTTCGCCCGCTCCTGCCCGATGACGTATTGGTCGAGGTGGGCCTTGATCTCCTTGGGCTTGGGGACCAGGGCACGAGACGCGTAGTAGTCCTCGCGCTCGTATTCCTCGGTGATGATGTCGTTGCAGAGCTCGACGCACTCGTCGCAGATGTAGACCGAGGGGCCAGCGATGAGCTTGCGCACTTCGCGCTGCGACTTGCCACAGAACGAACAGCGGAGGTCTCGGCCGGGCTGGGGACGGGGCACGCTACTGCTCCTTGACGGGGGCGGTCGACCAGCCTGAGGGCCGACGCAAAGGGGGATGACCACACGCCCGGGGCTTGGGAGGGTCGACCGGGGAATCGGACCCCACGGTCGACAACCGAAGCCTGAACGCAAAATCAGACGGGGCGGCGCGGGTCGGGCACCGCTCCCGGAGGGCGACTACTCGTCGTCTTCTTCGGACTCGGACTTGTTGTCGATGACTTCGTCGACGATGCCGTAGGCGCAGGCCTCGTGGGCGGTCATGAAGTAGTCGCGCTCGACGTCGGCAGCGAGCTTCTCCACGGGCTGACCGGTCATCTCGGCGAGACGCTCGTTCAGGGTGGTCTTCATGCGCTGGAATTCCTTGGCCCAGATCTCGATGTCGGTGACCTGGGAGCGGCCCATGCCGGCCGAGGGCTGGTGAATCATCACGCGACCGTGGGGCAGCGAGCGGCGCTTGCCCTTGGCACCAGCGGCCAGGAGGAAGGCGCCCATGCTGGCAGCCTGGCCCACGCAGATGGTGGCCACATCGGGGCGGATGTACTGCATGGTGTCGAAGATGGCGAGACCCGCGGTGACCGAGCCGCCCGGGCTGTTGATGTAGAGGAAGATGTCCTTCTCGGGGTCCTGGCTCTCGAGGAACAGCAGCTGGGCGATGATGGCGTTGGCCACCTGGTCGTTGACCTGCGTGCCCAGGAAGATGATGCGGTCGAGGAGGAGGCGCGAGTAGATGTCGTAGGCGCGCTCACCGCGGTGGGTCTGTTCGACAACGGTGGGCACAAAGTACGAAGCGGTGGGATCGATCATCGAGGTGGACCTCTGTGTGGTGCGGTGAGCCTGTGGCCATCCCAAGGGACGGGAGGGCCTATCGGACGGCGGTGGAGGGGGCGAGCGGCCGGGCGCAAGGGACACACGATGGCGCGAGGGACAAGGGCCCACATGGCGCCATGACGTCGCCCCATTTCGGTCTGGCAGGGGGAAGACTCCAGCCAAACCCGCGGACGGCGTCCCCTCCCCTCCCGCTTGCGGAGCACGCAAAAACAACGGAGCCCCGAGCGGAGGCCCGGGGCTCAGGGGGATGGAGGGCGGAGACTACTCTTCGCCACCATCTGCAGCAGCAGTCTCGGCGGCGGCCTCTTCGGGCTCGACCGGCGGGGCCACGGCGGTGAGGTTGGCGTTCTCCATGAGCCACGCGATGACCTTTTCTTCGGTGACGCGGGTCTGGAGGACCGGAAGGGCCTGCTCGCGCTCGAGGTAGCCGCGGATGGCCTGGGGGGTCTGGCCACGCTGGGCGGCGATTTCGGCGATCTTGGCGTCGAGGTCCGCAGCGGTGACTTCGATGGACTCGGCCTTGCCCACCTGGAGGAGGAGGACGCTGGCCTTGGCAGCGAAGGTGGCGCGGCCGCGGAGGTCGGCGGAGGTGGCTTCGTCGATGACGATGGTGCGCATGTCTTCGCCGGCGTAGGCGCGGCGAATCTTGTGCTCTTCGACCAGGGCTTCGTACTGCTCGTCGACCATGGCGGTGGGGACGTCGAACTCGTGGTCGGCCACGAGCTTCTGGAGCAGCTTCACCTGGGCGGCTTCGCGAGCGGAGGCGTCGATGCGCTCGTCGAGCTCCATCTGGATGGCGCCACGCATGCCGTCGACGCCACCTTCGTAGCCGAGCTCGCCGGCGATGTCGTCGGTGAGGTCGGGGGTGAGGTAGGCCTGGATGGCTTCCACGCGCACCTTGGCGGTGAGGGTGCGGCCCTGCACCTGGTCGAGCACGGAGGTGTCGGCGATGGTGACCTCGCCGGACTTCTCTTCACCCTTCTTCAGGCCGAGGAGGAGGCCTTCGATGCCGGGGTAGAAGCGCTCGTTGGCGGTGTTGATGAGGGTACCGGGCTCCTCGATGACCTCTTCTTCACCGTCGGTGAGGGTGAGGCCGGTGAGGACGAAGTCGCCAGCGAGCACGCCGCGGTCTTCTTCGACTTCCTGGATGCGGCGCAGGGAGGCGAGCTTGACCTGGACCATCTGGTCGATGTCGGACTCGGCCACCTCGCGGCGCACGTACTCGATGTCCATGCCGGTGTACTCGCCGAGTTCGACCTCGGGGCGGACGTCGACTTCGATGACGAAGGAGAAGTCGTGGCCACCCTTGAGCTCGCCGCGCTCGACCAGCTTGGGCTGACCGGCCGCTTCCACGGTGCCGATGGCTTCGCGCCACACCTGGTTGACCATGCGCTCGGCGATGTCGGCGCGGACCTGGTCGCCGAAGCGCTTCTTGATGACGGAGACGGGCACCTTGCCGGGACGGAAGCCGCGCAGGCGGACCGTGCGACGGAGCTTGTCGTACTCCATCTTCAGCTCGGCCTTCACGGCGGAACCGGGCACGGAGAATTCCAGTCGACGGCGAATCGTGGTGAGCTGCTGGCTCTCGACTTCGTACTGCATGATGTCCTCGGAAATGGTGCGGTGTGGGGCACATTCCGGCGAGGTTCGCCGGGGGCCCGACCGAGAGGGGGGTGCCGACAACGCAGGGTGCCGCGTGCCGCGCATTCGCCGCGCCTTAGAACACGCGCAGGCCCCGTCGGCAAGACGTGCCGGTCGGCAAATCCGCCATCCGTCGCCCATCTCGCCGGGGTGCGCGCCTCGGGCGAGGCGATAGGAAAACAAAAGAAAAGCGCCATACCGGTTGGTATGGCGCTTTGGAAGTGGGCCCACCAGGAATCGAACCTGGAACCTGCGGATTAAGAGTCCGATGCTCTGCCAATTGAGCTATAGGCCCGTATATGTCAACTTTCCGAGAGGAAAGAAAGGGGTGAGTGATGGGATTTGAACCCACGACCTCCGGAGCCACAATCCGGCGCTCTAACCTACTGAGCTACACCCACCGTATGGGAGCGGCGCTTGGGGGCACCACCCAATCCCGCCTCAGCGGAACGAAACGGCTTTTATAGGAGACCCTCCCATCCGGCAACCACTTTTTTGGAGAGTTCTGCACCCGCCACGTCCGAAGCCGCGCCACCCGCCCCCCCCAGGCCCGACACAAACACGCCCGGAGGCAGCGTCCCCACGGCATCCGGGGGCACCAGGTCCCCCACCACCACCGACCACGGGATCGGTCCCTCCCCTCGAGTGAGGTGCGCCACGAGGCGGGCTTCGAGCGGCGGGAGCTCGTCTGTGAGCGACACCTGCCCTCGAGGTGGACCGATGGGCTGGGGCTGCCCCTCCAAGGCCCCGGGAAGCCACGGCAAGGCCCGAGAGACCTCTTCCGGAGTGCCGCGGTCGGGGAGGTCGACCAGGCCCATGCGGTCGGCAATCGTGAGGGGGTCTCCCCACGGGCCTTCCGGGTCCCAGCCCGCCGGATCCCACACCGAGCGGACCACCCGCGGCACGCCGTCGTCCACCGTCCAGGGCCAGTCCAGCGTGCCGTCCGTCCGCTCGGGTGCGGCCGGGTCGAGTGCCCCGCCGACAAACAGCTCGGGTCCACCGGTGAACATCAACAAGCCGCCGCGCCCACCGATGGGGTCGAAGGTGGCGGAGTCGGCCACTCCGGTGCGGAGGCCGTGGCGGATGGGGATCAGCCCGAGAGCGTCCTCCACCCACAAGCCCAGCCCGCCCGGCAAGGACACGGCGCCCGCGCTGGCGGTGGTGGTGCCCATCCGGGCCCGGCTCCAGGCCAGTGCGCCAGTCTCGGAGTCCACCCACGCCACCTCCCCTCCCCGTCCTGTGGCGAGTGGGGTCCCTCGAACCTGCCCTGGCGCCCAGACGATGTCGTGCACGCCCGATGGGCGGAGCAGCCGGTGGGGTCGGCCGACGGCATCCCACTCCACTCCCCACAGCGTGGCCCCGTTGCGCACCGCCACCAGCCGACCGAAGGGGTCATGGGCCACCTCGAAGGCCCCGTCGGCGCCGGTCACGCGCATCAGCGCCCCGGAAGCAGACCGCTCGTAGGCCCAGGCCCCGCCCACAGCGCCCCATGCCGGCCAGGCGTCTCCCACCATCAGCTCCGTGGTGCGCCCGAGGAGGTCGGAGGCTCGCACCCAGCCGCCAGGGCCACGGTCCACCTCGCCCGAAAACTGCCAGCTCGCAGCCGGGTCGTCGGGGGCGTCGATGCCGGCCAGTCCCCCATCAGCACCCGTCTGCCACACCCGCCGGGCCTCGCCTTCCACCTCCACCCAGGCCACATGACCGTCCATGTCGGGCGACCACATCGTCCGGGAGACCATCCCGCCGCTGCCATTGTCGAGCTGTTCCATCACCACGCCGTCTTCGAAGGCCCGTCGCAGCAGCCCACCACCGGGAAGGCGCGCGAGGGTCACGCGGCCAGCAGCGTCGCGGTCGGTGCCCACCCCCACCCCATCGGGCCCCTCCGCCCGCAACACGGCAGCATCGGTGCCCCGCGACCACCGCCAGGTGCCACGGGTGCCATCCACGCGGTCCACCCCGCCGCGGATCCCGTGCGTCGCCCGCATCACGCGGTCTCCCACCTGCTCCACCATCACCCGACCGACAGAGTCCCGCTCCGCCCGTACATCGGCGGCGCCGCCCGTCCAAGCGACCGCTTCCCCATACGGATTGCGCCGAAGCTCGATGGTGTGGCCGGGCGCCCGCACCGACGTCAGTCGTCCCACCGTGTCATGGCCAAACAGGAACGCGATGCCCGGCGCGATGAGCTTGTCGACCACCCCCATGAGGTCGCGGGTCCAGGCCACCGGTCCAGCCGACACCGGCCGCCCCGCCGCATCGCGGTGGACCAGGACTTCGAGCGCTCCCTGGCGCACGCCCACCACCTCTCCCGCGGAGTCTCGCTCGATGTGGAGCGACCGCCCTGGCGACCGGACCTCCCGCACGCGTCCGGTGGCTTCACGCACGAGTCCTGTGCGGAGGCCACGGGGGTCGACCACTCCCACCACCCGGCCCGCCGAGTCGCGCTCCAGGCGCACGGTCTGCCCCTGGTACGTGGCCCGCCCCACCCGGCCCGCACCGTCGCGGTCGAGGGCCAGCTCTCGGCCGACAGGGTCCACGGCGTGCTCGAGCTTGCCATCGAGGTCGCGATCCAGCTCCCAGCGACCGCCGCTGCGCGTGAGGATGGCCTCCACGGCACCGTTCTTGTCGCGTTCGAGCACCACCGCAGCGCCGGAGGCATCGATGATCTGGTCGACGTGGTCGCCTTCCCAGCGCAGCCGGACCGTGGCGCCGGAAGGGTCGGTGACCGCGGTGACCCGACCCTCGATGTCGCGCTCCACGCCGGTGCGTCGTCCCCCCACCTCGGCTGAGACCAGCCGTCCGGCCGAGTCATACGCCCAGCGCGCATCCAGGCCGCCGGGGTCGGTGACGCGGGCGAGTCGGCCCTTGGTGTCGTGCTGCCAGGTCCACCGCAAGCCGTTTGGCTGTTCCAGGAACCCGCCTCCGTCTGCACGGCCCACCCGCCAGACCGCACCGGCCGGCCCCACGACTTCGGTGACGTCTTCGCGGACCTGCACGACGCTCTGGACGCCACGGGGGTCTTCCCACGAGCGCAGACGTCCGGTGTCGTCGGTGGAGAGGCGGACCTGTCTGCCCGCCCCGTCCCGCACCACCCAGGTGCGTCCATCCTCGGAGGTGGCCGACCACACCGTGCCCAGAGTGTCTTCGATGGTCAGGCCGCCATCGTACGTGAGGCGCTTGCGACCGGGGCCCGGCCCGTAGACCGCCACCACGCGCCCGCTGTCGTCCCGCTCGACCACGCACCGTCGTCCAGAGCCCCAGGTCACCCGCGTGACCCGCCCCTCGGCATCGGCCCGAACCAGTCGGGTCTCTTCGGGACCGGGGAACGGCGTGACCTGGTCGGGAGGCCAGTCCCCATCCTCGACGCGTGTGCCGGTGCGGGCGTCGCGGAGACGGAGGTGTCCGGAGCCCGGCAGCAGCTCGACCGACAGCTCGGGGAGGTCGGCCAGCACCACAGGCGCCACCCCACCCGGCCCCACCACCTCGCCGTCCAGCCCCACAGGAAGGCTGGCCCGGGCGGGCACCGACGCCAGCGCCAGCACCAGCAAGGACCATCGCATCAGCGGTCTCGTGGGCGCGCTCAGGGAGTGGTGTAGAGCAGCGTGGAGCCCCAGAGCCCGGGGTTGTCCCGGTCCTCGCCCAGCAGCGCATCGCGAAGCAGCGAGTCGCGGCCTTCGGCGTTGGCGCGCGAGATGGGCTTGTCCCGCTTCACTGCAGCCCAGAAGCCGTCGAGCATGCGCTCGTGGACTCCGTCGGGGACCTCCCACCCGGTGAAGAGCACCGCCTGGGCCCCCGCATCGAGGAAGGCCCGGGCGCGCTGTTGTTGCTGTTCGGGCGTGCCGTCGGCCGTGATGATGACCAGCTCGGCGACCAGGGGAATGCTGCGCACCGTGGTGAGGTCGAGCTCACCATCGCCCAGGACGAAGCCCCCTCGGGCGGTGGCCTCGAGGGCGTCGAGGTGCATGTACCGGGCCCGCGGAGCCAGCTCGAAGTAGTTGGTGAGCTGGGCATCGGAGCCCACACAGGTCTCGCGGAAGTCGGGGTCGAAGAAGCGATGGGCCACCCCGATGTTGACCGTGGCTTCGTTGCCGGCGGTGCAGACATGCTCGGGGGCCTCGATTTCTTCGCTGGCTTCGGCCTTGGCCTTGCCCTTGGCTTTGGCCTTGGACTTCTCGGGGGCGGCTTCCTTCTCGGGCTCCTCTTCCTTCTCGACTGGCGGGGCCGGGCTGGCGAAGGCGAGCATGTCGGGGCCCTTCCGGAAGCGCTCGGGGTCGCGTTCGTCGTCGGTGGTGATGTTGATGCGCGCCGCAACATCGAGCATGGCCACCGTGCGGATGTCGGCCAGCCACCGAAGCCCCGATGCCTGCTCGGGGAAGGTGGTGAACATGAACTGCCGCAGCTCGTGCGGACCGAGCACCAGGTACCAGCCATGGCCGGACAGCTGCTGGGTGAAGGGGTCGAGCAGGGCCCCACGCAGCTTGTTGCCGCCTTCGTGCGACGCGCGGACCTTGCCTGCCGCACCAGCGTGCAGGGAGGTGGCGTGCTCGGAAGCCGCCCGGAGGATGCTGCGAGAGTCGCCGAGGGTCTTCACGCCACCGCCGTCGGGGGTGATGACCAGGCCGTGCACCGCGCCGCGGTCCACCACGTACGAGAGGATGGTCATCTTGCCGTTGACCCGCCGAACATCGGCGAGCGCGGGCGGCGCCGACGCCATCACGCGGGTGCGGAACACGCTGTCGGACGCGGCAGCCTTCTCGGCGGCTTCGAGCTGTTCGAAGGCTTCGGCCGGGAAGGTGTCGACGCCCGCATGCCAGCGGCTCATCCCCGCGCGGACCAGCGCGCTGGCATCGAGGAGGGCACGGCGGCTCTTTTCGTCCATGCCCGCGAGGAGGTCGCGGCCCACCGCAGCGTCTTGCACCGCGCGGTCGAGCACATGGGCGACCTCGTGGGCGGCGAGGGCGCACCCGAGGATGTCTTCGGTGGGCTCACGGCCGGCAATCTTGGCGAGGTCGTCGGCGAAGGGCACGCCCTGGGAGCCGTCGAGGGCGGAGTCGGTGGACAGCCAGCCGTATCGGTACAGCGGCAGGGCTTCGACCGCCGCGTTGAACTTCTTCGCGGTGCCGCCCTGTCCAGCACCAAGGGCGGCCCGACCGTCGGCCCACTTCGCGATGGGCTGGACGGCCGGCCCCTCGGCGGTGACGGTTTGTCCTTCGGCGAGGCTGCGCCAGGCCTTCACGACCGGGGGAAGGTCGCCTTCGGGGAATGCACCGGGCTTTCCGAGCAGCAGGCGGCGGGCGGCGAGCTCGGACTGCAGCGCGGTGCCCGTCTCGCCCGCGGGCACCAGGCGCGCGACCTCATCGAGTGCCCGGGCTGCGGTGGCCGGCTGGTTGCGTCGGGTGGCGTGGTCGATGGCCAGGCGTGCACGGATGCGGAGGCCGAGGTCGCCGGTGCGGTCGGCGTGGCGAGCAGCTCGGGTGAGCCAGTCGGCGGCGCCATTGCCCGCCAGGTTCGCGCCTGCGAAGGCGAGCCGTGCAAACTCACGCTCGGACAGGCCCGATGTGGGCATCTGCTTCATGGCTTCGGCGATGTCGCCGGTGAGCGCGGTGTGGAGGGCGCGGGCAGCGGCGCCGTGCGGACCCGAGAGTGCATCGCCGGTCGCTTTCAGGCCATCGGCGTCGCGCAGCTCCCAGTTGGCCCACAGCGCCAGGCGGGCGAGCTCACCGTGCTTGGGGTCGTCTTTGCCCACCGCAGCGAACTGTTCGAGGGTGACCGAGGGCAGGCCGGCCTCGAGCGCAGACGAAGCCAGCACGTGGCGGAGGTCGGAGTCCTTGGCGTCGGCGCCCCCGGCCGCTTCGATGGCAGCGGCCGCAGCCTTGGCGGTGAGGTCGTGTCGAAGGGACAGGTTGGCGGTCTCGCGGAGCACCTTGAGGGCTGCGTTGAAGCGGACCACATCCGAATTGCGGACCGCCCCCAGCGCGGCATCGGCGGCCCACATCGACACCTGCTGCGGCGCGAGCGCGGGCTCACCACGCTTGGGCTTGGCGCCGCGGGCCAGCTCGGCGCGTCGGAGGTTGGCCACCACCACAGCCGCGGGGTCTTTGGACCCGACGGCCTTCTCGAACTCCGCCAGTGCACCGGCGGTGTCGCCCCAGCCCGCCTTCACCTCGCCCCGAAGGACGGCTGCACGCCATCCCGCAACGGCGTCGGCCTTCTCGGCCATCGGACGGGCTGCGCGGGCATCGCGTGCGGCAACAAAGCGCGCCAGCGCCGCGACGGGATCGGCATCATCGGACGCCATCGACTCGGGGAGCGTGGCGCCAGCCTTCACGGCACGGGCCACGATGGCAGCCACGGCATCCGGTTGGTCGGCACGGGCCTCGAGGGCAGCCGTGAGCGCACCGGCCGCATCGCCCCCTGCCAGCTTGATCTCGGCGAGCAGCAGGGCACGGTCACCCACGGACCCCTTGCCTTCGACCGCTCCCGCTGCGGCAGCGGCATCTCCCATGGCCCGCGCTGCAGCCGCGAGACCGCTCCACGCATCGGGCCCCTGGTCGAGCTTCTCGCCAAAGGCTGTCGCGGCAGCAGCAGCATCACCGCTCCATGCCGCCTTCTTGGCATCGGCCAGCGGATCCGCAGGCGCCTCGGGCGCCGCTTCCACGTCCTCCACCTCTGCCTTGGCTTTGGCCTTTGCCTTCGCCTTTTCTGGCGGCGGGGTGGGCGCTGTGGGCGGGGGCGTGGGAGCGGCGGGGGTGTCCCCGTCATCGTCGCAAGCAGTGCCCAAGAAGACAGATAGCGCCAAGGCGGTGAGCCAAGAAGAACGCATGGTTGCACTCCGAGAAGGGCCAGAGGATTACCACACGGCGGCCCGCGGATGGCGAACAGAAGGGTGGGTTCAGCCCCGGAAAAGGCTCCTCATCGACATCCTCGCGACCCACCTGCAAAGCAGGTGTAGGTGCGCGCCCCGTTCACTGCGACGACCGCCTGGACGGCATCCGCTCCCCTCCGGGCCGACACTCGGCAGGGCCCTGGCCCCGCATTGGCGATGGTGACCGAGGCCACACCTGTCCCGGACCCCGTGTGGCACTTCACCGACATCTCGGTGACGGTGGGGTCTGCCGAGCGGAACTCCACGGTGAAGGTGGTGGGCTCGGGCGGCGCTGCAGGTGGGGTTTCTGGCGGCAGAGGCTCGGGCGTGGGCGCCGGAGCGGGCGCCGGCGGAGGCTCGGGGGCTGCCTTCTTCTTTGGAGGTGCCGGCGCTGGTGGGGCTTCGGGGGCAGGCGGTGCAGCCTCGGGTGCCGGTGGAGGCTCGGGGGCAGGGACCGGGGGCTCGACAGCGACTGCCGCCGGGGGTTCGGGCGCCGGGGCTTCCGGCGGGACCGGCGCATCCGAACCCACGCCCCGAGCGAACCACCCCGCGGCCCCGGCAAGAAGCACGAGCACAAAGAAAGCAACCATCACCACCGGGTTCCCAGACGCTGGGGCCGGGGCGGGCGCCGGTGGGACCGGGGGCTCGGGATCGGGCTGCCGCGGCTCGGGTGCAGGCACAAACGCGGGCTTGGGCTCGGGCGCCACGGGGAGCTCGAGCGGCGGTGCTGGCAGGTCGAGCCCGGGCAGGCGCGCGCCGAGCGGTTGGGTGGGGGCCACCTCGGAGTCGGGTTCCCAGCCGGGCGCTGGCTCGGGCAGGGCATGCGCGAAGGGCGACACGATGCCGTGCATGGAGTCGCGCTCGTACGCCGGCACATCGCGGTTCAGCTCGAGCATCGCCTGCTGCGCGGCCCGCTCGGGGTCGATGGTGGTGGGCCGGAAGTCGGGGTCGGCGTCGTCGTGCACCGCTGCCACCGGACCGAAGCCCATGCGGGGGTCGGCGGCCATCACGCTTTCGGTCAGCGGCTCCCCGGTCCGAAGTGCAGGCACCACCCGTGCGGCCCAGGCCTCCAGCTCAGGCGCCGGGGCCTTCAAGCCGAGCGTGGCGAGGTGGTCGGACAGGCCACGGAGGCTGGGACGCTTGGCGGGCTCGAACTCGAGACAGTCCGCCACCACGTCCACCAGCCCCTCCGGGAGGCGGTCTCCGGGGCGGGCCAGCACCTTCACCTGGACCCGCCGCACCACCTCGCGATGGCGGTCTGCGGCACGGCCCGAAATGGGCGGGCGCTCACCGCTGAGCATCTCCACCAACAGGGCACCCAGGGCATACACCAGGCCCGGTTCCCCCATGGCTCCGGCCGGACAGCCATACCCGGGAGACGACCGCACCACGCTGGCATCGCGCCACACCTCGAAGCCACTCACCCGTGCACAGCCCCGGGCGTCGAGCAGGATGTCGTCGGGGGTGGGGCCCGCATGAAACGCCGAGAAGCCCGGGTAGGCCGTCGTGGCCTCCACCATCGCCTCCGCCCCACGCGCCACATCGGCCACCACACCCACCACCACGCCCCACGGCAGCAGCCCCCGCTCGGCCCGCAGCGCACGCATCAGGCGCGCCAGGCTCACCCCACGGGTGAAGGCGTAGGCGTAGACCGGCTCGGCACGCCCGGGTGCCAGCGCCAGCGACAACAATCGCAGCACGTGGGGGTGGTCGAGCGACAACAACACCCGCTTCTCTCGCCCGAGGTCGCGCCCATCGCCGGGCGCTGTGCCCCCCGTCACGATGAGGGCACGCTCGGTGGTGTCGGGATCCCCATCGTAGTAGACCCCGCCTTCCTTCACGCCGGGCCGCCAGCCGTCGTAGGCCGACCCCAACATCATCTTCACGCGTCGACCCACGGGGACTCCGATCGGTCAGCCATCATATGGGCTGCGGTCCCAGCCCGCTTCGATTCGGATCCACGGGGACTCCGAACAGGGCGTGCCTTACGAACCGTTGACACCCATCCGTCCCAAAGTGGGGCGGGGGGCCCGGGTCGGCTACTTCACTCCCGACGCACCGGCTTCGGGCGCACCCAACCCCTGTCGACGGGGGTTGACGCCCCCCCATTCGGTGGAAATCCCTGCAGCCGCTTCCTGGCCGCGCGCCCGCCGACCGGTCCCCTCGCCTTCCGCTCCGAGGTCATCTTGGATCCCAACACCCCCGACGCCCCTGCCTCCGACGCGTCCTCCGACATCGAGATTCTCGACGCCGACGCCCTCGCCGAAGAGAGCCTGGCCTCCGAGCCGTCCAGCGCCGACGTCGATGTCCTCCCCGAGGCCGAGCCGGTCCCGGGCCCGTCCAAGAAGCAGCCTGCGCCCCTGCTTCCCGCGCTGCGCCCCAACACCCGGGCGGCCCGCAGCGGCGACCTCCTCGGCTACTACCTCGCCGAGGTGCGCCGATACCCGCTCCTCGACCCCGAAGAGGAAAAGGAACTGGCCATCCAGTACCAGGAAACCGGCGACCCCGAAGCCGCCCAGCGCCTGGTCACCTCCAACCTGCGCCTCGTGGTGAAGCTGGCGTACCAGTACCACCGCCAGTGGGCCAACGTGCTCGACCTCATCCAGGAAGGAAACGTGGGCCTGGTCGAAGCCCTCAGCCGGTACGACCCCTACCGCGGCATCCGCTTCTCCAGCTACGCGCAGTACTGGATTCGGGCCATGATTCTTCGCTTCCTGATGGACAACTACCGGATGGTGCGCCTCGGCTCCACGCGCCACGGCCGCAAGCTGTTCTTCCAGCTCCAGAAGGAACGCGACCACCTCATCAAGCAGGGCATCCAGCCCAGCACCCTGGCCCTGTCGAAGGCGCTCAACGTGCCCGAACAAGAGGTCATCAACGTCGACCAGCACCTCTCCGCACCGGCTCTGTCGCTCGACGCCCCCACCGGCGCCACCGGCGAAGGTCGCCCCCTCAGCGAGGTCGTCGGCAACTCCCGCGCGGTCAACCCCGAGACCGACGTCGCCCGCAACGAGCTCGGCGATGTGTTCCGCACACAGCTCGAGGTCTTCGAGACCACCCTCCGCGACGAACGCGAGCGCACCATCTGGACCGAACGCCTCACCGCCTCCGAGCCCGTCAGCCTCACCGCCCTGGGCAAGCGCTACGGCGTCAGCAAAGAACGCATCCGCCAGGTCGAAGCCCGCATGAAGCGCCGCCTGCGCGAACACCTCACCCGCGAGCTGGGCGACGAGATCCCGATCTATCTCGAGACCCCCACCGACTGAACGGGCGCAGCGTGCGCAGTCGGGCCAGATGCCGCTTCGGACTCCGAGGCGGCATTGTTCGTTCTCGGGGGCCTTGCCGCCCACTCCTGCGTCGCGTGCGGCAACCGCGTGCTCGGCCGGGTCGGCGCCAGGAACCCTGCGCGCATCCTCGTGCCTCGGAAGCGCCCCGGGGCGCCTCCGTCGGGCCTGCGGCCCGACCCGCTGACGCGGCCGGCTGTCCCCCGCTGGCCCGCTGCGCAGAGGGGCCATGTGGTGCGGCACAGGTGCCAGGTGGTGCGGCACAGGTGCCAGGTGTTGCTTGTTGCGCTGGATTACGTAGAACTACGTGGTTTGGCGCAACACGCAACACCTGGCACGGAGTCTCGTGCCTGCGCCGTTGGAGCGGGCCACCGAGAATGCGCAGTGGCAGGTCCGATTACCCTTGGCTTCGGCGCGACGGAGCGGCGTCCGGGCTGACTGTCCGGCCGCTGAAAGCCCCAAACGTCAGGGCCAGCGAAGTGAGCTCGGTGCCATCGCCTCGGCCTCGGTGCCAGCCTCGGTGCCAGGTGTTGCTTGTTGCGCCGAATTACGTAGAACCACGTGGTTTGGCGCAACACGCAACACCTGGCACGGAGTCCTCGACGGCTTGGGCTGACCAGGCTCACCAACGCGGAGTGGATTCAGGACAACATCCACCCCCGATAGTCAGATTTGTCACCACAGCCGGCCGAGAATCCCCTCGTGCCGGCGTTCTCAATTCACCGGTGGTCAACATGGGGCCTCGGTGCCAGGTGTTGCCTGTTGCGCCAACATAAGTAAAACCACGTGTCTTAGCGCAACACGCAACACCTGGCACGGAGTGCGGACTGGCACGGAGTGGCCGGAGTCCGGAGTCTCAACCCCCGACGTTGGCTGCCAGCCGCCAGCCGCCAGCCTACTCGCGCCTGCGCCGTTGGAGCGGGTCTCCGAGTCGGTGCCAGGAGTCGGTGCCAGGTGTTGCTTGTTGCGCCAACATACGTAGAACCACGAGGTTTGGCGCAACACGCAACACCTGGCACGGAGTCCAGAATCGCAACCCCCGACACCGGCTGCCAGCCGCCAGACACCAGCCACCAGCCGCCAGCCTCCTCGTGCCTGCGCCGCTGGAGCGGGTCTCCGAGAATCGGCCCGATTCCCCTCGGCTTCGGCACGACCGAGCGGCGGCCGGGCTGACTGCCAGAGGCCGACGCCGGCTCGCCGGCTGGCAACACCACCCGACCCAACAAAAAAAGGAGCGCCGAGGAGACCCCGGGCTCCGAGGCCCCGCCGAGACCCGGCTTGTCCGGGGCTCGGCGGGCCGGGCGAGACGCAGGCTCGACCGGTACCAGAGTCGACCTACAACACACCGATGGGCATCTTGAGGTAGCGCATGCCGTTGTCTTCGGCGGGGGGCAGCTTGCCGGCCACCACGTTGGCCTGGATGGCCTGGAAGATGAGGCGGGGCGGGTTGAGCTTGGCGTCGCGCTCGGTGCGGAACTTCACGAAGTCCTCGCGGCTGGTGTCGCCCTGCAGCTGCTTGTTGCTGGCCTTGGACTCACCGATGGTGGTCTCGAACTCGAGGGCGCGGCCACCGGGCTGGTAGTCGTGGCCCACGAACACGCGGGTGGAGTCGGGGAGCGCGTACAGCTTCTGGACGCTGTCGTAGAGGTTGTCGGCGCTGCCCTTGGGGAAGTCGCAGCGGCCCGTGCCGAAGTCGGGCATGAACAGGGCGTCGCCGGTGAACAGGGCGTCTTCGATCTGGAACGTGACGCAGGCGGGGGTGTGGCCGGGGGTGGTGATGGTCTTCACCGCGAGGGTGCCCGCCTGGAGCACTTCGCCGTCTTCGAGCAGCTTGTCGAAGTTCTCGGCGCCGTTGGTGATGTCGGGGCGGTTGAAGAGGCCGCCGAAGACGTCCTGCACGAGGGTGATCTGAGAGCCGATGCCAATCTTGGCGCCGAACTTCTCCTTCAGCCACTGGGAGCCGGAGATGTGGTCGGCGTGGGCGTGGGTCTCGAGCACCCACAGGAGGTTCAGGCCGTGCGCTTCCACGACTGCGGCGACCTTCTCGTTGGTCTCGGTGAAGAACTTGACGGCGAGGGGGTCGTAGTCGAGCACGGGGTCGATGACGACGGCGTCCTTCGAGGCTTCGTCCCAGACGATGTAGGTCAGGGTGTAGGTGCGGGGGTCGAAGATGGTCTCGATCTGCATCATGTGCTCCTGGGATGTGAACTTCGCAGCTCTTGGGGGCCGCGGTGACGTTCCACAACAAGAGCACATCCCGTGCCAACGTCTGGTGCCAGCCCCGCCGGGCGCACAGGTCGGCATCGGGCCCCGAATCGAGAGATCAGTTCGGCATTCCCTGACCTGGCGCATGCGACCAACGGCGTTTCACCCCGGAACCAGCCGCGACCGTTTCAGTTCAATGATTCACAATGAACCAAATACGCAACACTGTTTCACGGGTGGACGCTAGACGAGACGACCACGGAAGCGACCCCCATTCCGCACCAGGATGGCCCGCGGAAGCTCCGAGACCAGGTTGAGCACGGAGTCGGCGTAGGCGCGCTCTTCGCCCTCGGCGACATCGGCGAGGCCCAGGAACACGAGGGCCGCAGCGCGAGAGCGGATGTGGATGGTGTCGACGACGGTCTGGGCGGGGTCTTGGACCAGCACTTCCACATTGGCGGTGATGCGACCATCTTCGAGGAGCCGGTGGACGTCGGCTTTGAGCTCGGGCACCGCGGTGGGGTCGGCGGTGATGCTGGCCAGGGTGAGGTGGGCGCCCCGCCAGTCGTCGGCGAGGCTGAGGAGGTGGGCGAGCAGCAGCATGAGGTCGCCGTTGTGCGCCTTGCCCTTCCACCAGATGAGGATTTCGGGCCTGGCCATGCCGGCGGGCGGGGTGCTCTTGGCCCCACGCACAATCATGGTGGACTTGTGCAGTCCGGCGAGCTGACGGCACCGGCCGAACAGGCTGGCGAGGCGGTCGGCGTTGTCGGAGGGCCAGCCGAACACCATCATGTTGGAGTCGATGCCGCCGAAGCCGTTGGCCTGGGCCACGGTCATGAAGCCACCTTCGAGGTCGGGCACCGCGATGACTTCGGTGAAGGCGAGCAGCCCGCCCTCCGAGAGGATGCGACTGTTGCGCTCTCGGAGCTCGAGGGCGTGCTGGGCGTCGGGGGCGTCGGCTTTGACGAGGGTGGTGGCGGTGACGATGCCGCGGTCTTGGCCAAAGTGGCTGGCAAGGGCCACGAGGTCGACGTTCCGGGAGAGGTCGACCGAGAAGACCAGGATGTGGGGGCGCCAGTTGCGGGGGTCGTGGCGGGCGTTGCGCAGCTGCAGCATCGACATGCGGGCCAGTGCGAACCACAAGCCGGTGCGGAGGTCGCCCCAAGCGGCCTTGAGGGTGCGGCGGCGCAGGTACCACCAGATGCCCAGCTCGATGACCACCGCGAGGAAGAAGGCGGTGGGGTTGATGGCGAACATCGCCACGAAGCAGCCGGCGGCGCCCAGGAAGCTCACCCACCAGGGCACGCGGATGCGGGGGCGGTAGTGGGGGTCGTTGACGAGCTCTTCGAGGCCTGCCGCGAGGTTGAGCATGCCGTAGGTGGTGAGGAAGAACATCGAGACCACGCCGGCCACGGCGTTGAGGTCGCCCAGGGCCACGGCGGCGAGGGCGACGGCGCCCGAGATGCGCAGGGCCAGCATGGGCTCGCCGGTCTTGGCGTCGACCTCGCCCAGCCGGGCAGGCACCAGGCGGTCCATCGACAAGGCCTGGAGGGTGCGCGGTGCCCCGAGGATGCTGCCGATGGCGCTGCTGAGGATGGCGCCCCACAGCCCGGGCATGATGAACAGAGCGCCGCCGAAGGCAACGTCGGTCCAGAGCAGCTCGTTGTTTCGCAGGACATCGGCGGGCGCGGCATGGCTGAGCACCCAGGGCGCGGCCATGTAGACCACAAAGCCTGTGGCCACGGCAAAGAGCACGCCTCGGGGGATGGACTTGCCGGGGTCGCGGAGGTCGCCCGACAGCCCCACTCCCGCGAGCACGCCGGTCACGGCCGGAAAGAAGACCGCGAAGACCTGCCAGAAGCCGCCGTCGGTCCAGCTCCCCTGCCAAGGGGTCTCCTGCACGGTGAAGTCGATGCCGCCGTTGAGCGCCACCAGCGACATCCCGATGAACACCATGATGGGCAGCTGCAGCTTGAGCGCGAGGACGGTGCTGCGAGCGGCGACGAGGACCACGCCGATGACGATGATGGCGGCGACGATCTGGACGGGGACGTCGGGCCAGACCAGCCGGAGGCTCTCGGCGAGACCGTATGCGTAGAGGGTGACCGACAGCGCTTGCGACAAGTAGAGCGGAATGCCGAGCGCGCCGCCGAGCTCGAGGCCCAGGCTGCGGGAGATGATGTAGTAGGCCCCGCCCACACCCACACGCATGTTGGTGGACAGCGCGGAGATGGACAGAGCGGTGATGAGGGTGATGCCGTTGGCGAGCAGCACAATGCCCATCGCCCCCAGCACACCGGCGTTTCCGACCACCCAGCCCATCCGCATGTAGAGGATGACGCCGAGGATGGTGAGAACGGTGGGGGTGTAGACGCCGAGGAAGGTGCCCAGGCCCAGGCCTTGGGACTGCGTGGACGGCGAGGGGCTGTCAGGAGACGACATGCGTTCTCTTCAGATCAAGCGAAGCCGGCGCGCGGAGGGTGCGCAGCAGCTCGGTCAGGCGGGGACGTGTTCGAGCAGGCGAGCGATCTCGAGCTCGGCTTCGGCGGCGGCGCGGGCATCGAGGCCGGCGCGTTCGAGCTGGCTGATGTCTTCGGCCAGGTTGTCGAGGGCGGACTCGGCGAGCTGTTGGTCGCCCAGGCGGGCCATCTCTTGGAGGCCAGACAGGGCATCGGCGACCTCGGACAGCAGGCCTTCAGTGCCGGCGCCCGCTTCGAGGTGGACCTCGGCACCGGCCACCACAGCGCGGGTGCGGCAGCGGTCGGCCAGGTACGACAGGGTGTCGGCGAGGCGGTCCATGCGGTCTTGCAGCGCGGAGTAGGTGTCGGCGGTGCGGGTCTGTTCGGTGTCGACCAGAGCGCGGTCGTCGTCGTCGACATCGGCGGCGTCGGGTATGCGTGGGATGGCGTGGCGGAGGTCGGTGGCGCGCTCTTCGATGAACGACACGAAGGTGCGGACCTCTTCCGCTGCCGAGTCGTACGCCACCGCAGCGCCGTCGAGGTGCGCCTTGGGGACCTCGCCGTCGGGGAGATGGGCGAGGTCGGGGCGACGCCGTGCGGAGATGGCGATGTGGGCGCGGAGCTCGAGGATAGCGCGGGTACGCCACAGCATGGCCATGACCCGGCGCATGTTCTGGGCACGCCGTCCGAGCAGCTCCACATCTTCGTCGTACCGGGCGAGCAGCTCGGAGCGGTCGTCTTTGCCTTCGATGCGGCGGCGACGGTCGCGGAGGTGGTCGGCTTGTTGGTCGGCGCGGGTGAGCGCTTCGCCGAGCTGTTGCTCCAGCTGGGCCAGGCGCAGCGGCGTGCTGCGGATTTCGTCGTCGGGGTCGGGGGTGCGGACGGGGCTGGCCACCGAGACGGGCGCGGTGGAGGACTCGCGCGTGGGGGCATCGAGGCTGCGCCCACCACTGCTGCCGAGCGACGGAGCCTGCGGGGTGCCTTCGAGCTGGTCGCGGGTCATGCGAAACAGCGAAAGGACCGCCACAGCACCCAGTCCCACAGCACCCAGCACAAAGCCGACCGCCAAGAGAACAAACAGGGGGAGTGCACCGACCACGAACATGCGGTCGCGCTATCCGATCCGCGCCAGACCGGCCCGTCTTCGCCGCCCGGCCGCTTGCACACGTTGTGCACCCCACCAGGGTAGACTCCCCGCTCCCACGTCCCCCGCCCCAAATCGAGGCTCGCATGCAGCCGCTCGCCGCCGGACAGCGCATCGGGCGCCACCGCATCGTGCGGCGGCTCGGCGTGGGCTCCTACGGGGAGGTGTGGCTGACGCACCGCAAGGGCCACCCGCCCCGCGCGATGAAGACCAGCCCGCTGCGCGACCCGGCCGATGCGCGGCTATTTCGCCTCGAGTTCGAGAAGCTGCGCCCCCTGCAGCTGCCCCATGTGGTCCGGGTGTACGAGACGGGTGTGGACGACGGCTACGCCTGGTTCACCATGGACGTCGCCGAAGGCATCGCCATGCACACCTGGGTGCAGGCCGGCGCCGACCTCCAGGAGCGGGTGTCCAGGCTGTGTCTGGCCGGTGCACAGGTGGCCCGGGGCCTCGCGGCCATCCACCGGGTGGGGCTGGCACACCGCGACCTCAAGCCCGCCAACATCCACGTCGACGAAGAAGGCCGGGTCACGCTGCTCGACTTCGGCACCGCCCGGTTCGGCGCCACCCGCGAGTCCAGCTCGGCCATGATGGGCACCATCCCCTACATGGCCCCCGAACAGCGCGTGGGCCTCCCCCACGACCTCCGCGTCGACGCCTACGCCCTCGGGGCCACCCTCCACGAGTCTCTGTCCGGCATCCCGGCCGGCAAGTGGCGACCCGGCCGTCCGCGCCCTCCCCTCGCCCGCCTCGGCCGCGCAGTTCCGCTCGCACTGTCCTGGTTGGTCGACCGCCTGCTGTCGCTCGATCCAGCCGCACGCCCCACCGCCCACGAAGTGGCCGTGCTGCTCAACGCCATCACCGACGGCACGCCCCTCGCCCCGGTGCCCTGGCCATCGCCCCCCGACCACGCCGGCGACGCCGGACGCCTCATGTCCGGCGGCCCCTACGCAGTGGTCGGTCCGCTCGGCTCGGGCCGCAAGCGCCTCATCCAGGAAGCCCGCTGGCAGTGGTACCGCAAGGGGTACCGCTCCGTCGCCGCACGATGCGTCCAAGACCGCCCCTACGCCGCCATCCGCGACATCCTCGTGGAGCTGTTTCGGTCCACCGTCTCCACCGCCCACCGCGAGCTCGCCGGCACCGACGCCGCCGTCCTCCAGGCCGTGTGGCCCGAGCTTCCCGTCGAAGTGCCCCACGCCATTTCCTGGCCGCCCAAGCCCGCCGCGGTGGGAGAGGCGCTCGCCCGGCTCTTCGGACGGTACGCACCCCTGGCCGTCGCTCTGGTCGACATCGACGAAGCCGACGTGGGCACCGCAGCCATCATCCCGGAGCTGCTGCCCCGGTTGCCGCAGAGCGTGCGCTTATGGGCCACGTCCCGGCGTCCCGTCACCGGCTTCCGACAGATCCGTCCCCCACCCTGGAGCCCCGCCTCCGAGCGCGAGGTCCTGCCCGGCATGCTCCCGGCCGGCCTCTGGCCCGATGGTCCCCCCGGCCGCACACCGCTGGAAAGCTCCGCCAAGGCCTGGCGCGCACTCGCCACCTGGCGCAATGAGCGAGGACCGGCCGAGATGGCGCCTGGAGACCCCATCGTCGCCGACCTCCAGGCCCTGGCCGTGCTCGACGAACCGTTCCCTGCAGCGGTGGCCCATCGTGTGGCCGACGACGTCCGCCGCCTCCTCGAACGCGGCCACCTCCGCACGGTCCCACCCCCCGGAGATGCGGCCACCGGACACTCTGCCCACACCGCAGGGCCGCCCGAAGAACCCACCGAGTCCACCGACATCCTCCTCCGCCGCGTGGTCACCCCCGAGTCCACAGCCGAGCCCAACTCCATCGAAGCCCTCGGCTGGCTCCGCTTCTCCGACCCCGGCACCCGCACCCTCGCCCGCGCCACCGGTCCCGCGATGGCCGACCGTGAGCAGCGGGTGGCCCGGGCCTGGTCCGAAGTCCCCGACGGCGCCGTGCGTCCCTCCCTCCGTGTGCTCGCCATGGCCCGCCACGCCGCCCGCGGACGCACCCCCCACCCCTCGGTCTTCTCAGCAGCAGCCAAGGTGGCCCTCGACCGCGGCGAGCCCTCCGAAGTCGACCGCTGGCTACAGCTCTACGCCCTGCACGGGGGCGATCTCGGCACCTGGCCCACCCGCTTCGCCCGCGTCGCCGCCGACCTCGACCTCGACGCCAGCCGAGTCCACCGCCCCGCCATCCGCGAGCTCGGCCGCACCGCCCCCACCGACCTCGACCGCGCCCGCGCCGCCCTCCTGCTCCTGCGCTACGAGACCCGCCGCGGCGACACCAGCGCCACCCGCAAGCGCGGCGTTCGGTGGGCTGCCGGCCTGGAAGACTCCGCGCCACAGCTCGCGGGCCAGATGCGCCGAGAAGTAGCCGAAGCCGCCCTCGCCGAGCGGGACTTCGACGATGCACTCACCGAAGCCAGCCGGGCCCTCGACGCCGCCGTGCGCGCCCCCGGGTCCAGCGAAGACTCCGGCCCCTCCCTCGCCGAGATCGACGCCACCTGCACGCTCGCACGCATCCACCTCGACCGCGGCGCCCGCCACGAAGCCCAAGCCGCGGCCGAGCCCCTCATGCGTCGCTGCGCCGACACCGGCCGCACCCGCGGCGAGGTCCGGCTCGCCGTGTTGCTCGCCGAGATTTCCCTGCTCGCCGGCCACCATGCCCTCGCCCGCGACCACCTCGCCCGCTGCCGCGCAGCCCGACGCCGCCACCCCGACCCCGCCGTGCTCGCCCGCACCAGCCTCATCGAGGCCCACCTGGCGGTCGAACGCGGCGACCCCACGGCCGCCACCGTGCTCATCTCCGAGGGGCGGGGCATCTCGGCCAGCCACGGTCGGCGCCGAGAGCGACGCGACCTCGCCACCCTCACCCTCGAGCTGGCCGTCCACACCGCCAACACCGACCTCGCCCGCCATGCGCGCATCGAGCGGGCCACCGCCGCCTCCGACGCCCCCGGCGACCACTGGGCCACCACCCTCGCCCGCTGGCGCTGGCTCACCGGCGACCTCGCCGGAGCCCTCGAAGCCACCACCCGACACCAGGCCGGCGGCCTCCCCCGCATCACCGCCATGGCCGAACGCAGCCGCCTGCTCCTCGTCGCCGGCCGCTACCCCGAGGCCCGCACCACCGCCCGGACCGCCGCCGAACACGCCGATGCCGCCGGCATGGAAACCGTCGCACGCTTCGCCCGCCTGGTGGAAGGCGCTGCCGGCGCCTGGTCCGACCGCCGCTACCTGCCCGTCCTCGCGGCCACCCGTCGCGCACGCTGGACACACCTCTACCTGGGCGGCCTCCACCTCGACGCCATCCGCCGTCAGCTCCGGGGCACCGATGCCCGCCCCACCCTCGCCGACCTTCGCTCCCGCGCAAAGGCCATCGGCCACCAGCTCTACGCCGCCCTGAGCCGCGCCGACGGCTGGTAGGTCAGCCCACCACCGCTCGCACGGCGTCCAGCGCCTCTTCGAGCTCAGCGTCGGTGTTGTAGGCGTGCACCGAAGCCCGCACCACCGCGTCCAGCTCGCGCGCGCCCAGGTCGAGCTGAGCGCTGGTCTTGTGGGTGACCGACACCCGCACACCGCGGGCGTGGAGGGCCTCGGCCACGTCGGTCGCGGTCTGTCCACGCACATCGAACGTGCAGATGCCACAGAGCCGGTCGCCCTTGTCGCGGACCGTCACCCCGGGGACTTCGGAGAGACCTGCGCGCAAGGTGTCCGCCAGGCGCTCGATCCGGTCGCTCAGCGCCGCGACGGTGTGGCCCAGCGCCGCATCGACCGCCACTCCCAGCGCCAGGAGGCCTGCCACGCCGTGCTCCCAGGTCTCGTAGCGCCGGGCGTCGTCCACCAGCGCATACTCGCCAGCGCCGGTCCAGGCTGCCGCACGGAGGTCGGGGGCGAAGGGCTCGAAGGCCCCGAATGCGGTCCGGTCCACCACCAGAAAGCCCGTGCCCCGCGGCCCACGCAGGTACTTTCGGCCCGTCGCAGCCAGGGCACTACAGCCGATGCGCGCCATGTCCAAGGGCACCTGTCCAGCGCTCTGGCAGGCATCGAGCACCAGGTGCACACCATGTGCCCGACACACCGCTCCAGCCGCCTCGACCGGATTCACGAGGCCCGACGACGTGGGAATGTGGGTGAGGCACACGAGCCTCGTGCGCGGACGGGCCACCAGAGCGGCGAGGTGGTCGACGTCGAGCTGCCCCACCGCGTCGTCCTGCACCACCGCCAGGTCGAGGCCCAGCCGGCGGGCCAGGCGCAGCAGCGTGATGGCGTGACTGCCATACACCGCGCGGTCCATCACCACGCGGTCCCCCGCCTCCAGTCCCATCAGAAACGACACCACGGCCGTGTTCCAGGCATCGGTCGCGCTCTGGTGCAGCGCCACCTCACCCGCATCCGCACCCACCAGCCGGCCAATCGACGCCCGAACGCCGTGCAGCTCGGCGGCCACCATCCGCGCCGCCCGGTACCCACCCACCCGTGCCTCCAGCTCCAGATGGGCGATCTGGCGGTCGAGCACGGGCCGACTCGGCAGCGCCGCGCCCGCGTTGTTCAGGTGGATATGGTCGACCACGCCCGGCGTCTCGGCGCGCAGGCGGTCCACGAGAAGTCGGGCTGGACCCATCTATGCTCCGTCGGTGTGCAGACCGCCTCCCGTAGCCCAGCCCACCCCACCAAGGTCCCGCGCAATCGCGCCGTAGCCACGAACCTGTCTCCACCGGTGGCCCGCATGGGCCCCACCCGGCTACGCGGGCCGTCGGAAGCGACGAGTCGGTGTCCGACCTTGACGTCTGTCCCCGCTCGCCGCCGTCCACATCTCTCTCGTCGGTCCGCCGGCGTCCACCCGGCCTCGCGCCCGACCCTCCCCCACGAGCTTCCACTCGCCTGCAGGGTCGCCCTTCCGGATGGGGTCCTCTGTGTCTTGGTCCCGGGCAACGCCCACCCGAATCGGGAAGTACCGCGTCCTCCGGCGCGTCGCGGTCGGTGGCACGGCAGAGATCTACGAAGCCCGCCTCGACGGCATCGGCGGCTTCCAGCGCACCTTCGCCATCAAGCGCATCCTGCCGCACCTCTCCGAGCAGCCCGAATTCGTCGACATGCTCGTGGAAGAGGCCAAGATCGCCGGGCTGTTGTCGCACGCCAACATCGTCCAGATCATGGACCTCGGCCAGGAACAAGGCGCCTGCTTCATCGCCATGGAGTACGTCCGCGGCCCCGACCTCGGCCAGGTGCTCGGTCGGTGCGGCCAGAAAGGCATCACGCTGCCGGTCCCGCACGCCGTGTTCGTGGTCATCGAGATGCTCAAGGCCCTCGAGTACGCCCACACCCGCCAGGTGGTCCGCGACGGCCAGCTCGTCCCGCTCGATGTGGTCCACCGCGACATCTCGCCGCCCAACATCCTGCTGTCCTTGCAGGGCGAGGTGAAGCTCACCGACTTCGGCATCGCCAAGGCATCGGTCAACGCCCTCGAGACCGTCAGCGGCGTCATCAAGGGCCGCTTCGACTACATGAGCCCCGAGCAGTCGGCCGGCGACCCCGTCGACCCCCGCACCGACCTCTTCGCCACCGGTGTCGTGCTCTACCAGATGCTCACGGGCACGCACCCGTTCACCCGGTCGTCCGAACCCGCCACGCTCGACGCCATCCGCGCGGGCGACTTCACCCCGCCGTCCGCGCTGAACCCCGACGTCCCCCACGGCCTCGAACAGATCGTCGCCCGGTCTCTCGCCGTCGACCCCGACGACCGCTTCGCCGACGCCACGGCGATGAAAGACGCCCTCGACCGCTTCTTCCACGAAGCCGGCTTCATCTTCACGCACTCCACCCTGGCCGCCTTCCTCAAGGGCTTGTTCCCCGAGCGCGAAGGCCGCACCCGCGACGTCCCGGCCCCCGACGACGACGAGACCCGCCCCCTCCCCCCGGTGGTCGACAGCCCCTCCGCCGACGACGACGAGCGCCCCACCCGCATCGCCTGGGACGACGAACCCGGCGACGAAGCCTCCGCCGACGACATCCTCTCGGGCCTGGCCCCCATCGGCACCCGCGACCTCGGCCGGGTCGAGACCCAGCTCCGCACCCGGTCGATGATCGACAACCTCCAGGACATGTCCAAGTCGGTGTCCCTGGGAGACGTCGCTGGCCTGGGCGACGAAAGCACCCTCATTCGTCCCAGCCCCCTCGATGGCGGTGAAGACGACTGGTCCAACGCCTCCACCCAGATCCGGCCATCCCCCCTCTCGGGCGCCACCCGCGACGGCCTCGACCTCGAGCTCGACGACGACGACGCCGTCCTGCTGCCCGATCCCGAAGAATGGGGCGACGCCGAGACCCGCATCAAGGCCCCCAAGGCCGAGCCCGCGCGTCCCGAGCCCGCACCCTCGAAGGCCGCCACCTCCATCGAAGCGCGTGCGCCAGCTCCTCGGGCCGTCCCCCGGCCCCAGCCCGCACCCGCGCCCCCCCCTCCCGCGCCCGCATCCGGCCTCGCCCAGCTGCTCTACATCCTGGGCGGTGCGCTCGCAGCCACCGGCCTCGTGTTCGTGGGCGGCCTGCTGGGCGTGCAGTACGCCAAGATCGACGCCACCGGCGGCAGCGGCGACACCCCGAAGGTGGAGATGGTCTACCCCGAGGGTGCGTCTGTCACCGTCAACGGCGTCAACATCGACGGCCGTGGCCCCCACCTCCTGGGAGCCGGCCGCCACCTTGTCCGAATGAAGCCCCCCGGCGGCACACAGGTCGAAGCCTGGATTACGCTCGAGCCCCGCGAATACCGCATCCTCCGCTTCGAGACCGTCACCGACCGCGACTGACCGGCCACCACCCGCCGCACACACCCAGGAAGGACCCCGGTGTCCGAGAACCAACCCGTACCCGACGCCCCCCACATCCCCCAAGGCCCGAAGAACGCCATCGACCTCATCGGGGGGATGATTCAGGGCATGCGCCCCAAGCAATGGGCGAAGAACGTCTTCGTGCTGGCGGCCATCTTCTTCTCGATGAACTTCCGCAACCTGGACATGTGGGTGTCCACGCTGATGGCGTTCGCGAGCTTCAGCATGCTGGCCAGCGCGGGGTACCTCTTCAACGACGCCCACGACGTCGAAGCCGACCGCCGCCACCCCACCAAGTACAAGCGCGCCATCGCGTCGGGCCGGCTCCCCCTCCCCGTCGCCTACATCGAGATGGTGCTGCTCTTCATCGGTGGCTCGGCCATGGCCTACGCCGTGTCGCCGTGGCTGCTGGGCATCGCGTGGCTGTACCTCACCACCACGCTGTCCTACTCCTTCTACTGGAAGCACATCGTCATCCTCGACGTCATGTTCCTCTCGGCGGGCTTCCTGTGGCGCGCGGCCGCCGGCGCCGTGGCCATCGACGTCCAGGCCAGCCCCTGGCTGCTCACCTGCACCGCCTTCGTGTCGCTGTTCTTCGGCTTCAACAAGCGCCGGGGCGAGCTGGTCATGATGGCCGAGCGGGCCCAGACCACCCGCAAGATCCTCGCCGAGTACAGCCACGACCTCGTGGTGGAGTTCCAGGCCATCACCACCAGCGGCACGATTCTCTCGTACGCTCTGTATTGCGTGCTCGGCTCGCCCACGCCGTGGCTGCTGCTCACGCTGCCCCACGTGATGTACATGGTGTTCCGCTACATGTACCTGGTGTCGGCCAAGAACGAGGGCGGTGCCCCCGACGAAACCCTCTTCAAGGACTTCCCCATCCTCGCCGCGGGCGTGTTCTACGGCATCACCGTGGTGGCCGTGCTCGTGCTGGCGCCGCTGCGGGTCTGAGGTGTCCGCGCCCCCTTCGGCGCGACCCGAGCGGTGGGCTCTTGCCGGTGTCCTCACGCTCCTCCCCTTGCTGCTCTCCTGGCCCCTGCCCGCGCGGTTCACCAGCCATGTGATGGCCGCGCCCGACCAGGAAGCCGCCCCCCACATCTGGGGCCTGTGGGCGGCTGGGCAGACCGCTCAGCCCCTCCGCATCGAGACCTTCCTCCAGGCCTTTCCCGACGGCGTGGGGCTGGTGCTCGTCGACCCTCTGAACCTGCCCGCCTACCACCTGGGCGCCCTGCTCGGTCCCGCCGCCGGCTACAACCTCGTGCTCATCACAGGCATCGTGCTCATGGGCATTGCCGGTGCTCTGCTGGCGCGCGAGCTGGGTGGACGACCGTGGCTCGGAGCGACCGCGGCGATGGCCTGCCCCACCCTCCTGGCCAACGCCGCCGACGGCATGACCGAAGGCTTCGGGGTGGGCATGGTGGGCGTGTTCCTCGCGTTGCTCCTGCGGGCGCGACGCTCCGAGAGCCGGTGGACGACCGTGCTTGCAGGACTCGCCCTGGGCGCCACCACCTGGGCCGGTCCCTACAACGCCATCTGGGCGGGACTTCTCGGCCTTGGAGTGGCGGCCTGGACCACCTGGCGGCGGCGCTGGGACCACCTCCGCACCACGGCCATGGTGGGCGCCATCGGCGTGCTGGTGGGTCTTCCCGTGGGCGTCGCCATCTTTCGGAGTCGCGACGAGGGCCTGCCGGGTGGATCCGACCGCGCAGGCCTGCCCGAGATCATCGAAAACCCCCACATCTTCCGTGGTGGTGTCCGGACCGGCGCCGACCTCCTCGACCCTCTGCTGCCCATCCAGCTCACCGGCAGCGAAGCCGACGTCTCCCACACCGCCTACCTGGGGCTTGTTCTCGTCGCAGCCGCCTGTGTCGCGGCCGTCCGCCATCCCCGTGCCCGACCGTTCCTCGCCGCGGCCGCAGCCTTCGCGCTCCTGTCCCTCGGCCCGTGGCTCTACCTTGGCGGCTCCGTGCTCCGTCTCGGCGACGCCCCCCTGGCCGGTCCAGCTGGCCTCGCCATCCTGGCGGTCCCGGTCCTCGGCCGCCTCACCCGGTGGTACCGCGCAGGCGCCGTCGCCACGCTCCTTCTCGCCCCCCTCGCCGCACGCCTGCCCCGCAGCACACCCGTCGCCATCGGCCTCGGCCTCGCCATCCTCATCGACACCCTCGCGCTCGCCCCCCTCGCCTGGCCCCTCCATGCGTCGGCCCTCCCCCCCACCCGTCCCATCGCCCAGCTCCCCCATCCAGGCGCCCTCTTGGAGCTCCCGCCCGTCACCAGCGGCGAGCCACCCCCCGGCGCCTGGCGCGACCTCTCCGCGTTGGCCCAGGTCCAGCACGGCCGCCCCATCGGTGGCTCCATGATGGGCCTCGGGGTCAGTCCAGCCGCCCGCGAAGGCACCGACGCCATCCGCGCCCTCACCCGAACGGGCCAGCTGGACGGCGTTCTCCACGAACGCATCCGCAGCGATGGCTTCCGCTACCTGGTCATCCACCTCGCCCACCACCCCGTTCCACGGGCCGGAGGGGAACACCTGACGGCATGCCTGGGTCCACCCGTAGTGCACACCGCCACTCTGCGGGTGCACGACCTCGGGGTTCCCGGCACACCGGCGGGATGTTCCACCGATGTCATGACCGTTCCATCGGCCGGTTCGGGGCTTTGACAGGCCCCACCGTGCGCACTAATCCCACCCGTCGACCACAACCCCAGCGCGTCTTCGTGGTCAGCCCTCCCACCAAAGCCCATCCGGAAGCGTGCCTATGCGAGTCGTCTGCGACAACTGCGCCGCAACCTACAACATTCCGGAGCAGAAGCTCACCAAGGAGGTCAACAAGGCCACCTGCCGGAAGTGCGGCCACCGGATGCTGATTCGCCGGCCCCAAGGCGGCCGCGTGCTGCCTCCGAGCGAAGAAAAGACGCAAATCACCGACATCCCGGTCAACAACCGTCCGGCCGACGTCGAAGAAGAGCGCCCCACCGTGGTGCTCGACCAGGCGCCCGCAGCCCCCCGCGCCGCTGCCGCCCCCGGTCCGGTCCGTGCCCGCCAGAGTGCACCGGCCGTCCCCGCGGCTCCGGTCCAGGCTGCTCCCCGTCCCGCGCCCCAGCCGGCCCCCCAGCCCGCACCGGCCCCCCAGCCCGCCTACGCCCCCGCTCCTGCCGCCCCGGCTGCGCCCGCGTTCAACCCGGCTGGCGACCTCTCCTGGGTGCTCATGGGATGTGGCGCTGCCGCCATCGGCGCCCTGGTGCTCGCGGTCAACATCGACGGCGATGCACTCCTTCGCGTCGTCGGCACTGCCCTCGCCCTGTTTGGCGCGGTCCTGGGTGCGCTGGTGCTCATCACCGGCTCGCGCGGGCGTCAGCCCGCCAACACCGCCGTGGCCGTGCTCCTCTCCTTCGTCTTCGCAGGCATGGGCGCCGCTGGCACCCACTTCGCCGCACAAGCGCTGGCCCCGGTCACCCCCGAGATCACCCGCGCCCCGGTTCCGGCCCCCGCTCCCGTCCCCGACGACGACGCCTCGGTCGACCTCCTCGCCGAAGACGAACCCGAGCCCGAGCCCGAGCCCGAACAGCCCAAGGCCGCTCCCGCCCCCCGTCCTGCCGCCGTGCCCGTGCGTGGCAGCGGCTCGGATGTGGCCCGCAGCAGCACGCCTGCTCCGCCGCCCAAGGAAGAAGCACCGCCGCCGCCGCCCAAGCGCACCGGCCCGCCCATTCCCGCGTCGGTCATCGAAACCATCGTCACGTCCAACTCCGGCGTGAAGCGCTGCTACATGGACGAAAAGCAGCGCTCCGGAACCATCCCGCGCGAGATCAAGATGGTCTTCTCGGTCATGCCTGCCGGCAACGTGAGCAAGGCCCGCGTCACCACCCGCGACTGGCGCGGCACCGACCTCGACATCTGCCTTGGCGGCGCCTTCCGCTCGCTGGTCTTCCCGCCCTTCGAAGGCAGCGAGCCCTACGACACCGGGTACGTCATCCGCATCTGACACCCCGTCTGCTCGTGCACGCCCGGCCCCATGGTCGGGCGTTCGTCGTTCTCGCGGACCGGTTTTCCCGCAAAACCCCACGCACGCGACACAATCGTCACCTGCGCCCCCCGAGGCACACGGAGCGACAAGATACCCGCCCGCTCCAACCGGACCCTCCCCATCGCCCCCCGGGACACCATGGCCCAGAAGCTCCGAAACATCGCCATCATCGCCCACGTCGACCACGGCAAGACCACCCTCGTCGACCACCTCCTGCGCCAGTCGGGCACCTTCCGCGACAACGAAGAAGTCGTCGACCGGGTCATGGACTCCATGGACCTCGAGCGCGAGCGCGGCATCACCATCCTCGCGAAGAACACCGCGGTGTGGTTCGGCGACACCAAGATCAACATCGTGGACACCCCCGGACACGCCGACTTCGGCGGTGAGGTCGAGCGCGTCCTGAAGATGGTCGACGGCGCCATGCTGCTCGTCGACGCCTCCGAAGGTCCCCTCCCCCAGACCCGCTTCGTGCTCGGCAAGGCCCTCGAGGCCGGCCTCGAGATCATGGTCTGCATCAACAAGATCGACCGTCCCGACGCCCGCTCGGCCGAAGTCCTCGACGAAGTCTACGACCTCTTCATCGACCTCGACGCCGACGAAGAGCAGCTCGAGTTCCCCGTCCTCTACGCATGCGCCAAGGAAGGCTACTGCCACCTCGAAGAGAAGCTCGAGCCCGGCGACCTCCGGCCCATGTTCGAAGCCATCGTCGACCACATCCCCCCGCCCAAGGGCGACCCCGACGCCCTCCCCCAGGTGCTCGTCACGCAGCTCGACTACGACAAGTACGTGGGCCGGCTGGCCATCGGTCGCATCATCAACGGCACCGTGCGGCGCAACCAGAACCTCATGCTGGTCACCGCCGACGACCAGAAGCCCGTCAAGATCAACCAGCTGTACAACTACCACGGCCTGGCACGCGTCGAGACCGACGAAGTGGCCGCCGGTGAAATCCTCGCCATCGCCGGCATCGCCGACCTCGACATCGGCGACACCCTCACCGACATCGACAACCCCCAGCCGCTGCCCCGCGTGGTGGTCGAAGAGCCCACCATCGGCGTGCTCTTCATGGCCAACGACGGCCCGCTCGCCGGCCAGGACGGCAAGTACATGACCGCCCGCCAGATCCGCGAGCGCCTCGACAAGGAGTGCCAGACCAACGTGGCCCTCCGCATCGACCCCGACTCCCCGTCGGATGCGCTGCGTCTCTTCGGCCGCGGTGAGCTCCAGATCGCCATCCTCATCGAGCAGATGCGGCGCGAGGGCTGGGAGCTGTGCGTCAGCAAGCCCGAGGTCGTCATCCGCACCATCGACGGCGTCGACCACGAGCCCTTCGAGACCGCCGTGCTCGACTTCCCCGAAGACTACATGGGCGTCGTCACCGAGAAGCTCAACCTGCGCAAGGGCCGCATGACCACCATGAAGATGATGGGGTCAGGTCGCGTGCGCGTCGAGTTCCTCCTGCCCGCCCGCGGCCTCATCGGCTTCCGCGGCGAGTACATGTCCGACACCCGCGGCCAGGGCATCATCAACACCCTCTTCGCCGGCTGGCAGCCCTTCGCCGGGCACATCCTCTTCCGTCAGAACGGCTCGATGGTGTGCGACCGCCTCGGCTCCACCACCGCCTACGCGCTCTACAACCTGCAGCCCCGCGGCAAGCTCTTCGTGGGCCCCGGCACCCAGGTCTACGAGGGCATGATTGTCGGCGAGAACAGCCGCGAGAACGACCTCAACGTCAACGCCGTCAAGGGCAAGAAGCTCACCAACGTGCGCTCCGCCGGCGCCGACGAGAAGCTCATCCTCGCCCCGCCCGTGCAGCTCACCCTCGAAAAGGCCATGGAGTTCATCTCCGACGACGAGCTCATGGAAGTCACGCCCCAGTACATCCGCCTCCGCAAGAAGGTGCTCGCCGCCAACATGCGGTCCGTGGTCCGGGGTGAGCGGAAGAAAGACAAGAAGAAGCGCGGCTGAGTCCGCACATTCGGGGCCTCCGGCGCACAGCGCCTCCGGGCTCCGAAGCCCCCGCAAGCGGGGTCTCCTTCGCAGCGCGAGAGCCAAGGTCTCTCGCGCTTTTTCGTTGGGTCGGTCTCATGCCCGGCACGCCAGGCAGCCCCGATGCCCGTAGCCAGGTGCAGCCAGGTGCCAGGTGTTGATTGTTGCGCCAAACTACGTGCCAACACGTAGCCTGGCGCAACAATCAACACCTGACGCCCACGCGCAACACCCCACACCCCGCCTGGTCGCGCGGGCCTACTCCCGCCCCTCCCACGGCCACTGCCCCACCGCCGGCGTCGTCCCCAGCCCCGCCCGCGACCGCTGCACCAACAGCGCGTCCACCAGCACCAGCGCCGCCATTGCTTCCACAATCGGTACCGCCCGCTGCACCACACACGGGTCGTGACGCCCCTTCGGCTTCACCGTGGCTGCTCGCCCGCGGTCATCCACCGTCTCCTGCTCGAAGAACACCGTGGCCACCGGCTTGAACGCCACCGAGAATGCAATCGGCATCCCATTGCTGATGCCGCCTTGAATCCCCCCCGAGTGGTTCGAGCGGGTGCGCGCGCCCCCTGCGCCATCCGGCTCCCACACATCATTGTGGTCGCGCCCACGCAGGTCGACCCCTGCATATCCGCTGCCGCTCTCGAAGCCCTTGGCCGCCGGAATCGACAGCATCGCCCCGGCCAACGCCGCCTCCAGCTTGTCAAACACCGGCTCTCCCAGCCCCGCCGGCACCCCACGCACCACACAGCGCACCACACCGCCCACCGTGTCGCCGTCCTTGCGCGCCGCCTGCAGCACATCCACCATTCGCTCGGCCGCATCCGCATCGGGACACCGCAGCGGATGGCGGTCCACGGCGGCCCGACTCACCGTCGCCGGGTCGACCGACGCCTGCACACCTCCCAGCCGGTCCACCCACGCCACCAGCTCCACCGGCCCCACCGCCTGCAGCACCTGCTCGGCGACCGCCCCCGCAGCCACCCGCGCCACCGTCTCGCGCGCGCTCGCCCGGCCGCCCCCTTGCCACGTGCGAAAGCCGTGCTTGGCGTCGTACACGAAGTCTGCATGAGACGGACGGTACCGGTCGGCGAACGGCTTGTACGACCGTGGGTCGGCATCCTTGTTGCGCACCACCATCGACAGCGGCGTGCCCAGCGTGCGTCCGTCGAACACCCCCGACAGCACCTCGAAGGCATCCGTTTCCTTCCGCGCCGTCACAAACTTCGACGTCCCCGGCCGCCGCCGCGCCAAGGCAGCCCGGACCGCATCCAGGTCCAGCTCGAGGCCCGCCGGGCACCCGTCCACCACCACGCCGAGGGCACCCCCATGGCTCTCGCCAAAGGTGGTCACCCGAAACAATCGCCCGAACGTAGAACCCGACACCCGACCTCCGACCACGCGAGATTCATGCCCGCGCGGGGTCCGTCTCGGATACCCCACCGAGCGATGCCCGACCCCTCTCCCACCGCCGTCCTCGTCACCTGCTTCGGCGGAGAGTGGCTCCAGCGCGCCATCGCCAGCCTCCGCGCCCAGTCGCACGCGCCCGCACACATCGTCGTGGCCGTCAGCCACCCCCACCCCATCCACCTGCCCGCCGAAGCCGCCGACCTCACCATCGTGCGCCGCCCCACCCCCTCCGGCTTCGCGCCCACCGCGAACCTCGGCCTCGCGCACGTCCGTGATGGCCCCGTCCTCGTCCTCAACGACGACACCGAAGCCAGCCCCGACTTCATCGCCGCCATGGTCCGCGCGCTCACCACCCACGGCCCCGGCATCTACCAGCCCCGCATCGTGCTCGCCGACCCCACCGACGGCGTCGAGCGCATCGACAACACCGGCCACCGCCTGTTCTTCGACGGCTTCAACCTCGCCCGGGAACGCGGTCGCCCCCTCGCCCACTCCCGTGGCCCCGCCTGTGGCGAAGTCGGCGCCTTCTCCGGCGCGGCCGTCCTCTTCAGCCGCGAGGTCCTCGACGCCACGGGTGGCTTCGACGCCGACCTCGACGCCTTTGGCGAAGACCTCGACCTCTCCCTGCGCGCCCGCCGCCGCGGCTTCCGCATTCGCTTTGTCGACGATGCCCTCATCCGGCACGCCCTCGGCGCCAGCTACGGCCGCACCGGTGCCCGCAAGGTCTTCCTCATCGAGCGCAACCGCACCCGCGCAGCCCTGCGCAGCCTGCCCACCAGCGCCGTCGCCACCCTCCCGGTCTGGACCGGACTCCGGCTCACCGCCCTCGGCACCGCCGCCCTCCTCGGTCGCGGCGTGGGCTCCGGTGTGGGCCTGAAGGGCACAGCAGCCGCCCTCCTCGGCGGACTCGCAGGGTTCGCCACCGCCCCCGACGCCCTGCGAAAGCGGCTCCGCGACCGTCGGCACTGGACCACCACCGACCGCGAGATGTGGCGCCATCTCCTGCGCCACCACGCCCGCCCCGAAGACTTCCTGTCCACCGGAACCGCCCCGTGAGCGCCCCACCACCCATCGCCGTCGTCCTGCCCTGCTACCACTACCAGGACAGCCTGAACCGCGTGCTGGACGAACTCTTCGAGGCCCGCAAGGCAGGCCGCGCGCTGCGCATCTATGTGGTCGACGACGGCTCCTCTCCCCCACTCTACGTCCACCATCCCGGCGTCCACACCCTCCGGCACCCGCAGAACCGCGGCTACGGCGCAGCCCAGAAGACCGGCTACGCCCTCGCTCTGGCCCACGGCGCCCAGCGCGTGGTCATGCTCCACGGCGACGGCCAGTACCCCACCCCCGACACCCTCGCGCTCGCCGACGCCCTCGACCACGCCGACGTCGCCCTCGGCAGCCGCTTCATCCAGCACCGCGGTCAGCACATCCCCGCCTGGCGCCGCTGGGGCAACCGCCTGCTCACCACCGCCGCCAACGCACGCTTCGGGGTGCGCCTGTCCGAGCTCCACACCGGCGCCCGGGCCTTCCGCGCCAGCGCCCTCCTCGCCCTGCCCCTCGAGTCCTTCAGCGACGACTTCGTCTTCGATCAGCAGGTGCTGGCCGGACTCCTCGCCCGCGGAGCCCGCTTCGCCGAGCGCCCCATCCAGGCCCGCTACGACGACACCGTCAGCAGCATCGGCTTCCGCCGATCGATTCGCTACGGCTTCGGCTGCCTCTGGACCCTCGGCACCACCCGACACGTCTCCCACAATCTCGAGTAGCGACCCATACGGTTTTCGGGGCATCGTAGAGACATGCCGGCGGAAGGCGATCCCGCTCGGCCCGCAGCCCCGCCGCCCAGCCCCTGTCCAGGCGGCCCGGCCGATGCCTTGGGAGACCCCCGATGGATGCTGAACTCGTCGATCGCTTCGATGCCCTCCGTGCGTCCCGCCGCGTCGATGTCCGCGATGGCGCCGCGGTCCTCCAGGTGCCCGAAGCCCGCCTCTTCGCCGCCCACACCGACCCCGACCGCGTCCGGCTCGCCGACGACTGGAAGGCCCTCCTCGAGAGCCTTCCCAACCTCGGCACGCTCCGCTTCCACACCGACACCCGCCTGGGCCTGCACCGGGTCGACGCCGCCATCGAGAAGGTCCGCGTCGGCCCCACCTCGGCGGTTCTTCGCGGCGACTCGGTCGACCTTCGCCTGCTCCTCACCCGCTGGAACACCGCGTGGGCCGTCATGCACGACCGCGACGGCTTCGCTGAGCTCGGCATCCACATCCACGACCCCCACGGCGACCCCGTCCTGCGCATCGTCCAGACCATGCGCACCGACCGCCGCGCCATGCAGCGGCTCGTGGGCACCCTACGCGCTCCACAGCAGAACGCACCGCTGCCGCTCACCGAACCGCCCAGCCTGCCCAGCCCACCCGCCGTGGCCCCCAACCTCCGCGACGCATTGCTCGAGTCATGGCCGCACCTCAAGGGCATGCGCGACTTCGGCACCCTGCTCCGCCGCCACGGCCTGCGCCGCCCCGACGCCTACGCCCTCGTGGCGCCCGTCTTCGCCCAGCCCATCGCCTTCGGTACCGTCCGCGACATCCTCGAGCGCAGCGTGCGGTCCGAGGTTCCGGTCTCCATCGGCATCGGCAACCGCGCCTGCATCCAGGCTCACCGCGGCCTGGTCGACCACGTCTCCCATCCCGGCGGCTGGCTCACCATCCGCGACCCATCGGTGTTCATCCACCTCGACCCACGCACGGTCGACAGCGTGTGGGTCGTCCGCCGACCAGGCCCGGGCGGCACCCACATCCACGTTGAGCTGCTCGGCCCCGGGGGCGACCTCCTGGGCACCATCCGCAGCTTGCGCACCGAGAACCAGTCCGAAGACTGGCGGTGGCGCCGCATCGTGGGCGCGGCCCTAAACAACACCTGACCGACCCGACGCCCGTCCCTCCTCGAGCCGGTCTCTCAACGAAAGGCGAGCCTCGCGGCGGGTCTGGGCTTCCTCAAAGCGGCGGGGGTCATCCCCCGGAGCCAGCCGCGGCACCGGCGCCGGCCGACCGTGCCCGTCCAGGTGCACAAACGTGAGGTAGGCGCTGCAGCAGTGCACGCGAGAACCGGCCTTCGGGTCTTCGGCCTCCACGCGCACCCCCACCTCCATCGACGTGCCCCACGACCGGTTCACCTGCGCGCGCAGCACCACCACCATCCCGCGCCGCACCGGTCGCTTGAAGACCAGCTGGTCCATCGACGCCGTGACCACCTCGCCTCGACAGAAGCGCTGGGCCGCCACGGCTGCACAGATGTCGCACCACGCCATGATCTGCCCACCGAAGGCATTTCCGTGGTTGTTGGACTGACCGGGCAGCAACAGTTGGGTCATGACCGTGCGGGTCTGCTCAACGGGAACGGGGGACAGCGGCGAGACGGACATCGGGGGGCTCCAGGGACCACCGACCTCTACCCCGACAGCCGCCCCGCGCGCGCCCCGAGCGCCATCCCAGCCAGCTCCGCGAGCTGATGGAGGGCATCGTGCACCCCTGCCGCACCCGCCACCATCCCCGGAGCCGCCCCCAGCGCCGCACGAATCCCCGGCACCGGCAACGAAGCCCCCACTCGGGCACGAACGGCATGTTCGGCCCGCCGCCGATGGAAGTCTGCGCGAACGTGCGGCGGATGCGAGTGCAGCACCGGCGCCCCTCCGGCCAACACAACCCGGCGCCCCCGTGTCCACACGAGGTCTTCTGCGATGGGCACATCGTGCGTGGCCCACCGCCTCAGGTCGGCCGTTCGATACAGCGTGGCCACATGGTCGGCGTGGGGCAGCGTGCGTCGGCCGGTCGGGGTCCACCGGCGGATGGCCGCTCGGGTGCGTGGAGTGGCGGTGGGCCAAGGCACCTGTCGCGCCACCACGGCATCGGCCCCACCCAACGCCGCCACCATTGTTCCCACAAAGCCGCGCCCCAGCGGAATCGCGTCGTCCGACATCATCATCACGAGCGGCGTGTCGACCTGCTCGAGCGCCCGCCGACGCGTGTCTGCATGTCCGGTCCAGGTCGTCCGCCACACCCGGGCACCAGCCACCACCTCGGGCCCGCCCCCATTCGACACCACCAGCACCCGCGTGTCTCCACTCTGGACACGCAGGACCGGCAGCGCACGGGGAACCCAACGATGGGTGGGAATCACCACGGTGACCGGGGGCCCATCCGGGGCAGCTGCAGGCGCACCAAACCGCGCGATGTGGGGCTGGGTGCTGTGCACGAGCGGCCCGAGCTCACCAGCATGCCACCCGTCCGGGACAGGTCCGCGCCACACCACCGGTCGTCCGACACGCAGCGCAGCCTCCCACCGAAGACAGGTGGTTCGGTCGACCGCTCTGATGACCAGCGGCCTCACCGCTCGGCACCGCGCCAGACATCGGCCTGGTGACGGCGATACCACTCGACCGTCTCGGCGAGCCCGGTGGTGAAGGGCACCCGGGGTGACCAGCCGAGCCGCGCCCGAGTGAGGGAGTCGTCGAGCAGGTACACCCGGTCCTGGCCCAGGCGCTCGGGTCCGAACACGAGGTCGTGGCCGCCACACAGAGCCGCCACCTGCTCGGCGACCGTTCGGTTCACCCGCACATCACCACCTGCCAGGTGCCAACTCGCACACGGCACCCAGTCCTGGAGGATGTCGGCGAGGCCGCGCGCACAGTCCGAGACATGCAGCCAGTCCCGTCGCGCCGTCCCCCGGCCGTGCACTGGAATGGGCCCGCCGCCCAGGGCCGCGAGCGTCCAGCAGGGAATGGCCTTTTCGGGGTGCTGCCGGGGGCCGTAGTTGTTCGTACACCGCACGATGGCCGCCCGGGATCCGAACGAATGCCGCCACGCCATCACCACGGCTTCGGCCGCCACCTTGCTGGCTGCGTAGGGATTCCCCGGACGAAAAGGAGCATCCGGCCCACTCGCTTCGTCCGCCAATGCCGCTCCGAACACTTCATCGGTCGACATGTGCACCACGCGCTCCACCCCAAGCCGAAGCGCGACATCCAGCACCACACGGGTTCCTTCAACATTGGTGCGGAAGAAGGGTGCCGCATCGCCCAGCGACCGGCTCACGTGGCTCTCGGCCGCGAGGTGCAGGACCGCTTCGCAGCCGATCATCGCTCGGGACACGTCGGCCTCCACCGCCACATCCCCCCGATGGAAGGTGTGGGGAACCCCGGACAGGTTCCAGCGGCGCCCCGCATACGTGAGGAGGTCGAGCACCACCACATCGGCGCCACGAGACACCAGCTCGCGCACCAGCATCGACCCGATGAATCCCGCTCCACCCGTGACCAGTACCCGCACAGCGCACTCCATCCGGCCGCACCACCGCTCGACCGCCATCAACCTACCTCGCCGACTTGATGCCTCCCCCGTGTCGACCCCGAGGCAGGTGGGTGACGCCCGTCATCTGTCTATCGGAATGCCCAGATACGGCTGGTTTACAACGACCGCTGAACGCCCACTTGCAGCCCACCGTCGAGCCACAGCCCACTCTGGCGCCCGCAGATTCCGTGGATCCCGTGACGGATCGACTCCCCCTCCCTACAATGGCGACCAAATTTCCCGTCTCGGAAGTCGAGACATCCCCCTCGCCGGTCCGCCCGCCCTTCGGGGCATGAGGTCCAAGGCGCTTCACCGCGCACCCCCTCCTCGCAGGACCCTCCGGAATCATGAGCGCAGCACGTCGGGCCGTCGCCCCACTCCTCACCCTGCAGGCATTCATCTTCGTCGTCCTGACGGTGGTGGTTGGCGCGTTGTACTGGGTCGAGCGCGCCACGTTCGGTGCCGAGGTGGACGGGCCAGCGGCCGACATCCGCACCGCACGCGTCCAGGCCAACCGCGCCGTGTCGCTGCCGTACGCCGTCGCCGCCACACGCGACGAAAGCATCGCGCGCGAAGCCCGCGAGTCCATCAACAAGGCAGAAGGCGCGCTCGAGCGAATCCGAAACGAGGTCGGACACCTCGCCGGGGTTCACCGCGGTGTCGACGACGCAATCAAGGCGCTGAGCGAGCTCAAGGGCGTTCTCGCCACCATCGAAGCCGCCAACGAAGGCACCCGCCTCACCAACGCCTACACCGAGCTCGCCACCCAGCGCGATGCCCTCGACGACGCCCTGGCCCGCATCGACAAGCCGGTCCAGCAGGCCCTCGCCTTCCACTACGACCAGAAGATTCAGATCCTCCTGGTGGTGTGGGCAGCCGCGCTCGTGGTCTCGCTCGTCACGGGCCTCACCGCCCGTCGGCGCACCCAGGCCAACGAAACCGAAGAAGACCAACGCCGCGCCAAGGCCATCGACGGCCTCACCCGGGTGCTCCGCCAGGCCATCGAGAACGAAGAGGTCCAGCTGGGCGTCCTCCCCGCCGGCGACCAATACTCCGCCGTCGCCGAGGCCACCTCCAAGCTGGTCACCCGCGTCGAGAGCCTGCAGCGCGCCAACAAGGAAATGGCCCGCAGCAACAGCTTCCTGCAAGACCTCCAGGAAGCGCTGTCGCTCGCCGAGACCGAACACGCCGTCCTCCAGACCGCCATGCGCGCCGCCGACAGCGCCTACCGCGACCTCGGCTTCCAGCTCATCACGGTCGACCCCGCCGACCGCACCGTGCGCCTCACCAACCCCGACGGCCCCGGCATCTGTAGCTTTCCCGCTCCAGAACAGTGCCCGGCCCTGTCGCACGGCCGCACCTGGCACCACCGCGTCGACGACGCCCTCGCCCGGTGCCCCCGGCTCAACGAAGACGACCTCTGCGTCACCTGCGCCCCCATCCAGGTCGAAGGCAAGCCCGCCGCCGTCGCCCAGCTGTCCGGCTACGACGCCCAGACCATCCGCTTCGAAGAGCTCGAGGCCCTGGCCCTGGCCACCGCCGTCCGCCTGTCGGTCACCCGCAACATCGCGGCCGCCACCAACGACAGCATGACCGACCACCTCACCGGCCTCGCCAACCGCCGCCTGTACGAACAGCGCGTGGGCGACCTCGACCTCGCCGGTGTCCCCTACGCCCTCGTGATGGCCGACCTCGACCACTTCAAGGCCCTCAACGACCGCTACGGCCACGACGTCGGCGACCGCTGCCTCGAGATCTTCGCCGCGGTCCTCAAAGACGCCTGCCGCGACTCCGACCTCCCCTGCCGCCTCGGTGGCGAAGAGTTCGTCCTGGTCCTCCCTGGCGTGGGTGTGAAGGCTGGCTTGGCCGTCGCCATGCGGGTTCGCGCCTACCTCGCCGATGCCGTCACCCGCGGGCCGGCCCGATACACAGTCTCATTGGGTGTGGCTGCGCGCCCCGAGCACGGAAATTCGGCTGAAGCTGTCCTTCGCGCCGCCGATGCCGCCCTCTACGACGCGAAGGAGGCTGGGCGCGATCAGGTGGTCCCCGCGAGAATGCACACCAACCTCGAAGCGGCTCGCTGACGCTTCGGAGCGCCTGCAACGGCCCCGCCTCACGTCCAAGCCGCCACCCGGCCGCAGCCAGGACCCCCAAATCACCAGACGCCGGCAGTGGAAGCTGTCGGCGTCTTTGTGTGTATTCCACAGTGCGACCGCCTCGGTCTCCGGTCATCATCTCTGCATGACCCGGTGCTCGAGCCTCCCCCCGCCCACCCCCCAGCAGGGTCGGGCCATGGCTGCTGTCGCCTTCCGCTCACCCACCCCGTCCCACCCAAGCCCGCACATTTCGCGGGTGCCTTCCCCATGACCGTTCCCCGGTCCAGGAGCGTGCGCATGTCCGTGTCCAGCGTCCCCGCCGAACACTCCCTCCTCGGGATGATCTCCGAGCTGCAAGACATTCGGGAATACCAAGAGCTCCACTGGGAAGGCACCTTCACCGAATACCTCGACATCGTGCGCGACGACCCTGGCGTGTGTCGAAACGCCTACCAGCGTCTGTACGACATGATCATGCACTTCGGGACCGAGGAATACACCGAATACAAGAAGCGCATCATCCGGTACAAGTTCTTCGACGACCCCTTCGACAACGGCAAAGACGCCGTCTTCGGCATCGACGTCCACCTCATGAAGCTCGTGCGGGTCTTCGAGTCTGCGGCGCTTGGCTATGGCCCCGAAAAGCGGGTCATCCTCCTCCACGGACCGGTCGGCTCGGCCAAGTCTACGATTGCACGGCTGCTCAAGAAGGGCCTCGAGTGGTACAGCCGCCAACAGATCGGCCGTCTCTACACATTCTCCTGGGTGGGCGAAGACGGTGAGGTCACGCGGTCTCCACTCAACGAAGACCCCCTCAAGCTCATCCCGCCCGACATCCGGCCGCAGGTGCTCCAGTCCATCGAAAAGGAAGGCCGCGCGCGGTACCCCCTGCGCCTGGAGGGCGACCTCGACCCCGTCTCCCGGTTCATGTTCCGCGAGACCATGAAGCAGGTGGGCGGCGACTGGGCCAAGCTCACCAGCCGCATCCGCGTGCACCGCCTCGTGTTGTCCGAAAAGGACCGTGTCGGCATCGGCACCTTCCAGCCCAAAGACGAAAAGAACCAGGACTCCACCGAGCTCACCGGCGACATCAACTACCGCAAGATTGCCGAGTTCGGCTCCGACTCCGACCCCCGCGCCTTCAACTTCGACGGCGAGTTCTGCGTCGCCAACCGCGGCCTCATCGAGTTCGTCGAGGTTCTCAAGCTCGACGTCGCCTTCTTGTACGACCTCCTCGGCGCCAGCCAGGAGCACGTCATCAAGCCCAAGAAGTTCGCCCAGACCCACATCGACCAGGTCATCTTGGGCCACACCAACGAACCCGAGTACCGAAAGCTCCAGTCCAACGAGTTCATGGAGGCTCTGCGCGACCGCACCATCAAGATCGACGTGCCCTACATCACCAAGTGGCACGCCGAAGCCCGCATCTACGCCAAGGACTTCAACAACAAGCGCGTGCGCAAGCACATCGCGCCGCACACCCTCGAGATGGCCGCCATGTGGGCCGTTCTCACCCGACTCGAAGACCCCAAGAAGCACAACCTCACGGGCGTGCAGAAGCTCAAGCTCTACGACGGCAAGTCGCTGCCCGGGTACACCGAAGACAACGTCAAGGAGCTGCGCAAGGCCGCCAAGCGCGAGGGCCTCGAGGGCATCAGCCCGCGGTACGTCCAAGACAAGATCTCCAACGCCCTCGTGCGCGACCCCGACTCTGCGTGCATCAACCCCTTCATGGTGCTCAACGAGCTCGAGAGCGGCCTCGACAACCACTCGCTCATCAACGACGAAGAGCTCAAGAAGAAGTACCGCTCCATCCTCGGCACCGTGAAGAAGGAGTACGAGGACATCGTCAAGAACGAGGTCCAGAAGGCCATCGCCGCGGATGAAAACGCCATCTCGCGTCTCTGCAGCAACTACATCGACAACATCCGCGCGTACTGCATGAAGGAAAAGGTCCGCAACAGCTTCACCGGCGCCTACGAAGAGCCCAACGAGCGCCTGATGCGGTCCATCGAAGAGAAGATCGACATCCCCGACACCCGCAAGGACGACTTCCGGCGCGAGCTGATGAACTACATCGGCGCGCTGGCCATCGACGGCCGGATGTTCGACTACAAGTCCAACGAACGCCTGCACAAGGCCCTCGAGCTCAAGCTCTTCGAGGACCAGAAGGACACCATCAAGCTCACCAGCCTCGTGAGCCAGGTGGTGGACAAGGACACCCAGGCCAAGATCGACATCGTCAAGCAGCGGCTCATCGACAAGTACGGCTACGACGACCAGTCCGCCACCGACGTCCTGAACTTCGTCGCAAGCATCTTCGCCCGCGGCGACGCCAAGGAACGCAAGTAGGTCTTCGTTCGGCCGTGGGTTGGACCACCCGCCCACGGTCGCCACCCCAGCTTCTCGTCGAGGGGCCGTCGTGATTCTCAACATCGAAAACGACCTGAACCGCTTCAAGGAAATCGTGAAGGGCAAGGTCCGCAAAGACCTCCGGCGGTACATGTCGTCGGGCGAGATGATTGGCAAGCAGGGCAACAAGCGGGTCTCCATCCCTCTGCCCCAGATCGGCATTCCCCGCTTTCGGTACGGCAAGAACGACACCGGCGGCGTGGGCCAGGGCGAAGGCGACGATGGCGATGCCGTCGGTCAGCCCGGCGACGGCTCCGGGAAGGCCGGCGACCAGCCCGGACAGCACAGCATCGAGGCCGAGGTCAGCCTCGAAGAGCTCGCCGAGATCATGGGCGAAGAGCTCGCTCTGCCCCGCATCGAGCCCCGTGGCAGCAAGCAGATCAGCAGCGAGCGCGACCGCTACACCGGCATCTCCAAGCTCGGCCCCGAGGCTCTGCGCCACAACAAGCGCACCTTCCGCGAAGCGCTCAAGCGCCAGATTGCCAGCGGCACCTACGCGCCCGCCCGACCGGTCATCGTCCCCATCAAAGACGACAAGCGCTACCGCTCCTGGAAGACCAAGAACGAGCCCCAGTCCGCCGCTGTCATCATCTACATGATGGATGTGTCGGGCTCGATGGGCAACGAACAGAAGGAAATCGTCCGCCTCGAAGCCTTCTGGATCGATACCTGGCTGCGGCACAACTACAAAAACGTCGAGACACGCTTCATCATCCATGATGCCGCCGCACGCGAGGTCCCGCGCGATGTGTTCTTCCGCACCAAAGAGTCTGGCGGAACCCTCATCTCGAGCGCGTACAAGCTCGCCGTGAAAATCCTCGAAGAGGACTACCCGGCCCAAGACTGGAACATCTACCCCTTCCACTTCTCCGACGGCGACAACTGGTCGGCCAACGACACCCGGTCGTGCATGAAGCTGCTCAACGAGCACATCATCCCCGTCAGCAACCAGTTCTCGTACGGCCAGGTCGACTCCGAGTACGGCTCGGGCCAGTTCTACAAAGACCTGAACGAACAGTTCGCCAAGGACGAACGGGTCGTCACCTCTCGCATCCCCCGCCGCGACGCCATCATGGACTCCATCAAAGAGTTCCTCGGCAAGGGCAACTGACCACCCCCGGAGACGCTCATGGCACACGACGGCTACTTCTTCCGGTCCCGACGCGGCCTTCCGGCCGAGCTGGTCGAAGCTCAGGTGCGGGTTGAAGCGATTGCAAAGGGCTACGGCCTCGACTTCTGCGAAATCGTCTTCGAGATGTGCGACTACGACGAAATCAACATGATTGCGGCGTATGGCGGCTTCCCCACCCGCTACCCCCACTGGCGCTTTGGCATGGACTTCCTGCAGATGCGGAAGGGCTACGAGTACGGGCTGCAGAAGATCTACGAGATGGTCATCAACACCGTCCCGTCGTACGCGTACCTGCTCGACAACAATACGTTCATGGACCAGAAGCTCGTGATGGCCCACGTCACCGGCCACGTCGACTTCTTCACCAACTCGAGCTGGTTCGCCCACACCAACCGCAAGATGCTCGACCAGATGGCCAACCACGCCGCGCGCGTGCGCCGCCACATCGACGCCCGGGGCGTGTCCACCGTCGAACAGTTCATCGATGCCTGCCTGTCCATCGAGAACCTCATCGACCCCTACCTGCACCACATCCGGCGCACCCGCCCCCGCAGCGAGTCCGACATCGAGCGGGCCAGCCTCGAACCAGGCGTCGTGAAGCTGCCGGCGCGGTCCTACATGGACAAGTACATCAACCCGCCGGAGTACATCGCCGCCCAGCGCAAGAAGAAGGCCGAAGAAGTGCAGCAGATGCAGCGCTTCCCCGAGTCTCCCCTGCGCGACGTGATGCTGTTCATCATCCAGAACGGCCGCATGGCCCGCTGGCAACAAGACGTCATGGGCATCATCCGCGACGAAGCCATCTACTTTGCGCCCCAGGCCCAGACCAAAATCATGAACGAGGGCTGGGCCAGCTACTGGCACACCACCATGATGACCCGCGACCTCCTCGAAGACAGCGAAGTCATCGACTACGCCGACCACCACAGCGGCACGGTCACCATGCGCCCGGGGTCCATCAACCCCTACAAGATTGGCATCGAGCTCTACCGCCATATCGAGCGGCGGTGGGACAAAGGCCAGTTCGGCAAAGACTGGCTCGACTGCGACGACGTGGTGGTGAAGCGCGACTGGGACAAGGGCACGGGCCTGGGCCGCCAGAAGATCTTCGAGGTGCGCCGCTCGCACAACGACATCACCTTCATCGACGAGTTCCTCACGGAAGACTTCGTGCGCGAGCAGGGCCTCTTCACCTACGAGTACGACAAGCGGGCCGGCCACTACAAGGTCGACAGCCGCGAGTTCTCGGCCGTGAAGCAGAAGCTGCTGTTCATGCTGTCCAACCGCGGCAACCCACGCATCTTCGTCACCGATGGCAACCACGCCAACCGCGGCGAGCTCGAGCTCACCCACCAGCACGAGGGCACCGACATCCAGGTGCAGTGGGCCGAACAGACGCTCCGCAACGTGGCCAACCTCTGGGGTCGCCCCGTCCACCTCGTCACACAGGTCGACGACAACCGAGTGGTGCTCCACCACGACGGCACCGAGTTCAAGGCCGAGGGCCTCAAGCAGAAAGGACGGCGACGGCGCGCGTGACGGTCGAGTGACGGCGCCACCCCTGCATACAGGTACGCACGAATCGTCCGATGGGATCGAACCCCTGGTGTGTCAGCATGGCGAAGCTGCCACAGGCGGAATTGTCGCGATAGACGGCGCCGCTGGCGACTGCACGGTCCTCTGGACCGCGTGCCCTCATGCGTGTGCCGCGGAGCTCTCATGTCCTCCCCACCCCCCGACCCCTCGGATGTCGACTCCCCCGGCCGAGCGACCGACACCGCGGTCACCGGAACGGGCGCCATCGCGGTCGACCACCCCGACGCCCGGGTCGAAGCCGACGTTGAAGCCAGCGGTCCCGTGGGGGTCCGCCTGCGCGGCTTGAAGGTCCGGCCCACCACCGACCACCCCGTCGACCTCCACGCCCGCGCCACAGACCTCGTCGAGCGGGTCCGGCCCGGTGGGGAGCGCCTGCACGCCGTCGAGGTCGACCCCGGACTCGGTGGCGGCAACCTGCGCACGGCCCCGTCCGACATCCGTGGCGGCCGCTACTTCCAGGTCGACATCACCCCCTCCGGCGAAGCCGACGTCCGCCGCATCGCCGTCGACCCCACGTCCGGCGAGCGCACCACCCAGCCCTTCGACCTCACCCGTCGCCAGCTCGAAGACCTCGTCGATGGCCTGGCCACCCTGCCTCCGGAGGACGACTGACGTGTGGGCACTCGCGGCCACCATCGGACTCCTCGGACCGGCCCGGGCCGCGCCACCATGGGTCGACCCCGGCAGCCCCGACTCCGGAAGCGGTCCCCTGGCCGTCATCGTGCCCCAGCCCGGCCTCCGCCCCATGGCCTACACCGAGCTGGCCCGCACGCTCGAAGCAAACGGCTGGAGCACCGTGCTGATGCGGCTCCCCACCGACCCCAGCACCCTCACCACCCGCACCCTGCCCGCCGTCTCCCGGGCCACCGCCGACCGACCAGTGCTCCTCGTCGGCCACGGCTACGGCGGACGCGCTGCGCTCGGCTGGTCCGACCTCACAAGCGCCACCTGTGCCGTCGCCCTGCTCGGCGTGCCCCTCGTCGTGCGGACCACCGCCTGGCCCACCCCACTCCCCCAGCCCGGCGCGCATCCCGACGGCCTCCAGCTCGCCCACGACCCCCACACCTTCTGGCCCCTCGTCCAGCCCGGCGCCCACATCCCCACCTCCTGGCTGGGGCACCTCTCCGCCGACTGGCTCGCCCACATCGCCGAAGCCCCCGCGCATCCCGTCACCGTCCCCGCCCATCACCCCGGCTGGGTGGCCGTGGCCCCGCTCGACGAGCTCGCACCGCCCGAGACCACCGGTGTCTTGCCCTCCACCACCACCTTCACCCGGTGGGGCATGCTCCGCGGCTGGCGCACCGACGCCACCACCGCCGACCTCCTCACCGACACCCGTCCCGCCGCCCACCTCGCCCGCTGGGCCCACCGCTCCTGCGCCTGAACCGTGCCCCACCTGCTGCTCATCGAAGACAACCACACCGCGCGCCGGAACATCCAGCGCCTGTTGCAGCGGTTTGGCTACCAGGTGACCGCAGTCCCCGACGGCATGTCCGGCCTCGACGCCGCCCGCCAGGACCCCTCCCTCGACCTCGTGCTCACCGACGTCGGCCTCCCCGACATCGACGGCAACACCGTGGCCCGCCTGCTCCGCCGCGACCGCGACACCGCGCACCTCCCCATCATCGCCGTCACCGCGCACGTCTACCTGGGCAGCCGCGAAGAGTCCCTGGCCGCCGGCTGCGACGACTGGGAGCCCAAGCCCATCAACTTCAGGCGCCTCCGCGGCAAGATCGACCAGCTCCTCCGCGACCGCACCCACCCATGACCCTCTCCATCGCCCTCCTCGCGGTTGCTGCTGCCGCCGAGCCCATCGCCCTCACCACGTCCGACGGCGCCACGGTCTCCCTCCACCACTTCTCCGGAGACGGCCGGCCCGTGCTCCTGGTGCACGGCCTGTCGTCCAACCACCGGTCCTTCGACCTCGACGACCGCGGTCTGGCCCACGACCTCCAAGACGCCGGCTACGACGTCTGGATGCTCGACCTCCGGGGGCGTCTCGACAGCACACCGCCGCCCGGCCGACCCGCCTGGAGCCTCGACGACTACGGCCGCCACGACCTCCCCGCCGCCATCGACCACATCCGCGCCGAGAGTGGCCACGACACCGTCGCCTACGTGGGCCACTCGATGGGCGGCATGGTGCTCGCCATCTACCACCACTGGCACGGCGGCAGCGCCCTCGGCCCGGCTGTGGTGCTCGGCAGTCCCCTCACCTTCGACCACCCCGACCCCCTCCTCCGCACCAGCGGCCGCTCGATGCGCACCGGCCAGCTCCTGCGCAAGGTCCCCAGCCCCGCCGCCGCCAAGAGCGCCGCCGTCCTCCCCCGCACCGCCCGCGTCGATGCCCTGTTGTTCGACGACCAGGGCACCTCCGCCGCCACCCGCAAGGCGATGTACCGCGCCATCGTGAGCCCCATGACCGCCGGCGAGCTCAAGCACCTGGGGCACATCGTCCGCGCCGGCCAGCTCGTCTCTGCCGACGGCACCATCGACTACGTGGACAGCCTCGCCGACTGGACCACCCCGCTCCTCGTGGTCGCCGGCCGCACCGACCGCGTCGCGCCACCCGACCGCGTGGTCTCCTGGATCGACGCCATCCCGTCGGCCAACACCACCTTCCTCGTGGCCGGCACCGCCCGCGGCTACCCCCACGAGTACGGCCACCTCGACCTCATCCTCGCCGACAACGCCAGCGCCCACCTCCACGCCGACATCCTCGGGTGGCTGCAGCAACACTGACCGTCAGTCGAGCTCGGTGCTCTTCTCCAGCCGGCCCCGCGCCTTGTCGACCGGGTACTTGCGGGCGTTGCGGTCGAGCTTGTCGAGAGTGGCCTGCGTGAGGTCGATCCCAGCTGCCTCACAGAAGTTGAGCAAGCAGATGAAGACGTCGGCGGCTTCATCCGCCACCTTCGGCACCCGCGCGGCCACAGGGGGCTGGGGGCCGTCGTCGGCGCTCCACAGATAGAGCTCCAGCAGCTCTCCGGCCTCCACCGACAGCGCCATCGCCAGGTTCCGGGCCGAGTGGTACTGCGCCCAGTCCCGGTCGGCGTTGAAGGTGCGCAGGCGGTCCCGCAAGACGCCCACAGGGGTGTTGGCATCGGTCGATGTGACCGTCGTCGTGCCGAGGTTCGCTTCCACCATTGCCGGTCCGCCCATTGCTGTGCTACCTGTGCGAGGACGTCGCGGACCCGACACTCTGCCCCGACCCCCACGGCCAGGTCATCCCTCTCGGAGGCCCACACCGCGGGATTAACGCGCGGGACAGCTCCCCCCACCCACGTGGCACCACCCCGTGCCCACCGGGCAGCCTCTGCCCTCCGGTGGATTCCTTCCGGCTCCGCGCACACGGAGGAACGATGACACGCCGCCTCATGATGCTCACCATCGGGCTGTTCACCACCGCTGGCTGCGAAGGCTCGCTCAACCAGGGCTACGAGAAATTCGAAGACACCGGCGAGGGTGAAGGCGAAGGCGAAGGCGAGGGTGAAGGAGAGGGCGAAGGTGAGGGAGAGGGCGAAGGCGAGGGCGAGGGTGAGATCCCCGAGACCTGCACCAACGCCTGGTACCCCATCCACGAAGCCGGCTGGACCAAGACCTACCGGGTCACGTTCGACGGCGGCGAGGGCACCGGCACCGAGTCCGGCTACGGCCCCCTGACCGACCACGAGCTGGCCGAGACCGGCGACATCTACGGTGTGAACACCATCATCGAGTCCTCCACCTGGACCTACAACATCATCCAGAGCGTGGGCTGCGACACCGACGGCGAGGGCATGTTCCTCTACGACTACGCCGGTGACTGGACCACCTCCCTGTTCGGCCTCATCGACATCAGCGGCTCCGTCGACGCCTCGCTCGACCCCGGCCGTCGCTTCCTGCCCCCCGAGTACGCCGTCGGCTCGTCGGGCAACTGGAACTACAACTACACCACCACCATGGTCAGCACCCAGGATGGTGGCGGTGCGGGTGAGGCCAGCGAAACCACCTCGTCCATCAACTACGAGGGCACCTTCGTCGAGGCCGGCATCTCCAGCATGGTCCTCGAGACCGGCGACAGCGTGATGGCCTACAAGGTCACCAACACGTTCGTGCGCAACGGCAACCCGCCCTTCGGCGCTCCGATGCCCGCTTCCGGCTACATCGAGCAGTGGTACGTGAAGGGCCTCGGGCTCGTCAAAGAGGTCACCATCGACGACGCCAAGCCCGATCCGGTCCTCACGAAGGACCTCACCAGCTACACCGGGCTCGAGATCATCGAGTAGCATCCCGGCCCACCAATCTCCGGCCCACTTCGAGAGCATCCCGTGATCCTTCCCGCACTCCTCGCTGTCGCCGCGCTCGATGCGTCCGCGGCACAGCCCGAGCTCAAGATGGTGATGGCAGACCCCCGTCTGCCCAACAAGCCCACCACACACATCCTCGACGACCGCGTCTCCACCGGTCGCATCGAGAACTTCCGCGAGCTCTACGTCAACCCCGCGCAGATCGGTGAGTCGCTCAAGCCTGTGGGCAAGCTCGGCCCCGTCGGACAGATGCTCAGCCCCTCCGGTCAGCGGGCCAGCATCCCGGTCGTCAACGAAACCTCCAGCTACGCTGAAGTCAGCATCAACGGCATCAAGATCGGTGTCATCGATGCCCTCCAGAACGGCGCCATCCACGATGTGCCCCACGGGATGTACGAGATCACCTTCGGCCTCCAGAACGGCTACGAAGAAACGCGTACCATCCACACCCTGCACCTCGACGGCCCCATCATCCCCGGTGGCAAAGACGTCCAGGCCGCCCTCGAGAGCGGGTACGTGCCCAGCTGGCATGCCACGCCCAACCAGGGCTACGTCGTGCTCGAGCCGCCCGCCCCCAAGGCTCCGCCGAAGAAGCGGGTGCGCATCGTGGGCGAGCGCATCCAGATCGACGAGAAGGTGATGTTCGCGCTCGGCAGCGCCGACATCGACGGCCAGAGCCACAGCCTGCTCAACGAAATCGCCACCACCCTCACCGACCACCCCGAGATCGAGCTCATCGAGATCCAGGGGCACACGGACTCCCAGGGCAAGGCCGGCTTCAACCAGCGCCTCAGCACCGAACGCGCCGCCGCCGTGCGTGCGTACCTGGTCGAACAAGGCATCACCGAAGACCGCATGAAGTCCATCGGCTTCGGCTCCAAGCGCCCCCTCGTCGAAGGCGAGACCGAAGAAGCCTACGAAGCCAACCGCCGCGTCGAGATTCACATCCTCAAGCAGGTCCCGAAGGTCATCTTCGAGGGCCCCGAGGACGAAGCTCCCGAAGCGGGTGGCTCCGACGAGTCCCCGGACAACTGAGCTTCCTGTGGCGCCTCCCCGCGCACACCTCCTCCTGCCGAGCATCGCCTCGGCAGGTGTCGTTCTCGGAGCATTGGTCTCGGTCGGGGCCACCGGCTGTGGGGTCGAGTGTGTCGGGGTGGGCTGTGCCGACGAATACGGCGCCTCCCGTGTGGCGGTGCACTTCTCCGACCAACTCACCGAGGCTGGCAGCCACAACCCGCGACGCGCCGACGCCCGCATCATCGGCGACAGCGACGCCGGGGTGGACTGGTCTGTGCAGGCAGTGGGCGGTCAGCTCTGGGTGGGCATGCCCGAGCTCAGCCAGGTCCGGGCATTCTCGGTCCAGCCCGACGACGCCCTCGAACACACCGACTGGTCTGGCGCCTTTCGCTCCGAGGTCAAGGCCGACCGCCTCGGAAGCGGGGTCCAGATCCTGGGCGATGCCGACGGTGATGGTGTTCTCGACGTGGCCGTGTCCGCCCCCGGACGCACAGCCACCGACCTCGGACGCGAAGCCGGGGCGGTTCTCCTGGTGCCCATCACCGAGCTCGACGGCGGCATGTCGCTGCTCGAAGGTGGCCGGGTGCGCATCATCGAGGGCCCCCAGGCGGGCGGCCAGTTCGGCGAGGCGATGGCCCCCTGCCCCGACATCGACGGCGACGGCCTGCCCGAGCTGCTCGTAGGCGCCCCCTGGCTCGACGACCGCTACACCAGCGCCCGCACCGTCCACCTCACCGGTGGTGCGTCGCTCATCCTCAGCACCGAGTACCCCGACACCGGCCCCACCGGCTGGAATGCCAAGGGGTCTCAGCTCTGGACCGGCGCCAGCAACGGCGCCCGCGCCGGAACCGCCGTCGCATGTGCCGACCTCATCGGCGACTCCACCGCCGACCTCATCATCGGCGCACCCTTCGCCGACGGTGAGCACGAAGGCGAAGGCGCCATCTACATCATCGATGGCGCCACCCGCCTCGAAGGGGAGCTGTCCCTCGTCGCCGACCGCATCCTCTCGGGTGGCATCGAGAACGCCTGGCTGGGCTGGTCGCTGTCCACCGGCGACCTCGACGGCGACGGCCGTGCCGACCTCATCGCAGGCGCACCGGGCCACATCACCACCCCCGGTCCCGATGTCTCCCGCCCCCAAGGCCTCGCGCTCGTGTGGGACGGCCAAGACCTCCACGACGGCGTGCACGACGCCCCCCGCGTCCGGGTCACAGGCGAAGACGAGGGCGACAGCCTGGGGCGCACAGTCTCCACCGCCGACATCGACAACGACGGCGACCACGACCTCCTCGTGGGTGCCCCCCGCCGCATCGTCAACGACGCCTTCGACGCCGGCGCCCTGTACATCTTCACCGGCGCCCCCGGACACGCGGGCCTCCGTCCCCAGGTGAGCCCCGACGACGCCCACGCCTGGTGGGAAGCCGCCCGCCCCTACTTCCAGACCGGCGGCACCTTCACCGTCGGCGACGTCGACAGCGATGGACAGCCCGACCTCGTGCTCGTCCACCGCCGCCAGCCGGGGTAGCAGGCTGCGCCCGACCGACGCCCGCCCACCGGAGTCCCCCCTTGCCCCGCGCCCTGCTGCCCGTCCTCCTGGCCGTGTTCCTCGACCTGGTGGGCTTTGGCATCGTCATCCCCCTGCTCACGTTCTACGCCGAGACCTTCCAGGCGTCGCCGCTGCAGGTCACCCTCCTCATGGCTTGCTACTCCCTGGCGCAATTCCTCTTTGCGCCCGTGTGGGGGGCCATCTCCGACCGCTTCGGCCGCCGTCCGGTCATGCTCTTCAGCATCGCGGCCACCGCTGCCGGACTCGCCGGCTTCGCGAGCGCCACCGCCCTCTGGCAGCTGTTCCTGTTCCGCTCGCTGCACGGCATGGCCACCGCCAACATCTCCACCGCCCAGGCGTGCGTCGCCGACCTCACCCCGCCTGAAAAGCGGGCCATGGGCATGGGCCTCATCGGCGCCGCCTTCGGCGTGGGCTTCACCGTTGGCCCCCTCATCGGCGGCGAGCTGTCCGCCTGGGGCTACGCCGCCCCCATCTGGTTTGCCGCTGGCCTGAGCGCCCTCAACCTCGTGCTGGCCTTCTTCATGCTGCCCGAGACCCGGCCCGCCGAAGTGGGCCCCCGCTTCCGCCAGCGCAGCATCCGCCCCGACGCCTTCTTCCAGGTCCTCCGGCACCCCGTCGTGGGCCTGTGCGTGCTCCTCACGTTCGTCCTCACCTCCGCCTTTGGGATGATGGAGAGCACCTTCACCCTCTTCGCCGAACACGAGCGCAGCCTCTCCGCCGCCCATGTCGGCCGCATGTTCGGCGTGGCGGGCGTGGTGATGATTCTCGTGCAAGGCGGCCTCATCGGTCGGCTCGTCAAGCGCTTCGGCGAGGCCGCGCTTGTGCCCGCAGGCCTCGTCATGCTGGCCATCGCCCTGGCCCTGCTTCCCCTCGCGCCCCCCACCGTCCCCATGGTGGCCGTGTTCTGCCTCATGGCCGTCGGACAGGGCATCTCCAACCCCAGCCTCCAGGCCCTCATCTCGCGCGGCACACCGGAGCACGAACAGGGCTTCGTCCTGGGCACCAACCAGTCGCTCAGCGCCCTCGCCCGGGTGGTGGGCCCCGCAGCAGGAGGGGTGCTCTACGCGAGTGTGGGGCCGTCCGCGCCGTTCTTCGTGGGCTCGGTGGTGGTGGCGGCGTCGGTGGGGCTCGCTGTCGTGGCCATCCGCCGGCGGGCATCTGCACTCGAGTCGTCGGCCGCCAGCTCCTGAAGCCAGGCATCGCCCGGCCACCGGGTGAGCCCCCTCTGCAAGCGACGGTCGGCCTTTTCGTGCAGCCCCGCCGACCGCAGCTTCTCCACCATCAGCCCCAGCTGGGCCGGGCTCCCGGGCAGAGGCTCGGGGTCGGTGAGCCGGGCCAGTCGCGCCACCTCTGAAGTCGGACCGGTGAGCGCCTTCAGCTCCACCAGCGCGCGCCGTGCGAGCCCGTTGCGCCGCATCCGATGGGCTTCCTCCACCATCGCCACCAGGCCATGGGGCTTGCCCGCCACCGCCGCCAGCGCCTTCTGTTCCATCGCATCCCGCGCTTCACCGTCGAGCACCCGCGACTCCTTCAGGATGGCGCGAGCGCGGCTGGTCTGCATGTTCTGGATGACCCAGGGGGACAAGGCGACGAACACCAGTCCGATGAATGCCGGCGCCATCCAAGGCGCCAGCTCGATGCCCAGCAACGACAACATGGTGCCGATTGCGTCGGTGATGCCACCCATTCCTCTCATCGGACTCTTCCAGAATTCGGGGCTGCCAGATCGATTGCGACGCTGCCCGTATGCACGCATCCGGTGAGACCAACCCCTTCGCCACCCGGTTGACCTCTCCAAACGCTACAATCGCCGCCTGGAGTCGCCATGCCCCCCATCCTGCGTCGACTGCTGCCTGTGTGTGCCGTGCTTGCTGGTTGTGGCCAGGAGTACGGGGTCAAGGCCCAGCCCGACAACAACCTTCCCCCCGACAGCGGCGAGCCTCCCCAGCCCGTGGTGGTGGAAGCCTCTGTGTTCGCCGCATGGTGCCCGGAAGAAGACTCCTTGCCCGCAGCCGCCGGCATCAACGAAGAGTGCGCCAAAGAAACCGTCACCGGCACCATCGACGCCGTCATCGAGTGGTCGGTCGACGAATGGTCCAACTACGGCGAGTACAGCCAGATCGTCATGGCCCCCGTGGTCGGCCAGCTCGACGACGAAAACGGCGACGGTGTGGTCAGCCGCGAAGACGTCCCCGACATCGTCGTGATCACCGACGACGAAGGCGAATACGAGCACAAGAAGGGCATCCTGCGCATCATCCCGGGTGACGGCACCACAGCGGCCCGCGCAGCCCAGCGCTTCGACACCGAAATCGACGGCCTCAACTTCCAGGTCTACCCCTACCGCTACTCCAACGCGGCTCTGGGCGACGTCGACGACGACGGTGAGCCGGAGATTGTCTTCATCGCGCAGGTCTTCGAGGGACCGGGTGGTGGGGACGACGGCGGCGACACCCCCGACTCCCCCGCCGAGGACAGCCTCCCCGCACCCACCGGCGGCCCGCCCGACTCCCCCGGTGGTGGCGACGACGGCGGCGACGACGGCGAAGAAATCCCCATCTTCCCCGACGCCCCTCCCCCTCCCCTGGGCGGCGACGGCGACTGCTACGTGGCCGCGGTCACCCCCGACCTCCAGCTCGACTGGGTGGCCCTCGAAGCCGGCGTCCCATGCGGCGGACACGCCCCCGCCATCGCCGACCTCGAAGCCGATGGCGACCCTGAAGTCATCCTCGGCGACTTCGTGCTCAACGGCATCGACGGCTCCGTGCGCTGGCAGGGGGGCGCAGGTGTGGGCGCCTACGAGTGGCATCCCGAGACCGGCTTCCACCCCGTGCCGGCCGACCTCGACGGCGACGGCTTCATGGAAGTCGTCACCGGCCGCAACATCTACGACTACGCCGGCGGCACCATCTGCGACACCGGCTCCGACGAAGACGACGGCTACACCGCTGTCGCCGACCTCGACATGGACGGCGAGGGAGAGGTCGTGAGCGTGGGCAACGGTGTCGCCCGCGTGTTCGGCCTGGACTGTGTCAACACCGCCACCTGGCCCATCGCCGGCACGGGCAACGGCGGTCCCCCCACCATCTCCGACTTCGACGGCGACACCGAACCCGAGATCGGCATCGCCTCCGGCACCCGCTACGCCGTCTACGAGGTCGACGGGACCGTCCTGTGGTCCGCCATCGTCTCCGACGAATCCAGCGCTTCCACGGGGTCCGCCGTCTACGACTTCGAAGGCGACGGCCGCGCCGAGGTGGTCTACGCCGACGAAGCCCGCATGTGGATCTTCGACGGGGCCACGGGCGACGTCCGCTACGAAGGCACGCACCACGCCAGCCGCACGCTGCACGAGTTCCCCACCATCGCCGACGTCGACGCCGACGGCCTCCCCGAGGTCATCGTGCCCAACGGCGGCGGCCACCAGGGCGAGAACAAGAACGGCCTCACCATCCTCGGCTCGGCCAACCTCGACTGGCTGCCCGGCCGCCAGGTGTGGAACCAGCACGCCTTCAGCCTCACCAACATCAACGACGACCTCTCCGTCCCCGCGCCGGCCGCTCCCAACTGGCCCCTCCACAACAACTTCCGCAGCGGCGACCCCCAGCCCGTCTCCGGCAGCAGCGCCCCCGACGTCGTCCCGCTCGCCGAGCTGTGCCTCGAGGAATGCGAGCGCAACACCCTCGTCGTGCGCATCCGCCTCGGCAACGAAGGCGCCGCCATCATGCGCCGCGACGTCCCCGTCTCCCTCTACGCCCAGACCCTCGACGGCACCCGCACCTACCTCGGCAGCTCCTTTTCGGTCGCCGAGACGGAACCCGGCGAGACCACCGACACCATCGTGCTCCGTGTCGACTGGTCGGGCTTCGAGAACCAAGACCTCGTCGTGGTCGCCGACGACGAAGAGGGCATCGAGTGGGTGCCCGAGTGCGTCGAAGACAACAACGAATTCGTCTTCGCCGCCCCCGACTGCAGCGGCTGAACCCGCCGCCCGCGGCCCCAACCCGAGCGTCTCATGCCCCTCGACATCGTCGTCGTGCCCTGCCTGCGCGACAACTACGCCTTCCTGCTCCACGACCCCACCACCGGCACCACCGCCGTCGTCGACACCCCCGAGGTCGCCCCCATCCAGCGGGCTCTGGCCGAGCGGGGCTGGTCGCTCACACACATCCTGAACACCCACCACCACCCCGACCACGTCGGCGGCAACCGGGCGCTCAAAGAAGCCACCGGCTGCACCATCGTGGGCCCCCGCGCCGACGCCGAGCGCATTCCCCTCATCGACGTCGCCGTGGGTGAAGGCGACACCATCGAGCTGGGCGACTCCATCGGCGTGGTCTGGGATACCCCCGCCCACACCCGGGGGCACATCTCCTACCTCTTCGCCGACGACCACGCCGTTTTCGTCGGCGACACGCTGTTTGCGGCCGGCTGCGGACGCATCTTCGAGGGCACCGCCGAGCAGATGTGGACAGCCATGCAACGCTACCGGGCCCTTCCCGAGCACACGCGGGTCTACTGCGCCCACGAGTACACCGCGTCCAACATTCGCTTCGCTCGCAGCATCGACCCCACCAACGAAGCGCTCGCCCAACGCGCCGTCGAGGTCGACCGCCTCCGGGCTGCCGGCTTGTTCACCGTGCCCAGCACCATCGCCCTCGAGCGCGCCACCAACCCCTTCATGCGCGCCGACCACCTCGGCCAGCGTGTCCACCTCGAAAGCGCCACCCCCGCCGCCGTCCTCGGCGAGATCCGTCGCCTCAAGAACAATTTCTGACCGGAGGGGGGGGCCTCCAGTCAGACAGTCGGGTCCGGCGGGCCAGGCCTACTGACCGGTGACCCATTCCTTCGCGGGCATCGGCACGGGCTCGGCGAACACGCCGTGGTCCACCAGCTTGTCGGCCACGAGGTACAGCTCCCGCGACGACGAACCGAGGCCCATCACGGCCTGCACGTCCCCGAAGATGACGGCCCCGCCGAGCTCGGCGTACTTGTTGTCGGCGTCGTACACCTGGATCTGCTCCACCTTGGCGGCGTCCTCGAGGTCGAGGACCAGCAGCGAGAGGTCCTTCATCTCGATGATGCGGGCCTCCTTGATGTTCTCGAAGAACTCGTGCGGCGGGCACGACAGGCAGGTGGGCGGCTCGAAGTCGGCGGGGTCGACCGCGTACTCGGCCACCACCTCGGGCAGCTCCAGGCTCTCGTACTTGATGAGCTCGAGGTGGAGCTCGGGACAGGTCATTCCGTAGGCTTCTTCGCAGATGTCGATGAACTTGCTGTCGTCTGCCGCGGCCGTGGTCGAGGCCGTGAGGGTGGCGAAAAGGGCGATGGGCAGGCTGATCGTGCGACGGGACATGGGTGTCCTCCGGTTGCTTGGGTGGCGCCTCGCGTTCATCGAGAGGCACCCCTGATGTAGGGGACGCCCAATGGCCCAAGTGTCCCGACGCGTCCCGGGGGTGTGTCCCGAGGTCCGCCCCCTCGCAGGGGGCGTTCCTCCGACAGAACAGGCTGACTGCTCGTGCATCAGCGGGGGACTCCGTCCTCCCCGGGCCCCTCCGGCCGGGGGACGACTCGCTGCGCTCCGCAGGCACCTCCCCCTGAAGGGGGAGGACTGTGAGAACGACGATGTCCTCCCCCTCCCAGGGGGAGGTGCCCGCGAAGCGGGCGGAGGGGGCCCAAGCTGCTCTTCAAAGTCCTCCCCCTCCCAGGGGGAGGTGCCCGCAAAGCGGTCGGTGGGGGCCCCAAGCTGCTCCTCAGAGTCCTCCCCCTCCCAGGGGGAGGTGCCCGCAAAGCGGGCGGAGGGGCCCACCGTCCAGTCCCTCCCACCCCAGATCACACTGAACACCCAATCACTGTTTTTTCGTGCAGGCCCGCCACACAACCGATACCCTGCACGCATGAACAGCACCCGCCGCCGCTACCTCGTCGCCCACCTGCCCGTCTTCCGCTTGGAACGGTGCGGCTGGGAGCCCGAACAACTCGTCGTCCTTGCGGATGAAGAGCGCAGCGCACTCCGCGTGCAGGCCGCCACGCCGGCCGCTGCTGCCGCCGGCGTCCGCATCGGCATGACCGTCACCGAAGCGCGGGCCATCTGTCCGTCTGTTCAGATCGAGCGGCGAGTGGCTGCCGAAGAGCACGCAGATCTGTCCGAGCTGGCCACCCAGCTCCTGCGCATCTCGCCCACCGTCGCACCGCTGGCCCCCAATGCGCTCGTCGCCGAGATCAGCCGCACAGCCACGGTCTTGGCCCGTCAAGGCGAGGGTCCGCCCCCCCAACGGGCCGGTGCCGAGCGCGTCATGGTCGAGCGGGTGCGGCGCCTGCTCGAGCGCCTGGGCCACGTCGCCCGTGTGGTCGTCGCCGACGACCCCTCCACCGCCCTCGCGTGTGCCGCCTGGGGTCAGGAAAACCGCGTCGTGCCCCCCGAGTCCGGCCCGGAAGCCCTGGCCCCTCTGCCCCTCGCCGCCCTCGGCCTGCCCGCCGATGCCCATGATCTCCTCATCGGCCTCGGTGTGCGCACCGTGGGCGAGTTCGCCGCCTTGCCGCCGGCCTCCATCGTCGGGCGCTTCCCGCCGCTCGTGCTCCTCGCCCATCAGCTCGCGTGTGGCACCGCGCAGCCCCCGGTCATCCCCGGCGAGGCCGAAGACGACTCCATCTCCGCCCGGCAGGATCTGCCCGCGCCCGTCGTGGTCCTCGATGCGTTGCTCTTCGTCATCAACGCCATGCTCCGCGGCATCACCGCCCGCCTCGCCACCACCGGCCGCGCCGCCGTGCACATGGGCCTGTCCATCGGCCTCGAGGGCGGCGGCTGGCAGCACCTCTCCATCCGCCTCGGCGCCCCCACCCGCGACCCCGGCCGCATCCTCGGGCTCATCCGGGCGCGCATGGAACGCGTCGAGCTGGCGGGTCCCGCCGAAGCCGTCTGCCTCGAAGTGGTCGACCCGGTCCCCTTCGATGGTCGCCAGCGCGACCTCGTCGACCGCCAGCGGGCCGCCGAACAGCTCGCCGATGTGGCCGCCCGCCTCCAAGACACCCTCGGTGTCGAACAGGTCGGCATCCCCCGCCTGGTCGACCACCACCGGCCCGAGTCCGCCTGGCGCAGCGAACCCATCGTGCTCGCCGAGCTGGGTGCCGCCACTGCCGTCGCCCGCCAGGCCACCACCGCACACGCCCCCGCCACACGCCTCAACCCGCGCCCGCCCAGCCTCCAGGCCGCCCTCGCCGAAGACCCCGTCGCCGAGTGGACCGGCTTCGCAGCCCCCCCGGCCCCACGGCGTCCCGTCCTCCTCCTCCCCCGCGCCATCGCCATCGACGTCCAGACCGGCGCCCGCGGTCGCCCCACCGCCCTCCACCACGACGGCCGCTGGCTCCGCGTCACCAGCGTCGATGGTCCCGAGCGCCGCCGAGGCGCGTGGTGGGAGCAGCGCCCCTACGCCCGCGAGTACTGGCGGGTCATGGTCACCGATGGTCGGCGCGCCTGGATCTACCGAGAAGACGGTCGCTGGGCGCTGCATGGCTGGTGGGATGCCGAGAACGTCTCCTGATTCCCCATGCCCGAGCTCCTCGCCCGCTCCTGCTTCTCCTTCTGCGAAGGCGCCAGCTCCCCTGAAGAGCTCATCGAACAGGCCGCCGAGCTTGGCTTGTCCGCCATCGGCCTCGTCGACCGCGACGGCGTCTATGGCCTCCCCCGCGCCTGGCGCCGCCTGAAGGAGCTCCGCGCGGCCGACCCCCACCGTCCCCTCCCCGCCCTCGTGTGTGGCGCCCGTGTCACCGTCGAGCGCGGACCCGGCCTCGCCCTCCTCGTCCAGACCAAAGCCGGCTGGTCGGCCCTCTGCCGCCTGCTCACCCGCGCCCGCTGCGCCGGCACCCTCCACGACTCCCCCGAGGCCGCCCCCCACGGCCGCGAAGGCCTCGAGAAGGGCCGCGCCCGCGTTCCGCTCCAGTACATCCTCGAAGCCGGGCACCAGGGCGGCCTCGACGCTGTCGCCGTCGGAGCCTGGGACCCCACCGACCTCCACGCCCTCGCCAGCGCCTTCCCCGGCCGCACCTCTCTCGCCCTCCGCCGCCACCTCGACGGCGCCGATGGTCAACGCACCGCCGACGCCCGCCGCCTCGCCCGAGAAGTCGGCATCCCCCTGCTCGCCACCACCGACACCCTCGTCCACCACCCCGACCGCCAGCGCATGCAAGACGTCCTCACCTGCATCCGCCTCCGCTGCACCATCGACCAAGCCGGCCGCGCCCTCGCCGCCAATGCCGAGCGCTACCTCCGCAGCCCCCGCGTCATGGCTGCCCTCTTCGCCGACGCCCCCGAGGCCCTCGCCCGTGCCCGCGAGGTCGCCGACCGCTGCCGCTTCTCCCTCGGAGAGCTCGCCTACCGCTACCCGAAAGAGGTCGTCCCCGAAGGCCACACCGCCATGTCCTGGCTGCGCCTGCTCACCGCCCGGGGGCTCACCTGGCGCTACCCCCGAGGCACCCCTCACAAGGTCGCCCAACAGGTGCAGCACGAGCTCAACCTCATCGAACGCCTCGACTTCCCCGCCTACTTCCTCACCGTCCACGACACCGTCCGCTATGCCCGCGAGCAGGGCATCTTGTGCCAAGGCCGGGGCAGCGCCGCCAACTCCGCTGTCTGCTACGCCCTGGGCATCACCGCCGTCGACCCCGCCAGCAGCAGCTTGCTCTTCGAGCGCTTCATCTCCGAAGAACGCGGCGAGCCCCCCGACATCGACGTCGACTTCGAGCACGAGCGCCGCGAGGAGGTCATCCAGTACGTCTTCCGCAAGTACGGCCGCCACCGGGCCGCGATGGTCTGCAACATCATCACCTGGCGCACCCGCTCCGCCCTCCGCGACACCGGCAAGGCCCTCGGTCTCTCCCGCGACCAGGTCGACCAGCTCGCCGGCCACGTCCACTGGTTCGACAAAGGCGAGGTCAAAGACGAACAGCTCCGCCAGGCCGGCCTCGACGGCACCGACCCCCGCGTCCGCCTCACCATCGAGCTCGCCGGTCAGCTCCGCGGCCACCCCCGCCACCTCGGCCTCCACAGCGGCGGCTTCACCATCTCCGACGGCCCGCTGGTCGACCTCTGCCCCGTCGAGCCCGCCACCATGGTCGACCGCACCGTGCTCCAGTGGGACAAAGACGACATCGACGCCGTGGGCTTCGTCAAGGTCGACATCCTCGCCCTCGGCATGCTCACCTGCGTCCGGCGCTGCTTCGACATGGTGCGCGCCCACCAGGGTCGTGCACTCACCCTGGCCAACATCCCCGAAGGCGACGACGCCGTCTACGACATGCTCTGCCAAGCCGACACCGTGGGCGTCTTCCAGATCGAGAGCCGCGCACAGATGTCCATGCTGCCGCGCCTCAAGCCCCGCTGCTGGTACGACCTCGTCGTCGAGGTCTCCATCGTCCGTCCCGGTCCCATCCAAGGCGGCATGGTCCACCCCTACCTCAAGCGTCGAAACGGCGACGAACCCATCACCTACGCCCACCCCGCGCTCCAGCCCATCCTCGAGCGCACCGCTGGCGTGCCCATCTTCCAGGAACAGGTCATGGCCATGGCGGTCGCTGTGGGCGGCTTCACCCCGGGCCAGGCCGACCAGCTCCGGCGGGCCATGGGAGCGTGGCGCAAGCGGGGCGGGCTCGAGCCACTCGTCGAAAAACTCATGGCCGGCATGCGGTCCAACGGCATCACCCAACACTACGCCGAACAGATCGCCAACCAGATCAAGGGCTTTGGCGAGTACGGCTTCCCCGAGAGCCATGCCGCCAGCTTCGCCCGCCTCGTCTACGTCTCCAGCTGGCTCAAGTGCCACCATCCGGCCACCTTCGCCGCCGCCCTCATCAACAGCCAGCCGATGGGCTTCTACTCCCCCCGGTCCATCATCGGAGATGCCCGCCGGCACGGCGTCGAGGTCCGCCCCGTCGACGTCCGCTACAGCGACTGGGACTGCACCCTCGAGTCCCCCGACGGCCCGCACGCCGACTGCCACCACCACATCCCCGACCGCGCCCTCCGCCTGGGCCTCCGCCTGGTCAAGGGGCTCCGCGAAGACAGCGCCCGCACCCTCGAAGCCGCCCGAGCCGAGCGTCCCTTCACCGACATCGGCGACCTCTTCCGCCGCACCCGCCTCGACCGCCGCGAGGTCGTGCTCCTCGCGCGGGCCGGCGCCCTCGACCCCTTCGCCACCGACCGCCGCCGTGCGGTGTGGGCGGCCGAGGGCCTCATCGACCTCCCCCTCTTCCGCGGACTCCTCCGCCAGGAAACCAACCCGCCTCTGCCCCGCCCCGAAGCGGTCGACGAGCTCCGCGAAGACTTCCGAGTCGTCGGCCTCAGCGTGCGCCACGATCCCACCGGACTTGTCCGCGACGACCTCACCAAGGCCGGCGTCCTGTCCGCCTCGGTCGCCCTCCAGCGCCCCGCCAACGCCATCGTCGATGTCGCTGGAATCGTCAGCAATCGGCAACGTCCGGGCACCGCCAGCGGCATCGTCTTCATGACCCTCGAAGACGAAACCGGGATGCTCAACCTCGTCGTCAAGCCGGGCCTCTTCGACCGTCAGCGTGCGCTCATCCTCGGCGAGAACATGCTCAAGGTGTGCGCCAAGGTCCAGCGCGACGGCAACAGCGTCAGCCTGCTCTGCCTGCGCTTCTCACGCCTCACCGTGGCCCCCAAGGTGAAGACCCGCAGCCGCGACTTCCACTGACCCACCCCGCCAGCTGCTGAGATGACACATTCCGACACCACCTCGCCTGAAGATTGTCGTAGACGCACCGACAGTGGTACCGTGTATGATTGAGAGACCACCCCGACTCGACTCCACAGCGAGGATCGCATGCGAACCATCGAGCGACACGTCCACCGCTTGGTTGAAGACGAGTCCGGTGGAAGCCACATCGAATACGCCATCATCGGCGGCTTCACCGGCGTTCTCCTCATGGGCGGCTTGTTGAGCCTGCGCGACGGCCTCAACACCTTCTACAACGACCTCGCCGGCATCCTCACCGGGATCTTGTAGCCGCCGGCCGTCGCTCAGCTGCGGCGGTTGAAGCGCTCCACGTACGACCGATCGTAGCCATCGCTCTGCACATGCGTGCGAACCACGAGCACATCGCCATCGGCCGAGAACGACCGACGCACCTCGCGGTCGCCCACCGACAGCACCTGCACAGCCTGGTCGTCCGACATGCGGGTCCAGCTGCCCTGTTCGGTGCCCTCGGAGCCACCCAACACGAAGTGCTCCTCCACCGGAATCACTTCGAAGGACTCACCCAGCGACACTTCCGCTTCGGTGGAGTCTTCGGCGCGGGTCCACTCACCACCCAGACCGGACAAGGGCTCGTCGTCTGCCAGAGCAGCAGGACCGAGGAAGCCAAGTGCGGCGGCGACAACGAGTGGATGCGCATCGATTCGCATGGGAAAGCTCCGAGATGGCGGGCCGTAGTCACGTCAGCCCCCGCGTAAAGGCCTGAAGGACAAATTCCTCCGGGCCGTCGCGAGGTCTTCACAGACTCCATCACCCGACGAACGCTCACGAAGTGTGCAGACGGGCTGCATTCTCCGTGTGGACGAACGCGCCCGGGTGCGACGCCACACCCCTATGGTTACCCCGACATCCCGCCGACCGAGCGGGTTGTCTGCTCATCTTCCCATGCGCAGGCATGCGTCTCGGCGCCAAACCCAACCTCGACCGCAGGGGTGTCCGTGCTCGCCCTCCGCTCCGCCCTCGTCTGTGCCGTCGCGGCCGCCGCTCTGGCCTGCAAGAAAGCGCCCCCTCCCGCCGAGCCGCTGTCCCCCGACGCCCCGCCCATCCTGCCGTCCCCCGAGGGCACCCTCTACACCCTCGGCGAAGACCGCCCCGGCGACCCACTCGTCGCCGCCGTGGTCGACCAGGGCCTGCTTCCCTGGACCGAAAGCCTCGCCGGCGCCGCCACCACCCTCGCCCTGCACACCGGAGCACAGCCCACTCTGGCCGCCGCACAATGGGCAGCGGTCCGCGCCGGGTACCCCCACCCCGTCACCACCATCATCGAGGGCACCGAGCCCCCCGGCACAGTCCCCTCCGAGCTGCTCGACGCCCTGCTGCCCACCGTCCACATCGGCGACCACGTGGGGCTCGTCCGCGCCCGAACCGCCGCCGGCGACCGCTGGGTGGCCCTGGTCGGACGCCCCGGAGCCGACCTCGACCCCTTCCCCCGCGAGCACCTGGTCGGCGCCACCCTCGAAGTCACCGGGAACACCCTCTCTCCCTACGTTCTCGTCTCGCCCAGCGGCGACATGACACGGGGGTCGCTCCCCCTCACCGCCGCCCTCGACGAACAGGGTGAGTGGTGGCTCGAGTTCCAAGCCACCCACGCCGACCCCACACAGGTCCTCGGCGTGCCCCTCTACGTCGGCGTCCCCCCCCCCAAGGCCCCCACCATCCCCCTCGACCACGACCAGTCTCTGCCCGGCCCCGACGAGCTCCGCGACCAGGCCCTCGACGCCCTGTACGACGTCCGAAGCGCCTTCGACCGCACCGAGTTCATCTGGGACGCCACCCTGGCCACCCTCGCCAGCACCCCGGTCCAGCAGGTTCTCGCCGGCACCTGGACCCAAGACCAAGGCGTCAAGCGGCTGCGTGCTGCCGGGTTCGTGGGCGGTCCCGCAGCCCAGCTCAGCTGCACCGCACCATCCGTCTCCGCCTGCATCACCCACCTCGTCCAGCACGCCGACTCCCGCGCACACCTCCTCGACCCCGGCCTCAAGCTCGTGGGCGTCGCAGGCGAGGTCCGCACGTCCGGCATCACGCTTGTGCTCAACCTCACCTCCGAGTAGCCGGTGCGTCCTCTCTTCTGCGCCCTCGCGCTCGCCGCCTGCTCCGGCCGCCAGCGCCTCCCCGACCCCGCCGACCTCTCCCTCGCCATCGCGTCCACCCAGCGGGCCCCCGAGGTGCGCTTCCGGCCCCTGCCCGCCCCCGATGGCATCGACGCCGAGCTGGTCTCGTACATCCCCAACGCCCAGTGGGACGCCGGCCTCGACCACGCCACCCAGCTCGTGCTGCGCGCCATCGTCGACGAACGGGCCCGCATCACCACCCCCACCATCAGCGCCGCCACCGGACACGCGGGCTACCCCGGCCAGGCCCGCATCCTGAAGAAGCTCAACGGCGGCGCCTTCCCCAACGACCTCGTCGAGACCATCCTCAACGAGAGCGACGCCGACCCCGTCGATCTGGGCATCTCCAGCCGCACCTTCGCCGACGGCCGCGTGCTCTGGATTGTGGGCTGGGCACCGCACCTCGCCGACCTCGACCCCCTCCCCCGCGACCTCGCCCTCGACGACAACCTGCCGGTCCGCGTGGAGAGCAGCCATCCCGGCCCCTTCCGCCTGTTCGTCACCCCACCCCACGGACCGGTGGCCGAGCTGGCCATTTCCGCCGAGGCTGCCCGCTGGGTCGACCTCTTCCACGCACCGGGCACCTACCGCATCGAGGTCGTGGGCGACCGCCGGGGCCGCGCCGACGTCCTCCTCCTCTTCACGGTGTACGTCGAAGAAGGCCCCCCACCCGTGCCCCGCCTGGCCTGGCACCCCCGCGACACCCCCGACCCCATCCGCGCAGAAGCCGAGCTCTTCGACGCCCTCAACGAAGCCCGCCTGGCCCACGGCCTGTCCCCGGTGCGGCCCTTCGACCTCTTCCGTCCCCTCGCCCGCGAACACGCCGCCTTCATGGCCAGCGAAGGACGCCTCGGCCACACCCTCCCCGGCCTCACCTCTGGCGTTCCCGACCGCGCCGTGTCCGTCGCGCACCCCCAGGCCAAGTTCTACGAAAACGTCGCGGTGGCCCTCAATCCCAAGGATGCCCACGCCCTCGTGGAAGACTCCCCCGGCCACTTCCGCAACCTCCTCTGCGAGCAGTGCACCCACGCCACCATCGGCGTCGCCCTCGAGCCGGTGCTCGACCGTCCCCCCCGGCTGTTCGTGGCCTGGGAGCTGATGTGGTTCCCCGAAGGCACCCCGCACCCACTGCCCCAGAAATAGCCCGAGCCCACACACCCCATTCAACAGTGGCCAACCCGGCGCAGACAACCTATCTGCGCCAACCTGGAGGTGCCCATGCGCGCACGCCTGTTGAGTCCCCTCTTCGCCCTCGCCGTCGCCATTCAGGCTGCGTCCCCCACCGTGGCGCTGGCATCCGGCGAATTCCTCACCACAGGCGTCAAGTCCATCGACGACGTCTTCGAGCCGGCCATCGCGGTCCAACGCGACCTGGAAGCCGCCCAACAGAAGCTCGACACCGCGCGCACCGACCTCCTGCGGGCCCTGGGCGCCGACGACGACACGCCCATGAAGGTGGCTGTCCAGGAGTTCGCCGCCAAGGCCAACGGGCAGTTCTCGGTGAAGATGGAGAAACGCGACATCAGCCTCCCGGGCAAGGGCAAGAACAAGGACGACGCCCCACCGGCCGAGACCGCCGACACAGACGGCAAAAAGAAGAAGGGCAAGCGCGACGGCACCATCTCCATCCCAGTCCCCACGCTCCAGCTCGCCGAGGGCGCAAGCCCCGATGTCGCCACGGCCATCGAGTCCATCAACAAGGCCATCGACGGCACGGTGGGGGTGCTCGCCACCTGCGCATCCGTGCCGGTCCGGCTGCAGGTCACGCTCGCCCACGCCACCAAGCTGCCCGTCACCGCCCCCAAAGACATCAAGTCCGCAGGCCTGACCGTCGAGGCGGCGGCCCAAGCCAAGGCCGGCATGAAGTCCAACCTGAAGCACGTGGTGTCGCTCCCCCGCGAAGCCGGCGCCACGATGAAGGAAGCCAAAGACCTCCTCGCCGTCTTCGGCGGTGTGGCCGGTGGAGCCGCTCGGGCAGGCGCAGACGCCGCAGGCAACGCCGCCCTCGGAGCCGCCTTGAGTGCCGGCGCCGCAGCTGCCGGAAAGCTCGACCAACGCAAGCAGAAGAAGGCCGACAAGGACTGAGCCTCTGGCGGGGATTCCGGGCTACAGCCCCAGCCCACGTCCCGTCCCCGGTCCCCATGTCCGCGCCTCCCGTCCGCTTCCGCCAGGTCTCCTTCTCCTGGCCCGACGCCGAAGCCCCCCTCCTCGACGCCTTCGACCTCACCGTCCACCCCGGCCAGGTCACCGCCATCGTGGGGCCTTCGGGCTGTGGCAAGTCCACCCTCCTCAAGCTGGCGGCCGGCCTCCTCCCAGCGAGCGCGGGCCACATCGAAGCCGGCTCCGACCACCCCGGCAGCCGCGCCTACGTCTTCCAGGCCCCCACCCTCCTGCCTTGGCGCACCGTCGCCGACAACGTGGGCCTCCCACTCGACATCTGCTCTCCCGCAGCCCCCGACCGCACCCGCAGAGTCGAGACCGCCCTCGCACAGGTCGAGCTCGCCGACGCCGCCCACAAGCTCCCCCACCAGCTCTCTGGCGGCATGCAGATGCGGGCCTCTCTCGCGCGCGCACTGGTCACCCGGCCCACCCTCCTGCTCCTCGACGAACCCTTCAGCGCCCTCGACGCCGCCACCCGTCGGCGGGTCCAGCAGGTCTTCGCACGCGCCTGGACCCACGCCGGCGCCACCGTGCTCATCGTCACCCACGACATCGACGAAGCCGTCCTCCTCGCCGACCGAGTCGTCGCCGTCGGCGGACAGCCCCTCACCGTGCGCCACGACCTCACCGTGCCGCTCCCCCATCCACGCTCCCCCGCCCTCCGCCACGACCCCGCCCTCGGGGCCCTCGTGCAGCAAGTCGAGGCCGTGCTGTGAGCCTCCCCGACCGCCTCCTCCCCGTCGCAGTCGGTGTCGCGCTCCTCGGCGCGTGGCAAGGGCTGGCGTCCGCGCTGCCCCCCTTCCTCATGGCGGGCCCCCTCGAAGTGGGCGCCGCGATGGCCGACCACGCCCCCACCCTCCTCACCGCCGCCGGCACCACCGGCACCGCCGCCCTCGCCGGGCTGGGCATCGCCACCCTCGCCGGCCTGCTGCTCGGCGCCCTGTTCACCGCCAGCCGCACCGCCGAGCGTGCCCTCTACCCCTACGCCCTGCTCGTCCAGACCGTCCCCGTCATCGCCATCGCCCCCCTCCTGGTCGTGTGGCTCGACTACGGCTGGTGGGTGTCCACCGTCTCCGCCGCCATCGTGAGCTTCTTCCCCCTCCTCACCGGCGCCCACGTGGGCCTGCGCGCCACCGACCCCGACCAGCTCGCCCTCCTGCGGCTTTACGGCGCCTCCCCCCTCCAGCAGCTCCGCCTCCTGCGCCTCCCCGCGGCACTCCCCCACATCCTCGCCGGCTTGCGCACTGCCGGCGGCCTGTCCGTGATTGGCGCAGTGGTGGGCGACTTCGTGGGCTCCAACGGCCAGCCACCGTCCCTCGGCTTCGTGGTCCTCAAGGCTGCCGCCAGCGCCGACGTCGCCCGGTCCTTCGCCGCGGTGGTGGTCTCCGCCATCCTCGCGCTGGCCCTCTTCGGCCTCACCCGCGCGCTCGAGGCCCACACCATCGGCGCATGGCACGGAGACCGCTCCCGCTGATACAGCCGTCTGACGCTCGACACGCTGCAATCGACATCAACCCGCCGACTCTGCGGCCGACTTGACAGTCCTCCCTCGGCAGGAACCCACGGAGCCCCCATGACCCGGTCCTCGACCGTGCTCGCACTGCTTTCCGTCGTCGCCTTGACGAGCGGCTGCTCGGGCAACACGTCCGCCGACTCCACCCGCATCCCCATCCGGCTGGTCCTCAACTGGTACCCCGAGCCCGAGTTCGGCGGGTTCTACGAAGGGGTGCTGGGCGACCACTACAAAGACGCCGGCTTCGACGTCACCATCGTTCCCGGCGGTCCGGGCGCACCGTCCCTCGAGCTGCTCGGCTCGGGCAAGGCCCAGGTCGCCATCACGTCCGCCGACGACCTCCTCGTGAAGCGCCTCAAGGGCGTCAAGGCACTCGGCGTGTGGGCGGCCTTTCAGCACTCGCCGCAAGGCCTGATGGTCCACGCCGACTCTCCCATCACCGACATCACCCAGGTCCCCACCATCGAGAACGCCCGTGTGGCCATCGAAGTGGGTCGCCCCTTCCACCAGTACCTCTGGAACGAGCACGGCTGGGAGGGCAAGGTCGAGGCGGTCCCCTACGGCGGCAGCGTCGGCCCATTCCTCACCGACCCCACCACCATCCAGCAGGCCTACGTCACCTCCGAGCCCTGCATCGCCGACGCCAAGGGCGCCCCCGCCCGATTCCTCTCCGCCCGCGACACCGGCTGGAACCCCTACGGCACTGTGGTGGCCGTCGCAGACCCCGCCCCGCCGTGGACCGAAGACTTCGTGAAGGCCACCGCCCACGCCTGGAAGGCCTACCTGCGGTCCCCCGACCACGCCAACACCGAGATCATCGCGCAAAACGACCAACTCAACGTGGGTCTCATCGGCTGCATCACCGAGCTTCAGCGCGCCTATGTCACCGGCGACGACGGCCTCGGTGCCATGACCAAGGCCCGCTGGGAACACACTGCAGCCAACCTGGTGAAGCTCGAGCTGCTGCCGGAGGGTGTCCGCGCAGAGGGCGCGTGGGTCGACGTCCTGGAGCCTGAACCCGACCAATGAGCGCACAGCGGCCACCCCCTGTCCGTCGGATCCACACGGAGCCGGAACAGGGCTGGCCCCTCCCCCTCATGCCGCGCAGCCTTGTGCTACAACCCGCGGGACCCCGAGGTTTACACGGTGCAGACGGTCTCTCTCGCAGACGTACGGTTGCTCACACGCGCCAAGGCAGGTGAGCCGGCCGCCATCGCCCAGCTGTGGCAGCAGTGGCGCAACCCCATGTGGAGCGTGTGCCGCGCGATGGCCACCGACAAAGCCCACGCCATCGAGCTCTTGCGCACACTGTATGCCGAGCTCCCCAGCGTGGTGCGGGGCTGGGCGCGCGACACCTCGTTGTGCTGCCACGTCGCAACGTGGGTATTCCGTCGCTTGGGCGCCATGTTGGAACTGCCTGCGCTGCCCAGCATCGACGTGCAGGCCCCCCAAATGGTTCAGGTTCCGTCCCGTACGGAAGCCTCCCAACGCATCGCCCAGCTCTCCCCACGTGTGCGCCTCGTGTACCTCATCGACCTCTTCTTCGGCTGTCCAGCGTCCACCACGGCGGCGCTGCTCAACGTGGATGAGCTCGACCTGCGCCACGCCCGTGCCAGTGCGGCGTGGTCGATGGTGTCGGGAGGTGCGTCATGACGATGGACCGCACCCGGGTCCTCGACCTCCTGCCCTGCTACCTCTGTGGCGACCTCCCCGACCACATCAACGCCTCCATCGAGGCCTACCTCGACACCGACCTCGACATGAAGGGCCGGCTCGACACCCTCAAGTCCAGCCGCGACCTCTGCGTGGAGCTGCTCCAGACCGACATCCCGGCCCACTTCGACTTCGAGGCCCCGCCCGCTCCGGCGCCCGCACCCGCCGCCCCGAACGTTCCGGCCACCCGTCCGGTCGGTCTCGTGCTGGGCATCGCTGCCGCCGCTCTGTTGTTCGTCAGCATGCGCTCGGTGAGCCCGACCATCGACAGCGGCACCGAAGTCGGCGAGCTGCACACCGAAGTCTCCAGCAACGACGCCCTCCTCCTCACCGCCGACTCTCCAATGGCCCTCATGGGCGTGCTGCGCGACCACGGCGTGTCCCCCCAATTGGCCATGGTCCCCGACATGTCGGCGATGGGCTTCACGCTCGTCGGCGCCCGCATCCTCGCCCCCGACACCACCGGGGGAGGCCCCGGCGTCGCCGTCGTCTACGAACGCGATGGCGAGCGCTTCGTCTGCCAGATCCAGCTCCAGCCCCCCACCCACGGCGCACCCATCGCCACCGACACCGCCAAGGGGGTCGTCCTGCGGGCCTACCGCACCCACTCCGGCGCCATCGTGAGCTGGTACCAAGGCGGCCGGTGGTGTGTCTGGGGCGGCCCAGCCGAGCCCATGGCCATGCTCTCCATGGTCAAGATGCGCATGACACGCGGGTAGCGAGCCGCGCCCTCCGGTAGAGTTCCCGACGCCCCCCGCATCGGCTGCTCAATGATCGCTGCTCGCCGCTCCGTCCTCGCCCTCTGGACACTCGCCAGCACCGCCTCGGCCGCTCCTGCCGCCGACGCCCCGGGCAGTGTGGTCCCGGCGCGCGCCTACGACATCGAGGCCCTCCACCTCGACCTCCACGTCGACCCCACCACCCGCACGGTCCGCGGCACCGCCCGCTACTCGGCGCGTCCCCTCCACGATGCCCCGCTGGTTCTCCAGCACGTCGACGTCCACATCACCGCCGTGCGCGGCATCGACACCGCTGCGCCCCCCCACCGGGTCCACCCCGACCGCCTGGTCCTCGACACCACCGCCGAGCACATCGGCGAAGACGGCACCCTCGACATCGAGGTCGACTTCGAGGCCCGCCCCTGGACCGGCGTGCACTTCCGGTCCCCCCCCCACGACCCCATCGACGAGGTGTGGACCCAGGGCCAGCGGCAGGACCACCGGCACTGGTTCCCCAGCTGGGACCACCCCAACGACCGCTTCGCCTACACCGGCACCATCACGGCGCCCGACGGCTGGAAGGCCGTGACCAACTCAGGCCACGACCTCCCCACCTACCTCATCATGTTCGCCGCGGGTCCCTACGAAGAAGTGGTCCACGCCACCGACCCCACCACCCGGGTGTGGGTCCCGCCGGGCACACCTCCCAGCGCCATCGCCCCCGTCCTCGCCCCCGTCCCGGCCATGAAGGCCCACTTCCAGGCACGCACCGGCGCCGCATACCCCTGGGGCGACTACCTGCAGGTCTTCGTGCAGCGCTTCCTGTACTTCGGGATGGAAAACACCGGCGCCACCATCAACTCGGCGCGGGCGCTGGTCGACGACCGGGTCGCAGCCACCCGCCCCCGCGTCGAAAACCTCATCGCCCACGAGCTCGCCCACCAGTGGTTCGGCGACCTCCTCACCTGCCGCACCTGGCGCGACCTCTGGCTCAACGAAGGCTTCGCCACCTTCATGGCCGGCGACTACGTCGTGGCGCGGCACACCCACCTGGCCGAGCGCGACGCCGTGTACGCCGAGCAGGTGCTCCGCTGGTACGCCCGCAGCCTCGCACAGCCCCAGCCGATGGCCCGCCGCTGGCACCACCCCACCGGCCCCGATGCGTTCAACGTGTACAACCGGGGCGCCGCCACGCTCGTGATGCTCCGGGCACATGTGGGCGAAGATGCCTTCTGGACCGGCGTCCAGACCTACGTGGCCCGCCACGCACACGGTCCGGTCGAGACGGTCGACCTGCGCCGTGCCTTCGAAGACACCACCGGCCACGACCTCACGGGCTTCTTCCAGCAATGGACCGAGCGCACCGGCAGCCCCACCCTCACCGTCACCGAGCGCCGGAAGGGCGACGAGCTGGTCATCACGGTCAAGCAGCGCACCAGCACCGACACCCCCTTGTTCCACGTGCCGGTCGAGCTCCAGATCCAGACCGCCAAGGGTCCCACCACCGTCTCCGACCTCATGACCGAAGACAGCCTCCAGTTCCGCGTTCCGGTCGATGGCGAGGTCCGCTGGGTGGCCGCCGACCCACGCGGTGCTGTGCTGGCGAAGTGGGAGCACGACCAATCCGCCCTCCGGCTCGAAGCCATGGCCATCGAGGGCCCACCAGTCGCCCGCCTTCGCGCCATCAAGGCCCTTGGCAAGACCGACCAGGCCACCGTCCTCGCGAGCATTGTCGCCAACTCACGGGAGCCCGAGCCCTACCGCACCGCCGCCGCAGAAGCCCTCGGCAAGCAGCGCGCCCACACCGCCCTCATCGCCGCCCTCGACACCCCGTCCCAGCCGGTCCGCGAGGCCATCGCCAAGGCGCTCGGGGACTGCTTCGGCGCCGACACCTCCGCCGCCCTCGACCGCATCATCCGCACCGACCCCAACCCCGACATCCGCGCGGTCGCCCTCGACGCCCTGTCCAAGGCCGACCCCGGCCGCGCGCTGAAGCACGCACGGGGCCTCACCCGCCTCTCCGACCGCGAAGAGACCCGCCTGGCCCACACCGCCTACGCCACCCTCGGCGCCCACGGCACGGCCCGCGACCTCAAGCTGCTCACCGACCCCCGCCTGCCCTTCCGAAACCGCAACCGCGCGCTGTCCGCTGCAGCGGCATGGGTCCAAGACCAGCCCGACCCCACCACGCGCGAGCGCTACGCCCCCATGGTGGCCCGCGCCACCGAGCCCCTGCTGCTCGACACCGACCTCCGCACCCGCCAGTCGGCCATCGACACCCTCGGCAAGGTGGGCGACGAGCTGTCCATCGCCCCGCTCGAAGCCCACGCACGCGCCACCCACGTCGAACACGAAGCCAGCGCCGCCCGCCGCGCCATCCTGGCCATCCGGTCCCGCGACCGGCCCGACTACATCGACCCTGCCGCCAAGAAGGCCGCCGAGCTCAAGGCCCTCGAAGACCGCCTCGACGCCATCGAGAAGCGCCTCGAGTCGCGAGAACACCACCACTGACCGGCCGGCCTACCCCAGAGAGTCCACGTCGTCGTCTTGAGCGATGCGCGTGGCCACCCAGTCGTAGTCGCCCGCGGTCACCTTGCTCTCGCAGTAGCCACACACCCCGGCCATCGACATCTTGTCGAGCGGCGCACCACAGCTGGGACAGGCCTGGAGGTCGGCGGTCTTCCGACGGGCCCCCACCGAGCGCATGAACGTCCAGTACTCGGAGAACTCGCGCCGCTGACGAGCCGAGCCGCCCACCACGCCCCCGCCGTCCACCCGCTCCGTCCAGTCGAGGCACGACGCGAAGATGCGTACGGTGAGCACCTCCACCCACACATCCACGGCCACGTCGCACAGCTCCACCTTCGACACCTTCACGCCCACGGTGCGGTTGCGCAGGCCGGCGCGCTTCAGCTGGTCGAGCCAGCCCTGGTTGGCCGTGAACAGGGCATCGGACATCAGCGGACGGGCTTCTTCCCACGCATCCTTGGTCCAGGCCTGCTGCAGCTGCACGAACATGTCGGACATGCGCTGCAGCTCGGCGTTCAGGTCGAGGTCGGGGTGGCGTGCGAGGAAGTCTGCGCGGCGCTTGCGCAGCTTGGAGTGGAAGACGGTGGACCGCTCGAGCCCTGGCTCCTTGCCGCCGCCCATGGGCAGCTCGGGCGAGGGTGCTCGGTCGCTGTAGACCACCTCGAGCTCGACCACCCGCCACTGGGGCGCCCCTTCCGTTCGCGGCGCACCACACGCCGGGCACCGACCATCCAGGCCAGGGTCGGCCGTGCTGCCACAGCCGTGACATCCGAGGGTGCGCAGGCGAGCGGGCTCGGGACTGAGCGCGCCGGGCGGACGGGCGAAGGTCCAGCGTTCTTCTCGCTCCAGCAGGACGTCTGCCGAGCCATCGGGTGGGGTGGCGGTGATGTTGGAGAAGAACGTGACGTCCACGCACAGGGTGCCGTGGGCCCGGCGCACCGACACCGTGTGGTGGCCGATGGTCACGAGCCCCAGCGCCCGCCAGCCCAGCAGGCTCCCGCGGAGGGTGTCGGCAGACCGGCGGTTGAGCAAGGTGTCGAGCATCGCCTCGGCGGACCGGTCGACCACGAGGGCCACGGCGCGGGTGTACACCAGGAGCACGTGGTCGCGGAACAAGGCGCCGCTGAAGTGGGGGTCGACCGACCGGATGGCGTCGGGAAAGGTGGGCCTCGGCTTGGGCGGGGGCCGGTCGAGGCGCCGAATCACGGTGTCGGCGGGGAAGGCATCTCCTGCGTACAGCTTCGCCCGCCGCTGGCCCCGTTGGGTCAGGTTGTGCAGCGCCACCATCCCCACGAGCAGTGCCGGAAAGGACAGCAGCACACACAGCAGGCCACCGCCACCACCGCCGCCGCCACCCGACGACGTGCGCGACGACCCACCGCTGCTCCCAGACGACGACCGGCGGCTCGAAGACGACGACCGGCTCGATGACGACGACCGACGACTCGATGACGACGACCGACGGCTCGACGATGACGACCGACGGCTCGACGACGACGACCGACGGCTCGAAGACCGGCGATGGCCACCGCCCACCCGTCCATCTCCGTCGGTGGGCCACATCAGCATCATGCCCGCGATGGCCCCCAGCAGGGCGCGGCGGGTGGTGGGGCTCGGCTCGGGTGGCTTCTTCGTGGTCATGGCAGCACCCGGGGTGCGTTGTCGAGCTCTTCAGGGTTGTCGTGGGGGTCGGCGGGAAGCCCCTGTGCCAGCAGCACACCGAGGGCCCGCAAGCCATCGAGCACCGGCTGCAGCCCGCTCAGGTCTCGGCCATCCGGGCCGTCTCCGAACGCCACCGAGTCGATGCGCCCTTGTGGCACGGCCCCTTCCACAGCGGTGTCCGCCACCAGCGCCACCCGGCCTTCCGCTTCGTCGAGCAGCACCACCAGTCCGGTTCGCGCCCGGGTCCGGTGCACGCCGTACCGCACAAAGGCCGCACGAGCCCGCCGGAGCGCCCGGGCATGGCGGTCTTCCACCGAGTGGAGGCGGTCGCCCAGCACCTGGCCCACCGCGCCCCCCACCACCGCAGCCACCGTGACGATGAACAACACCCCCGCCTCGGAGACCGTGAAGTGGGCCCACAAGCACATCGCCAGGGCCGACAGCGCCGCCGCGAGCCCCGAGACCACCGCCTGTGGGCGCAGCTGGGTGGTGGGCCGATGCACCACCACCACCACCTCGGCCGACGTGGACCGCTCCACCTCCGCCACCACGCCCGGAATCGCCAGCGAAAACGCCGGGTCGAGAGAGACTTGCGACCGCTTCGCCATGCACGGCTCCCGCTGGGGTCAGGGCGGGCATCTCCCCGCCGCGATGGCCGTGATCATGGGCCCCGCGACCCGCGCGCGCAACCTACGCTTGAGACCGTCCGCGGGTGACCCGGGCATACGACGCCGCCGCGTTGGAGATGAGGCTGCCGTAGGTCTCGGCCTGACCGGGGCCGTTGTAGCCGCGGGCGAACTGGGTGTAGTTGCCGCTGCGCAGGCCAGCCATGCAGGTGCGGTTGGCTTGGATGAAGGCGAACATGCCGTCGAGCTGCGAAGGCAACGAGCCCGCCATCGAGTCGAACATGTCCTGCACCGACGCATAGCCGAGGGTCTGGAAGTTGAAGCCCATGATCTGCGCGGCGCCCATGGAGATGGACTTGAGCGCAGCGGTGTCGTCGAGCGACCGGGCCAGGTCGAGGACCGTCCATTCCTTGGACTGGTTGCCGTGGAACGACATCCAGGCGTCGGTCTCGGAGGCGCGGAACTTGTGGCCGGTCCAGCGCTTGCCCGACGAATACTGGAAGTGCTTGTGGAAGGTGGTGGGGTCGCGCTTGCCCCATTGGTCCCAGAAGATGTGGTTCTCGAAGCGGATGATCATGTCGCCCGACTCGCGGTGGAAGCCCTCGCCCCCCGACTCACACTTGAGCACAGCGGCGGCGGCAGCTGCGGAGATGCCCAGCTCGCTGGCTTTGGTCTTCAGGTACCGGCCCTTCGTGTTGTAGATGTCGGCCATCGTGCGGTCCAGGCCGCGCAGGCCCGCCAGGTTGATTGGGTCGTCGACCTGCATGTTGCCGCCACCAGGGTCGGCCGGGGCATCGGGGCGGTCGGGCGACGGACCGGGCGTGACCGGCTGGACCACCGGCGCCGGAGTGGCTCCCGGAATGAGCAGCTTCTGGCCCACCTTGAGGAGGCTGGGGTTGTCCAGGCCGTTGGCATCGGCAATCTCGCGCCAGCGGTCACCGTCACCCAGGTATTGGCGGGCGATGCTCCACAGGTTGTCGCCCGGGTACACCGTGTGGAAGATGGGCTCGGGTGTGTCTTCCTGCACGTCGGGCGTCTCGGGGGCCTTCGGCGCTTCGGTCGGACCTTCTTCCGGCGTCACCTCGGGGGTGTCTTCCGACTTGCCGCCAAACCAGCCCGAGAAGAAGCTCTTGACCGTCTCGACGGCATTGTCGACCACACCCTTCACGCGGTCCCAGAGGCTGCCGCCGGCTTCGGCTTCCTGAACGGCCTCGGCCTCCTGGTCTCCCAGCGGGGCCTGCCCCAGCTCGGTGGTGGCGACTGCGGGAGCATCGGTGGACGGCGCCACTTCTTGCGGCGCAACCTCGGCTTCCGGAGCCTGCTCGACCGCATCGACCGGCAGCTGGAGCACCTGACCCGGGAAGATGAGGGAAGGGTCGGCCACCGCGTTGAGCTCGGCCACCTCGTCCCACCGCGAACCATCCGCCAGCTCGCGGGCTGCGATGCCCCACAGGGTGTCTCCCGGGCCCACCACCACCGACGTGGCATCCTGCTGGGCGAGGGCACCCTGGTTGGCCGCGTTGCCCGGCCCCGACGCCGTGGGACCGGACGCCTGTGGGGCAGTGGTGGTGCTGCTCTGGCGAGACTGCTGACGGCTGCGTGCCATGCGACCTCCCGGGGGCTGGCATCGCAACCGTCTCATCCCCCTCCCAATCGGGCCATGGCACGCTGATGTCAACGGTTCACGGCTGCCACGGCTCCGGCCCTTCGTGGGTGCCATCCGGACCGAACCACCGCTCGGGGTCCTGGAGCACGTGGACCGCGAACTGCATCATCCGGCCTGCCGCCACACCGTCGATGAGCCGGTGGTCGAACACCAGCAAGACCGGCAGCGCGGGCCGGACCACCGCTTGTCCGTCGACCGCGAAGACGTCGTCGGAGATGGGCGTCACACCCCACAGAGTGCCCACATGGAGGAGCTTCTGGGGCAGAGAGAAGGCACCACCGGTGAACTTGGCGCCCTGGAGGTTGGCCAGCGCGGCGCCCGGGTTGGTGAGGCCCGTGGTGACCGGGAAGGTCTGGTAGAACTGCTCGGCGATGGCTGGCGTGCGCATCGAGGCGTCCATCGCGTCCAGTGCGCCGTCGAGCAGACGCTGTGGCATGCGCTTGGCCAGGCCCTTCATGAGGCCGATGAACGGATGGGACGACTTGCCGGCGCGTTCTTCCTTCACCGCCGACCGCGTGGCCGTGGAAATCTGCCGAAGCGACCGCACCTGGAGCTTCTCCACCAGCGCCATCCCCAGCTCCGAGCCCGCCTCGGCCTTGGTGCCCAGCAAGTTGACCGGCATGGCGGCTGCGACGTCGTCCACCGCCACGATGCGGCGCCCGATGATGCGAGCGTTGGCGGCCGGGTGGTGGTGGAGCGTGCGCCCGATGACCCCCGCCAGCAGGTGCTGCACCGAAACCTTCGGACCGTCGTGTTGAGCGAGCTGGTCGAGGTAGGCGAGCGCTGCGGTCATGTCGATGCTGCCGTTCACGCTCACATAGGCGATGCCGGCGGGCGCCCGAAACCACCAGTGCAGGAATTTCCGGATGATGGAATTCGGGTTGATGGGACGACCCGTGGGCGGGTGGTTCGGGCGGGGTGCAGTCGACACGGGCACGTCCTCTCACGGATGGGCGCCCCGGGTAACGCACCGGACTCGACCCGCAGGGAGCGGTGGAGTAGACGGGCCACCTCCAGGAAGGCCCCCAATGTTGTCCGCATCCGCTCTCAGCCAGTCTCTGTCCAAGGCCGCCTCCGGCGCCAAGGCACGCGGGCTCAAGAAGCACATCTCTCCCCTCCGTGGCCTGCGCGGCGCGCCCGGCACCGCCATCACCGACGCCATCAACCGCGGCTGGAAGAGCGGCGTGCACCTCGATGAACACGACGACGTCACGCAGCTCAAGACCCTCTTCTCCACGGCCTTCGAAGACGGCCTCGTGGCTATCGGTCTCGCCGCCGCAGCCCTCCCCGACGACCCCGAGACCGGCCTGGCCCTGTGCCACCACTGGCTGTCCTTCGCCGACGACATCCAGACCGCCGACGCCCTCGGCTGGCTCATGTGGATGCCCGCGCTGCTGTCGGGTGCCGGCAAGGGGCCCTCGGCACTGCTCGATGCCCGCAGCGCCGACCCCTACACCCGCCGCGCCGCCGTCATCGCGCTGCTGGGGGCACTGCCGGTGGCCATCGAAGGCCCCGCCGCAGCCGGCCTCCGCGCACGCCTCGACCAGCGCCGGGTGGCCTTCGTAGACGCCCCGCTCGACGAAATCCTCGAAGAGGTGCTCCCGCCCTTCCTGCGCGACGAGAACCCCCAGGTCCGCAAGGGCGTGGGCCGCGTGGTGCGGTCGTGGGCATCGCTGTCGCCCGACCGTGCCGAAGCCGCCGTCCACGCTCCGGGCGGCCTGCACCGCGTCATCCGCGACGAGCTCGCCAAGGGCCTGAAGAAGGGCCGCCGCCCGCGCAAGCCGTCGGCCTGAGCCTCAGGGCACGCGCTCCACGTCACCGATGCGCCACGAGTTCACGCCGTGGTTGCGGAGGTGGAACCAGGCGGGTGTGCCGGCCGGGAAGTCCACCGGCGCTTCGATCACCAGCTCGTTGACGCCTTCGTCGCCGGGGACCGCCACGGTGTCGGTCCAGATGTCGGTCTCGCCCAGACGAAGCAGCCGGACGGCGTCGTAGGGCTCGGGCGCCCACAGGTCGAGGTTCCACACCACGAACCGGATGGATGCGCCGGCCGGGACCTCGCTGGCGAGGGTCTGGGTGAACGTGGCGATGGCGCAGTAGTCGGTCTCGATCTCGAAGAATCCGTTCTCGGCCTCGTAGCCCACCGACGGACAGGGCTCGGCATCGACGGGGTGGTCGTACAGACCATCGGCATCGGGCGGCACGTAGTTCCAGCTGTCGTAGGGCAGCACCACGCCCTGCTGGACGGAGTTGGTGTCGTCGGGGGAGGACGAGCTGTCCGGGGCCGATGAGTCCTTGCCGGTGCATCCGACCAGGACTGCAGCCAGGCACACGAGACGCCCCATCACGACCCGGAGACCGGGACCTCGGGCTTGGCACGCTGCACACGACGCCGGGCCCGTGCGGCTTCCCGGGCATCGAGCCCTTCGAGCTTCTCGAGGAGGGCTGCGGCCTCGGACTCGGCACCCTGCCACGCGCGCGCTTCGGCGAGCAGGCCCATCCCGGGAGCGAGAGACTCGGTGGTGGCGTGGTTGGCGAGGATGCCCGATGCCCGCCGCTCCACCGCCACCCATGCCTTGCGGCGGCGGTAGAACTCGGCCACCAGCAGTTCCTTGCGGCCCAGGCGCTCGCGGCAGTCCTGCAGCTTCTCATCCACCTCGGGGGTGAACTCGCTCTCGGCAAACCGACCGCCAAAGCCCGTCCAGGCATCGGCGGCACGGACCGTCCAGGTCTGGTCGCGGGCGGCCACGCGGTTGGACTTCTTGTACATGGCCATGCCCAGGCGGAACACCACGTAGTCGGCGTCCGGGTACCGGGGGTGCCAGCGGAGGAAGTCCTCGTACGCATCGCGGGCGAGGTCCCACTCGTGCTTCTTGTAGTGCACATCGGCGATGGCCAGCTCGGCCTTCACAGCGAGAGGGTCGTCGCGGTGGTAGTTGCGGATGCGGTTGAACTGTTCGAGCGCCTTGACGTAGTAGCCGCGCTTCATCTGCTTGAGCCCGAGCTCGTACTGCTCTTGGACGGTGAGCTGACGGCGGGCGGCATCGGCGTGCGACGGCGCGAGCATCCACAGGACCAGCACGGCCAGGCCGGCGAAGAGACCCCGCCAGGCAACCGACGGCCGAGAATCGTTGAGAGCACCCACGCGCAACACTGCCTCCGAGTCCGGGCGGACCGCGTTCGTCGGGCTGCGTAGCGCGAAGACCTGAAGCTGGCCACGCCACCGGTTGCCCACGACAAATCGGCGCATACAGGGGAGCGCCTTCGACGCCCGGACCCCCGACACCCATGTCCACCTCCCCTCAGCGCCCGATTTCCGCCTTCCGTGTGGGTGGCGTGTTTGCGGCAGGCGCACTGGTGGGCATCGCAGCAGCCATCACCGCCGGCTCGCAGGCCGAGTCTCCCGCGCCCGCCCCGGCGAAAGCTGCTCCGGTCTCCGCTCCCGCCCCCCCCACGGTCGACCCTCGCCGCCGCACCCCCGTGGTCGAAGCCGTCGAGAAGGTCGCCCCAGCGGTCGTCTCCATCACCACCGAGGTCGCACAGACCAACCTCTTCTACCAGCCCCGCACCGGCTCCAGCGAAGGCTCGGGCGTGGTCATCGACTCCGACGGCATCGTGCTCACCAACGACCACGTCATCCGCGGCGCACACCGCATCACCGCATCCTTCCCCGACGGCCGCCGCTTCACCGCAGACCTCGTGGGCACCGCCCCCGAGCTCGACCTCGCCGTCCTGCGCATCCGCAGAGAACCCGACACCCCGCCCCTCACCGCCGTCGAGGTGGGCGCGTCGGAAGAGCTCCTGCTCGGCGAGCCCGTCATCGCCATCGGCAACCCCTTCGGACTGGGCCACACCGTCACCACCGGGGTCGTCTCGGCGGTCTCCCGTCCCCTCGAGACCGACGACCGCGTCTACCAGGACTTCATCCAGACCGACGCCAGCATCAACCCCGGCAACTCCGGCGGCCCCCTCCTCGACGTCACCGGCCGCCTCATCGGCATCAACACCGCCATCCGCCCCGACGCCGAAGGCATCGGCTTCGCCATCCCGGTCGATCGGGCCGTGAAGGTGGCCCGCGACCTCGTCCAATTCGGCACCGTCCAGGTTCCGTGGCTGGGCATGGACCTCGAAGACATCGCCCTGCGCACCGCCCGCGGCCGACGCGTCGCCATCCGCGTGGTGCGGGTCTACCCCAACAGCCCCGCGGCCCGTGCCGGCATCGCCCCCGACGACCTCCTCACCGGCATCGACGGCCGCGAGCTCCACGGGCGCGCCGACCTCAACGCCCACCTGGCCGCCTTCGACCCCGGCTACTCCTTCTCGCTCGACAGCATCCGCGCCGGCACCGCCCGCGCCGACCAGCTCGCCACCACCCCCCTCCCCGACACCGCCATCGACCGCTCGCTCGAGGTCGTGCTCGGCGTCTCCATCGAAGACACCCCCGACCACCGCGGCGTGCGCATCACCGCGCTCACCACCGACGGCTCCCTGGCCCGCCGCGGCTTGCGTCCCGGCGACCGCATCATCGGCCTCAACGGCCAGCCCACCCGCTCCGTGGACGAGCTCCGCACACGGATCGGCCGGGTGAAGAGCGGCCACCGTCCCTCCGCCTTGTTCACCATCCAGCGCCGGGCCCATGTCGGGCGCATCTCCGCCTCTCTGTAGCCTCTACAAGCCAATCCCCTCCGGGAGCTCCTCCATGTCGACCGACGCCATCCCCTGCACCTTCACCCACCTCGTCGTCAGCCTGAGCCAGTCCGCGCTCGTGGCCATGGGAGAAGTCAAGGGTCCCGCCGCGCAGGCCACCGACCTCCGCCTGGCGCGCTACAACCTCGACCTGCTGCGCCTCCTGCAAGAAAAGACGAAGGGCAACCTCGACGCGGATGAACAGCGCCTCATCGACGCCATGGTGAAGGAAGTCGCCCAGCGAATGGAGGCCCGCGGACAAGCCTGATCGCCGCAGCAAGGTCGCAGAATGCCTGCCTCAGCACGCCAACCGGTCACTCAGAACCGGGCGTGCGAGGGGTTTGTCAGCGCCCTAGCCGAAACGCGTCAACCCGTTGACAGTCCATGGAAGGACGAGTAGGGTGCGCGGGTCCTGGCTAGGGCCGGACAGGGCTGCCCCGGTGGAGACCCGGCGCATCACACCCCTGTTCGGAAGACCCGGCGCGACCTACTGTCCGGGAAACCGGAATGATGGAGGAACCCATGGCTCGTTCGATCGTAAGCGCATTTGGCGCCATCGCTGCTCTCTCGCTCATCGGCTGCAGTGGCACCAAGGATGGCGACTCCGGCTCTGGTGGCAGCACCGGAACCACCGGCCCACAGGGCTGCACCGTCACCATCGACGCCACCTACCCCGAAGCCGACCAGGCCGACTGGTTCTACCGGTCCGCCGTCGAGGCCTACATCAACGAAGCCGATGCTTCCGCCACCATCTCCCTGTCGAGCGACGCCGGCGACGTCTCGGGCTCCATGAGCACCGACGACGACGGCCTCCGCCTCATCTTCACGCCCGACGCCCCGCTCTCGCCGTCCACCTCGTACACGATGAACATCTCCACCTGCGACGGTGAAGGTGGCGCATCCATCAGCTTCATGACCAGCGAGCTGGGCACGCCCATCGAGTGCGACCTCTCCGGCAAGGCCTACCGCGTCGACCTCGCCTCGGCCCGCTTCGTGAAGCCCGACCCGGCCGTGGCCTCGCTCCTCTTCGACGCCCTCGAAGACGACATCCTCATCGGTGTTTCCGAGCAGGGCGACGCAGAGCTCCAGATGCTCGGCGCCCTCTCCGACGGCATCGGCGGCCAGCAGAACTACTGCTACCCCAGCATCGAGTTCCCCACCGCTGCAGCCTTCGAAGACCCCTTCTTCTCCGTGGGCCCGGCCGACACCACCCTCAACGTGGCTGACGTCTCCGTCACCATCTCGCAGCTCGGCATCAGCGGCGCCTTCGCCCCCGACTGCACCTACTTCGGTGGTGGCCGCCTCACCGGTGAGCTCGACGCCCGCGTCCTCGGCCCGCTCGTCGGCGAGCTCCTCGGCGAAGAAGACCCCGACGCCATCTGCCAGCTCCTCACCACCTTCGGCGTGGTGTGTGAAGCCTGCTCGAGCGACGGCGCCGAGTACTGTGCAGCCATCGAGGTGGTCGACATCGCTGCTGCCACCACCGGCGTGGCCCTGTCCTGCGTGGCTGGCGAAGAGTGCCACCCCGCTTGCACCACCAGCACCTGCGAAGACCCCACCGCTGGCATCTGCGACTGAGTCGTAGCGCCTCGGTGCCCCGGCCCCACCTTCGGGTGGGGCTGTTTCGTTCTCGGGGTGCTTCCGTGGCGCTCAGCTTGTGAAGGGAACCGGAATGTCGAGGGCCCGCAGCACACCGGCGAAGTCGTCGGGGGGTGGGCGGGTGAACGCCAAGCGGGTGCCGTCGGGGTGTTCGAAGCCCAGCCGACCGGCGTGCAGCAGCTGCCGGTTCACACCTTCGAGGGCCGACCGCAGCGGGCCGGGGATGGGCTTGCGGCGACCGTAGAGGGGGTCGCCCACCAGCGGCAGGCCGAGGTGGTGCATATGCACGCGGATCTGGTGCGTGCGGCCCGTCTCGAGCACACAGCGCACGAGTGTGACCACGCCGCCCTTGGGGTCGCCGGGGATGCCGTACCGGGCTTCGGCGAGGCGGGTCCAGTGGGTGACGGCGCGCTTGCCTTCCGGCTGGACCGAGAACCGAAGGCGGTCTTTGGGGTGGCGTGCCAGAGGTGCATCGACCGTGCCTCGAGACGACCGGGGCGCCCCCCAGACCAGCGCCGCGTAGGCCCGGTCGACGGTGTGCGCAGCGAACTGTGCGGCCAGGTGGGTGAGCGCAGCGGGTGTGCGGGCGACCACGAGCACACCGCTGGTGCCACGGTCGAGGCGGTGCACGATGCCCGGCCGGGCTGGGGGCGTGGGGTACGGACCGTCGACGCGGCGTGCCTCGGAGATGAGGTGCAGCAGCGCATTCACCAGGGTGCCGTCGGCATGCCCGCGCGCTGGATGCACCACCATGTCGGCGGGCTTGTCGACCACCACCACCTGGTCGTCCATGTGCAGCAACGGCACCTGGAGGTCTTGCGCGACCAGATCGCTGGGGGGCGGGGCGGGCTCGACCACCTCGATGACCTCTCCCCCCCGCAGCTTGTGGCGGGGCGAGGCAACCACGACACCATCGACCTGCACCTGGCCGTCGAGGATGAGCGCCTTCAGCCGGCTGCGGGACAGAGGCAGCTGGGCAGCAAGGACACTGTCGAGGCGCCCGCGGGAGGGACAGGCGTCGATGCGGTGGAGGGTGTGGGGCATGGCCGGTGGGGTCAGCCCCGGTGGGCGCGGTAGGCCGACATGAACGCCTCGACCACACCGTTGCCTTCGAGCTCGAGCTGTTCCACCACCTGCTTCAGGTACCCCTGCACGAAGATGGCCGATGGCAGGCGGTCGAAGGCATCCGACTCGATGGCTTCGAGGTAGCGGGTGGAGATGCGCGTGCTGCGGGAGAGGTCGTCGAGCGACACGCCACGAGACTCACGCACACTGCGCAAGAACGGACCGGTGCGACCGAGGGGGACCTCAGCGTGGAGGTCGGGCTCGTGGGGGTCGAGCGGGAAGGAGGCGAGCGACGGGCCGTCTTCGGGGAGGTCGCGGACGGCGCGAGACGGACCCTTCGGCATGGCGAGCCGAGACAGGAAGCCCAGGGCTCCACCCGACTTCGACGGCCGTGGGGGCTCGGGGTCGTCGTCGAATTCGTCGTAGTCGTCGTCGTACTCTTCGTAGTCGTCGTATTCGGGGTCGGTGCGCGGGATGTGGGTGTCGACCGTGTCCGACCAGGTGTCTTCTTCCCACGACGGCTCGGCGGAGACCTGCACCGACGGCACTTCGGCCAGCATGGGCGGACCGACCACAGGCGCGGGGGTGGGGGGGTCTTCGAGCCACGCGAGCTCGGCGTCGGAGAGCGTGATCTCGATGCCGGGGTCGGTGGGGGGGACCAGAGTGGGGCGGTCGGGGCCACGCTCGGGGCGCGGGGGCGGCACAGGCGCGACCACGGGCTCGGGCTCGGCGCGGTGCACCCGAACGGGCTCGGGCGGTGCTGGAACCGGCTGACCAAGCGGAAGATCGGTGAGCGCCTTCACCGAAGCCAGCGCGAGCGAGACCTCAGGGGGGACCAGCGCAGCGCGGACCTCCTCCCACAGCCCTTCCGCGGAGTCGGGCAGTCCCGAGTCGGTGGCGGCCCGGAAGGCGTCGTAGCGACGGCGGCGCGCGGTGTTGGACAGCACCTCTCGGGCCTCGCGCAGCGCACGCTCCTGGGCTTCGAGGATGGTGACGTCGGCGCCGTTCTGCCGGGCCGTCCGCAGACGACGTACGAGCCGAGCCAGGCGGACCTGGTAGGCCTGCCGGATGGCGTCTTCCGCGGCGTCGGGGGCGACCCCCAACAATTCATAGAAACCCTGAGACATCGCCGGCGCTTAACCGAGGTGACCAGAACACGCCGGGTCAACCCGACCCGCATCCGGGATTCCACACGGCTGCCCCATCGATCACCGGTCGTTCACCGCACGCGCCCGGGCCACGGCAGCCACCAGCGCTGTCCGTTCCGCGGGCAGGACGGTCCGGGGATCGAGGCGCACGGCACCATCCGCCACACGGGCCACCACCGCCGGCGAGCCCATGCGGAGTGCCTTCGCCAGCGCATCGGCGGGTCGGTCGGGCAGTCGCACCGTCCACCCGGCGAGCCCATGCCCCGGCAGCGCGCCTCCCCCGGTCACGCCTTCATCCGCCTCCACCGTGGCTCCTGGAATCCGGGCCGCCAGAGCCACCGCCTGTTCCCGCAAGGCATCGGGGGTGGCCATCAGCATCGCGCGTGTGGGGATGTGGTCGCCCCGCCCTTCCACATACATCCGCAGAGTGGCCTCGAGCGCCACGAGCCCCAGCTTGTCGAGGCGCAGCGCTCGGTACAGCGGATGCCGTCGACAGCGCTCGACGAGGTCGGCGCGGCCCACGATGATGCCGGCCTGCGGACCCCCGAGCAGCTTGTCCCCGCTGAAGCACACGAGGTCGACGCCCGCCGCAAGGGCTGCCTCCACCCCTTCTTCTTCGAGCCCCACACCGGCCACCGGCGCCGCCCCCAGCAGTCCGCTGCCGAGGTCTTCCACGAGGGGCACACCATGCTTGCGGGCCACGGCAACCAGGGCAGCGCGGTCGGGCCGATGCACAAAGCCCACCTGCCGGAAGTTGCTGGGATGTACCCGCAGCAGCACCGCGGTCTGGTCGGTGACCACCCGGTCGAAGTCAGCCGCTCGGGTGCGGTTCGTGGTGCCCACCTCCACCAGCTTCGCGCCGCCCGCACTCACCACATCGGGGACCCGAAAGCTCCCCCCGATTTCCACCAGCTCACCTCGGCTGACCACCACCTCGCGATCCCGCGACAGCGCCGTCAGCACCAGCAACACCGCCGCCGCGTTGTTGTTGACCGCGATGGCTCGGTCGGCCCCGGTGAGCGCTTGCAGCGGCGCTTCCACCCCGGACAAGCGCCCGCCCCGCTGGCCATGCGACAGCTCGAGCTCCACATTTGCGTACCCGGCCGCCACCTCGGACACGGCTTGCGCCACCTCGGCAGCCAGGGGAGCCCGGCCCAGGTTGGTGTGCAAGACCACACCGGTGGCGTTGATGACCGCCCGCAGCCGCCGCGCCCGTGCCGCCTGCACCACCCGGGTCACGCGCTCCAGGATGGCTTGTTCATCGGGCACATGGGCACTGTCGAGCGCCCCGGAGAGCAACGCGGTGCGCACATCCGCCAGCACGCTCCGGGCGGCGTCCTTCACCACATCGTGTGGCACATCGGACAGCTGCGCACTCGCCAGGATGGACGTCATCGACGGCAGCCCGGCCAGCGCCGCTCGGGTGTTTGAATCCATGCCAGCCTCCACCCGGCGGTGGCCTGGCCGGGGTGGGGAAGGCTATCCCGTCCTGAGCCGACGGCGGGAGCCCCCATCAACACCCTCATCTATCTCATCGCGGCCGTCACCTGCGCCACGCTGGGCGTCCAGGCCTGGGACCGCGACCGCACCGACCCCGTCCACCGCAGCTTCCTGGGCCTGGCCCTGCTGGCGTCTGCCACCTTCGGCTCGTTCACGCTGCACCTGCTGCCCGGCTTCCCACCGCTACGGGCCGTATATGCCGTCAGTGGCGTCTTCTTGCCCGTGTCGCTGCTCACGTTCCTCGACCGCTTCTTCCGCCCCGCCAACCAACCCCTGCCCGGCGAGGTCAGCCGCTTCTGGGCCGCCACCGGCCTCGTGGCCACCATCTACCTTGCAGTCGAAGCGGCGGTCTTCGACGGCTTCGGTCGCACCACGCCCCCCGACATCGTGCTCGCGCTCTACGCTCTGGGCGGCTTCGGCTGGTGTGGCCGGCGTCTCTGGGATGCCCACCGCCGCTCCGAGCAGGTGGTGGAGCGGGGTCGCATTCGCCTGCTGATGGGCCTCATCGGTGCTGCGGTCGTGTCCACGGCCATCGAACAGCTCGTGCGTACCGTCGGCGGCGACACCGACCTCGGCGCGGTGTCCGACACCACCCGCTCCTTCGCCCTCCAGGGGGCCTTCCCGCCCGTGGGCGCAGTGCTCGGCGCCGTCAGCATCTACTCGCTGCACTACGTCGTCCGGCTGCACCGCCTCATCGACCTCACCGAAATCTTCGCGCGCCTGTCCGCCCTGGCCACCGGCGCCGCCGCGCTGCTGCTCACCACCAGCGTCACGATGGCGTCGTCGGAAGCCCTCGCCGACTACCCCCTGCACATCGCCTTCCAGATGTTCCTGGCCTCGGCGCTGTTCCTGTCGGTCTACGACCCCCTCCGCAACCGCCTCGAGGCCTGGACCGGCGAGTGGTTCAACCGCCAGGGTCGCCTGCTCGAAGGCACACTCGATGAAGTCGACGCCGCACTGTCCCGGGTCATCAGCCTCGAAGCCATGGGGGACGAGCTCCTCGGGCGGCTCCAGGCATCGGGCCGCGCCCCCCTCGTCAGCCTCTACCTCTGGGACCACGAGCGCCAGGCCTTCGTGCTCACGCTCAGCCGCGGTCCGGTCAACCGCCCGCTTGTCCGCGCCATCGTCGGTCCCCCCTTCACCGATGGCTTCAAAGCCGGCGAGCGCGCCTATTCACGACCCGCCCTCCAGCGCATCGTCGACCGCCAGCTCATCGACCACGAGCGCGCCGCCGCCCGCCTGCGCATCCTCGACACCATGGACGCCGACCTCACCGTCTCCATCCACTCCGGCGAGCTGCTGCTGGGCTGGCTCAACCTCAAGGCCGAGGCCTGGACCGAAGGCTTCACGCAAGACGAGGTCCGCCGCATCATCTCCACCCTCGACCGCGCCGCCGTCATCCTCGAGAACATCCACAGCTTCCAAGCCCTCGAAGAACAGCAGCGCCTCGCCGCGCTGGGCACGATGGCCGCCGGCCTGGCCCACGAAATCCGCAACCCCCTCGCCGGCATCAAGGGCGCAGCCCAGTACCTCCACACCACCGACGGTCCCCCCGATCCCGAAGAGTTCGCCGACCTCCTGGGCGTCATCGTCAGCGAGACCGACCGCCTGGCCGGCGTGGTCGAACAGTTTCTCGACTACGCCCGCCCCATGAAGATCCACGCCGCCGAGACCAACCTCTCCACGCTTACCGAGCGCCTGGTCCAGCTCATCCAGCTGCGCACCACCAACCCCGACGTCGCCATCTCGGTCCATGCGCCATCCGACCTCCCCCGGGTGATCTGCGATGAAGGCAAGATCCACCAGGTCCTGCTCAACCTCGTGCGCAACGCCATCGAAGCTGTGGGCGACGAAGGCAAGGTCACGCTGCGGTTGTGCCGGGGCCAGGTGAGCGGACGCGGAAGACAGGCGGTGGAAGCCGTGGAAATCCGGGTGGAAGACGACGGTCCCGGCCTCTCCCGGGAAGCCCTCCAGAAGCTGTTCATCCCCTTTTACACCACCAAGCGGCACGGCACTGGGCTGGGCCTGCCCATCAGCCGGCGCCTGGTCGAGGCCCACGGCGGAGAGCTCAACGCGCGCTCAGGACCGTCTGGCGGCACCCGCGTCACCGTCCGTCTGCCCCTCCAGCCGCCGTCGCTGCTCGCACCGCCCCTGCCCGACGACACCGGTGAAAGCCGCTGAAAGAGAAGAGGGTGAAGGTCGCCCCCGCGCGGCCGTACAATGGAGGGATGCCCATTCCAGTCGCCATCGCAGCCCTCGCGCTCACCACCATGCAGGTCGACGCCCCCACCGCCGAAGGGTGGCACCGCGTCGCCCGAGAGGTCGTGGACGACCGCCTGGTCTACTCTCTCGCCCTCGAGCGGGCCGGGGTGGGCGCCGAGGACGCCAGCGTGCTCTACGGGTCGCAGTACTCGTACCTCAACCGGTACGGCGACATTCGCGACCGCGCGGGCATCGGCTGGACCCGCCTGAGCGGTGAGTCGGTCCTGATGCCCATCCAGAACTCCGGCGACACCCGCCGCCTGCGCTGCGACACCCTGGCCGGCCACGACCCCATCCCGGGGGAACGCACGCTGGTTGCCCTTCCCGGTCGGCCTCGTCTGTCGGGCACCCGCCCCGAGTCCACCGGCGGTCCGGAAGTGGTCCTCGCCACCACCGGCAACCGTCCCCAAGGCGACCTCCAAGAGCTGGCCATCGTGGTGGTGGAAGCCGGCGAGTCGGTGCAGGTCACCACCATCCACGACCGTCGCACCGGCGACCGCGAAGAGCTCATCGAGTTCGGTCGCCCCGACACCCAACAAGCGCTCGTGTTCTACCGCGACGGCAGCTCGGTCACCGCGTGCTTCCAAGGCACGCCCCCCGAGGCCCGCGACGAGCTCCGCGAACAGCTGAAGCGCCGGCTGAAGGGTCAGGCCGACGAATAGGTGTGGGTGCGGCCCTGCCAGTCGCGCACGGTCCAGGCGCCCTCCCCCGCCGACTCGATCCACGCCGCGGCCGCGGGGACCTTGCCGTGCCCACCGGGAATGTCGAGCACGTATGTGGGCTGACAGAGGCCGGAGAGCCGCCCGCGGAGCTGGTCGACCAGAGCGCGTCCGTGCGACAGCGATGTGCGGAAGTGGGCCGTGCCCCGCGCGAGGTCGCCGTGGTGCAGGTAGTACGGCTTCACCCTCTGGCGCACCAGAGCTCGAAAGAGGCGGGTGAGGGTGTCGGGGTCGTCGTTGACGCCCTTCAGCAGGACGGTCTGGGAGATGAGCGGGATGCCGTGGTCGACCAGAGTGGCGAGCGCCTGGTTCGCCATGGGGTCGAGCTCATCGGGGTGGTTGACGTGCACCCCCACCCACGTGGCGAGGCGAGGATGACGGAGGACCGCTGCGAGGGCTGGCGTGACCCGCTCGGGGGCCACGACCGGGACCCGTGTGTGGATGCGGAGGACGTCGACGTGGGGGATGTCGGCCAGCGCTGAGACCAGCCGGGAGAGGCGGTCGGAGGAGAGGACCAGAGGGTCGCCACCCGTGAGGATGACCTCGTGGACGCCATCTTGGCCGGCAATCCAGTCGAGTGCGGCCTGGAGGTCGGACGGACGGAGGTGCAGTCCAGAGGGACCGACCTGTTCGCGCCGAAAGCAGAAGCGACAGTAGACCGGACACACGTGCACCGGCTTGAGCAGCACGCGGTCGGGGTAGCGGTGCACGATGCCGGGGAGCGGGCTGTGGACGTGGTCGCCGATGGGGTCGGGCTGTTCGTCGGGGGTGAACCGCAGCTCGGCACGGGTGGGGACGAACTGGGCGTGGAGCCCGCTCGCACCTTCATCCAGGCGACGGGCGACATGGGGGGTGACGGCGATGGCGAACCGTGCTTCCACATCGCGCAGAGCATCGGCCTCGGCGGCATCCACGAGCCCTCGGTCGACCAGTTGGTCGACGTGTCGGAGGGGTGTGGATGCGGGCCCCCGGCTGGTCACGACCGGACCTCGGACCCTTCCACACGCACGGTCCATGCGCCGTCCTGGACCTCCACGCGGAGCACGTCTCCCGCGGTGGCGTCGGCAACGCGCGACAGCACCGTTCCATCCGGTCCCCGCACCATGGCGTAGCCCCGACCGAGCACCCGATGGGGCGACAGGGCCTCCAGCCGGCCGCCCACCAACGCCAGCCGACTCCGGCGGTCCTGCACATGGCGGTCCATGGCTTCGTGGAGGCGGTCCGATGCCCGCTCCACCCGCTGTCGGCTGCGGAGCACGGCCACCGACGGCGGAGGCACCCGCAGCAGCTTCACCCGCTCACGGGCTCGGTCGACCTGACCGCGGAGGGCGCGGGTGGCGCGGTGGCCCAGGTCTTCCACAGCCAGCCGCAGCGCCAGGTGTTCCGGGACGACCAGCTCGGCGGCGTGAGAGGGGGTGGCGGCGCGCACATCAGCGACGAGATCGGCGATGGTGACGTCGGTCTCGTGGCCCACGGCGCTCACGACCGGGATGGGACAGCGGGCGATGGCTCGAGCCACCCGTTCGTCATTGAAGGCCATGAGGTCTTCGGCAGAGCCCCCGCCCCGGCCCACGATGATGACGTCGGCGCGGCCGTCTTCTACGAGCGTGTGGAGGGCCCGCACCACTTCGGTGGGGGCCTCGGAGCCCTGCACGCGGCACGGCGCCAACAGGATGGGGATGCCGGGGAAGCGCTCCCCCGTGACCCGGAGGATGTCTTGGAACGCCGCGCCAGTGGGACTCGTGGCCACCCCCACCGCGCGGGGAAGCGGTGGTAGCGGTTGCTTGCGGGCGGGGTCGAACAGCCCCTCGGCGGCCAATGCGCGCTTGAGGGCTTCGATGCGGGCTGCCAGGTCGCCCTCACCGTCGCGCATCATGCGCCGGGCCACCAGGTTGAGCTGTCCGCGCGGGGCGTAGAGGTCGAGCTCGCCAGCGATCACCACACGGTCACCCACCGCCGGTCGAAAGCGCACGTACCGGTTGCTGCCCCGAAACATCACGCAGTCCAGCGCAGCATCGGCATCTTTGAGGGTGAAGTACCAGTGGCCCGACCGGGCAGCTGTGAACCGCGAGATCTCGCCTCGGACGCGCACAGGACCGATCTCCGCCGCGAGCACATGCTGCAGCTCGAGGGCGAGCTCACCAACACTCAGAGCACCGGCAGCGGGCGGACCAGACATCGACACGGCGGACTCCGAGCGGGGAGCCTCCGCTCTACACCGAAGCCCCCACGCGGTCCAACGCGTTGAAAAGGGAACGTGGCGGGCCGCTCGGGGTATCCGTAGACTGTAGCCCGGAGCCCCGATGCCACGACCGACCACCGCCTGCGAGCGCTGCGGACGCACGGTCACCACCGAAGCGGGCTGTCCGCGTCATCGGGGCGCCCGCCTGCTCGACCTCCGGCGAGAAGAAGACCGGGCCTGGCGCGATGAGGTCGTGGCCATGCGCCGCCACCGCCTCTGGCGCATGACCACCGCCATTGCCGGCACCTTCGGCATGGTGTTTGCCCTGGTCGCGCTCACCCGCCTCATGACCTCCGGAAACGTCTCCCACATCTACGGCGACGTGGGCATCACCTGGTTCCTGAGCCGGGTGCTGCAGGTGCTGTCCGGCGGGCTGGTGGTGGGCGGGCTGATGTGGGGCGGGCTCGGCGGGGTGCGCGTGTTCCGCGAGCGGTCGCAGATGGCCGACCCCATCGACAAACAGGCGGCGACTCGCGAGCTGGCCCGGCGCGCAGCAGCTGTGGGCACATCCATCGTCTTTGCCGTCAGCATGGTCGTCTTGAAAGACCACCTCGTGGGTGTGCCCGCCGAGCTCGTCGCCGCAGCCGTGGCGCTGGCATCGGCCCCCGTGTTTCTGTCCATCCTCGACCTGCCCAACCTCCTGGTGGGCCGCACCAGCACACCCTCCGCCGTGCTTCCCCCCGTGGCCGACCACGTCCCCGCCGACTCTCGCGCCCACGACCCCCTCGAACAGGTCCGCAAGAACGCCCTCCGGCGCAGCATCATGGAGCGCCGGTAGCCAAGCACTACGGTTCACGGTCCGCCGTCCGATGGGAGGGAAGACTGGGAGCCCGGATGACCATCGCCTCGCAGCAGGCCCCCCCATCGGACGCCCGGCAGGCGCTCCGCGATGTGCTGGGCGCACGCCGGCTGCCCTCGTTTCCAAGCCGCCACGCGCGAATCCTCGAGGAGCTCCGACGCAACGACGACAACCCGTCTCCTGTGGTCGAGGCCATCTCGCTCGACCCCGCGGTGAGTGTGCGGGTGCTGCGCATGGCCAACAGCGCGGCGTTCGGGCTGCGCCGTCCCGTCGACAACATCCGACGCGCCGTGGTGCTCCTGGGCCGCCGACAGCTGGAGTCGCTGGTGATTGCACTGGGCGTGGCCAAGGCTGTCCCGCGCCACCGGGTCGGCCCCCTCGACCGGCGCGCTTTCTGGGCTGCAGCCACACGGCGCGCCGCCATCGCCCGACGCCTGGCGGAGGCCACGCTCCCACCTCGGGCGTCGCTCGCGTTCACAGCGGGGCTCATCTCCGACGTTGCCGTGCCGCTGCTCACGGGCATCCGGCCCCGCATCTACCAGGACCTCATCCAGGTCGCGCGGCGGGATGGCGTGGAGCTCGAAGCCCTCGAGCGCGAGACGTTCGGGTGGACCCATGCCGACGTGGTGGGCTGGTTGGCGGTGGAGTGGTCGCTGCCCGCAAGCCTGAGCCGCCTGCTGTCCACCCACCACGACCCGATGCCCCCGAGCCGAGACGAGACCGGCATCGTGCGCGCAGCCGCCCTCGCGACCGGCACTCTGGGCGTCGAGCCTGCACTCGACGAGCGTGGTGCACAGGCGACGGCCGCGTGCTGGCACCACCTGGGCATCGCGCCGGACACCACGCAGCGCATCCTGCGGGAGCGCGCCGACCCAAACGACCCCCTCACGCGCGTGTTTACGTAGATTGTCGGTGCGTAGGTAGCGCACCGAACAGCGAGCACTGCCACTGCGGGCGGCCTACCAGTCGTCGTCGTCGTCGCGGCGGTAGGACTTCTTGCGCTTCTTCTTGCGGTCGGGACGCCGGCGCTTGCGGTCGGAGCCCCAGTCATCGTCGCCGCCGCCGCCGAAGCCGCCGCCGCCACCACCAAAGCCGCCGCCGCCATAGCCGCCGCCACCACCGCCTCGGTAGCCACCACCACCACCTCGGTAGCCGCCGCCACCGCCCCGGTAGCCGTCGTCGCCACCGTAGCCTCCCCCACGGTCTCCCCGACGATTGTCGCGCTGTGGAGCGCCCCAGTCGCCATCGGAGGAAGGTGCAGGTGCCACGGGCTCATTCCGGGCATCCCGGGGCGGCCGCTCATCCCGCCCACCCGGCCCACGTCGCCGGTAGCCCACCTCCGGACCGCGGCTGTCTGGACGGCCACCGCCCCGGCCACGGTCGCCGCCGCCACGCGGGCCACGGTCTCCATATGAGCGCGGTCCCCGGTCACCTCTCGGGCCCGACCGTGCGTCCCGGTCTCGACCTGGCGGTCCACGACGGGGCGGTCCACCCCTTCTCCGATTGTCTTCCCGGGCTTCGCTGACCGAAATCTGCCGGCCCCCCATCCGGGCACCATTCATGCCCGAAGTGGCAGCTGCTGCTTCTTCGTCGGTTGCCATGGTGACGAAGCCGAAGCCCCGAGACCGTCCGGTGTCGCGGTCGCGAACGACCGCTGAATCGACCACTTGCCCGAAGGCTGAGAACGCCTCTTGGAGGTCGTGCTCGTTCGTGGCCCAGGGGAGCCCGCGAACGAACAGTTTTGTGCCCATTGCCTGCCCTTCTTTCGGTTGGCGTGGATGGAGCTGCCCCGGAATGGAGCATGCCAGGGATTCTTCGGCCCGTGGCAAGGCGATGCTATCGCTCGCGCGACCGCCCAACGCGCCAATTGTCGGCGCCGCGTGCTCCCCCCCCATCCAAATGGGCCATAAGCAGTCCCCTCAGGGCTCCACCCGCACACGCCACCCACCGGTACTGGGCCCCACAACTCCCACCACCGCGGAGTTCTCACACCCTGCGGCGCGCAGTGCGGCGAGGGCGTCATCCGCCACCGACGCAGGCACTGCCACGAGCATGCCGCCGGCGGTCTGGGGATCAAAGAGCACCTCGACCACCGGATCCCGCCGAAGCTGCGGAGCAACGTCCAGAGCGGCACCCACCACCCGGTTCTGCTCGTGGAATGTGCTGCGCTCGCCTGCCACAAGGAGGTCGGCGACACCGGACAGCAGCGGCAGATCAGCCAGCCGCAGCGTGCCACCCACCGCGTCGTCCGCGAGCAGGGTCTGGAGGTGTCGGGCCAGGCCAAAGCCCGTGACATCCGTGGCGGCGTGGATGTCGAACCCCGCCAGCGCTTCCACCGCCGCCCGATTCGACGTGCACAAGTGCGCGTGCAGCGCCTGCACCTGAGGACCCGTCGCCCGCCCCGCCATGTCGGCATGCAAGAGCACCCCGGTGCCGAGTGGGCGCGTCAACAGCAGGACGTCTCCATCTCGCGCCCCACGGGTGGGCCACAGCGGTCGGTCGCCGTCGGGGACCCCGGTGATGGACAGCCCCACCTTCAGGCCGTCGCCCACAGTGGTGTGCCCGCCCACGAGCGACACGCCCGCCGCATCGAGCTCCGCCCGCACACCGGCCAGCGCTTCCCCGAGCACCCGGGCTCCATGGCGCTCCGGCACCTCCACCACCGCGAGCGCAAACCGCGGCACGGCCCCCTTCGCATACACGTCGTTGAGGGCGTTCACAGCAGCCACACGCCCCACCAGCCAGGGGTCGTCGGTGAAGGCCGGGAAGGCGTCGACGGTCTGCACCAGGAGGCCACCGCCATGTCGCAGCACGGCCACGTCGTCCTTCGCATCCACACCGGCCACCACGTCGGGGTCGGCAGGGGGCGGAGGCAGGGCCCGAAGCGCGCGACGAAGCGGGGCGTCTGCCAGCTTGGCCGCACAGCCACCGCACACCATCTCGTCGGCCATGGGCGGCATGCCGGCGTCGAACTCGGGGGCCGGAACACCGTCGGCATCGAGAACCTGGAACTTCTTCATGAAGCCCACGTCGATCCAGTGCTTCAGCGCTCCGAGCCACCGGCCCTCTCCGGCCCATCCCCCTAGGGTGCCGATGGCGCGTCCGTCGCACGTGTTCAGCAGCGCGAGGAAGGTGGACTGCGGGCGGAAGGGCACCCGCATCTCGGGAGACTCGGCCACCAGCAGGTTGTGGGTGAGCACCGGCCCCGACCGCACCGCGTAGACCCCGGCCCGCGGGACCACCGGCCCCTGGTCGAGCACGGCACAGTCTCCGGCCGCGAAGACCCCCGGATGGTCAACCACCTCGAGCGTGGGCAGCGTGCGGATGAAGCCTCGGTCGTCGACGGGCAGCCCGCTGTCTCGCCCAAAGGCGTGTGCCGCGGGTCCGGTCGCCCAGAGCACCACATCTCCGTCCACCCGCTCACCGCTCGTGAGAACCACCCCGTCGGACTCCACCGACGCTACGCGCGCCCCCACCTTCAGGCCGATGCCACGCCGGGCCAGGCCCGCCTTCACCCGCTTCGGGCCGCCCGACCCACCGCCCACACGGGGGTCGGTCTCGGAGACCAGCGTGACCGTGTGCGGCCGGTCCTTCAGCCGCGCATGCATCGCAAACGCCAGCTCCACACCCGCAGCACCGGCACCCACCACCACCACCGCCACACCACGGTCGCCCATGGCCTGCACCCGGGCCTCGATGCGCCCGTCCAGCGCATAGATGGGCCGCGTGGGCACGGCATGTTCGCGCACGCCGGGCACGGTGAGGTCGGACACGGTGGAGCCGATGTTGATGCTGCAGATGTCGTACGCCACCGGAGGACGCCCGCCCGCGACCTGCACCTCGCGCCGCTCCGCATCAAGCCGGGTCGCCGCCGCCAACACCACCGCCGCACCCGCGCGTCGGGCCAGCGGCAACACATCGATGGAGACGTCCCACGCCGAGTACCGACCCGCCACGTGGCCCGGAATCATGCCCGAGTAGACCGCCACCGGTCGGTCCACCACCACGGTCACATGGACATCGGGACGCGGCCGCATCACCAGCGACCGCAGCACCTGGACATGCACGTGGCCGCCCCCCACCAGCACGAGACGGCGTTGCGAGGTCTGGGTCTTCACGGGGCCTCCAAGAACGGGAGGCCCGTAGCGCGCACGTTTCCCCCTGCCCCTGCGCCAGGACACAGATGGCGCACGGGAGACCACGGACGGATAGTCGACAGGCGATGCGGCCCACCCCCCTCCACAAGCGCCTCCTGTTCGCGGCTGTGCCCGCCCTGGTGCTGCTGGTGGGCGCAGAGCTGCTGGCGCGCCTGTTCTGGGACCCTCTCCCGCCCGCACCCGAAAACGGCCAGGTGATGGGCGCCCACCCCACCCGTGGCTGGGGCCTCGAAGGCGGTCGGAGGGCGTCCGCAGGTGCCGGCTTTCGCACCGACCACCGGGGCCTGCGCCGCGTCGACCCCACCGGCGCCCCCCTCCGCGCCATCACCACCGGCGACTCCAGCATCTTCGGCCACGGCCTCGAAGACGCCGACACCCTCCACGCCTCCCTGCGCGACGCCTTCGCCCACAACTCCCTTCACGTCGACGTCTTCACCATCGGTGTGCCCGGCTACACCCTGCCCCAGAGCCGCACCACGCTCGACGAAGTGGGCTGGGACCTCCGCCCGAACCTCCTCATCGTCGGCAACCTCTGGAGCGACAACGACTTCGCCGAGGCCACCGACCCCCACCGCGGCCCCCCCTCCAACGCCGCGTTGTGGGTGGACTACCTCTCCCGTCAGAGCGCCCTCGCCGGCTGGCTCGCACAGCTGTCCGCGGGCTTCGAGCTCCCGGTGGTGGGCTGGATCCAAGGCGACGCCCCCGGCGGCACCCGTCGCGTTCCCCTCCCCCACTACATCGAACACCTCGACGGCCTCCTCACCGATGCCACCCAACGTGGTGTGAGCATGGTCGTTCTCACCCCCTGCAACCGCGACCTGGCCGGAAACACAGCCCCACCCCCACGCGGCTGGCCCTGGGCCCCCTACTTCGAGGCCGTGCGCCGCTGGACCCTTCACCGCGGCGTGCCTCGCATCGACGGCTGCACCGTGGCCCTCAAGCAGGGCCTCTCCGGCGACCCCGCCTTCCTCGACGACATGCACCCCACCGGCGCGCTGAATCGAGCCTACGCCGGTGCCATCGTCGAGACGGTCACCCTCGCCGGCTGGCCCCGCACCCCCTGGTCGCCCCACCTCACCGCCGCTCCCCTGCCCGGCCCATGGGACGACCCCTGGCACGTGGACTGACCGCCACACACCTCGCCCGGCCTTTGCACGGTGACAACACCCTCCAGGAGCACCAGTTGAGCCGCACTCGCATCGTCCAGGAGGCGCTCATTCGGGAGCTCTCCATCGCCTACATCCTGGAGGACATGCCGCACACATGGACGCCAGACCTGGAGCAGAGGCTCCAGTGGTCGTGGGCGCCCGAGTCCGCGCAACACCTGATGCACGCGCTGGGGCCTGCCGACCGGGGCCTCGGCGCAACACTGCTCCGACAAGCCGCCGCAGACCCCGAGGGCGCGGAGCTGGTGCGGGAGACCATCCGGCGGGGACGCTACGCCTGGCTGTTCTCCGAGCGACGGCGTCACCTCCTCATCCTGCTGTTGACGCGGATGCCCGAGGAGCTCGAGCGTGAGGGGCCTGCCCGGTAGCGCCACAGGTGCAGGATCAGCTTCTCGCGCCCACTTTCCGGCACCAAAGTAGCCATGCGTGGTGCATACCTGCAGGGCTTCCACGCATCACAGGTACGGTCCCGCGACGGTTGCGTGCTGCAGCAATCGGTAGAAGACACCTGCGGCTCCTCCGTGGCCGCTCCGTCGCTCGAATCCCCCCCCTACCAAGGAGTGGGCATGGCACGTGTTGCTGCTTCGCTTGTCGCTGGACTCGGACTCGTGGGGTGCCATGTCACCAATCCCCGAGGCTACGACCAGCTCACCACAGCGCCCCACGTCGAGCCCCTGGCCCCGGTGCAGGAGGGCCCGCTCACCTGGCGAATGCCCGACGGCGGCAGGGTCACAATCGAGATGGAGCCCAGCTGGGTGCACGTGGGAACCCGTCGCTTCCGGGCAGATCTGGCATATTCCGCAACCTTCGGCACGCTCACGCTGCACTGTGCCACCGAGCCGAAGGGGCCGGGCGTTCCCGAGACTCGCTTCGGCTGCTGGTCCGACGCCGAAGACGTCACATTCTGGGTCGCCCCCGACACAGCGTGCCCCGCGAGACACACCGCCTATCGCCAGACCCTCCGCACCCCGGCGTGCTGGCGCGGGGTGCTCACGACGCCCACCACGAAGTACACCACCGCACACGCCTACATCACGCAGCGCGGCCACGTCATCCATCGGGTCAGCTGGCTCGACGAGACCGGCACAGTCCAGCAAGCGGCCGACCTCGTCGTCGAACGGCGACCGCGCATCTTCCACGCGACCGAGACGGACCGAGCGCTGCTGTCCCTCCACGCCGTCGCGCTCCAGTTCTGGCTGGACGCCATCGACCTCGACTGACTCCCCCGTGGGAGCCCCCTTTGATGGAGGCACCTGTGCCCGCCACAGCCCCGCAGCAGGGTGACACCCTCGCTTCAGTCGCCCACTTCCGTGCACTGAAGCGCGACGCCCGAGCCGACCGCTTCGAAGCCGCGCGGGATGAACTCTTCGCGCTGCCAGCGTCCGCCACCCCCGCACTGATTTCCGCGGCGCGAAGAGAGATGGAGCACGAGGGCGAAGACGATGTGCTCGACCTCCTTGTGCAAGCCCTCGCCGACCGCGGGAGCCCCGAGGCGTGGCCGACGCTGGCCGCCACCCTGCGCCACCGAGCCCCCAACGTACGCTTCGCCGCGGCCTGCGGTCTCGACAAAGCCGCGGGCAAGCGCTTCAAGGTGGTCGAACAGTGCATCCGCCGGGACTGCGTCGACTACAGTGCCGTCCTCGCATGCATTCCCGGGCTGGAGGAGTGGTGGCGCTCCGAAGGCCAGGTGGCGATGCAGGCGGCCAAAGAGACACACACCCTTCCTCGCGTCGTGTCTCGGCGCGAGCGGAGGTGGAACTTCGTCGCCTCCAGTCCAGCCTGGGTGATGACCGCTGACGGGACGGTGTACCGGCCCACCCCTGGCAGCCGACTGCCTGCTGGCACGGGTGTTCATGTGGTGAGCGGCACCGTACGCCTGCCTGGACAGTCGGCTGCGCAGCGGGCCAGCATCGAGCTCGACGCCCGCACCGGCAAGGTGGTGGCCGCATTCGTTCGGGGTCCGGACGGCTGGGAGCGGGTGCCGCCGGGCAGCCAGGTGGCACCCCGCTTCGATGTAGACACCTGAGTCGCCGGGCCCCGACCAGGGCCTCTCCGGATGCCCGCCACACACCCCGCGCAGCCTTTGCACAGCACCGCAACAGTGTCGGCACCGGTCCGCAAGACGGCTTTCATACGCACCACATGTCCCTCCAGTGGAGCGTTCTGTGCACGTCAAGCTCATCCTGCCGGCCCTCACCGAGGCCACCAGTCCCCACTTCCGGCCCATCAAGTACAGCCTGTTCCCGCCCCTCGGGCTCGCTGCCCTGGCCGGCCACCTGTCGGCCGACGACCGCGTGGAGCTGGTCGATGAGCACGTCGAGTCGCTCACCATCGACGACACCCCCGACCTCGTGGGCATCGAGGTCTACATCACCAATGCCCGGCGCGCCTACGCCATCGCCGATGCCTACCGGTCGCGCGGCGTGCGGGTCATCCTCGGTGGCCTCCACGTCACGTCGCTGCCCGAAGAAGCCGCCCAGCACGCTGATCACATCTTCACAGGCCCCGCCGACGCCAGCTTCCCGGCCTTCCTCGCCGACCTCGCCGCCGGGCACCCCCAGCCCCGCTACGCCTCGACCGAAGCCCGCACCCTCCACGGACTCCCGCCCGTCCGCCGCGACCTCATCCGTCGCGAGCGCTACCTCGTGCCCAACTCCATCGTGGTCACGCGCGGCTGTCCGCACCACTGCGACTTCTGCTACAAGGACGCCTTCTTCCAGGGTGGGCGCTCCTTCTACACCCAGAAGGTCGACGACGCCCTCGCCGAGATCGACCGCCTGCCCGGCCGTCACCTCTACTTCCTCGACGACCACCTGCTCGGCAACCCGCGCTTCGCCCGCGCCCTCTTCGATGGCATGCGCGGCATGGGACGGCTCTTTCAAGGGGCCAGCACGGTCGACGCCATCCTGCGGGGCGACCTCATCGAGCGCGCCGTCGACGCGGGCTTGCGGTCGGTCTTCATCGGCTTCGAGACCCTCGACTCGGCCAACCTCTCCCGCTCCAACAAGCGGCAGAACCTCGGCCGTGACTACGACCGGGTCGTCCGACGCCTCGACGACCTGGGCGTGATGATCAACGGCTCGTTCGTGTTCGGCCTCGACGGCGATGGCCCCGACGTCTTCGACCGCACCGTGGACTGGGCCGTCTCCCGCGGGCTCACCACCGCCACCTTCCACATCGCCACGCCCTACCCGGGCACCGCCTACTTCGACCGCATCGCCGCCGAGGGGCGCCTCCTCACCCGCGACTGGGACCGCTACGACACCCGGCAGGCCGTCTTCCAGCCCTCCAGGATGACCACCCACACCCTCGAAGCCGGCTACTGGCGCGCATACCGCCAGTTCTACAGCCTTCCCAACATCGTGCGAGCCAGCCGCGCCCACTGCTCCCCCGCACGGTCGGCCAAGCACCTCGCCTACAGCGTGGGCTGGAAGAAGCTCGAGCCCATGTGGGACCGGGTCATCCGGACCGGCGCCCTGTGGAAGCTGCGCCCGATGCTCGAGGCGGTGCTGGCCACGGTGGACCCCCGACAGGTCAGCGCTGTTCGGGAGGCCGCATGAGCCGGCGCTCTCGATGGGTGGACGTGGTGGCAGCGGGTGTGGCGCTCACAGGCTTTGCGCCGGTGCTGGGGCTGGCCGCGGTGTGGATTCGGCTGGACGATGGCGGACCGATCCTGTTCGTGCAGGAGCGTGTGGGACTGGGCGGTCAGCCGCTTCGGGTGTTCAAGCTGCGCACGATGAGCGACGGCACCGTGACCCGGCCCGGCCGCTGGCTTCGACCGACCGGAATCGATGAAGTCCCCCAGTTCATCAATGTCTTGATGGGAGACATGGGCGTTGTGGGGCCCCGTCCCTGGACCCTCGCCGACGCCGAGCGGTACGGCGCCGAGACCTGGCGAACCACCATGCGGCCAGGCATCACGGGCCCGGCACAGCTGTTGTCCCGCACGATTGCCGAGGGCCTCACCCTCGACCGCGAGCTGGTAGACGGCGGCCGCTCGGTGCGGTCGGACGTGCGGTGGATTGGCCTGTCGTTCGGTGTGAACGTGGTGGGGAAGGCACGGGTCAGGCGGTGGCTGGGCATCGGGGCGCGCATGGCAGACCGCTCGTAGGCCACTCCGACCCACCCGCATGGTCGCCGGGGATGGTCTCACCGCGAGCTTGGGAAGACCTTGGAGTGCCCTCTCGGAGACACCCCACCAAGAAAGAAAATGGCCCGGGTCTGGGGGACCCGGGCCGACTTGCTAAATGGTCGGGGAGACAGGATTCGAACCTGCGACCCCTTGACCCCCAGTCAAGTGCGCTACCAGACTGCGCTACTCCCCGAAAGCTCCGCCTTATTAATAAAGGCGCTCGCCGGTGGCAAGAGAATTCATCGATGAATCATGTCGAGCTCGACCTGGTCTCGGATCTCTCCGATCCGGTCGCGCAGAGACTGCACCCGCTCGAGCGCTGCCTGCACCCGTGCGACATCGACCGAAGGACGCGTCTCACCGCCGTTCTCGAGCACGCGACGCGCGCCGGCGATGGTGTAGCCTTCGTCGTGCAGCAGCGACTTGATCCGCAGGAACCGCGAGAGGTCTTCCTGGCGGTACACGCGCTGGCCCGAGGCACTGCGCTCGGGCTTCAGGCGGAATTCGCTCTCCCAATAGCGGAGAACGTGCGCATCCACGCCCACCAGGCCCGCGACCTCACCGATGCGGTACGAGGCACGGGTGTCGGCGGGCTGGGCTGCCTCGGGCTCGGGAGCGGTGTCGTCCGGAGCGACCGAGGGCTCTTCTTCGACGTCGTCGACGGCACGCCGGAGTGCATCCGCGAGGCGGCTTCCGGATGCGCCGCGACGACCGCGACGCGTTCCAGAGGAGGTCTTCTTGGGGGCCATGCTCTCTCCGGGGGCTCAGTGCGGGGGGTCCGACGGGGAGTCGGAGCGGCCGGACTGATCGATGAGTTCTTTGAGGCCACGCGCCGGGCGGAAGGAAACCACCTGACGCGCTTCGATGGGGACGGGCTCACCCGTGGCGGGGTGGACCGTCATGCGGGCAGCACGCTGCCGCAGGTTGAACTGGCCGAAGCCGACGAGCCGAACATCCTCGCCGTTGACCAGCGCACGCTCGACGAGCGCGAGGACGGTCTCGAGGCACGCCGAGGCGTCCGTCTGGGTGAGGCCCACCCGGTCGCGCAGTCGCTTCACGAGCACCGCCCGCGTGACTCGCATGGTGGGCTTGCCGCTCACTCCTCGGGCTCCTGGTTCTCCGAGATGGTCCAGAGGCGGAAGGTGAGCGTGTCTTCGCGCTCTTCTCCTTCGCTGCCTTCGCTCTCGAGCGTGACCAGGTAGACGCCTTCGTCGGCGCTGTCCTGTTCGAGGTCGTACTCATCTTCGCCCCGTCCGGGGGACTTGATGCGCACGGACGCGCGGTCCACGACGTCTTGGTAGGCGTCGTACACCTCGATGACGATTTCGTGGTTGGTGCCGATGGGTCCACCGCCCGGGTTGACCCGAGCCAGACCGACCTCCACCTGCCCCGTGCTGCTCATGAGGGGGGTCTCGATGGGGTCGAGGACATCCGGCACACCCACCTCGACCGACAGGCGGTCGTCGGTGGCGTTGTACTGGTCGTACTGGATGCCTTCGTCCTTGTTGCAGGCGACGGCACCGAAACAGAAGAAGCCCGCGCCCAGCACAGCGTGCAGACTACGCGGAAGGCGCAGAGCACGGGTGATGGAAGCGGGCATCGGGGCCTTGGTCACAGCGAACCTCCATGGGCTCGCCGCACCGGCGGGAGGGCGACCCGTCAACGATGCAGACATGTAGCCAGGGCCGGGGGCCTCGGCACACGGCCCGCGCGTCTCACCCCTATCGGGAGACGGCGGGCCGAAATCTGCTGGGCGTTCAGCCCCGGGCAGCGCGCGCGCGATCCACAACGGCGGAGAAGGTGCCGGGGTCGTGGATGGCGAGCTCGGACAGCTGCTTGCGATCGAGGCCGATGCCAGCGAGCTTGAGTCCGTGCATGAACGTGCTGTAGCTCATGCCCAGGGGCCGAAGCGCAGCGTTGATGCGGACAATCCACATCCGGCGGAACTGGCGCTTCTTTTCCTTGCGGCCGCGGAACTTGTACGACTGCGCCTTCATGACGGCTTCGTTGGCCTGGCGCAGGGTGTTCTTGCGGACGTTGAAGAAGCCCTTCGAACGCTTGAAGAGCTTGCGGAGACGGGTCTTGCGAATCTGACGGCGCTTGACGCGTGCCATGGTGACTCCTTTTCGGAACCGCTTTCCAGCCTGTGGTCAGGCGGTGGCGGTGGGTCGGGGGTGGGGGAGAATCAGCCGTTGGGGAGGAGCTTGGCCACGTGGCCAGCATCGCAGTCAGCCATGAAGCCGGCCTTGCGGGCCTTGCGCTTCATCGACTTGGACTTCTTCTCGAGGATGTGACGCATCTTCGCACGCTTGAACTTCACCTTCCCGGAGGCGGTGAGCTTGAAGCGCTTCTTGGCACCACTGTGGGTCTTCATCTTGGGCATGACGACTCCATTCGCTCCGCTATGAGCTACTTTTTGCGCGGGGCGAGAATCATGAACATCTGCCGGCCTTCCATACTGGGCCGGGTTTCAACGATACCGACGTCTGCGACCGCTTCAGCCACTTCGCGGCACCGGTCGTTGCCGATGTCGCGGTGGGCCATTTCGCGTCCGCGGAAGCGCACGGTGACCTTGACCTTGTTCCCTTCTTCCAGGAACCGCCGCGCGTGCTTCGTCTTCACTTCGAAGTCGTGCTCGTCGGTCTTGGGGCGAAGCTTGATTTCCTTGACCACGATGGTGGTCTGCTTCTTCTTCGCCTCACGTTCCTTCTTCTGCTGCTCGTACTTGATGCGCCCGAAGTCGCCGAGCTTACACACCGGCGGACGGGCGTTGGGAGCGACTTCGATCAAATCCAGCCCACGCTCGCGCGCGAGACGAATGGCGTCTTCCGTCATGAATTCACCGAGACGTCGACCCTGCTCATCAATGACAAGAACACGGGTGACGCGGATCCGGTCGTTCACACGAGGACCGGTGCGTTCGGGCTCCATGAAACGACGACGACGGCGGGGAGGGCGCCTCAAATGGACTCCAAGTCAGCAGTACCGGGAAGGGCGGCCTCGCCGGCTGGCGAGTGGATGCCCAAACCCATTGGGGAAGATGGCTCCGCCCGGGGATGGGCAGAAGTGATCGCTGGAGAGGGTTCGTGCGGCAGGACCGCAGACAGAACGCCCCCCTCGCGAGGAACCCCGCCGGGGTAGCGCATGACGACCGCTTCGTCAATGAAGCGATGTCATCCACCCGACGGACGTGGCAGTGTATGCCACAGACCGCCGACTCGACAGGGCTTTCTCACCTCGGGCGTGGCCAGCAGCCAGGTGGAAGTCCACCTGCCTCACCGGCCACCCGCCGAGATAAGAAAAAAGCCACCGGCGAGTGCCGGTGGCTCTTGGAATGGTAGGCCCGGGCGGACTTGAACCGCCGACCCCCGCCGTGTCAGGACGGTGCTCTCCCACTGAGCTACGAGCCTATAAGGTGCCTTGGGTGGGTGATTGGTGAAGAGGCGTTCGCCCCTCCCCATCTGGCTCCGGCCTTTTAATGGGCCTCCAAAGCGGTGGCCAGTCTCGGCCCGAAATCCGCTGCGATTTCTTCGACTTCGGGCGCGGCCCCCAGCAGGCGAGCCACCGAAGTCACCCCCGCATCGGTGAGCCCGCACGGCACGATCAGCCCGAAGTCGTCGAGGTTCGGGTCGATGTTGAGCGCCAGCCCATGGATGGTCACGCCACGGCGGATGTGGATGCCCACGGCTGCGATCTTGTCGGTGCCCACGTACACCCCGGGGGCGTCAGACCGGCGACGTGCGGTGAGGCCAAGATCACCGAGGAAGTCGATGACCACCTGCTCCAGCCGGTTCACATAGGCCCGCACGGTGAACCGCCGCCGGGTGAGAGAGACGATGGGGTACGCCACCAGCTGGCCAGGCCCATGGTAGGTCGCCAGGCCACCGCGTTCGGTCTTCGAGAAGGCCACGCCCCGGGCGCGAAGGGCTTCGGGCGAGGGCGTTCCCGGTGCGGGTCGGCGCCCTTCGGTGATGGTGCGGGGGTGCTCGACCAGCCACAGCACATCGTCGAGAACACCCTCGATGACGCCATCTCGATGCAACCGCTGCCGCGCGACACAGGCGGCGTGATCCATCCGTCCGAGCCAGGTCCAGGGCAGCGTCACGGGGTGCCACCGCCGGCGTTGTAGACCCGGCTCTTCCGGTAGATCTCCAGCCACTCCCCGCCGAAGACCGACAGCACAGCGGTGATGGGGATGGCGAGCAGCATGCCCCAGATGCCGAGCAGGCTGCCGCCCACGATGAGCGCGACCATCACCACCAGGGGGTGCAGGCCCACGCTCTCCCCCACGATGCGGGGCGTGAGCAGGTAGCCCTCGATGAGCTGCACCACCGCAAACACCACCAGCACCCACACAAGCTCCAGCCCCAGGCCGAATTTCATCAGCGCGAGGATGAGGCCGAACACGATGCCCACCGCGGTGCCCAGGTACGGCACCACGAACAGCACACCGCTCATGACCCCCACCGGGATGGCGAGATCGATGCCCACCAACAGCAGGCCCACGCTGTAGAGCACCGCCATGATGCCGGAGACCGTGAGCTGGCCGCGCACGAACGCGCTCAGCCGGCGGTCGACTTCGGTGGCCACACGACGAACACGCGGGCGGAAGCGGCCGGGGATGAGGTCGTCGATCGACGCCACCAGGTGGTCCCACTCCTGCAGCAGGTAGTACACGAACACCGGCAGCAGCGTGAGGTTGAGGATGGCGTTGAGGATGCCGATGCCTTGCGTGAGCAGGCTCTTCGCGGCACCGGTGAGCCATGCCTGCACCTGCGGCCACTCTTCGGCGGCGAAGGCCGGGGCCTGTGTCTGGAGGTCGTCGAGGTCGACGTCGGGGCGGTAGCCGGTCCAGGCCTCGACCTGCGCGAGGGCGGGCTCGAGGGTGGTGTCGAGGTTCTCGATGAAGGGCACGAGCCGCTGCTGGATCTCCTCCCCCTCGCGCGCGAAACTCGGGAGGAAGAGCAGCACCACGAGCGCGGAGCCGAAGAACAGCGACAGGAAGATGGTGCCGATGGCGGCATCGCGAGACAGACCGCGGCGCTCGAGCCAGTCGGCGGCGGGGTCGAGGATGTAGGCGAGGCCCGCGCTAGCTGCGAGCAGCGACAACACGGGACGGAGCATCCAGAGGAGCGCCATCCCGACGACGACGAAGCCGGCCATCCATCCGAGTGTGCGCCACCCCGAGGGCTCGCGACGGGCCCGGGCCATCGCTTCCGCCACCAGCCCGCGCTTCTTCTGCGGATGCCGGGTGCGCCCGCGCGGAGCCCCCGAAGAGCTGGTGCGACGGCGCCTCATGGGTCGATGACCACCACGACGCGCCGGGCAGCGACCAGCGCCGAGACGGCCGGACCGGGGGTGATGGACTCACCCGGGGCCAGGATGAGCGAGGCGCCGTCGGCGGAGGTGGCCCGTGCGAAGAGAGGGTGGGCTCCGGCGCGCGAGAAGGCGCGGGGGTCGGCGGGGTCGGTGACGTAGACCACCGGGGCCGCGCGGGCGTCGATGGCGGGTGCGAGCAAGCTGGCCTTCACCAGGTCTTGGGCATCGACGGTGGAGATGGTGGGCACGAGGCTGGGCTCGAAGGGGAGCCCGCGTGCATCCACCACGAGGCCGGTGGGCGCCCCTTCAGAGGTGTCGAGCTGGGGCGCATCGGCGGTGGCGAGCTGCGACAGTGCGGGCAGCAGCCAGGTGCGGAGGTCGAGGGTGGCGGCCATCTCCACCCCGCCGCCCTGGTGGTAGCGGGTCTCGGTGATCTGCCAGCTGTGGGCCCCTTCTTCGAGGCGTGTGCCCACCTCGCCCCCGCCGGCAAACAGGTCGCCGGCGGTGGAGTCGGCGGTGATGGGCACCCGGCGAGCAGCGGCGTCCATGCGGGGGGCGATGGAGTCGAGGGCGTCTTGTTCCTGGACCCGGCGGTCCTTCCAGGCGCCCACGGTGCGGTCGCTGCGGGAGTCGACCACGAGCTGGAGGTTGGTCCAGTCCACCCTTCCGGGCCCCACGGAGCGAACCGCGTTCTCGAAGGCCGCGTTGGACAGCAGCTTCGGTGGGCCCGACTCCGCACCGGCCACACCGAGCCCCACGGACAGCAACAATGCGGCAATCACATCAGCCTCACAACATCCGGTCGGCGGAAGAGGGTCTCGATGCCCTGCAGCAACGCATCGTCCGCCACCACCCGGTGATCGGAGCCCAGATCGTAGCGCGCCCACGCGAGTCCCGGCGAGCGGACGTGGACGTGGACGGAACATCGTCCCTGCGACGCCTTGAACAGCGCGGAGAGGTCCATCATGCGCTGGCCGTCCAGTTCGGCTTCTTCGACCAGCAGGTGCACCGAACGCGTGCGGGACTCGCGCACTTCGGAAAGCAATCGAGCCGACTCGGCCAGGATCTTGGGCGTGCCATCGGCACCCTTCTCCAGCTTGCCCGTGACCAGGATGGGCTGCTCGGAAGTGATGGCGGTTCGAGAGTTGGCCCAGGGCTCGCTGAAGAACACACACTCCACCGCACCGAGGGCATCTTCGAGGGTGACGAAGGCCATCTTGTCGCCGCGGCGGGTCTTGATCTGCCGGAATGTGCTCACCATCCCGGCCACGCGCACTTCCTTGTCGGCCCGCTGGGCTTCCAGCTCGTGCAGCTGACAGGTGGCCACCCGGGCGACGAGGTCGACGTAGGCCTCGATGGGGTGCCCGGTGATGAAGAAGCCGAGCGCCTCGCGTTCTTTGGACAGCTTGATGGCGATGGGGTCTTCGCCGACGTCGGGGATGCGCAGGGTGGGCCGCGACGACTTGGCCAGGCCGCCGAACAAGCTGGTCTGGCCGCTCTGCTTGTCGCGCTGGGTGCGCTGGGCGGACTGCATGGCACCGGCGAGGCTCTGGAGGAGGGCCTTGCGGGGGTGCTCGGTCCAGTCGAACGCACCGCACTTGATGAGGTTCTCGAGCACCTTCTTGTTGACGCGCCGGTAGTCGATGCGCTCGAGGCAGTCGGAGTAGCTGTCGAAGCGTCCGCCGGCTTCGTTGCGCGCTTCGACGATGGCTTCGATGGCCCCCTCACCCACCCCCTTCACTGCGGCCATCCCGAACCGAATCGAGCGCCGGGCGGTGGGCGAGACATCGAAGCCGGCCACACTTTCGTTGACGTCGGGGGGGAGGATGTCGAGGCCGTTGCGCTTGCAGTCGCCGATGTACGCCAGCACCTTCTCGGTGTTGTTGGCTTCGATGGTCATGAGCGCGGCCATGTACTCGGCGCGGTGGTGCGCCTTGAGCCAGGCGGTCTGGTACGACACCACCCCGTAGGCCGCGGAGTGCGACTTGTTGAAGCCGTACCCGGCGAAGAAGGCCAGGAGGTCGAACAGCTCTTCGGCCTTCTTGGCGTTGCGCCCCTGCTTCACGGCACCGTCGACGAAGATGACCTTCTGCTCGGCCATCGCCTCGGCTTTCTTCTTGCCCATCGCCCGGCGGAGGAGGTCGGCGCCACCCAGCGAGTACCCGGAGTACACCTGGGCAATCTGCATGACCTGTTCCTGGTAGACGATGGAGCCGTAGGTGGGCTTCAGGATCTCCTCGAGGTCGGGGTCGGGGTACTCGATGGGCTTCCGACCGTGCTTGCAGTCGATGAAGTTGTCGACCATGCCCGACGACAGCGGGCCGGGCCGGTACAGCGCCAGCAGAGCGATGAGGTCGTCGATGTTGGACGGCAGCAGGCGCGTGAGCAGCTCGCGCATGCCGGAGCTCTCGACCTGGAAGACACCCAGTGCATCGCCTCTTTGGAGCAGCTCGAAGGTGGCGTCGTCGTCGAGCGGGAGGTGGTCCATGTCGGGGCGCTCGCCCGTGTTCCGTTCCACCATGATGACGGCGTCGCGGATCTGGTCGAGGGTCTTCAGGCCGAGGAAGTCGAACTTGATGAGACCGACGCTCTCGGCCGCCTTCATCTCGTACTGGACGACCGGGCCGCCGTCGGGACCATCGCGGTACAGCGGGGCGTGCTCGACGAGGGGACGGTCGGCGATGACGACACCGGCGGCGTGCACACCGGTCTGGCGGGTCATGCCTTCCACGCGCCGAGCCATGGACGCCACGCGACCCACGACCGGGTCGCCTTCCGACAGCGCCTTGAGCCGTTCGTCTTCCAGCGCCTTGGCCAGCTTGATGCCGAGCTCGTTGGGCACCAGCTTGGCGATGCGGTCGGCGGCGTTGAAGTCGAGGCCCAGCACGCGCGCGACGTCTTTGAGGGCAGCCTTCGCCTGGAGCTTGCCGTAGGTGATGATCTGACTGACGAGCGGCCCGCCGTACTTCAGGCGGGTGTGCTCGATGACCTCTTCGCGGCGGTCCTGGCAGAAGTCGACGTCGATGTCGGGCATCGACACGCGCTCCGGGTTGAGGAAGCGCTCCATGAGGAGGCCGAACCGGAGAGGGTCGATGTCGGTGATGCGCATCGAATAGTTGACGAGCGACCCGGCGCCCGAGCCACGGCCGGGACCGACCGGGATCTCGTGGTCTTTGGCCCAGTTGATGAACTCGGCCACGATGAGCAGGTACGCCGGAAAGCCCATGTTGATGATGATGTCGAGCTCGAAGCGCAGGCGGTCCCAGTACTCCTGGTGCCGCTCTTCGGGAATCTCCATCTGCACCAGGCGCAGCTTGAGCCCCTCGCCGGTGTACCACTCGAAGTAGCCGTTGATGCTGCCCGCGCCTTTGGGGCGCTCGGGGATGGGATCGACCGCGGGGTCGGGCATCTCGTAGTCGCGCGGCGGCGGGAAGGCCTTGTAGAAGTACTCCCAGTTGGCCTGGGTGTCGGCGCGAGGGGCGTCGACCAGCTTGACGCCCTCGGGGGCGGGAGGGTCGGCGTCGGGGGGGTCGGTGGCTGGGAAGAAGTAGGGCGGCGCGGTCTTGAACTTGAAGCGGCAGCGCTCGGCCAGAGCCACGGTGCGGTCGATGGCTTGGGAGTCTTCAGGAAAGAGCGCCCGCATCTCCGCTTCGGTCTTGAGGTACTGCTGGTCGGTGGGGATGTGGGCGCGACCGGGAGAGTCGACCGGGACGCCTCGCGCGATGCAGTTGAGGAGGTCGAGGGTGACGGAGTCGGTGCACTCGACGTATCGGCAGTCGTTGGTGACGACCGTGGGGAGGTCCATCCGGGCCGACAGCTCGCGGACCAGCGCGTTGACCTCGGGCTGGCCGGGCAGACCGGTGTCCTGGAGCTCGAAGACCAGGTGCTGGGGGCCGAAGATCTCGAGCAGCCGCTCCACGTGTTCGGTGGCACGGGCGGCTCCCTCGTCGCCAAGGACCGCCTCGCCCATCGGACCGTTGAGGCCGCCGGTGAGGCACACCAGCCCCTCGGAGTGCGCCTTGAGGAGGTCGTAGTCGATGCGCGGCCGGTAGTGCATCCCGTCGAAGATGGCCCGCGTGATGAGGGCGCAGAGGTTGATGTAGCCGGCGTTCTTCTGGTTTGCGGGCGCGCCGTCGGGGCCGCCTTCGATGAGCAACGTGATGTGGAAGCCGCCATCGGGCTGGCGGGGGTCGAGCTGGTCGAGGCCGGGGGGCCAGATCCAGATGGTGGTGCCCAGCACAAAGTCGAGGCCAGCGCCCTTGGCGGTCTTGTAGCACTCGAAGGCGCCGTAGAAGTTGCAGGTGTCGGTGAGAGCGACGGCAGGATGGCCCAGCTCGGCGGTGCGGTTGGCCAGGGCCTTGGGGCTCATGGCGCCGTCGAGCAGGCTGTACTGACTGCGCGCAGAGAGATGGACGAAACCCATGGCCGACTCCGGTCGTCTGTCTCCCACTGGCCGCGGGCGACGGACCGCGCAGTCGTATCGGCGTGCCCGTTTGCAGACCACGCGCCCAGCGGTCAGCAACTGTCCGGACTTCCCCGGTCATCCGGCCAATCGTCGGTTGACATGGGGGTCCGGGCACGACAGATCCGGTCACCCTCGGAGTGGTGGATGTTTCGACGCCTCATCAAGCGGGTCCTCGGTGGTGCTTCCCAGCCGCCCCCTGCGCGCCCCCAACCGCCCGTTGTGGGTCCCCTTCCACACCTCGTGCTCTACAAGTACGACGCCTGCCCGTACTGCCGAAAGGTGCTGCGTGCGCTCGACCGCCTGGGCATCGACGTCGAGATGCAGGACACCCGCCAGGACCCCGAAGCCCGCCGAGCCCTCCGCGCCAAGACCGGCCGCACCCAGGTCCCGTGCCTGTTCATCGACGGCGAGCCCATGTTCGAGTCCGACGACATCATCGACTGGCTCGAAGCCCAAGTCGTCGAGGCCTGAGCCGGTGGCCATCCGCTCCGGACGTTGGGCACGGCTGGCTCAGCTCGGGCGGATGGCTGCAGGTGTGTCCGGCGAAGCAGCAGGCCTGGCCGGACGCGCGCTCCGCCATGGCACCGATGCGGCCACCCGGCGCTTTCACGAACGCACGGCAGCCCGCCTGGTCGACACCCTCGGCCAGATGAAAGGCCTGCCCCAGAAGGCCGGCCAGATCCTGAGCCTGGTCGATGCCGCCATCCCCGCAGAGCATCGCGAGGTCTACGGCGAGGTGCTCGAGAAGCTCCAGATCCGGGCGAGTCCCCTCCCCTGGGACGACGTCCGCCCGGTCATCGAGGACTGCCTGGGCCAGCCGGTCGACACCCTGTTCGCCACGGTCGACCCCACCCCGGTCGCCGCAGCCAGCATCGGACAGGTCCACAAAGCGCGCCTCACAGACGGTCGCGCTGTGGCCGTGAAGGTGCAGTACCCGGGCGTCCATGCCGCGCTGACCGCCGACCTCGACAACATCGGTGTGCTCGTCCGCTCCATGTCGGCGATGGTCCCCCACACCGACGTCCGCATGCTCCTCCACGACGTCACCCGCTCCTTCCTCGAAGAGCTCGACTACCCGCACGAAGCACGGGTGCAGGCCGCGTGTGCCGCCCGCTGGTCCACCGACCCCGACGTCCTGGTCCCCGGTGTGCACCCAGAACGCTCCGGAGACCGGGTGCTCACCACCGACTGGGTCGACGGCCTCGACTTTCCCGACGCCCGGGCTGCAAGCCGCACACACCGCGACCGCTGGGGCCGCATCCTCTGGGACTTCACCTGGACCAGCATCACCCGCGACGCCTGGATCCACGGCGACCCCCACCCCGGCAACTTCCGCTTCCTCCCCGACGGCCGCCTGGCTGTGCTCGACTTTGGCGCCACCGCCTGCCTCCCACCTCCGCTGCACGAAGGCCTCTCCCGTGCTGCCGACGCCGCCCGTTCCGGTGCAGACTCGGCGCAACTGCTCGGCCATGTGCTGCCCGCGGTGGGGCTACCGCGCGACCTGTCCCCCGAAGCTGCCGAGCCCTGGGCGTGCTTCAGCCGCTTGCTCTTCGCCCCCATGGCGGCCGACGGCCCGTTTCACTTCACGCGGGCCTACGTGCGCGCGCTCATGGACGAGATCCAGGCCGCGAAGACCGAAGCCGCCAAGACGGCCCTGTGGAAGGGCATTCCCACCCCCACCACCGAAGGCACCGTGGCGTTGATGCGCACCGCGATGGGACAGGCTGCCGTGCTCGCGCAGCTGGGCACCACGCTCGACCTCACCGCACCACGCGCACCCGGGCTTCGGCATCCAACAACAGCCGCGCCGACCGCAGCCGACGCGCCGACTTGAGCCACCGCACAAACAGCTCGGGCGCAACAGCTGCGTCGCCGAGCCGCGTGTGGACCTCTGTGGCCCGCTCCCGCTGGGATCCACGGCTCGCCGACCACGCCCGCACCAACAGCCTTCCGGCGACCGGGTCGAGCCCGCCCGACCGACTCCACACCACCGGCAGCGCGCCATCGGTCCCCACAACCACCGGACCGCCCCGCACGGTCTGGCCATCCGACCACACCCGCACGTGCTGGTCGGGCGACGGTGCGGCCAGGCAAGCGACACCAACCGGCGGCTGCTGGGCCTCATCCAGCCTGCGGAGCAAGCGGCTCAAGCGCCCCAGGCGGTCGCCGCGGGTGACACTGCGTCGGGTGCGCACCAGCTGATGCCGCAGCCACGCGAGGTGGGTGGCCATCGCCCGCTCCACCAGGTGCGCACCATCCGCGGCACCAGGCGGGGGGCGCTCACACCAGGTGCGCGCGAGGGTGGCGATGGGGTCGACGGCCTCGGGTGCCAGGTCGACCACCGCTTGCGCGAGGCTGCGGAGGTCGGCGTCGGGTGAGAACGGCGCGTGGAAGGGCACGCGGTCGACCAGCCGGGCCCCCGACTCCGACACCGTGAGCCACTCGGCCACCGGTGCGCCCAGTCCGCGCTGTTCCGCGTGCAGCGCCGCCAGTCCGTCCAGGCCGTGCGCGAACACAGCCGCTCGGAGCGGTAGGGAGACCGGTTCTTCGTCGGCATGGGGTGCGAGATGTGCCACGGTGGTGCCCGGGCGGTCCAGGCGGCGCACCGGCAGCTCGGTGCCGTCGACCACGCGAAAGCCACGCACGGCCTCGGGGGCACGGACCGCCAAGAATCGGCGCACCATCGCAGGATGGCGTCGCCAGCGGGGCCGGAGCACCTGCACCCACACTTCGGCACCGGTCTGAAGGTCCCAGCCCGACCAGGTGGTGGACAGCGCATCCCAGGTGAGCAGCCGCCGCCGTCGAGCCCCTCCCAGAGTGGGCGCCAAGCCGTCTTCCGCCGCGGCCCGCTCGGCCTCGACCCACAAGGTGTGGTCGGCAGACGCGCCGGGGAGCGTCATGGGGCGGGCTCACTGCAGGACCAGTACTCGAGGGCGGTGAGCCCCGCGGTGGCCGGCGTGAGCGGGACCCGTGCGAGCAGGGTGTCGTGCTTCGAGAACAGGGCGGTCTCGAGGTGGCCGTCGCCGTCGAGGTCGGCTGGCGGAAGCACACGGGGCGTGCCGGACATGCCCTCGACCAGGACCTGCGCCAAGACGGTGGTGGCTTCTTTGTCGAGCACCAGCAGCGCCCCCACCTCGGCCCGTCGGCCGCCGACCAACAGCACCGGCGGGCCACCGTAGCGGCGCACCTTCACCACGCTGCCCACTTCGACGCCTCGCTGGAGGGCCGGCGACGCATCGGGGTCGACGGGCGTGAAGCGGTCGCGACCGGGCAGCACATCGTCGAGGCGCCACGCCGCAGCTTCCACCGTGGCCGCGGAGATGACGGCCGGTTTCTTGGGGGCGTCGCCGGACACGCCCTCGGGTGCGGTGATCACAGCGTGTGGGGCGGCATTGTCGAGCGCCTGGCCACCGCAGTACCCCACCGTGGGGTCGCGCACCGTGGCGGTTGCCCGTCCGCGGGGACCGATGGTGTCGAGGCCACCGCCCACGCGCCAGGCCACCGGACCATCCCAGAACACCGCGCCCCAGCCCTCTCCCGACGACTCCACCGCAGGAATGGACGGTGCGGCAGGCGCGACGACGGGCGCCGGCTCGGGTGAACCACCCGCACACCCCAGGACCATCAGGCTCGGAAGGACTCTGCGCACCCCACGCGCCTATCCGCCCGAGGCCGCCTGTGCGCGCCGTCCGGACGATTGCCGCGACACCCCCACCGATGCGGCCCACCCCGGAGCGGTGGCTTCAACCCACATGGCGCCGCTTCCCCCTACCTCCAAGGCCCACCCACTGGTCCCGACCCGCATCGCCACCCCGCCGGCGAGGTCCCACGACTGGCGGGTGACCAGATCGGTCTCAAAGGCCTTCACCAGGGTGCTCTCCACAAACACCCACCCGAAGTCCCGGCCGCGAAGGGTGGGCGTCCAGCCCAGCTGCGAGCGCACCACCACACCGTCCCCGAGCGACCGGTCAGGCTGCGCAGAGTCGCCCAGCCACCACTCTGTTCGGTGCCGAAGCCCTACGTCTGCAAGCCACCAGCCCCGGACGGACCCGGCTGCGATGCCTGTCCCCACACTCACCAGCGCATCGACGTCGACCTGACCATCCCCGAGCGCCGGAAACCGCCCTCCGGCCGGCCCGAACACACCAAGGTGGGCGTTGTCGTAGAGCGGGAGCTTGCTGCGGAGTGTGAGCGCCACCGGCAGTCCGAGCGTGGTCCCCCAAGACACCCCCACATTCGCGTCGCCCAAGCCCCGGTTCACAAACGCGGCCCCCGCCACCTCGGTGCGGCTGTGCACATACGGCACCGAAGCCATCACCTGCACACCGCGTCCCAGACCGGCCTCGGCGTACACCGCGCTCATCCAGCCGATGTACTGCGAGCTGTCCTGGCGGGTGCCGTCGGGGGCCACGAAGCCCGTGGTGGCAAAGCGCTGCTCCGAGAGCTTCGCGTACGAAGCACCTCGTTCATGGATCCAAGGAGTGCCCGCGAGCGCAGTCGCACACATCGCCCCCAGCAGTGGTCCCAGCATTGACGCTCCGTCCAGCCCCGCCGAGCTCAGCGGTGTGGGGCGCGGATGCCAGCTGCTGGGAGGCGTTTCGGCATCGAGGGCGTACGGTCAGGCCAAGAATGCAAGAGGCCGGGCCTCCTGTGCCGCTAGATTAGGGGGGGGACTCACGCGGCAAGTCAGGAGGTCCCGGCCATGAATGCACCGTAGCCCAGCGAACCAGACTACGGCTTGGAACCGTAATTTCACGCCAATTTCAGTAGTCCGTCGATCGGCGTCTCGCCAGCGCGAATCCGCGCCAGCCGCTCACTTACAGAACTTCTCGCCCTGTTCGGATTCCCGAAGCTCTTCTTCGAGGACCGGGTAGGCCCACTTGTCGACCTTCAACTCGTCCACCGTGAACTCGCCCTGAATGACCATGCGGCTGTTGCTCTCGATGCCGGACAGCGTGATCTGGAAGTCGCCCTTGACCGAGCCACCTTCCTTGATGTTGGAGCCGTCCTTGATGCGAACCCAGGAGTAGTTGCGCTCGGTCCAGCCATCGAGGCCGCCGGGGACGGTGTCGAGCGGGCGCCAGAGGTTGTCTTCCAGCTTCACCTGGTAGTTCCAGCCATCGTAGGAAGCGCCGGCGTTCTCGATCCATTCGGTCTGGTCGAGGGCGGTGGAGAAGGACTCTTCGGCGATGAAGTCTTCCTGCTCGTCGGGGACACCGTTCTCGTCGAGGTCTTCGTATGCCAGCTCTTCGTCGATCGACTCGATGGAGTTCCGAACGCGCGGCTGCACGTTGATGAACTCTTCGCCGATGAACTTGGCGTAGCTGAAGCCGGAGGTCCAGTCGGACGGGTAGTACCAGAGGGTCTCGCCGCGGTCGGGGGTGTGGAACGCGCCCGCGTTGACGTAGTAGATGGTGTAGCCGTCTTCCTCGATGCTCCACTCTTCCAGCCAGCTGGAGCCGTGGACCGGAACCACCTCGGCCTCACCGTCTTCGGTGGACACACAGGCTTCGGGCTTGAAGTCGGGGTCGATGGTCCAGATGAGGTGCCAGTCCTCGCCCTGGATTTCCTGGTGGAAGGCCAGCTGGAGCTCGCCTTCGCCGGTGAGGATGGCTTCGGTGCGCCAGGGCTCGATGCCGCCCTTCATGGCGTAGTAGCCGTCTTCGTCGAGGAAGTAGGAACCACCGGAGGCGTCTTGGAGGGGCTCGCAGTCCTCGACGTACTTGCGCATCATGTCTTGCGTACAGATGGCCTCGAGGGGGTAGTCGACGAGGTCTTCGTCGGCCACGAAGCTCTCGTCGATCTCCGTGGTGTCGGGGTCGTCGACGGGGAAGGCGTGGCTGGGCAGCAGCGCGAAGACGTCGTCGGAGGGGTCTGCGACGGTGTCGGCGCCTTCGATCTGCTCGGCCTGGCAGGGACCACCGACGAACTTGCTGTCTTGCCAGCCGGTCTTGCGGGGGTCGGACTGCTCGCCGGCGTTGATGGCGGCGATGGTGTTGTGGCCGAGCCACTCCATGCCGTCTTCTTCGCGCGGACCGATGTAGCCATCGGCCCAGCGTTCCTTGGAGATGTCCCAGGTTCGCACGCACTCGTAGTGCGTGGCCTTGTTGTCCAGCTCTTCGATGGCGTCGGTCTCGACGGTGTTCGACGAGTTGGCCGCCAGCCACACGTGCCACGAGCCTTTGATTTCGGCGTCGTAGGGTGCGCAGGCCACAGCCTGGGCGATGATTGGGGCGAGAAACAGGATGGACGCGGAATGGCGCATCGGGACTCCCCATCCGGGGCAAGCGGTAAGATCGGTGCAGCACAAGACGAGGCACTGCGCGGGCCGTCAGACGGGATGTATACGGCAAGCCCCTCGAAGGGTCAAGGGACCGGCGCCTCCGGACGCCCCACGCCACCCACGGTGGTGGACTCGACGGCGACCGTTAACCGCGTGGGGTAGTCGCCGAGGTCGTGGTAGGAGGCGTTTTCGGGACTGATGCGCACATGGTCGACCTGCGCGGTGATGGTGAGCCCCGTGGCGTCATCGGGAAGGTCGAGGGTCAGGACTGCGGCCTCGCCCGGCGCGATGCGGTTGTCGGACACCTTCTTTGCAACCGGCCACCACTCCCACTTCTGCCCAACGTGGAGCACCGACTCCCCCACCACGGTCCCGGTGGGGTCGATGGCGGTGAGGCTGAGCTCGAAGTACCGCTCGGGATCCCCCGTGGGCAGCATGTGGCCCGCGCGCACATTGGTCAGCGTGGCAGTGGGGACGCCGCTGGCTGGATCGACCTGGAGCGAGAGGTCGACGCCCGGCTGCCAGTGCTTCGCCATCAGCGCACGCTCTTCTGGCGTGGGGGTGTCTTTGGGAATCAAGCTCCCGGGCCATGTGTGCATGCCCCCGTCCCGCTCGGGTGCGCCTGGCGCGGATGCGCGGTGCTGGGCGGGCATGTGGCACTCGGGGCAGGTCTTGCCCGGGGCAGCCTCGAGCCACTCGTTGCCTGTGTTGAAGGTGCACACGAGCGCATCTTCGAGCCGCGCGACGGCTTGATGGCAGCCAGTGCAGGTCTGTTCGCTGCGGAGCTCGGGGGTGTACACGGTGGGATGGGGCGCCACCACGTCTTCGTGCACTGCAGCGATGCCCTCTTCACGCCAGTGACAGGTGAGGCACGTGATGCCTTCCTGCTGCAGCTCGACGTCGAAGTCGGGGTTGTGGGTGCGGACGGGGTGGCGGACATCTGGTCCGGCGCTGTGGAGCGCTTCCTGCTGGTTGCCCAGCGGGGTGTGGCAATTGATGCACAGCCACGCCACTTCGGGGTCTTTGTGGAGCTCGGCCTGGAACTGGGGGTCGACCCAGGCGTGGGCGTGGGTGCTGGTCTTCCACTCGGCGTAGATGTCGGTGTGGCACTGACCGCAAGACGCGGCGGAGATGCCGGTGGTGCCCGGGAAAGGCTCGATGACCGGTGTGACCGGCGACTGCCACGAGGGCGGCGGACCGACAGCTTCGGGAGCCGGGGCCGGGTCGGCGGGGGGCGGACCGGCATGGCGGGTGCATACGACCGTGCAGAGGCCGACGGCACCGAGCGCCATCCACAGGCGAGGACGGACGAACATGGGGCGCTTGGGGGTGGACATGCGGCGCGGGATGCCAGATCCGCCGGTGCGTTTCAGTGCAGCTGTGTGGAGATCGACGCTACCAGGCAGCGCCTTCGGCGGGGGTGGTGGCCGAGGAATGGGCCGTGCCACCGTTTTCGTCCACGAACACCAGCTCGGGGACGCCATCGCCGGTCATGTCGGTGAGGCCTCCCAGCGCCACGAGCGCGCGGTCGGAGTGGAACACGGCCGGCGGAGCGAGTGCGCCCCCCAGGTTTCGCCACACCATCAGCGCGCCTGCGTCGGCGTCCCAGCCCAGCACATCGTCGGAGCCGTCGCCGTCGAGGTCGGCCACCGTGAGCAGGCCACCCCCGCCCAGCTCGGTGTCGCCGGCCGCCGTGGAGACCGTGGTGACGCTGGTGGACCGCACCACTTCGTCGATGCCGTCGCCGTCGAGGTCGACCCCCACCACCGAGCAGGTGTCGCCTTCGCCCGTGCACCCGATGACCTCGCCGAGGCCATCGCCGTTGGTGTCGGCCAGGGCGATGTCTTCGGTGGCACCCACATCACCGCTGCTCACCGCGCCCAGCTCGCGGGCGTAGCTGTTCCAGAAGCCGGTCTGGCTGGACACGACCACACCGAAGTTGCCGTTGTCGACCGTGCCACAGTCGAGCATCACACCGCGCTCGACGGTGATCTCGCTCACGAGCGTGGCACCTGCACTGCCGTTGAAGCGCACGAGCGACAGGCGCAGTTCCGAGGCGGTGGTGCTGGTGTCGTCGTCGACGCCCTCGGACAGTGCATAGACCTCACCCTGGCACACGCCCAGGTCGTGGCCCACGCCGCTGGTGACCAGGTTGACCGTGCCGAGGGGTTCGATGCGGGGCTCGAGCTCGGAGAAGTCGAGCTCCCAGGCCACCACGTCGACGTCGCCGGTGTCGGGGTCGACCTGCAGGCCCACGAGGTCGGGGGAGCCGTCGAGGTTGACGTCGGCCACCTTCAGGTTGGGCTGGTAGGTGGTGGGGTAGGTGGTCCACCCGAAGTCGTCGCGGGTCCAGGCACCGGTCTCGGTGAAGGTGCCGGGATGGTGCCGCACGAGGTCGGTCACGATGGAGACATCGGGCAGGCCGTCGCCCGAGTATTCGCCCACCGCCACAGGCCCGTGCGGACCGATGCCCACGCTGGAGCGCGACTCGAAGGTCTCGCCATCCCAGGTGACCACGTTGAGCTTTTCGTCCTCGGCCACGATGATGTCGGGGTTTCCGTCGAGGTCGAGGTCGGCCACGGTGGACGCGTACACGCCGTAGGACTGGGGGTAGTTGACCGACCCTGCACCCGAGGGGTCGATGACGTAGAAGACGAGGTCTTGCGTGTTCGCATCGGGGCTGCCGGAGATGACGGTCTCGAGCACGCCGTCGCCGTCGAGGTCGCCCAGCGGCAGGAGCGTGCCGCCGTCGGGGCTTTCGTAGTTGGGAAGCTCGCTGGTCTGCGCGCCCACCCAGCCCTCGTCGGCCAGCGTGTACCGCCGCACGGTGCCGGTGACGGTGGCAAAGACGCTCACGTCCGGGCTGCCGTCGCCCGTTTCATCCCCGACCGCGATGCTGAACAGCTCGGAGTTCACGAGCAGCTCATCGTAGGCCCCGAAGCCCCAGGCACCGTCGTGCCCGAAGACGGTGACCACGCCGCTGCCACCGCCCGATGTGCCGATGGAGACGTCGTTGATGCGGTCGCCGTCGGCGTCGGCGATGCTCACACCGATGGCGTCGCCCTCCACGGCCCGCCAGCCCGCGCCCCAGGTGTAGCCGCCGCCGTCGAGGCCCCGCAGCACGACGACCTGGTTGCCACTCCACACGGCGAGGTCGAGGATGCCGTCGCGGTCGACGTGGCCAGACATGAGGCCAGCCACGTTCTGCGGCATGTCGGCCACCACGTATGCGGGCTCGCCGGCCACAGCGCTGTGCCACCACACCTCATCTTCGATGGCCACCGCCACACCACCGGTGCCCGCGGCCATGAAGGCGGGGTCGATGCCGGCTTGTCCGGGCAAGCTGCCGGTGCCTGCGGCGTATTCGGACATCTCCACGGAGATGGACCAGGCGGTGCCCGAGGCGTCGTTGAGGTCGAGCGGCACATCGCTGGAGGCCACCTCGAAGTCCACCGCTCCCGGTGCGACGGTGGGGACTGTGGCCGAAGCGACGCCTGTGAGGCTGGTGTCGAGAATTTGTGTGGTGCTGCCCGTCTCGAGGCCCGGCCCGGTGCCGTTGACCGTGAGCTCGCCCGAAGGGACCGCCACCCGATAGCTGTTGACGGTTCGGGCCTTCAGCTCGACAGCGCCTGCACGCACAGTCGACACCACCTCGACCCGGTCGGCCGACGCCCCGTCCACCACGTCGAGCGTCTCGGTGCCCTTGTTCTCGCCGCCACACGCGACGAGGGCACCACTCCCGACCAACAGCAGGAGCGGAGAAAGGAAACGCGACGACATGACAGCCTCCGGGGAGCGTGGGACGCTCGGGGGCGAGAGCTTATCTGGTGCGTCGGGTGCGACGCGAGCGCCTGCGTAGCCCGAGGCCCGGCAACAGCACCACCATGGGCAGAATTCGGCCGAAGCCACAGCCACTGTCTGCTCCAGAGAGTGCGGGCAGGCGCGCCTTTCCGGCACCGAGGGCGGGGTCGTGTCCGTCCCAGGTGGCGCGGTCGGACTCGGCCCACGCCTTCAGCTCATCGGCCGCTTCCCATGCGGACATGCCGGGCGTGCGGCTCATGGTGACCGCGAGCGCCCCGGCCACCGCCGGCGTGGCAGCCGAGGTACCAAAGAACCCGGAGTCGCCGTAGGTGACCGTGGAGAGACCGTCGGGTCCGGCGATGTCGGGCTTGGGAATCCCGTTCACCGTCGGCCCCCAAGAAGAAAACGACTCCGGCGGAGCGAACAGGTAGTCGTCGCGCCGCACCGCCCCCACCGTGAGCACCGAGGGATGGGTGCCGGGGTCGACGATCGAGCCCTCCACGACCGGTGTGTAGAGCTCGCCCGCCCGCGCAAAGAGGTGGATGGTGGGGTCGGCGTCGCCCCGCTTGCGGTGGACCACCACACGATGCCAGCCGGTGTCGCGCACATTCACGGTCACGCGCTCCACCGGTGAGCAGCCCTGGTCGTCGGCACGGTCGTCGGGGAGGAGCTGGTCGCGCACGCTCTTGCCCACGAGGGCGTCGGTTTCGTCGTACACGTACACATCGAGGTCGGTGTCGCCGCAGCGGTCCCAGTCGTTCCAGGTGACGTCGAGCCGCCGAGAGCCGGCGTCCCAATACACCCACGTGCCCTCATCTCCGGGAGCGAATTCGTGGATGCCGTCGCGGTCGGTGTCGGAGAAGCGCCCCATCCAGTGCTCTTCGGCGTAGTTGCCCGCGGACGTGACCATCAGCACACCGGCAGCGGCGAGGTCGTCCATCGGGCGGTTGACCGGACCGGTGCCGTCGTACATCGACTCGTTGAAGAACGACAGCGACATCGAGATGATGTCGATGTCTTCGCGGATGGCCCAAGCGACGGCGTTCTCGAGCGATGTGAGGCTGGTGACGCGCACGAGGTACAGGTCGGCATCTGGCGCGATGTCGCGGATGACCTCGGCACAGGCCACCCCATGCCGGCCCGACGACGTGTACCGCAGGTAGGAGTCGAGCGGCTGTGCACACGACCGGTGGTCGAAGCAGTCGTGGGTGCTCACAGGAGACAGCTCGCGCTCGAGGGCCTCCCAGTCGCGCCACTGGCTGTCGAAGACCGCGATCTTCACGCCCGCACCGGTGTGTCCGGCCGCATGCCAGGGCGACGCGTCGAGCGCCTGCAGAGCCCCCGTGGCCTCGACCAGGTCGACCTCGGCCAGCGCTTCGGGACGACCGACCACACCGGCCAGCCCGGGGTCGCCCTCGAAGACACTGCCGTATTCACTGCTCGCGACGGCCCCCGGAAGGTCGGGAACATCGACCCGCACAAGCTCCACGATGTCGTCTGGAGGCGGTGGGGGTGGGTACATCGCGGCTCCTGCACACCGGCATCGCTCAAAGCATGCCCGATGGGCTATCCCCCCCGCATCCCACACGGTCCCCCGTTTCATCCCCGGGAGCTTGGATGACCACCCGCCCCTCCGGCCCCGACTACCCCTGGCGCCTGCGCATCGAACACGAAGGCGCCATGTCGCTGCGCCTGGATCGACGGGGCCGGGCCATTCGCTTCGACCCCCAGGCCCCGCCGACCGCCTCCGACATCGTGGTGCTCACCCACGTCTGGCCCGAACACCTCGACGCCACCCGCGAAGCCGTCCGCCAAGGCGTGGCCCCCACCGTGGTCGCCCCCCAGCCCATCCTCGACTGGCTGCGCAAGGAAGGCACCGTCCACGGGCACACCGCCCCCATCACCCTCGACGGCGTCACCATCGAGCAGCGCACGTTCACGCCCATCCCGTACGTCACGCCCAGAGAAGCCGTGTACAAGGTGCAGTCGGCCATCCTCCGCCCCGACCGCGCCGCCCGCCGCCTGCTCAAGCGCGCCGAGATGCCCAAGGCCGAGCCGGTCGTCACCCGCCTGGGCTTCCCCGATGGTAGCCACCTGGTCCATGCGTCCCTGGCCCTGCACACCGGCACCCCCGAGGCCTGGTTCCAGCAGCTGCTCGCCGACTGGGGTCAGCCCGAGTGGCTCGTTCTGGGCGTCGACCACGGCCACGGCTCGGCGGTGGTGCCGCTCGTTCAGCAGGTGGGTGCAACGCATGTGCTCTTCACCGACCTCCTCTCGGAGATGCGTCGCCGGCTGGGCTTCCCCACGGAATTGCTCACACCGATTCGCGATCGCGCCGCCGCTCTGGGGCTTCCGGCCGACGTCTTCGTGAGTGGTGCCGGGCTTCGCTACGAATAGACACCGCCGCGCAATGCTGCCCGGGCCTTGCCGTACGACGCGTGGGAGCGAGGGGAGTGTTAGCCTCGCCCCCGACGCACGTCCGCCGGCCTCGCGCCTGTGGGTGGTCGAACGCTTCCACACAGGAGTGAGTCCGTGAGCTTCTGGAACACGCTCAAGTCGCACGCCAAGGCCCAGTTCCTCGACGTCATCCAGTGGATGGAAGACGACCGGGACACCGTGGTCTACCGGTACCCCGTCTTCAACCAGGCCATCCAGGACGGCGGCAAGCTCGTCGTCCGCCCCGGCCAGTCCGCTGTCTTCGTCAACGAAGGCCAGGCCTCCGATGCCTTCGGTCCCGGCACGTACGAGATCAACTCCCGCACGAAGGCCATCGCGTCCTTCTTCGAGAGCATCAAGTACCAGCTGAACTACCCCTACAAGGGCGACATCTTCTATGTCTCCACGCGGGAGTTCTCGGGCAACAAGTGGGGCACGCCGCAGCCGCTGTCGGTCATGGACGACAACTTCGGCAGTGTCGAGATCCGGGCCCACGGTGTCTACACCTACAAGATCACCGACCCCGTCCGGTTCCTCGAGACCATGGTGGGCAACTTCGGCCTCTTCGAGACCCACGAAGTCCAGAAGCGGGTCCGCGACGACCTCCTGATGGCCTTCCAGGAGGCCTTCGGTCAGATCGGCGACATCGACGTCCACAAGCTCCACTCGAGCGCGTCGAGCGTGGCCGAGGCCGCCCGCCAGGTGATGGACAAGCGCTTCCAGGAGCGCCTGGGCATCTCCATCACGCAGTTCACCCTGTTCCCGAACATCCCCAAGGAGATTCGGGACTACATGCGCGAGCTCGACAAAGAGCGCGTGCAGATGAACCGCCTGGGCTCCGGCATCCGCAAGAACGCCGACGTCTTCCAGGCCATGCAGCAGCACCGCATGGTGGGCGCGATGCAGACCGCCGCGGGCAACGAAGGTCAGGGTGCCCCGATGATGCAGGCCGGCATGGGCCTGGGCATGGGTGCCGGCATGGGCAACATGATGCACGGGATGATGGGCGGCATGATGCCCGGCCAGCAGCAGCCCGGCATGGCCCCCGGAATGGGTGGTCCTCCCCCGCCGCCCCCGGCCTCCGTGGTCTACCACTACTCCGGCCCCACGGGTCAGAAGCAGGGCAGCGCGCAAGACATCGCCAACATCGTGCAGTCCGACCGCACCGGCAACCACCAGGTGTGGGCCAACGGCTTCCCCGGCTGGAAGTCCTGGAAAGACGTCCCCGAGATTGTCAACCTGGTGCCGCCGGCCGCCCCCCCGCCCCCGCCGATGGCCGCAGGTCCCGAGCCGGTCTTTCACTACCATGGCCCCGATGGCCAAGGTGAGTTCCCGGCCAGCCAGATCAAGGCACGCGTCGACGCCAACCCCGGTGCTCGCATCCTGGTCTGGAAGCAGGGCATGGCTGGCTGGGAAGCCGCCACCGACGTCCCCGAGATCATGAACGCCGGCGGCCCACCGCCCATGCCCGGTGGTGGTCCCCCGCCCCCGCCGATGTGATCTGACCCACACCCACGTGCATTTCGAGGCCCCCAACCGGGGGCCTCTTCTCGTTCTCACCCCGTCCACCGACGCCCATGCGAACCTGATCTCGATCAAGCCGATTCAGTCAGGTTGACCCGGGGGGTGTAGTCACATCACGCAAGAGCCGTACCCCAAAGTGGCTACCCCACTCTTTCACCCCGGCCTCGAGAGAATCTATGTCGACCTCGACAAACTGGACCATCATCCAGCAGGCGGCGACCGCGTGCGCACAGGAGCTCTTCGCCCACTACGGCGTCGATCTCACCCCGCTCGACGGCGAAGTGTCCACCGCCGACCCCTGCATCGCCGTCATCGGGTACGCCGGAGACGACATGCGCGGGGCCCTGGCCATCTCCGCCAGCCAGGCCACCATTCGCGCCAGCAATGTCATCTCGGCCAACCCCACGCCCGCGCAGGACCGGGACTGGACCGGTGAGCTCTCCAACCAGCTCCTCGGACGCGTGCAGAACCGGCTCCTCCAGCACGGCGCCCACATCCGGATGGGCACCCCGCTCGTGCTGACCGGCACCAGCTTCCAGATCCACAGCCCGAAGCAGGCACCCAACATGCGGGTGGCCTTCGACTCGAAGCACGGGCCCATCGAGGTCTGGTTCGACGCCGAGTTCGAGCCCGGCTTCGAGCTGACGGAGGCCCCCGAGGAAGAAGAGGCCGCCGAAGAGGAAGGCGCGATGCTCTGGTTCTGAGCGCGCGGCCTACTTCAGCTCAGCCAGCGGACTCGGCACCGGCGGCGGACGGTCTGCGTTCCCACCCCCGGGCTGCAGCTCGACTTCGGCCACCAACACGCTCGGCGCCGTCACCGTGACCGGCACGCCGTAGCTCGGGCCCCCCCGGCCAGGCTCCGGAGCCATCAGGATGGTGCGGGTGGTCGACGAACCCGCCGACGTGATGTCGCGCAGCGCGCGCCGGTCGAGTCCGACGAAGGACCACCCGCGCACCGGCTCTTCGCGTCCGTCGGCATAGCGGCGCACCACCTCGACCGGCGGCGGCAGCCCGCCATCCCCAGACGACCCGAGGTTCAGCGACGGCGCCAGCCCCGCCCCGGACAGGCGAGGGTCGGACAGCCTGCGCACGACAACAACGTGGTCGAGGTCATAGTCGCCGGCGACATCCATCGCCGAACGCTGCAGCTTGCGGTCTGACAGCACGCGGTCGGACGTCACGGTGGTCTGCCCCGGCATCGCCCGCTTCAGCGACGGGGTCATGCCACGCGCGTGGCCGTTGCTCTCCCGGGTGTGCTCCCCGGTGGTGGTGGACGCCAGGTGCCGGCGGACGATGCCATCGGTGACGAGCACCACAGCCTCGGCGGGGACCCCTTCATCATCGAATTCGAAGCTGCTCGGCAGCGTGGGGTCGGCCAGTGGGTCGTCGACCACCGTGAAGCCAGGCGGAAGCACTCGACGCATGGGCCGGAGCGCGCTGCCGCCACCATCGGAGCCGAAGTTGAACGTGCGGGAGCCCTCCGAGGGACGCTCCTCGGGTGCGGTTCCCTGGAGCGCTGGCAGCAGCAGCCGCCGGAAGACGTCCACGGCTGCGTCGCCTTCGAAGAGGACCGGTCCCACGTAGCTCTCGGAGACCACTGGCAGCTCGGCCCACGCTTCGAGGCGCTCGGCCAGAGCCTTGGCATCGGCCTGCAAGGTCTGGATGGCGGGGAGGTCTGCGGGGGTGCGCACCACGTAGGACAGGTGGTCGACCATCGACATGCCGTCGTCGGCCTGGACCCGGGCCATGACCACCACCACCACCTCGGATGTGGGCCGCTCCACGAGGGTGCCCCGGGAGTCCAGCGCAACGCGGCGGCCCGTCTCTGCGACCACCCGCACCTCTGACCAGATGAGGCCAGGATGGCCACGGAACACAGCCGAGACCTCACGCGCGACCTGCTCCACGCGGGCCAGGTCCACCGCCTCCGCACGCCCACCGCGATGGACCGCCCCGGCTGCCGGGACATAGTCGGGAGTCTCTTTCGGGGTGGCCCGACGCGCACGGGCGGCTTCCTTGACCGCCAGGTTCTCCACCGCCTCGCGGTACAGGTGGTCGGCCAGCAGCCAGGCATCGTGGCGGATGGCATCGGCATCGGGGGCCACGACCAGGCTTTTGGAGTCGAAGCCGTCGCGGTCCCGCCAGCCTGTCCGGAAGTTCGCACTGTCGAGCTGCGGGGTTCCCACCCGCAGTCCCACGCCGAGCCTGCGGGACGGACGCGCGCCCGACGACACCAACGTGCCGAGCTGTCCGCGGGCCCGAACCACCTCCAGCTCGGTGTAGTCGTAGAGCACGGTGTGCGGACGGGGTGCGTCGGGAAGGGCCAGCTCGGCGGCTGTACGGTCGAGCTCGGCTTGCAGAGCGTCGACCACCACGTCGTCGGCTGCCGCAGCCAGACCCACCGCGGCCACGAGTGCTGCACAGAGGCCGGTCATGCTGCACCTCCCTTGTCTTGGGTGGATGGCTTGTCCAAGACCGGCGGAGGGTCTTCGCCCTTCTCCTTCTTCTGCACCTCGAGCTGTCGAATCAGCAGGCTGGGCGACACCGCACTGTTGGGCACCATCCCACTCTCGGCGCCGCAGAACCCATTGAACACACCGGGGTCGTCGCCGGCAGCGAGGATGTTGGTGAGCGCGACGAGCGGCGTGCCCACGAGGTCCACCCCCCGCACGAGCTCATCCGGCCGACCGTCGACGTACACCTTGGTGGCGTAGGTGGCCCGCACATTGAATGCGTTGGGGTACACGCGCCCGGTGAGCGTGAAGCCGCCGCCGATCTCATCGACCAGCAGGCCATAGTCACGCCCTTGCGCCTTTGCCTGGGCGACGAGCTCCTGGCGTAGCTCGGCTTCGGTGTGGGGGTCGGTGGTGGACACGATGGTGTTGGCCATCCGGGCGACCGGCAGCTCTCCTACCTGCGCCCGGCCGTGGCCGTTGCTGTGGTCGAAGCCCTCCACCGGCGACCGGCCCATCAAGAAGCCCCGGTACACGCCGTCTTCGACGAGAACAGCCGGAGCAGCCGGCACCCCTTCCTGATCGTAGGCATAGTACCCGTTGAGGTGTTGGTCGGCGTAGACCTCCACGGTGGGGTCGTCGATGATGGAAATCGACGTGGGCAGGAGGGTCTCGCCCACCTTGTCGCGGAAGGTGTGGCCTTCATCGGTGTCCTTCTGCCGGTGCCCTTCGCTGCGGTGACCCAGCACCTCGTGGATGAACACACCGGCCGCTGCTCCATTCAGCAGGACGGGACCGGTGTATGGCTCTCCCTTCTCGGCCGACCGCAGTGCGAGGAGGTCGTCCCGGAGGTCGTCCGCCCAGGCCCGGAGCGTGGCCTGGTCGGGCCAGGCGTCCTCGGCGTGTACGTCCTGCCACCGGTACAAGCGGAGGTCCATGCCGTCGTCCGCGGTGGTCTTCGCGGTGAGCGCCACCCGGCCCCACGCCCGCGGCTGGCGGATGCGGGTGCCTTCCGACGTCACGATGTACTCCACCGTGGTGGACGTGTTCACCGATGCGCTCGAGGACTCCACCAGCGGATGGTCGTCGAGTCGTTCGGAGAGGTCGACCACCAGGTCGGTCCAACGCGCCACGTCCACGTCGAACGCCACCCCATCCTGCACGTCGACCGCGGGCGCCTCGCGACTGAAGTCGTCCGCCGGCGACTCTTCCGTCACCTTCACCGACCGATTGGCCAACACACGGGCGTACCGCTCCCGCGCGCTGCGAATCTCGGGCCAGGTGGCGGTCCAGATGCCCGCCCGCAGGGCCATCACGTCGTCTTCGAGCGACAGCTCATGCGGGAAGTGCAGCGCGAAGTCGGTCCATGATGCATCCCGCACCTGGTGGGTGTTGTCGAGGGCATACGTCCCCACCCGTGCCGACACGTCGAGCGACCGCTCGTGGTCTTCGTGGACACGCAGCAACGCCCCATGGCGGGCCTTGATGGACACGCTGTGTTCGTCCACCACGCGGTAGCCCAGAAAATAGGGCGGCATGGCCTCGGGCGGCGTGTCCGCAGTCGGTTCGTCGAAGGCGGCCATCGACCGCGCAAGCTCCGTGTCCAGCGCCTCCAGCACGGCATCTTGGTCTGCAGCCACCGCTGCAGAAAGGCTCAGTGCACACCACCACAACATGGTCCCTCCCGGGTTGGACACGCACCGCAGCTGTCACGGGCGTGTGACAGCCCTATCGGCAGCCCCCCAACAGATCAGGCCCACAAGACGATGCAGTGTCTCTGCAGGAAGGGACGACAGACCGTGCAGAGGAAGGAACCAAGACGACAACCGCCCACCACGGCTCCAAGAGGAGCACCTTGGTGGGCGACTGGATGCGACCCGGGCCTATGCGCGAACGTTCAGGAAGCCTCGGGCGTGTTGCCGACGGTGGCCGCGCAGGTGCATCTGGCGGGCGAGCACCTCGATGTCTTCGGTGTCGAGCTCTTCGAGTGCGGCCAGCTCGGCGTCGTCGAGGGCATCGAGGAGCGCGTCCACCACCTCGGCAGCTTCGGTGGGCGGCAGCTCGGGTGTGGGCGACTCGCGAACCTGAACGGTGGGGGCCGCCGCGGTCTCTCGCTGACTGTCGGTCGATCGACCCGCGGCTTCCACACGCAAACTGCGGGGCGCTGGGGGGAAAAGGCGGGGGGACAGTGCAATCACGGGCATGGGCGACCTCCTGCGGTCGCCCGGATGACCTCGATGCTGGTGGGCGTCCGCACACCTACAATGCGCACGCCCACCGCGATGTGTCCGCCATCTCAGAATTGAGACATCTCGCGACGAAAGGTTTGGGGGTCCTGTGCCGACCCCCTCCCGATCAGTCGTGGGCGGGCTCGACGGTGTTCTTCACGTGAAGCTCGGCCAGCTGGCCTTCATCGACGAAGCTCGGGGCCTGCGCCATGAGGTCCTGGGCCGAGGTGGTCTTCGGGAAGGCGATGACGTCGCGGATGTTCTCCGTGCCCGCGAGCAGCATCACCCAGCGGTCGAAGCCCATCGCCAGGCCACCATGGGGCGGCGCACCGTGGGCCAGAGCGTTCAGCAGGAAGCCGAATTTGGTCTGGGCTTCTTCGAGGCTGAGGCCGAGGGCTTCGAACACCTTCTCCTGGATGTCGGAGCGGTGGATTCGGATGGAGCCGCCACCGATCTCGTAGCCGTTGCACACGATGTCGTAGGCGTCGGACAGGACGTCGCCCATCTTGTCGGTGTTGAGCCACGGGATGTGGTCGTCGACGGGCTTGGTGAAGGGGTGGTGCGTGGACACCCACCGCATGTTCTCGTCGTCGTACTCGAAGGCGGGGAAGTCGGTCACCCAGCAGAAGGCGTACTTGCCTTGGGGGATGAGGCCGCGCTCGCGGGCGATGTGTGCGCGCAGGCGACCCAGGCCAGCGTTGACGTGGTTGGCGGGACCGGCTGCGATGAGCACGATGTCGCCGTCGTCCACGCCGTCGATCTGGTTGAGCACCTCCAGCTCCACCTTCTTCAGCGGCCCGGACCAGCTGCCCTTTTCTTCGGGAGCGCCCTTCACCTTGCCCCACAGCAGGCCGGACAGGCGGTACCGCTTCACGAAGTCGGTCCACTTGTCGAGACCCTTGCGGCTGGTGTCGCCGGCAGCGCCCTTCACCACCATGGCCTTCACGAGACCACCGGCTGCGACGGCACGCTGGAGCACCACAAAGGCCGAGTCGGAGGCATCGAGGGTGGTGTGTTCCATCTCGAAGCGGATGTCGGGGTTGTCGACACCGAAGCGACGGATGGCTTCGGCGTAGGACAGCACGGGGATGTCGCCCACGTCGACGTCGATGGTCTTCTTCCACACATGGCGAATCATGCCGTTGCAGAGGTCCATCACCATCTGCTGCGTCACGAAGCTCATCTCCATGTCGATCTGGGTGAACTCGGGCTGGCGGTCGGCCCGGAGGTCTTCGTCGCGGAAGCAGCGGGCGATCTGGTAGTAGCGGTCGAAGCCCGACACCATGAGCAGCTGCTTGAAGATCTGGGGGCTCTGCGGCAGCGCGTACCACTCACCGGGGTGGACGCGGCTGGGGACCAGGTAGTCGCGCGCGCCTTCGGGGGTGGACTTGGTGAGGATGGGGGTCTCGACGTCGATGAAGCCGTGCTCGTGCAGGTACTCGCGCACGGCCATGGAGGTCTTGGAGCGCAGGAACAGGTGCTTCTGCAGCTCGGGCCGGCGGAGGTCGAGGTAGCGGTGCTTGAGGCGGACGTCTTCGCTCGCCTCGGCGCCCTTGCCGGAGATGGAGAACGGCAGGGGCTTGGTGCCCGACAGCACGGTGACCTTGGAGGGCAGCACCTCGATCTCACCGGTGGCCATGCCCTTGTTGGCCATGCCCGGCTGCCGCTGGGTGACCGTGCCTTCCACCTGCACCACGTACTCGAGGCGCACGGTGCGGCCCGCGGCCCACACATCTTCGGAAGCGCGCTCGTCGACGGTCACCTGCACGACGCCAAAGCGGTCGCGCAGCACCAGGAACATGACGCCGCCTTTCTCGCGGACGAAGTTGGCCCAGCCTTGCAGGACGACAGGCTGGCCGGCGTGTGCGAGTCGGAGCTCGCCGCAGTTGTGGGTGCGTGGGATGAGCGTGGACACGGGCTTTCCTCGACTGAGTGCGGGGGGCGCGGGGCGTAACCGATGGCGTCGGGCACAGGTCGTGCTGTTTTTTCCGGTCGGGCTGAAACTGCCCGGGCGGCGTCCCCTTTGTGTCGGAGCGCACCGGCCCCACACCCGGAGACGCACAGGATGTACATGCACCAGAGCCAGGCGCCCCGACACCGCCCCGTCGCTCCCGCCACGACGTCGAGCCCGGCCACCACGGCATTCGGCAGCAACCAAGCCCGTCTCGACACCATCCAACACACGTCGACCGACGCGGTCGAGGTCGCCCTCCCCTGGTCTCCCGGGGTAGACGAAGGCGGCCCCGCCCCCAAGGATGCGGGAGGCCCACTCGATGTGTTGTACAGCCGCACCCAACCTGCCGACGCAACAGTCGACAACGTGGCCCACCTCTCCTCGGGCGGGACGGTGAGTGGGAACACACGCTATGTCCACGTGAATGTAGGCAGCGACCTCTGGCTCGACATCGGTTCGTTGTCGGCCACCGACCGCGCCCGCATCACCACGTGGCTGGACAACATGTACGGCGAAGTCCACCAAGACCCGGCCACCGGCAAGCTGGTCCTGGGGGAGACCCGGAAGTCCATCCGATTCTCCGCCGATACCGACGACGCCCAAGACGTACTCGACGACGCCAACGAGCGTGACGACACGTGGGAAGACGCCAGCATCTGGGAGTTCCTCAACGGCGGAGAGACCGTTCTCGAAGCCAAAGATGCCGACCACACGGGCTACCTGGAAGACCAGACCAAGCCGGGCGCCTGGTACAATGGCTACTCGCTCGACGCCGACGGCAACGTGTCTGCACACAAGTCACGCTTCGACCAGAGCGAGAACACCGCTCCCGTGCTCGATGAAGCGGGCATCCAGCGCCTCATCATGTCGTGCCTCGATGTGGGCGACGTGAAGGAGGCACTGGGCGACGACAAGGGACTCTTCAAGGAAGGGCTCCAGCGCCGGTTCGGAGAGGGCCACGACCTCGGCTCAGGAGGCCTGGACTGGCTGGCTGACGAGCTGTGGAGCTACCTGCACACCGGGGCCGGAACCGACGGAGAGGTCGACATCGGCCGCCTGCAGGCCATCGTGCGGGCTGTGAGCCCCGACACCAAGGAAACTGCAGAGACGAACACCCCATTCGACGGTCCCGAGTTCGCGGTCGGGGACACCGAGCGCACCCTCCACCGCGGCGACGGGGTGTTCGGGCGGGCCACGATGCTGTCGCTCATGCACCTGCTGGGCGATGTGTCCGACGTCCTCACCGAGCCCCCCGAGGTCGGCCTGGTGCCCACAGGTTCGTTCGACGAGCGCGACCGATTCGTCAACGACCGCTCGGGAAGCATGGTGGGCTACGCCGGGCACCCCGGGCCGTGGCTGGACGTCAAGCAGGCCGTCGACCGCTCCCAAGGTTGGACCGCGGCCAATGGAATGGACAGCCGCAAGCTGGGCGAGCTCGACATCAACGACGTGCAGGTGGGCACCACCGAAGCGAACGACATCTCCGAAGCACTGCGACGGGCGTACAAGACCCTGCACCCCAAAGACAAGCGCCAGGACCAGAAGGCCTTCGCTGCCCTGTTCGGCCTCAAGCGCCGCGACATCTTCGACCGCAACGGGCTCAACGCCGACAGCCTCCGTCGCTTCATCGGCGACGGCTCGGGCACGGGCTACGGCGCACGCGGCGAGAGTGGCCTCAAGGCCATGCTGATGGTCCTCACACACCCCGAGCTGCTGCCAGCAGGCGACCCCATGCGGGTCCACCTGGAGAAGGGCACCGGCACGCCCGGCGAAGCACCGATCCGGCTCAACGCCGTGGTCGACGAAGAAGAGCAGAGCCTCGAATACCTGGAGGTGGTGAAGGCCCTCGCAGCTGCGCTGAGCGTGGACGTACGGTTCGTGGCCGTGCCCACCGGACGCGTGCCGGGGAACCTGGTCGACCAGCTCATCTTCGTCGACCTGGACGACATCCACATCGACGACAGCGGCAACGCCACCATCGACTACGAGCAGGGTGGTGTGGAACAGCGGAAGACGGTGGAAGTGGACAAGGTGGGCAGCGCCGACTCCCCATCGCGCTACAAGGGCGCCAGCTTGCGACTCAACAACCTCCAGAAGGTGGAGGGAGTCAGCGAGTAGACCCCGTAGTGAGGCGCCGGACCGAGTCGGTGGTCTCTCTCGCACGAGGCCCCCCATGACTCGATTCGCCCCTTTCTCCGCCGGTCTTCTGTTGGCATGCGCAGTGGCCTGTGCAAGCAAGCGTCCCCTGCCGGCTCCAACCGACGCCCCCACCGACAGCCCCGACACCTTGCACGCTCCCGCGTGGAAGCCAGCTCTCTACGCGGTGGCGTGGGCCTCCGACCTGGTGGTGCCCAGCCACCTCACCGTCGTGCGCAACAATGTGTGGGGAACGGGCTCGTGCACGGCCGACACCTGTGTGCTTGCCCATGTCCAGCCCGATGAGCTGCTGGAGCTGGTGGCCGAGGAACCCGGCGAGGGCACCATCACCGCCCTTCCGCTTCCCGAGCCCCACTGGCTCTACCCCAAGACTCCATTGACTCTGGAGCTGGTGCCACCCACTCCAGACGACCCCCGCGGTCCCATCGCCGACGCCCAGTTCGCCATCGATGGCCCAGCACGCGTCACTCTCGACTGGCGGACCACACGCCCCGACGGCTCCATCGGCCCGCCACTCTTCATTGGCGTGGCCGTCTTCGGTCCCGACGGCAGCCAGCATGCGAGCGTGCAAGGCCAGTTCGACAACGACCCCACCCGTCGTGCCCACACCTTCGAGCTTCCCGAAGGAAGCTATCGGGTCCGCATCGAGCCCGACCCACGCACCGCCGACATCCTGTGCGACCCCATCGCCTTTCCCGGCGCACCACCGCCCAAGGCGCCGGACTGGTGTGCGCTCGACGCAGACGATGGCCCGTACCACGTCATCTTGGAGTGGACCGAGTCGGCCGACCCACACGGAACGCCCACCACACCCGAGCCCGTGGTCTCCGACGTCACCATCCTCGAACGCGGCATCACCCACGTCACGGCGGGTCCGCGCCCGGGCCCCACCACGCGAGAATACCCCGTGCTGGCGGGTCATGACGTCGTGGTGCGCTGGACCCCCGCCGACACCCCGATGATGTACGAGTGGAAGGTCCACGAGGACTACTGGTCGAGCGGCGTGTGCGAAGACCACGCGTGCCGCTTCCATGCCGCACCCTTCTCCACCCTCACGATGGAGCTGGGCCGAGGGGAGACCGACCGCACCGTGGAGCTCGAGGTGGTGTCCCTGCCACTCCCCGAGCCTCGCTTCACCCTGGAGCCGGGCTACATCGCCGACACCACCCTGGCACGCGTCACTCCCGACGACCCCCGCGGGCCTGTGGTGGACTTCCTCGTCTCGATTCCCGCGCCCGGCCGGTACCGTGTCGGCGTGGGATGGACCGACGGCGAGTCACGCCCGTCCATCGAGCCCCTCACCCAAGACAATGCGCTCGAGCCCACCTACCTCGAGCTGTTCACCAGCGAGCCCTACGACGCCGAGATCTACGACATCCAGGCGGCCGGCACCTACCCATTCCGCGCCATGACCTGCCCCGACTGCGCCGAGCAGGCCATCCAGGTGGAAGTGCAGCTGGAGGAGTAGCGTCAGACCACCTCGACACCGGCTGCTCGCAGCTCGTCGAGCGCGTTGTCCACATCGCCCGGTCGGAGGTTCACCCCCCGGCTGGCTTCGGTGAGCACCCGGGTGTGGAAGCCCTCCGAGTGTGCATCCAGAGCCGTCCACTTCACGCAGAAGTCGGTGGCCAACCCAAGCACGGTCACCCGGGTCACCGCTCGTTCCCGCAGCCAGGCCGCGAGCCCGGTGTCGTGCCGCCGCCCGTTGTCGAAGAACCCGGAGTACGAGTCCACGGTGCGGTTCGTGCCCTTCTGAAACACCGCCGCCAGCCTGTTGCGTGGGATCGACGGGTGCAGCTCGGCGCCCCGGGTTCCTTGCACACAGTGGTCGGGCCAGAGCACCTGGGGCAACCCATGGAGCTCGACCAATGCACCCACCGCACCATCCGCGTGCACAGACGCAAAGCTCTCATGTCCGGGAGGATGCCAGTCCTGGGTGGCGACCACGAGGTCGTAGGTGCCGCTGTGAATGTGTTGGATGGCCGGTTCCAAGACAGCGTCTCCGCCGGGCACAGCCAGTGCCCCACCCGGGAGGAAGTCGTGCTGGAGGTCGACGAGGATGAGTGCGTGACGCATGGTGCCTCCGTTTGGGGGTCAGATCTCGAACAGGTAGCCTTGTTGTTCCAACACAGTGTAGCGGTCGCGGTCGAAGCGGTAGAGACGCGGCGCACGGTGGGCCCCGCCGGTGCGCATCTTGCCCGTGTCGAGCAGGAGCCCCGTCTTGCCAATCTTCCGACGAAAGTTGCGCTTGTCGAGGGGGCGCTCGAGGATGGTCTCGTAGAGCACCTGGAGCTCGGAGAGCGTGAATTCCGGCGGCAGGAGGTCGAAGCCGATGGGTTGGTAGCGCACCTTGCCCTGCAGCCGCTCGCGGGCCACATCCAAGATATGCGCATGGTCGAAGGCGAGCGGGGGCAGCTTGGACATCGGCCACCAGCGCGCATCCGCTGCATCGGTGGCGGCGGACGGCGGGTACCGGTCGGGCCGAACCAACCCAATCCAAGCGACGGTGATGGTGCGCTCCCGGGGGTCGCGGCCGGGCTGACCGAATGTATAGAGCTGCTCCAACCAGCTGGGCTCCACCCCCGCCTCTTCGAGCAGCTCCCGACGCACAGCCACTTCGAGCGACTCGTCTTCCAACACAAGCCCACCCGGAAGGGCCCACGACCCCACATAGGGCTCGACGCCACGCTGGATGAGGAGCACTTCAAGCCCCCTCCCCTCGCCAGCCGCGATGGGACGGGCGCCGAACACCACGCCATCCACGGCCACCCGGTAGCGCCCCGCCTTCATGCCTGCCCCTCGCCTGCAGCCAGCGCTTCCACGAGGCGGTCGAGCTCGGCCAGCTCCCGCTTGAAGCCCGACGAGAGGATGGGGAACCGACACCAGGTGCGGGGGTCGAGGTTCTTGTCGTCGACGTGGAAGCCCGGTGCATAGCGCTCGCGCTTCCATTGGTTGCGGCACCACAGCGTGAAGAATCGAGTGACCCACCCGCCCACCACACGGACGTGGGTGCGGGGGTGTTCGGCCCGCATCTGGCGAAAGACCGACACAGGCGTGTACTTGTCGCGGATGGCGAGTCGTTCGATGGCGTCGAGCACGGGATAGGGCATGAGGTCGTCTTCGTCGGTCTGGCCCATCTCCCGGGGACGCAGCTCGGCAGTGGGCTGCTGCACGTTCACCGAACGCAGCTCGGGAATGGGTCCGAGGGCAGAGGTGCCGTCGGTCTCCATCCAACTCAGCCATGCCCGCAGAAACGCCTTGTCGATGCCCGCGATGGGTGAGAGCCCCCCCGATGTGTCGCCGTCCATCGTGGCGTATCCAACCGCCGCTTCCGAGCGGTTCGAGGTGGCCAGCAGCAGCTTGCCTTCCGCATTTGCGAGCATCCACACGCCCGGAGAGCGCACACGGGCCTGGATGTTCTGCAGCGCGATGTCGTCGGTGGACCACGCCAGCGGCCGGCCCAACGCAGCCGCCACACGGTCGGTACAGGCTTCCACCAACGGGTCGACCTCCCACGCCACGTGTCGACAGCCCAGGCCACGGGCCACATCCGCTGCAGCATTCCGCGTGGTGTCGGAGCTGTTGACCGTTCCCTGGTAGACCGTGGTGAGCATCCGCTCGACCATGGCATCCACCGTGGCGCCCGCGCCGGGACGGGCACCCAAGGCATAGGCGAACGTGGACCACACCGCCTCCACCCCCAGCTCGTCGGCAGCCAGGCCCAGCGCGTGGGCACACAACGCTGCCACCGCGGCCGAGTCTGCACCTCCGGACAGGGAGACCACCCACCCCTTGCACCAGCTCTTGCGCGTGTAGTCGAACAGGCACAAGGCGATGGCACGGGTGAACTCCTCGCGCTTGTCTTCGGGAACGAACGCGGGGAGCGGCGCCGAGACCGGCCGACCTACTTCGGGCCAGGTGAAGTCGGGGCGCACGGTGGAGAGGTCGTCGCGGGTGGGGTCGGCCCGGAAGCTGGCCGTACGCGCCCGCAGCGAGCGCCCGAGGTCGACGTCGACCACGGCGTCGGTGACGCTGAACGGTGCGAAGTGCAGGCGGGGTCCGCGGGCGACCATGGCTCCGCCAGAGGCGATGCGGTTGCCGCCATCGTAGACCAGCCGGCCCGCCTCGTTGCCCACCAGGTTGGCCATCAGGTAGGTCACGCCGAATGCACGGCTGCCCTCCAACACAAAGCGCTCACGCACGCCGTCTTTGTCGAACGCAAAGTGGCTGGCGCTGGGGTTGAGCACCACATCGACGGCCCGATGGGCCAGCACGGCTCCCACTCGATGGGCCACCCACGCCTCTTCGCAGATCTCGAAGCCCAGGCGAACGCCGTCGAGCTCGTACACCAGATCGCCGATGGGGAGGGTGGTTCCGTTGATGGTGATGCGACCGGTGGTGCCCCGGGGCCAGGGCTTGAACCAGCGGGGTTCGTAGTGCACACCGTCGCCAGCGAGGTCGCCCTTGGCCGACAGCCCAATCGCGCGACCGTCCACGAAGAGCAACGCAGCGTTGTACACACCGCACCGGTGCAACACAGGCAGCCCCACCGACACCACCATTCCACCGGTGAGCGGAGCCACCTCTTGCATCGCCACCCGTGCGGCGGTCTCGCACACCTCGGGCGCGTGGAAGGCGTCTTCGCAGCCGTAGCCGGTGATGCACAGCTCGGGCAGGCACAGCAGCTGAACGCCGCGTGCGCGGGCTTCTTCGATGGCAGCAGCGATGCGGCGGGTGTTGCCGTCCCAGTCGAGCGGGATCTGGTTGACCGATGCAGTGGCGACGTGGATGCGTCTCATGCGGCGCCTCCTCGGGAGCGGTGTCGGGCGATGAGGTTGGCCTTGCGCGCGGCCAGGCCAGGCTCGAGCCGCAGGGGGTACGGCTCGGGAGCAGTGATGGACAGGCAATTCTCGGGCAGACGCGCCAGCTGGGCCAGCGTGCGGGCCCGGGCAACCTGGAGCGGCGGGAGCGGGTCGACCAGCTGACCCCCACGCAATACGGGCACCAGCAGGTCGTGGTCGTCGGGGTGCCGTGTGGCCAGGACATCCCCGGGAGCATGGACGTCGTACAACACATCCTCGGCGAACCGGCCCGTCTCGGCATCGACGCGCCGCCGCACCTGCTGGATGCCGGGATTGCTGACCTTGATGGCCATCTCGGACAGCTTGATGCGCGGCTGCACCACCCCCTGGTCGTCTTCGATGGCGGCGAGCTTGTAGACCCCACCCAACGCAGCTTTCGGGTGACCCGTGGCCAGGCGCGTGCCCACGCCCCACACCGAGATGGGTGCACCGGCAGACCGCAGCTCCGTGATCCGGTGTTCGTCGAGGTCGTTGCTCGCGACGATGACGGCATCGGGGAAGCCGGCGGCGTCGAGCAGCTCGCGGGCGGCCTTCGCCAGTGCACACAGGTCGCCCGAGTCGAGGCGGATGCCCACCAGCTCGTGCCCGCGGTCCCGGAGGTCGTGGCCCACGGAAATGGCCCGGCGAACACCTTCGATGGTGTCGTATGTGTCGACGAGGAACACACAGTTGTGGGGCATGGCGGCTGCGTAGCGCACAAACGATGCCACCTCGTCTTCGAACACCATCACCCACGCATGCGCATGGGTGCCCTTCACCGGCATGTCGAGCAGGCGGCCGGCCAACACATTCGATGTGCCGTGCACCCCTCCCACAAACGCAGCCCGAGAGGCGGACAGCGCGCCGTCGATGCCTTGGGCCCGCCGCAGCCCGAATTCGAGCACCGTGCCGTCGGGTCCGGCCGCGTGGCACACCCGCGCGGCCTTGGTGGCGATGAGGGTCTGGAAGTTGAGGATGGTGAGCAGAGCCGTCTCGACAATCTGCGCCTGGTAGAGCGGGCCGGTCACCCGAACGAGCGGCGCATGGGCGGCGACCACCGTGCCTTCGGGGATGGCGTCGATGTCGCAGGTGAACCGGGACCCGGCGAGCATCTCCAGGAAGTCATCCGCGAAGAGCGGCTCGCCATCGTTGCCCAGCAGCCCCGACAGGTAGTCGAGGTCGGCCGTCGAGAAGCCCCATCGCTGCAGGAATTCCACCGCAGGCCCAAGCCCGGCTGCCACCGCGAAGGCGCTCCCGTAGGGCGGCCTGCGGAACGTGAGGTTGAAGGTGGCCCGACGACGAGCCACACCCGCGTGATGGTACCCGGCAGCCATCGTGAGCTGGTAGAGGTCAGTGAGCAGGCCGAGCGAGGGTTTGTACAGGGCGTCGAGCATCGGGCCTCCGTTCACTTGGGTGTTCGTGTCCTAATGACACTACCATGCACCGACAAGGCCTCCGAGCCCGAATTCAGCGCGATTCTGCAGCCAGCACGGAGCGCATGGCCTCCGACAGCACCGCTCCGATTCGCCGGTTGCCCTCTTCGGAAGGATGGCAGTGGTCGGCGAACCAACGCCCGGGCAGCACCTCCGAGCCCGCCTGACGCGCCAGAGCATCGTCGACGGCGACACAGTGCAGGTGTGGCCACCGCGCGCAGGCGTCGTCGATGGCATCCAACACATCCGAGGTGGGCCGACGGGCGGCGTAGTCGTGGTCGACCGCAGCCCGCAGCGCACGAACGGCTGGCTCCGGGTCTCTCCCTTCTGCCAGCCGGGAGAGGCCCCAGCCATGGAGGGCGTCGGCGCGGTGGGGGTCGGTGCGGACGGCTTCGGTCCAGGCCGCCAGTCCCTCTCGCTCCGCCCGCACCATCCAGTCGTCCACAGTGCGTGCAGTGGCAGCCGTCGACCCGGGTGCTCCGAGCGCGCGTCCGGGCGGATGACGGAGGTTGACCGGCGGCCGAGCCACCACCACGGGGGCCCCCATCAACGCCGCCTGGTGCGCCACCTGGTCGAGCGCATCCACCACGCGGGCGGCCACTTGTCCCGCAGCCAGGTCCCACCGACGCCCGGGCAGGGACACACCCGGTGCCGCCACGGGATCCAGAGCCCCTCCGAGCCGACGCCGCCCGTGCGCCCAGCTCTCCGCGATGCGCGCGCCCATGCATTGGTCCTGCGCGTCGAACGCTTCGGCCGACCCGGCGGGGGTCGGGGCTCCGAGCAGTGCCGTCCGCAGCAGGCGGTAGCCGACGAGGCGGTCGAGGGTGGCTGCCGTCCAGATCCGCCCGGGACGCACACAGTGGTCGAGGAGATCGCCCATCACCTCGTTGTTCCCAGTGTACAGGACCACCAGGTCGGGCTGCAGAGCACGCGCCTCTCGGGCCATGCGCGCCACCCCGCGGGCGTCCATCCCGGGCACGCCCAGGTTCAGCACCTCCCAGCGCTCCCCACTCCCCGGGGGCGGCGCCAGCTCCGACACGAACCCACCTCCCAGGTGGTCGTACGGCACCCCACGGGTGGTCGACCCGCCCAGGGCCACCACCCGCACCACACCCGGCTCCGGTTCTTCAGGAACATCGACGGCATCCACACCTTCAACCCGTCGGGCGGGTCGGGTTCGGACCCTTCCGTCCACGACCTCCAGCCAGGCACCGGCCGTCGCGTCCCGTCGATGGACATACGCGCCCGCTCCCACGTCCGCGAGCGAGAAGCGGTCCATTCGCGGCGGGCGACGGTCGAGCGGTGTGGCCAGACGCACGCCGCACTCGGCCAGGCCCAGCACGCACAGAGCCACCGCCCAGCCCGCAGCCGCGCGACGGAGCACCATCCGGGCATCGAGTCGTCTCACCACGCTGTCCGGCCTGCTGCCATCCACACCTCGGCTCGGGCAGCCCTCTAACCCCCGGCTCCGAGCGGTCCGCACCCGACCCTCGCGCCACACGTGCCATGCACAAGGGTTGGACACCGCACCCCTCCCCCCCCTTCGCGCAACCGGAGTACACCGGCAGCTCGACGTGCTTTTCGCCCCCACCCGGGCCACCCCGAGCCCCGGCCGCCCCTTGTTCGACTCTGCACACCTTTGATAGGTTCGGGCTGAGTACCCTTGAAAAGCGGCGCGCACTCCACCCTTTCCCGGCAGACGGCCATGGCGTGGTTCAAGCAATCGACGTCCCAGCCCACCAACTCCGATGCCACGGCGCTTCGGGATGGTCTGCTCCTGCTGCTCGAGTATCTACAAGGTCGGCTGCCCGGCCCCCGGCGCACCCGCGTGGCCCGCCTCCGCGAACGCCTCGACCGCTTCCCCGTGCCCACAGGCCTCCTCCGCGAGCTGCGCACCGTCCGTGGAGAACTGCTGCTCATCGACGACGCACCGCCCCCCGAACGCACCGTCGAAGCCAAGGATGTGGGCGCGCTGACAGCCGGCCTGGTCCAGCTCGTCCAAGCCACGTCGCTCATCCACACCGGCCTCGAAGACCGCCTCCTGGCATTCCGGTCGGGCATTCCGCGGCGCATGACCACCGCCGACATCCGCAAGGTGCTCGAAGACGCCGACCAGATCGAGAGTGCCGCCGCCGGGATTCGCCGACGCGCCATCCAGGACCGCGAAGAGATGTCGAAGATGCTCCGCGACATGGGGCGGCGCCTGCAGCGGGCCGACTCCGACAGCGCGAGCCTCGGCGACGGCATCGGCAAGGTGGCCCAGCAGCTGATGCACCAGCCTGCGCCGGAAGAGCTCGCCTCGGTCCGTCGCGCCATGGTCGCACAGCTCGAACAGCTCACCGAACAAGCCGGCAGCCTCCGGTCTCAGCTCGAACAAGCCCGCGACCGCTCCCGGTCCCTCGAAGACGTCATCCAGCGTCAGGCCGACGAACTGGTCGACGTTCGTGCCCGCGCCGCCCTCGACCCCCTCACCGGGGTGTGCAACCGAGGCACCTTCGACAAGGCCCTGCGGCAGTGCATCCAGCGGGCCCGAAATGCCGAGTCACCGCTGTCACTGGTGCTGTTCGACATCGACCACTTCAAGGCGGTCAACGACACCCACGGACACCCCGCCGGCGACGCCGTGCTGGTTGCATTTGCAGGGGCCATCACCGACCAGGTCCGCGACGACGATGTAGTGGGCCGGTATGGCGGAGAGGAATTCGCTGTGCTGCTGCCGGGTGCGGGCGAGGCTGTGGCCACGTCGGTCGCCGAGCGTGTGCGGGTGGCCACGTCGCGGCTCATCTTCCCCGATCCAGCGCAGAGGGTGCGGGTGACGGTCTCCGCGGGTGTGGCCGTCCTGCAGCCCCGCGACTCCGCCAAGTCCCTCCTCCGCCGCGCCGACAGCGCCCTCTATGCGGCCAAGCACGGTGGGCGGAACCAGGTGAAGGTGGCCGCTGCGTAGGTGCGCCTACCCCTCGAAGTCGATGGTGAGGAGGTAGACCGCGTCGCAAGGTGCATCGTCGATGGGCTCGAGGATCACCTCCCACACGCCCGCATCGTCCACCACCAGCTCGTCGGATGCGTCGAGGGTCAGCGCACCCGAGCCGGTCACGGAGTCCGTTGCGCCGTCGGGTCGAATCCAGGTCAGGCGCCAGGTGTAGCCATCGGGGATGTTGGACACCCGCACCGTGAGGTCCCACAACGACCACGTGGAGTCGTCGGTCTGGAAGGTGAAGCGGTCGACATCGTCGGCAGAGTCGAGCAGGGCTTCGAGGCTCTCCGAGCCGCCCCCCGAGAGGTCTCCCAGGTACGCGGGCGTGTCGTCGTTGTCTTCGTAGACATCCTCGTAGCGGGCATCTTCATCGACGTCTCCGTCGCAGTCCTCGTCCCGACCATCGCAGAGGTCGGTCGCGCCCGGGTACACCGCGGGGTCGCCGTCGTCGCAGTCCCCATCGCCCACGGTCACGCCGTCCCCGTCGTCGTCGAGGAGCGCGGGGTCGACCCCATCGCCTCCGGAGCTCCCGTCTCCACCCGTGCCGTCTCCAGAGCCCCCCGAACCACCAGACCCACTGCCTCCCCCTCCTCCCGCGCCGCCGTCGTCCGAGGCGGTGTCGGCGGTGTCTCCAAACACCTTGGTCCCTGCAGAGAAGTCGCAGGCGCTCCACAGCGGGAACAAAGCCACCAGCCACTGCCTGTGTCGCACAACCACCTCCGCGACCGCCACCGTAGCCCGGGCCACGCCGAGCGGTGCGGTCAACCGCGCCTTCCACACGCGCGGTAGGCTCTCGGCATGCTCGCCCCCCGGACATGGTCGCATCCCCGCCACTGGCTCGGCCGCCGGGTTCTCGTGACCGGCGCAGGTGGCTTCATCGGGGGGGCACTGGTCCAGGCTCTGGCCGAGGCTGGCGCCGACGTCCACGGCACCTGGCGCAGTCGCCCTCCCACCAACCCCACCGTCTCGGCCCATCCAGCACTCCTTCCCGACGACACCGACCTCGTCGTCGACCACATCCGGCCACACGTCATCTTCCACCTCGCCAGCCCCGTGTCCCTCGGCGCGCACCCCGACACCTACGCCCAGCTCCGGCCCGGCATCCTCGACACCACGGTCGCCGTCTCGCGGGCTGCACTGCGCCACAAGGCCCGCCTCGTGCACGTGTGCACCTGTGAAGTCCTGGCCGGCGGGCAGGTTCCATTCGCACCCCACGCCATCGCGCCCACCAGCCCCTACTCGGCGCTCAAGGCCGCCGCTTCGGCATGGGTGCGCATGCTGGTCCACAGCCACGGACTCGACGCCGTGGTGGTGCGCCCCTTTCGAACCTGGGGCCCTGGCGAGCGACGCGGGCTGGTCTTCGATGCCATCCGCGCCGCAGTCGACCGGGCACCGCTCGCCCTCACCGACGGCGGACAGATCCGCGAGTGGAACCACATCGACGCCATCGTGACGGGCCTCGTGGCCCTCGGCGCCCACCCCGAAGCCGGCCTGGCCGTGCGTTCATTGGGCGGCGGTCCACGCCTGTCCGTCGTCGACTTCGCGCGCCGCATCTTTGCCGCAGCCGGTGCGCCCCCCCACCTCATCCAGGTCGGCGCCCGCCCCCGCAGGCCTGGCGAGGTGGCCGAGTTCTGGGGCGACCACAGCGCCACCAACGCCCTCATCGGTCCCCTCCCCCACCCCGACCTCCACGTCGCCCTGTCCGAGCTGGCCACAGTGGTCTCCGGTGAGGCCGCATGATCCAACGGCAGCCAGTCGTCCGACACACCGACGCACGCGGTGATCTCATCAAGGCATGGCCCGGTCCCGTGGCCGGAGAGGTGTACGCGGTCGAGCTCCTGCCCGGGCATCCTCGGGGCCACCACTGGCACCACCACGGCGGCGAGTGGTTCGTCGCGCTTCGAGGGTGGGCGTGGCTGGTGGCCGAGCACCCCGAGACCGGGGAGCGGTCGGTCGCTCGCCTCGACACCCAGCGGGTCTACGTGCCACGGGGCATCGCACACGCCTTGTTCTGCGACCAGCCAGCGTTGGTCCTGGCCGTGGCCGAGGTCCACTTCGACCACGAACGCACCGAGCACCACACCCTCCAGCCCCCCACTGCGGCTGAGCGGGAGGGCTGTCCATGAAGGGCATGCCCATCCTGTCCGGAGTGGTCTTGGCCGCGCTCATGGTCGCTCTGCTCGCAGGAGCCCCCTGGTGGGTGGTCGGCTTGCTCGCCCCACCCGCGCTGCTGTGGGCCCCTGGCGTGGGGTGGGCCCGACGCTTCACCCCCGACGGCACCCGCCTCGACCAAGCCCTCGATGCCGCTTGGCTCGCCATGACCAGCATGTGGCTCACCGTCGCGGTCTGCCGAGAACTGGGCGTGCTGGGCCCTTCTCTGACCGTTGGCTATGTGGGTATCGCCACGCTGGTGTGGGCAAGCGGCCTCTGGGCGGCCCGCAACCACCCCCACGGTCGCCCGCTCACCATGGGTCCACGCGTGGGCGTGGTGGCCGTCTTCGCAGCCATCGTGGCGGTGTTCGCGTGGCGTGGCGCCGACATCACCCGTCCGCTCCACGACCACTGGTACCTCGAAGGCGCCGACCAACACGAACAGTTCGAAGCGCTCCCCCTGTCTCGAGGGGCGGGCTGGGGCGACCGAGCAGCCGTCGGGTGGCCCGAAGCCGGCGCCGAGATCTGGACCCCTGCCTCGACCGAAGCCGAGGTCACCGCCACCAGCGATGCACAGGGCACGCTCATCCTGGCCGTGCAGGGCCCGGTCGGAAGCCGCATCTCGGTCACGCCGCCCGGTGGTCAGCCCATCGAAAACACCGTCCTGACCGAAATGCAGGAAGATGGCGCCGAGTTCCCCGAAGCCCGGTACCTGCCCACCGGCGGGGTCGCAGCCGTGGCCGTTCCGGTCGACCTCCACGCAGGCCAGAGCCTCGCAGTCTCCCTCTCCATCCCCGAAGGAGGCATCCCCGGGCGCGTGTTCTACATGCCGTCCACGGAAGCCATCTGGGCGCTGCACGCCACCGGACACCTCCGCTACACCCACCGCTGGCAGATCCTCAACCAGGTCGAGAACCAGGTGTGGGCTGACGAGATGCGCACCACCCGGCGCTTCACCTGGAACCAGCCGCCGGGCTGGAGTCCGCTGCTCACGATGCAAGTCCAGCTCACCGGGCGCGACCTCGACGCCGCCGGGCTGCTGTTTCTGTGGGTGCTGAGCATGGTGGGACTGTCGGGTGTGCGGGCCGCCCATGCGCTGGCACCGGGCGCTCCCGTGCTCGCCTGGGTGGTTCCGGGCGGACTCGTGGCATCGCACGGGCTGTTGATGCTCGAGCCCGCAAGCCACAACTTCCCCGACAGCCTGTACGCCGCGGCCGTGGTGTCGCTGATTCCCATGCTCGCCCACGGCGGTGCGGTTCGCTACGGTCTCGCGGGGGTCCTCACCCAAGCCCTGCGCTGGCCGGGCACGGTCGTGTCTGCCATTGTGCTGGGTGCTGCGGCATTCTGGATGCGGGAAGACGTCCGCGGCAGGCTGGGGGCACTGGTCGGCCTGGTGGCCCTCGGAGGGGTGGTCGCGCTGGTTGCCGTCTTCACCGGAGACGCCGAAGACCTCGCGTTCATCCTGTACTTCGAGACCTTCCCCGAACATTGGCACGGCGACTACGGCGCGGGCTCGCTGCTGCCACGCATCCCCCACTTCTACGGGCTGTGGGCGGCGTACACGGGCGGCGGTGTGGTCCTCGCGCTGCTCGCGGCATTCGGTCCCCGCAACCCGGCCCGCAGCGGCCTGCGCACCGTGCTCACCGTGGCAGTCCTCTACAGCACGTTCCTGTGCACCATCGACCACCACCCCACCCACTACTTCCTCCCGCTCGTCGCCCTCGTGGGTCCGGCCATGGTCGCAGCGGCCGGCAGCATCCGGTCCCGTCCCGTCGCCCACGCCCTCGTGGCCGCCCAGCTGGTGGGCCTGCTGTGGTTCCTCTCCGGCAACCGGGTGTGGTGAGACCAACCCATGCGCGCCTTTCTTCTGCTCATCTGGCTGGCTGGCAGCCTGCTGTGGCTCTCCCAAGACCACCTCATCCGCGACGGCGACGAAGAGGGCCACGTGGGTGCTGCGGAGCTGCTGCGGCTCCACCTCGACGGCGGTGAGCTGCTGGCATTCGCCCACGACGCCTGGCGCGGTGACCTGGGCGAGTACCCGCCGCTGTACCCGGCCCTGGTGGGCATGTGGTGGTGGCTCGGAGGCTCCGGACAGCCCGGCGCAGTGCCCATCCGGGCCATCAACCTCCTCGGGCTGATGCTCGCCGCCTGGGCCACCGCCACCTTGGCCGCCCGCCTCCAGAACGCCCGGGGCTACGAACCGCACCCCGTCTTGCACCCCGAGAACACCGCCGCCATCACCGCGATGGCCTTGGTGCTCACCCTGCCGCTCGCCAACGGGCTGGCCCGGCACTTCATGCCCGAAGGGCTGCTGGTGGGCTGGGTGGCGCTGTCCGTGCTCACCGCCACCTGGACCTCCGACCGCGGAGACAACCCGTCACTCGCTGTTCTCGGCGTTGTGCTCGGGGTGGGCATGCTCATCAAGCAAACCTTCGCACCGCTCGCCATCCTGCCCGTGGTGGTGGCAGGCGCCGGCATCCGCACGGGCTGGCCGCTGGTGCTCTTTGTGGCATCGGTGGTGGCAGGACCCTGGTACCTCGACCACTGGGCCGACCAGTCCCGGTATGTCTCGCAGTCTGTGCAAGCTGGCCCCCTCGGCAGCCAGTGGGCGCACCTGCAGTACTACCCCGCTGCGCTGCTGCACCTCATCGGCGGCCCGGTCGCGGTCGCAGCGGCGCTCGTCGGGGCCATCATCGCGGCCCGAAAAGGCTCCAAAGGACCCCGCCGGGGGCTGGCCATCGCGCTCGCCTGGCTGCTGGGTGTGGCCATCCTGGCGTTCATTCCGAAGAAGTACCCGCGCCTCGCCGCACCGGTGGCCCCGGCTCTTGCCCTCCTCGCCGGACTGGGTGCGGCCCACCTCCGTCGACGGGAGGTGCTGCCCGTCGCAGCTGTGGTGGGCGGCACGGCCTGGCTGGTCTGGACCTCCACCACGCCTCCCCACACCCCGAGCTGGGTCCCTACGGTCGACGAGAAGTGTCCCCAGCGCTGGATTCGTCCGGCCAACCCCGACGACATGGGCCTCTCCGCCATCGTCGATGCCCTCTCCGTGGCACCGGAGGGCGCGCTGGCCGTGGCCCATGCACCCGAGATTCCGTGCGCGGTCCAGACCACCCACCCCTGGCGCAACCACCTCGACCCCTACCTGCGCCGAGCGGGCATCGAGCGAGACGTGGTGGACGGCACCTCACGGCGGGCGGCTGTCCAAGCCACCTTCCTCCCCGAAGCACTCGCCGAGCCAGGAGACGTGGCCGTTCCCAGCCTCGAGCTGGTGCTGCGCATCGAGACCCGCTGACGCTACGCGAGGCTGGCGGCCACCATCTTGAACGTGGTGGCGGCATCTTTGCCCACCTGCGCGCACTCCTTGGGGATGCTGGCGGTGAGCTTGATGTTGGTCTTCACCTTCTTCATCATCCCGGGCAGCTCGCGGGGGCTCATCCCGGCTTCCTTGAGGGTGGTGGGCAGGGTGCCGGGGATGGTCTTGGCTTGCGCGATGATGGCCTGGGCCTGCTTGGGCACCTGGGCGAGCTTCTGGGTGGCACCCGCGAGAGCGGCCACCAGCTGGTTGATCCCGCCCACCGCCTTCACCACTTTCGGGCTGGCTCCGGGCTTGGTGGTGACCCGCGGCTTGCCGCCCTTGGTCTCCACCTTGATGGCCCCCTTCGCTTCGGTCTTCAGCTCCTTGAGCGCATCGCCCAGGTCGCCCCCGGCGTCGATGCCGAGCGACGTCCGCAGCGCCAGGTCGGCCCGCGCGATGTCGGCCCGCGCCCCCCGGACCAGGTTGAGCAGGCCCTGCACCTGGGAGAAGACGGCGTCGATGTCGGACAGGCCCGTGGGGACGATGTTCTCCCCGCTCGACGCTGCAGCCACGGGGTCTGCGCTCGCCGACCCGCCGCTCGACCTGGCCGGCGCTGCAGCAGCCTGCGCACCCGGGTCGATGACCCCTGCCTCGACCAGAGTGGCCACGACACGGCTCGAGTCCTTGGGCGGCACCAGCCCACGCTGGACCCAGATGAAGTCCACGCGCCGCAGCGAGGTGTTGCCCCGGTTGTTGCGGTCGAGTTCTCCAAGACCTTTGGCAATCACGCGCTTTTCGTCGACACCACTCGCAGCGAGAACCGCCTCGCGCACCACCTCGGCCCGCGCCTGGCTCAGCGCCATGTTGGCGCCGGGCTTGCCGGTGGGGTCGGCGTAGCCAGCGAGGAACAGGTACTGCTTGTCGTCGCCCTTGAGGAGCGCTGCAGCAGCCTCGACCCGCGCAGAGTCGTCTTTGCTGGCCAGCTCGGCCTTGCCGTACTTGAAGTACACCGGCTCGGGCGCACCGTCGGCAAAGGTGTCGGGTGGGGTGACCTTGGGAGCACAGCCCACCGCCACTCCAAAGAGCAGGGCAGCACTCCAGCGACGAATCCAGGAGACAGGGGAACCCATGGTGAGACCTCGACGGCGAAAGCGCCCGCCCATTAGCGCGTTTTGGGCAGCCGTCACCCCCTGAAGCGTCAGTCTCGCGACAGGTGGAGCGCTCCGGCCGGAACGTCGGACACACTCTGGCTGCTGCCGTCGGGCCACACCACCCGCACCGAGTCCGCCACGGTCGCGTTGCCGAGGCCCACGCTCACCGATGCCGAGCTGGCCGAAGACGTGGTGGCAGGCAGCATCCACGCCGTCCGCAGGGTGCCCTCGGCCACCACCTCCACCCGCGCACCGATGCCATGGGCATTCCCGGGTCCGGCGTCGAGGGTGATGCGCAGCCCGCCTGGACAGCCGCCGTCGACGTCCCAGACCGAGGTGTGGTGCAGGCTCGTGAGCACCAGCTCGTCGCGACCGTCGCCGTCGAAGTCGCCGGTCACCACGCCGCGGTGGGCCCCGGGGTCGTCGAAGCCCAGCTCGGCCGACACCTCGGTGAAGCCATCCGGACCGCCGAGCAACAGGGCATCGCGCTGGTCGTCCGACCAGGTCCAGGTGGGGTCCAGCTCTCCCACGCTTTCCTGTTGGATGTCGGCGATGTGGCCAAAAGCGACGGCCAGGTCGGTCCAGCCGTCGCGGTCGAGGTCGTGGGCGGCCGCACCCCAGGCCACGAGGCGGTCATCTTCTGCTGGAAGCTGCGCCCCGAGGGCCAGAGTGGCGTCGTAGAAGCTACCGTCGCCGAAGTTGAGGAGCAACTCGGGCCCGCCGATGTCGGTGACGTAGAGGTCGGGGAGGTGGTCGCGGTCGAGGTCGGCCACCGTGGCGGACATGCCGTAGTGCGACAGCGCGCAGAAGCAGTCCTCGGCCCGTGTGAAGTGACCGGTGCCGTCGTTGAGCAGCAGGGCGTCGGGCTGGATCCAGGGCCCGAAGTCGTTGGCCCAGAAGAGGTCGAGGTCGCCGTCCGCGTCGACGTCGATGGGACCGATGGCCTGGGTGTGGGCGTCGTGGATGTCGGCGGGCAGGCGGTCGGAGGCGTCGACGAACGTGAGCGGAGCCGTCTGCAGATAGAGGCTGGAGCGGTCGCCAGGGGGCTGGTCGGCGAGGATGGCTTCGATGGTCTCGAACGAGCCCAGGCGGCGTCCGACCACGAGGTCGAGGCGACCGTCTCCGTCGAGGTCGGCGAACACCCCCGACCCCACAAAGCCGTCGGAGTCGGGGAGCTCGGTCACGGAGAACCGCAGACCACCAAGGTTTTCGAGGATGAGGTCGGGCGTGCCGGGCTCGGTCCCCAAGAACACGTCCATGTCGCCATCATCGTCGAGGTCGGCCATCGCAGCGGCGGCACCGGGCGGCAACGGAAGGCCGTCCACGACCGCATCGGTGGTGTAGGTGAGGCCAAGGGACCCACCCAGCAGCACCTTGGACGCCCCGCGCGATGCCAGGAGGAGGTCTTCGATGCCATCGCCGTCGAGGTCGCCCACCGCTGCCCCCCAGCCGCCGAGGCGGGGTGCGGCCGAGTCGTCCCACTCGGCCACCTTTGTGAGCACCAGCGCGGGGCACTCGGGGTCGACCACACCGGTGTCTGCGGTGTCTCCGGAGTCGGCGGTGTCTTCTCCAGAGTCCGGTGCGGAGTCGTCGGGCGCGCCCGTCTCGGTGGCGGTGAGGCGGTCGGAGGTGTCGCCGCGCAAGGGGTCTTCCTTGTCGGCGGTGGAGCCACACCCCACCAACCAGCACAGCCCGACCCATCGCTTCATGGACGCTCCCACACAACGCCTCGGACCATACCCGGTCCGTCTCCCCCCCCGCGCCCGAATTTCCCGGTCGGTCGCCTCCCCGAAATCGTGGTAGCGTCGACCAAACCAGCGCACGGCCCCTCCCGCCGAGCCCCACGGGGTGCCCCATGTGGACCGAACACGAAGAAGCTCCTGAAGCCAACGAAGAAGTCGAAGAAGGCCTCGACGCCATCCCCAACGAACGCCGCGGCCTCGCCCGCGAGTTCATGGACTTCATCGTCTACAACGCCGCCTGGTGGATGGTGCCCATCCTGGTCGTGCTGGCAGCGATGGTGGCGTTCATCCTGTTCGCCGAGTCGAGCCCGGTGCTGCCGTTCATCTACACGGTCATCTGAACCGGTCTGCTGGGAGCCGTCCTACGGGGCGGTCCCACTCGCCCGGACCGCGCGCCGCCTTCTCGCCGCCTACCAGGGACGCTGAGCGCGCCGGATGTCTTGTCGGCTCATCCGGACCGGCAGGCCGTATGTCTGCCCCCCGGGATCACCGAGCCCGCGATCGATCGGGTCGGGCCGGAAGATCTTGAAGCCGAGCGCGACCGGTGCCACCGCGAACACATACACGAAGGTCATGAGCACCACGCTGATGACGTGGTTGAGGTTGTGGGTGAACCGCTTCCAGTTCCGCCACATCACCTTCATCAGCTCGAGCACGACCACCTCCGACCGCCCCTTCGAGGCGGCGTAGACCCCTCCATTCTGTCGCACGAGAGCCCGCGACGCCAGAGGGGGCCGGAATCGTCGACGTGCCGCGGACCGTGCTCCGGCACGCAGACAAGTCCCCCACGGTGGACGCGAAACCGCCAGCTGTTCCCCACCTTCCCCTATTGGTCGACTCTTTGCCGGACTCGGTGACCCGTGCTACCAGGGCCGCCGCCGCGCCGCCCACGTAGGGCCCCCGTTGGCACCAGGCCCCCGAGAGCGCCGTCCCCAGCATGCCGAGTCCAGTCCTTTTCACCGTCGGCCTCATCTCCGCCGTCACCACGTCCGCGCAGGCCACCGAGGTCGTCTGGGATGGTCACTACCGGGCGCGAGGCGAGATCTTCGACTCTCTGTCCCTGTCCGAGACCAACCCCAACGCCGAAGGGGCTGCCTGGCACATGGACCACCGCTTCCGCGTGCGTCCTGGCTTCCGGATCACGGACCACGTGGCGGTCTTCACCCAGGTCGACGTCCTGCCCTACGTTCAGTGGGGCTCGCAGCCGGTCACCCTCACCGACCCCTTCACGGGTGAGGCCCAGCCGGTCGTCTACTCCGACGCCCTCGGACCACCGCTCACCGACGACGGTGGGGTCACACCGCAGAACCTCCAGGTCACGCGCCTGTGGGGCGAGGTCCAGACCCCCTACGGCCTGTTCCGCTTCGGTCGGGTGCCCAACCACTGGGGCTCGGGCATGGTGTTCAACGCCGGCAACCGTCCGATGGACGAATACGGCGACACCGTCGACCGCCTCCAGTTCACCGGAAAGGCCGGCCAGGTCTTCCTGATGGGTGGCATCGAGAACCGCTACGAAGGCCTCGCCGCCGAGCGCGACGACTACCGCGCCATCGTGGCATCGGTGCTCTACGAGTCCGAAAAGGCCGGCCTCGGCTTCTTCAACACCTACCGCTGGCAAGGCACCTCCGATGCCCGCTACGGCGTGTGGATCGGCGACCTCTGGGCGCGCGCCGACCTGGGCATGGCCGAAGCCGAGACCGAATTCGCAGCGATGGTGGGTGGGGGCGACCTCGACGGTGGCCTCAACGACATCCGCCAGAGCTCGTTCGGCGGTCACCTTCGCGTGAACATCGACCCCGGCAACATCCGCGCGGGTGTGCTCACGGGCTTTGCCACGGGCGACGCCGACCGCACCGACTCGGTCATCAAGACCTTCTCGTACGACCCCGACTTCAACGTGAGCCTCTTCCTCTTCGAAGAGACCATGCCCACGCTCACGCCGCCGGCCAACACCATCGACGACGATGGTCGCACCACCGCAGCGGGTCGGACCGGTCCGATGATCTCCGATGCCCTGTTCTTCAAGCCCAGCGTGGGCTGGCGCTTCACCGACGAGCTCACCGCGGATGTGTCGTGGATGGGTGCCCGGCGGGCCAAGAAGCTCGAAGAAGAAGAGCCCGGCTACGGCTCCGAGATCGATGCCAACGTGCACTGGGAGCCCTACCCGCACTTCAGCGTCGACCTCACGGGCGGTGTGTTCCTGCCCGGCAAGGTGTTCACCGAGTACGAAGACGTCGACCTCGGGGGTGACTTCAACTCCCCGGCCGTGGGCGCGCGTCTCCTCACCACCATCGAGTTCTGAGCCCTCGGGTTCGGGAGAGCATGATGGCCGCCAGCCAGTCTTCCGTCCGGGTGGCGGTCCACGGTGCGTCCGGTCGCCTGGGCGCACTCATCGTCGAAGAAGCCGGCGCCGCGTACGCCGGTCCCATCGGCCGAGACGGCATCATCCCGGCGTGCGACGTCATCATCGACGTCTCCAGCGCCGAGGGCACCGCCGCCTTGCTGCCCAAGCTCACCGGTCAGGCGCTCGTGGTCGGCACCACCGGCGACCTCCCCAGCGCGGCCCTCGAACAGTACGCCGAGACCGCCGCAGTGGCCATCGTTCCCAACTTCTCGGTGGGCATCCCGCTCCTGCTCGAGCTGGTCCAGCGCGCGGTCGGCGCCTTGCCCCCCGGCTGGGACATCGAGATCGTCGAAGCCCACCACCACCACAAAAAAGACGCCCCCAGCGGCACGGCCAAGCGGCTCGCACGCGCGGTCGGGCGTCCCGAGGTCCCCACCCACAGCCTTCGGGTGGGAGACACCTTTGGTGAGCACACCGTGTGGCTGAGCGGTCCAGGCGAGCGCATCGAGCTCAAGCACGTGGCCACCCGCCGACAGGTCTTCGCCATCGGCGCGATGCGTTGGGCCCGCCAGCTCGCGAGCGCACCTGCAGGGCTCCAGCGGCCCTAGCGCCTCAGGTCGCCGCGGTGCTCACCGTGCTCGACACATCCGAAAACAGCGCATTGAGCGAGTCACCGAGCGCGGTCAGCGCTGCGATCACGGCCACGGCCACGAGACCAGCGATGAGGCCGTACTCCACGGCGGTGGCACCACGCTCGTCACGAATGAAGCGTTGAATCATCTTCATGGGGGCTCCCTCCTCGGCGTCGGACCACCTGGCGCGCGGTCCACGGACCATTGGGTCCTCACCCAGAGACACGGATCCAGGCCCCCCCGGCCAGAGTCTCGGAGTGTAAATCGTCGAAAAAAGGAGCCGACGGCGGGTCAGGTTCCAGCGGGTGCGTGGGGCCAGCCACAGTCGCGGCACATGCTGCGGTCCGGACGGCCTCGGGTCTCACACGCGGCCACAGCGGCCGAGCGGTCGGCGCTGCGCCACAGAGCGCTCAGGCTACCGGGGGTCACTTCACCGAGGGGCTCAGCGAGCTGGATGTCGGCCGGGCACAACGCCACCTTTCCATCCCACGACACCACGGGGCGGGTCGCCGGTGCTGCACATCGAACCGGAGCTCCCGTTCCACCCACACGGGGCGGCGCCGGCAGCCCGAGCTCGGCCGCCGTGGCTTCCAGCGCTTCTCGAGCGACCTTGGTGGCGAGGTAGTGGTGGTGCACCTGCGACCGCACCCACAGCGCATCACCGAGCGGCGGACGCGCCCCGAGCACCACGGGCAGCTGAGGGTAGCGCTCAGCCCACACCAGCGCCCGGCTGCCCTCCCCCGCCGTGCACACCAGGGTGAGTGTGGTCCCCTCTCCTCGTCGGTGCCAGAGCGCTTCGACACCCGCTCCATCACCGCGGTCGAGGTCGAACACCCAGTCCTGTGGACCGCCTTGTGCCGCGAGGTCGAGCAGGTCGTCGGTGAGGAACCGACCGTCGGTCTCGATGCGCAGGCGCTCGGCCACACCCATGGGGCCGATGGCTTCCGACATCAGGTACCGCAGGATGGGCGCAGCCTCGGGGTGGAGCAAGGGCTCGCCGCGCCACCGGACCGAGAGCACGCCAAAGCACAGCCCGGCGTCGCGGAGGTCGTGGACGAGAGACCGCACCACCTCGAAGCCCATGAAGCCGCGCCCGAAGTCGAGGTAGCCGTGGTCGCGCATCCGACCCCAGGTGTGGGCGTCGGGGTGGTCGGGGGCATTCTGGACGAGCGCTTTCCAGCGAGAAGGCGGCGTGCGACAGCCTTCCCAGTCGCATGGGCAGACGTCGGTGAGCTCGAGCTGCAGGGTGACGCCGGGGTGGTGTTCGACACGGGGCAGGACCGCCCGGGACTGGCGCGCAACCAGGCGGGAGGCCAGCCGGGCGCCATCCGCGAGGAGTTCGTGTGCGTGGTCGCTCTCGGGGCGGAGGTAGCACTTCTGGATGCAGGGGGTGCGGCAGGACTTCACCACCTCTCGGCGCGCACGGAGAGTGGGGTCGGCCCACAGCTCGCGGAGGGTCTGTTTGCGGACGTCGCCCCAGGCTCCGGCGAGGAAGTCGAGCTTGCCGTCGCACATGATGGCCCGCCCATCGGCGTTGATGTACAGCTCCTTCCAGCCGGCCCAGCAGGGCGCTTCGAGCGGCCCCACATCGTCGGTGTAGTACCGGGGCACCCTCCGCAGCTCGTCGGGGGAGTTCTGGATGCGGTACCCGGCGGGCCCCTGTCGTTCAGCGCGCTGTGCAAGGGCGTCGGTGAGATGCTGGAGGGCGGGCTGGTGCGTGGGCTGGAACCAGAGCGCCTCCGACTGTGGTGGGCTGTCTTCCGGTGATGTGCGGAAGAGCGTGAGGATCTGGACGCCGTCGAAGCCGAGCGCGGCCTGTTCGTCGAGGATGGCCTCGAAGCGCTCGATGTTGCGGGCGTGGAGGATGGTGTTGGCCAGCACCTTCCGGCGGGCATTTCCAGCGGCGGCGTCGGCCTCCCGAATGCGGGTGTAGCCGGCGATGGCGCGGTCCCACATGCCCGCACCACGGATCTCGTCGTTGGCCTCGCGGTCGCCGTCGAGGGAGATGTTGAGGTGCAGGCGGTCGGATGGAATGGCGGCCAGCGCCCGCGCCCGACGCTCGGTGATGAGCGTGCCGTTGGTGGTGACCGTGACGTAGAAGCCGCGCCGGACGGCGTATGCGAGGATCTCCTCAATGTCGCCGCGCATGAACGGCTCACCACCGAGGGGGTTGAACACCTCGACGCCCCACGCAGCCGTCTGGTCGATGATGGACTTGATCTCTTCGGTGGAGAGCTCGGGGGCGTCGTAGCAAGTGGTGCACATCGTGCACGACAGGTTGCAGCGCAGAGTGACGTTGAGGCTCACCCGGTCGGGCGGGGCCAGGCTGCGGTTGAGGCGTCGGGACAGGTAGAGTCGGGTGTCCCGGCGCAGCTGGGCGGGCGAGCGCATGGCCCCGTGCTAGCCCATCTGCAGCGCCCGGGCGACGGGATAGGCCGTCCCCCCTGCGAGCCCCGGACCCCCATGCGCGTCGTCATCACCCACCACGGGCAGCTTCCCGGCCCTGACCGCCCCGTCACCGGGGGTGCGCTCCGAGCCCACCACCACGCGGAAGCCCTGCGAGCGGCCGGACACGACGTCCACCTGCTCACCCGGTTCCAAGACCACCCTGCAGGCTTCCGGGGCCCTGCCGACCTCCGGGCCCGGGTCGTGGCCCTGTCGCCCGACCGCATCGTGTGTGTCCAGCCCGAAGATGCCCCAGCACTCGCTGGTCTCGACGTCCCACTCGCCGTCGACCTCTACGCACCCCGCCTGGTGGAGTCGGCCTTCGAGGACACTCTGTCGCACACCGCAGGCATGGTGTTCGCTGCCCTCGATGCCGGCGACGTCTTCTTCACGAGCAACCGGCGACAGCAATGGAGCTGGCGAGCGGTCCTTGCACTCGCTGGCTTCGACCCCGCCGACGACCCCACGCGCCTGGTCCCCCTGGCCGCTCCCGAACCCGTCGTGCGACAGCCGCCCCCCTCCGAGCCCGTGTTCGTGGCCGGCGGTGCGCGCTGGCCCTGGCAGGACCCCCTCCCCGCCCTCAACCGCGTGCTCGCC